>SCPO01000039.1_pt1:120000-255000 | contig 292432 bp, 297 predicted proteins | sample 6106821 | NCBI WGS metagenome assembly SCPO01 (sample SAMN10720448, study PRJNA508395) | human gut metagenome | isolation source: Participant 2 stool, 0 month | host: Homo sapiens | collected 2017
AGACCTGGTAAGGTTCTTCGCGTTGCGTCGAATTAAACCACATACTCCACCGCTTGTGCGGGCCCCCGTCAATTCCTTTGAGTTTCAACCTTGCGGTCGTACTCCCCAGGCGGGGTACTTATTGCGTTAACTCCGGCACAGAAGGGGTCGATACCTCCTACACCTAGTACCCATCGTTTACGGCCAGGACTACCGGGGTATCTAATCCCGTTCGCTCCCCTGGCTTTCGCGCCTCAGCGTCAGTTTTCGTCCAGAAAGTCGCCTTCGCCACTGGTGTTCTTCCTAATATCTACGCATTTCACCGCTACACTAGGAATTCCACTTTCCTCTCCGATACTCTAGATCAGCAGTTTCCATCCCATCACGGGGTTAAGCCCCGAACTTTTAAGACAGACTGACTGATCCGCCTGCGCGCGCTTTACGCCCAATAATTCCGGACAACGCTTGCCACCTACGTATTACCGCGGCTGCTGGCACGTAGTTAGCCGTGGCTTTCTATTCCGGTACCGTCAATTCCTCTAACTATTCGCAAGAGGACCTTTCGTCCCGATTAACAGAGCTTTACAACCCGAAGGCCGTCATCACTCACGCGGCGTTGCTCCGTCAGACTTTCGTCCATTGCGGAAGATTCCCCACTGCTGCCTCCCGTAGGAGTCTGGGCCGTGTCTCAGTCCCAATGTGGCCGTTCATCCTCTCAGACCGGCTACTGATCATTGCCTTGGTGGGCCGTTACCCTCCAACTAGCTAATCAGACGCAATCCCCTCCTTCAGTGATAGCTTATAAATAGAGGCCACCTTTCATCCATCCTCGATGCCGAGGTTGGATCGTATGCGGTATTAGCAGTCGTTTCCAACTGTTGTCCCCCTCTGAAGGGCAGGTTGATTACGCGTTACTCACCCGTTCGCCACTAAGATTGATAGAAGCAAGCTTCCATCGCTCTTCGTTCGACTTGCATGTGTTAAGCACGCCGCCAGCGTTCGTCCTGAGCCAGGATCAAACTCTCCAAGATATCTTGAAGCTATTTGAATAGCTCATTTGTTTTTGTTGTCGTTACATTTAAGTAACTTTGAATTATGGTTGGTTTTGACTTTGTCAAAACCCGCACTCTGGCATATGTTCAATCGTATTGATTGATTACCTATCATTGTTCAGTTTTCAAAGATCTGTACCAGTCTCTACCATCTTCTTTCGAAGTGTTTCATCAACTGGCGACTTGATTATTCTATCAAGTTCAGCTCATTCCGTCAAGTACTTTTTCAAAACTTTTTAGAAGTTTTTTTGTGCTCATCGTTTGTGCTGTGTCCTAACGACTTGTATAGTATAGCACAAATTAAATAATCGTCAACACATAAAACCTTTGTTCTTGCAACTTCATTTTAAATTCACTACATCAAATCATAAGCATGCCTTAATTTCTTATTAATTCAGGTTTTAAATTGTATAACATCCTTTTTTCAATTACTTTAATTCATTTTATCTTTAACTAACCTTCGCTAATTACTACTAAAGCTAAAATCATAACCACCCGTAGAACGGGTGGTTTGCTCTGACCCTATAAGGGTCTTTCTCTAGTGGTGGCCCTCTAAAGAGGGCATTGAATGATCTGACAGCCACTCTATTACCACTGGCTGCCCCCTACTCGGGGGCTTTTATTTTGCCTATTTTACTGGCTCACCCGTAAACGGGTCAGTGTATTCTTTAAAGTTTAATGTATCTTGCGCTATATCCTCTTGTAGTTGATTGCGAATATACTCTTTTATCGCTCTTTCATATCGTCCTACCGTATCCACATAATATCCTCTACACCAGAAATGTCTATTTCCATACTTATATTTTAAATTTGCGTGTTTATCGAATATCATGAGGCTACTTTTACTTTTTAAATATCCCATAAAACTCGATACGCTTAAATGTGGTGGTATAGTTACTAGCATATGAATATGATCCGGACAGCATTCCGCTTCTATTATCTCTACATTTTTTCTCTTACATAAATCTCGTAAGATTTTACCTACATCAGCTTTTATCCGACCATAAATTATTTGTCTTGCTTAGTTGTAAATTGAAATTGAACACATAAAAAATCCATATTAGTACAAGTGATAAGATTAGAGTATCAAATTCGCAATCAATCACGAGGTACTAATATGGACTGCTCTAATCTTATCACATCATTGCGCACAAACAAACACTTAAATTTAGAGGAGCGCTTTTATCTTGAAAAACGCCTTCTTGCTGGTGATCCTATCAATACTATTGCCAAGGCATTAGGACGCTCTAGAACTACGATTTATGCTGAGAAAAAGCGTGGAACAGTGGTTCAAATTAAACAAAACAAGGCTGTTCTTATGTATATAGCAGATTGCGGTCAGCTTGCCTATGAAAGAACCCGCCAAGGTTCTTTCAACACTTTGAAAGCAGGTTCTATTGAGCCCTTTTTATCTTGGGTTGAAAACAAGGTAAGAGTCGATAAATGGTCCTTAGATGCTGCTGTTGGCTACGCCTTACGTAAGGGTTTGTTTGTACGCAATGAAATGGTGTGTACTAAAACTTTATATAACTACCTTTACCAAGGCATTTTAGGTCTTAAACCAATGGATTTGCCTTGTGTTATTCGCCATTCTCATAAGAAGCGACATAACAGGCAACACAAACGCAAGTTAGGTAAATCCATTGATCTGCGTGATGAATCTGTTGCTACCCGCGAAGAATTTGGTCATTGGGAGCTAGATACGGTCCGAGGAATAAAGAATAAAAGCGATGAAGTAATTGTTTCATTGTTAGAACGCAAGTCTCGCCTATATGTAGCCTTACGTTGTCTATCCGCTAAAGCTGTGGATGTAAAAATGACATTAGAAAATTGGTTGGAGTCTCTTAAGGCCGTTTCCGATGTATCCATGTTATGTAAAACTATTACGGCTGATAATGGCCGTGAATTTGCAGACATAAGTACATTAGAAACAGAGGATTTATCTATTTTCTTTGCTCACCCGTACTCGCCTGGAGAACGCGGTTCAAATGAACGACATAACGGACTATTACGCCGCTTTATCCCAAAAGGAACGCCCATAAAGGCTGTGTCAGAAGAAACGATTCAGCGGGCGTTACATTGGTGCAACAATTTACCCCGAAAGCTGTTGAATTACAAAACGCCTCAAGAAGTCTTCATTGAAGAAGTTAATAAAGTTATGGATTTACAGAGTGTTCAATTTCATATTGCAATTTAAGAATTATTTGTCTTCTATACTTTGGAGCAAAAACAATATGATATTTACATCTCCATTTACTATGTGATAAGCTTTTTACGTCATTCATTGACATTGAACCTCCTATGTTGAAATGTTGTGGTTGCCAGACCAACTTCATTCTATCACTAGGAGGTTCTTTCCTTTTCTCTAAGATTTTTTTACCGACCCCCAGTTTAACTGGGGGTTTAGTCATGCCTATTCGGCGTACAAATCAGAACCACCCGTAAAACGGGTGGTTTGCTCACGGGCTATAAGCCCGTAGTACTAGGCCAGCGTCTAAAGGCGCTGGCTTTCACTACGTTCAAGCCGCATAGCCATTGACTCGTAACGGTCCCCTTAAAGGGATATGTATTACTTGCTACCCTTAAAGGGTCCTCATATTCTTTACACTAAGTTTATCTTTCATTTGGTCATGTAACTCTTGCTCACGTATATATTTTTTTACGGTGGCTTCATTTAATCCTACCGTACTTACATAATATCCCTCGGACCAAAAGTGTCTATTTCCAAATTTATACTTTAAGTTTGCGTGTTTATCGAACATCATTAGCGCACTTTTACCCTTTAGATATCCCATAAATGATGAAACTGATATTTTAGGTGGAATTAACACTAGCATATGCACATGATCTGCCATAAGCTCCCCCTCTATAATCTTGACGCCCTTATATTCACATAAACGTCTCAGTATTTCACGTAAACTATTTCTGTATTGATTATATATAACTTTACGTCTATACTTAGGTGTAAATACTATGTGATATTTGCATAACCATTTTGTGTGCGCAAGGCTCTGTGTCTTTGTTGCCATATAAAATCACCTTTCTTTTGTATATAATGCGGCTTGAACACCTACATTATACTTAAGCAAGGTGATTTTTTTGTATAACTTTCGTTGCCGCACCCGCATAGCGGGTGGTTTTATGATTCGCGACTACGTCGCGAACCAGTCTAAAGACAATAATAAAAAGAACCTCTCTAAACTGTATGCTAGAGAGGTTCAATACTTTCACCACTATTATAGTAAAAGCAGTTCATATATTATTGTTGATTACGTACGTCGTTTTTGTTACGGCTCTTCCAGATAGCCCATAAGGATGTCGCTACGCAGATAGAGGAGTACGCACCACTAGCAAAGCCGATGATCATACAAAGCGCAAAGTTCTTCGTTGTATCTCCACCAAATACATAAAGAGATACGCAGGCGAACATAACAGTTGCCAATGTATAGAAACTACGATGAATACTTTGTGTAACAGAGGCGTTTGCAAGGTCTGCAAATGTATCAGAACGTTTATGCGTATGTGTATTTTCACGAACGCGGTCAAAGATAACTACAGACTCATTCATGGAATAACCTACAACTGTAAGTACAGCTGCCAAGAAGGATGCATCAATTTCCAATTGGAAATAAGAGAATACACCAAGTACCATAATCAAGTCATGGAAAATCGCAATCAACGCAGAGATAGCTACTTTATATTCAAATCGATAAGAAATATAAAGCGCTAACGCCAAAAATGCAATGAGAAGGTTTGTTAACGCATGTTCTGTTACTTCAGAACCGATAACAGCACCTACTGTTTCAATACGCTTAACAGTATTTTGACCAACGTTTTTAGTCAAAGACTCAACAACGGCAGCGCTTTCACTAGATTCAAGGTTACGAGTACGGATCATTACATCTTTACCAGATGTATCGCCTGTAGTATCACCAGAAAGCTGAATTTGTGCGTTTTCAAGATTGTATTCTTTCAAAACATCACGAACTTGGCTAACCTCTACAGGTTGTTCAAATACTACTTCAACAATCGTACCACCTGTGTAGTCGATACCAAAGTTAAAACCTTTCATGAATATCGATATTAAGCTAATGATTACAAGGATGGAGGAAATAGCAAACCACCAACGATGATGTTTAACTACGTTTAATGTCATTTGCGTTTACCTCCTTTCAATACTTTTGGTGCAAATGCGTCAGCACTTGTGCTTGGAGAAATATTCGCACCAAACCAGAATGGATGGTTTGTAAAATTACATTCAATTAACATGCGCAATAAGAAACGGCTTACGATAATTGCTGTAAACATACTTACTACTACGCCCACACCTAAGCTGATAGCAAAGCCTTTTACAGGGCCAGAACCTAAAACAGTTAAGATACCAGCTGTGATGATAACGGATACGTTCGCATCTGTAATAGTTGCCAACGCACGGCTGAAACCAGCCTCCATAGATACGCGCATAGATTTACCAGAGAATACCTCTTCTTTGAAACGCTCAAAGATAAGGATGTTCGCATCTACCGCCACCCCCATGGACAAGATAATACCTGCGATACCAGGTAACGTCATTGTAGCACTAAAACCTTTACCTAATACTAGGAGTAAAAGCATTACATATACAAGCAATGCAATATTAGCTACGATACCGGATAAGCGATATAAAATAACCAAGAAAATCATGATCATCGCAATACCAGCACTGAAAGCTACTATGGATTTGTCTTTGGAGTCTTGCCCCAGAGAAGGACCTACTGTACGCACCTCTAATACATTAATTTTAACAGGCAATGCACCAGAACGTAATAAGATAGCTAAATCTTTAGCTTCTTCTAAGCTTTGGCTACCAGAGATAGTTGCTCTACCACCTGTAATCGCTTGTTGTACTACAGGATTAGTCAATTCTTGACCGTCTAATGTAATCGCAATGCGACGGCCGATATTTTTAGAAGTCAAGTCAGCAAACTTTTTAGCCCCTTCATCACTTAACTCAATGGCAACAAGTGGTTGTTTGTTTTGACCTAATTCTTCTTTCGCATCTTTTAAGTCATCGCCAGTCATAACAGTTTGGCCTTGGTCATTTTTAAATTCCAACACCGCTGTTTTACCGATACGTTTAATCGCTTCGTCAGGATCTTTTACACCTGGCAATTCGATGATAATACGACGAGCACCTTCACGTTGTACTAATGGTTCAGATAAACCCATTTCATTAATACGACGCTCTAAGATTTGCTTTGCCCGTTCAACTGCATCATTGTCAGCTTTACCAGTTGCAGAATCTTCTGCTTCCAATACGATATGCGTACCACCTTGCAAATCAAGGCCTTGTTTCAAAGAACCCGCTAAAGGTTCAATACAATACGCAAAAGTACCAATGATGACAGCAACGACTACTAAAAACTTGATAATAGCTTTACCGTTCAAAATAGTTGCTCCCTTCTACTATACACAATGTATAACGCCCTGCTCTGTTACAATTTTGCTCATCCGTTGGTCCAATGCATCCATAGGAATTGGTGTATCCCACAATTGTACTGACCAACATACGCCCATAAATGTACTTGGTGAAAGTTCCTTGAGAAATCGATCATAATACCCATTCCCCATCCCCATGCGACCACCTTGACGGTCAAAGCCAGCACCAGGCACTAAAATCAAATCCAAGTCATGTGGATTAATAACCTCGTATGGCTCAGAGGGAATGCGTATATTTAACACACCCCGAGTGATAGATTCTAGAGACTTGAGACGAACTGCAATCATAGTCGTCTTATCAGTACATACTGGAACGTATACAGATTTACCATGTTCTAAAGCATGACGAATCACATCGTCTAAATTGGCCTCTTTGGGCATCGCCAAATAGGCCATAATGGCATTTGCTGATATATATTCAGGACAATTGACAATTTGCTCCGTCAATAGAGTCGTCCACGTATTACAATCAGCAACGGATAAAGCAGCGCGCTGGGACTTGCACGCCCGTCGCACTGCTTCCTTTGTATTCATTATTTTTCTTCCTTGTTTTTCTTTGAAAGCACGTTAGCCACTGCAGTACGAGTAAAGGTTAACTCAACTTTTTCAGATACTTGAACTTTTACTTTTTCATCATCAAGTTCTACGATTTCGCCATAAATACCGCCAATAGTAACGATTTTTTGACCTTTTTTCAAGCTGCCTAACAAGTTAGCGCGTTCTTTTTGTTGTTTCTTTTGTGGACGCCACAACAAGAAGTAAAAGATTACCACCATTAATAAAATAGGCCAGCTAGTTTGCAGCACTTGTAAAATATCTTCCATGTTATCCTCCTAGTTTAATAAATATGTATTTCTTTTCTAGTATAGCCACCTAATATAGATTTGACTAGACTTAATTACTATTTTTTGAAGCTATCCCAAAATTGCATTCTAAATTGAGGGAACCGATCTTCTAAGATGGCTTGTCGCATTTGACGCATAAACTCTAGTAAGAAGTAGAGATTATGATACGTTACGAGACGCAATGCTAATATTTCTTCCGCCTTATACAAATGACGAATGTAAGCGCGAGAATAATTTTTACATGTATAGCATTGGCAGCCTTCTTCCAAAGGCCCCCAATCATGAGCAAACTGAGCATTTCGAATATTAAGGCGACCATTCCAAGTCATAGCCATCCCATTTCGAGCAACACGAGTTGGATAGACGCAGTCGAACATGTCTATACCACGTGCCACGCCTTCTACGAGACAGTCTGCAGTGCCAACGCCCATCAAGTAACGAGCCTTGTTAGTTGGCAACAATGGTGTGGTATATTCCAAAATCTCGTTCATTAAATCATGAGGTTCCCCAACGGATAAGCCGCCGATACTATAACCTTCAAAGTCCATAGCTACTAGCTCTTCCGCACTTTGTTTGCGCAAGTCTTTGTACATGCCACCTTGCACGATACCAAACATACCTTGACGGTCATGAGCTTTACGAGCCTCTTGGCAACGATGAGCCCAACGGGTCGTACGCGCTGTAGAGCGCTTCGCATAATCGTGATCTGCAGGATACGGAATGCATTCATCAAAAGCCATCGCAATATCAGAACCTAATTGCTCTTGTACCTTTGTAGCCACTTCTGGAGATAGGAACTGTTTAGAACCATCGATATGAGATCTAAAGGTTACACCCTCCTCAGTGATTTTACGCATATCACCTAAACTGAAAACTTGGAATCCACCGCTATCAGTCAATATAGCTTGATCCCAATTCATAAATTTATGTAAGCCACCAGCTTCTTCTACTAGTTCAGGACCAGGACGAAGGAATAAATGGTATGTATTACTCAAAATAACTTGAGATCCCATCGCCTTTAATTCCTCTGGCGTCATAGTTTTAACTGTAGCTTGTGTACCTACAGGCATAAACATAGGTGTTTGGAAGGTGCCATGTGCCGTATGCAATAAACCTGCCCGTGCCCCCGTATGAGGACATGTTTTTTGTAATTCATAAGTAATACTCGCCATGGTCCCTCCTAACGAATAAACATAGCATCGCCAAAACTAAAGAAGCGATACCGTTCTTTTACAGCCTCTTCATAGGCCGCTAAACAATGTTCGCGACCAGCCAATGCGCTAATTAACATTAATAATGTAGATTGAGGCAAGTGGAAATTCGTTACCAATGCATCAATCATCTTAAATTTGTAGCCAGGATAGATGAAGATTTGTGTGGTCCCACTAATCCCTTGCAGTACCCCTTCATCATTAGTAGCAGATTCAAGAGTACGTACCGAGGTAGTCCCCACCGCAATAATACGAGAGCCCTTTTGTTTAGCTGCATTAATACGGTCTGCTGTATCTTGTGACACTACGAAAAACTCGCTATGCATTTCGTGATCTTCAATAGTCTCTGCCGATACAGGTCTAAAGGTACCTAGCCCAACGTGTAAGGTTACAAACTCAAGCTCTACGCCTTTAGCTTTTATTTTTTCTAAAAGCTCAGGTGTAAAGTGTAGACCCGCAGTTGGAGCCGCAGCAGAACCTTTCTCCTTAGCATATACCGTTTGATAACGATCTTTATCTTCTAACTTTTCATGAATATATGGAGGTAATGGCATTTCACCAATTTCTTGTATTACATCATCAAATACACCATTGCAAGTGAACTCAATGATACGGCCTCCAAATTCAGTCTTATCTATTACAATCCCACTTAAGCGGTCGTCAAACTCTATGACTTGACCAACAGGACATTTTTTACCAGGTTTAACAAGGCATTCCCAGCTGTTTTCACCACATGGCGTTAAGAGTAATACCTCAACCTTGCCACCAGAGCCTTGACGATGGCCATATAATCTCGCCGGGATAACCTTCGTATTATTAAATACGAGAACATCCCCTTCGTGGAGTTCTTCTAGCAAATCGTAAAATGCTCTTTATGAACAACCTCTCCCGTTACCTTATCCAAGGTTAAGAGTCGCGCTGTATCACGAGGCTCTACGGATGCTGCGCAATTAGTTCCTCTGGCAATTCATAATCAAAATCTGTAACTTTCATCGCAATCCTTATTAGTACATTTTCTTCAATGTAATGCCACTATAGTAGTGACGTAAAATAGTTTGGTAATAATTAGCATCCCTGGAGTAGCGCGCTTAGCCATTTCCGCAGCGCCCCATTGAGACATACCAAGACCATGTCCCCAACCGTGGCCTTTAATATAGACAGTATCATTATTGCCCGTAAAGTTATGATATGCCTTACCCGTGCCTTTAGCAGGGTTGTGATTTACATAGAAATCAAATAGTGTAGATTTTAAACCTAAAATACTACGCAAGGAATCGCCATCTACTGTCGTCTTTCCAGAGGTGCCTATGAAAGTAGCACTCTTAATACGTCCAGACACGCCTCTGTCAGATGTTTGTTGACCAGGATTGCCAAGAGGAGTCAATTGAATACTCTTCAATTTGCCGACACCTTTACTTGCTGCATTGAGCTTACTTTCAAGAGCTTGACGAGATGTAGTAACGGTCCAGTTTGATGTAGATGTGCCAGTACTATAGTCTTTACACCTTTCAAATATGGAATGTCATTCCCCCAAACATTGACGCTATCCTCTGTATAACCGCCACCATCGGAGTGGAATAAAGCATTGATAGGACGTTGGTTATACAGCATAACTACGCCTTTAGTTTTATTTACTGCATTTGTTGTCGCTTGGTACTCACCACTCACACCACTATATACTTGGTGATCCGTGGAATTACTCACATCATACAATTTGCCTTTATTTTGTTCCATCGTATGAAGAGCATAGGTACGAGCTGCTACAGCTTGAGCCTCTAAAGCAGCTGCTGGCCAAGATGGTACTACCTCTTGTGGCACAACCCCATAGAGATAATCCTCAAGAGGAACAGAGTTAATCACCATCATTGTACCATTATTAGCACGTAATGTGAGTCCACCGCGGTACCCTTTGCCTTCAAACAAGAATGGTGCATCACTATTAGTAGGTTTCAATGTAACTACTGTATCAATAGCCTTGCCATTGACAGCGATCTTACCACCTCGAACACCAACTGACGTACCACGATTAGCACTTATCGTACTAACTTGACCATTACCACTGTTCAACACAACCATATTAGCTGTAGATGTAACAGTAGCATCAGAACTACGACTACCTAATAGAACACGTACATTCGGCACATGTTCGATTCGCTCTGTAGCAGGTGTCATCACAGAACCTACTTTATTACGAGTAATCACAGCTGTATTAGCTTTAATACTATCCGCTTCCGTTGTATTGACTACCTTAGGAGTAGTTTGTTTTGAAGCAGCTGGCTTTTGAGCTCTTGGTTTAGCGCCCGTAGCTACAGGCTTAGCAACTGGCTTTGGAGCAGTACCTGCAGGTTTTGCAACTGCTGTTGATTTAGCAGGGCTAACTGTTTTAACCGTCGTTGCTGGCTTTGCTGCAGTACTAGGCTTTGCCGCACCCACCGGCTTAGCACTAGGTTTTGCTACAGTAGGTGTAGCAGTAGACTTAGAAGTCGTTTTCGCTACAGGCTTTGCAACGGGTTTCGTTACAAGAGGACGAAAACTAGATTTCTTCGTCGTATTTACTTTCGATACATTTGTACTAGATACTGTTGATTTTGGTGTAGGCTTTTTCGCGACTACTACATTTTATTCTGCAATGTAGCCCCCTGTGCTACAGAAGCACCACCAATATTTACACCTAAAACAACGTTGCCATTATCATCAATTGTAATCGTTTCGTTTTCATTGTCATTTCCCTGTCTGTGAAATACCTAAATGCTCATAGGCAAGTTTAGTAGCCACCCTCCCACGTGGTGTGCGTCCTAAAATCCTAATTGCATCAAATATGGTTCATACACATCTTCGATGGTATCTCTCTCTTCGCTGATAGCCGCCGCAATAGTATCAATACCTACTGGACCACCATCATAATTTCCAATAATACACTCCAACACACGTCGATCGATTCGATCAAGTCCTTCTTTGTCTATGTATAAACGTTGTAACGCTTCATCTGCAATGTCTTGAGTGATAACCCCATCACCAATAACTTGTGCAAAATCACGTACCCGCTTAAGTAGACGATTTGCGATACGCGGTGTTCCCCTTGAACGACGCGCTATTTCGCTAGCCCCAGTTGGCTCAATCCCAATATTGAGTATTTCTGCGGCCCGAGTCACAATAAACTCTAATTCCGGTTGTTTATAATATTCCAACCGATTAATAATACCAAAGCGGTCCCGCAACGGTGCCGCCAAAGCCCCGGCTCGTGTAGTGGCACCGACCAACGTAAACTTTGGCAAGTCAATGCGTACCGTTCGAGCACTTGGCCCCTTACCGATGATAATATCGATAGCATAGTCCTCCATAGCAGAGTACAGTACTTCCTCTACACTACGAGACAAGCGATGAATTTCATCAATAAATAGTACATCGTGATCATCTAAATTCGTTAAAATCGCAGCCAAGTCACCAGACTTTTCAATGGCAGGACCAGAGGTTATGCGAAAGTTAACACCCAATTCGTTCGCAATTATACCTGCTAATGTAGTCTTTCCTAGACCTGGTGGACCATAAAGCAAAACGTGATCCAATGCTTCACCACGTTGCTTAGCCGCCTGAATATACACATTCAGATTTCCTTTGGCTTCTTCTTGACCTACGTATTCATTAAAGAATTTAGGACGTAGACTATATTGCCATATATCTTCTTCGTGCTCGCCATTTCCGACAAGGCGTACTTCTTCGTTCATCCTTATCGTCCTTTCCCAAGCTCAATCAAGCTGACCTTAATCAACTCAGATACATCGCGTTTACCATCATTTAAAGACTCCACAATATCGGCCACATCGCGCTCGGAGTATCCTAATGATACAAGAGCTTCAATAGCCTCTCCTGTAGCTCCACTTGCAGTAACGCCAATTGGCTGAATCACCGCCGGTGACTCCGCAGAGATAGTTGTCATTTTAGCTAACTTGTCCTTTAATTCAAGAACAAGTCGCTCTGCGGACTTCTTACCAATGCCAGGCAATTTAGTTAATTGCTGAACTTGGCCATTGATTACTGCTAGTTTGAAAGCCTCCGGTGTCATGCCAGACAAAATACCTAACCCCACCTTAGGCCCTATACCGGAAACAGAAATGAGTAGAATAAATAGCTCATATTCCTCTTCCGTCCAAAAGCCATAGAGTTGCATCGCATCTTCACGCACATTGAGATACGTGAATAACGTTGCCTCATGGCCTTCTATCAGTTGTTGACGCGTAGTGGTCGGTACATATACGCGATACCCTACGCCATGTACATCTACGTAGCAAGACTCTTTAAAGAGATGCGTTACAATGCCCCGTACATACCCTATCATTATACCAACCTCTTCAATCTATCGTTGTGAGAACTATGGGCCGTACAGATAGCGACAGCTAATGCATCTGCTGTATCATCGGGCTTAATTTTCTCACGAATCCCCAAAATATTCATCGTCATATAAATAACCTGATTCTTATCAGCCTTGCCATAACCTGTGACAGCTTGCTTGATTTGTAGCGGTGTATATTCATAGATTGGAATCCGTTGTTGCTCGGCAGCCAATAAAATGATGCCTCGTGCTTGACCAACTTTAATAGCCGTCGTTACATTTCGGTTAAAAAATAATTCTTCTACACCGAACTTATCTGGCTTATATTCCTCTAGAATATCACTGAGGTCATTAAATAAAATTTCCAACCGCTGTGAATCAGTTAATTCCTTAGGAGTTGTAATAGCCCCATAGGCTACAGGTGTTAGTTTGCTCCCCTTCACGTCAATAATGCCATAACCGCATATCGCCGTGCCTGGGTCAATTCCTATAATTCGCACCCCAACCCCCTTAGTCTAAAAATGAGATAAGCTATCGCCTACCTCCATTACATAATCTATTTCATTATAGCACAATACCACATCGAAGTTCATGAATTCCTGCATAAAATTTTATAAGAAGTCTATTAGTTTTATTAACTTTTACAAAAAATTCTAACATCATCTAGCAATAGGAAAGGAGCACCCCTCGTGTGGAGTGCTCCTTTTTATTATTCTTCGTCGTCTGGCAAGATACCATTGTGATATACGTTTTGTACATCATCAAGATCATCCAATACATCGAGCATTTTTTGCATTTTAACAGCATCATCACCTGATAACTCAATTGTAGTATCAGGGATCATTGTAATTTTTGCAACTACTGTTTCGATGCCCGCATCAGCAAGAGCTGCTTCTACCGCATCATAATCTTCTGGAGTTGTATAAATTTCAAATACATCATCTTCGGATTTAAGGTCTTCTGCACCAGCTTCAAGAGCTAGCATAGTTACTTCATCTTCATCATGACCTTCTTTTTCGATAACGAATACGCCTTTAGATTTAAACATCCAACCTACGCAACCGCTTTCACCAAGATTACCACCTTGTTTAGAGAACGCATGACGTACATCTGCCGCTGCACGGTTACGATTATCCGTCATAACCTCTACAGTAACAGCCACACCAGCTGGACCATAACCTTCATATACGATTTCTTCGTATGCGTTCATATCCGTAGCACCAACGCCTTTATCGATGGCACGTTGAATATTATCCTTAGGAATATTGTTTTCACGAGCTTTTTGCAAAGCCAATTTCAAACGCATATTACCTGTTGGATCTGCACCACCCATACGCGCTGCAACGGTAATTTCACGACCGATTTTCGTAGCCATTTTAGCCTTTAACGCATCTGTTTTACCTTTTTTATGTTTAATATTTGCCCATTTAGAATGTCCTGACATAGACGCCTCCCTATTTATTCCACCATGCTTCGCCTCGCAATCGATCAAGGATAATCGATACAGCACTGCGCACAGATAAGTGATTGTATTCACCGTGACCATATATGGGTTCTAAAATATAGTCAAAGCTTTCCATCGTTTCTTTTGTCATACCATAACCGGTACCAAATAATACTAACACAGGGCGCGTCTCATTTTCAAGGTGTTCACGCATCCGTGCATAGGAAATTGTATTATCGTAAGTACGAGCATCTGTGGTGGCTACAATAGGTTTTGTCCCCTCGATGTCTTCGATAGTTCTTACTGCTACAGCAATAGAGTTCACCAGTTCTACACCGGTGAAAGCATCTTTACGGTCAGGATTATAGGTAGAACCAAAGCCAGATTTCCAATGTTCCATAATAGTAGCTGCTAACTCTCGTTGAGCAGGTATATTATGAATCACAAAATATTTAGACACATCATAGGTGATAGATGCGCGTGCAATATCGTGAATATCATAATTTGTAATGGCCGTCGTAATAACCTCTTTATGCTTGTTCATAATTGGATAATGAACAAGTCCAATATATAAATTAGCCAATGCCTTATATCTCCTATAACCTAACAACAAATATAAACAATATAATAGAAATACCAGCCTTACAACAAATAGAAACTATAGTAATACTAGCCTAATAACTTTATGCTCCTAACCCTATAATTTATGTACCATTAATCATTCTACATAGTTTTTAATCAATAACCAAAGGTAAAAAATAGGCTTCTGTACCAGCAATTTCTTCAGGGGAGAAACGGGCTCCCACAGCAGAGGCTTGGTCCCCAAGCATAAAACAAGACAGCGTCAAACACCCTTCTTTTCGTACCACTATCTACGGTGTGAATAAAACGTTTTTGATTAATAAAATCTTGGTACATAACCTTCTTACTGTCACGACAAACAATGTCATCATAATTATCTACAAACTTTTCCATAAAGATCTTTGCTTGATCCCCATGTTTTTCTACAACTTGTATATTGCGCCCCTCACGTCCCCAGATTTCCTTTTGAATATAAAGGCCCTCATCGAGGTTAGGAAAATCACTTTCAAAATAGGACGGAGTCAAATAACGTTCAATAATATCTCGCTCAGGTCCTGTAAAAAATTGATTAGTTAAGTATAAGGCATATACTAAGGACATAAATGACTTATTTTGCAAAATGATCGCTTCTGGAGGATTAAATAAATTAAATCGCCCCTCATTATATAAATCTAAGAACATTTCACCTAACGGTTCTCCCGTTGCCGTAGTCTCATCGATCAACAATTCCATGGGATGCAAACGATATAGGTTTGATGCATGACTACCATCAGGAAGTAAAATCCCTTCATCATCAATAACCATATCATAAAATGATAAGAATCTTAAATCTGCTTCAGGACATGCGGATTTCATCGTATTCATTAAAAACTTAGTAGTTCCTAAATCTTCTAAATAATCATGAAAGCAAGCAAACACAAATGGATTCGCTTCACCACTCTTTATCGTATTATATTTACTATTTTCCTGAGAAGTGCGTTCATAAACACGTTTCAAAAAACGTTCTAGCTCATCCCTAGCCCCTGCATTTGGATGCTCTTTATCAAAATAATGGGCCCCTACCTCATTAGCATAATAGCTTTCAATTAGAAAGCAGGGGTGTATCCGCATTAATCTCCACCATGCGTAATCGCCCCTGTGTATCGAGAACAAAATCAAAGCGAGACAGCCACGTAGGTAGGCCTAACGGATTCCCTCGGTGAAGATAAGGAATCAGATTCTCCGGCATATCCATATTGAGGGCAAACTCATCAGGTGCCTGCTGAAAGACTTTAGTAGCCTTATAAAATATTTGGAATAACATACGAGATGCATGTCGTATTTCATCGTAAAACTCAGCCGGAAAAGATTGTACTGAAAGCGTTGGATATCGATCGTCATATCCTTCATAATCTACAAAAGGCAGTACGCCCGTATCTAACTCATCAATATAGGATTGCATAGTGTCGCCTCCCATCACGAGCCACCAGAGCGTGAGCCAGCACTACCAAAGCCCGACTTTTGACCTATAGAAGAGGCTTTTTGACTTCTTCGCTTCTCATAGTCTTGATAAGTACGACGCCCCAAAGAAGTGCGCACATTTGAACCTGATGCCGTATATACATTAGGCTCCTCATAGGGTTTTAATGGGGCTGCCACACGATATGTCATAGTTCGTCCATCCATACGCGCTGTAGGTGGATTAAATCCATGAAAAATATAGTAGCCTGCTGCAATACTTGGCAAAAGACTGGCTAAACCAGCATCCCACACTAAACTGCCATCCTTTTCTCGGTGAAAGGTAACGGATCGGTCATCATCAAACAAAGCTGTTTCTTTACCATCTCCATGGTTTAATAGAGAATAACGATTTCCTTGATTATCCTTTAATCGAACTTCCCCATCATTTGCTTCTGGGTAGATTTTATCACATACGGCATAAGCGATGTCATTCCAGTATGAAGACACACCAACGATGCCCGCCACAGCGGCAAAGGCACTCGTTATGTATATAGTTTTCTTACTTGGCTTATACATAGGACACTCCCTTAGTGCACAGCACCACTAACAACGAGAGCAAGACCTACAAAGATACCAAATACGAGAATACCAGCAGCTGTATTACCACGCATAATCTCTTCAGATAAATTATATTTACGATGCCATAAATTAATAAACATATAGCCTGTTACAAATAGTACAATACCAAGAATAGCATAAACAACACTTGCTACTACACCGTGCAATAAAGAAGTATCTGCTGTAGTAACTACAGGAGACATGATAACAGCACGCAATATTTCACCAATACCGATAAAGGAACCTGCGGATAGCCATGCTACAGCACAGTTACCACGTTTAATTTCTTCACTAAATTTACCAGGTACAAAAAAATCAATAACCGTGTTGGCAGTTAACATTAAGAAAATCCCAAAACAAGCATAAAAAATCGTCAATAATACATCAGGAATAAAAATCATGATAAACCTCCTAATATTGTCCCGTTATATTCATAGTCAACGGTTAAACATATAAGCCTTATCGGCTTCATTAAGATTGTGTATATTAAGGAATTTCTCGCGCCCACTACTATCCCGTTGGCGAACCATATAGGCATAGGAATCAAGCACATGTGTCTTGCGTATTGTACTATTAATGAGCTCCTGTTCTTCTGGTGTCAACTTTCCTGGTTCACACACCTTAACGCGGGTTTGCCCATCTACGTTAGTGATAATATAGGCAGACTTAGCATCATAAAATACAATAACTTCACGACCTTCTGCTAAGCTCTCACCTTCATTTTTAATATCCCCGTTTAAAGAATCGATTAATTCTAATGCTGTACTAACAGGATCTAAACTAGAAGTATATTCATTATCCGAATCCGTCTTAGTATAATAGACGGATGTATCATGCATATGCTCCTTTGCAGTATAAGGGAAGCCAAAGGTACCACGTATTTCATGCCAAGAAAAGTCAGAATCCCCACTAACAAGGAACATCCAAAATAATGCGCCGCATCCAATGGCTATAGCAAATCCTTCGAGTCGTTCTTTCAAACGTTGATTACGTTTCTTTTTACGAACAGCGTTAGCTGCCGCATCATTACAGAGTTTAATATTCACCAACTGTACTCGAGAGCCTTCGGCAAACATTTTTTCCCCTTTGAACCAATTTTCTTCAAAGAATACGCTAGCCCCACCTTCGCAGGGTAATTGATATTCCTTATACCCAGCTCGATCACCTACGGACGCACCACTATCACCATCTACGGCTACAACCTTTTCCAAACCGATTTGATGTAATGTAAATCCTTTCGGAACACGCTTACGATAGGATGTTCTAGATACAGTGCACCACTCATTATCATTGTACTCAATGGTAACCCATATTTTATCAATTCCCTCAACAGCCTCTAGGCCATATTCATGCCAATAATCACCAGGAGACTTTTGCATAGATGGTTTAGCCTTATAAGCTTGTTCCTGATCAGCTTTTGGAATAATCTCATTATATTTAATTTTTTCAGTTATTACATAACGGCTGCCCTGAACTTCAAGGACATCGTAACAATTAAACTCCATAAACAACCTCGTTAGAGTAGCAATAACCTATATACGCGTCTAAACTACTCTCTCTCCTAAACGGGATTTAATGAAATTAAGCTTTAAAGTAGCCTGCACGCTCATGAATCGTTTCATTTTCAATAATAGAAATACCATATTGTTGCCCCGTAGTAGCTGATACAAGTACCTTAGCTACATCAGCAGTTTTTACAGGCTCTTGACTCATTAATACACGTGCTTTATTAATGACCCCCAATACAGCACAGCTAATACGCTCTACCAATTTAGGTTCTTCTCGAATCAAGGTAGCTGGACGAACAATAACAATCGCTTCAAATGGAAGTTCTAAGATGACCTCTTCCAATTGTCCTTTCATAGACATATAAAAGAATTTCGATTTTGGATTCGCCCCTAAAGGAGACTAATCCATATTTTTTACTCCATTTTGAGCTGCAAGGCGTGCCATTTCGTACTGGTAGGTATAATCGACTGTCCATTGTGCTTCTTTAGAGCCTGCTTGTTTACGGTTTGTGCCCATAGCAGAGAATAAAATATCTCCTGTTACTAAGTGTGCCCATTCACGAGGTTCATCAAAATTAACGATATGAACGATTACCTTTGGAGATGTATACGTAACTTGACGACGTACAAATACATGAATTTCTTGAATTTCATGATTATCAATCAATGATTCTACAATATGGCGACCAACTGCACCAGTAGCACCTAATACTAAAGCTTTCATATTTCACCTTTATCACTTTCAGACTCTTCAGCAATAATCTCTTTTAAAAGTTTAACTTCTTCTTTTGTTAATGGTCGTTCTAATAAATCGGGCCGCAACAACCGTGTCCGCTTTAAGGCTTCCTTTTTTCGCCACGTAGCAATGTTTTTATGATGACCGCTACGTAGTACATCAGGAACACCCCATCCTCTGAATTCTGGAGGCTTTGTATATTGAGGACATTCTAATAAAGGCTCATAAAAGGAATCCTCTTGGGCCCCACTAGCTGCGCCTAATACACCGGGAATCATACGAGCCACTGCATCAGCTACAACCATAGCTGGCAATTCACCACCAGTTAATACATAGTCCCCAATTGAAATCGTTTCATCTACTAAATGTTCCTCTACGCGATAATCGACGCCTTCATAATGACCACAAATGAGCACCAATTGATCGTACATCGCTAGTTCACAAGCCTTTTCTTGTGTAAACGGTTGACCTGTAGGCCCCATGAAAATAACACGACGTCGTATACTTTCACTGGGATTACCAATGAGGCTCATTTCATCACATATCTCATCTATAGAATAGGCGCTATTAATATCGCTATCATATTGAGCAATAACAGATTCTACCGCTTCAAAGATGGGAGGTGCCATCATAAGCATACCCGCACCACCACCATACGGCGTATCATCTACTTGACCATGTTTATTATGACTAAAGTCGAGGGTTAGTTACGCCCATAGATAAGCGTTCCGCTTCGATAGCCCGTTTTATGATGGAATGACTAAAAAAAGCATCAAAAAACTCAGGAAATAAAGATACGATATCGATACGCATAGTCCGTCCTCTGTACTTATTAACTCACATAAACTCATTAGCATTATCTATATATAGCTATATTATATAACTTTTACCATAATATACCTATATTTAGATAAAAAAAAACCGCCTAAAGGATTATATCCATTCAGGCGGATCTACGATCATCAATTTATTCTCCACATCGATGTCTTTAACGACCTCTTCAATGGCTGCAAATAATTGATCTGGTTCCCCATCTTTGGAAACCACATAGACATCATTAGCACCAGGTTGCAACACATCAGTAACCGTACCAAGCACGTTACCTTTAGTGTCTTGAACCTCAAGACCGATGATATCAAAAATGTAATAACGACCTTCTGGCAATTCTACTAAATCTTCACGGCGCACTTGAATTTCTTTCTTACTGAATAATTCAGCCGTGTTACGATCAGGAATTTCCTTAAAGGATGCTAGTACAAATTGCTTATGAAATCGTGCGGATGCAACGTGGTATTCTTTACCATCGATGTAACAGGCATCCATATGCATAAACCGTTCTGGAAAATCGGTTTGAGGCATAATACGAAGATCACCCCGCACGCCGTGCGGGGCGATGATAACACCTATTGTGATGAAATCGTTATGTTTCATTATTGACGAAACGCAACGATTTTACCGTCTTCTAATAGGATTTCAGCGCCCATCATGGCATCCAAATCATCCCCGATTTTAACGGTAACTGTTTGCTCTAAAGTACCTTGAGGAATTTCAGTTCCCAAAGCTAAACCTTGAGCGTCTTTCAATTTAGCTGTTACTTCTTCTTTGAAAGCCAAGCGTTTATTTTTTTCTTCGTCGATTTGTTGACGAATAGCAGTAAGACTTGTTGCATCAACTTTAGCTGCATCAGCTAAAATACGTTGGGCTTGAAACTCAATTGCTTCCAAATCTTTATTCACCATATCAAGGCGAGTTTCAAGATCGGATACAATTTTCGCTTTCAAGTCTTCTGTTACTTTTGCTTTTACTGCTACAGGGACACGTAATGTCATTTCTTCCATTGGAATACTCCCTTTTAGACAATATCAACAGATATCTTTTTGTTCTCTTTAATAGCCGCCGCTTTCACCACAGCGCGAATCGCCTTCGCAATTCGTCCTTGCTTTCCGATGACTTTGCCCATATCCTCTGGGGCTACGTGAAGTTCGTAAACCTCCATGTTTCCCTTTTGGACCATGGTAACAGATACGGCATCAGGCTGCTTCACTAATGATTTCGCAATTAATGAAATTAATTCTATCATCACAGTATGCCTCTCTATTAATTACTTTTTAGCGTCAGCAAATTTTTGCATAACGCCTTGTTTTTTGAACAAGGAGCGAACAGTGTCAGTAGGCTGAGCACCTTTAGCTAACCAAGCCAAAGCTTTTTCTTCGTCTACATTAACGATAGCTGGTTGTTGCCAGTAGTGTCCAGGACGACCTTCACGTGGAGCGTGCGTCAGCGATACGGTAGAAAGGAGCGGCTAAACGAGTCAAACGAATTTCGTGAAATTCACCTCCTTATACTGATTTGGACAGGTTCAGCGCCCTGTGTATTACATAAACGGTAATTTTGGCATTCCAGGGAAGCCACCCTTACCGCCACGTAGCATGCGCTTCATCATCTTCCGCGCTTCTCAAATTGTTTCAACAAGCGATTTACATCTTGTACCTGAGTACCAGAGCCTAATGCAATACGCTTGCGGCGAGAACCATTAAGAATATTTGGATTTTCTCGCTCTGCTGCCGTCATAGATGTAATGATGGCCTCAATGCGGCGCACCTCTTTACTGTTCAAATCAAGATCTTTTAATTGATCCTTAATTTGACCCATGCCTGGTAACATGCCAATAATATTTTGCAATGGCCCTAACTTTCTCACCTGATTCATCTGTTTCAAGAAATCATCTAAGGTGAAATTGTTTTTCGCCATTTTCTGCGCCATTTCACGAGCTTCTTCTTCATCGATAGCGCCTTGAACATTTTCAATCAATGTTTTAAAGTCACCCAAGTCAAGAATACGAGAAGCCATGCGGTCTGGATAGAATACATCGAAACCATCCATTTTTTCGCTCACACCAGTGAACTTAATTGGCAAGCCTGTTACAGCTTTGATGGATAATGCAGCACCACCGCGCGCATCACCATCGAGTTTAGTAAGGATAACACCATCAACGCCTAATTTTTCATTAAACGTTTGTGCTGTTGTTACCGCATCTTGACCGATCATGGAGTCTACAACGAGTAGAATTTCATGAGGACGAACAGCGGATTTAATATTGGATAACTCGTCCATGAGGACTTCGTCTATCGCCAAACGACCAGCTGTATCGATGATAACAACATCTTTCAACATATGCGTACTTTGCTCTACGGCACGACGCGCAATGTCTACTGGATTAGCACCAGGTGTTTCATCAGCAAATACGGGGATATCGATTTGCTTACCTACAACTTGCAATTGAGTAATAGCAGCTGGACGATATACGTCGGCAGCTACGAGCATTGGATGCTTACCTTGTTTGCGAAGGTATACTGCCAATTTACCAGCTGTTGTAGTCTTACCAGCACCTTGTAAACCAACGAGCATAATAATCGTTGGAGGCTTGCTAGAAATCATGATACGGCTTTGAGTACCGCCTAAGAGAGCTGTTAATTCGTCATTTACGATCTTAATAACCGTTTGGGCTGGATTCAAAGAACCGAATACCTCTTCCCCAAGGGCCTTTTCCTTGATGGACTTAACAAAATCCTTCGCAACCATAAAGTTAACGTCCGCTTCTAAAAGTGCCGTACGTACTTGACGCAACGCAAGATTGACATCTTCTTCTGTAATTTTGCCCTTACCCTTTTAAGGATTTAAAGGCTTCTTGCAGTTTTTCTGACAAGCTATCAAATGCCATAATATCCCTCCATTTGCGCCAATACTTGTTGTACCTTACTTTCAGCTAACACCTCTTTAGGCAAGGTTTCTTTCAACTGTGAAAGCAGTCCTTCACGCTGTTCATATTGTGCTACCAAGTGTAATTTAGATTCGTAATCGTTTAAAATGTGCCGAGCACGCTGTAAATTATCATGTACAGCCTGCCGTGATACACCTAATTCCTCAGCAATCTCGCCAAGGGACATATCGTCTTCGTGGTGAAGTTGTAAGGACATGCGTTGCTTGTCCGTCAATAATGGCCCATAGAAATCTAAGAGCAAACTTATAAGTACTCGTTCTTCCATTTCGCCACCTCCATCACTGTCAAGTCATATTACTTTACATATACTACAGCATAAAAAAAGATGTGTCAAGTAGAAATACTTAACACATCATTTAAATTATATATTACATCTGATATATGATTCACTTCGCTTAATAAAGACATTCATCAGTTGTAAATATTACTATAACAGACTTCATATATTATAATTGATAACAATTTTTATATTTTAACTTTTATATCTACTATAATGTGCTATAATATAAATATCTAATATTTTCAATATAAAAGATAGGAGGTATTTTATGAATACCAAACAATATGACCTTATCGTCCTAGGTTTCGGCAAAGCCGGTAAAACATTAGCAGCTAAATTTGGCTCTATGGGCAAATCTGTAGCTATGATTGAAGAAAACCCACTTATGTATGGTGGCACATGTATTAATATTGCATGTATCCCAACTAAAACGATGATTATAGCCGCATCAAAAGGCTTATCTTACGAGCAAGTATTAAACCAACGCGAGGTAGTTACATCTCGTTTACGCAATAAAAACTTCGGTATGTTAGACACAAATGAACATGTCGATGTATATACTGGACATGGTGAATTCATTAGTAATAAAGAAATCGCCGTTACCGCTGGGGAAGATAAAATCGTCTTATGTGGTGAAACAATTATTATTAACACTGGTGCTGTAGCGGTTAAGCCTAATATTGATGGCATCGACACCGCAACAGGCTTCTATAATAGCACAGAAATTCAACAATTATCCTCTCAACCAAGTACACTAGGCGTCATTGGTGCTGGCCCTATCGGCCTTGAATTCGCTAGCCTATACGCTAAACTAGGTACAAAGGTAACAGTATTTAATATTGAATCTGGCATCTTAAAACGGGAGGAACCGATTGTACAAGAATTAGCTAATGAATACTTGACTGAGCAAGGCATCACTATTCTTAATGATGTAACATTAAACTCTGTATCTAATGATGGCAACAAACCTGTTATCACTGCAGATGGTCAAAACTATACGTTTGATGCCGTTCTATACGCTACAGGTCGCAAACCAAATACAGCTAACATCGGTTTAGAAAACACAGATATCACTACTAACGAACGCGGTGCTATCGTAGTGAATGATACGTGTGAAAGCTCCGTTCCAGGCGTATATGCAGTCGGCGATGTAAACGGCGGTCCTCAATTTACCTATATTTCTCTCGACGACTTCCGCATTGTATTTGGTGCACTTACAGGTAATGGCCAATACACATTAAAAGATCGCAAAAACATTCCTTACACAACCTTCTTAACGCCGCCACTAGCTCGTGTAGGCCTTACAGAAGAAGATGCTATCAACAAAGGATATACTGTTAAAACTAAAGAAATGCTCGTAGCTACCATGCCAAGAGCCCATGTAAACGACTATTTAAAAGGTGCTTTTAAAATCGTAGTAGATGCAGAAACCAATTTAATCCTTGGTGCTACACTTTATTCTCAAAGTGCTGAAGAGTTGATTAATCTCATTAAAATGGCTATGGATAACAACATTCCATATACATACTTCAAAAATCAAATCTTCACACATCCTACAATGGCAGAAAATTTAAATGACCTTTGTAATTTTTAATCCTTAAACAGTCAAGACAAACGCTAATTATAAAATAATAACAAAACAATAATTTAACAAAAAAGCCTTTAGATGCTAAAGTAATTTAGCGTCTAAAGGCTTTTTGTGATTAGGCTACCATATAATAGCCATTAGTTTTTTGTAAATAAGCTACGTACTACCTTTTGTAGTTTTGGTGTCAACACAATAGCTACAATGATACCAGCCGCACTGGTAATCAAGGAGTATTGGATCTTGCTAGCTGCTACAGCTGCACTTTCAAGAACAACCCACCAAGCAATGAAGTAGCCAAAGGCAGTCCAAATAGCACCGATAATGAGAGCTACTAAAATACGACCAAAAGATGCTGTCGGTTTATTGATAGATGGAGGCAAGTAGCCAGCTGTCATACCACCTACGATGAGACCTGCAATACCTTTAATAAAGAAGGAAAATACAATGTACTGTGTATGACCACCAAAGAGATCAAACAGTGCAGAGCCAATGGCCGCACCTAAACCACCATATAAACCACCGAATAGAATTGATGTCGTAAAGAGTGCAGCAGAACCTAAGTGCACCATCGCCCCACCCGGTATTTCGATGCGAATCGTTGTTGCTACGGCACACAACGCAGCAATAAAACCGATATATACAATATCGCGAGTCTTTAATTTCATAATAAACTCCTTCCCTTTTCTTAAGCACTATACTCAGTATATCAGATGAGGTGTACTATAAAAATACCGAATTTATAGGAATTAAAATATTTGCAACAGAATGGAACAAGTTAAAAACAGCATCTATATAATTGTATAGATGCTGTTTTTATTTTATATCATATATAATTAGATTTTTGCTCGTTTCAAACGAAGGGAGTTACCCACAACGGTAACGGAACTAAATGCCATCGCTGTACCCGCAATCATCGGATTCAATGCACCGATGGCTGCAAGTGGAATACCGATGCAGTTAAAGATCAACGCCCAGAATAGATTTTGTTTTATGTTGGTCATTGTCTTACGACTGAGGCGTACCGCTTGTACTAGGGTGTGTAAATCATTTCTTACGAGAACGATATCTGCCGCCTCTACCGCAATGTCTGTACCACTGCCGATGGCAAAGCCAATATCTGCAGTTACAAGGGCAGGTGCATCATTGATACCGTCGCCTACCATACCCACTACAAGACCTTTATCTTGTAACTCTTTTACCTTGCTAGCTTTATCTTGTGGCAAGACTTCTGCAATAACATGAGTAATACCTGCTTGTTTAGCAATATATTGAGCCGTACGTCGATTATCACCGGTAAGCATCCATACATCGATACCTTGAGACTGTAATTCTTTTACAACCTCAATAGTTTCTGGACGCAATTCATCCTCTACAGCCCACAAAGCACTGATTATACCATCAACGGCTAGAACAGATACAGATGCACCTTGTTCTTCAAAACGAAGAATATCGTCTTGTACTGCACTTAAGTCATAACCTAGTTCATTCATCCAACGGCTGTGACCGAGTTGTACGGACACACCTTGATAAGCGCCTTGTAAGCCTTTACCAGGTACATCACCAAAACTTTCAAGTTCAACAGCTGTACCTTTATAGCCACGATCTTCACCGTAGTAGACCATAGCTTTAGCAATCGGATGTGATGTACCACTTTCAAGAGCCATCATAATAGACATATTTGTGCTTTCATCACCATTAAAGTTTTTGAAAGCCGTCACATCTAGCACACCTTGTGTGAGGGTGCCAGTTTTATCCATAACAATAGCATCAAGTTTTCCAGCTTTTTCAAGATATTCTGCACTCTTGATGAGCACACCGTGTTCCGCACCAAGGCCAGACCCAACCATGATAGATGTTGGTGTTGCAAGACCAAGAGCACATGGACACGCAATAACGAGGACGGCTGTAGCATTAATGAGCGCCACATTGAGAGAATCGCCCATTACAAAGTACCAAACGAGACCTGTTAGAATAGCAAGGCCAATAACGATAGGAACGAAGTATTGTGCTACGATATCAGCAATACGTTGAATGCTCGCTTTAGAGGTTTGTGCCTCTTCTACAACCTTGATGATTTGGGACAGCATTGTATCGGAACCAATACGCTTCGCTTCCATCGTGAAAGCACCACTCAAGTTAATGGTCGCTCCAATTACCTCGGAGCCTACTTGTTTTTCTACAGGCAAGCTTTCACCAGTAAGCATAGCCTCATCTACTGTAGAATAGCCGTCAGTAATTGTACCATCCACTGGGATTTTTTCGCCTGCTCGAACTTGTAAAATATCGCCGGCTACTACTTTAGAAGTAGGAATATCTACAAACTCACCGTCACGCAACACATGAGCCGTTGCAGGTTGTAAGGCAATCAATTTTTGAAGTGCTTCAGAGGTACGCCCTTTTGCAATCTCTTCTAAGAGTTTACCAAGAAGGATAAAGGTAATGAGCCACGCAGAGGTTTCAAAGTAAATGCCATGAGGCCCTAGCTCAGGATGAAACTGCCAATTATAAATACTGAATAGATACGCTACTGTCGTACCCATTACTACGAGTACATCCATTGTAAGGGCACCATTTTTCACGGCACTCCACGCACTCTTATAAAACATGAGGCCAGGTCCAAACTGAGCGATAGTAGCTAGAATAAACTCAACCCATACAGGCAATGCTTCAATACCAAATCGATGGAGGGTCATATTCACCATCATAGGCACAGCCATACAAGCTGCAACTATTAATCGGATAATATGAGGCCTTAAATTAACCTTTTCTATTTCCTGCTTTGTTTCATCCGCCTCTTCAGCACCAAAGCCGATATTTGTAATAGCCTCTATTATCTGTTGTGGTTCTACGCTAGAGCCCTCTTTATATTCAACGCTCCCCTTTCGAGTCAAAAGATTTACCTTTACAGACTCTACACCATCGACTTTAGAAACAACATTTTCAACACGCTTTACACAGGCGGCACAATGCATACCTGTTATATCAAACTCTTGTTTCTTCTTACTCATAGTATCACTTCCTTCTAACCGTATATGTAAAGATATGTACACTTATAGAAATACAAGACATATGACCATAAACTTATAGTGTACATAACTTGTATTAATAATATAGCTTTTAAAAAAATTCTATCATATAACATATGAACATATTTACACGAGTACTTATTCATACGTCTATATTTAATAGTAACATAAATTCTCATTACGTCAATATCCTACTAAATCTAGAGGATTATTCCTTTTTAATAGGGGAATTAATACTCCCCTACCTATACACAACATTCATAAATAGATTATAATAAAGTGATGATGAATAAACATAAACTTTGATTCTAAAGGAGGTGAAAATATGCCTGAATCAATGAGTCCTACAGTAGAATTTACTTCGGTAGCGAAGGAATTTCGCCATGAATATATTGTTGATAAATCACGATTTATCACAACTATTTACCCTTGTACAACTGAAGAAGAGGCGCAAGCCTTCATTGGCCGCATCAACAAAGAGTTTTGGGATGCCACTCATAACTGTACAGCCTATGCATTAGGTCCTAAGCAAGAACAACAGCGATCTTCCGATAATGGCGAGCCATCTGGTACAGCTGGCAAGCCAATGTTAGAAGTGCTCAAGAAAACTGGTATTACCAATGTTGTAGTCGTTGTAACTCGCTATTTTGGTGGTATTAAACTAGGTGCTGGTGGCTTGATTCGTGCATATTCACACTCCGTTGCGGAAACATTACGTCTTGCCCCTAAAGAACTACACACAACACGAACTCAACTACAAGCAACCATCGATTACTCACTATATGGCGCAGTAGAAAGATTTGTACAAGACAAAAAACTACATTATGAAGCAAATTTTGGTGAACATGTAACGGTAACAATCTTAGTCCCCCCTACTGATGTGGAAGGCATACAAAAGAGCTCCAAGACATGAGTCATGGAGCTGCAGATTGTACAATATTAGATTCTATTGAAGTGGTACTACCGCTAGATGAATCATCTAACCAATAGACACTAGGCAATTAGTTGCCGTGGTTAACTAAACCTGTTACGCCTTGACTAAGTTCACGACGTTTTCATTAGTCAACGGATGAGGCCACACGCGTTCAAGTTGTTTTTACGACTTAAACCAGTATTATGTGCAGTCATTAATCTACGTGCTTCCCAGTTACGAATTGCTTTGCTTAATGTTCTTTTTACCACGCCCATAGTAGTACCCACTTTCTTAATTGCCGTCATTATATCAAAATTGTGATAAGGATAGAAAGTTTACTTCATATATAATTAACTCACTATTTCCTTGTTGAGTATAGTATATATACCATTTTATAAAATGTGAAATGACGGTTACTTAGTTCGTTATAATTTTTATTTATCTTATTTTGTGTATAATAGGGAGATTCCATGGATACATCTTACTACCACAATTTTATTACCCTCGTTCAAACGGGCAATATGACGCAGGCCGCAGAGATTCTTCATATTACACAACCAGCGTTAAGCAAGCAGTTGAAATATTTAGAGGCTGAATTTGGAGCCCAGTTAATCAATATCAAACGCGGGCAACGAGGATCCAACTTACAATTAACAGATGCTGGTAAAATCTTCTATGAAAAGGCACAACAGCTTTGCTCTATTGAAGAATCTACCTATAATGCTGTGCAACAATTGAACTCTCGCATTGAAGGTACCTTGCGTATTGCAACCTCTGCTTCTCGTTCAACACCAATCGTGCAGCAATATTTGCCAGCCTTTTCTATGAAGTATCCGTCTGTTCACTTTGAGATTTACGAAGGTCTCATGACAAATGTAGTAAATCAACTCATCAACGGCAGTGCTGAATTAGGTATTGCTAACATTCAGATGGTAGACACTGATAAATTTGATATTCTTCTTACCCAAGAAGAACATTTATATGCTATCTTCCGTCGCGATGTATTCTGGACAGATCGTGAACATGATACCATCACTTGGGAAGACATAAAAAAATGTCCTCTATCCCTCTCTGGTGGTTCCGTACGTATGATTATGCAATCTAGCTTAACAGACATGGAACAACTCAATGCAGTGGCTATAACTACTACTAAAAGCTCCGCTATTGAATGGGCTTCTTCTGGCCGCACTGTATCATTAGTTCCAATGGATGCAAAAGAATTGATCAACCATCGTAAGATGGCCCGCATCAAATTGCCAGAATTCTCAGGGGACTTTAAAAAAGCCTTTATCACTCTTAAAGGACATGCTTTATCTCCTGTAGCACAGCAATTTATCGATTTCTACAAAGCTTATGTCTAATTAAGAATAGGCAAAACGATTACCAAAATATGACGTTAACAGAGCATACTACTGTAGCGGCTATAAATATAGCCTTCAGTAGAATACATAAGAAAAGACCTAGTGCAATATGTACTAGGTCTTTTTGCATCATATCTTGTATATCAGTAAAGCTTATGGTTGTACAGTAAAACTTATGATTGTGCAGGAAAACTTATGGTTGTGTAAGTTTACCATAGATATGATTAGATTAAGCTTTATGAACAGCACCAACGATATCAGTTATGCTATTTAAATTATATTGTTCTACATATTCACTCATTTCACGGGCAATACGTGAAATCGCTGTTGGATCTACCATCGTAGCAACTCCAACTTGAACGGCTTGAGAACCAGCCATCATAAATTCGATAGCATCAGTACCAGTCATAATTCCACCAAGCCCCATAATAGGAATATTAACCCCTTTATAAACTTGGTGCACCATACGAAGTGCTACCGGTTTAACAGCTGGACCAGATAAACCACCATAAATATTACCCAATACAGGTTGTCGACGGTGAATATCTATGGCCATACCGAGAATGGTATTAATGAGACTTACCCCATCACCACCACCGGCTTCTACAGCCTTTGCAATTTCCACAATGTCTGTTACATTTGGTGAAAGTTTTACAATAACAGGTTTATCGGTAACTTTACGAACTGCTTTAGTTACTTGTTCAACTACCTTTGGGTCTACACCAAAGGCCATACCTTCACACTCTACATTTGGACAAGATACGTTAACTTCTAAACCTGCAATACCATCTACAGATAAAGTCTCAGCCATCCACGCAAATTCTTCAATGGTGCCTGCAGACATATTAGCAAGTAATGGTACATCGTATTTCTTTAAATCTGGCAAAATATCTGTAACAAAATATTCCGCCCCAGGATTTTCAAGGCCGATACAATTCAAAACACCAGATGGTGTTTCTGCAATGCGAGTACCGCGGTTACCATGACGACCTTTTGGAGTCAAACCTTTTACAGAGATAGCCCCTACTTCATTGCTTAGATCAACGTAGCCTGCATATTCAGGGCCATTACCAAAGGTACCAGACGCAGCGATAATAGGATTTTTCATCTTAATACCGCAATAATCGATAGCTAACTTTGGATTTGGCGTAACGGTGTTATTTAAATCGCGTTCACTCATTAAAAGAACACCTCCTCAGCCGGGAATACAGGACCATCTTTACAAACTTTATAGCGTTTACCTTCTGCACCATCACAACCACAGCCTAAACAACCACCTGTACCACAACCCATGCGCTCTTCAAGAGAAACTTGGCATGGTACATTGAGGTCTTTAGCCACTTGAGCTACACCTTTCATCATCGGCGTCGGACCACAAGTCATAACAGATGTGAAAGAATTAGCATTAATCAGATCTGGCATGATGGCCGTAGGAAAACCTTTTGTACCTACGCTACCATCATCAGTGGTGATATGTACTTTAACAGGCGTATCTTTAAATAAGTCAGCCCAGAAGGTTTCGCTTTCATTTCTAAAACCGAGAATAACTTGTGCTTCTTCCCCTTCTTTCAAATGGGAAGATATGCATAACATTGGTGCAATTCCTACACCACCACCGACGAGAAGCATATTCTTAGATGTAACAAATGGCTCACCCAAAGGACCTAAACAATCTAGAGTATCGCCTGGAACAAGGTGAGTCATAATCTCAGTCCCTTTACCTACGACACGATACAAAAGGGTAATCGTCCCCTTTTCTGCATCAAAGCCTGCATAGCTGATAGGTCGGCGCAATAATGGTGCCGTAGAGTCCGCTACGCGAACATTACAAAACTGTCCTACCTTTGCTTCTGCTGCTTGTTTTGGTGCGTGGATATCCATAATCCACACATCAGAGCCTATTTGCTCATTGCGAACGACTTCGCCCTGTTCTACATAGCCACTCATGGTTATTACTCCAATTCAAAATCCTGTAACGCTTCTACAGTATAATTTGCATTATTTTTACGATTTGCTACAACGCGCAATACTTCGCGTGCTGTATCGAGACTTGTTAAGCAAGGTAGTACTAACGTGCCTTTTATCGTAAGACTACGCCATCCTTCATGACTACTTCGCCATTAACGACTGTAAGTTTTGCTTTACCTGTAACAGTCATGCCATCGAACGGGCTTACCTTACCTTTTGTATAGAATTTATTGCGATCTACTGTCCATTCTTCAGTAGTAGAGAATACTGTAATATCTGCTGGTTTGCCAACTTCAAGAACACCTGCATCGAGACGCATCAATTCAGCTGGACGAGTACTCATATAGTACACAACTTGGTCAATGCTAAGTTTGTCTGGACCATAGGCATTTGTAATAACTGCTGCCAAAGATGTTTCGAGACCGCTGAAGCCATTTGGTGCACAGCAGAACTCATGGTCTTTTTCTTCAAATGCATGAGGTGCATGGTCTGTGATAATGGCATCAATTGTGCCATCTTTCAAACCTTCTAACAAAGCTTGACGATGATCTTCGGAGCGAATTGGAGGTGCCATTTTGAAAGCTGGGTTGTATTCGCGTAAATATTCGTCAGTGAAGGATAAATGTTGGCTTGTAACTTCACAAGTTACATTAAGGCCTTTAGCCTTCGCACGACGCACCATATCTACTGTATTTTACTACTTACGTGAGCGATATGGATATGACCACCTGTCATTTCAGACAATAAGATATCACGTGCTACAGCCAAATCTTCGGCTACGGCAGGACGTCCAATAACACCTAGTTCATAGGAAACGATGCCTTCATGCATATGACCATTTTTAGTCAATGTAATATCTTCCGCATGGTCGATAACCATTTTATTGAACATGGAGGAGTATTCTAAAGCGCGACGCATGAAAGCCGCATTTTCTACATAGTGACCATCGTCGGAGAATGCAACTACACCTGCTTCAGCCATATCGCCTAATTCAGCAAGCTCTTTACCTTCAAGACCTTTAGATACAGCGCCGATGAATTCTACTTTAACCACACCAGTAAGCTCTGCTTGTCTTTGCAAACCTCTTACGAGCATTGCATTATCTACTACAGGATTAGTATTAGCCATAGTTACAACACGTGTGAAACCACCTGCTGCAGCTGCTTGTGTACCAGAGTGGAAGTCTTCTTTCGCTTCTTGGCCTGGTTCACGCAAATGTGTATGAATATCGATAAGACCAGGTGCTACGATAAGACCTGTTGCATCATATACTTCAGCGCCGTCTGCACTTAAATTTTGACCGATGGCCGCAATTTTACCATCTTTTACAAGAACGTCTGCTACTTCGTTTTGTTTTTTCGCCGGATTTACTACCGTACCATTTTTAATAAGCAAGCTCACTACCGTCACCTCCGATAATAGTTAAGTACAATACAGCCATACGTACAGCTACGCCATTGCGTACTTGTTCTTGAATTACTGATTGATCAGAATATGCTACATCTGGCGCAATTTCAAGACCGCGATTCATTGGGCCTGGATGCATTACCATTACGTCGTCTTTCGCTAATTTCAACACTTCGTTATTGATACCAAAGATTCGTGCATATTCTCTATTTGTAGGATATAGTGCAGAGTGAATACGTTCTAATTGAATGCGAAGTACGTTTACTACATCTGCATTAGCAACTGCTTCACGAATATCATGGTGGACAGTAACACCTAATTTTTCAAGTTCTGGATATACCATTGTACGAGGACCAGCTAGATGTACATCGGCGCCCATTTTAGTAAGGCCGTAGATGTTAGATCTTGCTACACGGCTGTGCATGATATCGCCGATAATTACTACTTTTAAGCCTTCAAGGGATTCTTTTTTCTCTAAAATAGAGTACATATCTAGCAAAGCTTGAGTTGGATGCTCATGAGCGCCATCACCTGCGTTGATGATGATAGGATCAACTGCTTTAGTAGCATATAAAGGTGCACCTTCTGCGCTGTGGCGCATTACGATAGCATCTGTGCCCATGTAGGACATTGTTAACAATGTATCGCGGAAGCTTTCACCTTTACCCATGGAAGAGCCACTTGGAGAAAGATTGATAACGTCAGCCCCTAAATATTTGCCGGCTAACTCAAAGGAACTACGGGTACGAGTACTTGGCTCCATAAAGAGGTTAATAATAGATTTCCCCTTCAAAAGTGGAACCTTCTTGTCATCAGAAAGTACGATGTTCTTCATTTTCTTTGCCACATCTAAAATCAATTTGATTTCTTCAGGTGACACATTTTGCAAACCTAATAAATGTTTGCCTTTTAGGCTAACTTGTCCCATGATTTCCTCCTAACTCACGTAACAAAAAAGACCTTTTGCCCAGGGCAAAAGGTCAAATAGTTTGCACAAAGAAGCCCTTATGGGCGCTTCAACTATATTCCTTTTTCAGCCTCTCTGGACTAAATTAAAAGGTATTGTATTATGCAATGGTCTCTCGTACCATATACGCATTTCTTTATTTATTGTACTGAATCCACCTTTGAAAGTCAATGTAAAACGCAAAATTCATAATGATTTTAAAAAGAGGACAAGCACATAAAATTGCTTGTCCTCTCTATATTTAAACAGCTTTTAACCCCTCACAATAGACTAGTTTAACTTAAAAATTTTATCAATGAAAGTTAACAGTATTAGCCTAAAGGATAAATTCTTGGAGGATTTTGTTCTTCGTTTTGCTGTTCATTTTGTGGTGCCAATGGAGCTACCGGCGCAGTTGGCATCGGATTCACTTGCACATATTGCTGATCTTGTGGCACTTGCGGTTGTCGTTGATCACGACGACGGGTATTTTGAGATGCCGTCGGTCTTGGCTTAGTTAATTCATCGATAGATACTGCATTTGGAATTGTTACATTCGGTGTATCTTCATGAATATCGTCAAGCTCGTTAAAGGATGGACCAGTCTTAGCAGCTTGAGCCGCTTTACGTTCCTCTTCAATTTGTTGTCGAGCAAGCTCTGCTCGACGACGAGCATTTTCTTGTTGTTCTTTAACACGTTGAATTGCTTCAGCACGCTCTTTAGCTTTACGTTCGATTTCGGCTTGTGCCAACGCTTGTTGACGAGCCGCTTCGGCCTTACGCTCCGCTTCAAGATGCGCTTGGTATCGTTCCTCAGCAATACGGCGAGCCTCTGCGGCTTGGCGTTCTGCTTCAGCTCGTTCTGCCGCAAGTCGTTCTTGCTCTGCCTTACGAGCTTCTTCAGCCAAACGAGCTTGTTCGGCTTTACGGGCCGCTTCAATTCTCGCCTCTTCTGCTTTACGCACTTCTTCAGCACGTTTTGCTTCTGCTGCTAAACGTGCTTCCTCTGCCTTACGAGCAGCCTCAATTCGTGCTTCTTCAGCTTTACGAGCTTCCTCAGCACGGCGAGCCTCTTCTGCCTTTCTAGCCGCTTCAATTCGCTGTGCTTCTAAACGAGCTTTTGCTTCTGCTGCTAAACGTTCTTCTTCGGCTCTCTTAGCTTCTAAGGCCGCCTTTTCTGCCGCTCGTTGCGCTTCAAAGCGAGCCTTAGCCTCAGCTGCCTTACGTGCTTCCTCGGCTTTACGAGCTGCCTCTACACGAGCGGCTTCAATTCTACGCTCTTCTTCAAGACGTCTTTCTTCGGCTGCTATGCGAGCTGCTTCCGCTTTTCGTGCTGCCTCTACACGTTCTGCTTCCGCCTTACGTGCCGCTTCGATACGAGCCAACTCAGCTTTACGCACTTCTTCTGTCTTGCGAGCTTTCTCAGCTTGGCGTTCAAGCTCAGCCTTTCTAGCTGCTTCTATGCGTTTTGCCTCTTCTGCTTGTCGCATTTCTTCGGCTTTCTTAGCCTCTAAAGCTGCTTTCTCTTTTGCTGCTTGAGCTTCTTGAGCTGCTTTTAATTCAGCAGCTTTGCGATCAGCTTCGGCTTTTTCTGCCATTTTACGCTCAATTTCAGCATGTTTGGCTTCTGCAGCCTTGCGTGCCATTTCTGCTTTTTCAGCAGCTAATTTAGCTTCTTCTGCTTTTTTACGAGCTAATGTTTCCTCCGCTTCTTTTGATTTTTTAAGTTGAGCTTCTTTTTTAGCTTCAGCGGCTGCTTTATCACTTAACTTTTTAGTTTCTTCATGAGCGATATTCTCTGCCTGCTTACTAGGTGTCAAAGTGGATTTTGTAGTATCTACAGTACCTTTATTGCTATCTTTACCACCTATAGGGCCTACCGGAATTTGCGTAGCCCCTTGAGTTGGATGACCTAAACTATCTTTAACATCCTTAGGAACATTAACAGCAATAGTTTGATGTTTTTGTGGATTCGCAAGAGATTCAGGAATTAACAAGAACCGTATCGGCAAGTTAGATGCCCCTGCAGGCATAAAGTTTAATGTTAATAAATCACCTGCGTTATAGTTACCCATGATGCGACTATCTAAAATAGTTCCATCCCCAAGTGCAGAGATACCATCAGCACCGCCAATATGATAGGTTCGTGTATCTGTTTGACCACGGCGAGCACCTTGTTGGTGTAATGCTTTCACCGTAAAGGAACCAGAATAGGGACCACCAAGAGGGTTAAAATACAATCTAAATGGTTCATTACCCTTTGTAGGAATTTTTAGTGTATAAGATACACCATAGTTACCACGATCGCGAACAAATGCTTTATTTTGCATTTCGTCTACACCGTTGATAAACATATCTTCACGGTCATTACCGATTTCTACAAAAGCACCGCCTAATGTCGTATCAAATGGTGTAGTAACCTCCATATTACGCTTAGACCCAGTATAGGTACCACGCAACTGAATTTCATCAATAGGCAAATTTTTCGCCCAATGAGATGCATCTACAGCATCAATACCCATAGGTAGCATCATAACGCGAGCAAATACAGGCGCTTCCGTTTTAATATCTACAATCCCTGTAAATAATGCGTCTTGATATACAGGCGTTTGCTCTAAATCGCTAAATATTAGTTTACGACCTTGTGGTGGAATACTTAATGAATATAATGGTCTAGCATTAGGGCTTTCATTAAGAGGCTGTTCTAAATCTTTACGCGACAAATCACGACCAGCCGCAAAATAGTCAGGTGTAGCTACAGACTTTAACTGTCGCATTACATGGACGGTATTAGGATATGCCGTTTGATTTTCGAGGACAATAGCAATTTTATGAGGCTGATCCATTTCATTTACATGATAAAAATAGATACGGCCATTGCCATTAATTGTACCTGCACTAAGCGTACCACCTACAGGCCCTACATATTCAGGGCTATCTGATAGGAGTAATGTATCCGTTTGAGACACCAATGTGGGTGGTAACGGAGAAAACTGAAAATATCCAATTGATTGTAAATCTATATCACGAGCCTCTACATGGCCTGTAAGAGCAGCCATGGCGGCCATAGCCGCAGCTACACAATATCTTGATTTATAAGAAAACATATATTATTACCTCTATATTTCTTCAAGCCCCATTGGGTCATATGTAAGTGCTAATGCTTCAATCTTTTTAAGACGGTGACCAATGCCCGATTTAGACAGTTCACCATCCATTAACTCTTCTAGCTCTTTTAAACTCGCTTCGGGATTTTCCCACCGAAGTCTTGCAATGACTCGCAATTTTTCAGGTAATTCTTCAATACCGATTTCTCTATCGATAATACGGATGGCTTTTACCTGACGTACCGCTGCATCTACAACCTTTTGTAAATTTGCAGTTTCACAATTTACCTGTCTATTGATCTGATTTCGTACAGTCTTCATAATCCGTACGTTTTCAAATTCCATAAGAGCAGATTGAGCACCCATGATTTGTAAGCAGTTCGTCACTGCATCGCCTTCTTTAAGGTATACTACATACTCTTCCTTGCGCTCCGTTAATCCAGCGTGAATGTGAAAGAGCCGTAACACATGGATAATCTCCCGTGCAAAACTTTCATTGCCCGTCATAAACTCTAGGTGATAATCACTTTGCGGTTTATTAACGGATCCTCCCCCTAGGAATGCCCCCCGTAAAAAAGCACGTCGAGACTCCATAGACTTGAGCCAACTGCGTGGAATTTGTTCAGTTACAGGCCATAGTGCAAGGTCTTCTAAAGCTTGACGCCCCTCCATAGATGGCTCTACAGATAAGGTATACATATTTTTCTTACGCAAGTTTAAGCCTTGTCGTACTAATACATTAGTAGGTAATTCGTATTGTTTCTTTAAAATACCTAGTAAACGACGAGCTACCGCATTGTTAGCCGTAGCCAATCGAATTCCTACGGCACCGTTCATACCTAAAATAATGGATCCACCCATGCGCAATAAGCAGGACGCTTCAATTTTCATGGCCACATCTGCATCACTAGAGGATTCATATTGGCATAATTCATTTTTTACATCTTCTGCAAATGACATGGGTATCCTTTCTTATTAATGATCGTCTCGTTGGAGATAATATTCTAGGATATGTGGTTCTGTGTTAGATTGCATAGCACGAACGATATCCATAATGACTTTGCCTAACCGTTCTGGATCATGAACAGCTGGCTTTTTAGAACTAATCAAGGTAGCACGAATTGTACGAATACCTTTAGCTTGTAATTTTTTCGTATCTAATGCTACAGGTTCAGAGCCTACAGCACTATATTGCTCAACCATTTGAATTGGCAACGGACCGTCATTAGCAAGGACAGTATCTACAATACCTTCCCCACCATGAGCAATTAAAGCCTCTACATGGTCATTTAATGTATAACCCGTGGTTTCACCTGGCTGCGTCATAACATTAGCAATATAGATTTTATTGGCCTTACTTGCTCTTACATGAGAGGCAATCTTATCGGTCAACAGATTTGGAATAATACTAGTATATAAACTACCAGGACCAAAGATGATTACATCTGCTTCATCGATGGCACGCAAAGCAGCACCTTCCGGTTTTGGTTGAGCAGGATCGCTGTAAATACGTTGAATGCGCTTTCCAGAATTCGGAATATTACTTTCACCTTCTACGATAGTACCATCAGTCATCTCCGCTACTAATTTAATGAACTCAGTAGACGACGGAATTACACGACCTCGTACACGCAACAATTTACTAGCCGCTTCGAGCGCCTCCTCCACATCACCATCATATACTTGAGCAAGTGCTGTGATAAAGAGGTTACCAAAACTATGCCCAGATAGCTCATTTTCCCCTTCAAAGCGGTAACGGAACAGGTTTTCCATAACCCCTTCTTGTTCAGCTAATGCAATCAAGCAGTTTCTCAAATCGCCAGGAGCAATCATTTTAAAATCTTGACGCAAGCGACCAGAAGAACCTCCATCATCAGCCACAGTTACAATAGCTGACAAATTTGACGTATGAGACTTCAAGCCACGCAATAAGTTTGATAACCCCGTGCCACCGCCGATAACGACGATTTTTGGGCCCTTATCAAGGCGAATATTCTGGAAAATAATATCCGATACTTTGCTATCAGGATTTGGTAATACAGCACGAATAATCGTTTTAATAACCTTACTCGTACCGATGAGCATCAGTATAGCACCGATGGATAATAGTACAAACCCTACAGCAATGAGAACATTATAATTGTAAAAGCCCGTTAAATCATAAGAAAAGGCTAGTACAATATCTTCAAGCACGGCTAACCATTGATAGTTGAACATCAATGAAATACCAATAATTAATAGACCTACACCAACACTAAACAGGGCAAGCCAACGTTTTATATTTAGGCCCGGACTTAGCCACCGGAACCATCTTTTTCGCAACATATGAACCCCTATCTAGTTACCAAGTGTTTTAATTTCATGAGGATTAAAATCTTCTTCCACATTATTTTTCATCATATCTCGATGTTCAACGGATACGCGGTAGCCTTTTTCTAACAAGTGAGAATATAATGATTCTGCCATAGCAACAGATCGATGCATACCACCAGTACAGCCTACCGCTACGATAAATTGAGATTTACCTTCTTGTTCATAATTTGGCACAAGAAAATCTACCGTATCAAAGAAGCGTTTTTTAAACTCATCTGTTACTTCAAAGGAATGAATATATTCATTAACGGCCTTCACGCGACCTGTTTTATGTCGGAATTCAGGAATATAAAACGGATTTGGTAAGAAGCGTACATCCCATACCATGTCCGCATCGAGAGGAATACCATATTTAAAACCAAAGCTAACTACCGTAATAGCCATGCCATGACCTTCATCCACTTGAGTAAAGCGAGTTTTTAAATACTCTTTAAGACTAGCTGTTTTCATATTTGTAGTATCAATGATGAAGTCTGCTTTATGGCGTACAGAATTAAGAATTTGACGCTCTTTTTTGAGACCAGTCGTAATCAACCCATCTGGAGCCAATGGATGGCTCCGACGACTTTCTTTATAGCGACGAATTAATGTTTCATCAGTAGCGTCCATGAATACGATTTCAAAATCTACCTTCATATCTTTTAATCTATCAAGAGATGAAGAGAGAGCTTCAAAGAACTCACCACCACGAATATCTACAACTAAAGCTACCCGATTTGTACGCTCCCCACCTTGACGGCAAATTTCACTCAATTTTGGAATCAGCACAGGTGGAATATTGTCGATACATAAATATCCCATATCCTCTAAGGCCTGTAATACTTGAGTTTTACCAGCACCAGACATGCCAGTAACGATTAATAAACGAAAGGCTTCCATAGTTTTACTCCATTATAAAAGATTCTCTTCAATCCAGCGGGCCACACCATCTTCATTATGGTGACCGCAAATTGCATGGGCTACAGATTTAACATGATCAGTAGCATTTTCAACCGCTACTGAATAACCGGTTTCACTGAGCATTGAAATATCATTCTCTGCATTGCCAAAGGATATAATATTCTCTAAATCGATGTGATTATCAAAAGCTAACTGTGCCAAAGCACGCCCTTTAGATACATTCGGAGCAATGATTTCTAAAAAGTCACGTTGACTGCGAACTAATGTAACTACATCCCCCACCAAAGGCGTTAAGGTATCAATAATTCTATCAATACCTTCTACAGTATCGATAGCAATTAATTTATTAGGTTCGGATATTAAGTTATATAATTCATCCCCTAAAAACTCCGCTTTAGCACCTGTTTGGGTTTCATAGAGATCGGACTGCCATGTTTTATGGTGGCATAATAAGTGATCATCCACATAGGATTGAATGTGCCAATTGTATTGTTTAGCTAAATCAAAAATACGACGTACAGCTTGAATAGAAACAGTCTGTTCAAAAAGCTTGCGCCCCGTCTCTAACTCTTGAATAAGGCCACCTGAAAATAAAATCATCGGTACATTACCAAGCTGTAAAGCCAAGCCAATAGGCTTAGCCGTCTGGTACATGCGCCCCGTAGCTATAGTGATGGCAATCCCTTTTTTATGCAGCCTTTGTAATACATCTATAGTATAGTCAGAAACAGTATTATCGCTGCATACTAAGGTTTCGTCACAATCGATAGCCACCATTTTAATACAAGAAAAGGAAGGGTTCATATTTGCCTCCTTTATAGGAAAATCTAATACTCTTTATTATACCATTTATAGCACTTATATACATAGAAATAACCTAGTTTCACGCTAACAAACTTAATATGTATCTATTATTTAACCTTACTAATAAATAAACCCCAAAATTATTTTACGTACATCATGAGTATTAAAAGGTTAAACTTAAATAGCACAATAAAAAGTCTTATATATCAATTTCACATAGACCTATATATGTTACACACAAAAAAGAGACTCCCGAAGGAGTCTCTTTTGTATTGATAACTATCAAATTAGAATTTGTAGTTAAGGTCTGCACGGTAGAAGTCAGCTTTGTCGTTACCGTTTTGGTCTTTCCAGTCGAAACCGTAGTTAGCGGACAAACCAACATTGTTTTGCAATGCATAGTCAACGGAAGCCATCCAACCTTTAGCATTTGTAGTGTACAAGTGGTTGTAAGTAGTGTCAACGATAGGAGCATTAACTTTTGCATCGAAGTATTGACCTTTTACACCCCAAGTACCTTGTTTTTTGATGTCGTAGTTACCGAAACCAACGCCTGCAGTCCAAGCAGTAGAGTCGTCAACATGGGAGTCTTTCAACCATTCGCCGCCTACCCAAACTTTGTCGAAGTTAGCGTCAGCGTTGAAACCGTAGATGTTTTTGTAACCATTAGAGCTATCTTGGTTTACACGATTGTAGAAACCACCAACTGTAGTGTGTTTACCTAATTTACCATTTAAACCTACATATGTATGAGTTACATTGTCAGATTTAGATAAGGAATTATCCCAAACAACAGTGCCATTAGGATCAATTTGAGGATTACCATTAGAATCAAGTTTTGGAGTACCAGTAATCAAGCCGATATTACCAGATACCATATAACCGTATGCAGCTTGTAAGTTTACTTTATCGTTACCAGCGTTGAATTGAGCACCGTCGAATGTACCGTCAAATGCTAAACCGCCACCAAGAACTTGGTTGAAACGACCAGCTTTCAAGGATACGCGTTCGCCGAATTTGTGGTTAACATAAGCGCGGTCAACTTTTACACCAACATCTTTTGTATCACCCAATTCAAAGTTATCAGAAGCTACACGAACTACTGCGTCTGTACGATCGTTAACTTTTGCGTTGAATTGCAAACGTGCACGAGCGTCGAATTTGGAGTTATCATGTTCAGCATCACGGTAACGAAGACGAGCATCACCAGTAACTTTTACGTTACCAACGCGGTCTTCCAAACGAGCTACACGAACGCCCAAGTTGTTCAATTCGTTGGAGAATTCATCAGCCAAACGGTTGATCATAGCTTGTTGTTCAGCGTTAGCGCGGTCTTGGTTAGCCATAGCTTTAGCTACCATTTGAGCCATTTCGTAACGAGTGATGTTGTTTTGGCCTTTGAAAGTGCCATCTGGGTAACCGTTAACAATACCAGCGTTTGCCAATTGGGAAACTGCTTGGTATGCCCAAGAATCTGGAGTTACGTCGGAGAATGGGTTAGCTGCGAATGCAGTAGTTACACCCAAAACTGCTGTTGCTGCGAAGATTGCTGCGAATTGTTTTTTCATAGTTGAATTCCTTCTTTCTGAAAAAAAATAGAAATATAAAATGTTACAAGTTATAACATTCACATTCTACTCCATTCTTCAGATTAAGAATTTCTGGGAGTGTCCACGTTTCCTCGCCACATTCTACATCGAAGTTCTTCGTTTCATGTGTTTGTTATCTCTTGTACGGTGATATTAGCATAACCAAATTTTCGTGTAAACCCTTTTTTCTCATTTTCATTCTCATTATAAAAATTTTATAATTTAAAATGCCTTCAAATTTAGATAATATCTAGTTTTATGAGGCATAATTTTTTTCAATAAATTTATTAAATTTATCTGTTTTTAGTTTAAATGAGATTATTTATCACTGTTATTATTAAGTAATACTAATCAATTAATATATCATTAATAACTCATTAAAGGTTTTATGCAAAACGGTTCATAAATACCTCATACAATATATTGTGCCAACAATACTGTGAACTACTAATTTATTCGATAATCTAACTCTACTTATATATGTATTTATTTTACTATATATATACTATTATATACAAAAGATAATTAATAAGTTTTTATACAACAAAAAAAGACTTCCTAAGAAGCCTTTTTTTGTTTGTGAGGGAATTAGAATTTGTAGTTTAATTCTGCACGGTAGAAATCGGAAAGATCTTTACCGCTTTGGTCTTTAGAGTTAAAACCATAACCAGCAGATAAGCCTACGTTATCTTGTACTGCGTAGTCTACGCTAGCCATGTAACCTTTGTAACCATTAGATGTATTTGTTAAGTCATATGCTTGATCCCAAGTGGAGCTTACGATTGGAGCGTTAGCTTTTTGGTTGAAGTATTGACCTTTTACATCCCATGTACCTTTTTTAGCGATGTCGTAGTTGCCATAACCAACACCGGCTGTCCAAGCTTGGGAGTCATTTACGTTGGATGCTTTCAACCATTCACCACCAACCCATACTTTATCTTTACGGAAGTCCGCATTGAAGCCGTATACGTCTTGGCTATCGGAAGTTACTGTAGCACCGTTGTGATTCAAGTTGCCGCTAGATAATTTGGAGTAGAAGCCACCAACTGTAGATTCTTGGCCAACTTTACCTTTAAGGCCTACATAAGCTACGGAAGGGTTATCAGATTTGGAGTTGCCTGCAGCAGCGCCGTCTACCATGTAACCGTAAGCACCTTGTACTTGAACTTTATCATTGCCTACATTTAATTGAGCACCGTCGAATGTATCATCGTACATCAAACCGCTACCAATTGTTTGTTGGAAACGACCACCTTTAGCGGATACATGATTACCAAATTTGTGATCTACATAAGCGCGATCGATTTTTGCGTCAGCACCTTTTGTGGAGTCACCAAATTCATAGTTGCCTTTTACACGAACAACTGCTTCAGTTTTATCATTTACTTTAGCGTTGAATTGTACACGCGCACGGCCATCTGTTAAAGATTTACCATCGGAGTAAACACCGCTATCTTCAGAACCTTGGTGACGAATACGCATATCACCAGTTACTTTTACATTACCAACGCGGTCTTCCAAGCGAGATACGCGAACACCTAAGTTGTTCAACTCGTTAGAGAACTCATCAGCTAAACGGTTAATCATTGCTTGTTGTTCTGCATTAGCACGGTCTTGGTTAGCCATAGCTTTAGCTACCATTTGAGCCATTTCGTAACGAGTGATGGTGTTTTGGCCCTTGAAAGTGCCATCTGGGTAACCATTAACGATACCGGATTGTGCTAATTGGGATACTGCTTGGTATGCCCAGCTATCTGGAGTTACATCGGAGAATGGGTTTGCAGCGAATGCTGTTGTTACACCTAATACTGCTGTTGCTGCTAAAATTGTGGCAAATTGTTTTTTCATAATGAATTCCTTCTTTCTTTTCATATAAGAATATATATTCGCAGAAGACATTCACTACATATGTAGTATCACTATGAAAGATCTATTAGGAGTGTCCACGTTTCCTCTACTAATTATCTATCTAAGATCAACCACTTTGTGGTGTCGTCCTTCTGTGATGTGAATATACCACTACCCAAAAAGTTTGTAAAGCATTTTATACAACTAAATTTGATGAAATTTCATTCATGAATAAAAATAATCTCATAAACATAGATTTTTACTGCATTTTCTAAAATTAAATTTTGTACAATTTCATTTCTTAAATTTATTTTTTCTTGTTTTTTTTACTTAATTAACATTAATCATTAATTAATTTTTCTAATTTATTAGAATTATATTAAATACTTCCATTTATAAATGTACGATTCAATGCTTTCATGTAACATATTTTCTTCTTTTAAGTCATTAATCTTCTTTATATAACACTATATACTAATGCATACTACTAGAAACCATTTACAATGTTGTAAGGCCATCGTAATTTTAACAAAAAAGCCTATCTACAATGTCATTTGATATATATCCCCTTTACTGTTGTCCAGTAAAGGGAGTACATATCAATTACATCAATAGATAGGCTTTTACCATTATTAAATTGCGTAGGATACAAATCCTAAAATATGATCTACAGGTACAGAACCGATAAAACGACTATCGCTAGAGTGATTTCGATTATCCCCCATTACAAATACATGACCATCTGGAACGATTACAGGCGTAGAACGAGTAAAGTTCATTTTAGGATCTTTAGTATATGGCTCTTGTAGTTGTTCCCCATTACGCCATACGTGACCATCTTTAAACTCTAATACATCACCAGGGAGACCGATAACGCGTTTTACCCATACATCATTAGTTTGAGCAGCTTTATTAAAAACAGATGCGTAATTCATCAATGGCTCTTTCACATCATCTACCCAAGTACGCGCACGATTGACACGGCTATCGATGATAACAATTTGACCATAATCTGGCATTTCATTCATGATATGATGCCATTTTGTAACAATCAAATATTGGCCATTGTGCAATGTATCATCCATAGATTCACCAGATACACGTGTTGGTTGAATCAAAAAGATGTGAATTACCATAGCAATAATCAATGCTAACACGATGGCATAAATCCAATCTAGAATTTCTTTTATTATTGTATTACCTAATTTATTACTCATATTATCCCCTTAATGACCACCTTTTGTAAATCTTCCACCAAAGACATCATGTACGTCTTGAATGGTAATAAACGCAGCTGGATCGACTTCATAAACAGTATCCTTTAATCTTGTAATCTCAAGACGTGTTACTACAGAGTATAATATATGCTTCGGTTGTTTTAAATAACCACCTTCACCATACATAATTGTAACACCTCGGTTAAGATTAGCATTTAATGCATCTGCAATATCTTTAGAGTTATCTGCATCAGTAATAATCATAACACCTTTAGATTCTTCAAGACCTGTAATGGTTACATCAATCATCTTATAGGCAATGAAATAAGCAATTAAAGAATACATTGCACTATTCCAGCTATAAACAAAGCCGGCTGCCCCAAGAATGATTAAGTTCATAGCCATTACGATTTCACCTACTGAGAAAGTAGACTTCTTATCCCAAATAATAGCTACGATTTCAGAGCCATCTAAAGAGCCACCATTACGAATAATAAGGCCCACACCAATACCTAAGATTATACCACCAAAGATAGAACCTAAAAATGGATCTGTCGTAATAGGTGTAAAATCATGAGCAAAGTTGGAGAATATAGCCATCCAGACAATGGAAAACAATGTAGATAAGGTAAACCCTTTACCGATTGCTTTATATCCTAAATACAAGAATGGTAAATTGATGAGTACTACGAAAATACTAAAGGATATACCAGATAGTTCCGCAGCCATCAACGAAATACCAACTACACCACCGTCGATGATGCTATTGGGTACTAAAAATAAATCTAAGCCTACCGTATAGATAAAGGCCCCTAAAATCATCATTACACAACGCATAATAAGGTTTGACCAGTTACGCGTTGAAATCTCACTTGTCATGTACTTCTCCTTTTCCGTATAACTGCTCCATAGCATGTAATCGTTTTTCTTCTAACTCACTAGAGCTTATCGTCGCTTCTTTTACTTCGATTTTACTTTGAGCCAACTGCTTTGTATAGCGTAATCCAATTACAAGCGCCGTTAAATCATCTACAGGTTCAGGTGGAAACTGCATAGATGTAGGAAGAAACTTGCGCCATCCTGTAGGTGGATTGTATTTCCAATATAATTTACGCGCCTCTTCTGTACTATGAGATTCATCGATTAAGCTTGTAGTGATTTTATGATTACGTCCAATTTGTTGAAGAGATGGATATAAATATTTATGATTCGTACCATTCCCACATACAATATGAACGATTCCATAATATTCTGTTAGTAGACGTTCAATATCATCATTGAAGGTCTTCGTAGAAATAATGTTGCGACATACCATAGATCCATCAGGTGTTACGATAGCAACACCTGTTTTTTCATTGCCTGGATCTACTGCTAAAATATATGTATTTTCAGTCATTTAACTACCCTCTTTGTAAATACAGTAGTTATATTTTAACATAAAAAGAAGGTCTTATGTAAAAATTTACATAAGACCTTCTCTACTATAATGTATGAAACCAACATACTTATATTAATTTGTTTGCATTTTTACCCTATCATTTAGAGCAGGCATTTGAGTAATACGCAATTTAAGATGTACAGGACCAGAAGAATACGTATCGCCATCTACATAAGCCTCTACATGAACCTTGCCATGCATTGTGCTGACACGCCTAATGGCAGTAAATAAATCATCGCCTGGTATGGTCCCAATATCCCCAGATAAAGAGTCAGGTATAATACCTTTGGCTTTTGCTTTTTCATTTACTTGTTTCAAGAATTGAAGCATAGAGGATTGAGCATTGCTACCACCATCCATAACAGTAGAGTGAATAACTTCATTGTTCTTATAGATAAACTGTTGTGGATACACTTGGATAAGCGCTACTGCAGGTTCACCAGAAATAATATTTCCTGCCGCTACAACTTGAACAACCATTGGTGTCTTAGAGTCGATTAACTTTTGAGTAGCCACCTCAATATTTTGACGATCAACATAAACTACAGCTTGACCTTGGTCTTCTATACCAAGACGGCGCAATACTAACTGATTAGTATCATCAATAATGTGCTTGATAGTCGCTTTACTATCTTCAGCACTCAATCCAGGACGAACAACAGCTTGGGCTAATAATTGATCTACTTGGAACAGTATTGTCCCTTCCCGCAGATGAATAATGCCATTTTGCAATTGTTCTTGTGTATTTTGTAGCTCTTTTATATGGGCTTCCATCTTAGCTCGAGTAGCCTCAAGATCAGCTAACTTTTTAGATACCTCTGCATAAGATGATTGTAGCGATGCAAGTTCTGCTTCAGTAGCATCCTTAGCAGCTTGAGCACTAGCTAATTCAGCTTTTGTAGCTTCTACTTCGCGACGAATTTGTTCTATCTCGGCCATTCGCTCCTCAAGCTCTTGCTTATTTTGTTCAAGCAAAGCTTTACCACGAATAAGCTCTTGTGTCTTTGCAGCAACCTCTTCATTAAGATGTTTCATATCCGCTCGTAATTGGTCCATACCAAACAATGCAGTTCGCACACTTTGAGATGTAAAGGATAAAACACCTACTGTAGCAGCAGCAACTAGTAAACCCGTTACAATAGTAACAATAATCGATGTATGCTTAGGTCGCAATCCAAAGAGGGACATGCGACGCTTACCAACTTTGGTGCCTAACTTATCCCCCATGTAGGCTATTAGACCACCCATAAGGGCAATAATTATTAAGATTTTAACACCTACTACCATCGAGTCCCTCCTTTCATAAAATTACAATCTTCAAATCAATTATAAAACTAGATTTCCTAATTCTAGTTTATCTCTTTATCCCAGGTTACTTCGATACACGCCAATTCAAATATAAACCAGCGATGATACCTAATGTATCAGGTATTAATGCAGCAAATACAGTTGGCAATGCACCACCTTTGCCTAAAGCACCGGCAAAGGTCATTACACCATAGTAGATAAAGATGATTAGAATACTAATACCAAAACCGATAGATGAACTAGAACGTTGTTTTTGAAGTCCTAGTGGTGCACCTACTAAGGCAAAGACAAAACTAGCAAGTGGAATTGTAAAACGTTGGTACATTTCCATTTCCAACTTATTAGCATTTGTATAAGCAGCCTTATATGCTTTAATTTGATGACGCAATTCCTTAATTGTTAATTCTTCAGGTTTGCGTTGATCTTGCTGAATATCTTTTGGTGCAGATTTAATCGGTAAGGATTGTTCCTTAAACTTCATAGTTCGTTCTACACCATCTCCAGCAGACACGTCATAGATAATACCATTTTGCATTATCCAATATTGACCATTCCAGATAGCAGTGTCAGCATTTTCAACTTGCTGTAGTTTGCCACCTTCTCCAAACTGTTGCACCGTAATCATAGACAACTGTTTAGTCTCAGCATTGTAGCTCTTTGCATACATTAATGTACCTAGCTCATCGCCATTCATCGCTTTCAACACAATGTGATTTTGTGTTTGAGGAGTCGCATTTTTCATGATTTCTTCCCGTACAATAGTTTGATACATATGGTTTGTACGAGGTACAACAAATTCATTAAATGCTACCGCACCAATAGAAATCATAAGAGCAATGATATATACTGGCATCGCAAGACGCAAGAAGCTAAGGCCACCGGCACGCATAACTACAATCTCACTAGTACTACTCAAACGACTAAAGGTCATAAGAGACGCCAAGAGTACTGACATAGGGAATGTTAAGATAACAATACTTGGTAAGGCCAAGACAAAGGCTTTCATAACAAGCAATAATGGTGCCCCATATTCAGTAATATATTGAGCAATTCTAAATAATGTACCTGTACCAATAAAAATACTGGTAAAAGCAAATACCCCAAATAGGAATGGGCCTACGAAGGCTTTTAAAATATATTTATCTAATAATCTCATCGTCCCTCCTATAATCTAAAGTTATCCCCTAAATAATGTTCGCGAGCGATTGGGTCGTTTGCGATTTCATCAGGGGTACCCTCTAGGAGGATTTTGCCACTACTCAAAATATAAGCTTTATCTACAATCCCCAATGTTTCACGCACATTGTGGTCTGTAATCAAGATACCTATACCTCGATTTTTAACATGTAAAATAATTTGTTGAATATCCGCTACTGCAATTGGATCGACACCAGCAAAGGGTTCGTCCAAAAGGATGAAGTTAGGTTCTAGTGCAAGACAACGAGCAATTTCTACACGACGTCGTTCACCACCAGATAATTGCATCCCCATGCGATCACGAACATGACCGATATGGAATTCATCAATTAACGACTCCACAATAGCCTCAATCTCATCAGATGTTTTCGTCGTAGTCTGTAGCATAGCACGAATATTATCCTCTACAGACATAGATCTAAAGATTGATGCCTCTTGTGGTAGGTATCCAATACCTTCAGCAGCCCGTTTATACATAGGGATATTTGTAATATCCTTGCCATCAACGGTAATGATGCCCGAGCTTGGTCTTTCAATACCTACAATCATATAGAATGACGTAGTTTTACCGGCCCCATTAGGACCTAATAGACCTACAACTTGCCCTTTATCAACGCGTAGACTTACCCCATCTACAACATTTCTCCCGCTAAAGGTTTTAACTAAGTTTTTGGTTTCTATATACATATACTATCCTTATTTATTCGGAACAATGATGAGCGTACTACGGCCACCTAATGTTTCAGCAGAATCATCAGCTAGACGAATTCTAAGCTCTGGCGCGTTTAGCACATTCCCATTTTGAACGGCATGAGCAGAACCAGATAAGAGTACAACACCATCATTTTGGTTAGGTGTTTGTGTGTATGTAGCTCGGTCTGCAGAACCAGATACATTTCTTTCAGGATTATTGAAAGTTACATTACCTTGTGCTACTGCACGAATCTCCTTCAGCCAACCTTCTACTTGATCACCTGTCAAGGTTGTACCTTCAGCAATCAATCGAGCATTACCACTAACGAGACCATATTCGGAATCAGTACTATATTCGACACTATCACCAAAAATTTGGCGATCACCACGTTGTAAATGAACACCACCATTAGCAGTGAATTTATTATTGTTGTAACTGTGAACTGATTGGGCAGACATAGCCATATCAGAACCAATCAAAGATACACCACCTTCAAGACTTGCTTCTTGAGTTTTTGTGTTGTACCAACCATTGGCACCAGTCATAGTTTTATCCGCTTGAGTAATAACAACATTACCGGTTGCATCAGCACGACCTGTATTGCCATCATAAGACAATGTATCAGCGCTAATAGTCAATGGATCATTTGCAGCCCAAGCTGTAACAGATGCTGTCATGAGTACAGCCAAAATAGCCATACCAATCTGTTTTTTCTTATTCATCATATTTCCCCTCAATTACTTCTTCGTTAATTTTGCGTTGCCAATGGCTTTAATAATTTTTAAAGACATATTACCTTCAAGCTTATCGCCTGTAAGAGTTACATCCTTACTGTTATAAGTAAAAGCCGTCTTAGATGTCAAGGTTTTCGTTTTGTTATCAAAGTGAAGGGCTTCCGTTTTAAATTCTGCACCATCCGTATTGGTAGCAGTAACGCCTTGGTCGATATCAAGAGAATTACGGTCACCCGTCAATACAGCATGAGGGGCTGTAATAGTAGTAGTCACATCATCTTGATAGAAAAGACCCTTCAAGTTAGTCAAAACGATGGCCTTTGTCCGCGGGTCATATTCAATCTTTTCGGCTGATAAAGCCCACACTAATTTGCCATCTTTCTCCTCTTGTAGGTCAGCGCCTTGGAAATTAACGAGTTGACCACTCGGATTTTGAGTGGTAGTAACCTCATTAGAGTCTTTCATAATGTATACGATAAGACCAATTAAAGCCAACACTATAGCGGCCACAATGGCAATTAATTTTTTATTGTTTTTCATGTGCCCTCTCCCGTGCAGCTATCTTCTTATCATAATCAATAATTTGATCCATCTTAGTCATCCAACGATGTTGGAACCAAAGCCATTCATCTGGATGCTGGCGGATGAAGTCTTCAGTAACGCGTACACATTCCTCAGTTAGACGATACATATCTGCATCTTCATCACCAGTTTCAATATAATGCAATGCTGGTAAAATGTGAACAATATGCCCACCTTCAGGCTTGCGAGATGCAAAAATCGGAACTACAGGAGAACCAAATTTCTTCGCAAATGTAGCTGGCCCAATAACCGCTGAGGATTCTTGACCTAAAAACGGAACTGGTAAACCATGTATATATCCATCTTGGTCAGCTAAGAAGCCAAGCAGTTTTTTCTTCTTTAAGGCCTTTGCAGCGGAAACGATTTCGTTGCCACCACTTGCAAATACATCAAGTCCTACCATCTCACGATACTCATTCATAAGACGTGTAAATTGAGCATTTGGTTGTTTCTTAACAATTGTAGTAGATGGGTATCCATGAGCCGCCATAGCAGCGCCCATCCATTCCCAGTTGCCTACATGTCCAGTAAGAACAATAACACCTTTATCTTCTGCGATGGCTTCTTCTAAATATTCGACACCACGCATTTCAATATGTTCATCGATAAAGGATTTTGTAAGGTTTGGCATGTACAATACTTCCATAACACTACGGCCAAGGTTTTTGAACAACTTATCAATGAGTTGTTCTGCCTCTTGATCATTCATGTTCATGCCAATTTTGATATTTTTAATACCTCTAAGTTTTTGCTTCTTCGCTATTAGCCCATATACAGGACCTAAACTAGCGCCTATGAGCAAAATGAGCTTGTACGGCAGTCGGCAAACAAGCCAGCTAATGCCTTTAACTAAATGGTATTGCCATTCGTTATTCATTCTGCCCACCTCCTTTATTGTCCATGAGCATGGGCCTCTCGTGCATAGTCTGCTACGACAGTTTCCCATAATCCTTGATTCTTCAAGATATACTCTACAGCTTCTCTTACGGCACCTTGACCGCCATTAACAGTAGAAATAAATTTTGCTAATTGTTTTACCTCTGGTACCGCATTATTTGGCGCCATTGGTAAACCAACGATTTGAAGAGCCCCCAAATCATTGAGGTCATCTCCCATGTATGCAATCGTCTTTAAGTCGATTTGATGTTCTGTACAGAGAGTTCTTAATGCTTCTGTTTTATTAGCATGGCCCATAAGAAGTGCATCAAAGTGAAGCTCCTTAGCACGACGCTCAACCATAGGAGAAATACGAGCTGTAATAATGGCAAGTTTAATCCCTGATTTACGAGCCGCTGTTAAGCCTAAGCCATCTTTTACAGAAAAAGATTTCAGCTCTTCTCCACTCGATGTATAAACGAGAGATCCATCAGATAAAACGCCATCCACATCGAGAACAATCCATTGAATATTCATTATACAATGCCTCTACGCAATAAATCCGTAATATGAACAATGCCAAGACATACATTATTACCATCTACAACAGGTAAAACAGTAATTGGACGTGGTTGATTTTTCTCCATCAAGTGAAGAGCTTCAGCAGCCAGTTTGTCCTTAGTAATTGTGCGAGGCATTGCAGTCATCATATCCTCTACAGGCCATTCTAAGAAATTACTGCCAGAATCAAGACCGCGGCGGACATCACCATCAGTAACAAGACCTAATAAGTGACCTTCTTCATCGATTACATTAGTAGCGCCCAATCCTTTTTCTGTCATTACAAAGAGTGCATCTCGAACAGTAGCACCTTTAAATACAGTAGGATTATCTTCACCACCGTGCATGATATTTTCCACAGTCAGCAACAGCTTACGACCTAAAGAACCACCTGGATGGAATACTGCAAAGTTTTCCGGTGTAAAATGATGACGCTCTAATAAGCATACAGCTAATGCATCTCCTAGCGCCAACGCAACTGTAGTACTTGTAGTAGGCGCTAATCCTAGTGGACAGGCTTCACGTTCTACTTCAGCCAACAATACGATGTCGGAATTCTTAGCTAATGTAGACTCCGGTTTCCCTACAACGCAGATTAATTTTGCACCTATGCGACGCAAGGAGGGCAAAATACTAATGATTTCCCCAGTTTCACCGCTATTAGAAAAGGCTAATACTACGTCATCTTCTGTAATCATACCGAGATCACCATGTACGCCTTCACCAGGATGCATGAATAATGCTGGAGTCCCTGTACTTGCCAAGGTAGCCGCAATTTTACGGCCTATATGACCAGATTTACCCATTCCCTGTACATACTACACGGCCCTTACAAGCCAAAATCATATTTACAGCATTTACAAAGTTGTGATCCAAACGAGAACTTAATTCTTCTATAGCACGAGCTTCCTCATGAAGCACTTGTGCAGCTTGTTCTAAAATAGTCACAAATACCGCCCCTAACCTTTTACGATTTTATCAATAGCTACTAAATCGCGAAGCACAGCTTCGAATTGATCTAAATACAACATGTTTGGACCATCGGATAATGCTTCCTCTGGATTGTCATGCACTTCAAAGAACAAGCCATCTACGCCACTAGCTACAGCTGCGCGAGCCAAGTTAGGTACAAATTCTCGATTGCCGCTAGATTTAGTACCTGCACCACCTGGTAATTGAACACTGTGAGTCGCATCAAAGATTACAGGATAGTCGAAAGAGCGCATGATTGGGAACGATCTCATATCTACTACGAGGTTGTTATAGCCAAAGCTAAAACCACGTTCTGTAAGCATAAGATTTTCATTACCTGTTTCTTTCATTTTATTAAGAACATTTTCCATGTCCTTAGGCGCCATAAATTGGCCTTTTTTTACATTTACGCATTTACCAGTTTTAGCGGCACCGTAGACAAGGTCTGTTTGGCGGCATAAGAAAGCTGGAATTTGAAGAATATCTAATACTTCAGCAGCAGGCTCTATTTGCTCAATAGAGTGAATATCACTTACAACTGGTACGTTGAGTTCCTTCTTAATAGAAGCGAGCATTTTTAAACCTTCTTCTAGACCTGGGCCACGGAAGGAACCAAAGCTAGAACGATTAGCTTTATCGAAAGATGCTTTAAAGATGTATGGAACACCTAAACGCTGACAGATCTCTTTTGCACGTTTACCAATGGCTAATGTGCGATCATAGTCCTCGATAACACATGGTCCAGCAAGAACGAATAAGCCTTTGCCACCGCCTACTGTAATATCTTTAATTTGAACTGTTTTCATTTATTTCTCCTCTTGCTCGTAAATTGCATTTACACGAGCTAAGTCTTCCGGTGTGTCTACACCGATAAATCGTTTATCTGTAAGAATAACACGAATAGTATAGCCATTTTCAAGAGCGCGTAATTGCTCTAACGATTCTGTTTGCTCCGCAGCAGTTGGCTCCATCTTAGCGTAATTTAATAAGAAGTCTCTACGATACGCATAGATACCAATATGTTTTAATGGAGTTCGCCCGAAATCATGGCGAGGATAGGGAATTAAAGATCTTGAAAAATACATCGCATCATTACGATTATTTAAAATGACCTTTACCGCTGACGGTTCATCGTATTCCTCCTCTAATAAAGGAGTGGCTACGGTAGCCATTTGTAAGTTTGGATCCTCTTCAAATAGATGGGCCAAGTCATCAATAAGGTTTGGCTCAATCATAGGCTCATCACCTTGGACATTGATAACTACATCTAAGTCAGTATAATGACTAGCAACCTCTGCTAATCGATCAGTCCCTGTCGGATGATTAGGGTCTGTCATCATAACAGTTCCCCCAAACTGTTGAACTGCAGAATAAACGCGGTCATCATCAGTAGCAACAATAGTACATGACGTTTTTGTTGCTTGAGACACCCTATCGTAAACACGTTCAATCATCGGCTTTCCTGCAATATCAGCTAATGGTTTACCAGGTAATCTAGTAGAACCATAACGGGCAGGAATGACACATCCAAACTTCACAATAAAACCCCATTTCTGTTATTCGTGTATCTTATTATTATACACTAAATCTCTAAATTTTCTATGAATTCTTGTTTTCCAGAAATAAACTCAATCCCTATAGATAGCACTAGAATCGGTATTTTTAAGTCTTCGATTGCATGCAATTGACTCAACTTCACCGCATCCTTTTCTGTAATGCAAATTGCATCAGCTTGATGAGCAAACGCTTCTTTCCAAATGTCTACTACATCATCATTAGTGAAGTCGTGGTGATCACCAAACGGTAAAGTATGAACCACATTATATCCTACATCAGTCAAAGTTTGCGTAAAGGAGTGTGGATTACCTATACCACTAACTGCCATAATACGTTGGTCCTTATAGGAGTCTACAGGAGCACCAGCAGTACCATTAGCCCACTCATCCAAGGTATACATAAATTGAGGCTTATGTGTAGTTTCATAGACAGGTATATTGGGAACCAGCTGAGATAGGCGCTTACGAATACCCGACACTATACCTGGTGCCACTTGATCTACCTTCGTAAGGACAATGATATGAGCCCGTTGTAAACCACTGAGTGGTTCACGCAATAAACCACGTGGTAATACATGGTCATAGCCAAACGGATTAGACGCATCGATAAGCACGATATCAATATCTCTAGCTAATGCGCGATGTTGAAATCCATCATCCATTACAAGGCAATCAGCTCCAAGTTCATTAATAGCAATCTCTGCTGATTTTGATCGTTCACGACCGATGATAACATTAGATTTTTGCAAAACCTTTGCAAGTAGCCAAGCTTCATCACCACTAATAGTTGGTTCTACAAGCATTGTGCCATCTTTAGAAATAATAATATTCTTCTTGTTATCTTCTGCTCGATAACCACGACTAAGCACCGTAGGATGAAGGCCCTTTTGGGTGAGTACATCACAGATAAATCGTACCATCGGTGTTTTACCAGTACCACCAGCCGTAATATTACCAACACTGATAACAGGTACTGTAACTTTTGTAACGCCTTTGCCTTCATCAAATTTAGCATTGCGCATGGATACAGCCTTCTCATAACCTTTACTTAAAAAGCCTAAGCTAGAACGAGCTATATCACCTAATATGGATTGATTTTCACCACTAACTATGGATTTGAATAATGCTTCCCCACTCATAGGTGACCCCTCCGATTATGTAATATGATAGAGTAATGAAACGAATTATATAGTCCTACGGAATAATTTGATGTTTTTCAAATAACAAACGTAATTCTTGTGTATTACGTTGTGTAGCACCACGGTTTTCTTGAATGATCTCAAGACAATGTCGGCCCATTTCTTCCGCTAGTGCCTTATCTTTACATAGGCGTAAGACCATAGTTGTTAAGGCCTTGCCATTTTTAACTTGTTCACAAGCTCCACGAGAATTTAACAGTGCGAAGATTTCTTTAAAGTTAAACATATGTGGGCCAACTAAAATTGGCTTACCATGTGCAGCAGGTTCCAAAATATTATGGCCCCCAGTCTTCACAAGAGAACCACCTACAAAGATGATATCCCCTAGGCTATAAAGACGACCGAGCTCACCGATGGTATCCAAGATAACAACAGGAATACCTTCATGCACGGGTTCTTTCATATCACTACGGCAAATTGCACTCAGTTCATAACGTTTGGCAAGATTTTGTATGTCATGGCCGCGATAGATTTCACGAGGTGCAATTAATAATCGAGCTTGTGGATATTCTTTTAAAACCTGTATGAAAGTTTCAAAAATAGTCTCTTCTTCGCCCTTATGTGTACTGCCTGCTATGATGATTGGATGATTGTTACCAAAGCCAAATTCATCAAGAAGTGCTTGTTTTTCTTCGTCTGATACAGTGGCATAAGTTTGATCATACTTCATATTGCCTGTTACTGTAATATCTGGTGTATGAGCACCTAAACATTCAATATGAGCCGCATCAAATTTAGACTGCATGCAAGAAACGCTCGATAGAACGCAACATTTCGCGGGTGAAAGCGCTAATATACTTGTAGCGTTTCATACTGCGGTCAGAAATACGACCGTTAACCATCATAACCGGAATATTTTCCGATTGAGCAATACGCAAGAAGTTAGGCCAGATCTCAGTTTCTACAAGCAAAATAGTAATTGGCTTGATAATATGCAAAATTTTACGAGTTAAATATGGCAAATCTAAAGGGAAGAAAATAATCCCTTCTGCCTCAGGAATGATTCGATGTGCCATAGCATGTCCTGTTGCAGTAACAACAGACACAACTACGACAGCTTCAGGAAATTCCTTTTTAACCTCTTTTACCAATGGACTAGTAGCCACAATTTCCCCTACAGAAGCAGCATGAATCCAAATGGCACGGCGTCCTTCAATTTTCTTTAATAGTGAGGCTGGCATATAGCCTGCACTCTGTTTAATACGCTCATAGAAACCTTCTTCAAAGGCGAGTCGGTATAAAATAACCGGTATCAAGCCAATCCAATAGATTATGAGCAATACATTATATATCCAGTACATGGTTATCCTTTGTGGGAGAATTGAACGGAATAGAGATGGTTGTACAATCCGCCGTCAACAGCTAATAGCTCTTGGTGAGTCCCCTGCTCTACCAAGCGACCTTGATTAAGTACAACAATTTGATGAGCATTTTGAACAGTGCTCAATCGATGGGCAATAACAAATGCTGTACGCCCTTTCATGAGGCGATCGAGCGCCTCTTGTACAAGTTTTTCACTCTCTGTATCTAATGCAGATGTAGCTTCATCTAAAATTAGAATACGAGGATCTTTTAAAATAGCCCGTGCAATAGCAACGCGTTGACGCTGACCACCAGATAAGGAGCTGCCTCGTTCGCCTACGATAGTATCGAGGCCATCAGGCATCTTTTCAACGAATTCAAGCACATTAGCAGCCTTAGCCGCCTCATATACCTCCTCATCAGTAGCGTCCAAACGACCATATAAGATATTCTCTTTAATAGTAGCGTTGAACAATACAGTTTCTTGTGGTACAAGGCCGATTTGCTCGCGCAAGGACTTAAAAGTAACATCCTTAATATCGTAACCATCAATAGTAATGGATCCACCTGTAACATCATAGAAACGAGGTAATAAGTTTGCCAAAGTGGTCTTGCCTGCACCAGAAGGACCTACAAGGGCTACGCTTTCACCAGCCTTAACAGACAAGGTAAAGTTTTCTAGTGCCATCTTTTCTCCGTCATAGGAGAAGGACACATCTTTGAACTCCACATCACCTTTAATATGAGGCAATGTAATGGCATCAGCTTTTTCTACTACATCAGTCTTAGTATCTAAAATTTCAAAAACACGGTCCGCAGCCGCCAAGGCCTTTTGAATATTACCATATACTTGACTCAATCGTTTTACAGGATTAGACAAGTTAATAGCATAAATCAAGAATGCAATTAAAGAACCAGCCGTAATTGTGCCAGTTACTACGGAATAACCACCGTACCAAAGAATAACTGCTACAGCAATAGCTGCAGAGAATTCAACCATTGGGCTTAGTAAGCTCGTCAATTTAGTAGCCTTAATAACAGCTCTAAAGTTACGATCGTTTTCATCTTCGAAACGCTTGCGCTCAAAATCTTCACGAGCGAAGGATTTCACAACTCGAATTGCACTAATAACCTCTTGTAAAAGTGCTGTAATATCAGCTACACGACCTTGTACGTCATGACCTGCTACGCGAAGCTTTTTACCAAACACATTAATAATCACCAATACCACTGGTACTGTAATAAAGGTAACGAGGGTCAATTTCCAGTCGATGAGAAGCATAGACACCAAGGAACCAATAAGTGTTACGGATTCAGTAATAAAGGAAATCAAATTATCTACAACGGCGGTTTGCAAGGCAGCAACGTCATTCGTAAGATTACTCATGATAACGCCTGTCTTGCGTCGATCAAAGTAAGATAAACTTAATTTTTGTAAATGATTAAAGATGGACTCTCGTACATCGATAATTACCCGTTGTCCAATATAAGACATATTGTAAGTTTGGCCATAAGTAGCGAAACCACGAATTAAGAAAATTAGAATGATTGCCCCTACAATAAGGTTCAACATAAACATATTCTTTTCGTCTAATACTTGGTCAACTACGTTCTTAATTAGCCAAGGTACTACCAAGTAGGCAGCAGCAGCGACAATCATGCAGAACACTGCAAAAATCATGCGCTTATAATAAGGCTTTACAAAATATAAGAGCCTAGAATAACTATTCATTACATTTCTCCTTACCGAGATCATATACAAGATGTGCTACTCGTTTTACAGCACCCGGCTCGCCTAATTTATGATGTACCTCACGTAATTCGCTACGCATAGCTTCATTCTTTTCTACATCACTAATGAGTGGTTCTACTAAGGATACAATCGCCTCTGGTGTAACAGCATCTTGCAATAATTCAGGAATTACTTCTTTACCAGCCACGATATTAGGTAATCCTACATGTGTTACATTGACCACCATCTTACCAATACCATACGTTATGGGAGATACGCGATACAATAATACAGTTGGCAATTCCATCATAGCCGTTTCTAATGTAGCTGTTCCTGATGCGGCAAGGCACACATCGCAAATTTGCATCAAATCATATGTATGGTCTTCTGTAATCGTAACAGGTACCTTATGAGCATCTATGAAAGTTTCTAACTCACTGCGATCGATGGTGTGTGCACGAGGCAAAAAGAATTGAATATCTTCATGGTTTGCCATCAATTGCTCACCACTTTTTAACATCGTGTCAAGCAAAGATAAAACCTCTTGCTTGCGACTACCAGGCATGAGCAATACCTTTTTAGCGTCTTTACGAGCTCCAAAGTATTCTTCAGCCTCCTCTTTAGTCATCGTAGGATGTACGATATCTAATAAGGGATGGCCCACGAACTCTACATCGCATTTATATTTGCGATATGCTTCAGCTTCAAAGGGGAATATAGATGCAACCTTTGTTACATACTTGCGAATCGTATTGCCACGACTGCTGTGCCAAGCCCAAATCGTAGGCGCAATATAATAAAGAACGGGAATACCCAATTCATGTGCTACAGCAGCAAGTTTCATATTAAACCCAGGATAATCTACACAAACGAGGATATCCGGTTTTTCCTTCATCATGACGCGTTTTAAGTACGTCCGTAACTTAAAGAATTTTGGTAATGATTTTACAATTTCAACAATACCAATGACGCCAAGGTTTTTAATGTCATATACAATGCGAACACCAGCACGCTCCATCAAGGTGCCACCCATGCCAAACATGTCTACAGAAGGATCTATTTCTCTCAATGCATTGGCAACACTTGCCGCATGAGTATCGCCGGATGCTTCACCGGCTGAAAACATGACTTTCATTATGCATCCTTTCTGGAATTTACAAATTCTTGGTCTACAGCACAAATAACAATACCGTGACGATTGGCCATATCAAGAACGTCTTGTTGTTGTACAAAAATAGTCTTTTCCGCTTCAACAGCTAGCACTTTACATCCGCTATCAATCATGGACGTCAATGTCTTTATACCGACTGCAGGCACATCAAAGCGCACATCTTGATTTGGTTTTTCTGTTTTTACTACAACAGCCTCACCACGGCCAAGCTCACCACCGCGCAAAATACACTTATCAGTACCCTCAATGGCTTCAATGGCCATCGCCGCTTTGTGTTTAACAACAACAGTTTGCCCAATATCAAGGCCTCCCATTTGTTTCGCTAATTCAAAGCCAAAGCATATATCAGCCCATTGTTCTTCTGTTGGCTGTGCTTTTGAAAATACACCGACCTTAGGCATAAATGGTTTTAAGTATACTGTCTGATCTAATACTTTAAAGCCTTCTCTTTCAATTTCATCAACGATGGCAAGCATGATCGTATCATCCTTGCGATTTTTTAACCGTTTAAGAACACCTAGTGTTTTCAAATCGGGGAAGCTAAGTCCCTTAAAGAGTATTTCCTTAGTTACTTTGCCTAACATAGTTAACTCAACAACACCTTCATTTTTTAAGGTCTTAAAGATTTTACCTAGTTTAGCAACACTAATATCATAGAAAGCATCGGCCTCAGCTTTCAAAGCTGGGTCAATATCAGGTACCACACCAATAACAACCACTTCGTGGCCTAATACATGAGCGGCGCGCATGAATTCTACAGGCAAAGCACCAATGCCCGCAATTAATCCTACCTTTGCCAAGACTTTACCTCCTAGATGGCTCTATGGCCTATATATCAATTAGTAATCTCAAATTTATAATGATTTGACTAGAAAAAGACATAATCATATACAATATATTGTACTATAAATAGCCACTTTTTACCATTAAAACACCACGGTTTATGCCCTTTTCTTCATCATTTTATCAGATATTTTTAGCCCACAAAAAAGACCTCGTACATAATACGAGGTCCTTAAATTTAGTCGCGACGTGTACGCATAATACCACGATCGGCATTGCGCAAGAAGCGTAATAAGTTTTCAATTTCTACAGAAGAATCAAGTTGCATTTCCATTTCTTCAATAGCTTTGGACAAACTAAATCCAGAGCGATAAATAATACGGAAAGCTTGTTTCAAATCTCGGCGTACTTCTTCAGAAATACCTGCACGAGACAAACCAACAGAGTTAAGACCGATAACACGTGCTGGTTGACCATCAGCGATAACATAAGGTGGAATATCTTGTACTACCTTAGCCATCCCGCCAACCATTGCATTGCGACCGATTTTAACAAATTGATGAATGCCAGCAAGACCACCAATTACCACGCGATCTTCAACGATAGCGTGACCAGCAAGACCTGCACAGTTACTCATAATTACATTATTGCCAACGATACAGTTATGAGCCACATGTGTACATGCTTGAAGCAAGCAGTTATTGCCTACTCGTGTCTCTTCACCTTCTCCAGTAGCGCGGCTAATAGTTACAAATTCACGAATAACCGTTTCATCACCAATATTACAATAGCTTTTTTCGCCTTTAAATTTTAAATCTTGAGGTTCCAACCCAATAGATGCGTTCGGATAAATTTCACAACGCTTGCCAATGGTTGTCCAACCACCAATTACAACATTTGCACCAATTTTTGTGCCGTCGCCAATTTCGACATTCTCGCCGATTACAGCTCCGGGGCCTACGATTACATCTTTGCCCAATTTAGCATTTGGATGGACTATGGCTGTACTATGGATGTTGGATTCTGCATTTTCCATGCCTACAACTATCACTACAATCACTCCTCATTCTATTATACAAGGGCAAACATGTATTCACCACTAGCGCACAATTTATCGCCTACATAGGCACGGCCTTCAACCTTGCCCATCTTACCTTTAATTTTTACGATTTCAACTTCCATGCGCACTTGGTCACCAGGTTTTACTGGATGACGGAAACGTACTTTATCAATACCTGTAAACATCGGAGTAAGACCACGGTTTTCTTCTGGGTACAATAAAGCAATACCGCCAACTTGAGCAATTGCTTCTGTAAGCAATACACCTGGCATTACTGGGTTACCTGGGAAGTGACCTTGGAAGAACAATTCATTGAATGTAGCATTCTTAATGCCCACAGCACGTTTCATAGGTTCTAACTCAACAATTCGATCTACCAAAAGCATTGGGTAACGATGAGGTAAAATTTCTAAAATATCTTCGTGATTAAGAATCATGGCTGTGTCTCCCTTATTTCTTCCATTATACTGCGAGCCAATCTAGAATTTAATTCATGACTCGATTTCAAAGCAATTACATGACCTTCTATTGGTCCTAATAAGAATAAGTCACCTATAACGTCTAGCGCCTTATGGCGAACTAATTCATCATCAAAGCGTGGTATGGATAAACATTTCTCATCATCATAAACTAATGCATTATCTAGGCTGCCGCCTTTAGCAAGGCCCATAGCCTGTAATTGTTCTAACTCTTTCATAAATCCGATAGTCCTAGCAGATCCAATATGCTCTTTAAAATATTCAGGGGATACTTCAAAGTCACATTGTTGTGTGCCAAGTAACGGATGACTATTAATAGATGTGAATGTCATACGATAGCCATCATACGGCAAAATCAAAACAAAACGGTCTCCATCATAAATAGCATGGGATCGAGTCACTTTATATGTATGACGCGGTGCTGCTTGTTCTACAATGCCCGCCTCTTCAATAAGATTGATAAAAACAGCACTACTGCCATCACCTACCGCAGGCTCTGGAGAATCCATTTCTATATAACAATTATCAATATTCATAGCACTGAACGCTGCCATCAAATGCTCTACAGTGAATACCTTTGCCTCACCATTTTCCAATGTGGTAGCGCGCATAGTGTTCGTCACATTATCAATGTGTGCTCGCACAGAAGGCTGACCTTCAATGTCCGTGCGGACAAACACAATTCCTGTATCTTCAGGTGCAGGTCTGAAAACCATATGTACTGGTTCACCGCTATGAAGGCCAATCCCTTGATATGAAACAGCCTTTTCTATTGTTTGTTGGGGCTTACTCATAAGAATGTCCTTTCATAATCTGAATTCACGTTTACTATACACCACTATGTATTATACCCTATTTGCATAGGTGTTACAAGAAATTTACCACATATTACACTATTTTGAAAGCCTATTCTTATTCTTTAAAATTATAATAGCTTATTTTTAAATACTGCGTAATAATTTCCAAAATAAAAAGAGATTTCATCTATGTAGTAGGAATCAGTTCTATCTAGAATATTTCTACTTTTACATAAATAAAATCTCTTTATAATTATTTATTATTGGTATACATCTGGTGGCGTTTCTATTTGTTCACCGTAGAAACGACGAGTCCACTTCCAACGGTTGTGTAGCCAGAACCAATCTTCAGGATAACGTCTAATATAGTCTTCTATAAACTCATTAAGTAGAGTTGTAGTAACAGCTATATCGCGTTTTTTATCATCTGTACGTTCCACATAAATCGGTGGATGAGCTTCAAGCTCATGTTTTCCAGAGTATGGACTATAATGTATGGTCACAAAGATAATAGGTACATCTTGCATACGAGCCAACACAGCGGGACCAGCAGCTGTTAATGTTTCATAACCAAAGAATGGCACAAGAACACCATCATCACCTGGATCTTGATCCATGATAAGCCCTAAAAAAGCGCCCTTTTTAAGTTCATTAATCATTTCACGTACACCAGTTTTATACGTTACATGTTGGTTCATAATACGACGATATTCATTGATAAACTTGTCTGCATCACCATTTTGTTTCATGGCTACAGAAATCAATGGATAGCCTTCAGACGCGAGTACACCGCCCAGCAATTCCCAGTTACCACTATGAACAGCTGCTAAGATAGCTCCTCGTCCGTTTTCCAAAGCATCATCTAAGTACTCACGATTAATAAACTCTACCATATCTTTGTATGCGCCATCCTTAATTTCAGGATATCGCAATACATCAATAATCATACGGCCAAAGCGAGTTGTACTAGCTTTAGCAATACGACGAGCTTCTTTAGGATCATCCGTAATATTACAGAATAGAATTTGGCCTATTGCCAGACGCTTGCGTTTTGGCGGTACCGCTAGCCACGCAATTTCACCAAGCAATGTGCCAATAGCATATTGCAAACCTTTAGGTAATAAGCAAATAAAGGCACTAAAGATTTTCATAAACCTATACATGGATTATTAGCTCTCCTTAAGCTGCGCTTTCAAAGCATCAATTTCTTTTTGTAATTGTTTTACAGTTTTCACCATATCTGGCAAACGATTTTCATAGGCTGCCAATTTTAACCACTCTTTATGCGGTCTCATTGGATAACCAGCCATGATGGAATTAGATGGTACATTACCAGTGATACCGGTTTTACCAGCAAATTGTACATTATCACCAATTGTAATATGACCGGTACAACCTGTTTGACCTGCAAAGATTACATGATTACCACATTTTGTACTACCAGCAATACCAACTTGAGCAATCAAGAAGCAATCTTCACCGATTTCAACATTATGTCCAAGGTGAACAAGATTGTCAATTTTTGTACCACGACGAACTAATGTAGATCCCATTGTAGCATTATCAATAGTAGTACAGGAGCCAATTTCTACGTCATCCTCAAGAATAACATTGCCTACTTGAGGAATATGCGTATGAACACCATTTTCTGTAGCAAAACCAAAACCTTCACCACCGATAACTGCTTTGGCGCGCAATACAACGCGTTTACCTAAAATACAGTTTTCATGAACAATAGCACCTGCATAAATATCGGCATCTTCACCGATACGCACATTATGACCAATATATACATAAGGGCGAATCGTTACATTATCACCGATAACAGCATTATCATTAATAACACAATAGGCACCAATAGATACATTGTTACCAAGAGTTACATTATCGCCAATAATTGCCGTACTATGTACTTCACGTGGCACTACAACAGGTGGATGGAAGAGCTCTAACACTTGTGCAAATGCTGCTTTTGCATTATCAACTACGATTTGTGCCATCGGTGCATCTTTAACTTCAGATTCAACGATAACAGCACCCGCTTGGCATAATGCGATATGTTCAACATATTCACCAATAGCAAAAGTGATGGATTGTTTAGCAGCTTGTTCAAAGCCATGTGTCTCAGTAATGACAATAGACTCATCGCCTACAACGCGACCGCCTACCAATGTTGCGAGTTCCTGTAAAGTTTTTTCCAAGGTAAACTCCTCCCCCTGTGATAATCCTTAATTATTGTGCGCTTTCAGTAGTAGCTGCTGCTGCAGCTTGACCTGCTTGTTGAGCGTTTTGTTGAGCTTCTTGTTGCTCTTCAGCTTTCGCAGCTTCTTCAACTTCTTTAATTTGAGCTTCAGATGCTTTACCCATTTTGGTGATCAAGTCTTCAGTCACATCAGCGCCACCGCCTACAACAGCACCTTTTTCAATAATAACATCAAGTTTTTTCTCTTTTACAAGCTCATTGATTTTTTGCTCTTGGTATTGACGGTATTCTTGTGCTTTTGCATTTGTAAAAGCAGTTAACTCTTGAGATGCTTGGTTATATACGTTTTGTTTGGAAGCATCATCAGCAGCTTCAATTTTCTTATTCAACTCAGCTTTTTTAGCGTTAATTTCTTTAGTAATCTCGATACCTTTTTCAGTGCTGTTAGCTACTTTCATTGTATCAACATAACCGATATTATTGGAACCACAGCCACCTAAAATCACCATAGAAGCCACTAAAGTTGCACTCAATACTAAAGATTTAATACGTTTATTCATTATATAACTCCTTATTGAACTCGATAAGATGCCTTTACTGCATCTGTAATATCAAGCCCTTTAATATTACCACCGTCATCAATGATGACTAAATCTAAATGTTGTTCTTTTGCAATTACAGCTACGCGCATGCGTACATCTTCCAAAATAGCTTCATGAATAGCGCTCACTTCTGCCTCTTTATCAGAAAGCTTTTTCGCCCATGTATCATTCCACTCTTGCGCTACAGGAAGGTTGTTATTAGCAATGATAGCTTGTGCTTGTTGTTGCACCATAGAATCTCGTTTTTCTGCTAACTCCTTCTGTAGAGATGCTGCATATTGGTTGAGTTCCTCTTGTCCTTTTGTTGCATTGGGGCAAGCTCAGCCTGTACCTTTGCTTTTATAGAATCCACATCGAGATTCGATGGTTTTCGTTTAGCTAATAATTCTTTTAATCGCTCTTCTTTCTTGGCTTTTTCATCCATAGCGGCTGCCTTTTGTGCATCGTCAATATATACACGAGCATCATAGGCATATAAATCTAATTGAAGGTTTACGATTTCTAGATCATATTCATTAGTACTTACTTTTAACTCAGCTAAATATTTTTGAGTCAATTCGTTACGCTTAGCATTTAATTGCTGATTTAGTTCATTTTCTTTTGTTGCAATACGAGTTTGCAATTCCACCGTAAGAGCATCTGACAAGGTTGAATCCAGTGCAAGTGTTTTCAACTGTTCATCTTGTGTCTCCGACTTGGCATTTAAGGCTTGTTGCTCAAGTTCATATTGACGTTGTAAAAGATCTAGCTCATTTTTAGCTTGCTTATAATCCTCATAAGATGGATTAAACTCTAATACATCATCAATACGCACAACACCTATGGATACCCCATTTGGCCCCTGTTGGCGATTTGTTACAAACCCATAGGCCCAAACCATAGCACTTATTGCAGCAACGAGAAATATGACTAATCCTATATATCGTTTTTTCCCGTCCATTGTCGTTCTCCCTTACATAGAACTACAGCTTATTTTTTTGCATCGCTAGCTAATTTTTTCAACACTTGATCTGTAATATCTACGCCACCGTATAATACAGTATCTTTAGACATAACAACGCTTAAACCTTTACCATCACCAACAGCTTTTGCTGCTTCCATAGCTTTATCTTGAATAGATTTAGCAATTTCTTGGTCTTTTTTAGCCAAGTTTTGACGCATTTCTTCTACCAACTTTTGTTTCGTCGCATCATCTTGTGCTGCATCAATTTTAGCTTGAGTTTCTTGTTGCAATTGACTTTGATAACTCATGAACTCTTGTGCGGCAGACACAAATAATGGATTATCTTGAGACATCATACGAGATGTATCGATAACACCAATTGTACTAGCCCCACCATTACCACTAGGCGTAGCCATTTGAGTGTATGCTAATGCACCAATACCGATAATAAATACGGTAGCAATGACGATGGAAAAAATCTTCACATTCGCCTTATTATTCATCATTCGCATCATAATAGAGTGCCCTCATTTCTATAAATTTTTCTGTAAATTATTGCATCAAAGGATGCCATATAGAGATATTGGTGAAAGCCTCTTCGAAAAGAGGCCTCCACCATATACTTTTACTATATTAGAATTGTGTACCGAAGCTGAAGTGGAATTTATTTTTGTGTTTACCCACGCCATAGTCAAGTTTAACAGGACCGATAGGTGTTGTAACACGAACACCAGCACCAACGCCATAGTTAAAGGTTTTCTTGCTATTGTACCATGTAACATTTGGCGCATCCCATGCGTCGCCGATATCAGTGAACAATACGCCACTAACCTTTTTAACGATTGGGAAGCGGAATTCCAATGTAGCATTATACATATACTTACCACGGAATTGATCATCTTCATAACCACGTAAGGAGTCAGCACCACCCAATGTGAATAATTGGCTATAAGGTGCATCACCTTGGATAAAGCCACCACGTGCGCGGAATGCCAACACATTCTTAGCACCTAGTTTTTTATACATACGTGCTTCAGCTGTGAATTTGTAGAAGTCAAAGTCACCGCCTAAGCCATGACCAGCCCATTGTGCTGTATAGGAAATACGACGACCACGTGTTGGATCATAGATATTGTCACGGGAATCGTATACTTTTTGCCATGTAATGGAGTTAATACGGCCGAAGTTGTTACCAATATAGTTCTCGGCCCTAAAGTTATGGCTACCATTTGGATTATGATTATCCGGACCAGTACCCGCACCATTCTTATCATAACGGAAACCATTCTCAGAGTTTTCATCAGGATCAAATTTATATGTATCTTTACGGGATTCTAATGTCAAGTAATCACGTGTATATTCCCCAGTTTGACGACCGAAGGAGATATTGAAACCACGAGATTTCTTATTGTATTCTGCTACTTCATTACCATCTTCGTTGTAGTCTGTGTATTCATCTTCACGGTTGAAGAAGGAGAAGCCAAGGGATGTACCTTTGCTATCGATCCAAGGTTTTAAGTAGGAAATTTGGTAGTTTTTGTATTTTTTCTTACCACCGATTTCCCAGTGAACTTTGAATTTATCACCAGTACCGCGGAAGTTATCTTCACCAAATTCAATGATACCCATCAAACCATCAGATTCGGAGTAACCAGCACCTAGTGTAATAGTACCTGTTTTATGTTCCAAAACATCGATTTCAATGATTACATTATTAGGATCTTGGTCACCAGGCAACATACGAACATTTACATCATCAAAGAAGCCAAGGTTGTATACGCGTTCTACAGAACGACGTACCAAGAATTTATTGAAAGGTTTACCTTTCTTTTGAACGAATTCACGAGTAATAACTTTATCGCGTGTTTTCTTGTTACCAGCAGGAATGATATCCTCTACAATGCCTTCTACGATATGTACATGAAGCACACCTTGATCATCTACGCGAATACCGTCAACGTGGGCCAACATGTATCCATCACGAGCATATGCTGCATTAATACCTTGAACTTTCTGGCCTACATATACGGAGTTAAGAACTTGACCTGGTTGTAAATCCATAAATTTAGTTAATACTTCAGAAGTATAAACTGTATTACCTTCGAAAGATACACCAGTAGTAATTGGATTTACTGTAACCGCAAAGTCCAATTTAACACCTTCAGGTACAGATGTGAATACAGGATTTACTTCAGAGAAGTATCCAGTGTTACCAAGGTTAGTTACGTCTTTGAATACACCATCAACAGATACAGCATCGCCGATTTTTTCTGACAAAATAGGCAATAGTTGTGCTTGTTGTTCAGCTGTTACACCCGAAATAGATAAACCAGTAATCAATTTACCTACATATGGGTTAATAGACTCAGCATTAGCAGCTGTAACATATTGAGCCTCTACAGTTGTAACAGCTTGAGTTTGTCCATTTTCAGCAGCCTTATCAAGATCAGTACCACCAGTAGTTTTAGATACCATTTTTACTTGTTTGTCATCTGTTTTTAAAGCAGCATTATTAACTGTAACAGTTCCGTCAGAACCTTTAACTACAGTACCATCGCTAGATATAGTTGTATCACCACGAGCCGCTAAGATAGCTGCATCAGTTTCATCTTGCGTTGTTGCAGGTGTAGCTGCATCAGCATTGTAAACTGCTTGTGTAGTAGTAGCATCATTAGTTGTAGCTGCACTAGTTGTTGTTGTGTTATTTAAATCTGGAGTATAGCCAACTTGTACCTCTGCAGCAAATACACTGCCTGTTCCCATGACAGCAGTCAACACAGATGCTGCAAGCATACTTTTATAGGCTTTTGGTTTAAACATAAATTCCTCCTAGAACTCATCCCCATAAAAAGTTTACATCTTGTTTTATAAAGACTAATAAATCTTTATTATTATAGCATAAATTACGTGGAATGAGTACTACTATAAACAAATTTTATGAAATTAATATGACTAGAATGTGCATACCTATAGGGTTTACACATTCTAGCCACACACTTAGAAGCTTCGTGTCCAACGACCACCTATATAATTGTTTCCTTCAGATGTACGCCATGCAGTAAACTTGAGGTTTCGTTTAACAGAATACTCTATACCATATTTTTTTTGCTTGTTATTTATACCTTGTGAATAGGTCAACATAACTTTCGGTAATACATACTTACCAATTTCAATATTATAGTTACCCGCGGTTTCCTTATTCGTCGGCTCATCAGGATCAATGGAACCTGTAGTAATATTAATACGATCCAAGCCTAATGTATTTTGTAATGCATCTTGTACATAACCAAAGGCAAACATTTGTAACCCTGCTGTAGCAACAGCATTTACATCATCATTTGTCAATGTACTGCTATTTGAATCTGCCCCACGGCCAAAGGTTAACATAGAGATAATTTGCTTTTGAGACAAATTAGGGTTTGATGACAGTGTTAAGTCCATATGATCAACAGTCCCTTTTACACCAAGCATAATATTGTAGTTACTTACATTCGTTTCAGCCTCTAATTGTAAGTTTGGTAAATAAGAGCCACTTACAAAGTGTGCATTCCCCTTCGTAATATTAAATACATGACTTAAGTATTTAAATGTACCAGATTTAACATCAAACTGGCCACTAGCTGTTGGATTTTGTAACGTTCCGCCAAAGTGAACATCACCACCAATGAACATATTATACAAAGTACGATCATATAGGCGTACACCCTTGCCAGCATGGATGGTAACATCTACCCCCATATTGGTACTACTTTCACTAGATTGTAAGGAAAGCGGAATCTTGAATTGGATATTTTCCAAGTCCAAATTACCTATCAATGTAGGTAACCCATCGCGTTCAGCAATATAAAGCTCCCCATTCAATGGGCCCCTAATATATTCACTACGAACATCGAGTCCATCAAGTTGAACAGCAGCCTTATAATTTGTAAGCTCATGACCAGACCAATTTACCTTAGCAGCTAAACCGGCTGAACCTTTCCCCATATTAATGCGGGATTGGAAATCACCTTGCTGTCCTGAGAAGATTAAATCCCCATCAATCCCTGTAATTTCATTATCTACATTAGCCAGCTTCATAGTGCCATTACGTACAGAAACCGTACCATATGCTTCTGGTTGATCTATAGTACCAGTAAGTCTGATTACCCCTTTTAACGGACCTGTTGCCTCCTTAACACTAGTAGTAACAAGAGGAATAACAGCCATATCAGCTTCGTTAAAATCGATAGTTACGTCCATAGATTTAGCATTACTAGCTTCTATGTAACCAGAGGTATAAAGTGCAGCCAATGGAATCTTGCCATAAATGCTAAGCTTATAGCCCCCTTTTGCACCTTGAATACGCTGAATCTGAATAACATGATCTTGCATAGTAGCCAATACAAAGCCTTCATCAATGCCAATACCATTAAACGAACCTGACTCTACAGAACTAGATAACTCAACCTTAGGATTTTTAGTTTCGCCTGTAACATTTATAACACCAGTTATCCAACCTGTAGCTTGAATATCCTTACCTACTAACGGCAAGAACGGTACAATATCAACATCCTTTAATGCAACCTGTAAATCTGCTTGTCCATCAAGATCCATCGTACCGCCTATTGCAATGAGACCTTCATCAACAGGCAATTTTAAGGTTGTAATTTTGAACTTACGGTTCGCAAGACTAGCATTGAGAGTTGCGTCACCTACAACCTTGTCATCAATACTTACATCGCTAATCTTACCTACTACATTGACACTCGGATTATCCTTTGTGCCTCCAATTTCTACAGAGCCATTTAACTTGCCATCAAGATGTTCATTAGGGCGATCTAGTAAGGTTAATAAATTCTTTACGCTACCATTAGTAACATCTAATACGCCAAATAGTTGTCTACTATCGTCAAGCTTCATGCCGCCTTTAGCAACATATCGGCCTCCATCTTTTTCAGCAAAGGTAAGGTCTTGTACATTCACTACCGTTTTATCTGCATACACATGACCATGAATATCATTTAATAATTCCCCATTAATCGATAGTGCATCAGATAATATGTATCCATTAAATTGAGGGTTATCCATAGAACCTGTGATAATCCCGCGCCCCGATAATAAACCGTCAACTTTGTAGTCCGTATTGATGAGCAATCTGCCCATATCAATTTTTTTGCCTTCAAAATCAATATTAATGGCGTCTTTAGAGATTGTACCTCCTCCAGTGATAGTTGCACCATAACCTTCGATATCAAAGCGATACAGCTCTAAAATATCATTTTTATAGTTGTATTTTGCAAAGGCATTAGTTACGAGCTTGCCATACGCAGAACCATCCCATAAATGAGCACGACCTTCTATAATAGGATTCGCCGCAGTACCTGTTATATGGTTATCTGTTTCAAACCAGCCTGTAATTGGAATATCTGTAACTGTACGGATTAGATTTTCAATACGTACTGCACGAGCTCGAGCATTTAAGTCTAATGCATCAGTATTAATGTTATACCAGCCCGTTACATCATATCCACCACTTGCATCTCCAACATGTCCATTTGTGATGGTGAGAACATGATTATCCAACTGAATATCCCCATGGATATTATCAAATCGAGCCCCTTTATAGTGAACCTCTTGCCCCCATACAGTGCCGGTCACATTTGGATTATCCAGAACACCTTTTATTGTAATAGACGTATTCAACGTACCATCTACATCTTGTCCGATAATAGGGCTTAATGACGTCAATGGTAAGGCATTACCAGAAATAGTAGCATCTACATTGCCATTTTGGATATAGCCATATCCGCTAAACGCACCATCCCCCATATTGCCTACTAGGGTTAGATTAGTTCGATTATCACTATGGGTAAAATTAGCTTTCGCCGCATCAGCTACTACACCACGAATCCCAATTTGACGCCCTTCAACTGCGCCCACTACATCCGTAACTTGATTATTTTTACCTAAGATACGAACCTCACCATCTACATTACCTGTAATAGGGGTGGACATATCTTTTGTAAAAGTATCCAAAGGTAAATTTTGAGCCTTTACTGTAGCATCAAAGTCGCCTGTATCAACTACATATTGACCATTAACCTTTGCATTACCTTCCCCAATTGACAAGCGAGTATTTTCAAGGCGAACTAATCCATCATCATAGACAATATCACCTTGTACACGATCAACATAATATCCTTTATAAGAAATACCATCACTGCTAATCGTAGCATCTACACGAGGAGCTACCGTTGTACCACCGATATGTGCACGGCCACCTACAACACCAGTTATGCCTACATCGGTAAGCGCTTCTAAAGCAACCTTATCGGCCACAACATTGAGGTTTAGATACTCTTCCTCTTTACCTAACGTAACAAGACCATTAACCTTGGCTACTTGATCATTAACACGCCAAGAGCTGCGACTAATAACGATTTGGTCATGATTTAGCATAATGCGACCTATACCATCGGTAATATTATATATAGTATTACCACGCTTATAAGTGCCTGTTAAGCCCTTAAAACCGACATTACCACTCATAATGTAATTGCCATCTTCACTTTTAACATTGAGATGTAAATCTTGTAATTTCCCACCCGTTACAGATAAATCTTGACGAAGTGGTACAAAACTCATGAAACCTGCCGTATCAATTTCATCTGCTTGTACAAAAAGATCGAAATTAGATACATGGTCCATATCAATGGTGCCATTTAATACAACAGAAGAGCCATCAACATCAGCAGTAAATGCCCCTTTAGACATACCACCCATATTAAGTGCCATAGTCCCATCGAGACTTTCTACATTTCTCTTTAGTCCATCTTTGGTTCGTACAGCTACGCGACCATCATGAATTGTAATAGAACCATCAAAGCTACCCGACTTATTAGGGTCAGATGGTTTTACTAACTTTTCTACACTCCACGATTCATCAGCTAGCTGCCAGATATGAAGATCCGGCGCCTCTACAATCACACTTGAAATAGCCGTTGCCCCTGATGTATTACTTGTAATAATACTAGGCAAAGCAGATAGCTTAACCCCTACTGCTACCTCTCGTGCAGTCCCTACTAAATGATCATCTCTATCTTTAATAGTAACGTCCGTTAGAACTACATCACCATTCCAGTTAATACGTAGAGAATCATAGTTTACAGATCCGTTTATGGCATTATTTACTTGTTCTTTAACCATTGGTGCTACATACGTTTGAGCGATAGGATTGATACTGGCACTAATACCAGATAAACCTAAAATCGCTGCACCTATAAGACACCACTTTTTACGGGTCATAATGATACTCCCATACACATTATGAATAATATAAATATATATACTATATCTTACCACAGACACAGTAATAACTATAGTGTTTTAGGGGTAAATTTTATAAAACTAATATAATTTCACACTAATCAATTTCTGCTATAAGTACACTGCTAATACAATTGCTCTAATATAAGTACATTGAGTTATACGACTATACATATATGGGAAATTAATTGCTTTTTTACGATAACATACTTAATCTAAACCAATATGAAATATACATATAAAATACGAAAGTAAATACTGAAGTAGAAAAAAAGACGACCGTAGTCGTCTTTTTAGGTTACATATTATATTATTGATTGCTACCAAGTTTTGCTAATTGTTCAAGGGCACCACTATTTGTAATAACCTCAGCACCTTGGCCAATTGGAGTATTCAATGGAACACCTGTTAATTGCTCAAGCGCTGCAATGCTAATATTGTAGTTATAAAGAGCTTGTACATAATTGTTACGAGCTGTTGTCAATTTAGTTTCTGCATCAAGAACGTCAAGGTTAGTACCAACGCCTGCACGATAACGAAGTGTAGCGATACGGAAGCTTTCTTGACCTTGAGCTACTGCAGTTTGTGTACTTTGAATCGTTTGTTCCGCAGAACGCAAATTCAAATATGCTTTTTGTACTGCTAATAAAACAGCATCTACAGTTGCTAAGTTAGCTTCTTTAGCTTGTTCAAGTTGTGCATTTGCTTTTTTAATCGCATTTTGTGTAGCACCGCCATCCCATAAACTCCAAGATGCACTAGCACCTACGCTCCAGGATTTTGTGCTTGTCCCAAAGTAACCATCTGGATCAATATAACCACGACCCGCTTTTACCGCTACAGTCGGTAAGTAGCCAGCTTTAGCAGATCTTACAGCTTCTTCAGCAGATTTCACATCAAGGGCAGATTTTACAAGAGCGGAACGATGAAGCATAGCATACGCTTTAGCTTGCTCTAATGTTACATTGTATGGCTTGTATTGTAAATCATGTTCTGCCGTAGTAATAGATGTTTGTACAGGATAGGCAATGACTTGATTCAAGCTTGCTTCTGCCAAATTCGCAGTGTTTTGCGCTTTTACAAGAGATGTTTCAGAATCAGCAAGATTTGTTTTAGCTGCCAATACATCAGAGCTTGCCACTAAGCCTACATTATATTGTGCTTCTACATTTGTTACATGACCTTGATAGTCTTTAACAGCTTGTTGCGCTACATCAACGAGATTACGATTCATAATCAATGTATAGTAGCCGCTAATAGCGTCGTATTTTGCTTGTTGAAGTGCTTCTTCATAACTCGCACCAGTACCTTCACGAGTATAACGAGCAGAATCAATGCTTGCATCAAGTTGAGGATGGAATACAGGCGCACTAATAGAGAAATTATGGCTACCAGACTTACCACTACCAGTATCGCCTCCGGTTCTCTGTGCATTCCAAGCATAGCTTACACTTGGATTTTTCCCGGCAGCCACTTGACTCACTGCAGATTTTGCAGCCTCGTAACCCCACTTAGTTTGTTTTGCAGTACGGTTATTCGCCAATGCTAAATCAATAGTACGAGTCTCATTAAGAGCAAGTGCATGCTCATAAGTCTTGCTATCTTGAACTGCTTTATTAGCCAATTGTTTTTGTGTTAACTGAATAGCCTCTTTCTGATATTTAGTGAGTTGATCACCATTATTAACAGATGTAGTTACGCTATCGGCAGCCATTACACCAGTAGTAGCTAAGGAGAGCATTACGCCTAAGGATAATACCTTTTTATTCATAATATGTACCTCCATACTCATAAAGAGTAAATGTATTAGTCACTAGAATACTTGTTTAATACCGAAATAGGTACCTCCATTCGTAGAGCTGAATGGTCTGGTCATTTGAATAACGCCATAGGTATCTTTATGTAAACGTATATCACTGCGAATACGATATTTACGATGATTAAGATCATACATAGCAGCAGACAAGGATACAGGGCCACGTAAATTATAATCTACACCTACACCCAATTCACTTTCAAAAATACCACCACGCACTAACCATTTAGAACTGACAAATTTACCTGCATTTAAATCAAATTTTGTATCATCCCCAATATTGGATAAGCCAATTTCAGCCATTCCTTTATCGTTAAATGCACGAAGTCGACCATTGATGCGGAATTCATTATCTGTTGTGTTATACAACATATCTACAGATGGTTCAACCTTAGAGGAGGACTTTTTTTCAGTAGTACCAACCTCTACAACATTTCCATTTGCATCAGTTCGATATGCTTTACCACCCATCAATTTATTGATACGAGCAGAGATTTGCGCCGTATTATGTAACGTCTCCTGAATATTTGCTTGCGCTTTAGGATCTGTTACAGTAGATTCCATGGAACGAGCCATATTATCTACACGATCCGTAGTTTGTTTTAAATTAGTTAAAATAGCACGCATATCATTGCCTGCATTACCATCAGCGTTAAATTGCTGAGCAGCTTGATTTAACTGGGCAGTTACATTTGCCATATTTTCAGTAATGGCTACTGCATTATCAGCCATCACCGCTGTAGATTGCAAGGAATGCTTGAGAGCATTTTGAGTTGCTGGATCACCAATGATATTATTGATAGACTGCAACATTTTTTCGGTGCCATCCATTAATTTCTGAGCACTTTGCATGGCTTTTTCCATAGCATCAACGCCTTCCCCTTTAACAGAGTCACCATCTTGTAAATATACTTTAGATTGGCCCGGTGAAATTTGAATATATTTATCCCCTAAGAAACCATCAGAGCCTAATGTGAAAATAGAATCACTTGGAATCTGAGTTTTTTCATCAAGCTTCATCTTAACTACAACGCCACGCGGTGTAATTTCAATATCAGAAACTGACCCGATGGCTACGCCAGAAAACTTAACTTGGTTGCCATTTTTCAAACCATTTACTTGGGCAAAATCACCAGTAATTGTCATTTGTGGTTTAGCCCATATATCAATGCGTCCTACAAACAGTATGCCCGCAATAAATAAAGCTATACCTATTATTGTGAAAGCCCCTACCTTGGCCTCCGTCGTCCACTTCATTATATATCTCCCATCGCAGATACGTTAATCGGTTCTGCTTCGCCATTAATAAACTGTTGTACCTTTTTATTTGTAGAATTCTTAAATTCTATTGTATCAGAAATCTCTACAAAACGCCCCTTATCAAGTAAAGCTATGCGATCGGCTACATAAAATGCAGATTGCATATCATGTGTTACTACGATAGAGGTACAACCAAGCCGATTTTGCATCCCTTTTATCAGCATACTAATTGTACCTGATGTAATTGGATCCAAACCAGACGATGGCTCATCATAAAGAATTAAACTCGGATCTAGTGCAATAGCACGAGCCAAGCTAACACGCTTCTTCATACCACCAGATAATTCATTTGGCATATAGGATTCATATCCTTTAAGACCAACCCAGTCGAGTCGCTCTGCCACAATGCGTTTAATCTCGTCTTCCCCTAACTTCGTATGTTGCCGTAGACCAAAGGCTATGTTTTCCCCCACCGACATAGAGTCAAAAAGAGCAGAGTATTGGAACACCATGCCCATTTTTCTTCGTACTGTATTAAATTCATCTTCAGATAATGTTGTAATATCTGTGCCATCTACAATAATCTGCCCCGATGTAGGACGTTGTAAGCCAATCAGCAAGCGAAGTAATGTACTTTTACCACTACCACTACCACCTAATATAACTAATGTTTCCCCATCATTAATAGTGAGATTAACGGAATCTAAAATCACACGCGACTCATAGGCAACTACAACATTGCGTAGTTCTATCATAAATCCCTCTATAACTTCTACTAATATAACAAAGTAGATAAAAAGTAATTTAATACAAATACTAAAATGATACTAGTTACTACAGAACTAGTTGTGGAGAAGCCTACTGCTTCTGCGCCCATTTTAGTTTCCATCCCCTTATATGCACCTACCAACGCAATGACCGCGCCGAATACACTAGATTTAATTAAACCTAATGTAAAATCAGAAATAGTAGAGAACATTTGAATGGAATCTAAATATGTACTTGGTGCCAAACCTTTAATAGCAGTAGCTACAAAGTAACCACCGGCAATCCCAATTACCACACCGTAAAAGGCCAAGATTGGAACCATTACCATACAAGCCACAACACGAGGAACTACGAGGTAACCTACTGGATCAACAGCCATAACTCGAAGAGCATCAATTTGCTCTGTTACCTTCATAGTACCAATTTCTGCAGTAATGGCAGCACCTACGCGGCCAGCTAGCACGACACCTACTAAAATAGGACCTAATTCACGTCCCATAGCTACCGCCATAAGACCACCAACTGTGCTTTGTGCGCCATATGTAATTAATACATCTGTGATTTGCAAAGTCATAACCGCGCCTGCGAAGAGCAACGTCAAACTTATAATAGGCAAGGAGTCTACCCCTAGGTGAGCCATCTGCTGAAATACATGCCACAGATTAATCATTTTTAGTTGTTTTATTGTGTGCCACACTAATAATGTAGCACTACCCATCTGCGATAGGCCGTTTATTACGGTTCTACCTATCGATTCAAGCCAATTCAACAGATTCACCCATTCCCCTTACAGTCTTAACTTATTCAGCTGAATTAGTGCCATCAACCTTAGACTCGCCTTTTTTATCAGCCTCTTTGGATTCCTTTTTATGGGAATCTTTTATATCCTTTTTATCGGATTTTTTAGCTTCTTTTTTATCAGCTTTGTCTTTCTTTGCTTGGTCTTCCAACTCTAATTTATGTTCCATCTTGATCTGATTTTTAACTTCTTTCACGCGTTTAGCTAGTTCTTTATCACGATCAGCTGGCTTCATAACATGAATCGTAAATTGACCATCGCCTTGTACGATGTACTCAGTATCAACTGCAGTCTTTTCGATTTTTTTATCATCATCTTTGCCAGAGCTCAAGTCTTCTTGACCTGTTTTCTTTTGTACATCCCCCGGCATAGGTTTTGATTCAACATCTTTGATTTTAGCTTTTTTAACAGATTTAGAACCATCTTCATCAACTAGACTAATGCCATCTTCCAAAAATTCTACGACGATTTGATTGTTTGTATCTGTTTTTTGAATTTCATCGTAAAGCTCATTAAAGTCTTTATGAATTTTCAAACGACGCAAAATTTCATCTGTTAAATTATATTTTTGTTTTTCTAAAACATATGGCAATGGAATTTCCCCACCACCACGTACTTCTAAGGTATATTTGCCAATTGCTTGATCTTCAGGAACCTTAAAGAAGATTTGTTTAACAACCTTTTCGCCGCGGAACGGTTCTAAAGTAACATCTACAACAATTGTATCCCCAGGAGAAACAACAGTAGATGATGCAGACGCATCAATGAGCTTCGCTGTTTTCTTATCTTGAGTTACTTCCGTCTCAACTGTAATGTCCGCAATTTCATAGTTTATGAATCGATTATTCATTAGAACATCGATGACATTATAAAACTCATCAACGGCTTTCTCAGAAATAGAATCAGCGCTATAGAACATATTTGTCCGTGTTAACGGCTTGTGCTCTTTTCCTTTAGGCGTAATAGTATAGGAAATTGTCGCTGTGCCAGAGCCACTACGATCCAATGTTTTATTCAACATATTATACAAAGATGTAGCTGCTAAGGTTGGTGTCATTTCACCATCTTCTACTACCTTAACAGAACTAGTTTTATCACGGCCCATATCGCGATCTTTTAAATGGAATCGCAATGGAATGCCATGAGCAATTACGCCAGATACACCAGCGATGCCTGCCCCTCTATCCTCCGTAACAGAACCTACTTCTTGTCCCATAGAGCCAAGTTTAAATGCTGCATTATAGCTTTTAACTACTGTAAAAATACTTGCATTATGCATGAAGTAGTTTGAAGATCCATGCTTCAAGAACGGATGTCCAAAGGCTACGATTTTTTCACCATCTACATAAGTAACAGTACCGATAGCACCTAATTTAAGGTCTCCATCAACTAATAATGCTGCTACAGATCCACCAGCCTCTAATGGTTTTACAATTTCATCACCACTTGCACTGGCAGTATCATAAGTTTCATATTTATATTGTGGCAGCTTGGATTTAAAGTAATCCATGGATGCCGCGTCAAAGCCATAAGCCATCAGTGGCGTTCCAAGAGGAATCAACTGCGTGTCATCCCAAGGTTTAGATAAATTCTTCTCATATGGAATATTCCATAGTTTTACCATATCCTCGATAGGAGTGATCATCCCAATTGTGCCGTCTGCAAACCCCCAGCCATAGGCAACAGCGCCAACGAGCTTGCCATTTATATATACAGGGCTACCACTCATACCATGAGCAATACCACCGGTTTGTTCCATAATAGGACCGGAGAATTTTGCCAAAATAAGATGACCAGATGGTCCCTTATCCTTCATGACACCAAGCACCTTTACATCAAAGGTGGAGATAGTATCCCCTACGATTACAGTTTTTGCAATACCTTCCATACCTGTAGTTACATCATTGACAGGCATGAAATCGACAGCCTGTGCAGCTGTAAGTGAAGTACAGAAGAAAAGCGCCAGTATCGCTTTTCTATACCGACGCCAAGAATGAGAAAACTTCATTCCTGCTCTCCTTTATTTACTTTCTACGGTGACAACGATTTGATCACGAGAAACGTCTGAACCCACTGTAACATTAACCGCCGATACAGTACCAGTTACAGTAGATTTAGCAGCAGCCATAGGGCCAGCTAATGTTTCGACAGTCACCAATGTTTGACCTTCTGTTACAGAAGCGCCAACAGAAACTGTAGAGGCAACTTTACCTGTTAATACACTTTGGTATGATACAGGGGCCGCCATTACAGAGCTAACACTTAAAATGCCTAGCGCAGCTAAGGCCAACACTACTCTTTTCATAACGATCCCTCCTTTTACAAAATTAGTTATGTACGTATAGTATACTAAATTATTAGCAATTTTTCAAACAAAATTGTATGCAACGAATTCATTTTATGATTACTATATCCTCATAGCTTGTAGGTGAAGAAGTTGACTTATGCACATACTCATCTTTCACAACTAAGTCAACACTACCTTGGTTAGATAACTCAGTACCATCTACTACGCCAAGCTTAGATAATAACTTTGCCCCTTCTTTTTGAGTGACCCCCACAGATTGAAGTCCTGCTTTATCGACAGTCAATACCACCAAGTTATGATCTTTTGTAGTCCCAATAAAGCTACGCGCTTTATTATTAGATGAATCGGCCCCTACATAGCGACCATTTTTCATCACCATCGTCCCCGCTTGTAGACTAGCACCACCTGTTGTGCTCACTTGAGCAAGCTCCGGTCTATTTTGTATCGAAATAGGTGTACCTACCTTTAACTTACGTAAAGCCTCGCGAGCCTCACCGTGACCTGATAATACATATTGGTTTTCCCCTAACTTAGAGTTACCATTTTGTCCGCTAATAACCTTCCCATTGGCTACAGTCACTTCATAGCCATAGTCATTGGTCTTCGTAGAAGGACCATAAGCGTTCGTATACAATGTTAAAGCATTCTCTTTGCGTGGTGCATTTACAGCAGTAATCATAAAGCTTTCTTTTTGTGTTTTAGCTTGTAATAAGGGCTTTTTCTCTTCTATGAAATAACCGCGATTCGGAGTATACCGCAAAGTGCCACGATTAGAGATACGCTCTAAATCGATAGTGCCATCACTAGCTACAGAATAAGGACGTTCAAAACTACCACCTTTTACCTTGGCTCCAACCAAAGCAGTATGGGCCTGACTGACAGCCGACAAGGTTTTGCCTTCCGGAACATGAGCTACTACCATAGGCGAATCATTATCTACAGTTAAAGCATAGGCTTGAATTTTACCTTCAGGCACTGTGTTATTAATCTTACTGTATGCCACAGATTTATTTACATCTTTTGTAGTCTGTTGGGCATAGCTAGAAAATAGATCTACAACGATACGTGCCGGCTTTTCCAAGGTGAACTCATGATGTTGTACATCTTTATTTGCCGTTAACGTTACTTGTAAACTTCCATTTACTGGCTGTAAACCAATACCTTTTAGAACACCTGTCTTTGTATCATTTTGACTAATAGGCCCTGTCAGACCATTTGTAGTCCCCCCTAAGTTAAGGGTCAAAGCATGAGTTGCTTCATTATAAGATCGAGTCCAGGACACAGGCATTTCAGATACATCCAAAACTATGCGGCTAGTGCCTTCATGATTAGATACGCGCACCCCTGTTAAATTACCTGCTTCAGCATAAGGAACAGTGCTGCCTAGGAAACCTAAAACAGCAAAAGTTATGTATAGATATCGTTTCATATATAATTCCTCTACAACGATAAACCATATCAATGGTCATATATTTTATATCAATTTTATACAATATACTTTTACTATAGTATACATCATAAAGATGAAAAATTCAAAAATATAAACTAAAAAACGAAGTTACTAGCTATAGAAAAATCATTAAATAATAATCAATTCATAGTTAGTAACTTCGTTACTTTTAACTTATATTAAAGTCGTATATCATTGTAACTCATCTAGTGTGTCACGGAGTTGTGACATTTCATCAAGAGCCTTCGCAACACCCTTAATAACTGCATATCGCGGAGATTCTACTAAATATGCCGCAATACCAACAGAACGGGTAATAACGCGATCCAAACCATCGATAAGAGCACCCCCACCCGTTAGGATGATACCATGATCATTAATGGCAGCCACAAGTTCAGGCGGTGTTTTTTCTAAAATAGATTTAATACCCTCTAAAATATTCATGACTTGTGCCTCTAAAGCACGCTGAATTTCTAAAGAGTTCACCGCTACCATCTTTGGTAAACCAGAGCTCGCATCGCGTCCACGTACCTCTATAGTACGTTCCTTAGCACGGCGATCCACAGTGCCTACAGAAATTTTAATCTTTTCTGCTGTTAATGGCCCAATGACAAGACGCTTCTTCCGACGAATATAACGAATAATAGATTCGTTAAAAGAATCTCCACCTATACGGAGAGATTCACTTACAACGACACCTGTATCGCAAAGAACGGCAATATCCGTGGTACCACCACCAACATCAACAACCATAGCACCTACTTGCTTAGCATCGTTGAGACCGGTCCCCATAGCAGCAGCCAGTGGCTCTTCAATAAGAACAGTCTTTTTAGCACCGGTTCTAAGCAAAGCCTCTAAAATGGCGCGCTTCTCCACAGGTGTAATACCTGATGGAACACATACGATAATCCGTGTTTTCATCAATCGAGAAGCCGGTACAACGGAGCGAATAAAGTACTTTAACATGAATTCGGTCATATCATAGTCTGCAATAACACCGGCTTGAACAGGTCTAATGACAGATATCCCCTTTGGCGTACGACCTACCATGGAACGGGCCGCCTCACCTAAAGCAAGAATATCCACCCGTTTTATCATCTCGAGCGATATAAGATGGTTCATCAAGCACCAAGCCTTTTCCCTTAGCAAAAATGAGAATGCTGGCAGTCCCTAAATCGATACCTAAATCAAAATTTAAAGATCGATTCAAGCGTCCCATCAAATCTCCAACTTGCTCAGGACGAACTAAGCGCTTTAACGTCATAGCAGGCGTAGTTTTAGCAATGGCTACCGTTTCACGGCTGCGACGCTCTGCACGGCGCATTTTAGTGACTCTAACCATGGCCTCGCGCATATTAGAGGCTAAGTGATTCGCTTGTTTTGCAACACCTTCTGAAAGTTTCGTAGACTTGCGCTTTGTTCTACGCAAAGGCTTACGAGTCGCGCTCGCCTTAGAGTTTTCAACCTTTGCAGCACCTAGGTTTTGTTGCTCGTTGTATAAAGCCGGCCCTTTAGAGCGCCGGCTTCTTTTCTTATTATTCTGTTTTGGCTCTGTACTCTTATTCGTCAACCCGAACAATATCAGCACCTAACCTTTGCAATTTACCTACAAAATCATCATAGCCACGGTCGATATGATGTAGACGACCTACCTCAGTTCTACCTTCTGCAGTCAACGCAGCACAAACAAGAGCTGCACCAGCGCGCAAGTCAGTAGCATTTACTACGGCACCGTGCAAGCGAGGCATCCCTTCTACAATCGCTTGGCGATTATCGATATCGATATGAGCACCCATCTTACGAAGTTCAGCTACGTGCATGAAGCGGTTCTCAAATACCGTTTCTGTTACTGTACTTGTACCTTCTGCAATCGTAGTGAGCGCCATAAATTGAGCTTGCATATCTGTTGGGAAGCCAGGATATGGTAATGTTTTAATATCAACAGCTTTAATGCCTTTACCAGTGCTGATAACGCGAATACCGTCGATTTCTTCCTCTACAGTAACGCCAGCTTCTTTTAATTTAGCTACTACAGGCTTCAAATGTTCTGGTAACGCATTTTCTACGAATACATCACCGCCAGCCATAGCCGCTGCAATCAAGTATGTGCCAGCTTCAATACGGTCAGGAATAACCGTATGAATAGCACCATGCAATTGAGGTACACCTTCAATACGGATTACGTTTGTACCAGCACCGCGGATATTGGCGCCCATAGCGTTCAAGAATGTTGCTAAATCAACGATTTCAGGCTCTTCTGCAGCATTTTCAATAACTGTTTTACCTTCTGCCATAGAAGCAGCCATAATTACATTTTCTGTAGCCCCTACACTTGGGAAGTCCAAGTAAATTTGAGTACCTTTTAGGCCTTCAGGAGCATGAGCATATACATAATCTTCAGTAATTTCAATTTTAGCACCTAAAGCTTCAAAAGCTTTTAAGTGAAGATCGATAGGACGCGCGCCGATAGCACAGCCACCAGGCATGGAGATTTTAGCCTCCCCTTTACGCGCTAAAAGAGGCCCCATTACAAGGAAGGATGCACGCATTTTACGTACAAGTTCATAAGGAGCTTCAGTAGCAGTCAATGTAGACGCATCAAAAATGATTTCATCATCTGCTTCATTACGAGTAATTTTAACCCCCAAAGACTCGATAACTTGGCAAATCGTACCTACATCTTCCAAATTTGGAATTTCAAGTAATTTACTAGGCGTTGATGCTAGCAAAGTACCGGCAATAATAGGGAGTACCGCATTTTTAGCACTACTAACACGTACACGGCCTTCCAAGCGATTGCCACCTTGAATGATTAGCTTTTCCAACAGAATTCCTCCTACACTTTATATCGATCATCTTGTATAAACTACAAGACGTTGTATTTATAACGTCATATACTAAATGTTATTATACTATTTTTCGATATATCTCATCAAGAGAATGTGAGAAAATACTGAGAAAAAAGCCCCTCTTTTTTTGAATCGTTTCACCCAAAAATATTGTTAAATTTTTAGGTCCCATTCATGTAGAGGGGCTTCTTATTATTTTGCTTTTAAGGATTTCAATTTATCATCCATGTGTACTGTATCAAGGAAGCGTACAGTACCAGTTTTAGAGCGCATTACGATAGTATGTGTACGCGCACCACCTGGGAAGTATTGAATTGGGTTCAATAGATTACCACGTGTAATAGCTGTAGCCGCAAAGATAACATCATCAGTGCGAACTAGATCATCCAAAGTAAGAACTTGGTTTACATCGGTAATACCCATTTCATGGCAACGACGAATTTCTTCATCAGTTTCTGGTTTTAAGCGAGCTTGCATATCACCGCCTACACATTTTAATGCAGCAGCAGCCAATACACCTTCAGGTGCACCACCAGTACCAACAACCATGTGTACCCCAGAACCTTCAATACAACATTCCATAGCTGGGTTAACATCACCGTCGGAGATGAGCATAATACGAGCACCTACTTCGCGCGCTTCTTTCATCAAACCTTGATGACGCTCACGATCGAGCATAACCAACGTAATTTCCTCTACAGTACGTTCCATTTTAGCAGCTACATTTTTAATGTTTTCAGTCAAAGATTTTGTAATATCGATAGCACCTGCACCGCGAGGACCAACACAAAGTTTCTCCATGTACATATCTGGTGCATGTAATAAGCCACCTTTTTCAGCAATTGCCATAACTGCAATAGCGCCGTTTTGACCTTTCGCAATCAAGTTTGTACCTTCAATAGGGTCAACAGCGATATCTACTTCTGGACCACCTGCACCTACATGTTCACCAATGTAAAGCATAGGAGCTTCGTCAATTTCACCTTCACCGATAACTACAGTACCAGAAATTCGAACAGAGTCAAAAGCTTGACGCATAGCGTCTACAGCTAGACCATCAGCTGCGTCTTTTTGACCGCGACCAAGCAAACGACCACTGCGCAAAGCGGCTGCTTCAACGACACGAGCAAATTCCAAAGATAATGTACGATCCATAATGGGCCTCCTTATAAGTCCTCTATGTTTTGATATGACTCCTACCCAGAGTCTTTACTTAACTTATTGATTAGCTTGTTTCCAATCTTCCATGAACTTCGCAAGGCCTGCATCAGTCAACGGATGTTTCATAGCTTGCATAAGCACTTTAAATGGAACGGTTGCAATATGAGCACCCGCTTTAGCACATTGAATGATGTGCAACGGCGTTCTCACACTAGCAGCAATGATTTCAGTTTCAATTTCATGAATAGCAAAGATGTCTGCAATATCTTGAATCAATGTAAGGCCATCCATGCTGATGTCATCAATGCGACCAACAAAGGGACTAACATAAGTAGCACCTGCACGAGCCGCCAACAACGCTTGGTTAGCAGAGAAGATTAAAGTTACATTTGTTTTAATGCCTTCTTTGCTTAAAACTGCAACGGCTTTAAGACCTTCAGGAGTCATAGGTACTTTAATAACTACATTAGAGCCTAATTTTACAAGATCATGTGCTTCTCTTACCATTCCTTCAGCATCAGTGGAAATAACCTCTGCACTAACAGGACCTTCTACAAGACTTGCAATTTCAGAAATAACTTGCTTTAAGTCCCGTTTGGCTTTCACGATAAGAGATGGATTTGTCGTAACACCATCAATAAAACCAAAGGCATAGGCCTCTTTAATCTCATCAAATTCTGCTGTATCAATAAAGAATTTCATAGAATGCTCCCCCTCTTATTTCGCAGGTGTAATGACTTCAACGCCACCCATATAAGGTACCAAAACCTTTGGAATCACTACGGAACCATCAGCTTGTTGGCAATTTTCTAAGATAGCTGCCACTGTACGGCCCACCGCAAGACCAGAACCATTTAATGTATGAATAAATTCAGGTTTGCCTTTAGGACCACGACGGAATTTAATATTAGCACGACGAGCTTGGAAGTCTGTCATATTGGAGCAAGAAGAAATTTCTCTGTACTTGCCTTGTGCTGGCATCCATACCTCTACGTCATATGTTTTAGCAGAACCAAAGCCCATATCACCTGTACACAGAGTGATAACACGGAATGGTAATTCTAATAAACGTAATACTTCTTCTGCATTATCTGTTAAAGTTTCTAATTCTTTGAAAGAGTCTTCAGGTTTAGCTAATTTTACCATTTCAACTTTATTGAATTGATGTTGACGAATAAGACCACGAGTATCGCGACCTGCAGAACCTGCTTCAGCACGGAAACATGCAGTGAATGCAGTGTAGTATTTAGGTAATTCCTCTTCGCTCAAGATTTCACCACCATGGTAGTTAGTCAATGTAACCTCAGCAGTAGGAATCAAGAAATATTCTGTATCCGCTACATGGTACATATCTTCAGCAAATTTAGGTAATTGACCAGTACCAGTCAATGTTTCACGAGTTACCATATATGGAGTCATCATTTCAGTATAGCCGTGTTTATCTACATGAAGATCAACCATGAAGTTGATAAGGGCACGCTCTAAACGAGCACCCAAACCTTTATATACAGTGAAACGAGCACCACTCATTTTACCAGCGCGGTTGAAATCTAGAATATCAAGACTTTCGCCTAAATCCCAATGAGCTTGCGCTTCAAAATCAAATTGACGTGGTTCGCCCCATTTGCGTTGCTCTACGTTTTCCTCTTCATCAGCACCAACTGGAACAGATGAATCACACATATTTGGCAACATTAACGCTGCATCACGCAAATTAGTTTCTACTTCCCGAATACGGTTATCAAGCTCAGCAATTTCGTCGCCTACTTTTTTCATTTCTGCGATTTTATCATCCGCATTTTCTTTATTGCGTTTTAATTGGCTAATTTCTTCAGTTACGGAATTGCGAAGCGCTTTTAATTCTTCTACCTTACCAATCAACTGACGACGTTCATCATAAGCGGATACAAAGGTTTCCAAATCGCCTGTTGTGTGACGGTTATCTAAGTTTTGTTGCACTAAATCAATATTTTCTCGGACAAATTTTAAATCTAACATGCTATAAACCTCATTTTCCAACTATGCTACGTACAATATATTCAATACGTTTAAGTATACCATATATTGGTGTATTTATCATTAAATTATACGTTATATACTAGCCTTTTCATCAACATTTTTACTACTCATCATCTTCTTCGTCTAGCAAATAATCTTTTGCCATCCATTTGCGAGTGCCTGTGAAAGATATGGTAACCCACTTCTCTGTGGGATTACCGCCGATTTCTTGGTCAATTTCGTTGCGAATTGCATCAATCTCAGCAATTGTCTGATATGGGAAATTCTTGCGAACTAAAATATCAATCTCGATAATACGGGTACTGCCATATACTTGCACACTCGTTACATAATCTTTGAAATTATATTTCTCCATAAAACGATCCATAATTTCTTGTACTTCATTATGTAATGAAGATGGTGCCCACCCCAAGATCTGCTTCATAGATGGTACAATAATATGAATCGCAGACGGTAACATCTGTACGGCTAATACAATTAATACGATAGGGTCAATATAAGCTGCCCATTCAGCGTATGCCGTTCCTTCTAGCATGGTAGCTACCACAAAGCTAATCAAAATAGCCGCCTCTAACAAGGCATCTACATACCAACTTACATTATCAAACTTAATCAAGTTAGACTGTAAACTTTTATTAATACGACGTACATATAAATAATACGCAGTATCTGCAACAGTAAAGAATATAGCATAATAAATAGCCGGTCCAAAGTCTACATGACGACCACCAGATAAGAGGTCTGTTATACCACTCGATAAAGCATAAATGACAATAAGTAAAATAAAGAAACCTTCTACGGCCAACACAAGCGGTTCAAATTGCCAGAAGCCAAACTGGAATCGCTTACTTGTTTCTCTCGCTACAAGCTTAGCTGTCATAAGCATCATAATCTTAATAACTACGTCCACGAAGGAAAATACACCATCTAATAAGACGGCACTAGACCCTGTAACAATCCCCATTATAGTACCACTAACGGCCACAAGTGCCATCAAGGCAACAGACTGCATTAATAACTTTTGTTCAATAGAGCGCCTTGCGCCTAATATATCCATTAAGTTCCCCCACTTTCTTAATTTTTACATCCTTTTATTATACACCAAGTACATTGATACGCAAAAAGCAGCTGATTTGAATGCGTTTCAAATCAGCTGCTTATAATGTATCAATATTCTTTTTCTATAAGGAGTAAATTTTTAATCTTTGGAATCCTTTTAATCCTTATTTAATTCGTAGGCTCTGGAGCTACTTTACCAGCTACATAGCGCTCTACGATGTGTCGATCATCGCCTACGTACAACCAGCGTTCCAATCGTTCTTCTAAGGAGCGTTCATTAGGGTCAAACAACGTCGTATCGTCGATAACAAGAGCATCAAGTTCACAACCTTTTTCAAAGCTCCCCACCTTGCCAAAGAACTTACCGCCGCCCTTTGTAGCCATATAGAAGGCTTCACACAATGTAAGTGGCGCATACGTTTGATCCACCTCCACCCATTTCATCTTGGATAGTCCAATGGCTTCGGTAAGAACCTTCGCCATAGATACAATATGTCCACCAGAAATATCGGAACCTAAGCCAATAGGTATTTTCCGTTCAAACAATTTACGAATCGGTGCAATGCCACTAGATAAATTTACATTTGAATACGGGCAATGAGACACCATAGTTTGTGTTTCTGCCATGCGGTCCATTTCTACGTCACTTAAATGAATGCAATGAGCCATCACTGTCGGCACCTTCCCCATGAGATGATGTTCATAGTATACATCTGTATAATTAGCTGCCTCAGGATGTAGGGCTGCTACCCATTCAATTTCACCATGATTTTCTGACAAGTGAGATTGAACCGGCACATTATACGCTTCTGCCAAGTTACCTAAACCACTCATTAACTCGCTTGTACAAGATGGAACAAAACGAGGCGTAATAATTGGTTTTACTAAAGGACCAAATTGAGCTGATGCTTCTAACCACTCTTTAGTATCAGCTAAGGATTGATGTGTGTCTTCAATTAAAAATTCTGGACTATTGCGGTCCATATTGACCTTGCCTACATAGGCAGATAAACCTGCTTTTTGTAAAAGCTCCATCAATACTAATGTACTATCTTTATGAATCGTACCAAACAAGATACTTCGCGTCGTGCCATTTCGCCATAAGTCGTGTACAAAGGCGCCATATACTAAACGAGCATATTCTTGATCACTAAACTTTGCTTCCTCTGGGAAGGTATACGTTTCAAGCCAAGGTAAGAGTTCCTTATCCATACCTAAACCGCGATTGCAATATTGCGGTGCATGAGCATGAGTATCCACAAAACCGGGGATGATGAGATGATCACCATAATCCGTAATCGGATGTTCTCCATACGCTGGTGGTATACTTTCACCACAATGAACAACTACACCATCGACGGCAATAACATAACCTTGTTGAATAGCTACAAATTCTGATGGACGTGGTGTATATAAAATATTTCCTTTTAAAATGGTTGTTGAATTCATATAACCTCCTCGCATGTTCAAAACTATAGATGAGTCGCTCTATACCACATGCTAGATTAATTTTCAATCAATATACAATGCTATATGATTCATATTATAGGCATTTTAGATGGCAAAGTGAATAATAAATGCCAATGTCATGATATACATAATAGGATGAATTTCATGACGACGACCTGTAGTCAATTTAATCAATGTATAAGAGATAAAACCAAAAGATAAACCTTGAGCAATACTGAATGTTAAAGGCATAAGAAGAATTGTTAAGAATGCTGGCAATGCTTCTGTAAAGTCAGTGAAGTCAATATGTGTTACCTCACTCATCATAAATACGCCAATTGTAATAAGTACCGGTGCAGTCGCTTGTGGTGGTACCAATAAGAATAATGGTGCAAAGAACAATGCTACCAAGTATAAAAGACCTGTTACAACGGCTGTAAGACCTGTACGGCCACCGTCGGCAACGGCTGCTGCACTTTCAATATAAGAAGTAACTGTAGAAGTACCTACAACGGCACCTGCTGCAGCGCCAATAGAAGTACATAGCAAGGCTTTGTCTAACCCTTCGAACTTAGCATCTTCATTTACCAAATTTGCTTTTCTCGTTACACCAATCAATGTGCCGATATTATCAAACATATCTACAATAGTGATGGAGAAAATGATAGAGAAAATACCATATTTAATAGCGCCCATTATATCTAGTTGACCGAATGTATCAACGGGAACTGGTGGCACCAAGTTAAAGATATCTGCACTTGTAGCAGGCATCTTAGTTAAACCTAAAGCCATTGCTACAATTGTAGTGAACGCCATGCCGATTAGCAAGCCGCCTTTAACTTGTTTTGCCAGCAAAATACTAGTAATAAATAAGCCTAGTAAAGTCAATAATACCGCTGGATCTTGCATATTACCTAGGGTTACAAAGGTTGCATTATTAGGTACGATAATATGAGCATTTTTAAAGCCGATGAAAGCAACGAACAAACCAATACCCACACCTATCGATGTTTTCAGTACTTGTGGAATACCATCTACAATTTTGTTAAGAACTTTAGTAACCGTTAAAATAACAAATACTGTACCGGAAATAAAAACGGCACCTAATGCAGTTTGCCAACTAAGTCCCATGGCACCACAAATAGTGTACGAGAAGAACGCACTGAGACCAAGGCCTGGTGCTACGATAACAGGAACATTAGCCACTAAACCGATAAGCATGGTCGCAAAAGCTGTTGTTAACACAACCGCTGCCACTGCACTAGCATGCGGCATGCCTGATACAGATAATAAGTTTGGTATTACTGCCAGAATATATACTGACGCAATAAACATCGTAATACCTGCAAAAAATTCAGTTTTCACTGATGTACCATGTTGGGTTAACTTGAAAAAGCGATCAAGAAAACCATTTGCTTCATTAGTTCTTTCGTACTCCATTGAACTCATCTCACATTCCTCCAAACTTTTAGAAAAAAAAATAAAATAGATAAATAAAAAACGACTACAAGAGCATCATAAAGATGCTCTTGTAGTCGTAAATTTCGGTTTACGCTAGAGAGCCTTGACCCATCCCGTCAAGGTTATACAAGATTAGCAATATGTCTATACAGTTAATCCTTATCTGCTATTTACTATTGATAAGGCTAAATAAAAAATTTTCATTTTATGAATTTTTCTCATATCTGTTATGCCAATAATACAATCTATGCACCTAGTATAAAGTTATTTTTATGCACTGTCAATAACTATTTATGATTTACATTTCATATTCTTTTTTCAAGACATAACCGTATGCTTTTTTAGAGCCATCGGGTTGTTCAATGAGGTATACACCTTGTATTTCTGGAGCAAATCCAGGTAATTGGTTAATTCCTTCTTCTAAAGCAAGGAAGTAATCACAAGCAGTCCGAGACCATCGTTCTCCAGGCTGTACGCATAATACCCCTGGTGGGTACGGCAAAGCCTCCTTCAAGTGCAATGCGCCCTTCCGCCTCATCTAAAGATACAAGCTCTCCCTTATTGCGTTGGAACTCAAAGTTTGCCTCTTGTGGATTCATTACATATTCTGGGAAGTATTCCTTGTAGAATAAGCGTTGTTGTAGAGTACTCACGTTTCTAGCTTTATAAAAATCATGCATTTCTTGACACAGTTGGCGAATATGATAACCTTTATATTTATCTATATGGCTATAGTAAATCGACGGTAACACCTCTTCCATAGGTGCATTTCGGTCTATAAGCTCTTCAAAACGCACAAGCTGATCGACTAATGCATCCATTTTCTCTTTAGATTCTGCAGGAGTCATAAGGAATAGAATCGTATTGAGGTCACACTTTTCTGGAATAATTCTATTTTCCCGCAAGTAATTGGCCAATATATTGGCATGAATACCAAAGTCTTCATACGCCCCTGTTTCAACATTAATACCAGGCGTAATCAACTGGAATTTACAAGGATCGATAAAGTACTGCCCTTCACCATAGCCTTTAAAGGAGTGCCATTTTGCATTTGGTTCAAAGGCAAAATAACTCACATCATTAGCCATCTCTTGTGTATTGCCTTCTTCCCACTTCTTACCATGTACTATAGGTGGTACCAAAGGTCTCAGATATTTGCAGTGGCTTAATACCGACTTACGGGCATCAATTCCTACTTCAATACATTCACGCCACAATTGTTTTCCCAATTCACCTTCATGCATTTTGGCATTTACATCGAGAGATGCAAAGAGTGGATAAAAAGGAGATGTGGAAGCATGCATCATAAAGGAGTTATTAAAACGCTTATGATCTACATAACGGTCTTGCCCTTTGATATGTTTATCTTTCTTATGGATTTGAGATGTTTGAGAGAAACCCGCTTGTTGCTTATGCACAGATTGAGTCACTAAAATTCCAGGATCATTAGGGCCTAATTCCAATAATAAGGGGCTACAATCTTTCATCATAGGAATAAACTGTTCATACCCAACCCAGGCAGAGTCAAAGAAAATATAGTCGCACAAGTGACCTATTTTATCTACTACTTGGCGCGCATTATAAATCGTACCATCATAGGTACCTAATTGAATAACGGCTAGCCGAATTGGACGGTCTGCTTTGGCTTTATTAGGATCCTTCTCACCAATTAAATTTCGAATATAGCTTTCATCAAAACAACGTTCTAAAATACCGCCAATGGAACCAAACGGATTCCGTGCGGTCTCTAAATATATCGGTGTGGCACCGGACATAACGAGACCGCCATGGCAAATAGATTTATGATTATTGCGATCATATAAAATAATATCGCCTGGCGTTAAAAGAGCATTGAGTACTACTTTGTTGGCAGAAGATGTGCCGTTTAATACAAAATATGTTTTATCCGCATTATACACTGCAGCTGCATGAGCCTGCGCATCATGAGCATAACCTTCGTGGATTAAAAGATCACCGAGCTTTACATCGGCATTACAAAGGTCTGCACGGAAAATATGCTCCCCAAAGAAATCAAAAAAGGCACGTCCCGTAGGATGCTTAGCAAAAAACTGTCCCCCTTGATGTCCTGGGCAGTCAAATTGAGCATTGTTATCTCCTACATAATCAGATAAAGTCTTAAAGAAAGGGGGCAAAATCAAAGCTTCATAGCTTGCTACAATCTGCTCTATCGTCCCTTTATAGTCATTTATACTAGTAGATGTAACATCTATTACCGCCCCGATTCGCTCCATATCAAAAGATATAGTATGGGATGGATCTACTACCATTACAATAACAGGTATTCCAAACGAACGAATTTGCTCATTATCGAGTACATCCATTTCAGAGGCGCTCACCACAACGGCACCTATGTTGGTAAAATCCGTTTCATTAATAGGTATGCATGTACGGTCCTCGATAGAACTAATCCAAGGTTTTACACTATCGGTAAAAGCAATTTTTAAATGTTTCACCATAGCCTCCTCTCTTCATGTCAATACTTTATATGCTTATAGTATTTAACGTAGTACATTATGGTCATGTAAAAAAGCTCCCTACTCAAAGAATAGGGAGCCTTTATATGTTAGCTTATTCAGCTGCTTCTTCTTCAGCTTCAACGTGCTTATGCACTTCTGGTTTCATCAATGGGAACAACAATACATCACGGATGGATGCAGAGTCTGTTAAGAACATAACAAGACGGTCGATACCAACACCTAAACCTGCTGTTGGAGGTAAACCATACTCAAGAGCTGTAACAAAGTCCTCATCCATACGGTGAGCTTCATCGTCACCAGCTTCGCGTTCTTTCAACTGATCCAAGAAACGTTGTTTTTGGTCGATTGGGTCATTTAACTCGGAGAAGCCATTTGCCAATTCACGACCATAAATGAACGCTTCAAAACGTTCTGTAGCCAATGGATTTTCACGACTTGCTTTCGCAAGTGGAGAAATTTCTTTTGGATGACCATATACGATAGTTGGTTGAATCAAGTTTTCTTCTACATAATCTTCGAAGCAAGCATTTAAGATTTTACCAATACCATCGTTATCTGTATATTCTACATTCAAACGATCTGCAATAGCGCGAGCTTCTTCAACAGTAGTTACTGCATCAAAGTCTTCACCAGTGTATTTTTTTACACCTTCTGCCATTGTGATACGGTTCCAAGGTGGAGTCAAATTGATTTCAGTACCTTGGTATGTGATTTCTTGTGTACCTAGAACCTCTTGAGCACAGTAGGACACAAGATTTTCTGTTAAACGAATTGCATCCTCTACATCGCCATACGCTTGGTAGGATTCAATAGTAGTGAATTCTGGATTATGACGATTATCGATACCTTCGTTACGGAAACAGCGGTTCATTTCGAACACACGATCCATACCACCAACGATCAAGCGTTTGAGGTACAATTCTGGAGCAATACGCATGTAAATATCGATATCAAGCGCATTGTGGTGAGTGATGAATGGACGAGCTGCCGCACCACCAGGGATAGCATGCATCATTGGTGTTTCTACTTCCATGAAACCATCACGCATCATGTATTCGCGAATTTTAGCAACGATTTGAGAGCGTTTTACAAATGTATCACGCACTTCAGGATTTACAATCAAATCAACATAACGTTGACGGTAACGAAGTTCTGTATCCTTTAAACCATGCCATTTTTCTGGCAATGGACGTAAAGATTTAGATAACAAAGTTAATTTGTTAACTTTAATTGTAACTTCACCTGTATGAGTTTTAAATACATGACCTTCTACACCGATGATATCACCGATATCAAGCATTTTTACGTATTTATAAGCCTCTTCGCCCAATACATCTTTACGGAAATATACTTGAATATCCCCAGATTTATCACGAACATTGGCAAATGCTGTTTTACCATGGGAACGGATTGTCATCAAACGCCCTGCAATAACTACAGGTTGACCATCATATTTCAAGAAGAAGTCATCTTTAATTTCTTTTGCATTATCTTTTAACAACAAAACGTTGACCAAATGGATAGATGCCATCTGCTTCGTATTCAGCCAATTTGTCGCGGCGAATTTGCATTTGCTCATTCAGCTCTTCTTGTACATTTTTAATTTCTTCACTCATGTTATCGCCTCTTCGTCAGTAAATGTAAATTATTGGATTGCTAACACTTTGAATGTAACAGGACCATCTGGTGTGGAAACCTCTACTTCATCACCTTTACGTTTGCCCAAAATAGCTTTACCTACAGGAGATTCGTTAGAGATACGATTGTTGAATGGATCCGCTTCAGAGGAACCAACGATAACATATTCCAATTCATCATTGTACATCGTATCAAGTACAATAACTTTACTACCTACAGATACAACATCACCCTTTACGGACTCGTCAATGATTTTCGCCGTGTTAATTTTATTTTCTAACTCTACAATATGACCTTCGATGAAAGCTTGTTCATTTTTTGCATCATCATATTCAGAGTTTTCACTGATATCGCCATATTCAATAGCTGTCTTAATACGTTCAGATACTTCAATACGACGTACAGATTTATAGTACGCTAATTCTTCTTCTAATTTCTTTAAACCGTCGGCGGTAAGTAATGTTTCTTTTACGTCTGCCATGGGTACCCCACTCTTTCTACATATAAATAATAAGAAAAAGTGCCATAGTAAGATGACACCTTGTCTTTTGTTTCTAAATTATCTCAACCATTATATAAAAATACTATTCATTTGTCAATCCGACTACATTGCAGCCAGTATTTTACGGTATGATTCTAGCTCATCGTGAAAGCTTGTTACAGTATGAATTGTATTCACACGATTGCGCCAATAGGCAGATTCAGGGAAGTCCCTTCATATACCACCCTGCATGAGTTCGTATTTCCTTAACAGCCATACTTTCACCCTTATATTGGCATAACAAATCAAAATGTTTTAACAACATGTCGAGACGTTCTATCGCTCGGCGCCGCCAATACTTCACCAGTCGCCAAATAATGGTGAATACGACCAAAGATCCAAGGATTTCCCTGTGCACCACGGCCTACCATTACCGCATCACAACCCGTTTCATCAAGCATTTGCTTTGCATCTTCAAGCTCTACTATATCGCCATTACCAATAACCGGTACAGACACAGCCTCTTTTACAGCCTTAATATAAGACCAATCAGCATGCCCACTGTACATTTGTTCCTTAGTACGGCCATGTACTGCAATAGCCGCCACACCTGTAGATTCGATGCGCTTAGCAAAGTCCACAACATTGATGGAATCACTATCCCAACCGATTCGCATTTTTACGGTTACAGGCACATCGACGGCCTTGACCGCAGCCTCTGCTACACGAGCTGCTAAATCTGGATTTTTCATAAGAGCGCAGAACCATCACCAGAGGTTACTACCTTTTTCACAGGACAGCCCATATTAATATCTACAATATCGGCACCTGCATCAGCTACTACCTTTGCGCCTAACGCAATTGCTTCTGGATTGGAACCAAAGATTTGCATAGATACAGGGCGTTCTACCTCTTCAATACGCAACAATTCATGAGTGCGCTCATTTTTATATTTAATACCCATGGCGCTGACCATTTCGGTGCAAACCATAGCGGCGCCATGCTCTTTAGCAAGTAAGCGATAGGCAATATCGCTTACCCCTGCCATAGGCGCTAATATGGCTTGACCATCAATTTTGACGGACCCTATTTGCCACTGTTTATGATTCATAATTCTATATCCCCTAACAAAAAGGGTACAGCATAAGCTGTACCCGAATGTACACTACTTCGTTACATATACGTAACTATATTATAGTAGCATTATTTATTTCTTTCGTAAATAAGGCGTAAACCTTCTAGTGTAAGCATAGGCTCTACATGATCAATGCAATCTGTAGCACTGCTGATAAGCTGTGCCAAACCACCTGTAGCCACTACAGTTACGTGGTCGCCCATTTCTGCTTTCATACGCGTTACGAGACCCTCTACTTGGCCTACGTAGCCGTAGAACATACCGGATTGCATAGAAGATACGGTATTCCGACAAATGACTTGCCCTGGATCTCTTACTTCAATACGTGGCAATTTAGCAGCCCGTTGGAATAGAGCCTCCGCAGAAATTGTTACACCTGGCGTAATAACACCGCCCATATAATCGCCATTACCTTGTACTGCACAATAAGTAGTTGCTGTACCAAAGTCGATAATAATCAAGTCACCCTTGTATTTTTCATGAGCCGCTACAGCATTTACGATGCGGTCCGCACCAACTTCACGCGGATTATCATACTTAATAGCAATACCGGTTTTAGTACCAGGACCTACGATAAGAGGATTCACATTGAAATAACGTAAACATACACGTTCTAAGGTAGGCATCATTGGAGGTACAACAGAAGAAATGATAATATCTTTAATATCTTTCACATTAACCTTACGATCGTGGAAGAACAAGTTCATCATCAACATGCCATATTCATCAGTGGTACGAACCCGATCCGTGGAAATACGCCAGTGACCTACAAGCTCTGCCTTGTCGTATACACCGAGAACAATGTTGGTGTTCCCCACATCAATTACTAATAACATGAATGCCTCCTATTTACGCGGACGAATTGATACGTCCCCTGCCATAACACGTTTAACAGTCCCATCCGGGATTCTTACTAATAAATTACCATCTTCATCAATATCGGTTGCTACCCCTTCATAGGTATTACCAGGAGCGCGAACCTCGATTTCTTCACCGAGAGTCACCGATAATTGACGCCATTCATTGAGAGTTTCCTCAAAGCCGCTATCAAGAACATCATAATATTGATGCTCTAAGGCTTCTAATATAATTCTAAATGCTTCCGTCCGCTCAATATCGATCCCTTCCATAGTTAAGGATGTAGCGATCAACTTCAATTCTTCCGGGAGCTCTTCTTGTTTTGTTTTAACATTAACACCAATGCCCATCACAATATGAGAGATTTCCTCCATAGAGCCGGACATTTCTGTTAAGATACCTACCAATTTACGGCCATTCACTAAAATATCATTAGGCCACTTAATACCCGCATCAGTGAGCCCCATTTTATGGAATGCCTTTGTTAATGCCACTGCGGCCATCAAAGTACACTTTGGCGCTTCTACAGGCGCAAAATCAGGGCGCAAGATAAGACTAAACCATAGACCTTTACCAAATGGAGAATACCAGCCACGAGATAAGCGACCACGACCAGCTGCTTGCTCTTCTGTAACGACAACAGTACCTTCTTCAGCACCTTGTTGAGCTAAATAACGAGCCTCTAGGTTTGTAGATTCGGTAGTGTCCATATAGACATATCGTTTACCAAACACATCGGTTCTTTAAGATTTGCTTCATGGCCAATGGACTTAACAAATCAGGTTCCTCCAATAGTCGATATCCTCTCTTGGTATAAGATTCTATTTTGTAGCCTTTTTGACGTAACGCTTTGATATGTTTCCAAATAGCTGTGCGCGAAACATGGCATGCTTCGGACATATCTTGTCCCGATACGAAACTACCTTGGTTTTGTCTCAAGAATTCTAGCACTTCATCACGCATAGTTTAGAGCCCCTTTCTTTGTCAACCTAGGTTTACAATTCGATTGTACAAGTGTCCCCTATAAAAAGCAAGGATTATTTATAGTAATTAATGATATAATATATATAGTATTAAGTTATACCGTATGTAATAGATAACAATAGTATAATCTATCATTATCTAGGGAGATATATGAAACAATTTACATTAGAAGAAAAAAATGAGGTTCTAGAGAATCCCTTTATCCATATTCATAGAAAGCTCGATGTTCTATTAAACATAGGCAAACTACTCATGGAATGTGGTGCCGATACAAATCGAATCATTGAAGAAATGCTTAAAGCCGCCACATTTATGGGTATTCCTCATGATTATTTAAATATACATATTTCCTATACTACGATTATGATCAATTTACTGCATAAAGAACGATCTATTACCGTATTTAGAAAAACACCTGTCCATGTACCCAATATGGCCATGATTAATGCAGTATCTAAACTAACTTGGCGAGCCTTTGAACGACATTATTCACTTACAACTTATGAACAGTTAATTTCAAAATTAGATTCCACTATTCCAGTATATCCTGATTGGATAAAGGGTATTGCTTGTGCCCTCGGATCAGCAGGCCTTGCCTTTTTATATAGTAGCGATATAATAGCTTTTATTGTAACTGTTATTTGTTCTCTAATCGGTTATTTTGGTCGTACCTTATCAGTACGCTTTGGTTGCAATGAATATGTAGGCATTGCAATTGGCGGCTTTGCCGCCATGGTTTCTGCCTATGGTTTCTACTCGCATATAGAACAATTTTCTCTAGTTTACGTTCTTGTTTGTTGTACCTTATTTATGATTCCAGGCGTACCTCTTATAAACTCCGTTATTGATACCATCAACAACCATATTTTATCGGGAATTACAAGAGCTATTAGAACGATCCTCATCGTAGGTAGTATGACCTTAGGCATGGCCATGGCATTATACTTTAGCCCTATGCCGGCCTTTAGCTTTGTAGATATTAAGCCTCATGTATTATCGATTGAGCAAATTATAGGGGCTTTTACAGCAGCCGCATCCTTTGCAGTACTATTTAACGCTCCTGTACGATTACTAGTATCCATTGGTATTGGTGGTGTATTATGTGTGTTTATTCGCAATTTACTTACTGTTGAATTTGGCTTCTCCATTCCAGGTGCTACCTTTGTAGGCGCCGCTGTAATGAGCGTAATTTATGTAAAAGTTTCTACGTGGCTTAAAACATCTAGCACAATCATCATCGTCTCATCTGCCATAGCCTTAATGCCTGGCATTTTATATTACAGATTCCTCTTTGATATGCTTCATATCAATACACTATCAGAATCTGGCTTACTTCATATGGTTCAAAACGGTGTAACAGGCGTCCTCACGATTGTAAGTATTGCGGTTGGTGTAGCAATTCCAAATGTACTGGCTCAAAAATATTTGAAAGCCCGAAAAGAACGTAGAATTCAACAGTACTTGGCAACACGTCATATTAATGATGGCCAATAGCTAATCCTCACCAACTACATTACGAGCTTCGCTATATAGATAGAATACTAAGTACTATAGCTAGTAATAGGTAATTATAATCAAAAGAACATATATAAAAAGAGCTGGCCCTCAACGAGGCCAGCTCTTTTATTTAGATATCTCATTATTTGATTTCATTAGAAGGTGTTTCACTGGGAGCATCCACTGTAGCAGTGTTTCTCTTTAGCTTCAACCACCTCTGGTACGGCAATACCTGCCGCTTCTAGAGCTTCTTTAGGCTCCTCAACTTCAGGAGCTTTCGTTGTACCATATTTATAAAGATTATCTACAGCTTTAGAATCGATTGTTTCTTCTTCTAACAAAGCATTTGCCATGTCATGTAAGAATTTTTCATTTTCGCTGAGAAGTTTTGTTACATCTTTGTACGCTTCTTCTACAATACGATGAATTTCAGAGTCGATTTTTGCTGCAATCTCTTCACTATAGTTGCGCTCGTGTCCAAGGTTTTTACCTAAGAATACTTGTTCTTGTTGTTCACCAAATACGATAGGACCAAGCTCATCGCTCATACCCCAACGCGTTACCATCGCACGAGCTGTATTCGTTACGCTTTGAAGGTCACCAGAAGCACCTGTACTGATTTCATCTAGGATTAAGGCCTCTGCAATTCGACCGCCAAGAGCTACGCGAATATCTGCCAATAATTGAGATTTTGTTTTGTAATTTTGTTCCTCTGTAGGAAGCATCATAGTGTAACCACCTGCTGCACCACGAGGAATGATTGTTACCTTATGAACAGGATCTGCATGAGGCAATAAATGTGCCACAATAGCATGACCAGATTCATGGTACGCTGTTAACTTACGGTCTTTCTCGCTCACAATATGACTGCGGCGTTCAGGACCCATGCTAACCTTTTCACTAGCTTCTTCCACTTCAGCCATAGTGATAACTTTTTTGTTAAGGCGAGCCGCCAATAAAGCTGCTTCGTTTAACAAGTTGTTCAAGTCAGCACCAGTAAAGCCTGGAGTTTTCTTCGCAATTGTTTTTAAGTCTACATCGTCAGCCAATGGCTTATTACGAGCATGTACTTTTAAGATTGCTTCACGACCGCGTAAGTCTGGACGACCTACGATAACTTGACGGTCAAAACGACCTGGACGCAATAGCGCTGGGTCAAGAATATCTGGGCGGTTTGTAGCGGCGATGGTAATAATACCTTCGTTGGCACCGAAGCCATCCATTTCAACGAGCAATTGGTTCAATGTTTGTTCACGTTCATCGTGACCACCACCAAGACCTGCGCCACGTTGACGACCAACCGCATCAATTTCGTCGATGAAGATAATACATGGAGCATTCTTTTTCGCTTGTGTGAAAAGATCGCGCACACGAGATGCACCAACACCTACGAACATTTCTACGAAATCAGAACCGGAAATCGTAAAGAATGGTACCCCTGCTTCACCAGCTACGGCTTTAGCAAGCAATGTTTTACCTGTACCTGGAGGTCCAGCGAGCAATACACCTTTCGGAATTTTAGCACCGATAGTTGTAAATTTGCCTGGATCCTTTCAAGAATTCTACTACTTCTTCCAATTCTTGTTTAGCTTCTTCAGCACCTGCTACATCTTTGAAGCTAACCTTTACATTACCTTCACCCATCAATTTAGCACGGCTTTTACCGAAGTTCATCACTCGGCCACCGCCACCTTGTGTTTGTTGCATGATAAAGAAGAACAATACAACCAAGATGATAATAGGAATAGCAGAACCTAACAGGCTCATCCACCAAGCTGGTTGCTCAGGTGGAGCTGCTGTGATTTCTACGCCATTATCTTGTAATGTTTTAATTAATGTTTCATCACTAGGCGCATAAGAATTGAACTCTGTTCCATTTTTTAGTTTACCTTTAATACCGTGATCATTGGTAATCGTTACGGACTCAACCTTTTTCTGTTGTACTTGTTGAATAAATCCTGTGTAACTAAGTTCAGATTTATTCGCACTTTGACCAGAGAAAGCGTCAATGGCGATAACGAAAGCGGCAATGATAAGTAAATAAAGGACGATATTTTTTAGTAAATCGACCCAAAATATTACCCCTTTCAATAGTAATTTAGTTGTATAAACGAATTGAGTACATCTCATTGAGAGATGCACTCATATATTATATCATATTTTTAATTTTGATACATTTCTTCCTTTAAAATACCGATATAAGGCAAGTGACGATATTTTTCCGCGTAGTCTAAACCATAACCGATAACAAAGTAGTCAGGAATGATAAAGCCTACATAGTCTACTTCTACGTCCATTTTACGGCGCTCAGGTTTATTCAATAACGCTGCAAGACGTACGCTTTTAGCGCCACGAGCATGTAAATTTTCTAGCAAGTAATGTAATGTTGTACCAGTATCAACGATATCCTCTACAACGAGTACATGTTTACCCTCTACAGAGCGATCTAAATCTTTTAGAATTCGTACTACCACCTGTACTAGTTGTACCACTGCCATAACTAGAACAAGAGATGAAATCAAAACTTACATCTACGCTGTCATCAATAGCGCGTGCTAAATCTGTAAAGAATACGATAGCACCCTTTAATACCCCTACGAGCACAACGGATTCATTTTGGTAATCTTTACTAATCTCTTTACCCAGTTCCGCTACACGTGCTTTTAATTGTTCCTCTGTATATAAAATATCTTTTGCATCTTGATGCATCTATATGACCTCCACGATTCATATTAATGTTTGCAATATACCTTTATTGTATCACATTGAGCGGTTACTTTTATACTTTTTATAGTGAAAGTTTTCCCTTCTCCGGTGTTAACAATATCTAGTAATTGCTCTTGATGAGCTGTAGTAAGCGTTATATCAGAGTCAATAGAACTCATCAAACGCTGCCACAAACGACGTTGTATAGCAACTGGTTCCTTTCGTAAGGCCTTACGAGATAAACGCATTTCATTTTTATCAATAGTCACTAATCGCTCAAAAGCTTGTACCGTCAAATTAGAAATTACTGCTAAATCTTCACTTACAGAACATCCTAATCTAGCGATAGCATCTACTACATTAGGGTTAATCGATTCTAACTCCGGTATAATGCGATGCCGAATTCTATTTCGCTGATATCGAATATCATCATTTGTAGAATCAATACAATACGTGAGCTTTCTATCAGCTAAATAAGCTAATAATTCCTCTTTTGTAACATCTAATAAAGGTCTAATCACAGGAATATCATAGTCATTGCTGACTACAGCCATACCTGTTAACCCATTTAATCCTGTACCTCTAATGAGATGCGCTAGAATCGACTCAGCTTGATCGTCCTTATGATGAGCTACTGCAATATAATCATACCCCTCAGACTGAGCTATTTCATTTAACCATTGATAGCGAACTCGTCTACCAACGGTCTCCTCAGATAGCTTTAGGTCTTTACTCAAGGCAGGCACATCAAAGGTAGTTGTATAAAACGACAACCCTAATGCATCTACCTGATTTCGAAGCCATAGAACCTCATCTTTACTTTCAGGGCGAATAGAGTGGTCTACGATAGCAATACCAAGCTTATATTTTGTATGGCGATGCGCAGCAATGTCTTGTAATAAATGTAATAAAGCCATCGAATCTGGACCACCAGAACAAGCTACCAATATACGGCTATGTTCAGGAAATAGCTTATGTAATTTTAAAGTGTGATTAACTCTTCGAATGAGTGCTTTCACATTCACGGGCCATCGCCTCCATACCATCTTGGTCACTCACAAATACATGAGGCACCTCATAAGCGTCCATAAAGGACGTTAAAATCTCCGCACCGGCTACGATGATATCGGCACGACCGGCAGGTAATCCTTTGACTTGCAATCGCTCTTCACGGCTCATGTAACGCAATCTCATAATGATGCCTTCCACAGTCTCACGGCTCAATTTATGTCCTTGCACCTTAGTGCCATCATAATCTTCTAACTTTAAATCGATAGCCGCCAAGGTCGTTAACGTACCCGCCGATACCAATGAATTCACCAAATTCCCCTTCAAGCATCATCGGATCCCACAAGAATTGAGTTTCTTCCCACACACGTTGAGGACCTTCGTCAGACATAGATTGAAGGCGTACAGCCCCTATAGGATAAGAGCGGCTCCAATAAACGCCGTCCTTATTACCTAATGCTAGCTCTGTACTACCGCCACCGATATCGATAGTTGTATAGTGACGGCCATCATTCAACTGGTCCCCTAAGGCGCCATTAAAGCCATAAATAGCCTCTTCATCGCCCGAGAGAATACGCCATTCCATCGGACAATATTCACTAATGTGCTCCATAAATTCAAGACCATTAGCTGCTTCACGAACAGCGCTCGTTGCAAAACCAAAGCAGTATTCCGCTCCGTATTGGTCGGCTAATTTCTTAATATCCCTGAAAGCTTGATATGATGCTTCCATCGATTCAGTACGTAATGTACCATCTGTATTTCGCTCTCCAAGACGAGTAGTCCACAACTGTTTTGGCTCGTAATGCCAAATTTTATTTTCATAAGTAGCTAATAATAAGCGTACTGAATTAGATCCAATATCGATAATTGCTAACTTCATAATCGCTCCTTGCATACAGTAGTATCAACCTAATACTACTGCCCCCTTACTATTTTAAACATAAGTAAAGAGATGGCAGAAAGCCATCTCTCACTATTAATCTCGACGACCGCCTCGGCCTCCGCGTTTACCTTCTGTATTGCGTTTTAAATCGTGCAGGCGTTCATTGCTATCGCGCAAAAATGATTTCATCTTTGCTTCGAAAGCCTCTGCACTTTGTTTAGATTGAACTCGACGAGGACGTCTTTCTTCACTTACCACTTCTTTAGGTTGTGTTTGACGAATAGAAAGACCAATTTTATTGCCGTCAATGGATAAAACCTTTACCTTTACAGCATCTTCAACCTTTAATAGGGTATTAATATCTTCGACATACCCATGAGCTACTTCAGAAATATGAACTAGCCCTGTTTGTTTCTCTCCTAAATCAACAAATACGCCGAATTTTGTAATACCAGATACGGTACCATCTACAATGTTACCAACTTCGATTGCCATGCAACCTCCTAATTAATGCGGAAACCTCAAACTACACAATAAAGCGAATCAAAAATTAAATTCTTACCTATTTTACATATGGTACTTCACCAGGCTTAACTAAGCCTAATTCCTCACGAGCCACCCCTTCAATGGTCTTCGGATCTTGTAACTTAGCCTTTTCCTGCTCTAATTCTTCATTTCGCTGTTTTAATTCTTGCAATTGTTGCTCTATATGTTGTTTTTCTTGATATACAGCCACCAAGCGATAGGCCTGCCCTAACAATAGCAGCACCATAATCCCTATGCCAATTCGCTTGATCCACATGAGGATAATACGCTGATCCTGCGCTTTGCGATTAGGGCGAACCCGTTTGCGCGGCCTTTTTGGACGTTGTACTTCCATAGTGTCCTGAGTCATAATGTCCCCCAAAAATATTCATCATCTGTATATTGTCATTCCTAAATTATACCATATAACATAGCTTGGGACTAAATAATATTACAGATATTTCTCTAAAAAACAGAGTGTAATTATATATATGTATTCTAAGACAACAGTTATGTATACATATAACGATAAGCTATATTTACATAGTTTCTGCCTTAGTAGCATGTTCACGAATAATGGCACAGGAAGCTTTAAATAATCTTAACTCCTCTTCGGTGATTTGTAATTCTAAGATATCCTCAATACCATCTTTACCAATAACAGCAGGAGTGGACGCAAAAATTCCGTTTTCTCCGTATTGGCCATCTAAGTAACAAGAACAAGGCAGTACCTTCTTTTCATCGTGGAATACGGCGCGAATTAGCTCAGTAGTGGCGCTAGCAATGCCAAATTCTGTAGAGCCTTTACCGGCTAATACATGGTAACCACCAATCTTTACATCATCTAATACTTGTTGATGGTCAAGTGTAGGGAATCTATGAGGTAATTCCTGTTGTAACTGCTCTAAGGGCTTACCTTGGACGCATACGTGAGACCACGGCACCATGGCACTACCACCATGCTCACCTAAACAATAGGCCGTAATAGAGCGATTACTAATGTTGAAAATATGAGCTAATTCTTTTTGGAGTCGAGCTGAATCTAATGCTGTACCAGTAGAGATAATGCGCTTAGGATTCCAATTTAAATGTTTACATAAGTAAGTGGCCACCACATCTGCAGGATTTGAGATAGAAATAATAAACCCATCAAACCCAGATTGTTTAATACGAGGAATAACGTCCTTTAATACCTCTACCGTTTCACCAAGACTTTCTAAACGATCTTGATACAAATTTGGCAAAGGTCCTGCACTAAATACGAGAATATCACAATCTCCACAGCCCTCAATAGGGCCTGCAGTAGCTATTACTTTATGGGGAATATAGCTAACCGCATCATTAATATCCATAGCTTGGGCTTTTGCCTTTTCTCATCAATATCCATCATATATAGCTCATCAACTTCACCTTGTAACGCAAGAGAAAAGCTACATGAGAACCTACGTGACCAGTACCAATAATACCTACTTTACGCAATTTCATAAGAGCCTCCAATTATTAGCGAGTAAATGATAAAACCTTAACCAACACTAATGTATTGAAATCAAATACTCAATATCTAAATACTTTATATCAAAATTCTATATGTTCTATTTAAATTATAGAAAATCATATGATTTAAAGAATACATAATTATTATATACCCATTTTAGAAAATCTATTAAAAACACTGAAAGACTGTTATATGAAATGCACCCCAAAATTATGTCCAAATTTTGGGGTACAGTTCATATAACAGTCTCTATCTTTAGTTGTATCTAGTAAAGAAACTGACCACAACAAAATCGCACTTATAAAGCCATATCTTCAAGGTTAAGAGGGAATAAGTCTTTATCCTCCATCACTTGTGGTGATTTTTCTAAATATTGTTTACGCATAGTCCATAAAATTTCTAAATCCTTAGGATCTAGTTTAGATAGTGCATATATCATAGTGAAGTCCCCGCCATAATGGCCACGTAAGCTATCCGGTACACCTTTAGGCCCTTCACCGCCAAGGCGATTATTAAAGAACCCCTGCAAGCGACGATTATCTAAATCAATAATAATAAAGCCTGACGCATCATATACATATAATGTATGGTTTATACGTTTTAAGGCACGTACCGTATTCGTAATAAAATACTGGTCCTTCATATCGATAAGAGATGATTCATAACCAGAATGGTAAAAGTCACCATAATAATGAGCCCCTCTATCAGTAGACTCTAATAAGCCTTTTAATTCGTTCTGCTCTTGAGTCGTAAAATCAGATAAAGTTTTTACCGACCTAATATCTCGTAACCCCGTTGGTAATCATCAGTCTTAGGTGGTTCTATATGCTGACCTCTAAAGGTAATTGGCATAAGACGAAGCGTATTATCAGCTAGGTTATAAATCCCAAAACCTTCGTAACCTAAGAAATACACTTGTGAATCAATGGATTTCATCGCTAATATTCGTTTTGAAATAATGGCATCACTAGAGTTGACTAATGTATGCGCTTCCGGATCTATACGCACTGTTTTAGTATCGTAGTTGACGCCTACCGCAAGCCAATAGGATATCCCCACTACAATCAAAGCCAGTACACATAATCCGATACGTTTTATATTCATTTACACTCCCTATGAATCTCCAATCATAAAACGTAAACTCATGTACAATATATATCGTATTTACTAGTTCATTAATCTTAGTATTTACTAGCTCATTAATCTTAGTATTTACTGGTTCACTAATCTTAACACATACATCGCTCTTTTATTCACTTAATTGAGCTAATCGTTCATTAATTGTCATATCTTTATAGGTAAAAGTTGGCAACAACTCATATAGTGGTTCTAATACAAAGGAGCGATCCCAAAAATGTGGATGCGGCACAACAAGTGTTGCATCATTTAAAGAAAGCATAGCACCTTGTGAGTCGTAAGCTAAAATAATATCTAAATCTAGCGTGCGAGGCCCCCAATGAATCAAACGTTTACGGCCTGCCCCTTTTTCAAGACATTGAATTAGACCGAGCATTTGATGAGGATCTAAAGTGCTTTCACAAAACCACATGCCATTAACAAATGTGTCTTGATCCGTATATCCCCACGGCTCAGTTTCAATAAGCGTAGAACTAATTACCTTAGAAACAGCCTCATGTTGCTGCAATGACTGAAAGGCAGAATGAATGTAGCCTTTCTTGTCCCCCATATTGGAGCCTACACTGATGTAATAGGTATACATCAAACTTGTCCCCTTGTAGTTACAACCTCAACATAATCTAAAATTCCTGCAATTGGTACAGATGGCTTCCGCACCGTTACAGATAAACCTACGATACCTTGGTAATGTTGATACAAGGAATCCGCAATAAGCGCCCCCAAGCGCTCCAATAGATTACGTTTCTCACCAGTCATAACAGATTCTACAATTTCATATACTTCTACATAATTGATAGAGTCCTCTAGCAGATCACTTTGACCAGCCTTGGTAAGATCTGTTGTAATTTCCACATCTACAAAAAATCGTTGACCTTGTGCTTGTTCAGATTCCAAGTTCCCATGGTATCCATAGAAGGCCATATTTTTCAAAACGATTTTATCCATTATTCACCTCGTAATAGGCCATCCGCGACTGCTAAAGCACGTTTATGCATCTTCACGTTGTGAACACGCACCATATCAACGCCTTGGAATACACCTGTAATACAAGCGGCTACAGTGCCTTCATCGCGTTCTTCTGGTGGCAAACCGCCCAACATAGACCCGATAAAGCCCTTACGGCTAGGTGCCAACAAAATTGGATATTCATGAGCTGTTAACTCACCTAATCGCTGCATAACTTCAATATTTTGTTCTTCGGTTTTACCGAAGAAGCCAATACCTGGGTCGAGCCAGATTTGTTGAGGTGTAACCCCCTCTTTTAACGCTTTATCGATAGCGCAGAAGAAAAATGCTTTCATATCCTCAATAATATCGCCATAGTTTGTATCATTACTATTGTGCATGATAATAACAGGCACCTTGAAGTTAGCTGCTACCGCCGCCATATCAGGATCATAATGTAGTCCCCATACGTCATTTAAAATATGCGCCCCTTTAGAGAAGGCATATTCAGCTGTTTTAGCATGATATGTATCGATAGATACGGGAACTGTAGATGCATTTAATACAGGATCTATTAATAGAGACAAACGCTCAATTTCTTCGTCTGCCGTCAATGGTGTAGAACCTGGGCGTGTAGATTCAACGCCTAAATCAATAATGTCCGCACCATCTTCAATCATTTGTTTTACATGCGCTGCTGCTGACTCTGGTGTGTTAAATAGACCGCCATCAGAGAAGGAGTCAGGTGTACCATTGAGTATACCCATGATAAGGGTACGATCGCACAAAGATAAACTTTTGCCATCATTCCATGTATAATTTCTACGTTTAAACATTTGCCTGTCCTCCACCTAACATTGCCAACGCTTCATCTCTTAATGTGCCTTTTTCGGCCAATACGCCTCGGCTTTCTAATGTAATAACCTTTGAATCTTGCTGCATGGTACCTTTGATGAGCATACACAACTGAGTCGATGTAATGCGTACAAATACGCCATGAGCGGATAAATCATTTATAATAGCATCTGCCAATTCAGATGCCAACCGCTCTTGTAATTGCGGTCTACGGCTAAGAATATTAACAATATCTTGGAACTTGCTAAGTCCTGCAACACACCCATCCTTAGGTTGGTACACAATATCTACAGTACCAAAGAAAGGTAATAAATGGTGCTCGCACATGGAATAAAACGGAATCCCTGTAACTGCCACAAGACCTTTATAGTCTGTGCTAAAGGTTTCTCCCCATGCAGATTTTGTATCTAATCCTACACCGCTGAATAATTCACTATATAATTCTGTTACACGACTTGGTGTCTTCTCTAACTCTGGTGCCTCTGTATCAACAGATAAAGCCTCTAAGAATTGCTTTATCCCGTCCTTTGCACGTTGATTCATCGGTCCTCCTAAACGATTTTTGTCGTCCAATCCTCAATATTCCAAATATCCGTAACCCAACCTTGATAGAATTCAGGTTCGTGACTTACTAGTACAATAGTACCTTTGAAATCACGTAATGCACGGCTCAATTCTTCCTTCGCATATATGTCTAAATGGTTAGTCGGTTCGTCTAACACCAACACATTGTACTTATTCTGCATGAGTTTGCATAGGCGAACCTTAGCATTCTCACCACCAGATAGTACACGCATTTGAGACGTAATATGTTCATTCGTAAGACCACAACGAGCAAGGGCTGCACGCACCTCTGCATTGGTCATAGCCGGATATTCATTCCAAATATAATCTAGCGCTGTTTCAGAGTTAGATGGTGTATCCTCTTGAGCAAAATAGCCAACTTGTAAGAACTCACCTTTTACCAACTCACCACTCACAGGTTTTAATAAACCTAGAATAGTTTTTAACAACGTTGTTTTGCCTAAACCATTGACGCCGCGAATGGCGATTTTTTTATTTCTTTCAATTTGAAAGTCTACTGGTCTAGTTAACGGTTCATCATAACCTAATTGTAAGCCAAAAGCCTCTACAATGAAGCGGCTTGGTGTACGACCTTCTTTAAAGCCAAAGGTAGGCTTGATATACTCTTTTGGTTTTTCCAAAATTTCCATCTTCTCTAAGCGTTTTGCTCTAGAGTTTGCCATACCACGCGTCGCTACACGAGCTTTATTACGTTGAATAAAGTCCTCCATACGCTCAATCTCTTGTTGTTGACGCTCATAAGCCTTGGCAGCTTGTGCCTTTTTCACTTCGTAAGCAGCTTGGAACTGATGATAGTCACCAGTATATCGAGTAAGTACTGCTTGCTCAATATGATAAATAACATTGACTACGGAATTTAAGAACTCCATATCATGAGAAATCAAGATGAACGCATTTTCGTAGTTCTGCAAATAGTTTTGCAACCATTGAATATGCTCTACATCAAGATAGTTTGTCGGTTCGTCCAATAATAAAATTGTCGGTTTCTCTAGTAATAGTTTAGTAAGTAAAACTTTAGTACGTTGACCACCACTGAGCTCTGTAACATCTCGATCTAAGCCGATATCTGTAAGGCCCAAACCAGAAGCTGTACGCTCAATAACCGCGTCAATTTCATAGAACCCACGTTGTTCAAGAATTTCTTGCCATTCCCCAACTTGCTCGAGAAGCTTATTCATTTCATCTTCGGACACATCGCCCATGCGATTGTAGGCATCGTTAATATTTTGCTCCATAACGAACAAATCATCGAAAGCCCGTTGTAATACATCGCGAATAGTCATGCCCTTTTCAAGCACTGCATGTTGATCCAAATAACCTACTGTTACTTGGTTGGACCATTCAATTTTACCTTCGTCAGGCGGTATTTTACCTGTAATGATATTTAGGAACGTAGACTTACCTTCACCATTAGCACCAATAAGGCCTACGTGTTCGCCTTTTAACAAACGGAATGATGCATCATCTAAAATTTGTCGCGCTCCAAAACCATGGGTTACATTTGAAACGGTTAAAACACTCATATCTATCTCCACCGGAATAAAAGCCGTCTTGTTGAAGACGGCTTGTTTCATACTTACTTAAATATTATATCTATTGTACCTTTTTGACCTCTATATGTCAAAAATTGAACATCACTTACACATGGCATAACGCAAGGCTACAACAGCCATAATCTTAGCCCCCTTAATCGCTTGTGCCAATCCATAATCAGAACCGGCCGCACAAGTGAACTCTGGCGTATGTGCTTCTAAGCCTAATCCAATCTGTAATGTAGGCTGTGCCGTAGGCACCTCATAGGATACATTACCTACATCAGTGCTACCATCCGCTTCATCATCAGGCAATATACGAGGTGTTTCACCAAACTCAGTCATCACATCTTTAAAAAGATCTAATAACTTTTTATCTTGACGCATATCCTTAAAAAGTGGCTCATAATGATGCATTTCAACTTGAGCGCCATAGGATGCTCCGATCTCTTGCGCAGCCGCTTTGATAGCCGGCAAAATAATACCTTCTAAATCATCCACCGTACGCCCCCGTACAGTCATGCGAAGCGTAGCCTTAGGAGTTACTACATTTGGTGCCGTACCAGCTTCGGTAAAGATAGCACCTACAATAGCACCTTTAGGGAAGGTTTTCTTTAACTCTTTAACTCTTTGATAAAGATCTACAGCACAATCTAAGGCATTGATACCTGAATCAGTAAGTGATGCGATATGACAGGAACGCCCATGGAAGGTAACCTCTAGGGGATGCGTCGCTAATGATGTGCCCTCCCACCTCATTTGCACCGCCTGGGTGAATGATGAGCGCCGCCTCATAGCCCTTAAATAAACCAGCCTCAGCCATGTATACTTTACCACCAATAGTTTCCTCTGCAGGACAACCAAAGAAGGTCGTTCCCCACGCTTCTGGTGCACTTTGACTAAAGGCAATAGCCGCCCCTAAACTCATCATAGCAATGAGATTATGTCCGCAACCATGACCGAGTTCTGGTAATGCATCATATTCACCTAAAAAGGCTATTTTATGCTGTGCAGAACCGTTATAGTCACCCCGTAACGCCGTTTGTAACTCTGGAAGATCAGTGAGCCCCACTTGAGATATAAAATTATGTGTTTTTAAGAATTGGTTAATTACCTTAACTGCTTTATGCTCGTCTAAGCCCAATTCTGGGTTATCGTGTAAATATAAAGAGACATCGCGCAATTTTTCAGCCATACTATCTATGATGGCACAGGCACGGGCCTCTCGTTCTTGTAATGTCATAACTCCCCTTATTGTTATTTAATATCTGTAAGCTAACATTTGTCACCTATTTCGTATAAGGATGAACGATAATAGTATTAGAAATATATCTAAAACTAATCGTTGCTCCTAATGGCAAGGTTTGATGCGGCGAGCCATGGCCTGTTGGCACATAGCACACAAAAGGTTCTGGTAATTCAGAATTTCGATTTTCCTCCATGTACCGCAGCGCTTCATAGCCCAAATCATAATCAACTTCATCTTCGTCGCCTTCACAATTTGTAAAAGTACCGATGACTAAACCTTTAATGCGGCTCAATAAACCGCTGAGACGAAATTGTTGCAACATGCGATCTAGCTTATAAGGAGCCTCCCCTACATCTTCAATGAATAGTAAGGTATTCTCCCAAGACTCATCCTCTAAAAAATAAGGTGTTCCCAATAGCATAGATAGCATTGTCATATTACCACCGCGTAAAACCCCATCACCAAGGTCAGTGCCAATGGCACCTCGAGGTGGTTCAGGTAATGGTTCAATAACTTGTAATTTACCTTCTAAGGTATTAAATAAGGCATCAATATCTGCTTTTCGTTCAGGCTTAAAATCTACACCCATTGGCCCATGATACGTAATAAGCTGGCTATATCGGTTAATAGCCATATGAAGTGCTGTACAATCGCTATAACCAATAAAAGCCTTACGATACTTACGAATCGCTGTATAGTCTAATTGTTCTAAATACCGCATCGTACCATACCCACCACGCAAGGCCAGCACCGCATCACAAGGGGCTGTAGTCATCATATATTGAAACTCTGTAGCTTGCTCCTCAGGAGTACCACCATAGAGGCCCTTACGATGTACACTATCACCCCAGAATACCTTATAGCCTTTTGAGGCACAAATTTCTTCTATTTTATGTAAATCTTCATCGCTTGCACTGGCAGGTGCCATAATACCTATGGTCATGCCCGGTGCTAAACGTTTTGGTTCAATCCAGTTCATATATCCTCATAAAATACAACAAAAGACGTACACATAGTGTACGTCTTAAGTGTATCTTATTTGTATGCTTTTTTAAAGTCAACAAGGCCTAATGTAGTCCAGAAATAATTTTGAATCGTTCCGTTCGTTACATAAGGTTGTGTTGTGAAGTACAACGGCATTACAAGAGATTCATCAAAAATCATCTTTTCTGCTTCATGCATCAAAGCATCTCGAGCCGCACCATTTGGCGTTATACGAATACGTGCAATCAATTCATTGTACTCATCACTGTGATACTGACCATCATTGTCTTCTGCTGAGAATACTTCTAAGAAGTTTTGCGGATCACTATAGTCAGCAACCCAAGATGCACGAGCTACTTGGTATTTGCCAGCTTCACGGTCTGCTAAGAATACCTTTGTCTCTTGATTTTGTAAGCGTACATCAGCATCAAAAGCATTTACCCATGCATCTTGAATTGCTTCGGCAATAGATTTATGCAACTCGCTTGTATTATACAGAATCGTAATTTGAGGTAATGGATGATTCTTATCGTAACCTGCTTTTTTCAAAATTTCTTTAGCTTGTTCTACGTCTTCGTAAACCAAATAACTACCAGCTTCACGGAAGTCTTCACGGCCATTACTTTCCAGCATGCCATACGGTACGAAGGCATAAGCTGCTTCTTTACCACCGCGAACGATGTTGTTAACGATGTTCGCGCGGTTGATAACCATGGAGAATGCTTTACGTACATCTGGATTTGTGAAAGGATCAGCCTTTACATTAAATACGTAGTAATAGTTACCAAGCATAGGCCCGATATGTAATAGGCCCGCCTCTTCTAAGCGTTTTTGATCCGCTACAGGAGGCTCAACAGTCATATCAGCTTCGCCACCTTCAACTAAGGTGAGACGCGTACTTTGAGACTCACTAATAGGCCAATTCATCTTCTCTGTTTTCACAGATTCTGCATCCCAATAGTTAGGATTCTTAATGAAATCCATTTCCCCATTATGCTTCCAAGACAACAAGCGGTATGGACCATTAGATACCATAGTTTCAGCATTAGCAGCCCAATTTTCATGAGCATCTACAGCTTTTTTACTCACTGGATAGAAACTATGAGCTGCTAGTAATTTTAAGAAATACGCTGTTGGATTTTCTAAGGTAACTACCAATGTATCGTCATCGATGGCCTTAACACCAACATCTTCTGCTTTAGCGTCGCCACTATTAAAGGCTTCGCCATTTTTTAATACATATAACATATATGCATTGTCCGCATGGACTTCAGGGTCTAATACGCGTTTCCAAGCGTATTCAAAATCATGAGCCGTCAAAGGCTCTCCATTGGACCATTTTAAATCAGGTCGTAAATGGAAGGTATACTCACGACCATCATCGGAGATTTCCCATTTTTTTGCAAGTGCTGCTTCTGGTTCACTTTCATCATTAAGACGAACTAGACCATCAAATAATTGAAGTTGAACCGTAGCCTCCGGAGAGGTAGTAGACTTTGCGGGATCCAATGTGGATGGTTCCTGCTCAATAACATAACGGATTGTATGCTCATCGATTGGTTGGTACCCCACGAGGATAACCAAATACGAACAAGAGCACACTCACCCCTAGAGCAAGGACCATGAGTTTTAACAAATTTCGTTTATCCATCATGGCAATGCTTCCTCTACAAATACTTTCATGATGCGCCCAACTTGAGCGCCTAACTCTTTACCGCGGTCATTATCAATATCGCTCATCAACAAAATAAAGCAAAAATGACCTCTTAACGTTTCTAACACGCCCCCATCATGCTCTACGCGATCAAGGGAACCTGTTTTATGGTGAAAGCGTATGCCTTCGCCCCAGTAAAATGGCAAGATATCACGGAATTGTTGGCGGCCTAAAATATTCCACATTTCACAGCCATAAGCGTCTCTATCACGATATTCAAAAATGTGTTTATAAAGACGAGCTAAGGCCATAGCAGTCATACGGTTATCTCGACCCTCAGCTAACGCATCAAAGTCCATCATCATACGATTTAATTCAATCTCATCAACACCGAGTTTCTCAGCACGAGCATTAATATTTTCCATACCAAGTACAGTGATGAGCAAATTCGTTGCTATATTATCGCTGAGCACCATCATGAGACGGCATAACTCAAGATACGTAAAGCTATGTTTACCTACTAACTCTTGCAGTGCCCCACCACCTTCAACGCGTGGAGTTTTAGATAAAGACACCGTATCATTAAGGTCCAACTGCTCAGCGCGAGCTAAATGAAAGACATATTCCATGATGAGCACCTTAATCAAACTCGCACTAGAATGAACTGTATGTTCACCTCTAGATGCGATAAGTGTCGGTTCTTCTTCATCATCAAATTGCAATACTACATAGGATATATTCCCTGTAGGTGCCAATTCTTTAATAACCGTATCAAGTTGATTTTCTAAGGACTTACCAACAATTAGTTTTTCCATACTATTCTCCCATTATATGTGCCAGCATGCAATGCGGCGATCAGCCCAATCGCGAAGCGGTGGACGCTCTGTAAAGCAACGACCTTCCGCTTCTGGGCATCGACCACTAAACAAACAGCCTTTTGGCGGATCTAGTGGATTTGGTGGGTCTCCTTTTAGAGGGGCCCCAATTGGTGCATGTGGCATAACTGGGCCATTTAAGGCCGTCAAGGCACGGGTGTACGGATGTTGTGGGAAACTCATACAAGTCCAATGCAGGACCTTCTTCCATAACAGCACCTAAATACATAACAACCATGCGATGACTAATGTAGCGCACCATGTTTAAATCATGAGAAATAAAGAGGTACGAAATGCCATGCTCTGCTTGTAAACGTTCAAGCAATGTCATAATCTGCACTTGAATCGATACATCTAGTGCAGAAATCGGTTCATCACAGATGATACATTGAGGCTGCATAATTAGAGCCCGTGCAATACCGATACGTTGGCGTTGACCGCCAGATAATTCATGAGCATAACGCTCACCAAAGGACATATTTAATCCAACTTGGTCGAGCACCTCTTTTACACGTATAACGCGATCACGAGGTGTATACTTTGGATTCAGCTCTAAAGGCTCTTCTAAAATAGCATTCACCGTAAGTCGTGGATTAAGAGATGCGTAAGGATTTTGGAATACCATTTGCATCACTGGATGAACAGCTTGTCTCTCCACATAAGGATCAATGTGACGACCATTCATATAAATGGAACCAGATGTAGCTTGATGTAAACCCATCAAAGTGTAGCCAAATGTAGATTTACCACATCCAGACTCACCTACGATACCAAGGGTTTCCCCAGGTGATTGATATAGGCTCACGCCTTGTACAGCGTGTACCGTGTGTTTTGGCTTAAACAAGCCACCTGACAGGGTGAACTCTTTAACGAGATTGTCAGTCTCCCATACGTAACTCATTAAAGTCCCTCCAACTTAGCTAACCAACATGTAAATTGATGATTCTCACCAACATTTGTAACAGTAGGAATCCGATTACCACAAATGCGCATAGCCCATTTACAACGCGGGTTAAACGCACACCCTCTCGGCAAATCAAATAGATCTGGCGGTTGACCTTCAACGGCTTTCAACTCGCCATGCCATTTACCTTGCGGCAATGCTAGTAACAAGCCCAAGGTATAGGGATGACGAGGTTCGTTGAAGATACCTTCTACCGTAGCAGACTCAACGCATTTACCTGCATACATAACCATAACGCGGTCACAAATTTGAGCGATAACGCGTAAGTTGTGAGAAATAAAGATAATACCAATACCAGCCTCTACGGCTAATGTTGTAGGCTCATCACAAATCAAAATCTTTGGACGACCTGCTACAGCCATGGCGATACATACCCGTTGGCGCATACCACCACTCAACTCGTGAGGATATTGAGATAAACGTCTTTCCGGCGTAGAAAGGCCCATCTTCTTCAATAAATCGATGGCTATGGCTCTTTCATCGTAATCTTCACCATAGGCATTAGTACGATGAATAACCTCATACATTTGCTCACCAATCGTCATAATTGGGTTTAAAGAGGTCATAGGATCTTGGAATACCATGGCAACTGTAGTACCACGAAGTTCATTCCAGTCATCTTCAGTAAATTCTAAACAATCATGACCATCAATCATGAATTTATCCGCTTTAATTTTAGTCTTACCATATGGTAACAAACCCATTAAGGAATTCACCATAACAGATTTACCACAACCAGATTCACCTACAATCCCTAAAATCTCGCCAGGCTGTAAGGAAATATCTTGGTTGCGAATCACTCGTAATGGACCTTGAAAGGTTTCGATGGTAATGGACACATTGCGCACATCAACAATTGCGTTATTCATTATCTATCTCCTTCCTTAGGGTCTAATACATTGCGTAAGCCATCGCCAAGGAATGCGAAACCAAGCATGGTAACGCTAATGGCAACAGCAGGGAAAATCAATTGGAATGGATAAGAGCGCATGCTACTAATCCCTTCAGAAGCTAATACACCCCAGCTCGCCATCGGTGCGTTTACACCTAAACCGATAAAACTAAGGAATGCTTCTGTAAAAATAGCCTCTGGAATGGCCAATGTTAAGGTAATGATGATTGGACCAACACAGTTCGGCAAAATATGACGCAATAAAATGCGATGCTTTGGAATACCCATAGCTTCTGCAGCTATGATGTATTCTTCGTTTTTAACTTTCAAAATTTGGCTACGTACGATACGGGCCATATTAAGCCAGTACGCAATGCCCAACGCTACAAAAATAGATGTAAGGCCAGGGCCTAGTACAACCATTAACAAAATCACGTATAACAAGAGTGGGATACCGTACAAAACATCTACGATACCCATCATGATACGGTCAACCTTACCACCTAAGTAACCTGCAATACCGCCGTAAGCAACGCCAATTACAAGATTGATAAAGGCAGCTACAAAACCAATGGTCAAGGAAATGCGAGCACCGTACATAACGCGAGTGTAAATATCGCGGCCTAATGTATCCGTACCAAACCAATGACTAAAACTTGGACTTTGGTTGGCATCGATTAAGGATTGATCCGCATAAGTATAAGGTGAAATTAGGGGGTCCTAAAATAGCCAATACAATCATCACGAGAATGATGCTTGCCCCTACTACAGCCAAACGATTCACCTTGAACCGCTCCCATTTACTAGGGCGCTTAATAAAACTAGTCAGTTCTTCTTGAGGGGCCCGTTCAATAGGTAAAAAATCTTCCTTATTCATCTGTCCCCTCCTCTGTCGTAACACGTGGATCGATTAATGGATAAATCATGTCCACTAAAATATTAAGAAATACTACTAGCGCACTATAGAAAATCGTAATGCCCAAAATAACAGTGTAATCACGGTTATAGATAGATGTTACGAAATACTGTCCAAGACCAGGAATAGCAAAAATCGTTTCTACAATAAAGCTACCTGTTAAGAGGCTCGCCGCCAATGGACCTAAGTATGTAATAACTGGTAAAATCGCATTGCCTAGTGCATGACGCATCAAAATAGTCCAAGACCCTAAGCCTTTCGCACGAGCAGTACGAATATATTCTTGTTGATACACATCTAATAAGCCACTGCGCGTTAAACGAGCAATAAATGCCATCGGTTGTGCAGCCAATGTTAAAACTGGTAATACCATATACGATGGACCGCGCCATAAAGCTACTGGAAACCACCCAAGCTCAAAGCCCACTACATATACAAGGACAGCACCGATAATAAATGTAGGCACTGAGATTCCCAATGTCGATAACACGGTCACAGCATAGTCTACAATACTATTCGGTCGCATGGCACTAATCGCCCCCGCTGTAATACCACCCACTACAGCTACCATTAAAGATAACAAGCCTAGCTGAGCAGAAATTGGGAATGCATCACTAATAATGTCGTTCACACTACGACCTTCATACTTATATGATGGCCCCAAATCGCCGGTAATCACACCACCTAAATAATCTCCATACTGTTTCCACACGGGATCATCAAGATGATACTTTGCTTCGATGCTTGCTTTCACCTGAGGCGGCAATTTCTTTTCTGTTGTAAAAGGTCCCCCCGGAATTGCGTGCATTAACGCAAATGTTACGGTAATGATGACCCATAAGATTATGATTGCGCCACCTAGGCGTCGAAATACATACCTTGTCATTTCACTATCCTCCATTAAAAGTCTATCCGTTTTATTATACTACATTATGAAGTTAATTTCATGAATAGCATCATTACATTTACAGAAAGCCGTACATAACGTACAATAAAATATATAATTAATTGGAGGTGTCTATGACAGCAGTACCTAGAGTATTAACAATTCAAGATATGAGCTCAATCGGCCGCTGTGCCCTAACCGTTATGATTCCCATCATCAGTGCTATGCGCTGCCAGGCAGTACCTTTGGCTACAGCCGTTTTGAGCAATCACTTGGAGTACCCCCATTATGAGTTTGTAGATTTATCGGCTCACATGAGGGATTTCATGGACTGTTGGGATAAAAACGAAATCGACTTTCACGCTATTGTAAGCGGTTTCTTGGCATCGCCAGAACAAATCCACCTTGTGGAGGAAGCAATCGACCGTTTTGGCAATAATGGACAAATGGTCATCGTCGATCCAGCTATGGCGGACGATGGTCGCCTCTACTCAATCTACACGCCTGATATGGTGGTCGCTATGCGCCAACTTGTTTCCAAGGCTCATATTGTAAAGCCCAATTATACAGAGGCTTGCTTCTTATTAGATATTCCATTTTCTACAGATCCTATTAATGATGATGAATTGCGTGACCGTTGTAAACAATTACATCACATGGGGCCTGACATGGTTATCATGACAAGCGTTCCATCTGAAACACATGCGGTCATCGCGGTCTATGATGGGCCTACAGACTTTTTAAAAACCTACTCTATACCTCTTGTCCCTGTAAAAGCAACAGGAACCGGAGATATTTTCACCGCTGTATTATCAGGTGCAGTAATGAGGGGATATTCACCTTATGATGCAGCAGAACTGGCAATGAATTTTACTACTAAAGCAATTCAAGCTACAGTAGATACTGTAAAATCAATGAAACATGGTGTAGCATTTGAGCTAGTCTTGCCAGAATTAACTCAACTATAAGCTATACATAAAGGGGAACTTATGGATTTACTCTATGTTGTATTACGAACATTGCTCATATGTGCCATCGGTTTACTCATTGCATTCCAAGGGCGTCGCATGGGCTTATCGATTTTTAACCTGACGGGACGGTTAAATCGACTACAATTCATCATATGCTTTATCGCTCTGATGATTCTATTCCACATCGTCCACTATATCGATGATCTATTCTTGGACTTTGTTGTCTCTTTACCTGCATACTGGTTTACAAGAGTTATTATTTGGATTTTACTAGCAGCCCTCTTCCCATTATCTTGCATATTATTTGGTCGTCGTATTCACGACATCGGCTTTAATGCATGGGCAGGGATTCTCTGGTCGGTCATTATGATCTTCATCAATACCTACTCTGCTGTATCTCCATTCAATTACTTGCTTGAGCTCTTCATATGGCTCATCGGTTTCCTATTCTGGGTATTGCCTGGTCAGCCAGAACCAAATCAATATGGTAACCCACCATTTATGCCTGTAAATCGACCAACTTATGAGTCGATGCAACAACCTAAAACAGAAACAGAGCGAGAAATTAGAAAAACAGTCCGCAAACGTCGTAAAAAACGGTAAAACGATAAGAAAATTTAATCATGAAATAGAAAAAACGTATCTCTAAAGAGATACGTTTTTTCTTTCTTATGTTGTTAAAACCATTTAGTTCATAATCACCATTAACTCAATTTAGTTCATAATCAACATTAACTCAATTAATGTACAACCAATATAGGCGATGATAAACTTAACCTTTTGTTTACGGGCTCTATCATCATCGGCTATCTTAAGTCGATTAGCGAGGAATCGCTTGTCGCGAATTTGTAACAACAAATGTTTAATTCGCTCTTGGCTTTCATTAGCAGTACACTCATCACAGTCAGAGGTCAGCGTAGCCTGCTGCATGAAGATGCGACGATGGAGCTTGCGCATTTGAATCTTAATATTATTATGTACAAACGCACTTTGCCACTGTTTACGAGAGTCAAAATACATGTACAAATACCGCGGAATATTCATAACCAAGAAGGAAATGATGAAAATCCCTAAAGAAATTAAGAAGTACGTGGAGAATGAGAACTCCAACGTTTCAGTTGGCAAGTAATGATGCAAGATAACAAAGGTAATCCATACACCAATCGGCAATAAGAGAACCGCCGCAATATCGATAGAACGTAGCCAACTAGTACGAGTTGGTACATCTGGTACCGTAAAGGTATCTACTGGATCATGGAATGCATAGTAATCAAGCTGCAATACAGATTGACTAGTACGAGGGTTTCCCAAAAGAACAGGACCATTACTACCAATATGGCGTTCTGGTAACGGTATAAATTTCTTTACTTGTGTATTTGGTAATAGGTCAAATTGAATAATGCCTTTTTTCTCAAAGCGTACAGTAGAACCCTTTTCACCTAATGCGATAGGATTAAAGAATACGCCAAATAGGCTGAGGCACCAATTACCTACTAAATGTAAGAGGGAGTTTAAAATAAACCCACCTGTATCTATATTATTTGTATCTAGGCGAATCGCAAAGGATGATGAGTAATCATCAAACCATAGATCCTCTAAGGTGAATTCCACATTAATCACATTCCCCCATTTAGTAATAATGGATAGGAATATTTGGTTATTTGGTTCAAATTCAAATGTTACAGCATAAAAGAACCAGTGATTGCGAAGAGCGGCACGCAACATACGATTGATAGTGTCTTCCTCTATATATAGCAACCGATGGTCAAACAAATCTTCTTCTAAAGGAGTATTTTCTATAATAGGCTCCTTATTTACCGCCGTATCACGATCAGATAATGCTTCATCCACCAAAGCTCTTAATTTGGTGAAAATTTTAGTCATAACCCCTCCAAGGGTGAGAAATTAGCTTTCGATATAAAAATTATACCATATACTGCATGATTTATCGATAAAAGACTCCCATATCTACTATTAAATATCGGCATACATAAAGCCCCTTTTGCATGGCGCAAGGGGCTTTATTACTATAGTTTAATATACTACCTATTATAAGTTAATAATTATAATAGATACTTTTACTGATATTAATTTTTATTGAATACTTGCCATAGATAGATAGCAATATTCGTAGAAATGACCACGCAACGCTATGAGCTCTTCATAGGTGCCATCTTCCACAATTTCACCTTTATCCATAAATAATATGCGGTCCATTTGCTCTAAACCTTCTAATTGATGGGTAATATATAAGCATGTTTTACCTTCTACGTAGTGCATCAAATCGCGATGTAAAGCTTTTCGAGTTACTTGATCTAAGCCTTCTAGTGGTTCATCTAATAAAACAATTTGAGGGTTTCGCAAAAATAATCTTGCTAACGCCACACGTTGACGTTCACCGCCACTTAGTCCATGGCCACCACTACCAACGATTGTATGTATACCATCAGACAGCTTATCTACAACATTTTGCAAGGATGCACGGTGTATGGCTTGCTCTAACTCATTAGCTGTTGCTTCCGGTCTGGCAAGGCGAATATTATCACCAAAGGACGCATGGAAAATATAGGTGTCCTGAGTAATGGTACCTAATGCATTACGCCAGGTATCCATAGAAATATCCTTTAATTCTACATCTCCCACATGGATAGAACCGTTGTAATCATATAAACGCTCTAGCATATTAAATAATGTAGTCTTACCGGAACCACTGGCACCCACGATGGCAATCGACTGACCTTGTTTAATATCCAATCTAAGGTTCTCGTAGATAGTATGCGCATGATCATAGCCAAAGGATACATTTGTAAAAGTAATATCTCGATTCGGATTAAAAGGCTTAGGCTCTAATGGCTCTACAACCGGTAATGGCTCATTTGCAAGTGCTATAAGACGGCTTGTGGCTACTTTACTTTCAGCACCGTGATGAACCGCTGCAATCATCGGTTGCAACGCTTCAAACCAAGCTTGCGTACCAATAGCGGCTACCGCCACCATTACGCTAGCCCACGCCCCAGTTAATGCATTAGCAGCCATAATCGCTACCACAACAACAGTTAACTGAACGCCGCCTAGGAATAATGTGTTGCCTAAGTTCATACCACGATCAATAGTTCCTTTATGCCCGTCAACATGTCTCATCATCTGTTGAATTCGTTTATATACAAGATTTTCATTGCCATAGCTAATAACATCTTCGAGGCTATCCATAGTATCACTTAACAGTGCTTTATAGTCTCCTTGTTGAGGCCCAATGGCACGTAGAGATTGTTTATTATGGGCGTAAACAACTAATGGTACTACTACCCCTAAAACAAGAGCTGCCATTAAAATTGGCATAACCAAGCTATCATCAATCGTAGATGCTCCATAAGCAACTAATGCAGTCAAAGCAATGGCTGCTACAGGTGGAATCAGAGTTCGCAAGTAGAAGAATTGTAATACCTCTATATCCCCCATAATGCGACCGAGCATATCACCGGCACCAAATCGTTTTAAAATAGCTGGTGCTAATGGCTCCAAATGTGCATAGAACCACAGGCGCAAACCATAGAGGCCTTGGAAGGCCATACGATGCGATGTGTAACGTTCAAAATAACGACATACTGCACGACTAACACCAAAGAAACGAACCCCTACGATGGCAAGACTTAAATAGGTAAGACCTGGTTGTAACGCTGCCGACGCTAATAACCAAGATGAAACTGTTAACAAACCTACATTCATGAAGACCGTGAGGAATGTAAATATCAAGGCTAACACTAAGGACCACTTAGCAGGACTTAGAACTGCGAATAATAGCTTCCAACCTTGTAAACCCATTTTCTGTCTCTTCACATCATGTTTATCAAGTGTAGATGATTTAGTCACCGCATCAGTAATAACTTCCTGTTTCTTAGCATCAATAATACACGCCTGTTTCAGAGTTTCATCCATAGCAGCTATATGTTGCGCAGTTGAATATTTACCTGCTTTTAATTCTTCTTCTATGGCAGAAGAGAATTGTCCCAAGCCAGATGCTACGAGGTCTTTAAAATAACCATCCACAGCAACTAGCTCTTCATAAGAGCCTTGTTGAATAATGATGCCTTGTTTTAAAACATATAGTTTAGAAGCCCAGTGCATCGTTTGTAAGCGATGCCCGATAATGATGACAATCTTATCCTTCATCAATCGTTGAATAGCTGTACTGATGATAGATTCCGTTTTTACATCTAAATGGGCCGTTACTTCATCGAGAATCAGCACCTGCCCCTTCCGTAGGAATGCACGTGCTAAGGCAACCCGTTGACGCTCACCACCACTTAAACCTAAACCACCTTCTCCGATGACCGCATCAAGACCGTCAGCATGACGACTGATGACATCTAAGAGTTGAACCTCTTTACAAGCATCAATAATTTCTTTATCACTTACATCCATGCCAAAGGATAGAACCTCACGCAAGGTACCTTTCATAATGTGTGGATGTTGAGATACATAGGTAATTTGTTGGCGCCACCAGTCGATATTTAAATCACATATATCATGACCATCTACTGTTACTGTACCACGCGGCGCTTGCAAGAACCCGCCTACAATATGTGCAATAGTGGACTTGCCCGCCCCACTTTCACCAACGAGCATAATAGGTGCATTACGTTTAGCCTCAAGCGTTATATGGCGAACTCCATTATCACTATTCTTATAGGTAAAAGTTAAATCCTTAATCTCAATATGTTCTACAGAACCATCTAATCTTGTGGTCCCACCAACAGGTAAGGATGGTTCACGATTCATAAAGTCTTCGTATTTTAAAATTGAAGTTTTACCTGCCATTCCCGTGTGGAAAGCAGCACCCAATTGTCTAAACGGTGTATAAAACTCTGGTGCCAATAGCAAAATAAAGAACGCTGGGAAGAAGGCAATCTCACCATCTAGCAAGGTTAAGCCTAGATATACTGCAATCAAGGCCGTACTAATGGTGCTTACTAGTTCTAGCACCAATGCTGATAAGAATGCTACGCGCAATACTTTTAAAGTAGAATCTTTAAACTCTTCAGATAAGCGACCAATAACTTTAATTTGATCTTTTGCACGACCAAATAATTTAAGCGTAGTAATCCCTTGCAATACATCTAAGAAATGCCCTGACAAAAAGCTCATGCGCTCCCATTGCTCTTTATTTAATCGATCAGCTTGCTTACCGATTAGAATCATAAAGAATGGAATCAATGGCACCGTAACAATCAAGATAATACCAATAATCGGTAATGCATCTACGATAGCAATCCCCATGATGAGCGGAATCATAATAGCGTATAAGATTTGAGGAATATAGCGAGCTACATAAGCATCAACCTGTTCCAAACCATCCGTAAGCAAATGAATTACATCACCGTGACGCTCCTTATGCTGTACACCAAGCTTAAACATATGCTCTAAGGCATGCTCTCTAAAAGATGCTTTCACAGCACTGCCCAAACGATTTGCCACAGCCTCTTGTATATAATGAGCTAACAATCGCACAATAATGGCAATCGTCAAATACGAAATTGTATTCATCTCATCAGCTAAGGTATTCTCTAAAAATATAAAATTATTAATTAAGGTTCCAAAGAACCAAGCTTGCCCAACAATGGACAGACTTTCTACTAAGCAGGTTAAGCCCAGTAGTAACAAGCTGTCCTTTATGTTCTAGCAGCGCTTTAAAAGCGGTACGCTGTATCATATTATCCTCTACGGTAAAACTACTAAAAATATAAACTCAAATTGATTAGATTTCCTCTATCTAGGTCGTACTCAAATTAAGCTAAACTATAATCTAATTGAGTCCAAACGAATCTAAATTTATCAATATTATTCATCTTACCACAAAAAAGAGGCGTGCCGCTACGGCACGCCTCACATTGAGACCTAAATTTTACAACCCACCAGAGTTATAAAGCTATTCTATTAATAGTGTAAGTCTTTTTCTGTTACACGATGACGGAATGTCCAGTATACCCAGCTTTGGTAAACCAAGATAATTGGCACAAATACGAAAGCTACACAAGTCATCAATGTTAATGTGTAAGTAGAGTTACTTGCATTTGTAATAGTTAAGCTCCACTCAGGATTCAAAGAAGAAACCATGATGCGAGGGAACAAACCAGCAAAGTAAGCAGCCGTTACAGAGATAACGGTTAAGGAGCTGAATACAAAGCCCCATTTTGTATTACGAGTACGTGTTGCGCCCCAAGAAATAAGGAAGAACACGATTGCCAACGCAAAGCAAACAATTGCTAATACGGAGTTGAACAAATCTGTAAATACATAAGTTGCACCTACCAATGCTAATGCACCGATAGCTGTAGGAACACCTACTACCAAGGAAGCTGCACGAGCGCGTTCAGAAATAGCACCAGCAGTTTTGATAGAAGTGAACAAACCACCGTGGTATGTAAATACCAAGATGAAAGCGATGCCACAAAGCACTGTGTATGGGCTTAACAAATCAAAGAATGTGCCTACATACGTCATGCTTGCATCGATTGGCGTACCTTGGATCAAGTTACCAACCGTAACACCCCACAATAATGCAGGAATCAAGGAACCAAAGAAGATGCAGTAGTCGAAAGTTTTACGCCATAACAAGTTAGGGCTTTTAGAACGGAACTCGAATGCTACGCCACGCATGATAAGCGCTGCAAGCATCAAGAATAACGCCAAGTAGAAACCACTGAACAATGTAGCATATACATGAGGGAAGGATGCGAATAATGCACCACCTGCAGTAATCATCCATACCTCATTACCGTCCCATACAGGACCTAAGGCATTGATCATTTGACGACGTTCAACGTCAGTTTTACCGATGAATGGTAACAAAATACCAGTACCATAGTCAAAACCTTCTAACAAGAAGAAGCCAGCGAATAGTACAGTAATTAAGATAAACCATACCACTTCAAGGTTATTAAAAATTAATTCCATAATCTCGCCTCCTCTTTTTCAACTACATCGTGAGATGGGTTGCCATCTGGACCTTTTTTGATGTGTTCTACAGCAAGGTAGATAGCCGCAATAGCTGCTACGATGTACACAAGGGTAAAGCCGATGATTGTAGTCATAATTTCTGGAGCTGTAACGGATTTAGAGGCACCGTCTGCAGTCAATTGTAAGCCATATACAAGCCATGGTTGACGGCCCGCTTCAGCTACAAACCAACCAGTGGAGTGAGCGATGAATGGCAATGGCAACATCCAGAACATAATTTTCAAGAATGTGCGATTTTCAACAAGTTTGTCTTTTGCATTAAGGATAAGACCTACGAATGCAACAAGTAACATAAGGGAACCAGCTGCAACCATGACACGGAATGTCCAGAAGATTGCTGGAACGTCTGGAATATAGTTACCAGGACCGTATTGAGCTTCAGCTTTAGCTTGAAGATCTTTGATACCTTCTACTTTACCAGAAGTGAAGGAGTTTTGAGTCAAGAAGGACAAGCCACCAGGAATTTCAAGAGCGCTTGTGTTCTTTTGAGCTTTAGTATCGATGTTAGCAACTAAAGAGAATGGAGCTGGATCTTGTGTTTCCCACAAAGCTTCCATAGCAGCCATTTTCATAGGTTGTACTTTTGTAATGTATTGACCTTGGTGATGACCTGCCATTGCGCCTAAAGTGCCGAATACAAGGGCAATAACCATGCCCCATTTAGCAGAACGACGGTAGAATTCTGTCGCATTATTACGCAATAAGTGCCATGCACTGATTGCCATAATGATTACGCCTGCTGTTAATAGACCATTCAACACGATATGGAAGAATTGGCCAGGTACATAGCCATTTTGAACAATTGTCAGGAAGTTTTCCATCTCTGCACGGCCATTGCGCAATACAAAGCCTACAGGATGTTGCATGAAGGAGTTCGCTACGAGAATCCAGAACGCAGATAGGTTTGTACCTAATGCTACCAACGTAGCTACAAGGGCGTGAACGCTTTTATTTAAGCGGTCCCAACCGAAGATCCAAACACCCATGAATGTAGATTCCAAGAAAAATGCCATTAATGCTTCAAGGGCCAATGGAGCGCCGAAAATGTCACCCATAAAACGAGAATATTCTGCCCAGTTCATACCGAAATGGAATTCCTGAACGATACCAGTTACCACACCCATGGCAAAGTTGATTAGGAACAATTTGCCCCAGAATTTTGCCATTTTTTTGTACACTTCTTTACCTGTAGACACATATGTCCACTCTAAGATAGCGACAATCACTGTCATGCCTAGTGTGAACGGCACAAACAACCAGTGATAGATAGATGTTAGCGCAAATTGTAATCGAGCTAAATCTACAGCTTCAAACATGTGTTTTCCTCCTTAGAATAAAAAACTTACATCACTTGATGAGCTTTTACCAAAAACCTTGAATCATTGTGCTTGTAAAAAAGGTAAGGACCCTCGCTACAATAGTTTGTTCACGTTGCGCGAGGATTTTAAAGTTAACCTCTTTCAACTGACCAATTAATTGATGCTGAATCGTCCCCATTGCTTCATTTATAGCACAATGCCCCTTACAAGATTTAGAGCAAGAACCTACATCATATAAACACCGTTGTAAATACGCATCCCCTTCTACCGCTCTAATTACATCGAGCAATGAAATCTCTTGAGGGTCTCGATTGAGGGCAAACCCACCATCTACACCGCGGAAGGATTTCATAATCCCTGCTGCAATGAGACTACGCATAATCTTGAGCAAAAATCGTTCTGGAATCAATTCTTGCTCAGCCAATACAGCACCTGTTATCTTCGTACCCGAAGGTAACATCGCCATATGTAAGACCATGCGAAATGCATAATCCGTGGCCTGATTTAATTTCATAAGGTCTCCTTTCTCGTGCACTCGGACAAACGTATTACTAAATCTAGTATAATCGAAATAAAACAATACTGCAATGGTATTGTTTATATATTGAGAATTAAACAAACCAGTTTTTATGCATCTAGTTTATGTCTCACATGGCAAATTGAGAGTCTGTAATGATAATATTTCATACCTAACAAAAAAGACTGCTCATTATGAGCAGTCTCAACATATTATTTTGTAATTTCCCGAACGAGGTGCGCCATTTCAGGAATGATGAGTTTACTCATAGCCAATGTCACAGCACCTACAGAACCAGGGACAGAGAACATCAATGTATTATTGTTCACTCCAGCCTCCGCACGAGAAGCCATCGCTTTTGTGCCGATATCTTCTGTGTAGGAAAGATATCTAAAGATTTCACCAAAGCCAGGAATATGCTTTTCATACAAGCTATTTACAGCCTCAATTGTCACATCGCGCATGGCAATACCGGTGCCACCAGTAGAGATGATTACATCGATAGATTCATCATTGCACCACGGAATCATAGCGTTTCTAATAGAATCATAATCATCAATAACAATTTTGCGTTCTGCCACAATATGATTCGCTTGCTCTAAAAACTCTTTAACCTTGTTGCCCCCTTTATCAGTTTCCAATGTACGAGTATCAGAAACAGTTAACACCGCAACACGTAATGGTCTTGCTACAACTTCGTAAGACATAATTCCTCCTAGAATAAAGGCATAATAGATGCCAAGGTTGTCCATCCATTATCGCGTAATGTATCACGCAATGCCCAAGAATACTTAATAAATGGTGCGCAATGTAGGCGCAACCAGAAAGATAAATACGGTGTATCACCTTGGAATATAGCTAATCGATCTAAGGCATAGAGATTATCCCCAGGCTTAACTGTACCTGGTTGAACGGTGAAAGCCATCTTATAACCAGATTGTTTCGTAACATACTGAACGAGCATATCATTAAAACCACCTGGATAGGCTAGATAAACGATAGGCTCCCCTAGAATACCTTCCATCGAAGTTTTCCCACCGAGAATAGCATCTGGCAATTCCGTTGGGTCCATATGGGTTAGTATCTTATGATGATTTGTATGACCTTGAATATCAAAGCCTACTGCCTCCATTTGCCGCATTTGCTCCGTACTAACAAATCCAGGCGTATTCGCTGCATCGCTAATCATAAACAATGTAGCCTTCATATTGTATTCCTTTAATATAGGTAAAGCATATGTATAATTATCTACATACCCATCATCGAAGGTAATAACAATTGGCTTATCTGGTAATTCTGTACCATTTTGCAAATAATCGTATAGTTGATCTAATGTAATCGTGTTGTATCCATGATTATGAAGATATTCCATCTGCTCCTTAAATTGATCTACATGCAGTGTTAAAGCAGAGTGCTTTTCATCATTTATCTGGTGATAATTGAGTACCGGCACACCATATAATTTATAATGAGCAGACAGTCCCCACATAACCCCAATAGAAACCGCTAATATTGTAATACATGCAACAACGAAATATAAAAACTTTTTAATACAGCACTTGCCATATTTATACATATAAAATAATCACTCCCATCTACTTTCATACATAATGAGAATACCACAAGTATATCAGTATTATCAACAAAATCCCTCACAAGATTATCATAGAAGTCTATAAATTGTGCCTTTAAGACACCCTAAATGTGCCTTTAATTCACGGCTTCGCTTCAATTTATTTTACCTTCCTTCCACTCGTCGCTTGCTTC
>SCPO01000039.1_pt1:257500-292432 | contig 292432 bp, 297 predicted proteins | sample 6106821 | NCBI WGS metagenome assembly SCPO01 (sample SAMN10720448, study PRJNA508395) | human gut metagenome | isolation source: Participant 2 stool, 0 month | host: Homo sapiens | collected 2017
CAACCTCGAGGCTAGCCCTAAAGCTATTTCGGGGAGAACCAGCTATCTCCGTGTTCGATTGGCACCCCTATCCACAACTCATCCCAAAGCTTTTCAACGCTCACGAGTTCGGTCCTCCACACAATTTTACCTGTGCTTCAACCTGGCCATGGATAGATCACTACGGTTTCGGGTCTACTATTACTAACTGAACGCCCTGTTCAGACTCGCTTTCGCTGCGGCTCCATGTTTTCCACTTAACCTCGCTAGCAACAGTAACTCGTCGGTTCATTCTTCAATAGGCACGCCGTCGTCCTGATATATATACAGACTTCGACTGTTTGTAGACATACGGTTTCAGGTTCTCTTTCACCCCGCCAGGGTTCTTTTCACCTTTCCCTCACGGTACTATGCGCTATCGGTCGATATCAGTATTTTGGCTTGGAGGGTGGTCCCCCCTGCTTCCCACAAGGTTTCACGTGTCTCGTGGTACTCTGGATACAGTCCCATGTATGCAAGGTTTCGATTACAGGGCTTTCACCTTCTTCGGCTGAGCTTTCCAACTCGATTCTTCTACCTCATTTACACTTGATGACTGTCCTCAACCCCGGTGCGGTTGCCCGCTCCGGTTTGGCCTCTTTCCCGTTCGCTCGCCGCTACTAAGAAAATCTCGTTTTATTACTTTTCCTCCGGGTAATTAGATGTTTCAGTTCCCCAGGTGCCCTCCTCATAGTCTAAGCTATGGGTGACAGTGCATAACCACTGCCGGGTTCCCCCATTCGGAAATCTACGGGTCAAAGATTGCTTGCATCTCTCCGTAGCTTATCGCAGCTTACCGCGTCCTTCTTCGGCTGATATCGCCAAGGCATCCACCGTACGCCCTTAAAATCTTTACTTAAGATTTATTGACATGCATTAGATACATTGTCGTTTTTTGTAGCCGTACATTTTCATGTACGTCACCAATAAGTCAGAGAATTATTTCCTATGTGCTCGGGTCAACCTACTTAGAAATTCTAAGAGATGACCTTACAAATATATTAATTATCTTCTATGCACGATAGCTGAAAGTACAGGAGACGAGTAGATTCGAACTCCTGACCCCTGCTTGCAAGGCAGGTGCTCTCCCAACTGAGCTACGCCCCCATGTATTAAATGGTGGGCCTAGGTGGACTCGAACCACCGACCTCACGCTTATCAGGCGTGCGCTCTAACCAGCTGAGCTATAGGCCCATTTAATATAATGAGAAATTTATTATCTTGTAGATAACAGATCTCTCAAAACCGAACAATGTTAGGGGCCAAAGTGTCGACCTAAGTGACATCCAAGCTCTTGGCCTGGTGTATCTCCCTAGAAAGGAGGTGATCCAGCCGCACCTTCCGATACGGCTACCTTGTTACGACTTCACCCCAATCATCGACTTTACCTTAGACGGCTGGCTCCCGAAGGTTACCCCACCGGCTTTGGGCACTTCCGACTTTCGTGGTGTGACGGGCGGTGTGTACAAGGCCCGGGAACGTATTCACCGCAGTATGCTGACCTGCGATTACTAGCGATTCCGACTTAATGTAGGCGAGTTGCAGCCTACGATCCGAACTGAGAGAGTGTTTCTCGGGTTTGCTCCATCTCGCGATTGCTTCCGTCTATTAACTCCCATTGTAGTACGTGTGTAGCCCAGGTCATAAGGGGCATGATGATTTGACGTCATCCCGCCTTCCTCCGCATTGTCTGCGGCAGTCTCTCATGAGTTCCCACCATTACGTGCTGGCAACATAAGATAGGGGTTGCGCTCGTTGCGGGACTTAACCCAACATCTCACGACACGAGCTGACGACAACCGTGCACCACCTGTTTTCTGGCTTCCGAAGAAGAGGAACTATCTCTAGTTCTGTCCATCAATGTCAAGACCTGGTAAGGTTCTTCGCGTTGCGTCGAATTAAACCACATACTCCACCGCTTGTGCGGGCCCCCGTCAATTCCTTTGAGTTTCAACCTTGCGGTCGTACTCCCCAGGCGGGGTACTTATTGCGTTAACTCCGGCACAGAAGGGGTCGATACCTCCTACACCTAGTACCCATCGTTTACGGCCAGGACTACCGGGGTATCTAATCCCGTTCGCTCCCTGGCTTTCGCGCCTCAGCGTCAGTTTTCGTCCAGAAAGTCGCCTTCGCCACTGGTGTTCTTCCTAATATCTACGCATTTCACCGCTACACTAGAATTCCACTTTCCTCTCCGATACTCTAGATTGGCAGTTTCCATCCCATCACGGGGTTAAGCCCCGAACTTTTAAGACAGACTGACCAATCCGCCTGCGCGCGCTTTACGCCCAATAATTCCGGACAACGCTTGCCACCTACGTATTACCGCGGCTGCTGGCACGTAGTTAGCCGTGGCTTTCTATTCCGGTACCGTCAATTCTTCTAACTATTCGCAAGAAGACCTTTCGTCCCGATTAACAGAGCTTTACAACCCGAAGGCCGTCATCACTCACGCGGCGTTGCTCCGTCAGACTTTCGTCCATTGCGGAAGATTCCCCACTGCTGCCTCCCGTAGGAGTCTGGGCCGTGTCTCAGTCCCAATGTGGCCGTTCATCCTCTCAGACCGGCTACTGATCATCGCCTTGGTGGGCCGTTACCCCTCCAACTAGCTAATCAGACGCAATCCCCTCCTTCAGTGATAGCTTATAAATAGAGGCCACCTTTCATCCATCCTCGATGCCGAGATTGGATCGTATGCGGTATTAGCAGTCGTTTCCAACTGTTGTCCCCCTCTGAAGGGCAGGTTGATTACGCGTTACTCACCCGTTCGCCACTAAGATTGATAGAAGCAAGCTTCCATCGCTCTTCGTTCGACTTGCATGTGTTAAGCACGCCGCCAGCGTTCGTCCTGAGCCAGGATCAAACTCTCCAAGATATCTTGAAGCTATTTGAATAGCTCATTTGTTTTTGTTGTTGTTACATTTAAGTAACTTTGAATTATGGTTGGTTTTGACTTTGTCAAAACCCGCACTCTGGCATATGTTCAATCATATGATTGATTACCTATCATTGTTCAGTTTTCAAAGATCTGTTACGTTAGTTCTAAGCCCTAACGACTTGTATAGTATATCAATCTAATCCTTAAATCGTCAACCTCTTTTTCAAAGATTTTTTCGATTTATTTTTCATAGATTTTATACTTACAATCATAACCAAATACCCTATAAATAGAGATAGAAAACTCACAAACCGAAGTTTGTGAGTTTTAATTTGGTGACTCACCCGCGACTCGAACGCGGGACACCCTGATTAAAAGTCAGGTGCTCTGCCAACTGAGCTAGTGAGTCATGTTGGCAGGGGTGGCTGGGATCGAACCAGCGCATAACGGAGTCAAAGTCCGTTGCCTTACCACTTGGCGACACCCCTACAGTGATTATGATGTGTAGGTTATGGGGTGAGTAGTGGGGATCGAACCCACGCGTAACGGAGCCACAATCCGCCGTGTTAACCGCTTCACCATACCCACCACCTTGTAGGTATCGAAGACGTTGTCTTCGTAACAAAGAGAATTATATCTTTTCTAGAGGTTTGTGTCAACACCTTTTTCTCAATTTCATTTAACTTTTACAATTGAAATTAAAAAACGTATTTCCTCTAATATAAACTCTTTTTCCTTATTAAAATAAGGAAGCACATTCGTAAGCTAATGCCTAACGAATGGTGCTTCCCTATTATACATATTATTTACTTACTTGGCAAATAGTTTTTTACAAAATTTGGTAATGCAAAGGCAGCCTTTTGAATTCCTTCATTATAGTACTTTGTTTCAAAGGTTTGCTCACGGTTAGGAGTCCACTTTAACGGGTCAAATGTTTTGGAGCCCAACGTGAAGCAATGCATGCCTGCCGGATACAATGGAATGAATGCTGTGTACAAACGAGCAATTGGGAAATGATTATTAACATAACCGAATACTTTTTCTACTAACGGTTGATGTAACATAGGAGATTCTGTTTGTTGTACAAACAAGCCGTCTTGCTTTAAGAGCTTTCAATGTATTCTTATAGAATTCTTCAGTAAATAGACCTTCACCAGGACCGATTGGATCGGAGCAGTCTACAATAATTACATCATAGTAATCTTCAGCTTCAGCCATGAAACCAATGCCATCACCGATTTTTACAGTCAATTTAGGGTGGTTTTCAATCATTGCTTCTGCGATAGTTGGTAAGTATTGTTTAGCAAGTTCCACAACTTTACCATCGATTTCAACCATGGTCACTTCTTTTACGCAGTCGTGACGTACACATTCTCTGGCTACGCCACCATCACCACCACCAATGATCAACACCCGTTCAGGGTTTGGATGCAAGAATAAAGGAATATGGCTCATCATTTCATGATAAATAAACTCTTCTCGCTCAGAGGTTTGGAATACACCATCTAAAGCAAGCATCATACCATACTCTTTAGACTTGAATACTTCAATTTTTTGAAACTCAGACTCTCCAGAATATAATACTTCTTCTGCTTCAGCACTGAGACGTAAATGAGGTGTTTGCTCCTCAGTAATCCATTGACTCATGTAGTACCTCCTACTATGTATACTACAATACGCACCGTAGGATTCTACGATGCGTATGTATATTACGTTAATTGCTCTATTATTTAACCTTTACGGCTAATGTAACAGAAACCACCACCTAAAATGGTATCTTTCATCCAATTCGCCAAAGAGAAATCACGGATTTCACCTTCATCAAAGATGCCACAGCGAATATCATCGCCATCCATAAAGATCTTGTGAATTGGAACCCAATGCCATGTGTAAAGAGCCTTTTCTTTCCCTTTATGACGATTCAAAAATGCAACGGGCACATCTTGTGCCAACCCATCATGAATAAACTGAGCTGCAGCTTCCACCTCTACGCGAGATGCACAGAAAGGAGATACATTCAGCATATGCACATCATAAGGTAAGTTTTGATCCTCTAATAATCGGATAAGCCCACGTTCCATCCATTGTGTTTTATATACGCCACCACCAAAGCGTGGTTTTACATATTTCCAAACTAAGTTCATCCGTTCTAATGCCAGTGTTTGATTGGATGTAGTATTTAGATCTAATAAGCCATCCCTAAATTGTGAATAGCCCAACACTTGTGATGCCGTTGTAGGCCCACAGCCAGATAAGCGTTGCCACTCATCTGTGAACCACTCTTGGTCGTAACCATGTGACGTTTCACCGTTTACATCGATATATAGCCACTCCGGATGTTTAATAGATACATCATTCATGAGATTAACCTTCGATTACTTCAACAGTTTCCATGATAGCACCTTGGTGGATACCATCAACAACGTCCATGCCTTCGATTACTTTACCAAATACTGTATGTACACCATCCAAATGAGGTTGTGGTTCGTATACGATAAAGAATTGGCTACCGCCAGTGTTAGGACCACGGTGAGCCATAGACAATGCACCACGTTCGTGTTTGTGTAGGTTACCAATTAATTCATCTTTAATTGTGTAACCAGGACCACCTGTACCATTGCCATTAGGGCAACCACCTTGTGCTACGAAACCAGGGATTACACGGTGAAAACGAAGACCGTTATAGAAACCTTTGTTAATTAAATCTACAAAGTTTTGTACTGTGCCAGGTGCTTCTTTTTCAAATAATTCAATTACGATATCGCCGCCGTCAGCCATATGGATTTTTGCTTTTTTCATTGTTCAGGTACCTCCAAAATTGTACGCAGCACATGGGCTGCTAATATAAAACCTGCCACTGGGGGCACAAAACTACATGTTCCTGGACTTGTTGCTTCGCCTCGGAACTGTGGTTTTGTCGGTTTTTCTGTAGAAAATAAAACTAATTGTTTTTTAATGCCCCGCTTTTTTTAAGTTCTCGACGCATAACGCGCGCCAAAGGACATGTATGAGACTTATTGATATCTGCAATCATAAGTTTTTCTGGGTAAAAGCGATTACCACCGCCCATACAAGAAATAACAGGGATGCTTTCACGTTGACAAACCTCAATAATATTAAGTTTAGCCGTTACCATATCGATGGCATCGATTACATAATCAACGTTTAAACTTTGAATAAAACCAGGATGGTTTTCCTCAGTATACATAATATCATGAATTTCTATCACTACGTCAGGATTAATAGCTAACGCTCGCGCCTTTGCCACCTCTACCTTACGCTCACCAATCGTGTCATGAGTCGTAATCATTTGGCGGTTTAAATTACTAGGAGCAATAGAGTCACCATCAATAATGACGATGCGCCCTACACCAGCTCGTACTAGCGCCTCAAGGGCACCACCACCTACGCCACCGACACCAAAGAGTGCGATAGATGTATCCTTTAATGTTTGGATCTTATCTGGTCCAACTAACCACTCCAAACGGGTTAACATATATTCCATTAATATTTACCTGCCGGAATAATTTCTGTCCAATATCCATCTGGATCTGCTATGAAATAAATACCCATGTCAGTATTTTCATAGGCTACAACGCCCATCTCTTTGTGTTTTTTAAGAGCTGCTTCGTAGTCATCTACATAAAACGCCAAATGGAATTCATTATCCCCTAAATTATAAGGGCGATCCCAATCGCGCAACCATGTAAGTTCTAATTCATGTGCCGTATATGGACTTTTTAAATATACTAAAGTAAAAGCACCACTTGGATCCTCCAAACGGCGAGATTCCTCGAGTAACAAAGCTTCTTTATAGAATGCTAGACTTTTATCAAGATCCTTAACATTTATATTATTGTGAGCAAATGAAAACTTCATAGGACCTCCTTTTATAAATACAGTATGTTTTTGTAGGAATTATCCTCTTTTAATAGTATCACATTTTATAATTCTATAGCTAGTTAATCACAAATTTTGCCGTACTACCATCTCTAGTAATCAAACATTTGGTGACAAATATAGTTTTGATTCATAAAGTACTCTGTTATAACTTGGTCGGTGATTTAAAGTTTAAGACTTTTCTGTGCAATGTTGTTATATCTATTAGCATATCGACTATGTGCTTTTTAGAAAACTCTCCATACTATTAAACTTACGAGAATAGAATCTTTCACCATCTATTCGATGACTGCGCTCTACTTTTCCATTCTGCCACGGAGAAAATGGCCTTGTCGTCTTATGTTCTATTCCTAATCGTTTTAATACAATATCAAATAAACACTCTCGATCTTTTACTCCATAGTTTGTAAATTCACGACCATTATCTGTTTGTATTGTATGAATAGGAAATCCCATTTTGGCTTCTAAATTTAATAAGAACCGACTGGTATTAGTAACACTTTTTTCATCTATAATTTTTAGAATTCTCTTTCGAAAACTCATCAATAGCTGTAAGTTGATAGTAAGATTTTCCTTGTGTTGAAAAATCTAAACTCTCACGAGGTACGTATTTTATATCAATCTGAACCTTTTCTCCTGGATATGTTACTAGATCTGGTTTCCACTTGCTTTTTGGAACAGATTTAACAACCTTTTTCTCTTTAATATGACGTCTTATTTGTCGGCACATATAGCCATATGAGCGTTCATAACCACGCTTCTTTGCCTCAACATATACTTGAGATAGCCCTTCATGTTTAAACTTAGAATGCATACGCTTAATAAGTATTAGTTCTTCCTCAGTATGTTGATTAGGATGAGAATGGGGTTTACGACTGTACAATCGAAGTGAATTAATAGTTCCGTCAAAACGCTTTACCTATCGTTGTACTTGTTGTCTACTAGTATGATAACGGCGTGCAGCTTCAGCATTATTTCCATGCTTTATAGCATATTCACATACTCGTTTACGAAACCGTAATTCCTCAGTTATAATAGATGCATGAGGAAACTCCTTTTGTTATAATGTTTGGATTAAGCAACTTCATTATGTAGGTTCCATTTTTATTTACTTGTCACAAATGTATTATACTCTTACAATCACAAATTTTGCCGTACTACCATCATCACCACGTGTGACCTCTAAGTGGGCAGGTATACGAGTTTTCAATTCTGGTACATGGGAAATCATACCGATGAGGCGTCCAGAAGATTGTAATTGTACCAAAGTTTCCATGGCAAGTTCTAATGTATCTGGATCTAAAGTACCAAAGCCTTCGTCGATGAACATCGTATCCATATGAATACCACCAGCATAACTTTGAATGACATCGGCTAGGCCCAAGGCAAGGGCCATCGACGCCAAAAATGTTTCACCACCAGACAATGTATTCGCCGGTCTTGATTGACCTGTGAAAGCATCCATAACTGCCAAATCAAGGCCTTGTTTGCCTCGTCCACCACCAGTATAGTCAGACCGTTCCAAGGAATAGCGACTACGACTCATCTTTTGTAGTCGTAAATTGGCTGCATACACAACTTCATCTAATATGGCACCTAGTACATATCGTTCAAAGGTTACATTTTTAAAGCCTTGTTCCCCGCCATTAGCGAGGTCATTTAGACGACTCAAGAATTCTACTTCATTACGAGCTTCACCCATAGCTACGTCTAGCGCTTCTAATGATGCTAATGTAGTCTCAATATGTTTCGTCTCTTTATCCCATGCCGCTAAATTACCTACTAGCGTATCTCTACGCTCTACCGCCGCATCATACACCTCATCACTTACTGTAGCACTAGGTTCAGCTATAGATTTCGCTACCTTTAACGCCGCATCATATACAGCTTGAGCTTTATTGAAATCCTCGTCTAATGCGTGTAGTTCAGTTCTAAAGGTATCTAAGGCATTATAATCACCTAATACCTCTATGAAATCATCTTCACCTAAAGAAGTGGATTGCAATGACTTTGTATATTCCTTATATATTACATCAAGGTTGTTAGTTTCTTCTTCCACTTGTGCAGATAAGGTTTCTAGGCGCCCCCGTTTAGCATTGAGTTGTTTTCGAGCAGCCTCTAAATTGCTTTCACAAACCTTCACTTGCTCATCGTATGCGTTAATTTCAGTCTCTAACGATTCGATCTGTTTACGCCATGTATCAAGATCTGTAGTTGGCAAGATTTTAGATAAGGCATCAATTTTAGCTTGCACAGAACTAAGCTGAATCTCTAAATCATGCAAGCTTTCAAGTAATTCCTTATGAGCCATCTCTAATTTCGCTAATGTTTCTTTGGCCCCACTCAGTTCACCCTCATTTGTAGCTATAGTTTTGCTCAACTGTTCAGTATCGCTACGCAAAGCTGTAAGCTGCTCCATTTGGGAGAGCAAGTCTTGTTGAATAGAATCAAATGTGTCTTCCGAAAAACCATCAATCAACGATGTAAGTTTAGAAACTTGTTCTTTAACTTCCTCATCTAACTCATGTAAACGAATAACTAACGTTTCTTTCTGACCAATTTCACTAGCCTGCTTTTGTATCGCCTCATCCCGCACCGCACGAGCCGCTTCTACTTCCTCTTTTGTAGGATACAACTCAGGCTTGGATGCTAACTGTGGATGCTCGGTAGAACCACATACAGGGCAAGGCTCATTATCTACTACCAAATGGACAAGTTCAAAAGCGCGTCCCTCTGCCATCAAATGTTCTAAACGCTCAAGCTGAACCTTCGAGTTCTTTACAGATTCATCTATAGCCGCTAAAGACCTGTCTTTACCATCAATATCGTGTTGAAGCTTCTGTTTCTGTCCTAATAATTCAGAATATCGTTGTAACTGACTCAACTGTTCTTGAATACGAGGAATACCCTCTAAGTCTTTACTATTAGCTTGGAACTGCTTTCTCGCTTCAACTAACGCAAACTCTAAATCAGCTACTAACTTATGCTGTATCTGCAACTCAGCGTCGCTTTTCTCCCGGTCCTGTGTTTCTAAGTTACTCTTTAATGTGGTCAAATCTTTATTTAGCAGTGCCAACTCATCAAATTTCTCTGACTGTTGTTGGAGTTGCGCCAACGTAGTCCTATTAGCTTGTATAGTTTCAGCTTGAGATGCTAACACTTCATGGACCTCTGTACATTTAGACTCCTGTTGAGATGCAATTTCCACACCTTTTTTCGTATCTGAAAGTGCCGTTTCCAATGTTTTTAATGCACTCTGTTTATCACTAAACTGTTTATATAGCTCATAGGTTGGAGTTAAAGAAGTGAGGAACTGAACCTTTTCACGTAAACTAGAACGCTCCCCTTCTCTTGCTTTTACCAAGTCTAATTTAGAAGCAGCCTCTGTAAGAGACTGTTGCGCTTGATTATATACGGCCCACTCCTTACGCAATGCATTGAACTGCTCCACCTCGGCAACAGCCTCATCTCGCTTCACAACAAGTCCATCACGATAGGGCTCTCGGTTAGCCAATAATTCACGTACATGTTGGGCCGTCAGCACTATAGTATCCTCATCATGAGGAATAGACTGTATCAACGCGGCTTGTTTTGTCAGATTTGCCTCAATGCCTGCTTTTGCGTCATCATAAGCAGCTTTGAGAGCCTCTTGTAATTTTCGGTATAGCTCGGTTCTAAAGAGAGTGTGTAGTAACTCCTCACGCTCACTAGTAGAGGCAACTAATAATTTTCTAAACTCCCCTTGCGGCAAAAGTACTACTTGTAAAAACTGATCTTTACGAAAGCCTATAATGCGTTGAACTGTATCACGAATGGCTGCGGCAGAGGTAGCGATAACTTTCCACTCACCATCTTTCATTTCGTATACAGTGCCACTAGCATTCTGTTCACGCATACCAGTACCGCGTTTTTTAGCAACCAATTGTTTTGGCAATCTTTCAACACGATACTGAGCCTTACCAATAGCAAAGGAAAAGTCAACACGAGTCAAACGTTCAGGTTCTGCAAAATCACTGCGGATAGCATCTGTTTTTCGCACTTCCCCACTAGGTTCGCCATATAAGGCATAAACCATAGCATCTAGGATAGATGTTTTCCCTGCCCCCGTAGGACCAGAGATAAGAAACATGGAGTGATCTTGGAGCGCACTAAAGTCCAAGTTAACCGAATCGCGGTACGGACCAAAGGCTTCTATAGTTAAAGATATAGGCTTCATTTAGTCCTCCTTTAGAATTCGATCCCATACAGAGTTGATGTATTGTTGCTCACGCTCTGTTAATGGTTCTTTCCACACGGTTTCAGCAAATTGATTAAATAATTCACGCTCGTTTAACTCTTTAAAGACTGTATCGCCCATGTCACCCATAGGCGCTGCCACACGACCGACTAAGTCAATTGTCATACAACGATTGTAGACTTGGCGCAACTTAGCCATTCCATCCATAATAGGCATCGTATCAAGCAATCGAGCCTGCACATAATCGTCTTTATGCTTAGCCTGTAATTCCTTATTATTTAGTAAGTCTTCAAAATAGCCTTCCAATATTACAACATCGCGCTTCGCCTCTACAGGAATGGTACTAATATCTACATTACCTTTTACATCCATATCTATGATGGTAAAAGACTTCTTCTGCATATGCTCATCAAAGGAATACTTTAATGGCGATCCGCTATAGCGAATATAGTCTGCCCCCATTCGCTGAGGCCCATGCAAATGGCCAAGGGCCGTATAGTGAAAGTCTTTAAAGACTTGAGGGTGTACCTGTTCACTACCACCTACAGACAAGGTGCGCTCAGAGCCCCCTACTTCGCCACCCATTACAAAGGCATGACTAATGGCAATACTGCGCATCCCCTTTGGTACTTGATTGCGTAAATGGTTGCTCCAAGCCTGATACATTTGGTCGTAATTATGTAGATTGAGACCACTTTCATTATGGGCGGTCAAATCTTGTGTTACACCCTTAGATGTTTCTATAGCAGCAATTTTTTCATCTACCATATCAACACTAGCAAACAAAGACTCCTCAACAACATCTATAGCTGCTTTTTTAGATTTAGAACCCTTAGTTTTTGTTTTAGTCTTCGTCGCTGGTATTTCTACATTTTCTATATTTTGAATAGTCTCCAAGGAGATATTAGTAGACCCAAGCCCTAATGCATCCCCAATACGACGAGGTTCACTAAAGGGCATAGGACAAATAGCGAGCTTACCATCAGAGCCTTCAAATTCAAAGGGTTGTAATGCATGATGAGGGGATCCCCAAATATGAATTCCTGATCGGCTCAACATAGAGCGCCCCACTTCAAGACGTTCTGCCCCATCGTGATTGCCACTTACCACGAAGAGTGGTACCTTATAATCCATAGCGAGACGGGTAATGATGGAATCCCATAACTCAATAGCTTCAATTGGTGGCACCGCTCTATCAAAAATATCCCCTGCGAGCAATATGCCATCAATTTTTTCATCTTTCAAAATAGTAAAGAACTGATTCTCCAACACATGAGCTTGGTCATCTGTTAAATACTGACCATAAAAAATACGTCCTAAATGCCAATCGGCAGTATGTAAAAAACGCATTTTATCCCCCTTCCAGTTCTCCTTAAACCTTACATAAAGTAGTAATAATTGCTAACGCAAGCTCGTACTACTCATAATTTTAGATTCATACACTAACCATTAAACAGTATTAAGTATGCTACATAATTATTATATAACTAAATTAAGTGTTTAACTTAATTATTGATTCTCTACAATAGAGCGTAACATAGCAATTTCTTTTGCATACCCATCGAGTTCGTTTGGCGTTTCCAAATAGAACGGCAAGTTCGTCAATTTAGGATGTGTCACAATACGAGCGATGGCATCGATACCAATGTGACCTTCACCAATTTTTTCGTGCCGATCTTTATGAGCGCCCATAGGATTTTTAGAATCATTCAAGTGAATAGCTTTTAAACGATCTAAGCCTACAATACGGTCAAACTCATCAATAACACCATCAAGATTATTGACGATATCATAACCACCTTCGTGGATATGGCATGTATCAACACATACGCCCATGTATTCTTTTAATTTTACACCGTCAATGATGCGAGCAATCTCTTCAAATCGAGAGCCGATTTCTGTGCCTTTACCGGCCATGACTTCTAAGAGAACTGTTGTTTTCATGCCAGGGAATAAGATTTCATTCAAGCACTCCACGATGTATTCGATACCTTGGTCTACACCTTGCTTTACATGGCTACCAGGGTGAAAGTTATACATTTGGCCAGGCAAATATTCCATACGCTCTAGGTCTTCTGTCATGGCTTGCTTTGCAAAAGCGCGCAAATCTTCCTTTGCTGCACATGGATTATACGTGTAAGGCGCATGAGCTAATAAGGTGCCAAAGTTATGCTCTTTCATATATGCACCAAGACTATTCATATCCTCTATATCGAGGGCGCGCATACCACCACCGCGAGGATTACGGGTAAAGTATTGAAAGGTATTGCCACCAATTTTTGTAGCTTCCTTCCCCATGTTTAAATAACCTTTGCTAATTGATAAGTGACTGCCGATGACAAACATAATACTCCTTTATATGATTCTAATAATCTTATAGATAAATACTAATGAAATAGTAATTAATACTAACTAAATACTAATTACTAACTAAATACTAAATACTAATTAAATACTAACTAAAACAATGACCATTAGAAATAACTAATAAAACCCCTACCGTGAAGGAGCCCTTCATCGACAGGGGTTATCTATTAATGGCTTTCTTTTTTTGCACACTCAGGGCATACACCTTCAAAGGTAATATGTTGACCTGTAATTTGGTACTCGCTACCTTGATCCGCAATCATTTTAATAGCTTGCAAATCGATACCCATCATATCTTCTACCTTATTGCAACGAACACAACGGATATGAGAGTGAGCTTCTGTGTCCCAATCGTAATGAGCGCGCTCATCACCAACTTCTAAAATTTTTACAAGACCGATTTTTTCAAAAATCTCCATCGTCTTATACACTGTAGCCAAGCTCATGCTTGGATGTTCAGGGCGCAACGTATGATACAACATCTCTGCTGTTGGATGATCATGATGACCACGCAATGCATCATAAATCGCAATACGTTGTGGGGTTACTTTAAACCCTTGGCTACGCAAAATTTGTGCGATATCCATAATAATCTACCTTTCTCCACTTGGAAATCTATAAGGCATAGGTCATTATCGACCATTTACAAGAAATAATTATTATTTATTATATCAAAATTCTCAATACTTATCAAGATAGATGGTATTAACTAGTAAGTAATCAGAACCACCCGTAAAACGGGTGGTTTGCTCTGAGCTATAAGCCCGTAGTACTAAACCAGCGTCTAAAGGCGCTGGCTTTCCTCCCGTTCAAGCCGCATAGCCATTGACTCGTAACGGTCCCCTTAAAGGGGATATGTATTACTGCTACCTTAAAGGGGTCCTCATATTCTTTTACACTAAGTTTATCTTTCATTTGGTCATGTAACTCTTGCTCACGTATATATTTTTTTACGGTGGCTTCATTTAATCCTACCGTACTTACATAATATCCCTCGGACCAAAGTGTCTATTTCCAAATTTATACTTTAAGTTTGCGTGTTTATCGAAGACATCATTAGCGCACTTTTACCTTTAGATATCCATAAATGATGAAACTGATATTTTAGGTGGAATTAACACTAGCATATGCACGCGATCTGCCATAAACCTCTATAATCTTGACGCCCTTTATATTCACATAAACGTCTCAGTATTTCACGTAAACTATTTCTGTATTGATTATATATAACTTTACGTCTATACTTAGGTGTAAATACTATGTGATATTTGCATAACCATTTTGTGTGCGCAAGGCTCTGTGTCTTTGTTGCCATATAAAATCACCTTTCTTTTGTATATAATGCGGCGAACACCTACATTATACTTAAGTGATTTTTTGTATAACTTTCGTTGCCGCACCCGCATGGCGGTATTGGTTTTAATTCGCGACTACGTCGCGAACCAGTCTAAAGATAATAATAAAAATGTGGATTGCTCATAAAGCAATCCACATTTTATTAGTCTTTAAAGTAAGGTTTGAAACCTTCACCTTGATGACGAGGTTTTCTGTCACCACGTGGACGATCAGATCTACGATCATCTCTGCGGCGGTCATCGACGTTCACCTCTGCGGTCATCACGGCTACGACGAGGGCGGTCATCGCGACGACGATCTCCGTCACGGCGGCGATCACCATCTCTACGACGGTCACCATCACGACGGCGGCGGTCACTACGGCCACCTTCACGGCGACGGCGTACACGTAATGGTTTTCTTCTGTAATATTTACAGGAGTTGTATCTGGTTCTTTTGTTAACAATTTAAGAGCCGCTGCCAACAATGTTACGGAATCTGTATCATTCAACAATTCCTCTGCACTTGTTTTGAATGGCGCTAATGCTTCTAAATTATCTGTCATTTCAACGAGGCTTTCAATTGCCAAACGTTGTTGACCTTCAAGAACTTCACCTAAGGAAGGTGCACGGCGGCGTGCGATTTTACGTTTTGTTAAACGTTCAATAGCATGAAGGTGTTCAATTTCACGAGGGATAACGAACGTGAAAGCTTGACCAGCTTTACCGGCACGGCCTGTACGACCTACGCGGTGCGTGTAGCTTTCAGGATCTTGAGGCATATCGTAGTTATATACGTGAGATACGCCAGAAATATCAAGACCACGAGCTGCCACATCAGTAGCCACGAGAATATCGATGGTACCTTCGCGGAATTGACGAATTACGCTGTCCTTTTTGTTGAGACAAATCGCCATGGATGACTTCCGCCATGTAACCACGTTTTTTAAGACCTTCAGTTACTTCATCAACACGACGTTTTGTACGTGTGAAGATAATCGCAAGTTCAGGTGTTTGGATATCGAACAAGCGGCAAAGAACATCGAATTTTTGACGATCTTGCACTTCGATATAATATTGTTCAATTAAGTCCATCGTAACTTGAGTCGGTTTCATACGAATCAATGTTGGCTCTGTCAAATATGTTTCAGCTAATTGTTGGATAGCTTTAGGCATAGTTGCAGAGAACAACAATGTTTGATGGTCTTCTGGGATAGCACCCAAGATTTTATTGATATCATCAACAAAGCCCATGTTTAACATTTCGTCGGCTTCGTCCAATACCACAACTTTCACATGGTCAAAGTGGATAGAACCACGATCCATATGGTCCATCAATCTGCCTGGAGTGGCAACGATGATTTGAGGGTTCTTTTTCAAGGCACGGAACTGACGATTAATATCTTGACCACCGTAAATAGGTAGTGCTGTGATATTCGTGTATTGAGCCATTTTGTTAAGCTCTTCAGCTACTTGGATAGCTAATTCTCGTGTAGGGGATAAAATAACTACTTGAACGTGACGCTCATTCCCGTCTACGCGTTCCAATACAGGCAAGCCAAATGCTGCTGTCTTACCAGTACCTGTTTGAGCTTGACCGATCATGTCTTTACCGCTCATGGCTACTGGGATAGCTTCCTGTTGAATTGGCGTAGGCTCTTCAAAGCCCATATCGTTTAACGCTCTTAGAACAGGTTCGCTAATCATTAATTGTTCAAATTTTTCTAACATCTAAATGTGTTTCCTCCTATCGCGCACGAATTATGCGCGTTAGAATAGTATATCATATTTCGAAGGTGAACGCTATAAAAGTAATTACAAGTCAAAACTAAATGTCTAGAGTAATCAAACATTTGTGACAAATACTTATGCCTTTTGATTCATAAAGTACTCTGTTATAACTTGGTTCGGTGATTTAAAGTTTAAGACTTTCTGTGCAATGTTGTTATATCTATTAGCATATCGACTATGTGCTTTTAGAAAACTCTCCATACTATTAAACTTACGAGAATAGAATCTTTCACCATCTATTCGATGACTGCGCTCTACTTTTCCATTCTGCCACGGAGAAAATGGCCTTGTCGTCTTATGTTCTATTCCTAATCGTTTTAATACAATATCAAATAAACACTCTCGATCTTTTACTCCATAGTTTGTAAATTCGACCATTATCTGTTTGTATTGTATGAATAGGAAATCCCATTTTGGCTTCTAAATTTAATAAGAACCGACTGGTATTAGTAACACTTTTTCATCTATAATTTTAGAATTCTCTTTCTATAAAACTCATCAATAGCTGTAAGTTGATAGTAAGATTTTCCTTGTGTTGAAAAATCTAAACTCTCACGAGGTACGTATTTTATATCAATCTGAACCTTTTCTCCTGGATATGTTACTGATCTGGTTTCCACTTGCTTTTTGGTTCTGATTTAACAACCTTTTTCTCTTTAATATGACGTCTTATTTGTCGGCACATAGAGCCATATGAGCGTTCATAACCACGCTTCTTTGCCTCAACATATACTTGAGATAGCCCTTCATGTTTAAACTTAGAATGCATACGCTTAATAAGTATTAGTTCTTCCTCAGTATGTTGATTAGGATGAGAATGGGGTTTACGACTGTACAATCGAAGTGAATTAATAGTTCCGTCAAAACGCTTTACCCATCGTTGTACTTGTTGTCTACTAGTATGATAACGGCGTGCAGCTTCAGCATTATTTCCATGCTTTATAGCATATTCACATACTCGTTTACGAAACCGTAATTCCTCAGTTATAATAGAATGCATGAGAAGAAACTCCTTTTGTTATAATGTTTGGATTAAGCAACTTCATTATAACAGAGTTCCTTCTCATTTTTTATTTACTTGTCACAAATGTATTATACTCTTACAAGTAATTACAAGTCAAAACTAAATGTTCTTTCTTCTCTCTCTTAACTGTTCTATTAAAACGATTCCACCTGACACACAAAGGAAAACAAGGTATGATAAATGAATAGGCATATACAAACATTCAACAAGAACAACCCATAGAATCAAAATTAATTTAGAAATCCATTTCGTTGTTATTCTATCAGCTATCATAAATATAGATAAATTGATAATTATTTTAATGATTATCGCAGCGATTATAACGATTGACGTAAATTCTTCTCTATAATCTGTCAGTTCATATAAGGGATATAATAAATAACTCAATAGAGCACTAAGTATTATTAAGATCCAAATATTTAGTCCCTTCAAAAGATTAGATTTACTATAGTAAAAGACTCCAACTAAAAGAAAGAGTAAAACACTAAGTAATATTCCTATAACTAATAGATAATCTAAATGAATCATAGTTTATACTGTCCTTTAATCTTTTTAATAAAAAAATGATTCCATAATCTCTCACTCAAAACAACACCATATAAAAAAATCTAAAGTGATATATTTACTACTTAAAGAATATATCTTTAAATGCATAAGCAGAGCCTAAAGCACCGAATAATATTGAAGCAATAGCAATAATCCCACGTTTATAATACAAACTGTCTCGCTTTTGGAAAAATCCTGTACACATTATAAAAAGAACAAAGAATCCCCAACCCCCTCCAAATCGTGACATAAACTCATAATCTTTATAGACTAAAAAGTTAAGGTTTAACAGTAATATACTTACAATTGCAATTGCACATAAATACCTGGTTAAATTACCAAAAGCTCTATGTCTTTTGATATATTCATATTTTTCATCAATAACACATTTACTAATTTCAAGTTTATATAACCCTATAGATAACGACATAGATATGAAAATCACAAAAATATCCTAACATTTCAAGTTTTTTCATTTTTTACCAGTCTCTTTTACAATACACTCTTAGATGTCCTTAATTATAACATATGCCAGCTCTACACTTATAAGATACTGATGCACAAAAAAGGCACCTCGTTCGAGGTGCCTCATTGTTATAGTTTATTGGAGAATTGTATGGTATTAATCAACTATATAAGTAAAAATATGTTTTAGGTATAATATAATTAAAAGAATATACTTCAAAATAACGCCAATAATTAAGCAATTATGATTTACTGAGCTTTCTAAAGTAGTATAAAAGGAATACCAATGAAACCATTTACTCTTAAGATATTTGTATTACTACCGTTGATTATACTATCCCTCATACTAACAACGGGTTGTCATCTTCTATCACATTACAGTGAAGAGGAAGTTCAACAATATATAAACAAAGATTATCCTAATCTAACATATCAATTGGAGGCACAAAGAAACAATACATGGCAAGTCACCTTTGACAAGTATCCCCAAATACCCATTGAAATATCTGAAGTCATGCACACCTCTGCACCTGTTGTACCACAAGTTGATCGAATACTAATAACCAACATTCCGTTGATAACAGCATTTCCATTAATGAAAAACTATCTAACGGCAGAGGAGTTATCCTATGCCACATATGATACATCTTCTTTGTATATTGAAATGCCTATCCCCTATTCAGCCATACAAAACCAAGATGTAACAAACTTTTATAATCGCATGGATCAATTCTGCAAAGAATATGCTAAAACATATCCAGATTTCAAAAAAGAGATATTTATTAGGATTATCATAAAACCTGCTGATGGTTCTGATTCGCCGGAAGAATATAGAAGAGTATTCCGTTTATCCCACTATTAATAAAAGAGGTGCCGCCTGAGGGGCACCTCTTTTACTTATGAAACGATTAGTCAAGACTATATAGCATAGCTATTTGATTTCATAAAAAGTTTTTCTCTCATAATCATATCCTATCGTCCACTCTGCTAAAGACACCGGAATATCCTTATTATCATAATCTTTACCTCTCCAAATCGCATTATCTCTAAAGTAACTAAGTCCATTTTGAACTAATTTGGTTTCTAAGCAGAATTCACCTGCCAAGCTTAGATTATTTTCTAAAAGTATACCTCTTACTATTAAACATTCATATTCCCAACCTTCATAATTTAAGTACTCAAAATATCGCAACGCAATTTGAGCATCCCACAAGTCATTTAGAACCATAACTTTAAAGAGAGTATTTACTACTTCATACTCACTAGATATATAATAATCATTTATTAACAAAAATCTATATATCTGCTCTCCTTCATCTGCATTAACTTTGCCAGAGCTCAAAATATCTTGTAAATTATTCATTTTTAACATTTTACTTATTCGAAATTGATCCATAATGATGCTCCTCATTGCAACTACAGTCAAAGGATATAATTTTATACTTCTTATTCCTACCCAGTACAAATACTCTTCACTATGTATTGATTCTATTCACTTAAATATTGCTGTAAGGTTTGATTTTCTAATGGCCCCAACTGTAACGCCTTCCTATTTTTAATCGCATTAATAGCTAATGCTTCAAAGGTATCTTTATCAAAATCAGAAAACTCATTAAAGGAATCAAACACTCTCTTAAAATTCATAATAGCCCTCTCTAAACAACACGATTTTATATGGCTACAATTATAACATACCGTAAACTTTCATATATAATAGGCGATTGTTAAGCACAAAAAAGGCACCTCATTCGAGGTGCCTCTTTGTTATAGTTTATAGGAGAGTTGAAGTTTATTAATCTAAATCGTAGAAACCAGATGGTTTATCGCTCAAGTTAATAATGATGTTTTTCATTTGAGTGTAGTGCTCAAGGATAACTTTATGAGTTTCACGGCCGATACCAGATTGTTTGTAGCCACCGAATGGTGCGCCTGCTGGGATGGAGTTATATGTATTTACCCACATACGTCCTGTTTCGATTGCTCGAGCTACGCGGATTGCACGGTTGAGGTTTTGTGTAAATACGCCGCCGCCAAGACCGTATAAGCTGTCATTAGCTTGTTCAATCACTTCTTCTTCGCTGTGGAATTTGATAACAACAGCTACAGGGCCGAAGATTTCTTCGCGAGCTACGCGCATATCGTTTGTAGCATCTACGATTAGTGTAGGTCTAATGAAGCAACCTTTACCAAGTTCGCCGTCAGTAACGCGTACACCACCAGCTGCAACGCGAGCCCCTTCTTCTTTAGCTATTTCTACATAGCTAAGTACTTTCTCAACTTGTGCTTCGTAAATCAAAGAACCAAGTTGTGTAGATTCATCCCAAGGTAAACCAACTTTTACTTTATCAAATAAAGCGGAAAGTTCAGCTACGAATTTATCATAAATTGTATCTTGTACGAAGATACGGGAACCTGCGCAGCATACTTGACCTTGGTTGAAGAGGATACCGAGCATTGCCCCATCAAGAGCTTGTTTCCAGTTTGCATCTTCAAAGAAGATATTCGCAGATTTACCACCTAATTCCAATGTAGCAGGAATCAAGCGTTCAGATGCTGCTTTATATACATCAAGACCTACTTCTGTAGAGCCTGTGAAAGCAAGTTTACTGAAGCCAGGATGATCAAGGATATATTGACCAGATTTAGAGCCTTTACCAGTTACGATGTTCACAACACCTGCTGGCAAGATGTCTTTCAAAATATCTCCTAATACTAAAAGGCTAAGGGATGTATGGCTAGAAGGTTTAATAACAACTGTACAACCTGCTGCAAGAGATGGTGCCAGTTTCCAAGCGGCCATTAGGAATGGGAAGTTCCAAGGCACGACTTGACCTACAACGCCAATCGGTTCGCGAACGATGAGGCTCAAGGTATTTTCATCAAATACTTGTGCAGAGCCTTCTTCGGAACGAAGTACGCCAGCGAAGTAACGGAAATGGTCAGCACCAAGTGGAATATCTACGTTCAAAGTTTCACGGATTGGTTTACCATTGTCATATGTTTCAACTTGTGCCAAGTGCTCTTTGTGCGCATCAATAGCGTCAGCAATTTTTAACAAGTAATCAGCGCGCTCTACTTGAGATACTGTTTTCCAAGTTTTAAAAGCTTCTGTTGCAGCGTCTACCGCTTTATCAACATCGTCTTTCGTAGCCTCTGCACAGATAGCGAGTTGTTCGCCATTAGCAGGGTTATATACATTGAATTCAGCGCCGTCAGATGCAGCTACCCATTCATTATTAATTAAAAGTCCATATCTTTCTTTAAGGTTCAAGCTCATAGCATTACCTCCTATTTAGGAACATATATTGAGGAAGATTTCCTCTGTGATTTCATCATACCCCTTATATCTAAATATTTCAATCAGATATATCATTTTCGATATATCTGTTCTGCATTATTATACATAGTTTTAAGTTATATAGAAAAACCGCACCCTCAAAATCCATAGAGTGCGGTTTTGTGTACTAATGACTTTTAGTCAAGTGTATTTCTCAATAATATAATTCAATTGATACTAATTGTTTTGACCGACCACCATTGTTACGATTATTATTACGGTTATTGTTACGATCGATGTTTCGACGTTGTCCGTTGTTATTTCTGTTTCGGTTATTATCGTTATTCTTTGGCTTTTCTGGTTGTAATGCTTTTACAGATAAACCAATACGATTACGTTTTACATCAACAGAAATAATTTGAGCTTCAATGATATCGCCTACAGCCAGCACATCAGATGGATGTTGACGGCTATTGCATAATTCGCTGCGATGCAAAAGGCCATTAGTTTTAAGACCAAAGTCTACAAAGGCACCAAAATCAACTACGTTGTGAACAGTACCTTTTACAACAGTTCCAACTTGAATATCTTCAAGGCTTACTACATGTTTTCTAGTAAGTGGTGCAGGCAAGTCTTCACGAGGGTCACGACCTGGTTTTGCCAAAGCCCCTAAGATATCTCGTACCGTTGGTACACCCGCATCAAGTTTAGCGGCCATTTTTCCGGCATCAACAAGCGGTAATTTCACTTGTAATGCTTCTAGTTGCGCTTTGTCTTGCAAATCTTTCAAGGCAAAACCTAATTCACCAATAATACGTTCTGCCAATTCATAAGACTCAGGATGGACAGATGTATTATCTAATGGATTTTTACACTGTTGCAAGCGAAGGAAGCCCGCACATTGCGTGAACGCCGCAGGACCTAAGCGAGGTACTTTCAACAATTCTTTACGGCTTTTAAATACACCATTCTCTTGACGATATGCAACGATATTTTTAGCTACTGTGCTAGAAATGCCTGCAATATGTTGCAAAATAGCTGGAGATGCAGTATTGAGCTCTACCCCAACGTGGTTTACTACAGTTTCAACGACTTGATCCAACGTATGGGTCAATTGTTTTTGGTTGACGTCATGTTGGTATTGACCTACGCCGATAGATTTAGGATCAATCTTAACAGATTCAGCCAATGGATCTTGTACACGACGTGCAATGGATACGGCACCGCGTATGGTTACGTCTAAATCTGGTAATTCATCGATAGCCAATTTAGAAGCAGAGTATACAGATGCGCCTGCTTCATTGGTGATAATGTAATGACAGTCTAACTTTTCCTCTTCAATCATGGTGGAAGCAAACTGCTCTGTTTCGTAGGATGCAGTACCATTACCAATAGACAAGAGAGTAACTTTGAACTTACGGATTTTATCAGCCAATACCTTTTGCGCTTCTTTGCGAAGCTTTTCACTATTCGTTAAATAGTAGGCACCATAATCTAGCACATTACCTTGTTGGTCGATAATAGCCATCTTACAACCTGTACGGTAACCAGGGTCAAGGCCCATGATAACGTGGCCTGCCAAAGGTGGCTGCAATAATAGGTTCTTAAGGTTTACACCGAATACCTTGATAGCTTGCTCATCCGCATTTTCCGTCAACTCATTGCGTATATCACGCTCTAGAGCAGGGAAAATTAGACGTTTATACGCGTCTGCTACTGCAGCCGCTTTATAGTCTGCGAATATGGATTTCGGATTTTTCTCTAACTTTTGCACCATGTAAGCAACATACGTATCACCTGGTACAGTAAGGGCTAACTTTAAAGCCCCTAATTTTTCACCACGATTAACCGCCAAGATACGGTGAGACGGCATTTGACGAACCGGCTCGGCATATTCTGCGTATTGCAAGAACTGTTGTTGTACCTCTTCATCACCAGTCAACTCAGCTTGAATAAAGCCTTCATTCCACATCTTTTTACGTAAGTAAGCACGGAAGTCTGCACTATCACTAACAATTTCCGCTACGATATCTGACGCACCTTGAATAGCATCCTCTGGTGTTGGCACCTCTTCCGTTACAAATTCTTTAGCAATCTCTAAAGGATCACCAGAAGTAACCGTATCGTTAAGGACCATTTCCGCCAACGGCTCTAAGCCTCGTTCACGGGCAATCATAGCACGGGTGCGTTTCTTAGGACGGTATGGTAAATACAAATCCTCTAACTCTTGAAGCTTTGTTGCGGCTTCTAAGGATTTCATCAACTCGTCGGTCATCTTTTCTTGCTCTGTAATAGACGCAATGATTTCTTGGCGACGTGTTTCCAAGTTGCGCAAGTATTTAATACGTTCTTCAATGGTGCGCAATTGCTCATCTTGCAATTCGCCCGTTACCTCTTTACGGTAACGCGCAATAAATGGCACCGTATTGCCTTCGTCCAATAATTCTACGGCAGCTTGCACCTGCTTTGGCTTAACATTTAATTCACTGCCAATAATGGCAAACATTCTTTCACTCATTTAGATGCCTTTCTGCGATAGGTTACAAAACGATGAGGATATTTGTTCTTTTCATCCACCGCTCCGTCTACTACGGATTCAATGGTGAAAGCCTCCTCTGGGAACTCTGGGAAAAATGCATCCCCTTCAAATTCGTGGTCTACCTCTGTAATGTACATCGTATCCACGTAAGGCAAGAGCCTCGTATACTTGAGCACCACCGATGACATAGGCCGCATCAAGAGCACGTGCTGCTTCTGCAGCCGCCTCAGGGCTATGGAAAATCTTAACCCCTTCAGGCGCATCAAAGCCTTTATCGCGGGTAATAACCCAGTGCTCACGATTTGGCAACAGGAACGGCAAACTTTCAAAGGTCTTACGTCCCATAATGATGACATGACCTGTAGTTTTCTCTTTAAATAATTTCAAATCATTCGGCAAGTGCCAAATCAAGGTATTATCTTTACCGATCACACGATTATGTGCTACGGCTACGATTAATGCTAACATACTGGCCTCTTTCAGTTCATACTATACGGCAACAGTTATAAATTATGCTATATAACAATTGTCATAAACACCTATATGGCAATAGCCATACATATTATGCTATTTAACAAGGGTCATGAATACTATGCTATACAGCAACAGTCATGGACAATTTACCTAAATGTTCATACCCATCTAATGTAACGTCCTCTGGTGTGAAATCATAAAAGTCTTTTATTTCGGGATTCACAATAATTTTTGGAGCTGGCAACGCTTGATCACGACGTGCTAACTGCTCGCGCAATGCTTCTACATGGTTTTCATAGACATGAGCATTATTGATAACATGAGTAAATTTACCAGGTTTAAGACCTGTTACTTGAGCGATCATGCATTGTAACGCTGCATATTGAGCGGTATTAAACGGAACGCCAAGGCCCATATCGCCACTGCGTTGGATGAGCATGCAGTTCAAGTGTCCATCAGCTACATCCCATAGTGTTTCATACGCACATGGTTGCAATGCCATATCATCTAAATCTTCAATATTCCACAATGTAACAATCATACGACGGCTATCAGGATCTTCCTTGATAGTCTTGATGAGATTATCAAGTTGTTTGTACTTTGCAATTTGGTAACCATAGGCCTTACCAATGGTACCATCTTCACGCATCCACTCATCCCATACGCGCACGTTCATTTCTTGTAATTTGCGTACATCATTAGATTGCATTTGCCAAATCCATAACAATTCTTTTACCGCTGTTTTGAAAGCTACAAATTTTGTAGTCAAAATTGGAAATTCCTCTTGCAAGTCAAATTGCATAATTTGATGTGGCAATTTATAGGTTGCAACACCAGTACGGTTTTGACCATACGTGCCATGTTCTAAAATATTTTCAATAATACCGAGGTATTGTGTATCTGCTAGACTCATATATCCCCCTAAATCTATGTATAATACGTGAAATAATACTAACCTATATCTTACAATATATAGTACTATCATACTAAAAAATACATAGTACTACCATATATACAGTAAAATTTATTATCCCTTATATTCTGCAATGGCCTGTAAAAATACTGAGGCCATATTTTTTCAATTTTGCTTCCCCTACACCCTTAACATTGCCAAACTCACCTAATGTAGTGGGTCGTAAATTGGCTAGGTCAATAAGTACTGTATCGGGGAAGATAAGATATGGTCGAAGCCCTGCCTCTTCGGCTAAGCACTTACGATGTTGTCGTAAATGTTCAAACAAATAAACCACCCGCCCTAGAATTAGATTTTCCTCGTGATGTAGTAGACGTAGACCGACTAGTACGAGATGGTACAGACACATGTTGTCTGATTTCCTCCACCTCTTTATGCCCACCGAGGACCTCCTCAGCACCAGCCGTCAAGGATAGCACAGGATACTTACCTGAAGAACTACGCAAATAACCAGAAGCTACAAATTGTTGGATGAGCCCTTTAATAGATTTCTCGTCTACATTACTTAGTAAACCAAATACAGGGGCGCATCGTGGCCTGCTCGCGCATAATACGGTCAGTTCGCTCACCGCGCACGATAGAAGTAATCATAGAGGCACCATAGCGTTCATCAGTGCCCATAATAGCACGAAAGACCTTCGCCTCTTTTGTTACATTGACCTTATCACCGGATCCTTTACAGGAACTACAATTATCGCAAGTAGTCCAAACGGTGCTTTCACCAAAATAGTTAAGCATATATTTACGTAAACAATTACTGCAGAAACAGTAGTCAATCATAGACTGTAACTTGCGGAGCTCCACCTCTTGTCGCTCAGGCGTCTCGATGGACTGTTCAATCAAATATTTATGAACCTGTACATCCTGCCCACTGTAGAGCAAGATACATTCTGCCGGAGCCCCATCGCGACCTGCACGCCCGGCCTCTTGATAGTAGGACTCCATGTTGCGCGGCATCTGGTAATGCAACACATAGCGCATTATACTCGATCGACCCATCCCAAAGGCATTAGTAGCCACCATGACCTGCAGTTTATCGTCTGCATAAGCGTTTTGCATCTCACGGCGCACCTCATCGCTGAGCCCCCCATGATAATGGCCCACCTTAATGCCTGCACGGGTTAGATTTTCATACACTCTATCTACATCCTTACGCGTCGCACAATAGATAATACCATTTTTGTTATCATGTTGGCGTACATAGTGAACCACATAATCCATGCGCTTTGGTGTACGGATGACAGAGAAGGATAAATTAGGCCGATCAAAGCCCGTTACATACACATTAGCCTTATCTAAACCTAATAGTTTTTTAATATCATTTTCTACATATTTCGTAGCCGTCGCTGTGAAAGCCCCTACAATAGGTCTTTTAGGCAGTGAGTTGAGCCACTCACCGATGAGGCGATAGGACGGTCTAAAGTCATGGCCCCACTCAGAGATACAATGGGCCTCATCCACAATGACTTGAGCTATAGGCAACGCTCGCAATACATTACAGAAGAAATTAGAACCTAGTCGCTCCGGCGCAATATATAAGAGTTTGATCTTACCGCTACGCACTTCGTACATCGTTTTATTAAACTCCGCTTGCGTAAGGGTACTATTGATGAGTGCCGCTGGAATGTTCTGCACTAAAAGACCATCCACCTGATCTTTCATAAGAGAAATCAGCGGTGAAAATACGATAGTAAGCCCCGCCTTACAGAGCGCCGGAATTTGAAAGCAAATAGATTTCCCTGCCCCCGTCGGCATGATACCGATTACATCTTCATTGCGTAATAAGGAGGCAATAGGGGCCTCTTGAGCCGGTCTAAAGGAGGTATACCCAAAGTAAGTTTCTAACATGCGTAGTGCTTGTTGTTTTGTCACAACTGGTTGTTTTAGATTTTCTTGTTTTCTTGTCCCCTGTTGATCCATGAGTACCTCCTTTCACGTGTCATTTTTCCATTCTATTATTTTATCATATTTCGAGTATTTTCGGTTTATTAGTATATACGATTTATAGGTTAACCGTCTAATGCCCAAGATGAAAGTATATGCTTAAAATCCGTATAGAAATTAATACAATCTCACAAAATTTTTACACTCTAAAGTGCTAATATATGATACAATAAGAATTATTTATAATACTATAGAATGAAAATTTAACCTAAAATTTAACCTAAGGAGGTTTTATATAGTCATGACACAAGACAACTTAATGATTATTATCGCCTTTGCCTTATACCTAGGACTCATGATGTATATCGGGGTCTACTACTATCGCAAATCAAACAGCATCGGTGATTACATCCTCGGTGGCCGACAACTAGGTCCATGGATTACAGCGCTTAGCGCGGAGGCCTCTGATATGAGTGGTTGGATGCTTATGGGTGTGCCTGGCCTCGCGTATACAACGGGGATTTCAGGAGTATGGATTGCCGTAGGCCTTACGTTAGGGACTTGGGCAAACTGGAAATTCGTTTCTAGACGCTTGCGTAACCATACAGAGGTAGCTAGCGATAGCCTTACCTTACCGGATTATTTGAAAAATCGTTTCCACGATCAATCCCATTCGGTAGCCGTTATCTCAGCCCTATTCATCTTGATTTTCTTCTTGATTTATACATCATCGGGCTTTGTGGCAGGGGGCAAGTTATTCAACACCATCTTTGGTCTTGATTACACCGTATCCCTCTTCATCACCGCAGGCATCGTCGTATTTTACACCTTCCTCGGTGGTTTCCTCGCTGTATCTTGGACGGACTGTATTCAAGGGGCATTGATGTTCTTTGCCATCTTAGCGGTACCAATTACAGCTGCCATGTTTATGGGTGGTCCTGTAGAAACATTCCAACTCATTCAACAGGAGTTTCCTCAAGGACTTAGCCTATTCGGTGATCCATCTGATTGGTTCACTTGGGCTATTGGCTTGATTTCATCTCTTGGTTGGGGGCTTGGCTACTTCGGTCAACCTCATATCCTCGTAAGATTCATGGCCATCTCCGATGCTAAAGAGTTAAAAAAATCTACGAATATCGCCATGGTATGGGTTATCTTATCCCTTATGGCAGCTATCGCGGTAGGCCTCATCGGTCACGTATACATGTTGCCAGATAAACTGGTAGGTACTGATGCGGAAACAGTGTTTCTCATCATGACAGAACGTCTCTTTACACCATTTGTAGCAGGTCTCATCTGGTCTGCTGTATTAGCAGCTATCATGAGTACTGCCTCTGCACAATTGTTAGTAACAGCTTCCGCTATTGCTAATGCTATATCATCCTAAAGCAGGCGATAAGGAGCTGGTACTAGTAAGCCGTATCGTAGTACTTATCGTAGCATTGATTGCCATCTATATGGCAATGGATCCAGATAGCTACATCTTAACAATGGTTGCCTATGCATGGGCAGGCTTTGGTGCTGCCTTTGGTCCAGCCATATTGTTCTCCTTGTTCTGGAAACGCATGACACGTCATGGCTGTATCGCTGGTATCGTAGTTGGTGGTTTAACAGTACTGATTTGGAAACAATTTGAATTCCTTGGTCTATACGAAATCGTGCCAGGCTTCCTCTTCTCTTCTATCGCGATTTATGTGGTGAGTATCACGGATAAGTTACCGCCTCGTCCAGTTCTTAAGGACTATAAAGAAGCAGAGAAAATGCACATCCTATAAAACAGAACACATAAAAATAGAGCTAGTTGATTCAACGATCAACTAGCTCTTTTATTATGAATATTGTTGTAAGCCTTCTTTTATAGCTTCCTTCACTTCAGTCACCAAGGATGCTGGTGAAAGTACTTTTACACTTTGCATATATTGGAGAGCCCAATATTTAAAAGCGTGATGATTTACACGTACACGACATACCACATCATCAGGTGTTACATCACTAAATTCCACATTACCATCGAACCAATCTAAGATTTGATTTACGATAGAACGTTTTGCTTTAAAGCTCACCGTAATGGATTCACCACCGAACATATAAATATGCTCTTTTACGTATTGAGACACATTAAAGGTGCGTTGCTGTTGGTATCCCTTTATCTCCCGTAAAGGTTTTCTCCGTTCGCTTAGCACCGTAATGTGTGCAATACGATCGACGCGCAATGTAGACATGTCGTCATAATTTTCGTGGTTCCCAACTAGGTAATAGTGTCCCCGATTCATTACTAGTTGGAACGGATTAAATACATATTTCCGTTCCTTGTTATGATCTGGACCAAGATTGATATGTAAACGCTTATCCACGTCAGGTTGGCAATAGGCCAACGAAATTTTTCTCCCCTTTTGTATCGCTTCTTCTATGAGATCAATGTTAAGGAATAAGTCCTGGCTCCTATGAAGGTAACCTGTAGCACTTTCAATATCAATACCATGTGGCTTGAAATGAGAGCTACCCAGTTTAGCTACACGACTAATTAAATCCTTGCGTTGAGATGCTGTAATATGACGAGAAGCCAACACACCATCAATCAATAATCGCAATTCCGAATCTTCAAAAGTATGAATCATGTAGAAATCGGTACGGCGAATAGTGCCATCTGCTCCCACGGCTGACTCTTCACATTGAATACCAAAATCACCAGATTCATATAAATCATTTAAATGACGGCCTAAGGTCTTCCGATCCACGGACACCTCGTACCGCTCAGCTAATATACTGCGGATCTCCTCTTGAGATAAAGTATGATTAGCATCTGTTTCACTTTTCAGGATTTCTAGTATGTATACTAGAACTGCCTTCTTAGATGCCATAAAAGACTCCTTTTACAAATAATACAATTAGTACAACTAATACAATTTATATAATCATCCACAACACACCGGATGATGTTCACAAAAATACCCATACATAGTATACCATACTTTTCATATATGGTTCATTTATTTCTCATTAATTTTATCGATTTACTATACTTTTTTAGCAAGATTAAATAACTAAATGTAATAATTATTAAATAATTCTAAACTTAATTATATAAAACAAAACCCGTTAACACTTTTTACATATAAATGTTATAAGTGTAACGGGTTTTAATTTTCACCATGAAATTAATATGAATGATTTTTTTAAAGCTCAGAATCCTAATACATTGTCAGTCCCTATTAAGAAATACCATCTGTTTTCTTATTTCTAAGGAAACCTAGATCTCCCATGCGCTTTGTCAGCTCATTATAAAAGGCTTCTGCCATCGCATTTTGGTGCTTACCAGTTTGCGATTTATCGGCACTAAAAATGGTATCTTTAATTTTTTTAGTTAAAGTAGACTTAGATTTTGGTTTATTCAACAACTCCATGAACATTAAATCTTCTTCAGAAATATCTCCAATAGCATCATTAAATGAATTCCCACCGTAAATATACTCACCACCACCATCAGCTATGGCTCACTAAGTTTGTAAATCGTGCCGGTACGTAGGATAGACCTTCCATATACTCTTGCTTTTCTGGGAATGTTTTATAGAAACGAATACCACCGCGTACCATATGCTCTACTACAGCTTTATATAGACTGCATACAGCAGGTTCCAATTCATCATCAGATGCATTAGCCGCCTCATGAGCCGCTTTTAAAATAGCTAATGCTTCAATCATGTTAAAGGTGCCATCCTTGATTAGCGCTTGGAACGTATCTTTTACTAAGGTATTTTCAAACATTTCCAAAGCCTCTTCATCAAATAGAATTTGGAAGGTAAAGTTATTTATTACAGTACGCACAGGAATGTATTTACTTCAGCAGGATTTGACACAGCATAACTGATATCTTTCAGCACTTGCTTTACAGATAATAGACTTACGGAATGTGGTATCAAGCATAAAATCTAAATATTGCTCTTGATCTGCTTGGCTGTTAGGCGCTAGTTGCTCAAGTTTGTCTGCAATGCTTTCATCATAAGTACGAACCATAGATAATGTAAGATCTGCATCACCTACATAAGCGAGATTATTAGCCTTAAGATGATCATTAAATTGATAGAGATAGCAAGGATCATTATGAGGTTCTAAATGGTCATGACCTACATAATAGTCGTCCTTTTGCATAACGGAGCGCAAGGCACCGAGGAATTTACTATTACGTTCTTTAAGATTATCGTAGTTAAGGATTTGTGCACCTACCAAGCTACCACAGTCTTACCACGCAATACCTTTTCCTTATGCGTAGATTCATCATGGCCACGATTAGCAAATAACATGAGCTGACGAACCTCTTCCATGGTATGCCAGCCTGGATAGGTATTATAAGATACGTAAGCAATACCATTATCAGCTAAATGATTGGAAATAATATCAAGCAGTTTATCCTTCATTTCATCGCTGATCCAAGAATAGAAACCGTGCGCAATAATATAGTCAAAGGTTCCCATGGATTCATCAAAATTCAAGATATCCCCTTGTACTAAAGATACATTATAAAGTTTTGCATCCCCGATAATTTTATTCCCCTTCTCTACTTGGTCTTGTGAAAGTTCAATCCCTACAAAGGTCGCTTCAGGATTGTGAGCTGCTTGGGAAATGATATTACCACCATAGGTAGCACCTAATTCAAGGACACGTGCTGTTTTAGCCGTTGGTGGCTTAAGACCTACAAGTGTATATGCCTCTAAATAGGCAGGTGTAGTAAAGGAAATGGATAGGATTTATAGCCTAACTCTTTATATATCGTTTGTTGCATTTCTTCATTTGCCATTTGTGTATTATCCTTAGCCATATATACCTCTATATTTAATATTAGAATTATTCAAATATGTATTACTAACATTATGTATTGCTAGCATTATGTATTGCTAGCATTATGTATTGCTAGCATTATGTATTGCTAGCATTATGCGCTACATCATTATACCAAATTACTAGTATATTACCTATGTTTTAAGCAGTTGATACTTAAATAATTCAACAGAAGCTAGTGCGATAAACTAATGTATATCAAATCATTGCTATACTATTTAGAAAACTAAATTACATACAAAGGCACCCTCGAAAGGGTGCCTCATATAGTTATCAGCCGTTAAATAACGAATTATTTTACGTCTTCAAAACCTTTTTGTAAGCGAACATAGCTTAAGCGACGTTCTTTAGCGTCTTGTTCAGTTTTAGCGAACAATTCTTCTGCAACGTCTGGAGCTGCTTTCGCCAAGGAAGCGTAACGTACTTCACCTTTAAGGAAGTCTTGGAAGCTTTCAGTTGGTTCTTTGGAATCCAAGGAGAATGGATTTTTACCTTCTTCTTTAAGTTGAGGGTTGTATCTGTAAAGATCCCAGTAACCAGCTGCAACTGCTTTACGTTGTTCTTCTTGAGCTTTACCCATACCAGCTTTAATACCATGGTTGATACATGGGCTGTAAGCAATGATCAAGGATGGACCTGGATATGCTTCAGCTTCTGTAACAGCTTTCATCAATTGGTTTTTATCTGCGCCCATAGCTACTTGTGCTACGTATACATAACCATAAGACATAGCCATCATGCCAAGGTCTTTTTTCTTAGTACGTTTACCAGAAGCTGCGAATTGAGCAACTGCTGCTACGTTAGTGGATTTGGAAGCTTGACCACCAGTGTTGGAGTATACTTCAGTATCGAATACGAAGATGTTGATGTCTTCGCCAGAAGCTAATACATGGTCAACACCACCGAAACCGATATCGTATGCCCAGCCGTCACCACCGAAGATCCAGTGGGAACGTTTGATCAAGAATTGTTTTTTCTCAAGAAGTTCTTTCAACTCAGGAGTTGTAGCGCCTTCAGCTTCGATAGCTGCTACTAAACGTTCGGAACGTTGACGAGTAGCCGCACCAAGGTTAGCGAATTCAAGCCATTGTTCTAAAGCTTCTTTCAATTCGCCAGTAGCAGTTTCAGCAGCTTTCGCAGCCACTTCTGCTAATTGTTGACGAACTTTCTTAACACCGATGTACATACCATAACCATACTCAGCATTGTCCTCGAACAAGGAGTTTGCCCAAGAAGGACCTTGACCTTGTTGGTTAGTTGTGTATGGAGATGCAGGCATGGAAGCACCCCAGATGGAGGAACAACCAGTTGCATTGGCAATCATCATGCGGTCGCCGAATAATTGAGTTAACAATTTAGCGTAAGGAGTTTCACCACAACCTGCGCAAGCACCGGAGAACTCGAACAATGGTTGTTCGAATTGAGAACCTTTAAGAGTCTCTTTATTCATAGGGTTTTCTTTTACAGGAAGGTTAACACCGTAATTCCAAGCTTCAGCTTGTTCAATTTCAGTGTCGATGGAAGTCATTACGATAGCTTTGCCTTTTGGAGATGGACAGATATCAACACAGTTACCGCAACCCAAGCAGTCTAATGGGGATACTGCGATACGGAATTGAAGATCTTTAGCGCCCATAGCAGGGATTGTATCGAAATGTTCTGGAGCCGCAGCCACTTCTGCTTCAGTTGCCAAGATTGGACGAATTGTAGCATGTGGACATACGAAGGAACATTGGTTACATTGGATACAGTTTTCTGGTAACCATTTTGGAACGAACAATGCAGGACCGCGTTTTCGAATTTAGCAGCCAGGTAATGTACCGTCTTCGTAACCAGCGAATGTGGATACAGGAAGATCGTAACCAGCTTGAGCATTGATTGGTTGTGCAATGTTTTGAACGAAGGATGGGCAAGACTCACAACCAGGTTTTACTGTGTGGTTGCCTTCATCAACAGCGTTTTTCAGTCAGCAGGAACATCTACTTTTACCAAAGCACCAACGCCTTGATCGATAGCATTGTTCATATCAACGATATTTTGACCTTTTTTACCGTAAGAAGTTACTACGGATTCTTTAAGGTATTTAATAGCATCTTCAACAGGGATGATTTCAGTCAATTTGAAGAACGCAGCTTGAGTTACCATGTTGATACGACCGCCCAAACCGATTTCGGAAGCGATTTTCGCAGCATTGATGATGTAGAAGTTCAATTCTTTTTCTGCGATTTGACGACGTAATTTAGCAGGTAAATGTTCGTCCAATTCTTCAGGAGACCAAGTACAGTTCAATAAGAATGTACCACCTTTTTTGATGCCGCGGATCAAGTCGTATTCATGTACGTAAGATTGACGGTGACATGCTACGAATTGAGGTTCAGTTACCAAGTAA
>SCPO01000131.1_pt1 | contig 279932 bp, 304 predicted proteins | sample 6106821 | NCBI WGS metagenome assembly SCPO01 (sample SAMN10720448, study PRJNA508395) | human gut metagenome | isolation source: Participant 2 stool, 0 month | host: Homo sapiens | collected 2017
ATTTCATCACCAAAAGCATGGGATGAGCATATTCCACCAGCAGTCATTCCAACAGAAGAAGAAACAAAATTCTACAAAGGACCAAACAATGATAATCTGCCAGATATGAGAGGAGCGATCAAAGATATCTCTCGTCAGGGATGTACAGATGACATCGGATGCTGGCCAGTAGATCCAGCAGAAGCTAGAAAAACAGGAGCTGTATACGCAGTACGTGACTTCGAAAAGTTAAATAATGTTCATGGAACAACTCATCCAATGTTACTTCGTTTCATTACAAGTAATGATTACGGACACTTTGGAGAAATGGTACTTCCAGCAGGAGGATACGGACCAAGATGTTCAGATCCAGATGTTCACAAAGGTGACGGAGCATTATATTGCGTAGATGGACCAGTGACTGTAAACCTAGTTGACGCTGAAGAAAGTTTTGTACTGGAACCAGAAGATACATTCTTCTTACCAGCAGGAACAAAATATCAGTTAGTAAATTTTGAGAATAAACCAGTAAAAGTAGTCTTTGCCATTACTGAGCTGTAATTGTATAATATGGGATGATAAAGGCAGCTTTATCATCCCATATTAACTAAAAGCCAGAAAGGAAAACAAAGATGAAAACATACAAAGGAATTATTTTTGATTTAGATGGAACTTTATTAGATACAATCGAAGATTTAAGAGACAGCGTCAATGATGTTATGAAGATCTATGGATGGAAAGAACATGATACGAAAGCATGCAAACAGATGGTAGGGAATGGCTTTCGTAAATTGATCACAAGGGCGTTGCCAGAGGATAAACAAAAAAATGAATTGTTTATTGATGAGGCAGTGAATCAATTTTCAAAAGCGTATCAGAAGAGATATTTAAACAAAACAATTCCTTATGAAGGAATTCTTAAATTGCTTGAGAGCTTAGAAGAAAAAGGAATTAAAATTGCAGTTAATTCCAATAAACGAGGAGATTATACCAGTGCGCTGGTAAATAAATATTTTTCACAGTTCCCATGGACCGCAGTGTATGGAGAACGTGAAAGTGAAGGGATTCCTAAGAAACCAGATCCAAGCGCAGCATTAGAAATCGCAGATTTGATGAAACTTCCAAAAGAAGAAATTTTATATATTGGAGATTCAAAAACAGATATGCAGACAGGGCAGAATGCAGGTATGGATACCATCGGTGTTTCATGGGGATTTCGAGGAAGAAAAGAACTGGAAGAAAATCATGCATCCTATGTGGTTGATCATCCGGAAGATATCTTGAAATTTATCTGATCGAAGAAAGACAGACAAGTGGGTGCAGAAGAAAGGATAAGAATATGGAGAAAAAATACCTTTTTTTCGACATTGATGGAACTTTGACAGACAGATCAACAGGCGAGATCGTCCCAAGTGCAAGAGAAGCATTGACAAGATTAGAAGAAAATGGACATTTCGTTGCAATCGCAACTGGACGCGCTCACTACAAAGCAAGAAAATTCACAGATGCCAATGGATTTAAGAACATGGTATGTTGTGGAGGAAATGGCTGTGTCATAGATAATGAGTTAGTAGAAAATATTCCATTAGATAAAGGCGGATGCATTAAGATCATTCATCAGGCAGAAGAACTTGGTTATGGATGGTGTGTGGCATTAGATGATACGAAAGATGTGTACATGACGGATGATAAATTCTTACGTCAGGTCGGAAAAAGAAAAGAACCAACACGTTATATCATTGATGACATGTTGGAAGTAGAAAAAGCAGATGCCATTTATAAAGTATACGTAGCAATTCCAAAAGAAGATGAAGAGAAGCTGACAACAAAGGAACTTGTTGGACATTTAAGATTTGAACCAGAATATTTAATGTTCCAGCCAGATAACAAACGTGGCGGAATCATAAAAATGATGGAACATTTAAATGCAGATATCAAAGATGTTGTAGTCTTTGGGGACGACTACAATGACATGGATATGTTTTGCCCAGAATGGTTCTCCATTGCGATGGGAAATGCATGCCAGGATTTAAAAGATATCGCAAATTATGTAACAGACAGCAATGTAGATGATGGAATTAAAAATGCATGTGAGCATTTTGGATGGATTTGATATAACTTATTACGGTAATTTCCGTTAGATATTGGAGGGAAAAGATCATGAAAATATCATTGGGATGTTACGAAGCAGCTTATCAGTTAAAAGAAACAATCAAACAACACCTTCAGGAAGCAGGACATGAAGTCATTGATAATGGAGTAGGAGAAGGGGAAGTTGAATTATACCCGGATGTTGCAGTAAGAACCTGTAAGAAAGTAACAGACGGTACTTGTGATCGAGGAATTCTTGTATGTGGAACAGGAATCGGAATGGCAATGACAGCCAATAAAGTGCCGGGAATCCGAGCAGCAGTTTGCCATGATCCATTTTCAACAGAACGTTCGATTTTGAGTAATGATGCAAATGTCATGTGTATGGGAGCAAGAGTCATTGCACCACAGTTGGCACTTTATTTATTAGATATCTGGATGGGACTTACATTCAAAAATGGACCATCCACACCAAAAGTAGAAAGAATCATGGAATATCAGAAAGAATTTTGTGGAAAATAGGAGGGTGTTGTTATGAAATTTAAATTTGGAGTAGACAGCTTTATCTGGGCAGAAGATTTTAAAGAAAAAGATCTCTGGATCATTGAAAAAGCAAAAGAAATAGGATTTGAAGTCGTGGACTTCGCAATCGCAAATCCATATACATTTCCAACGGAGCAGGTAAAAGCTGAATTAGCAAGAGTTGGAATGGATTGTGTTTGCACAACAACATTAACTTTGGAAACAAACCCAATTTCACCGGATGAAGAGATTCGTAAGGCAGCAGTTGCAGCGATGAAGAAATGCGTTGACATCTGTAATACATTGGGAGCGCCAATCCTTGGCGGAGTAAACTATGCTGGATGGGGATACCTTACAAAGAAGCCAAGAACTGACCAGGAATGGGACTGGGGTGTTGCATGTATGAGAGAAGTTGCTGAATATGCAAAAGAGACAGGAGATGTGACCATCTGTGTCGAATGTGTCAACCGTTTCGAAACACACTTCTTAAATATTGCAGAAGATGCAGTGAAGTTCTGTAAAGATGTTGGAACAGGAAATGTCAAAGTACATCTTGACTGCTTCCATATGATCCGTGAAGAAAAGAGCTTCTCAGGAGCAGTTAAAACTTGCGGAAAAGAATACCTTGGATATGTACATGTCAATGAAAATGACCGAGGAATTAGGAACAGGACTTGTACCATTTAAAGAATTCTTCCAAGGCATTGGATGAGATCGGATACGATGGACCACTTGTTATTGAATCCTTTGACCCAAGTTTTGAAGAATTAGCAGGAAACTGTGCAATCTGGAGAAACTTTGCTGATACAGGAGAAGAATTAGCAATTGAAGGACTCAAAATTTAAAAGCAATCGCAGATGCAATGTAATTTAGGAGGAAATCAAAAATGAATCGAATTGTAAATAATCCGGATTTTGTTGTGGAAGATATGTTAAAAGGTTTTGTAAAGACACACAAAGATATCGTGTCTACAACAGAAGATGCAAGGGTATTAAAATATAAAAATGCACCAGTTGAAGGAAAAGTTGGTATCGTAACTGGAGGAGGTTCCGGGCATAAACCAGCATTTATTGGATATATCGGAGAAAATCTTTGTGATGCCGTTGCAGTCGGAGAAATCTTTTCTTCACCAACAGCTAAAGCATTCTTAGATGCGATCAAAGAAGCAGACTCTGGAAAAGGTGTTGCATGTCTTTATGGAAACTATGCTGGAGACAACATGAATGTAAAGATGGCAATGCGTAAAGCAAAGAAACTTGGAATTGAAGTAAAAACAGTTGTAGCAAATGATGACTGTGCTTCAGCACCAAAAACAGAATTAGAAAAAAGACGTGGGGTTGCCGGTGAAGTTCTGATGTGGAAAGTTGGTGGAGCAAAAGCTTCCATGGGCGGAAGTCTTGATGAAGTTATCGCCGTAGCACAGAAAGCAATTGACAATACACGTTCCGTAGGAATCGGTACAGCACCATGTACGATCCCTGCAGTTGGACATCCAAATTTCCAGATTGAAGATGGAACGATGGAAGTAGGAATCGGGCATCATGGAGAACCTGGAATCAATGTGCAGCCATTAAAGACAGCTGATGATATAGCAGAAGAAATGTTAGATATTATCATTCCAGACCTTCCGTTTGAAAGTGGAGATGAAGTCGTTGTATTATTATCCGGATTAGGTGCTACACCAGTCATGGAACAGTACATCGTATATAACAGAGTCGAAGAGATCTTAACAGAAAAAGGAATCAAAGTACATCGTTCTTATGTAGGAAACTACTTTACATCTTTAGAGATGATGGGTGTTACATTAACAGTGATGAAGCTGGATGATGAATTAAAAGAATGCATCGATATGCCAGCAAACTCTGTAGGATTAAAACAGTTCTAATAAGAGTTGAATTCAGAGTGAAACATAGCACCATAATGAGTGCCATATTTGAACTGAAAATCATTTTAGGTAAAAAAGATTGTATGTTAAAATAAACATAGATAAGAAAAGTACAACATTAATTCAAAGAGGTGGAAATTATGTCAAGTTTTAAAAATGCCGATGCAGGAGTTATCGTAGACCAGCTGATCAAGACAATTCAGAAAGAAAGAGATTACTTAAGTGAGATTGATGGTAAGATCGGAGACGGAGATCATGGGATCAACATGAACAAAGGTTTTACGATGTGCGAGAAGAAATTAGAAGGAACTACATATAATTTGTCAGAAGGACTGACAACATTAGGTGAGACACTGTTAGAAGATATCGGTGGATCAATGGGACCTCTGTATGGAATGTTATTTGATGAGATGGCTCAGGCATGTGAAGATGAAGAAGAGATCACAGCAGATGTATTCGCAGAAATGATCACAGCCTCTGTAGAAGGAATTCAGGATATCAGCCCTGCACAGGTAGGAGACAAATCACTGCTAGACACATTGATTCCAGCAAAAGAAGCATTTGTAGAAGCAAAGAAGCAGGAAAAGACTTTGCAGAATGTTTGGATGCTATGAATGCCGCAGCAGAAAAAGGATGGCAGTCTACAAAGATCTTGTAGCCACGATCGGACGAGCAAGCCGCCTTGGAGAACGCTCTCGAGGTGTTCTTGATGCAGGAGCAACCAGCTGTTATTTCATCATCACAACCATTGGAAGCACAGCAAAGAGCCTGTTATAAGAATGATTTATATTGCGAAAGCAATGAACCCTCTATATATTCATACAATTTGTTTAGGAAGAACCTCAAAGTTTCGGAAAGAAGCTTTGAGGTTTTTTCATTGTTAGGCTTTAAGCCTGTTCAGCATAGTGGAGTTTCTCAGAAGAGAAACGGAACTTTGATGAACAATAAACCACCGGCTAGGCCGGTGAGTCAGCATTGCTTAAGCTTACAGTAAAAACCTCCAGTGATATAATTATGTTGGTTCGCCAACCACATAAAATCAAAGGAGGTTATCCAAATGGATATAAACAGTTTAGCACATACGAAATGGAATTGTAAGTATCATATTGTTTTTGCACCAAAATATAGAAGAAAAGTAGCATATGGGAAGATGAAACAGGATATTGCGAATATTTTAAGTATGCTATGCAAAAGAAAAGGTGTAGAAATAGTAGAGGCAGAGATATGCCCAGACCATGTGCATATGCTTGTAAAGATACCACCAAGTTTAAGTGTTTCAAGTTTTGTAGGGTATTTGAAAGGAAAAAGTACACTTATGATCTTCGAACGCCATGCAAATTTAAAATACAAATATGGAAATCGCCATTTCTGGTGCAGAGGATATTACGTAGATACTGTAGGGAAAAATGCAAAGAAGATACAAGAATATATTCAAAATCAATTACAAAATGATTTAGAGTATGATCAGATGACACTAAAAGAATATATTGACCCGTTTACGGGTGAGCCAGTAAACCAAAATAAATAAAATAAGCCCCATAGGGCTTAATAAGTAAATGACGGTACAGTTGGCGAACCAAATTCGATGAGTCTTTAGACTTAGCGTCGGTAATAAGCCCTTATAGGGCTAGTACAAACCACCGGCTAAGCCGGTGGTTTTGATTTCATAGGAAATTTTCTTGACATTTTTAAAAAAGTTATTGACAAATAAGAAAAAGTATATAAACTAACTGTATCATATGAAATGGTACAGTTAGTACAGCTAATACAGTATGGCATACAGTACGACAAAACAATAAGGAGGTACAGGTGTGTTTCGAATCAACCCTGCCAGTGGTAAGGCAATTTATGAACAGATTATGGAACAAGTAAAAGAAGCAGCGTGGAAAGGATATCTAAAACCTGGAGATGCTTTGCCGTCCGTTCGTAAATTAGCATTAAGTCTCAGTGTAACACCCAACACTGTAGCGAAAGCATATCAGTTGTTGGAGAAAGAGAAAGTAATTATAACAATACGAGGAAAGGGAGCATTTTTGGCAGAGAATGCTTCACAAGAGGTAGACAAAGGAAAGATGCAGGAGATCAAGACAAGTTTAAAAGAGATATTAAGTGAGCTTCGTTATGAAGGGTATGATGAAGAGAAGATAGCAAGCCTGATACATGAGATCTATCAGGATCTGGAGGGATAGGATATGAAAGTAATCGAACTAAAGGACGTGAAAAAATCATATGGAAAGAATGAGATTCTTCATGGAATCAGCCTGGATATAGAAGAGGGAAGCATTCATGGGCTGGTAGGACGCAATGGATGTGGAAAGACAACACTGATCAAATGTCTAACAGGAATTTATGAACAGGATCAAGGACAGATTCTGGTCTGTGGAGAAGAAATTTTCGAGAATCCAAAAGTAAAAGCACAGGTAGGATATGTTGCGGACAGCAACCAGTATTTTGAAGGGTATCATATCGATGAGATGGTAGAATTTTATAAACAGATCTACCCAACATTCGATGAGAAAGTATTTAGGGACTACAATCAGAGTATCGGATTAGATGTAAGCAAAAGAATCAAAGAATTATCTAAAGGACAGGCAATGTCATTAGCTTCGATGTTGAATCTGTCCATCCATCCAAAAGTGATGATCATGGATGAACCAATGTCAGGACTGGATGTGATCGCACAGAAACAGATCAAAGATTTTATTGTCAATGAAGTCGATATGAATGGGATGAGTGTTCTGATCTCATCACACGATTTAAAGGATTTAGAAAGTTTCTGCGATTCCGCAAGTATGATGAAGGACGGAAAGATCCTTTATCATGGAACAATGGATCAGATGAAAGAACGATTTACAAAATTACAGGTTGTATTTGAAGAATCAAGAAGCGAGATCTTCAAAGAACTTCCGGGAGTGATCACGTATTCTAATCTTGGAAGTGTATACACAGTAATATTAGAAGGGTATGGAGAGCCAATTCATGAGGCATTAAAACAAGCAGGAGCGATTGTAGTAGAGGAAATTCCATTAAGTTTAGAAGAAGTATTCGTCTACAGCAACCGCTAAGAGGAGGAACTTGGAGATGAAATTTTTTAGAAAATATAATCTGGTACTTCCACCAGCAGCATTGTTATATGGGATTTCCGCATGGAATATCAAATATCCGGAGGATGGACTGCCACAGACGATGATGGATGATCTTGTCAATGGATGGCTTTTGATCATAATTTTATTTGCAGCATTATCAGCAGGAATTGTATATCAACTGCAGCAAAATAAAAAACAGCAATATATCTACAGCCTTCCATGGACAAAGAAAGACATTTACCAAAGAGTCTTACAAAACTGCATATATCACTTTTGTTCGCAGAGATCATCTATGGAATTTTCTTTGCAATGAAGATCGCAACGATTCCGAATGCGGAATCAATCACGAATGTGATCATATGCACATTATGGAATGCAGTAATTTGTTTTGTATTTTGTGCACTGATACAGGTTTCATTGATCGTGACAGCATATATCTGGCAAGGACTTGTCATAGCAGTCGTTACATTTTATGTGATATTGCCGATGATCCTTCAGAATCTGGCATTTTTACTCCAGTTGCTGTTTAAGGTAAGATCTTCTAGATTTGCGATACTCGAGTGGGTTATCTATGGAAGATTCGGCAGAACATTTTTATATCCATTAAATTTTCAGCTTGATACAAATAGCTTGGAGAGCAATCCGATCTGGAAAGCACAATATGTAAATTCTGCGATCATCTGTATTGCCGTTTTATTTGCAGCAGGAGTCTTTAGTATCTGGTTTGCAAAACGACAGTTTATCAAGCAGGAGCAGGCACAGAACCGAATGTTAACAAGGTTATCAGGGATGCAGAATAAAGTCATCACGACGATAGTGATCACGATCCTGTGTTTTAATGCATTAAGTAATCATGAGATATATGTTTATATATTTAAGTATGACAAGACACTTCGAACCAGAATTTATGGATTGATCGCATGGGGAAAAGAATTTATGTGTTCATCAGATAGTTATAAACTGATCATACAGAAATTAAATGCAGTACATTGGTTTATATATTTGGTAGTGATATTAGTGATCACATATTTTGCTGTATCGATTATTCAGACAATAAGGAGGAAATGTTATGAGAGGGCTTGTTAATCATGAAAAACGAAATCTGCTAGCCATAACATTAGTGTATAGCATAGTGATATGTTTCATATTACAATATGTGATCGCAAACGATATTTCAGGAACTGCAGATCAGATCAATAATTTTTATGGAGGCATTTATAATAATTATGGCAATCTGTTTTTAGGAACATTAGATCAATACTATGAAATGTTCATTATCGTTCTTATGATACCGGTTAGTTTTGTAGCGGTAATACAGTATCGGGAAAGCAGTACATCAAAATGTGGAGAATTTTAATGCAGCTTCCGATCAAAAGAGGTCAGATTTTTCTGACAAGGACGATCACAGGAATGATGACATATACGATTCCATGGCTTTTTCTTTCATTCGGAATGATCATGATGAGAACAAAAGCACAGTCATGGTATGAGATGAATCTATCCGTATGTAAAAACGGAGCAGTACTTCTTGGAAATGATAACATCATACATTTGTGTGCGTATCTTCTATTTATATGGGTATCATTGACACTCATCTATGCCATTGCTATATTTTTTCAGAATATCTGCAAAAGACCATGGATCGCAGGAGCGATCGGAATCGGAGCAATGTTATTTCCAAACTTTATGGATTATATGATGCCAAAAGTATTATCATTCCCAGATACAATATATCATGGCTGGTGGATGGCTGCAATTTTTGAAAATGGACCGATCACAAAACAGTTTATATGGGATAAAGGTGTGAACCAGCTGGTGACGATGGCTTCGTTTGATCATTTTGCACAGATCCTTCTGATTCAGATCGTATTGATCGCAGTATTTTTTGGAGTTGCATTTTATGTATTTCAAAAGTCGGATATGGCAAAGAGGAATAATTTTATGTATTTTCCATGGATGGAGCATCTGTTTGTATGGATCTTCCCATTCTGTGTTTCATTATTCATTGTAGTGACAGGGTTCAAGATTCAGTCATACACAGGCGGCATTCTGGCAGCAGTGATCGCAACGATCATATATTATATAGTAGAAAAGCGTAAGAAAAGGAGGGCAGTATAATGTATTATTCAACTGCAACTGGTTATATTATCATATTATCACCACTGATCCTTCTAGCTTTATTGGCAACGATCGGAATCGTACTTTACCGTCATCCGTCAAAATTACAGAGAAAATGGTATAGCGTATCATTTAAGAAAAGAAAAAGAATTAAACAAATAGCGATTCTTCTTGGATTTTGTATGGCAGCAGGACTACTTATCTATCCTTTGACAAGCAAAAAACAGTTCGTATCAACGATCAGTCTGTCAGCAAATGAAAACAATTTTATCACAGAAGATAAGATCGATCAGATTTCAGAAGACAGAAGAGAAATAAAAAATGAGCAATGGCTGAAAAATTTTATAAGATGATGAAATCAGACGATGAAAGTTCGACTCTTTTAAATGACATAGGAAGTTATGAAGTATGGAAGACGAGTATCATGGAAGATAAAACGGGTGAGTATGAGCTGCGTTTAAGAGCAGAAGACACCGTTCTTCGTAGATTTTCAATACAGCAATCGGATGAAGATATTGATTCTGACGTAGATTTCGACAGTTACAATACTGACGGATTTTATGATATCATTCAAAGACCAGACAATACATTCGAAGAAAATTATCAAAAGCTTACAGATTCAGAAAAACAAGAAATTCAGAATCTCAATTGGAATTACAAAGACGGTCTTTTGTATGCAACAAATGAAAATCATAAGAGATGTATCAATGGAACATCCCAGTATTATATGAAAAACTCCAAATTGATCAATACGATGGAAAATTCAGGATACAAAGGAATAAAAAAATGGATGGAACAATGCGAAAAAGATACAGCAGGGATTAAAGTAAAGTTGGAGATAAAACATACTTGTTCCATAATACAGACAAATGGCATACATTCAAGAAAAATGGATTAACATGTCTGTATAATTACAAACGTTTTATCATTCGATTTGATTTTAACAAAGTGATTGGGTTTAGGAGTAATCTATCTGACCTTCCACAAAGTGGCAGAGAAATGTGGACAGCTATATCGGATCATAGTGGATCAGCTGCGAATGAAGTTATTCTTCGTTCTTATAATGATGAAGAATTATATGCAAGGAAAAATGTTCAGATCTTTTTGCAAGATCACAAGATCAAACAGATGTTGATCTACTGGGATGAAACAGAGGCATTCAAAGGATTCACAAAAGAAGAAAAGATATTCTTAAAAGGCTGTTTCGAAAAAATGGGTATCTCATCCAAGGATGCACAAGAATGGTTAAATACATTTATGATCAAGAAAACGCCACAGAGCGGTAAGTTAGGAAGCTGGACATACAGCAAAGGAAATAGTAAAAATCAGGTAATATCATTGATCAATCATAATGAAAATAATAATTATGTAAATTTTTACAAAAAAAGTAAAGGAAATAATTGACAAATATAAAATGATATGGTAAATTATGGGTAGAAAGTGCTTACAGCACAAACTCCCCTTAATAAACAGTTCGAGAACTACGGTTTTCCTGCGATTGTTCATCGCCCATACCCCATAGAATCTCGAAAGAATTGTATTTTAGATTATCATCATCAACAATCATTTTATATTTATCTGCAATCCTCTATCTAAGTTGTGATGTGAGCACTTTCGATTTTTAAAATATGAAAATAAGGATTCCTATGATTCTATGATATAGAAACATAAGAATCCTTTTCATTATTTTTAACAAATCACAATGACAAATCAAAAATAATATGATATGATATTATTTTGAATGGGATAATATAAGAAAGTAGTAGAAATTCACATATAGGAGGAAGAAACATGCCAGTAAAGTATGTATTTGTTACAGGAGGAGTTGTATCTGGATTAGGTAAAGGAATCACAGCAGCTTCTCTGGGACGATTACTAAAAGCCAGAGGCTATCATGTCACAAGCCAGAAGTTTGATCCGTATATCAACATTGACCCAGGAACAATGAACCCAATCCAGCACGGAGAAGTTTTCGTAACAGATGACGGAGCAGAGACTGACTTAGACCTTGGACATTATGAAAGATTTATCGATGAAGGACTGAATAAGAAATCAAACGTTACAACAGGTAAAGTATATTGGAGTATCTTATCCAAAGAACGTCGTGGAGATTATGGTGGTAACACAGTACAGGTAATCCCACACGTAACAAACGAGATCAAGAGCCGTTTTTACAGAAGTGAAGAGCCAAGCGATCAGGAAGTAGCGATCATTGAGATCGGAGGAACTGTAGGAGATATCGAAAGTCAGCCATTCTTAGAGGCATTAAGACAGTTCCAGCATGAAGTAGGACATGAAAACTGTATTTTAATTCATGTAACATTAATTCCATACTTAAAGAGTTCAGGAGAATTAAAGACAAAACCAACACAGGCAAGTGTCAAAGACTTACAGGGAATGGGAATCCAGCCAGATATCCTTGTATGCCGTTCAGACTATCCAGTAGATGATGGAATCAAGAGAAAGATCGCACAGTTCTGTAACGTTGAACGTTCAAGAGATATTCAGAACTTAGATGCAGAGGTATTATACGAAGTACCTTTGATGATGGAGAAAGAACATCTAGCACATGAAGTATGTGAATGTCTGAACATGCCATGCCCAGATCCAGATCTTGATGACTGGAAGAAGATGATCAATGCATGGAAACATCCAGAACATAAAGTAGAGATCGCATTAGTTGGTAAATATGTATCTTTACACGATGCTTACATCAGTGTCGTAGAATCCTTAGAGCATGCCGGAGTCGCGAATTCAGCAGATGTCAAGATCCGCTGGGTAGATTCAGAGAGAATCAGCTCTTACAATGTCGATGAGATGTTAGGTGGAGTTCACGGAATCTTAGTTCCAGGTGGATTCGGAGATCGTGGAATCGAAGGAATGATCTGTGCGATCAAATACGCAAGAGAAAACAAGATCCCATATCTTGGACTATGCTTAGGAATGCAGCTTACATTAGTAGAATTCGGAAGACATGTCTTAGGATTCTCTGATGCACACAGTCAGGAATTTAATCCAGACACAACACATCCGATGGTTCATATCATGCCAGATCAGGACGGAGTCACAGATCTTGGTGGAACATTACGTTTAGGATCTTACCCATGTGTATTAACAGAAGGATCCAAAGCATATGAATTATATGGAGAGAAAGAGATTCACGAAAGACATCGTCATAGATATGAAGTAAATAACGAATATCGTGACATCCTTCAGGAGAATGGAATGATGTTATCCGGATGCTCACCAGACGGAAGAATCGTAGAGATGGTAGAGATTCCAGAACATCCATGGTTTGTGGCAACACAGGCACATCCTGAGTTTAAATCAAGACCTAATAAAGCACATCCATTATTTAAAGGATTTGTAGAAGCAGCCTTAGAACATCAAGGTAAATAACACAAAAAGTTAATATAACATCATCAAAAGATTCTGAGATAGCTTAATATCTCAGAATCTTTTACGTATTATTTACAATTCAATACAATTAGAATTCAGATCTTTATGAATTCGCAGACAGAAGTTTGAGAATATGTTATAATAAAAAGATTAATTAAATTTAACAAGACATAAATATTTGACTAAGTTTAGGGGGCGAAGGTTATGAAAGTTAAAGGAGTCAGACTTTATGGAGTCAAAGATATACGTCTGGAAGAATTTGAGATCCCTGAGATAGCTGAAGATGAGATTCTCTTGAAGATAGAATGTAACGGAATTGCAGTGTCAACTTTAAAAGAGATCACATTGGCACAGAGACATTTAAGAGTACCAAAGAATATTAAAAGGAATCCTGTACTGATCGGGCATGAATTTTCTGGAACGATAGCAAAAGTCGGAACAAGATGGAAAGAGGATTATCAGGAAGGAAAACAATTTGTATTAGTACCAGAGATTCCTCACCAGATCGAATCACCAGGATATTCTTACCCTTATTTTGGAGGTGCAGCAACATACTGTATCATACCAGCAGATGTAATTGAGAAAGGATGTTTGTTGCAATATGAAGCAGATTCATTCTATGAACTTGCACAGGCTCAGGCTTTATATAGTATAGTGGGAAGTTTTCATTCAAACTATCACAGTAAAGAGGGAACCCACGATCATATATCTGGAATTAAAGAAGGTGGAAATACCATCATCCTTGGAGGAGCCGGTCCCATGGGACTAATGGCAATCCGTTATGTCCTTGGAATGAAGAAAAAGCCAAGAAGACTCGTGATCACAGATACGAATCAAGAGCGTTTGGAAAAGTAAGGAAAATGATACCGATGCAGGAAGGAACCATAGGCATGGAATAGAGCTTTATTATATCAATCCATCGATGTTTACAGACTCCGTTCCAGTGTTACTGGCAATAACCAATGAAAAAGGATACGATGATGTGTTTGTCTATGCACCACCAAAATGTGTAGCTGAAATAGGGAATCGTATTATGGCAATGGATGGCTGCATGAATATTTATGCATCAACAGCAGATAAAAATTATCGTGCTGGAATGAATATATACGGAAGCCATTATTTAAAAACTAAACTGATCGGTTCATCTGGAGGACTTCGTTCAGACCTGATCGAAGCCTTAGACCTGATCACAACAGGCAAGATCAATCCAGCAGTTGGAATCACACACATTGGAGGAATCAATGCGATTGTCGATACAACATTATATTTAAAGAAGATACCAGGATCAAAGAAAATTACATACCCACAGATTAACCTGCCATTGACAGTAATAGAGGACTTTGGGAAATTAGCTGAGAAAGATCCAGTCTTTGGAGAATTAGATGAATCTTGTAAACGACATGGTGGATTGTGGAATCCAGAAGCAGAGAAGATACTGCTTGATCATTTTAAAAAATTTTAATTTGTAAGTCGGCCAACTGTAGATTTTGAGTATATGATAAAAATAAATAAACGATCGGAAGAGCAGCTAGAGATTTTGCTCACGTTTTTACAGATTGCTGATCCGCCGGCTTTCCTTGCGAACTCGCCTTCAAGGGTATTCAAGACAGAAACTCTTTGAGGCTCAGACAACGCACCAAGCCGGCTGCGAATCCGTAAAAACGTGGCAAAATTCTAATGCTGCTCTTCCGATCGTTTATTTATTTTTATCATATACCAGAAGTCTAAAGTGTGGACAATTACAAGATTGAAAAATTTAAGTGGGTGTGTATGTTAAACGTTATTGGTTTTCAATTTTTGTAGTGGTAGACAGATGTTTATTATATTCTAAAACATCTCGTCAAATCGGTGCTGTAGAAGCCCTTTTACCTTCTGTTAATAAACACAAAAATCATTAACCAATACCATATAACATACACACTGTATAGTGGTTTGAATCACGTAAATTATTTGAATATTATAAAAAGAGATCATGTGTCGGCAACCGTACGGACACGTCTGCACTTAGCGAGTGGATGGTCGTTAGACCATTCAGGAGCTTAGTACAGTTACGTGGGAGTCCGAACGCGAGTGGGTTGCAGGCACATGATCTCTTTTTATAATATTCCACCAATAATTTCTGTCTTCAAACTACAAATCACAATTTCATTGCACGTATAGAGTTTATTACGCATAGCATTGCGACTCCGCTATCTGCGAACACAGCCATCCACATATTTGCAAATCCAAGTAGTCCAAGAATCATTACTAATGCCTTGATCGCCAATGCAAATACAACATTCTGCCAAGCGATCTTACAAGCTTTTTTGCCGATAGAGATTGCCTGTGGAATTGCTTCAACGTTTGAGGTCATGAATACAACATCTGCTGCTTCGATTGCAGCATCAGCACCGCTTCCCATGGCAGCACCGCAATCAGCACCAGCTAATACAGGGGCATCGTTGATACCGTCACCAACAAACATAACAGCTCCATGTTTGCTTCTCTGTTCCTGAAGTTTGGCAAGTTTTTCATCAGGAAGAAGTCTTGAGTAAACTTCGTCAATTCCAGTTTCTTTTGCAATCGCATTTGCAGTTGTTTCGGAATCTCCAGTTAACATAACCGTGTGAAGATTCTGTGCTTTTAAGGAAGCAATGGCGGATTTCGCATCGTCTTTTAATGTATCTGCAATAACGATCGAACCAATTAACACACCATCTTTTGCAAGAAAAACTTCAGTTCCATAAGAAGTTGTTTCTGGATAGTCTCCAGTTACATGATACTGAGCCATCAATTTTTTATTGCCAGCTAAGATTTCTGAGTTATCAATTGTGATAACAGAACCATGTCCAGCGATTTCTTTTGCGTTTTCAGGTGTTTTATAAGTTACATTTTCATCTTTGGCAGCTTCCATGATACTCTTTCCGATTGGATGAGTAGAAGATTCTTCGCAGGAAGCAGCAAGTGATAATATTTCATGTCTGGTTGCATTTCCGAGAGGGATCACATCCTGAACTTTGAAGTTTCCTTTTGTGATCGTTCCAGTCTTATCCATGACAACAGAAGTAATATCTTTTAATGTTTCAAGTGCAGCTCCGCCTTTAAATAAGATACCGATCTTAGATCCAGCCCCGATTCCAGAGAAGAATGCAAGAGGTACACTTAATACAAGGGCACAAGGACAGCTGATTACAAGGAAAGTTAAAGCTGTGTATATCCAGTGTGTCCAGTTTCCTGTCACTAAAGAAGGAATGATCGCAGTTGCAAGGGCAAGAAGTACGACAAATGGAGTATATACACGAGAAAAACGTGTGATAAAACGATCCATCTTTGGTTTGCTTGCGGCTGCATTTTCTACGGAATCCATGATTCTTGTGACCATAGATTCTTCCAGTACTTTTTCTACCTTGATCTTGATAACACCAGAAGTATTTAAACATCCAGAAGTTACATCTGTTCCGACAGAGGCAGAAACAGGAATGGGTTCTCCGGTAACAGGAGAAGTATCGATCATCGTTTCCCCATCTGTGATGATACCATCTAATGGAATACGGTCACCAGGACGTACTAATAAGATATCTCCGATTTCAGCTTCTTCGGCATCAATTACAGTGACATCTCCATGATCATCAACAAGGTTGACAACTTCAGGTCGCATATCAATGACATCCATGATCTGGGAACGGCTTCGTTCCACAGCTTTTTCTTCAAATAATTCACCAATACGATAAAACATCATAACACCGACCGCTTCCGCAAATTCTCCGACGCCGAAAGCACCGATCGTTGCGATACTCATTAAGAAGTTTTCATCAAAAACCTGACCTTTAGAGATATTTTTAAGAGCGGTCCATACGATCTTAATTCCTAAGATTAAATATGCAAGGATAAAACATACCATACTGTATACAGGCTTGGAAGATTCCAATGCTTTTCCGGCAATAAATAAAACGATACCAGCACCAAGTTCCCAGAATTCTCTGTTATCTTCAGAATTCTCTTTGGCTTTTTTCGCTTCTTTTTGTGCACGGACAGTATTTTCACGGACAACGACTTTGACATCTGGTTCGATGGAAGTACAAATATCTTGAATCTGAGGCAATAATGTTTTGGCATCATCAGACCATACACGTAACTGCTTTGTTGCAAACGTCAGATTGACGGCTTCAACACCGGGAAGATGAGAAATCTGTTCTTCCATTTTACCTGCACAATGAGCACAGCCTAATTTCTCGACAATAAATACGGTTGCTTGACCATTTCCTTCACGATTTGCAGCAGCTGCAATTGATTCATCATCGTCATCGTCATCATCACAGCAGCCACAATCGCAGTGGTCATCATGATGGTGATGATGTTTGTGGTGTTCATGTTCTTCGTGATCGTGTTCACACCCGCAGTCGCAGTGGTCATCATGATGGTGATGATGTTCGAGGTGCTCATGTTCATTATGGTTGTGATCACATCCACAGTCACAGTGTTCATCGTGATGGTGATGATGTTCATGACTTTCATGAGAATCTTCTTCCACATGTTTTCTCCGTTTAGATGATTTTTTCGTAACTTCCGTCACAATAACATCCGGTTCAATATCCGTACAAATCTTTTGAATCTCAGGAAGCAGATCTTCACGAGAAGTTTCAACATACATTTTTTTCATAGGAAATGAAAGATTTACACTTTCAACATCAGGAAGTTTCCCGATTTTTTCTTCCATTTTACCTGCACAATGAGCACAGCCAAGATTCTCAAACTCATAAGTCTTCTTCATAAATACCCCTCCTTTCAAATACAGTCTTTAACAGATCAGATACAAGCTCTCCGTCAGCAGTGTCTGCGATCGTATAATGAACTTCTTTCCCAATTCGTCTGCTTGTGATCACACCTAATTGCTTCAAAGAGCGAAGATGATGAGACACTGCTGGTGGGCTCATTTCAATCGCTTCTGCGATATTTCTAACACAGACTTCACGGTGGTATAAAAGATACAAAATACGAAGTCTGGTACTGTCACTTAACAGACCAAATAAACTGGCAGTTTCAATGGCAAATTCTTCTGGTGGAAGAACATGTTTTAATTCTGTAACATCACATCCATGACCATGGATATCCATGGAAGCAATGTTATATTTCTCCGTTTTATCCATAGAAATCTCCTTTTTATAAGATTAAATGATTGCTTAATTGTTTATGTTTTAAATATAATACTTTTAAATATTGATGTCAACAGAAATGAGAAAAATAGTTAATAGACGTATTGTTTGGTGTAATCTTGGAATTATACATAATAGTTTTTCCTAACTAGAAATTAAAAAAATATAGGATAATCAAAAAAAATATGATATACTAAAAACTACTTATACGAATTTATTAGATCAAAAAATCACATTTCGATAAAAGCAAAGATAAACAAAAACAGAAAAGGAAGTGTATCATGGAAGAGTTAAAGAACATCAAAGTAGCCCTCCTTGGTTCTGGAACTGTCGGAACAGGAGTATACAAACTGATCGAACGCCAGAGAGAAGAATTACCTCACAAAGTTGGTGCAGGTCTGACTGTCAGCAAAGTTCTAGTTAGAGACAAGAACAAGAAGAGAGAAGGAATTGACCCTTCTGTATTAACTGACCAGTGGGAAGATATTATCACAGATGATGAGATTCAGATCGTAGTGGAAGTTATGGGGGGAATCGAACCCGCCCGTACTTATATTACAGAAGCTCTTCAGGCAGGTAAGAATGTTGTCACAGCGAACAAAGACTTAATGGCAGTGCATGGTGGTGAATTATTAGATATCGCTTCCCATAATGGATGTGACTTATTATTTGAAGCATCTGTTGCAGGTGGAATTCCAATTATCCGTCCATTAAAACAGTGTCTGGCAGGAAACTATATTTCAGAAGCAATGGGTATTGTCAATGGAACAACAAACTTCATTCTGACAAAGATGACACACGAAGGAATGGAATTTGATGAAGCTTTGGCACTCGCAACAGAATTAGGATATGCAGAAGCAGATCCAACAGCTGATATCGAAGGATATGATGCAGGACGTAAGATGGCGATCATGGCATCCATTGCGTTTAACTCTAGAGTCACATTTGATGATGTATACACAGAAGGAATCACAAATATCACAGCAAAAGATATCAAATATGCAGAAGCAATGGGATGTACGATCAAATTGTTAGGGGTAGCAAAGAACACAGAATCTGGAATTGAAGTACGTGTTCATCCAATGCTGATTCCAAGTGATCATCCATTAGCAACTGTCAATGATTCATTTAACGCAGTTTTGTACATGGAGATGCAGTTGATGATGCAATGTTCTATGGAAGAGGAGCAGGAGAATTCCCAACAGCAAGTGCAGTTATGGGAGATATCATTGATGTCGCACGTAATATTCAGTTCTATTGCACAGGAAGAATCCATTGTACATGCTACAAAGACCTTCCAATCAAGAAGATCACAGAGATTGAAAGCAAATATTTCATGAGATTGTTAGTTGATGACAAACCAGGAGTTCTTGCTCGAATCGCAGATACATTAGGAAAGAATCAAGTAAGTATCGCACAGGTGATTCAGAAGAACAAGGTTAATGATATGGCAGAATTAGTTGTTATCACGGATCTTGTATTGGAGCAGAACTTTGCAGATGCTTTGGTTGAGATTAAGGGAATGGAACATACTCGTGAGATTTCTACAGTAATCAGAGTGTATTAAATTTTAATTGTAGTTGGCCAACTGTAGATTTTGAGTATATGATAAAAATAAATAAACGATTGGAAGAGCAGCTAGAGATTTTCCTCACGTTTTTACAAATCGCTGATTCGCCGGCTTTCCTTGCGTAACTCGCCTTCAAGGGTATTGAAAACAGGACTCTTTGGGGCTCAAACAACGCACCCAAGCCGGCTGCGAATCTGTAAAAACGTGGCAAAATTCTAATGCTGTTCTTCCAATCGTTTATTTATTTTTATCATATACCAGATGTCTAGAGTGTGGACAATTTAAGATTGAAAAATTCAAGTGGGTGTGTATGTAGGGCAGAATGGTGGCAAGAAGATTAATATTGAAATGCAAAATACATATCAAGAGGACTGGGCGGAACGAAGTTTGTTTTACAATTGTCGGATGTTTACAGAAGGATTAAAAACAGGACAATCCTATAGTAGTAAATTTCAATTCCATGTGATAGAATTAAGTAAAATAGAAACAACAAAAGGAAATCATTACATGGAAAAGGCGAGGGACGAGATGATTAAGATGAGCAGGGATGAAAGTGAAAGATAATCTTCTGTTAGCGAATACAAAAATGATTAGCCAATACCGTTAAATATACACACAGTGTAGTGGTTTGAATAACGTAAATTATTTGAATATTATAAAAGAAATCATGTGTTGGCAACCGTACGGACACATGATTTCTTTTTATAATATTTCACCAATAATTTCCGTCATCAAACTACAAATCACAATATATGATTCTGTATGATCAACCGAATTGACTGATACAAATAAGGCTTCAATTCATCAACTGAAACAGGCTCCCCAGTCAAAATAACATTATAGCAAGACCCTGCGACCATCTCGATGATCATATAGATCATAACTTCCGGATGATCAAATTCATGACCAGAATTCTTCAAAAGATCCATATAGATATCATAAATATTTCTCTGGGCATCATCGATCGGTTCTACCAAGGAATTCTTAAACATTCCCCAGCTTAGATGCTTTGAAATCAGTTTTAACAGAGTCGGATTAGCATTTAATGCCCGATGACCTGGTCAACGATAAAGATCAGTTGGTCTTCAAAATGATCAATGGATTGTTTTGAAGTTCCTGATAGGCGTGTTTAAATACTTCTGCAGATTTTTGGCGATCAATTTATATCGGATGTCTAATTTATCTTTAAAATACAAATAAAAGTACCCTTAGCAACGCCAGCTTCATTTACGATATCGGAGATGGAGGTCTTCTGGAATCCCTTTTCTGTAAACAGTTGGTATGCTGTATTCAAAAGGGCATCTTGTTTCTTTTCTTATTTAATTCGACCTTTTCATAGTAATTTCTCCTTTCATCTTCTTTAGTATAACGAAAAATGACCAAAGTCAAAACTTTTAAGAAGTTTATTGACTTTTGGTCATTTTGGTGTATACCATTATATAGATTAAAAATGACTATTCGTCATAAATGTAAATGGGAGGATGCTATGATACAATTTGCAAAGAAATTAGTACATCATCGAAAATTCATCGTCTTCTGGCTTTCATTTTATTGATTCCATCAACCATTGGAATCGTGAAGACAAGGATCAATTATGACATCTTAAGTTACCTTCCAGACTCTTTGGAGACGGTGAAGGGGCAGGATATCATGGTAGATCAGTTTGGAGCCGGAGCCTATTCGATGATCATTGTCGAAGATATGAATCTTCATGACGTACAGAAATTAAAACAGAAACTAGAGAAAGTCAATCACGTTGATAAGATCATCTGGTATGATGACATCGCTGATCTAAGCGTTCCCAAAGAGATGCTTCCTGAGAAAGTAAGGAAAGTTTTCTTTAATAAGAACGCAACAATGATGATCGCAATGTTTAAAGAAACAACATCATCTGATAACACGATGGAAGCAGTCACACAGATGCGTAAGATTGTTGGAAAACAGTGCTTTATCAGTGGCATGTCAGGGGTAGTTACCGATATTAAGAACCTGGTTATGCAGGAGATTCCAATCTACGTAACGATCGCAGCAGTACTTTCTCTGATCGTATTATTTGTCACAATGGAATCCTTTGCAGTTGCTTTTTATTCCTGTTAAGTATCGGAATGGCAATTCTTTATAACCTGGGAACGAATATTTTCCTAAGCGATGTGTCCTATCTTACAATGGCATTGACTGCGATCTTGCAGTTAGGAGTTACGATGGATTATTCGATCTTCCTTCTGCACAGTTATGAGAGTAATAAGATCAGATTTGAAGGTGACAAAGAACGTGCGATGGCACATGCGATTTCGAATACATTTAAGTCCATTACAGGAAGTTCCGTTACAACGGTCGCTGGATTCGCAGCACTGTGCTTTATGACATTTGCATTAGGAGCTAACTTAGGTATCGTTATGGCGAAAGGTGTTATTATCGGGGTTATCTGTTGTGTAACAGTTTTGCCATCATTGATCCTGATCTGTGATAAATTAATTGAGAAGACACACCATCGTTCACTGATGCCAGATCTTACGAATGCATCACACTTTATCACAAAACATTATAAAACAACGATTGTAGTATTTTTAATTTTGCTGTTCCCAGCAATTTATGGAAATAATCATACAGAGATTTACTATAATATTGACAAATCACTTCCACAAAGCTTACCGAGTAATGTGGCGAATAAGAAATTAAGTGACGAATTTGGAATGAGTAACATCCATATGGTCATGATCAAGAACGGCATGAGTCAGAAGGAATTAAGCAACATGCAGAAAGAGATCGATAAAGTCGACGGAGTTGAATGGTGTCTCGGAATGAACTCCGTGATCGGTTCTAGTATTCCATCCGATATGATTCCTTCTTCCATGAAAGAAATGTTGCAAAGTGATGAGTATGAGATGCAGTTTATCTGTTCAAATTACAAATCAGCAACCGAGAAAGTAAATAAACAGATTAACGAGATCAACAACATTGTGAAGAAATACAGTCCAGGTTCTATGGTCATTGGAGAAGCACCATTGATGAATGACTTGGAGACAGTAACCAATGTTGACCTTAGAAATGTAAATATCGCGTCGATCGCGGCAATCTTTGTGATCATTTTAATTGTATTTAAATCTATTTCCTTACCGGTGATCCTGGTAGCCGTGATCGAATTTGCGATCTGTGTCAATATGGCAGTTCCATATTACACGGGATTATCACTGCCGTTTGTTGCAAGTATTGTTATCGGAACGATTCAGTTAGGTGCAACCGTTGACTACGCGATCCTGATGACAAGCCGTTATCAGAAAGAGCGTATAAATGGCAAGAAGAAAATGGAAGCGATCCGTATTGCACATGAAACATCCATGCAGTCTATCATTACAAGTGGATTAAGTTTCTTCGCAGCAACGATCGGTATTGCGATTTACTCAAATATTGATATGATCAGTGCGATCTGTACCTTACTTGCACGAGGAGCTGTGATCAGTACCGTTGCCGTAATCTTTATTCTGCCGGCAATGTTTATGATATTTGATAAATTGATCTGTAAAACAACCCTCAAGATGGGTCATTTAGAATAGGAGAGCGATTGTTATGAGAAAAAGAAGATTATCGAAAGCATTAGCAATGTTTCTCGCTGCAGCTCTTACAATTCCGGCAGCAGTACCGGTAGCAGCCAGCGAGTCCACTGCAGATAAAGAAGAAACCGTATACGTAAAAACGAATGCGAATGGAGAAGAGAAACAGTTATTGTCAGTGACTGGTTAAAGAATTTCTCAGGTGAAGCAAAGATCAAAGATGCTACGGACCTGACAGACGTTGAAAACGTTAAGGGAAATGAGACATACAAACGAGGCAAAAGGACAGTATTACATGGAATGCCAATGGAAAAGATATTTACTATCAGGGAACAAGTGACAAAAATCTGCCAGTATCCATGAAAGTCACATACTATCTGGATGGAAAAGAAATTTCACCAAAGAAATTGGTTGGTAAATCAGGAAAAGTAAAGATTCGTTATGAATATGAAAATCATTCCGCCGTAACCAAAACGATCAATGGAAAACAGACAACAGTCTATACACCATTTACAATGATCACAGCAGCGATCTTAAATACAGATAACTTCTCTAATGTCAAAGCAACAAACGGAAAAGTTATCTCCGATGGTAACAAACATATCGTTATCGGAGTTGCAATGCCAGGATTAGCAGACAGCTTAAACCTTAAGAATACAAGTATTGGGTCAAATTTCGATATTCCAGAAGATTTCGAGATCACAGCTGATGTAGAAGACTTCCAGATGACAGTCACAGCGACAGTTGCGAATTCCGATACATTATCAGAGTTCGGTTTAGATGATGCAGGAGATTTAAGTGAATTAACAGATTCCTTAAAGGACCTTGAAAATGCGACAGATAAGTTATGTGATGGTTCTGGAGATTTAGTAAAGGGAATTGAAAAATTAGTCACAGCCTCTGGAAAATTAAAATCAGGAACAAAACAGATTGCAGTCAGTTCCAAACAGTTAGCAACAGGACTTGACAAACTGGTCAATGGATCTACAACATTAAAGAATGGAACCAGTCAGTTAGCGAAAGGAACCAGTGTTTTACCATCATCTACAGAGAAGTTAGATAATGGAGTGAGACAGATTCTCAAAGAACTGCAGAATAGTACACCAAGCGAAAGTGATCAGGCAAAATTACAGTCTAACTTACAGAGTGCACAGACAGGAATCACAAAAGAATTAATGAATATTAAGACACAGACAGAAAGTGTTGGTGTGTCAGCGAAGACGTTAGGTGCATTAGCAGAGTCTATTGGAGTATCAGCAGCAGATGTTGGAAATCAGGCAGGAGCAATTGGAGAATTTATCAAGAATAATTATAGTTCTCTTACAGATGAGCAGAAAGCACAGCTTACAACGATTGCAGGTTCTTTAAAGACAGATGCAGAAAACTTAGGCGGTTATGCACAATCCGTAGGAGGTCAGGCAAAGAATTTAGGAACCTACGCAGGATCTATCGGAACAAGCTTGCAAGAAACACAGACAGACCTTCAGATCGTATCAGGATGCTTAACCCAGATTCAAAATCTGCTAACAAAGACAAAGACATCCACAGCACAGTTAGAATCTGCATTAAAACAGATCGCGGCAGGAACCGGACAGTTAAAGACATCATCTAAGACACTGGCATCTTCCATCAAGAAATTAGATGAAGGAGCCAAGACGTTAAACAGTGGAACAAAAACAGCAGCAAATGGAGCGAAGAAGTTAAGCAAAGGTGCCAAAACACTGGATAATGGAATGGGACAGATGACAACAGGAATTGCAACTCTGAAAAATGGAGCTGTTACCTTGAACAAAGGAATGTTAACCTTTAGAAAAGACGGTATTGAGAAACTTGTCAATACGATCAATGATGATGCAAAAGAAATCTTAGACAGAGCTGATGCAGTGATGGATGAAGGAGAAAACTATCAGACATTTACGAAGAAGGCTAGTGGAACGAAGGGTAGTGTGAAGTTTATTATTGAGACGGAAGAACTTGAGAAATAAAGATTATTTGTTATAATGATATGTGGTTTAGGACAGGAGTTTAGGCTCCTGTCTTTTTTAGTTTGATATTACAATTTTCTACAAAAAAGTAATTATAAATTGTACAGTAGTAAATTTCAATTCCATGTGATAGAATTAAGTAAATTAAAAAGTACAAAAGGAAAGGCAAGGAAGCAAGAATTATATCGATGGGCAAAATTAATTTCAGCCAGTACTTGGGAAGAAGTCAGAGAAGAATCTGAAGGAAATCATTATCTGGAAAAGGTGAGGGATGAAATGATTAAGATGAGTCGAGATGAGAGTGAAAGATATTTATATCTGAGAGAACAAATGGCAATCAGGGATAAAGCAAGCCAGTTGCGAAGTGCAGAGAATCGTGGAAGACGAGAAGGGGAATTATTAAAGTTAATATTACAAATACAAAAGAAAATTCAAAAAAATAAAGAGTTACATCAGATTGCAGATGAAGTAGAGGAAGAAGTGATCAAAATTCAACCAATTTACGAAGCAATCAAAGAGCATCCAGAAGCTGATAAAGAAGAGATTTATAAAATGTTAAAATAGAAAAATAAAATATGCGAATTTTCAACAAATCAAAAATTATAATCAGAAAATTCTTGACAAATAAAAAATCGACTCATATAATATAAACAAATATTTAACAAGTTAAAGTGATAAATCCGATGAACAAAAGTAAGTAGCTCATCAAACAGTCTTACAGAGAGTGACCGGTTGCTGGAAGGTCATAGATATGTGATAAGCGAATGGATTTGTGAGGAGCACAGAGAACTGTTTATGAAACTTAGTAACTGTCGCCGTTATCCCACGTTACGGGAACGAGATATAAAAGCTTTTTATTATCGAACAAAGCGGAGTATCTTAAGTGAGGAGAGATATTTTCTAAGATATTTTAACAAGAAGAGAAGATCAGAAGATATTTCTTGAATATGGGTGGCACCACGGTCTATCGTCCCTAGCAATAGGAACGATGGGCCTTTTTTTCATAGGAAATTTCGATGAAATCCCCCAATATGAACAAAGTCACCATTCATGCAAAACGGTCCTATCTATAAATCATAGTATACAGATATACAAACTATGAAAAATAAAACCACGGCGATAAATTTTGATCAGGAGGCAGATATGTTATATCCGACATTAAACAAAGTTGAAGAGCTATTAAAAGAATATCAGATGGTACCTGTATTTTACGAAGTACTGGCAGATTATATGACACCGATCCGTATGTTCCAGGCACTGAGAAAAGAAGGAACGCCATGTTTCATGCTTGAGAGTGTGGAAAATAAAGACCAGTGGGGAAGATATTCCTTTATCGGGATCAATCCTAAGTCAGAGATCAAGATTTCAGGAAAAGAATTAGAAGTCGACGGAGTAAAGCAGGAAGAAGAATTCAAGATGAGCTATCTAAGTGATCTGATCGAGAAATATAAATCTCCAGTTATGGAAGATTATCCAAAATTAACTGGAGGATTGATCGGATATTTTGGATATGACATGATCCGTCAGGTGGAAAAGAAATTAACAAATGTACCAGAAGATGATCTGAAGATGCCAGAATGCCACTTATGCATGTACGATGAGATCATCGCATTCGATCATTTAGCAAATAAAGCTGTGATCATCCAGAACATCCATAAAGGTGATAATATCAAACAAAAATATGAAGAATTAGAAGATAAAGCAGAACTGATCCTTCACAAGATGGAACGTCCGGTATCACTTTCCAAAGATAGATTTACACCTGCGAAGGCAGAAGTAACATCGAATCTTACAAAAGAACAATACGAAGCGAACGTAAAGAAAGCCAAAGAATATATCAAAAACGGAGACATTTTCCAGGTGGTCTTATCCCAGAGATTTGAGGTAGAGACAGATGTTGATCCATTTGATGTCTATCGATGCTTAAGAACATCAAACCCATCTCCATACCTTTACTTCTTTGATTTCATTGACTATCAGGTGGTTGGAGCTTCACCAGAGAAGTTAGTCAGTGTCTTAAATGGAATTGTAGCAACCAAACCGATCGCAGGAACGGTTCCAAGAGGAAAGACAAAAGAAGAAGATGATATGTTGGTAAGACAGTTAGTCAATGATCCAAAGGAAAGAGCAGAACATACGATGTTAGTTGATCTTGGAAGAAATGATGTCGGAAAAGTCAGTAAGTTTGGAACTGTAGAAGTGAAAAACTTTATGACCGTTGAAAAATATTCTAAAGTCACACATTTAGTCAGTGATGTACAGGGAGAATTAAGAGATGATGAAAATCCGATCAACGCACTGATGAGTGTTCTTCCGGCAGGAACATTATCCGGAGCACCAAAAGTAAGGGCTATGGAGATCATTGATGAGCTGGAAAATAAAAAACGAGGTGTTTACGGTGGAACCGTTGGATATCTTGGATTTGATGGAAATATTGATACCTGTATTGCAATCCGGACCGTCGTATTTAAAGATGGAAAAGGATATGTGCAGGCAGGAGCAGGAATCGTCAATGACTCTGTTCCAGAGAAAGAATTTATGGAGACAAAGAATAAAGCATTAGCCGTTGTAAATGCAGTGAAGGAGGCAGCAAGGTTATGATTTTAATGATAGATAATTACGATTCATTTACCTATAACGTATATCAGTACATTGGATCTTTGTATCCACAGGTTCAGGTTGTAAGAAACGATGAAATAACGATTGATGAGATCAGAAACTTACAAAATCTAGAAGCACTTGTTATCTCACCAGGACCTGGATATCCAGACAGTGCAGGGATTTCAAAAGAGGCAATTAAAACATTCGGAAAAGAAATCCCAGTCTTGGGAATCTGTCTGGGACATCAGGCGATCGGAGAAGTATATGGCGGAAAAGTCGTTCCAGCAAAAGAATTGATGCATGGAAAAATGAGTGAGATCACAATCAATAACAAGAATCCTTTATTTGAAGGATTAGAAGATAAAATATATGCAGCAAGATATCATTCACTGATCATCGACGATGAGACATTTCCAGAAGATTTAAAAGTTATCGGAAGAGATGAAAAAGGACAGATCATGGCAGTATGTCATAAAGAATATCCGGTCTATGGAATTCAGTTCCATCCAGAATCGATCTTAACTGAAATGGGAATGAGGATCTTAGAAAACTTTTTAACAAACATCGCAGGAATCAGACTTGGAGATTCTAAAAAGGAGGAAACTATGAGCGCAGTCAATCAGGAAACATTAAAACCATTTTTAACAAAGATCGTGGAAGGAAATCATTTAACAGAAGAAGAAGCTTATAAGGCCATGGACTGCATCATGTCTGGAAATGCGACAGATGCTCAGATGGGAAGTTTCCTGACGGGTCTTCGTATGAATCATGAAACACCAGAAGAGATCACAGGATTTGCCAAAGTGATGAGAGCAAAAGCAGCGATCGTGCCAGAAGAAACAGAAGCGATCGATATCGTAGGAACTGGAGGAGACCTTACAAACAGCTTTAATATTTCTACAACATCTGCATTTGTCATTGCAGCAGCAGGAGCAAAAGTTGCGAAACATGGAAATAGAAGTGTATCCTCAAAGAGTGGTGCAGCCGATGTCTTAGAGGCATTAGGAGCAAAAATCGGATTAACACCAGAAGAAAGCAAAAAATGTTTGGATGAAGTTGGAGCAGCTTTCTTATTTGCACAGACACATCACGGATCTATGAAATATGCCGGACCAGTCAGAGCACAGCTTGGGGTAAGATCTGTATTTAATATCTTAGGACCTTTAGCAAACCCAGCAATGACAAACTATATTGTTCTCGGTGTTTATGAAAAAGAGCTGGTTCGTCCGATGGCAGATGTTATGAAGAATCTTGGAGTTAAAAGAGCCCTGATCGTATATGGAGACGACGGATTAGATGAAATCTCAATCTCATCCACAACAAGTGTCTGTGAGATCGATGGAGATGAGATCAAAGGATATACGATCAATCCAGAAGAATTAGGATTAACACTTGCCAAGAAAGAAGATATTGTTGGTGGGACAGCAGATGAAAATGCGATCATTACAAAAGATATCCTAACTGGAAAAGAACAGGGAGCAAAACGAGACATCGTTTTATTAAATGCAGGAGCAGCTCTTTATACGATCAGAAAAGCAGAGACGATCAAAGATGGAGTGAAACTGGCAGCCGAGATGATCGATTCTGGAAAGGCAAATGAGAAATTAGAACAGTTTATTGCATACACAAATGTAAAATAAATGAGGTGGAACATGATCTTAGATGATATCGTAGAAAAAAGAAAAGAACAATTACAAAGAGAAAAAGACAATATCGAGCCACAGGATATGAAAGAGATGGCATTAAATTCTAAGAATAAAAATCATGGATTTAAAGAGGCCTTAAAGAAATCTGGATTATCCGTGATCTCAGAAGTTAAAAAAGCGTCTCCATCCAAAGGTGTGATCGCAGAAGATTTTCGCCCAGTGGAGACAGCCATTGCCTATGAAGATGCAGGGGCAGCAGCCATTTCCTGCTTGACTGAAGAACATTATTTTAAAGGTGGCAGCAAATATTTTGCGGATATCAGAGCTAAGGTAGATATCCCAATGTTAAGAAAAGATTTTATTTTCGATGAATATCAGATTTATGAAGCAAAAGTCTTAGGAGCCGATGCAATCCTTCTGATCGCAGCAATTCTTTCTGAAGAAAAGATAAAGGAATTTTATGATCTGGCAAAAAGTTTAGAGATTGATTGTCTGGTAGAAGTTCATAACGAAAAAGAATTAAAGAAAGTCGTTGCATGTGGATGCGATATTATCGGAATCAATAATCGGAATTTAAAAACATTTGATGTTGATCTAAATACAACAAGTAAACTTGCTCCACTTATTCCATACGAAGCAGTATTAGTTTCCGAAAGTGGAATGAAGGATGAAAATGATATGAAAAATGTCAAAGAGCAAGGAGCCGATGCAGTTTTGATTGGTGAAACATTTATGAGATCCGATAACATCAAAGAAACAATGAAACAGTTACGGAGCTGCCTATGATACAAAATCAGATCAAAGAACAAAGTCTGAAAGTGAAGATGTGCGGCATGCGCAGAAAAGAAGATATCGCATATGCAAATGAAGTAAAACCAGATGCAATTGGATATATTTTCTTTTCAAAAAGCAAGCGTTATGTCACAGGCCAGCAGGCAAGAGAACTTGATCAAAACTTAGATCAAAAGATCTTAAGTGTCGGAGTATTCGTCAATGAAACAATTGAGAAAGTTACAGAAATCGCCAATGAAGTTCCATTAGACGTGATCCAGTTACATGGCGATGAAGATGTTATTTATATTGAACAGTTAAGACAGCAGACAGATAAAGAAATCTGGAAAGCGGTCAGAGTAAAAGATACAAAAGACATCAAGAAAGCCCAACAGCTTCCAGTTGATAAACTGTTACTGGATACATTTACAGAAGAAAAAGATATGTATGGAGGTACCGGAAAAGTAATGAATTACGACCTGATTCCAAAAGAAGGAATCAGAAAACCATTTTCATTGCAGGCGGGCTTCACAGTAAAAATATAAAAGAAATCACAAAAAGTTCATCCATACGGGATCGACATTTCCAGTGGAATCGAAACGGATGGATACAAAGATTTGAAAAAATGAAAGAAATCATGCAGATAACAGGAGGAAGACATGAATAAAATAGGAAGATTTGGAGAGTACGGTGGACAGTATGTACCAGAAATTGTAATGAACGCGGTAAACGAGTTAAATGAGGCTTATGAAACATACAAAAATGACCCAGAATTCTTAGCTCAATTACGTCAGTTATACAGAGATTACGCAAACCGTCCATCTCTTTTATACTACGCAGAGAAGATGACAAAAGATCTTGGAGGGGCAAAAGTATATTTAAAACGAGAAGATTTGAATCATACAGGTGCCCATAAGATCAACAATGTATTAGGTCAGATTTTACTTGCAAAGAGAATGGGAAAAAAAAGAATCATCGCAGAGACAGGTGCAGGACAGCATGGAGTTGCTACAGCGACTGTTGCAGCATTATTTGACATGGAATGTGTTGTATATATGGGAGCAGAAGACGTGGAACGCCAGAGTCTGAATGCATACCGTATGGAACTTCTTGGAGCGAAAGTTCATGCTGTAGAGAGTGGAACAAGAACTTTAAAAGATGCTATTAACGAGGCAATGAGAGACTGGGCTACAAATATTGAGACAACATTTTACTGCATCGGTTCTGTTATGGGACCTCATCCATATCCAACGATGGTTCGTGATTTCCAGAAGATCATCGGAGAAGAGACAAAAGAACAGATGAAAGAAATCGAAGGAAAACTTCCAGATGCTGTATTTGCTTGTGTAGGAGGTGGATCGAATGCAATGGGAATGTTTTATGACTTTATCCCAGATGAAAGTGTCAGACTGATTGGGGCAGAAGCAGCTGGAAGAGGGATTGATACGTTAGATCATGCAGCAACGATCGCAAAAGGAAGTAAAGGTATTTTTCATGGAATGAAGAGTTTGTTCTTACAGAACGAAGAAGGCCAGATCAATCCTGTATACTCTATTTCAGCAGGACTTGATTATCCGGGAATCGGACCAGAACATGCACATCTTCATGAAATCGGAAGAGCAGAATATGTGAGTATCACAGATGAACAGGCAGTCAAAGCCTTTGAATATTTATCCAAAACAGAAGGAGTGATCCCAGCGATCGAATCATCTCATGCAGTTGCAGCGGCAATGGAGATCGTTCCAACAATGAGTAAAGACCAGTCAGTCGTTATCTGTCTGTCTGGCCGTGGAGACAAAGACGTTTATCAGGTAGCAAGATACAGAGGAGTGCAGTTAGATGAAAATTAGAGAGACATTTGAGAATAGAAAAAGAATGGGCAAAAAGCATTAGTAACTTACATCGTATCTGGAGATTATGGGTACGAAACAACAAAAGAAAATATCAGAGCTATGGTAAAAGCAGGAGCAGATGTGATCGAGATCGGTATTCCATTCTCAGATCCGATCGCTGAGGGTGTTGTCATTCAGGAAGCCAGCCAGCATTCACTTGCAGGTGGTACAACACTAAAGGGAATCTTTCAGATGGTAAAAGAATTAAGAGAAGAGATCAAAGAAACACCATTTGTCATGATGATGTATCTCAATACGATCTATCGTTTTGGAACCGAAAGATTCTTTGATCTTTGTAATGAATGTGGGATTCAGGGCGTCATCGTGCCTGATATGCCATACGAAGAAAAAGACGAGATTCAGGGAGTGGCAACAGCTTACGGAGTTGACAATATCAGTCTTGTAACACCGACATCTCATGACCGTATCGCAATGATCGCAAAAGAAGCAGAAGGATTCTTATACTGTGTATCCTCCATCGGAGTTACAGGAACAAGAAGAGAATTTACAACAGATTTTGATGAATTCTTCGGTGTGATCAAGAAGAATGCAACAATTCCTTGTGCAGTGGGATTTGGTATTTCAGGACCAGAACAGGCAAAGAAAATGAGTACATACTGTGATGGTGTCATTGTCGGAAGTGCGATCGTCAAATTGATCAGTCAATATGGTAAAGAAAGTTCTGAAAAGGTTTATGAGTTTACAAAGAGCTTAAGAGATGCATTAGATGAATAAAATGATCGTCAAATGATATTACGTGAAAATTACAGCAATCAGCGAGGATTGTTGTAATTTTCTGCATTTTTTTGTAAAATAAAACTAATGGCAAAGAAAGGAAGAGACAGATCATGTTATCAAAAGAAGTAGTAGAATTATCGAAACAGCATTCTATTATCCGTGATATTTTCGAATATGGAATGAAGAGAGCAAAAGAAGTCGGAGCAGAAAATGTATTTGATTTCAGTATCGGGAATCCAAGTGTTCCAGCACCAAAAGAAATTGATGAGACAGCACTTCGCCTGTTAAAAACAGCAGATCCAGTGGATATTCATGGATATACAAGCAATGCTGGAGTACTGGAAGTAAGAGAAAACATTGCCAAGTCTTTAAATAAAAGATTTGATACAAATTATACAGCAGCGAATATTTTTATGACGATCGGAGCGGCAGCAGCCCTTGGTATCTGCTTTAAGACATTAGTTGATGGGCCAGAAGATGAAGTTATCACATTCGCACCACATTTCCCAGAATATGCAGTATATGCACAGGGAGCAGGATGCAGATTAAAGGTCATTTCTGCAGATACCAGAGCATTCCAGATTAATTTCGAAGAATTAGAAGAAACGATCAATGAGCATACCAAAGCAATCTTGATCAACTCTCCAAACAACCCATCCGGAGTTGTTTATTCCAGAGAGACGATTGAGAAATTAGCTGCATTATTAGAGAAGAAACAAAAAGAATATGGACACAGCATTTACATCATTTCCGATGAACCATACAGAGAGATCGCGTATGATGGATTTGAAGTGCCATATGTTCCACATTTTTATAACAATACATTAGTAGCATATTCTTTTAGTAAATCCTTATCACTGCCGGGAGAACGTATCGGTTATATCGTAGCACCAAATGAGGCAGAAGATTTTGAACAGTTACTGCCAGCGTTTATCGCATCTGCACGTTTACTTTCTTATGTCTGTGTGCCAACCTTATATCAGAAAGTTGTTGGAGAATGTGTAGATTTAACTTCTGACCTTTCAATCTATCAGAAGAACAAAGATTTATTCTATAATGCATTAGTGGATATGGGATATGAATGTGTAGAACCAGGTGGAGCTTTCTATTTATTCCCGAAAGCATTAGAAGAAGATGCCAATGCATTTTGCGAGAAGGCGAAAGAATATGATCTGTTGATTGTACCTGGGGACAGCTTTGGATGCCCAGGATATGTGCGTATTTCTTACTGTGTACCAACAGAACGTATCGAAAAATCCTTTCCATTATTTAAGAAACTGATCGATGACTATCGCAAATAAGCCAATATAGATAAAGGAGACTTTCAATGAACAGCTGGAGAGACAATGTACGAAAAGTAGAACCTTACACACCGGGTGAACAGCCAAAAGAAGAAGGTGTGATCAAGTTAAATACAAATGAAAACCCTTATCCGCCATCCGATAAGATCAAGGAAGCGATGAGCGGGATCAAGAATCTGCGCAAATATCCTGATCCTGCAGCAACTAAATTGGTAGAAGCGATCGCTTCTTATCATGGATTTGATAAAGAAGAAGTATTTGTCGGAGTTGGATCTGATGATGTGCTTGCCGTTGCATTTATGACATTTTTAACGGTAAGAAACCAATCTTCTTCCCAGATATCACATATTCCTTCTATCCGGTATGGGCAGAATTATTCGGAATACCATACGAGAAGAAAGCAGTCAATGATGCATTTGAGATTCAGAAAGAAGATTATTACGCTGAAAATGGCGGGGTGGTATTCCCAAATCCTAATGCACCAACAGGCGCATTTTTATCTTTAGAGGTTGTGGAAGATATCATCCAACACAATCAGGATGTTGTTGTGATTGTTGATGAAGCCTATATTGATTTTGGCGGCGACACAGCGAAAGAACTGACAAGAAAATATGATAACGTTTTAGTCGTTCAGACATATTCCAAATCAAGATCTTTAGCAGGACTTCGTATCGGATATGCGATCGGTAACAAGGAACTGATCAAGGCAATGAATGATGTGAAATATTCCTACAACTCTTATACGATGAATGAGCCATCCATTGTTCTTGGAACAGCTGTCTTAGAAGATGAAGAATATTTAGGAGACAAGAAATAAGATCATTGATACAAGAGAATGGTTCCAGATTGAGATGAGAAAGATCGGATTTAGTTTTGCAGATTCCAAAGCAAACTTTATCTTTGCGACACATGAAAGCGTACCTGCCAAAGAGATTTTTGAAGCAGCGAAGAAAGCAAAGATTTATGTCCGTTATTTTGATCAGCCAAGAATCAATAATTATTTAAGGATTACGATCGGTACGAGAGAAGAAATGGAAACATTACTTGATTTCTTAAAAGAATTTACAGCAACAAAATAGAGATTGAATAAAAAGAAATTTTGAAAAATAAATTTCTTTTTTTATTGCAATCAACTGGAAAATATTGTATGATGATATGGAAATTATTTACATATGAAGACAAGTGAGGGAAACAAATAAAATGGGGTTATGGCATGCGTTTTCATCCACAGAAAAGGAGAAGGCCATGTTGAATGAGAAAGAATTTTATCAGTATGTAGAAGCGAATATTCTAAACTATCTTCCAGAGATGGAAGGAAAGAAAGTTATGGTGCAGAGGGTTAAGAGGAATAATCAGATATCGATGATGGGGTTGTCGATTGGAGAGACCAAGAATTATCTGGTACCAGTGTTGTATCTGGAGATATTTTATCGAAATTATTTAAGGGGACAGGAATTATCAGATACGATGAAAGATATCGCCAGAATTTATCGAGGACATCAGGTTGGATTTTATCTGGATGAGGATAAAGTTTCAGATTATGAGCATATTAAGAAGAATCTGTTTTATCGTGTGGTTAATTATGAGAAGAATAAAGAGATGTTAAAGTATACACCATACGAGCGGTTCTTAGATCTGGCAGTTACATATCGTTGGGCAGCATACCGGAATCATGACGGGATGGCGAGTGCATTAGTGAGGAACAAAGAGTTGCTGTTATGGGGTGTGACAAAGGAACAGATGATGAAGGATGCAAAGGAGAACACGGAGAAGATTTTCCCACCAGTGATGCGCAAGATTCAGTCTGTGATACCAGTAAAGATCACGGATATGGAGATTCCATTGTTTGTATTATCAAATGGAGATTATATGAATGGAGCATCCGTCATGCTTTATAAAGATCCACTGAGAGATTTCGCGAATTATATGGGATATGATCTTTATATTCTTCCAAGCAGTATTCATGAAGTGATCCTTTTACTGGATGATGAATATGTGCAAAGTTCAGAGGAACTACGAGAAATGGTTAGAGAGACAAACCGTATGGTTGTGGATCAGGAAGAAGTTTTATCAGATCACATATATCATTACGACAGAGAGAAAGATGAGATTAGAATTGCCAAGTAATAATTTGTAACGTATAATAGTTCATTAAGAGATGGAAAATAGTATGAAAATTCAAGAATATACTAATTACATCAGGGAGTGAAAAAATTATGAAACGTTGGGAAATTTATCTGGATATTATCATGGAACTGTTGGTCATATTAGCAGGTGCATTGCTTTTGATTTTGTATTACCAAAAGCAATCGTATTTTATGGCCATTTGTAGCAGGATGGATTATTTCAATGATGGCCCACCCAGTGATCGAATATCTGGAGAAGAAGGTAAAATTACCGAAGAAGTTCGGTTCTGCGATCTTGATCGCGGCAGTTATCACAGGAATCATAGTGGTTCTTTATTTTGCAGTCAGAGGTATCGCACTGCAGGTCATCGGATTTATACAGGATGCACCAGATATCCGTCATGAGATCATGAGACAAGGAATGATATTTCAGAAGAAGATAGAGCAATTTTAAGTATTCTTCCACCATCTTTTGGAAAACAGTTTGATCAGTGGAGCGGATCGATCGGAGATCTTTTCAAGAAAGCGGCATCTTCTGCAGGAGATTATGGGGTAGCACATGCAGGTGGTGTTGCAAAGGGTGTGACAAGCGGTCTGTTAGGGCTTGTTGTTATGTTATTTGCAGCTTATATGTTTTCACTGGAACGAGAAAAACTCATAGCATGGTATGAAAAATGTATTCCAGGATTTGTGAAGCATAAGATCAATGTATTTATGAAGAACTCAGTTGGAGTCTTAGTAAGTTACTGCCTTGCGCAGTTAAAGATCATGATAGTGATCATAGCGATCCTTTGGATCGGATTTTTATTGCAGGATTGGACATTCTTTTATCTATTCGGTATTAGTAGGAATTGTCGATATATTTCCAATCCTTGGAACAGGGACTGTGATCATTCCATGGGCAATATTTAAGCTGATCACAGGAGATATCAAAACAGCAGTTATCTTACTGATCATTTATGCGATCTGTCTGGTATTGAAACAGGTCTTACAGCCAAAGATGATGGGAGACAGTATGGGAATCTCAGCACTGACAACGATCTTTTGATCTACGTTGGTCTGAAATTTGGAGGATTAGGAGGAATGTTATTAGCTCTGATCCTTGGAATGTTTGTGATCAATTTATACCGATTAGGAGTGTTTGACCGTAAGATTGCATTTTTTAAACGAAGATTTGAGATGCTTACGATCAACAGCGAGGAAGAAGAAAAGGAGAACAAGAAAGAATGAGTTATGCAGATCAGGTATTTATATCTATGTGCGAAGATATTTTAGAGAATGGAACTAGTACAGAGGGAGAGAAAGTCCGTCCGCACTGGCCAGATGGAGAGCCTGCCTATACGATTAAACAGTTTGGTGTTGTAAATCGTTACGATCTGTCCAAAGAATTTCCAGCATTGACTTTAAGAAAGACATATATTAAGTCAGCTATTGATGAATTATTATGGATCTGGCAGAAGAAATCAAATAATGTAAATGATCTGAAGAGTCATATCTGGGATGAATGGGCAGATGAAGATGGTTCAATCGGAAAGGCTTATGGATATCAGATGGGTGTAAAGCACCAATACAAAGAAGGAATGATGGATCAGGTAGATCGTGTGATCTATGATCTGAAACACAACCCATACAGTAGAAGGATCATGACAAATATTTATGTCCACCAAGATCTTCATGAGATGAATCTTTATCCATGTGCGTATAGTGTGACATTTAATGTAACAAAGAAACCAGGACATGATAAGCTCACATTGAATGCGATCTTGAACCAGCGTTCTCAAGATATTTTAGCAGCAAATAACTGGAATGTTGTGCAGTATGCAGCATTAGTTTATATGATGGCTCAGGTATGTGATATGGAACCAGGAGAGTTAGTTCATGTGATCGCAGATGCACATATTTATGATCGCCATATTCCAATCATCAAAGAGATGATCAAACGAGAGACATATCCTGCACCGAAAGTAACGCTTAATCCAGAAGTCAAAGATTTCTATGAATTCACAACAGATGACTTTAAGATCGAAGACTATCAGGCAGGAGAACAGATCAAAGATATTCCGATCGCAATATAAGAAGGAGAAGGTAAGATGAATCTTATTGTAAATGCAGATAAGAACTGGGGAATTGGAAAGAACAATGAACTTTTAGTCCATATTCCAAATGATATGAAGATGTTTCGTCAGATGACAACAGGAAAAGTCGTTGTCATGGGAAGAAAAACATTAGAAAGCTTTCCAAATGGAATGCCGCTTCCAAAGAGAACGAATATTGTATTAACACATGATAAAGACTACGATGCAAAAGGAGCGATCGTAGTTGGAAGTAAAGAAGAATTGTTAGATGAGCTGGAAGAATATAAGGATGAAGATATTTTTATCATCGGTGGAGAAAGCATTTACCGCATGATGCTTCCTTATTGTGATACAGCTTATGTTACAAGAACAGACTTCGCATATGATGCAGATACTTATTTTCCAGATCTGGATGAGATGCCAGAGTGGAAACTTGTGAAAGAGAGTGAAGAAGAGACTTACTTTGATATTGAATATCAATTTCTTGTATATCAAAAATAATTCACTCTTTCAATGAATATTTTAAATCATAATTGCCCAGTGACCCATTCGCATTCGGATTCTCACGCAGCTGTACTAAGTTCGTGACAGGTCTTACGACCAGCCACTCACTAAGTGCAGGCGTGTTCATACGGTCACTGGGCAATTATGATTTAAAATATTCTTTATACAGGAGGATATTGAATTGTTGTTTTGAAATGCTTCAAGGTATGGAGTGTGGGGCTTTGGAATATATGTTATAATGAAACCGATTAAGATAAATGATTGAAGTTTTGGAAAGGATGAGAATAAATGAATCGATCAAAATTGAAATTAACTACGATAATTGCATTGACAGCGTTTACAGTGGCTGTGATTCCGGCTTGTTTACAGAGAAAATCTGCGAATGCAGCTTCGAAATATACATATAAAAAAGGCTTTACTTATGAGAAGATTTCTCCGAACATTGAAAAGAGGATCACGGGAAAATCTTATCGTAAGAATAATAATATTAAATTGTCTGATTTAAGATATGTACAGGTTCTTCATTATGGTTTTGATGGGAAGGTAAAAGAGGGTGAGTTGATCGTTAACAAGAAGATCGCGAAGAAAACGGTCAAGGTCTTTTATGCTCTTTATCAGAAGAAATACAGAATTGAGAGAATGAGATTGATTGATGATTATGGTGCGAATGATGAGAAGTCTATGGCTGCAAATAATACCTCTGCGTTTAATTATCGTGTGATCAGTGGAACGACGAAACTTTCCAACCATTCTTATGGAATGGCTATCGATATCAATCCAAGGATTAATCCGTGGGTCAAAGGAAATAAGGTATCACCGGCAAATGGTAAGGTGTATAAACAGAGAAAGACGTCAAAATGTAAAGGAAAATATAAAAGATATATGATCCATAAGAATGACACAGCTTATAAGATCTTTAAGAAATATGGATTCAGCTGGGGTGGTGAGTGGAGAAGCTCTAAGGATTATCAGCATTTTGAAGTGAATAAATAGAAATGAATCAATAGTTGATCATCAAAACCCCGCTCTCGCTCGGATTCGCACGTAGCTGTACTAAGCTCTTGGCAGGTCTTGCGACCTACCACTCGCTAAGTGCAGACGAGCTCATACGGTTTTTGATGATCAACTATTGATTCTGGAAGGTTGTTGGCTATAACATGTATTGGTTTAAAGATTTAACATAATTGAACTGCGAATATATGTTTATTAATATATAATTAATAAAAGAAAGGAGGCAGTAGGAAGAGATGAAGAATCTAAATATTCCTGTTGGGATTTCGGATTTTGAGAGAATTCGAGAGTTGAATTATTATTATGTGGATAAGACCGGATTGATCAAGACGTTGTTACAGGGTGAGATGGATCAGGTGACGTTGATCACGCGGCCTAGACGGTTTGGAAAAACGATGGCGATGAATATGTTGAACAGTTTTTTGGATATCAGGAAAGATAGCAGACATTTGTTTAAAGGACTTGAGATATCTGATGAGGTCGAGATTTGTGAGAAATGGATGAATCAGTATCCGACATTATTTTTGTCTTTTAAGGATGTAGATGGAACTACATTTGAGAATGCGTTTAATTTTTTGAAATTTATTATATCTGAAGCATGTAAACAACATGTATACTTGTTGGATAGTGATGAGATAGATGAAGGGGATAAACTGGTATTTCAAAAATTAAAGACTTGTAGTGCAAGTATGATGGAAATTCAAAGTTGTATATTAAGAATTACCAATATGCTGAAAAGTTATTATAAAAAGCCAGTGATCCTTTTAATTGATGAATATGATGTTCCAATTGCAAAAGCAAGTAGTAATGGTTACTACAAAGAGATGTTAGAAATTATGAAAGGTTTGCTTAGTACAGCCTTAAAAGACAATTCCTCATTAAAGTTTGCAGTCATCACAGGATGCCTAAAGATTGCCAAAGAAAGTATTTTCACTGGAACAAATAACTTTGTATCAGATACGATTTCATCCACAAGATACAATGAATATTATGGATTTACACAACAGGATGTAGATAAGCTTTTAGCAGATGCGGAGATTGAAGAGAAAGCGGATCTGATTAAAGAATGGTATGATGGATATAATTTTGGAGAGTTTGAAGTTTATTGCCCATGGGATGTCATGAATTATCTAAGAGATCTTCAAAATGATCTGAATGCAAGACCAGTCAGCTACTGGAAGAATACCAGTGATAATGCGATCATTCGCTCCTTTATTGATTATACAGGAGCTGCTATACGAAAAAAACTAGAAGTATTGATCGCAGGTGGAAGCATCTGTCAGAAAATAGAAGAAGACCTCACATATGATTATCTACATTCATCAGAAGATAATTTATGGAGTATTCTCTATCTTACTGGATATCTTACAAAAGTCGGAGAACGTGATAAGGATGGTCAGATAGAATTAAGAATTCCAAACAAAGAAGTAAAAGAAATTTTCGAATCAACTGTAAGGAAATGGTTTGAAGACAGTGCAAGAGTTACGAATCGGAAAGATTTATTTGATGCAGTGTGGAACAAAGATGCGGATAAGGCAACAAAAGAAATCAGCACATTACTGCGAATGACGATCAGTTATTATGATTACCGAGAAAATTTCTATCATGCATTTCTTGCAGGAATCTTTGCAGGAGCAGGTTATAGTGTAGAGTCGAATAGAGAGCATGGAGAAGGACGAAGTGATATTGTAATCTACAATGATGTAACAGGACAAGTTGCAGTATTTGAAGCAAAGTATTCAAGAAAATTAGAAGATTTGGAAAAAGACTGTCAAAAGGCGTTAGATCAGATCAACACAAAGATGTATGCAAAAGAGTTTGAAGATGCTTATGAGGAAGTATTGTGTTATGGAATTGCTTTTTATAAAAGCGGTGTTTGGTGAAGAGTAAATAGAATAAGAAATGAAAAAAGCTCCACAAGGATGAACTTTGTGGGGCTTTTGTTGTATCTAAGATTTCAATTCAACTCTGCAATCCGACTAACTCCAACATAGATCTCACTGATCTTATACCAAGTAGGGTAATCAACAATCCCAGTCTGTGGCAGTCCAAAAATATTCTGGAATTTCCGAACAGCATTCGCAGTAGATTCTCCATAAACACCATCCACAGCGATCGTAGGCAGAGAAGGATAATCTTTAGCAATACGATTCAATTGTTGTTGTATTTGTCGAACCTTATCCCCGCTGCTTCCAATCGTCAGATCATATCCCGGCAGGAAGAAGGAATTCCTGAAATCTGTTCTGCAGTATTGATGTACATACTCTCTCCATAATAATATCTCAGGATTTCAATCGGAGCATATCCCTGATCGCCTAAGTATTTAGAACCCCACTGCGTCATCCATTCCGGACAAGACACCTTCTTCCCATCACAATACTGCGTAAGGATCGGCTGTCTCACATTTGGACGTGACAGATAATCCGCAAAAATCTCATCAACGATCGTATTAATAGAATTATAAGTTGTCTTTAGGAATAAATTTATGATCATAAGCTGTAGAAGATGTGATCGTAAAATCATGCCCTTTATTTCTATACCATTCTGTATACACACGATTCAAAGTAAATGACATGATCGCAAGAATATTTGCTTCAAGCGTTGCCCTTGGCCAAGTGGAATAAATCTCACAGGCGGCAACATTTTTGATGTAATCTTTATAGCGAACATAATAATTCTGCGCAGTTTTATCACCGACAGGACCATCATGAACAATAATATATTCAGGAATCACAACCCTGCTTAAAACGATCTCACCACTTTCGTTGACTGGCTTGATCTCAGATTCCGCAATCTTGGGAGGGTAATTACCCCATAAGGTATGCGGACCGATCACGATCGGGTGTTCTTCTGTTGGAGTGTGGGTTTCTTCAGGAATCATGGAAACAGGCTGCAGGCCTTCCACACCAGAAAGAATCTGTGCACCTGAGATCGTGACAGGTTTATATTCATCAGAATGTATTTTTAGATTATATTCAGAATAAGGCTGATTTTCACTCGGAGACATGCTGTATTCCACGGGAGGAGCAGGGAGGTCAACGACAGGTGTCTGCCCATTTTCATCAGTAGATACAGTCTCAAGAACAGAATCAGGATCACCAGTATAAGAAATCTCGATCGTAGCGTTAGGGATTGGGACGGCTCTTTGTCTTGAAGTTACCTGTATTTTTAACTGTCCACGATCGACAAGATTGTTAGTTTGTATTTCTGGCATAAAAATATCCTCGGAAGATCTTTTACTCTCACTATATGAGAAAATATGATATAATGTGCACAAGTAGTGTAAAAATGTATGCCAAAGAAATAAAGGAGGCCATTATGCAGAAAGATTTTATATATGAGAATTATCTAAAATGCCAGATGATCTTGAATTTGAGCAGGCGATGAAGGTTTATGAAGAACTGTTAGAAGAGAATCTTGAAGAAGATGAGATCTATGACAAGTTATGGGATCATGCACTTCATTGTATGATCGATTATGGAAGCCTCCGCGCACATTGGAAGATCACACCGAAGACAGACAGAAGCAATGATGATAGGACAGTGATGCACGATAGCGTGATCCATTCTTTAGATGAATTGGCAGCATATACAAAAGAGCATGGCAAAGAAGCAAAATGGAGAGAAGAACTTGGATATCAAAGAAAAAGAATCGGAGATTTTGCATGTTATGTTTCTTTGATCTATGGAGTATTTGCAAGGTAAAATATGATGAGAATGTCAAAAGTAAATTTTGCCAGATAAAACGATCAGTAAGGAGGACATTATAAGATGGCAAAGAAAGAACCAAAAACAAATGCAATGCGGATGCTTGAGAGAGCAAAGATCCCATTTGAAGTACATCGTTATGAATGTAAAGAATTTATTGATGGAATTACCATCGCAGATATGTTAAATGAACCATATGAAAGAGTATTTAAAACCCTCGTGACTGAAGGAAAAGGTGGAGGGTATTTTGTATTTGTCATTCCGATCGATCAGGAATTAGATCTTAAGAAAGCAGCGAAGGCAGCAGGTGAGAAGTCTGTGGAGATGATCCATGTCAAGGATATCAACAAGATCACGGGATATATCCGTGGTGGATGCACAGCGATCGGGATGAAGAAAGACTATCCAACAGTGCTCGATGAAAGCGCCAATGCACAGGAGAAGATCATTGTAAGCGGCGGTAAAAATGGAATCCAGATTGAACTTACGACCGAAGATTATTTAAAAGCCTGCAAGGGAAAAACGGCAGATATTACATTGAGGTAGGGAGTAGAAGTTATGATAGATGAAATCTTAAAGTATAACAAAGAATTTGTAGAAGAAAAGAAGTATGAACAATACAAGACAAGCAAATATCCAGACAAGAAGATCGCAATCATCACTTGTATGGATACAAGGTTGACAGAACTTTTGCCGGCAGCCCTTGGGATCAGGAATGGAGATGTGAAGATCATCAAGAATGCTGGTGGGGTAGTAAGTCATGCCTTCGGAAGTGTGGTACGAAGTGTTTTAGTCGGAATCTTTGAACTTGGGATTGAAGAAGTCATGGTCATTGGACACACTGACTGTGGAGTACAGCATATTAATAGTGATATGATGATAAAACATATGATGGATCGAGGAGTCGATGAGGAGAAGATTGAGCTGATCCGTCATTGTGGTATTGATTTTGATACATGGCTGGAAGGATTTGACTGTGTGGAAAGTTCTGTAAAAGATTCTGTGGAAATGTTGAGAAAACATCCATTGATCCCAAAAGATGTGAAGATATCTGGATATGTTATGGATTCTGTGACAGGAGAGCTTCATGTTGTAGAGCCATAGAACAACTGCAGCATTATAAATGAGAGGGATAAAAGGTATGAAAAAGATATGGAAGATCATGATCTTATGTATGATCCTTTGTTTTTCTGTGCTGGATGCAGCAATGATGATGAAATGATCAGTGAAGATCATCCAAAACCAACGACAGAAAAAGAACAGAGATTATCAAGCAAAAGACAACACAAAAAGAATGAAGTAACGGTTGATCAGGAACAATCAAAACAACAGGAAGATCGTATAAAGATTGCAATCGATGCAGGACACCAAAGGAAACAGATGAGTGAAAAGAAGCGATCGGACCTGGTTCTGATAAGACAAAACCGATGGTATCCTCAGGAACCGAAGGTGTTGTCACAAAACGAACAGAATATCAGGTGAATTTGGAAGTTTCGTTAAAGCTAAAAAGTGCATTGATCGCGAGAGGATATGACGTATATATGATCCGTGAGACGAATGATGTGTCACTCAGCAATAAAAAGCGTGCTCTTATGGCAAATGAAAGTGGTTCAGATATTTTATTAAGGATTCATTGCAATAGTGCAGATTCTCAGTCTGCAAATGGGGCGTTGACAATGAGTCCGACATTATCGAATCCATATTGCAGATCGATCGCTGCAGATAGTCAGGAACTTTCAGAATGTGTGGTAAGTACATTATGCAGAAGGACCGGGGCAGTGAACCGCGGTGTAACGCAGACAGATGAGATGACAGGGATCAACTGGAGTAAGATTCCAGTGACGATCGTTGAGATGGGATTTATGTCAAACCCAGAGGAAGACCAGAAGTTATCGGACAATCATTATCAATCAATGCTTGCAGAAGGAATTGCAGATGGTGTTGACCGGTATTATGAGAGAAGAGGAGAAAAGAATGAAGAAAAATGAAAAACAGATCATCATTTCTTTAGGAGTGGTGATCGCAGTCGTAGCCATAGCACTGATCGCTATGATGATCACGAGTGGAAACAGTGATAATGGGCAATCATCATCTTTAAAAAATGCCGTACAACAAGAATCAAACGGTAATGGAAGTGATGATGTCAGTGAATCTGATGCGGGTGAATCTGTATCTGAAGAAGATGCAGGGGAATCAGGAGACAATATGACAACAGAGCAGCCAACGACACAGGAAACAACAACAGAAGAAGTTACAGAAGAAGCAACAACAGCTGCAAAAAATAATACAGCAAGCAATGTAATGGATGCGGATGATGGATATATTTTCCCAGATGCAGACACTTCTTACGTAAGCAAATCTTCCGTAAAGAAATTATCTGATGAAGAACTTCAATATGCAGTGAATGAGGTTTATGCAAGACATGGGTTAAAATTCACTAAGAAGAAGAATAAAGAGCGTTTTGAGAAAAAGAATGGTATGTTGGAACCGTGGACGATCAGAATGATATTTCTTTGAACAAATATGAGAAAAAGAATGTTGATACCATGGCAGCAGAATTAAAGAAACGCGGACTTAGATAAAAAAGGGAGATGAAGAAGTATGTTTTGCCCAAATTGTGGAAGTGAAGTAAAAGACGACGATTTGTTTTGTGGAGAATGTGGAGCTAAGATTGAGCGCACGGAGGTACCAGAATCAGAGCCTGTAAAAAAAGAAGCGGCTCCACAGTCAGAATCAGTAAGAACAGCAGCAGGATTTAGTGATAAAGCAAAGAAGATCATCATAGCAGAAATTGCAGTTCTGGTTGTATTGATCGCAGCATTTTTCTATCTTGGAAATAAAAAAAGCAGTCCAGAATCAGCAGCGAATCAATTTGTCAAAGATTATAACAGCCAAAGATGGTCAAAGATCTATGATTTATATAATTTTGAAGAAGATACATTTATCAATCAAGAAGCCTATGAGCAGACTATGGAACAAAGTGAGACAAAGACATTATCTGCACCAACTGGAGGATATACGGAATATGGAACTTATGCAGGACAGTACATCTACCAGACGAAAAAAGGTTCAGACACGATAACGATCCATGTAGCAAAATCAGCAAAGAAGAATTTCTTATTCTTTGATAAATATGAGGTAACAAGTATCACAGATACTTCAGCAACGATCAAGACTGTGAAATTATTTACAATGCCAGGAGTGACAGTGAAAGTTGATGGGATCGCAGCGAAAGTTCCAGAAAATACTTCGGGAAATACATATTATACAAGGATGTTTGAAGGAACACATAAGATCACATTTCATGGAGCAGACGGCTTGTTTGATCAGACAAGTTACACATTTAAAACAGGAGAAGAAAATCCATTAAGCAAGATCAAATATTCTGATTCAGCCAAAGCAGAGGCAGCGAAAGAGCTAAAAAATTATCTTCCAAAGATCACAGAAGCAAAGATCAGAAATCTTGGCAATTCAGGATTGACATCTTATTTTACATCGGATCAGAAAGCAAACTCTTATGGAACAAGTCTGTGCAGATATATTTATTATTATGGACAGGATGCGAAAGCGTTAGGCAATGTAAAATTAACAAAATGTCAGGCTGTTGATGCAACATCATCTTACTATACAGTCGCAGATGGAATCCCAGTAGCAGTTCAGGGAACAAGAGACTACAAATATAAAAATGGATGGACAGGGTCCTATGAGAAACAAACCTGTACGATCAACGGTGTGGCCAAGATGCTCAAGAAGAATGGAAAATGGGTGATCGACAGCGTTTCATACTATTATTATTAGATGCTATGATGAGAGAAGAAAAGGAGAATATATTTATGGCAAAGTTTTGTACCAAATGTGGAAGAAGACTGATCGATGGTCAGCCATGCAGTTGTACACAGACACAGCAGCCAGTGAATGATATGCAGGGATCTGTACAGAAAGAAGTAAAAGATAAAGCAAAGAATTTCTGTACACAGGCACTAGAGATGATCAAACATCCAAGTACAGGATTTGTGGAAGCTGTATTAGACAAGGATAGTAAAAACGGATTGATCCTGATGGGAATCGAAGCAGTCTTAACAGGTTTATATCTATATGTTCTATTACAGAAGATCGTATCCGCAACAATGAGCGGGATCAACAGTGTTTTCGGAACATCAAGAACGGCAGCACAGACACCTTCACTTGGAGGATTCTTTGGATATGGGATCATTATTGCGATCATCGTATCACTTGTGATCGCAGCACTTGTCATGGGATTAATGAAAGCGATGGCAGAAGCGGATATCAATTGGTTTCAAAGCTGTCAGATCGCAGGAATGAGATCTTTGGGATTAAGTCTAGGATGGATCCTTGGAATTTTAGGATTGTTTTTAGGAATGTATCAGTTCGCGATTCTGATCATTGTAGTTGGAGGAGTCCTTGGGATGATCTATATGATCGTTGCAATGATGAGCTATCCGAATACGAAGAAAGATATGATTGCGTATGTTGTGTTGATCACTATATTGGTCGCAACATTCATATCATATTTTGTTTTGAAAGAGTTTGTTTTATCATCACTGATCAACAATGGCGGGTCTACAACCAATTTTTTAAATAACATTTTATAAAGACAAAGACATTAGGAGACAGACATGATACCAAAAGACCCAGTGATGTTATTAAGCTACATCAATACACAATTACGAGATTTTTACGATTCATACGAAGACCTGTGTAAGTCACTAGATCTCGATCAAAATGAAGTAAAACAAAAGCTTTCCATGATCGGATACGAATATGATGAATCATTAAATCAGTTTAAGTAGCAGACTAGTCGAATCAATGAAAATATGTTAAAATTGTACGTAAAGGAGAACATATTTATGGAGTTGATTCGGTTAGAAAATGTAAAGAAAATATATCAGACAGGAGAGGTGATCACCAAAGCCGTAGATGGGATCGATTTTACGGTGGATCAGGGTGAGTTCGCCTTGATCATTGGCGCCAGTGGTGCAGGAAAAACTACCGTTTTGAACATTTTAGGAGGTATGGATACTGCGACCAGTGGCGCTGTTTATATTGATGGAGAAGATATCTCCAAATGGAATAAAAAACAACTGACAGGATATCGAAGAGATGACATAGGATTTGTATTTCAGTTTTACAATCTGGTGCCCAATCTTACTGCAACAGAGAATGTAGAATTGGCACTTCAGATCAGTAAGAATCCTCTGAAAGCAGAAGAAGTATTAAAAGATGTGGGACTTGGACACCGTCTGAATAATTTTCCTGCGCAGTTATCTGGTGGGGAACAGCAGAGAGTTTCTATTGCACGTGCATTGGCAAAGAATCCAAAGATCTTGCTCTGTGATGAGCCAACTGGTGCCTTGGATTATCAGACAGGAAAATCTATTTTAAAATTATTGCAGGATACCTGTCACAAGAAAGGAAAAACAGTGGTTGTGATCACACATAATCTTGCGATCGCACCGATGGCAGACCGTGTGATCGAGATGAAGAACGGAAAGATCAGCAATATTACGATAAACGAACACCCTCAGCCGGTGGAGACGATTGAATGGTAGGAAATGCGTATGAAGAAAACGGCATTACATAAAGATATATACAGAACGATCACAGGAACCCTTCCGAGATTTTTATCAATCTTTTTTATCGTTGTACTGGGCGTTGCATTCTATTCAGGAATCCGTGTGACACAAAAAGATATGCATATCACAGCAGACCACCAGTTTGATGGAAGTCGTCTGATGGATGTCAAAGTCATGGGAACACTTGGGATTTCAGAAGAGAATCTGACAGCCCTTCGGAAGTTAAAAAATGTGCAGTCGGTCGAAGGAGGACATTCTGTAGATGTGATCGCAAGGAAGCAGGGAAGTGACGAAGAACATGCGATCAAAGTTATGGGGAAGACTGATAAATTAAACCAGATAACGATCATAGATGGAAAACTTCCACAAGCATCGGGAGAATGTCTGGTAGATGAATGGTATGCCCAGCAAAATGATTTGAAAACAGGGGATGTTTTAAATTTATCTTCTGGAAATGAAGATGATCTTAAGGATACTCTGAAAGATACAACCTATAAGATCACAGGAATCGGAAGTTCATCAGAATATCTTTCAAGATCCAGAGGAAGCACTGGCATTGGAACGGGAACGTTGTCAGGCTTTATTGTGGTGCAACCATCAGAATTTTCCTCAGATATCTATACAGAAGTTTATCTGACTGCGAAGGGAGCGAAGCAAGAGAGAGCCTACAGTGATGCTTACAAAAACAAAGTAAAACAGCTGGAAGAAGAGATCAAAGATATTTCCAAAATAGAAAATGAGAAACGGTTAAGATCTGTTCAGAAAGAAGCCGAAGAGAAGATCGACAAGAAAGAAAAGAAATTCAAAAAAGAACGAAAAAAAGCATATAAGAAACTAGATCAGGCCGAGAAAAAGCTAAAGAAGTCCAGACAAAAGATCAAAGATTCCAAAGCAAAATTAGCGAAAAGCAAGAAAGAGATTTCTGATGGAGAGCAGCAGATCAAGAATGCAAAAGCTCAGTATCAGTCAGGAATCAGACAGATTCAGAATGCCAGAAAGCAGTTAAAGACACAGAAACAAACAATTCGGTCAAAAAGCAAAGAATTAAAAACACAGGAGGCAAAGCTAAAGACACAGGAGAAGAACTTACAGACAAAAGAACAGCAGATTCAGGGTGCCATGCAGGCTGGAATGATCTCACAGGAAGAAGCGAAAGCTTCCTTAGCACAGATTAATGCAGGAAAAGAACAGATCAAGACAGCAAGAAACAAGATCAATGTAGGGAAAAAACAGATCAGCAGGGCAAAGACAAAGATTGCAAAGGCTGAAACAACCTTGGATCAAAAAAGCAGCCAGCTAAAGAAAGCAAAGCAAACGATCAAAACAAATGAAGCAAAATTAGTATCAGCAAGAAAACAGATCACCTCCGGAGAAAAAAAGATTGCAAAAGCAGAATCAAAACTTTCATCCGGGGAGAAAAAATTAAAGAGATCAAGAAAGAAAGCAGAAAAGAAATTCAAGGAAGCCGAGCAGAAGATTGCAGATGCTAGACAGGATGTTAAGGATATCAAGAAAGGGAAATGGTATGTCTTAAACCGTGAGAAGATGCAGTCTTATGTGGAATACGGACAGGAAGCAGACAGAATTGCAGCATTAGGACGAGTGGTACCGGTCATCTTTTTCTTAGTTGCAGCACTGGTAAGCTTAACAGCGATGACACGTATGGTTGAAGAGCAGAGAACACAGATCGGTATGATGAAAGCATTGGGATACAGTGGAGTTCATATTGCAACGAAATATGTGACCTATGCACTCGCAGCAACGCTTAGTGGAAGTATTCTAGGGGCAGTGATCGGTGAAAAACTGCTTCCATGGATCATCATTAACGCTTATAAAATGATGTATACAGGACTGGGAGATGTCTATACGCCATTAGAGATCGAATATTCTGTGATGGCAGGTGGACTGGCGGTTGGAGTTGTTGTTTTAGCAGTATTATCTGCATGTTATAAAGAATTAAGAGAAAACCTGCACAGCTGATGCGTCCAGTTGCTCCAAAAGAAGGAAAAAGGATTTTGTTAGAACGGATTCCATTTATCTGGAAACGATTAAGTTTTATCTGGAAAGCAACGATGCGAAACCTCTTCCGCTACAAGAAGAGATTCTTTATGACGATCTTTGGAATCGGCGGATGTATGGCATTATTACTCTTAGGATTTGGAATCAAAGATTCGATTTCAGCAATCTCAGAAAAGCAGTATGGGGAGATCATTACTTATGATTTCTCGATCACACACAAAGACGGGATCAGCGAGACAAAGAAAGAAGATCTGATCCAGTATGCAAAGAAACAAGAACATATGACAGATTTGATAGAAGTAAGCGAATCTGCAGTGACGATCCGTGCTAATGGGAAAAAACAGGATGCAACGATGATCCAGCCAATGTCCAAAAAAGATCTGAATGGCTATATCAGCCTTCAGGATCGAAAGAGTAAAACAAAGTATCAGTTAGATGATGATGGGATCATCTTAACAGAAAAGGCAGCGTCCCTGCTTGGTGTGAAAAAAGGAGATTCGATCAAGATCCAACGGTCTGGAGATAAACAGATCACAGCAAAAATAAGTCAGATCACAGAAAATTACATGCAGCATAAAGTCTACATGACACCAAAACTTTATGAGAAACTGTATCATAAAAAAGCACAAACGACAGGTATATATTGTATTGAAAAGAATATATCTAAGAAAAAGATGCAGGAAAATGGAAAACAGATTCTTGCAAGAGATGAAGCCTCAACACTGCATTTTTGTGCCGACGATGAGAAGACAATGTCAGATATGGTCAATAACTTAAATATTGTGGTGGTTGTTCTGATCGTATCTGCAGGACTTCTTGCATTTGTGGTATTATATAACTTAAATAACATTAACATTTCCGAGCGTAGAATGGAACTTGCAACGATCAAAGTTCTTGGATTCTATGACGGTGAAGTCGGAGCGTATGTGTATCGAGAGAATATCCTTTTAACGATCCTTGGAACGATCGCAGGAATTATTTTAGGAATTATTTTACACAAATACGTAATCTTCACAACAGAAGTTGACTTGATCATGTTTGGAAGGCAGATTTATGTGCAAAGCTATATTTACAGTATTTTACTAACAATCGCTTTTTCGATTCTTGTAAATGCCTTCGTGTATTTCCAATTGAAGAAGATCGATATGGTTGAATCGTTAAAAAGCACAGAGTGACAGAAAGGAAAAGAGACTATGAAAATGAACGAATTAATGATTTATCAAGTGTTTCCACTAAGAGCATTAACAGATGGGCAGCCATCTCATGGAATTCTCGAGATGATAGACTGGATTCCACATATTAAAAATTAGGAATGAATGCAGTATATTTTTCACCTGTATTTTCATCCAGTGATCATGGATATGATACAAAAGATTATCAGAAGATCGATGAGAGACTTGGAACCAATGAAGACTTTAAAAGATGTGTGATGCCATGCATGAAGAAGGAATCCAGGTGATCTAGGGGTTCTTTGCATTTGAAGATTGAGAATGGGATTCTCCATATAAAGATTGGTTCTATATTAATTTTGATGGGAATAGCTGCTATGATGATGGATTCTGGTACGAAGGATGGGAAGGACATTTTGAACTGGTCAAATTAAATCTTGACAACGAACAGGTTAGAAATTATTTATTAGAATCTGTCGGAATGTGGATCGATAAATTAGGGATTGATGGATTAAGACTGGATGTTGCTTATATGTTAAACCGCAATTTCATGAAAGTGTTGGTTGACTTTGTTCACAGCAAGAAACCAGAATTTTTGATGATCGGAGAAATGCTTCATGGTGATTACACACAGCTTGTAAATCCAGAGCTGTTGGATTCTGTGACAAATTATGAATGTTATAAAGGTTTGTATTCAAGTTTCAATACACACAATATGCATGAGATCGGATATTCCCTAAACCGTCAGTTTGGACCAGAAGAATGGACGTTGTACAAAGGACTTCCATTATATAATTTTGTAGATAACCATGATGTGGAGAGAATCGCAAGTCAGTTAGAGGATAAAGAGCATTTACCATTGATCTATGCAATGGAATTTGCGATGCCAGGAGTTCCAGGTGTTTACTATGGAAGTGAATGGGGAATGGAAGGAAAGAAAGAACAGGGAAGTGATGACAGCCTGCGTCCAAGAATCCATAAAGAAGATTTAGTAGAAAATGAATTAACAAACTATATCGCACAATTGGCAAAAGTAAGAGCTGGATCACCAGCTTTAAAATACGGTGATTACTTACAATTAGCGATCGCACCAGATGTTCTTGTATTCCAGAGAAAAACGAATGAAGACCGCATCATTTTTGCAATGAACTGTGGTGATGGCGAATTTACAGCACATTTTGATGCTCAGGCAGGATGTGGGATTGATCTGATCACAGGAGATTCCGTTGATTTTGGCGGGGGACTTACGATCCAAGGAAAAACAGCAATGATAATTCGAACAGAAGAGGTATCCCTTCCTTGACTTTTATGTTAAAAACATATAAAATTAAATAAGTGTGAATACACAAAAATTGAATAAGGAGGAAACCTGTGGTTGGTATTATTATAGCCATTATCGCAACTCTGGTTATCGCAGTTCCGGTATCCGCCTATGTAGCGAATACAAGAAGCAAGAAGGCAATGGAAATTACGATCGGGAATGCAGAAGATAAAGCAAGAGAGATTATAGATGAAGCAATCAAAGCAGCAGATGCGAAGAAACGTGAAGCTTCTTTGGAAGTAAAAGAAGAAACTATAAAAGCGAGACATGACTTCGAAAAAGAGACAAAAGAACGCAGGGCAGAACTGCAGAAGTATGAGCAGAGAGTTCTTTCTAAGGAAGAGACTGTCGAGAAGAAAGCAACCGTGTTGGAACGCAAAGAACAGTCATTAACAGCCAAAGAAAAGAACATCGATACAGAGAAAGCTCAGTTGCAGGAACTGCAGGCAAAACATCTACAGGAACTGGAAAGAATTTCTGGGTTGACCTCTGATCAGGCAAAAGAGCAATTATTATCAGCAGTAAAAGAAGATGTGAAACACGAGACAGCAATGTATGTCAAAGAAATGGAGACAAGAGCGAAAGAAGATGCCCGAAAGAAAGCCAAGGAATATGTGGTAACTGCAATTCAGAAGTGTGCAGTTGATCATGTGGCAGAGACAACGATTTCGCTGGTACAGCTTCCAAACGATGAGATGAAAGGAAGGATCATCGGTCGTGAAGGACGTAATATCCGTTCCATTGAGAACGCTACGGGAGTTGAATTGATCATCGATGATACACCGGAAGCTGTTGTACTGTCAAGCTTTAATCCGGTTCGACGCGAGATTGCAAGAATCGCTTTAGAGAATTGATCGTGGATGGAAGAATCCATCCAGCACGCATCGAGGAGATGGTTGAGAAAGCTACAAAAGAAGTCGAAACTATGATGCGCGAAGAAGGGGAAGCAGCAACATTAGAACTTGGGGTTCATGGAATCCATCCAGAACTTGTCAGACTTCTTGGAAGAATGAAGTTCCGTACAAGCTATGGACAGAATGCGTTAAAGCATTCCATGGAAGTTGCTCAGTTATCCGGACTTTTAGCAGCAGAGATCGGTGTCGATGTGAGAATGGCCAAGAGAGCAGGTCTGCTTCATGACATTGGTAAATCCATCGACCACGAAGTAGAAGGTTCTCACGTAGAACTTGGTGTGAATCTGTGTAAGAAGTATAAGGAGAATCCAATTGTCATCAATGCAGTGGCATCTCATCATGGGGATGAAGAGCCAGAATCATTGATCGCATGTCTGGTACAGGCAGCTGATGCAATCTCAGCAGCACGTCCAGGTGCAAGAAGCGAGACACTGGAAAGTTATACAACAAGATTAAAACAGCTGGAAGAGATCGCAGACTCCTTCCAGGGTGTTGATAAAACTTTTGCAATTCAGGCAGGTCGAGAAATTCGAGTTATGGTAGTTCCTGAACAAATCAGTGACGATGATATGATCTTACTGGCGAGAGATATCTCAAACCAGATCGAAGAGAATCTGGATTATCCAGGACAGATCAAGGTCAATGTGATCAGAGAGTCACGAGTTGTTGACTATGCGAAATAACAAGAAGCGATAGAGAAATCTATCGCTTTTTCCAATTTATAACGTGAGTGTCAAAAGTATAAATAAAGGAGATTTTTTATGAAAGGATACGAGAAACTAGAACAACATCTGATACATCAGGGAAAAGTTGTTGGATTTTATGAGGATATTGTAAAACTTCCAAGCGGCAAAGTTGTCACATGGGATCTGGTCAAACATAAAGGGGCAGCAGCTGTTGTTCCTGTTACAGACAAAGGAACGATCTTACTTGTAAGACAATACCGTAATGCCCTTGATCAGGAAACACTGGAAATCCCGGCAGGTGGAATTGAACCCGGGGAAACACCTCTGGAGTGTGTTACAAGAGAGATTGAAGAAGAAACAGGTTTTATTGCTGGAAAAATGACCCACCTAATGACTGTGATCACAGCCATCGGTTTCTGTGATGAAAAGATTCCGATTTATGTTGCAACTGATCTAAAGCTGTCTAAACAGCATTTGGATGAGGATGAATTTATCGATGTAGAAGAATATACAATCGATGAGATCAAAGATATGATCTTTTCTGGAAAGATCATTGATGCAAAAACAATTTCAGGAGTTCTTGGATATCTGAATATGGAGAAATAAAAGACTAAATCAGGAAAACAGAATATAAAAGACAGGCACTGCATAAGATATGACAGGAGGAAAAAATTGTGGAAAAAGAGAAATTCTTTTCAGGATTATGGATCATCATTGGGTTAATCTTTGGGAGTGTATTTACGAATTTTGTATACCAGGATTATCTCGCATATGGAGGTACCGTAAGATCACTGGTTTTAAATAATACGGATCTATATAAAGCAAGTATCAGTCTGTTTTTATATTTTGTTTAAAAGGGAAAACAATATGCATTTATTTATCTGGGGCATATCTTTGCAACCTTGGATTTTTATACAGTTTTGCATTTTGTATGGCATTTTTCTTTGATCAATGTTATCTTTGCAGATCGTGCAAATGGGCATCAAAGGACTGGTTCTTGTATTTATGAGTTTATTTCCACATTTTATCTGTTATGTGATCACCTTGCTGCTGCTGATCAAGCGAAACTTTTATGCCCAAAAAAAAGAAGAAATGCTCTATGAACAGAGACATTCCTTCTTATTTCGTTTCAGTATTTGGTTTGAAATAACATTTATAATACTGGGATGCATCCTGGAAAGTTTCATCAATCCGTCGATCATGTCAGGAATCCTGAACCTTTGGAAGTGATATATCTAGGATCTTATACGTTTCTATATATAATCTGCCATGCGGTAAAGCAGAGCAGCAGATTTGTCCCATCCAAGACAAGGATCAGTGATAGACTGTCCATATACACCGTTACCGATGGACTGGTTGCCATCTTCGATATAACTTTCGATCATGATACCCTTAACAAGAGATTTGATCTCAGGTAAGAAACTTCTGCTGTGAAGAACTTCCTGTACGATACGAGGCTGCTGATCCCATTGTTTCCCAGAGTTAGAGTGGTTTGCATCAACGATAACAGCAGGGTTCTTTAACTGGAATTTCTCGTACATATAAGCAACACGAGTCAGATCTTCATAATGGTAGTTTGGAATATTGTTTCCATGACGGTTGACAGATCCACGTAAGATGGCATGTGTCAGAGGGTTACCATCTGTCTTGACTTCATATCCATTTGCAATGAAATCATGCTGGTGCTGTCCAGCTGTGATAGAGTTCATCATAACAGTTAAGTCACCACCAGTTGGGTTCTTCATTCCGGCAGGAATATCAAATCCACTAACTGTTAAACGATGCTGCTGGTTCTCTACAGAACGAGCTCCAACGGCAACATAAGACAAAAGATCTTCCATATATGGCCAGTTTCTGGATAAAGCATTTCGTCTGCAGCAGGCATATGGAATTCTTCTAATGCTTCCATATGAAGTTTGCGGACAGAACGAAGTCCACTAGCCATATCTGGTGCTTTCTCAGGGTCTGGCTGATGAACCATACCTTTGTATCCGTCACCTGTTGTACGAGGTTTGTTTGTATAAATACGAGGGATGATCAGTAACTTATCAGCAAGATCTTTTGAACTCTTGCCAAACGTCCGAGATAATCCATAACAGCAGTTTCATTATCTGCAGAACATGGCCCGATGATAACTAAGAATTTATCAGATGCGCCTGTGAATACATCACGGATTTCTTTGTCTCTTGCAGCTTTGATTTGTTTTGCTTCTTCACTCAGAGGCATCTCTTCTTTTAGTTCCTCTGGAGAAGGCATTTTAGCGATTTTGTGCATTCCCATAGTTGTTTTCTCCTTAACAATTCATACAATAAAGCAAATTTGCTTGTGTATATTTTAACAAATAATAATCTTTGTGTAAAGATAAGGAAATGTGAAATGGGACTTTACAAAACAGACAGGAGTTATTATAATAAAATTTATAAACAGGAAACACTTTCATTTTCTGGTAATTGAATATTGAAGTAGAGAAGATTGATTCTCCAACTTCAGGGCAGAGTGAGATACGAAAGTATCAATTCTCGACTGGCGGTGATACTCCAAGAGAGGTAAGTCCGCGAGCGTTTGGCCGATCAGGTTAGAATCCTGAACCAACAGTATAGTCTGGATGAAAGAAGTAGTTGGATGACATATCTTAAGATGTTATGCAGATAGAAGATATGTGATCAAGTCAGAAGCCCTGTCGTTTATGTAGATAAATGGACAGGATTTTTTAATTTATAGGGAGACCCTATAAATCTAAGATTTTAAATCAGAAAGGGAGAATTATCATGGCAGGAGACACAATGACAATGAAGAGAACGAAGTTCAATATCAGAACGATCGCAGTGACAGGTATGTTAGGAGCATTAGCAACTGTGCTGATGTTTTTGGAATTTCCAATTCCAATGTTGATACCACCATTTATCAAGTTTGACTTTTCAGAACTTCCAGCATTACTGGCAGCATATGCGATGGGACCGGTATCTGGAATTGCAGTATGCTTTATCAAGAATGCGATCAATCTTCTTCATACACAGACAGGTGGAGTCGGAGAATTATCTAACTTTATCTTAGGTGTATGCTTTGTATTACCAGCAGGACTTATTTATAAGAGAAAGAAAACACAGAAGAGTGCAATGATCGGAGCATTAGCAGGAGCAGTCCTGATGTCAGTAGTCAGTGTATTTTCAAACTACTTTGTTGTATATCCAGTATACACAAACTTCATGCCAATGCAGGCAATTCTTGGAGCATATCAGGCGATCAACAAGAATGTAAAGACATTATGGGATGCATTGATCTGGTTTAATATGCCATTTACATTTATCAAAGGAATGTGCAGTGTTGTGATCACATTCTTTATTTACAAGAAGATTTCTCCAATCTTAAAGGGAACAAACAGATAAGAAGATAAGAAAAAGGTGTCGGAATAAGAATTCCGGCACCTTTTGCGTACACAGAGTTAAAATTAATCTTCTAATTTTTAGCTGCTTTTTCCATAAAAGGTTCACTGGCAACGATGAATCTTTCGTGAGTACCGATTCCAACACGTCCTTTGTTATCAGTTACTTCTACATGGAATACCAGACGTTTGCGGTCGATCTCTGTTAAGGAACAATGACATTTGATCGTTCCACCAACTGGTGTTGCGGAAACATGCGCAATGTTTAAATTTGTTCCAACAGTAGTCTGTCCTTCATCAAGTTTTCCAGCCAGTAGATTAACTGCAGACTGCTCGATCAAAGAGATCATGGCAGGTGTGGCATAAACAGGAAGGCTTCCGCTTCCCCATTTCTCAGCAGTGTTTTCTGGAACTACTTCTTCTGTTAATTCGATTTCGTCTCCAACATGAATGTTCATAATTTTCTCTCCTAAAATTTTAGTTTATATGTATATCTTTAGTATAGCAAAGTTCGTTAAAAATTCCATAGTTTTTCACATTTTACAAAAATTGCATAAGGAAGAAAGACTGGACTCGATTTAAAAAATAAGGTATGCTATTGGTAAATTGGAGGTGCTTGGTTTGAAATTATATTTGATCAGACATGGAGAAACAGATTGGAACAAGGAATTTAAGATTCAGGGAAGTTCAGACATCGAATTGAATGAATATGGAAGAGAATTGGCATTTATTACGCGAGAAGGTCTTAGACATATTCCATTTGATATCGCATATACCAGTCCGTTGAAACGTGCGAAGGAAACAGCAGAGATCATTCTTGGAGGCAGGAATATTCCGCTATATGAAGATAAACGGGTTCAAGAAGCGTGTTTTGGATCGTTTGAGGGTGCAACGTTAAAGGAATTGAGAGAAAGACAGGATCCATTTCTCAAATTCTTTGATGCGCCAGAAGAATTTAAAAAATTGAAGGATGTGAGACACACGAAGAGGTGATCGCAAGATCATCTGATTTTTCAATGATATGATCTTGCCAAATGAGAAAAAATATCAACATATAGCAGTATTTTCTCATGGAGCATGGATCCACAGTTTACTTACATATATTTATCAGAGAGAGATTAAGGAATACTGGCATGCGCCAAGACAGGAAAACTGTGGTGTGACAACGATCCAGATTGAAGATGGTGTCTGCCATGTATTAAAGGAATCAGAGATTTTCTACAATAAAGATGGAGAATGATATATGACAAAAGACAATTTATGGAGGAGTTAAGATCTTCCTTAGAGGGAATGGTATCACAGGCAGTGATTCAGGAGAACATGAATTACTATGAGGATTATATCAATGAGCAGATCCGAAATGGAAAGAACGAACAGGATGTATTGAATGAATTAGGAAGTCCGAGACTGATCGCCAGATCGATCATTGATGCCAAAGGTGAGGATGATGACTATGTACAGACAGAGTATTACGAAGAGGAACAGGATGAAGGAACACCAGAAGATATGTTTGGTGGTAACACACATATTTTTACGATGAATTCTACAAAGTTCAAACTTGGATGTCTACTGTCAGTGATCATATTTATTTTTATCATTTATTTACTATTTCATGTATTTAGTGCAATGATGGTTGTGTTAGGCCCCGTGATCATTATCGGTGTGATCGTAGCTTTGATCATGAAGATCACAGGAAGGTAAGGAAACAAAGAAAGGAATCAATATGGATATAAATGAAGAAGCATATGCGATACAGGAAGAAGTGGTCGAATTTCGAAGAGCACTGCACCGTTGTCCTGAGATAGCATTTCATGAAACGATGACGATGGAATATATCAGAGAACATCTGGAAGAATGGGAGATTTCTTATAAGATTTTTGATCCATCAGGAATCATTGCAGTTGTTGGCAATGGCAAGAAAGAAACGATCGCATTAAGGGCAGATATGGACGCACTGGAAGTACAGGAAGAGACAGGACTTGATTTTGCATCTTTGAATCACGGATGTATGCATGCATGTGGACATGATGGACACACAGCAATCTTACTTGCAACAGCAAAGATATTGAAGAAACATGAATCAGAACTTGACCGCAGAGTATATCTTGTATTTCAGCCTGCGGAAGAAACCGCAGAAGGAGCCAGATTCATGTTGAAGACAGGAGTTTTGGACAGTGTGAAACGCATTTATGGAGTCCATATTTTTAACGGTATACCGTCTGGCAAGATTTCACTGGAAGCAGGCCCAAGAATGGCAGCGACAAACTGGCTGGCAGTTCATTTATACGGAAGATCAGGACATGCAGGGAAACCACATGAAGGGATTGATACTGCAGTGGCAGTATCTTCCATGGTTATGAATTTTCAGAGCATCATCAGCAGGAATTTAAATCCATTAGATCCAGCAGTTTTAACGATCGGAAAGGTCGAAGCCGGGACAGCGAGAAATGTGATCGCAGGGGAAGCAAAGATCGAAGGGACTGCAAGAACATTTTCCAGACAAGCTCAGGAGATGATCGAGCGCAGAGTCAAAGAGATCGCGAAAGCCCATGAACAGATGTATGGAGTAGATGTTTCGGTTGATTTTCAACAATCAAGCCATGGGGCACTGATCAATGATCCGGGTGTTGTAGAAGATGTCATGGAGAAAGCAGGGGAAGTCTTTGATCCGTCAGAGTTTACCCATGTTGAAGCAATGATGTTAGGAGAAGATTTTGCAAATTATCTGGAAGAAATGGATGGATGTTTTGCATTTATCGGTGGCGGCGACCACCCTGCAAACCATCATGGAAAGTTTGATTTTGATGAAAAAGCATTGATCAGTGGTGTCCGTCTCATGCTGACATTTGTAATTGTATAGGATATAGTTCATGAAAATCAGTTGTAGACAGGAACAACATATGATATAATCAAAAACCAACAGAAACACGTATATTTAATAGAAGAAAAGGTAGGGAAATATGAATTTAGTATACCACAGTACAAGAAATAGTGAAGAAACAGCAACCGCCTCTGAAGCTATTTTAAAAGGATTAACAAGCGATGGAGGATTATTTGTACCAGACAGCATTCCAAAATTAAATGTATCGTTGGAAGATCTGACACAGATGTCCTATCAGGAAATTGCTTATGCAGTCATGAAAGAATTCCTTACAGATTTTACAGAAGAAGAATTAAAGACATGCATTAATAATGCATATGACAGCAAATTCGATACAGAAGAGATCGCAGTGACAAAGAAAGTAGATGGAGCATATTATCTGGAATTATTCCATGGAGCAACCATCGCATTTAAAGATATGGCATTATCTATTCTGCCACATTTACTTGTAACATCAGCAAGAAAGAATAATGTAAAGAATGAGATCGTGATCTTAACAGCAACATCCGGAGACACAGGAAAAGCGGCTTTAGCAGGATTTGCAGATGTACCGGGAACAAAGATCATCGTATTCTATCCAAAGTCTGGAGTCAGCCCAATTCAGGAAAAACAGATGGTAACACAGAAGGGTGACAATACATACGTGATCGGAATCAAAGGAAACTTTGATGATGCTCAGACAGGTGTTAAGAAGATGTTCTCTAACAAAGAGTTAGCGAAAGTGATGAATGACAACGGATTCCAGTTCTCATCTGCAAACTCAATCAACATCGGACGTTTAGTGCCACAGGTTGTATATTATGTAAAGGCTTATGCTGATTTATTAAAACAGGGTGCATTAAAGGCCGGGGAACCTATGAATGTAGTCGTTCCAACAGGAAACTTTGGTAATATTCTAGCTTCTTATTATGCAAAACAGATGGGTATTCCAATCGGCAAATTTGTCTGCGCATCTAATAAGAATAAAGTATTATTTGATTTCTTTGAGACAGGAAAATACGATCGTAACAGAGAATTCTATGTTACAACATCTCCATCTATGGATATTCTGATCTCAAGTAACTTAGAGCGTATGATCTATAGAATCGCAGGAAATGATGCAAAACAGTGTGCCAAATTTATGGCAGCATTGACAAAAGACGGTGAATATGTGATCACAGATGCCATGAAAGCAGAATTATCTGAGTTCTTTGGAGCTTTCGGAAGTGAAGAAGAAACAGCAGTGAAGATCAAAGAAGTCTATGACAAAGAAGGATATGTGATGGATACACATACAGCAGTCGCAGCAGTTGCATATGACAAATACAAAGCAGCGACAGGAGATGACAAAACTCCAACAGTGATCGCTTCTACAGCAAGTCCATACAAATTCACAAGAAGTGTTATGGATGCGATCGATCCAGCATACGATGCAGAAGATGACTTTGAATTAGTTGATGAACTTAACAAAGTATCTAAGACAGCAATTCCAAAAGCGATCGAAGAGATCAGAACTGCACCAGTTCTTCATGATACGGTATGTGAGACAGCAGCAATGGAAGACGAAGTGAAGAAGATTCTTGGAATCTAATGAATCATAAAAAGCAACCCATGGAAGAAAATGGGTTGCTTTTTATGCGAAAATGTTATGATAAACCAAGATAGGGAATAAATGGAAGAGAATACAATATCAGATAATTCTAAAAACATATCAACAAGATAAATCTAAGATGAGATCAATCAGATCTGACAAATCCATTCACGACATATGATGATCGAATGATGATGAATCCAAGGGAAGCTGACAATTGAATAAGACCATTTTCCGGCACAGTCCGGAAGGACATATTCCGCCATGATCTGCGGGCAATGAATTTTATGCCATGAACAATAGGATTGAGGTTCTTTTATGATACCACGAAGAGCACAGGGAGCGAACAAGGATATGATAATGAGACTTCTGCATGGTCATGGAGGTGAGTGCAGCCTGTCATAAGAATGAGGGGAGCCGGGAGGCTATGAGACATTTTGTCTGTTGGAGAATGAGGGAAATATAAAGATATGACAAGGAGGAGAGTACATTATGAAGAAAAAGAGACAATGGTTCATGTGCCTTGGGATGATCGGAGTTTTTACGGCATCCGTAATCTTATCTGTGTTTGGACAGCGAAAGGTGAAAGCACAGTTAAATACTGAGAATGCGGGGAAGATCACAAGCAGTTGGGCAGATGAGAAACATATTTTCTCATCATTTGACGATGAAAAAGCACTTTCAGTGGATGCATCCTACGGTTTTAAGATGCATGCAACAGATCAGACGAAGACGATCATAGAAGCAGGAAAGAAAGCAGTAAAACTACCAGAGATCGAGATGCCGGATTTCCTTAAAAAGTATACATGGTTTCAGACTTCACAAAATACCGCAGGGAATATTAAGATCCGAAAAACAAATATGGAGATCTATCAATGCAAAGCCGATGGAAGTAATGGCCATTGGGAAAAATTAGATTTGGTCATGACGGTTACTGGAATCGAAAAGTATAAGAATCAAGACGGTTATGTGGCGATTGGAAGCGGCATCAATGGATGTGCTTATGTTGGAATCGAAGAGATGACATTAAAAAGTGATTTTTATAAAGCAGGAACGAATACACCAGTAACGATCAAAAGTAATATGACGTTAAAGGATATTGATACATATCAGTATATCGGGATCAAAGCAAACAAGATTCACGGAGAATATGTATCAAAGAATACAAAATTAAGTTGTAAAAGATCAGGGGAAACTAGTATTTATTATGCGGATTTTCCAGACAATTACAGTAGTGAAGATTTTACTTGTGTAGGATTTACATTTGCATCAGATTCTTTTGAATATACATTCGGAAGGAGCCTTGAAAAAGCACCAACAAAAGAGGAGCAATATGTAGGATATGGACAGAATATGATCCGCTTTGACCCAGTTGACCCAACCAAAGAGGTGATCGGAGAAGATGGGACCAAGACGGAACATCTAAGAGTGCAAGATCTGGCAAAATCTTGGGATTATGAAGTCAGTCAGGTAATTGCGGGAGAAATTCCAAAGGCACATTATTTTGATAAGTTTGCATTTGAAGATCAGATCGAATCCTGTTTAAAGATTCTGGATATCAAGGTTTACGGAGATGATGAGGATGTAAGCAGTCAGTTTGATATTTCACAAAATGGCAATCTTGTAAGAGCAGAACTTAAGAATCCGAAAGATGCCGAATTTTATAAAAAATCTGTTTATAAATTAAAGATCAAAGTAAAGATGAATATTCCGGAGAATGCATCCAAAGAACAGTTAGATCAATTGCGTAAGATATGGAAAGAACATGGGCATTATAATACAAAGGAAACGATGATCACAGAAAAAAATACAGCGAAAACGATCATTAATGATAAGATAGAAATGACCAATGAGGTTCGTGTAGATATCGAGCTGCCAAAAGAAAATGGAGATACACCGGGTCTTTTGATCAGGAAAGAGACAAAACAATATGAATATCAGGCAAAAGATGAGATCACCTATAAGGTAACAGTGAAAAATCAAAACGAAAAAGCAAAGACAGCTTATTTTGCGATTCAGGATACATCCTTTGCAAGTGTGATGGATATGAAGTTACAGGATATAAAAATCAATGGTCTTGATAAGGAGGATTACATATTACAGACAGAAAATAATGGATTTATTTTGAAGTCAAAAGGTGATTATGCCCTTCCATATGGACAGACGATCGAGATCACATATACAGTAAAAAGTGGAGTCCTTACAAATGGAAAAGTGATCGATAATACTGTGTCTGCATGGGCAGCAGGAATTCCAGAAACAAAGGCATCAAGGCAGGTGTATATCAACTCGCCAAAAAATAATGTGATAAAATCAGCTCCAGTACAGCTTTATAAAAAAGGAGATCATGTAACTTATCAGGCAGTGATCACCAATCCAAATCCGGGAACTTTTATGAGAAATTTGGAGATTCAGGATGAACTTCAGGCAGAAGGGATCAAGATCATACCAGGAACCGTAGCGGTTATATCTGGTGGGAAAAACATTGCATCTGAGTGTAAGATCACATTTGATCCAAGTGGAAGAAGTTATGAGATCATAACACCACTTGCACTGAAAAATGGTACGATTCCAGCAATGGGTTCGGAAGAAGGAAAGAAAACAGGATCTTATGAAAATCTTCGCATGACGGATAAGATAGAGATCACTTATCAGGCAGTGATCGAAGAAGATGGACTCGAAGGACAGGAAGTAAAGAATATTATGCACGTTGCTGCGACAAAAAACAGCAATGGAGATCTGATCCGGGAAGATAAAGAGATTCCGTCAGGAAGCGGGATGGCAGATGAGACGATCAAGGTGAAAGCACCAAAACTGCAAATCACAAAACAATCGGATAAAAAGGTTTATGCAGTAGGAGAAACTGGATATTATAAACTTCATATCACACAAGGAAAAGAAGGCATGACAGCACAGAATGTAAAAGTCGTGGATGAGTTCGAAAAAGAAGGTATGAAGGTTCAGAAGATCGAAGTAAAACTTAATGAAAAAGATATTACATCGGATTGCAAGATTGATGCGAAAGACCATCAGTTTACGATTGAAACAGGAAAAGATCTTGGTGAAAATGATGTGATGACGGTAGCTTATCAGGTTGTATTTGAAAAGAGGATTGAAGGAGCCGTGAAGAATACAGCAGTTGCAGGAAGTGATAATACAGAAGATGATCAGGATGAAAATACAGTCGTTGTAAAACCACCTGTGTTAAAGATTGAAAAAAGTACTGCGCATAAGTCTTACAAAGAAGGACAAAGCGGAGAATACAAGATCCGTGTGACACAGAGAAATGAGAATATGACAGCACATCAGGTAGTCGTAGAAGATCATTTTGAACAAGAAGGAATGGAGATTTCACAGATCCGTGTAAAATACAATGGGGAAGATATCACCAAGCAATGTGAGATCATAATAGATGAGAATCTTAGAAAATTTAAGATCATCACAGGAAAAGATGTCAGTGACAAAGATGAACTTCTGGTAATATATCAGACAGCATTTAAGAAGATGATCACAGGAGATATCAAAAACATTGCGGAAAGCTATAGTGATGATGCGGATAAAGTCAGAGATGATCAAGTGGTAGTAATGGAAGCTGTACAGCCAGCATTGATGATCACCAAAAAGGTTGATAAAACAACATATAAAGTTGGTGATATCTGCGAGTATCAGCTGGTTGTTACGCAGACGATCAAAGATGCGATCGCAAAAAATATTGTGATCGAAGATCAGCTTTCAAGAAATGGAGCTAAGGTGATCAAGAACAGCATTAAGATTTATGCACCAGATGGATCAGATATTACCAGACAGTGCACGATCACTGCAGGAGAAAATAAGTATGTCATTGAGACAGGAAAGAGTTTATCTTATGATGAATCCATAAAAGTATCGTATCAGGTAAAACTAAAAGAAGCATCACTTTCTGGAAAGACATTAAAAAATACAGCGATAGGAAAAGCAGATTTTGTCAAACCAGTCAGTGCAGTACGTTTAGTGAAGATCAAAAAAGAATCGAAATCAACAGTGACAACGGGAAATAAAGCAGATCGATCCAATACTTCTGAATATAAAAGATCACCAGGAACAGGGGATGCAGCGAGCACACCAAAAACAGGAGATTCGTTTGATGAGAAATGGATTTTTGTATTATTGGCAGTATCTTTAGGTGGAAGTTTTATATATTGGAAAAAGAAGAAAAAACACTAGTAATTCTAGGGACAAAGCCTTTACGAAACACTGAGGATAAGGTACAATGAAAGAAAAATGTTGGGAGTGACGTATATGGCAAAAGATTTTTTCGGACGTCTGGAAGAAACGATTCAGACCACAGGGAAAGCAGCGGCGCAGAAAGCTAAAGAGGTCGCAGATTCCGCAAAAAGACACAATGATCTAAGAGTCGCCAAGAGAGATTTAAATGATCTGTACCGTCAGGTGGGAGAGAAGTATTTTGAAGAACATATGGATTACCCACAGGCAGAGTATATTGACCTGTTTAATCTGATTGAGAAGCTTCGTGGAGATATCGAAATTCTGAAGCAGGAGATTGACGGAGGAGACGACGAAGCGGCGGAAGAAGATATCGAAGATATCGAGGAATAAACTATTAACAAATACAACAAAACAGTGAAAGAAGCTTGTAAAGATTTATCTTTATGAGCTTTTTTTCATTTAGGAGGAATTTATGATAGATACAATTGGAATGACAGATATTGGGAATGGGAGACCATCCAATCAGGATGCTTATCTGTTGCGTCAGAAGGAAAAGAACGGAAAGCTTTATCTGCTCGCAGTCGTCTGTGACGGCATGGGAGGTTTGAAAAAAGGAGAGATTGCCAGTCATTATATCGTGGAAGTATTAAAACAATGGTTTGACGAAACGTTGTTTGATGGATTAGAAACTATGGGAATTGATATGATCGAGCAGAATCTGATCGATCTGATCCGCAGGATCAACCAGAATCTTTGTTAATGAGTCGTCGGATGGAAGAAACAAAATCCATGGGAAGCACATTAACCTTATTGTTTGTTGAAGAACATGAATTTTTGTTTTAAATGTCGGTGATTCGAGAACTTACTGGTTTGACAGGGACCGTAAATTTGTAACGACAGATCACACTCTGGCAGAGTTGGAACTGCGTGCTGGACATCTCACAAAAGAACAGGCAAAAAGATCCGAGAAGACATATTTTGATTCAGTGTGTAGGTGTGACAAAAGATATCCGGATTGACTGTTACAAAGGCAGATTAAATCCAGGAATGGAGTTTTATTATGTACCGATGGCTTTTATGGGCTGCTTGAGGAAGAAGAAATCTATCAGGTAGAGGCATCAAAAGAACAGATCAAAGAATGGGTGCAGAAATGTTTTCAGAAAGTAAAAAGAAGAGGAGAATTAGACAATCTGTCCTGTGTGATCGTCAAAGTTCCGAACAAGAAATAGGAAAGATTTATCACCAACGTTATCAAGTCCGAAAAATACTTGGAGAAGGCGGAATGGGTAAAGTTTTTCTTGCACTGGATCAAAAGACAGGAAAAGAGGTTGCTGTGAAGATCGTAAAGGATCAAAACAGTGGGACAGGGAGAGGGTGATCTTGCAAAAATTAAAACATACCAAAGGTGTGCCGGAATTATTTTTGCAGGAAAGGAAAAGGAACTTTTCTGGTGATGGAATATATTCTTGGAAATTCGTTAAAACGATATGGCAGAGTCTGTGGAAAACTTTATAAAAAGAAAAGTTTATTGTGGATGATCAAGATCTGCAAAGTGCTGAATAAGATTCATGAACAAGGAATCATTCATATGGATCTGAAACCGGAAAATATCATGCTTGATCAATCTGGAAATATATACTTGATCGATTTTGGAGCGGCATTGTTTGCGGGAGAAAAATTAAGTGGATATGGAACCAAAAACTATGCATCGAAAAAACAGGCAAAGACAGAAGAAAGAGCAGACATTTATTTTGATATATATAGTTTAGGAAAAACAATGGAATCTTTATTGAAAGCAACAGATGCTGTCCAAAAGATCATAGAAAAATGCCTGATCGATGATGATGCAAAAAGATATCACAACACAAGGCAGATTCAGGCAGATTTTGAGAGAATATTGAGAATCTGCCGTATGAAGAAAGGGTTCATGGTGGTGATTGCTGTTTTTTGTATCCAGAATCTCTGGAATCAGATACAGAGGGAAGAGCAAAGAGAGAAAGAAGTCATTGTACAGAAAAAGTCTCAAAGAGAGATAAAAAAGGCAATGGCTTATTTTTATGGAACGGATCAGATACAAAAGAATACACAATTGGCACGAGCGTATCTTGAAAGATGTAGAGGGATGAAAAAGAATGTGTCATCGTATTTGGTGCTTTTAGATGTTTTAGATGACAGGAGAAATGATATAAGTGCGGAAAAACTTATGAAGATCGTACAGGATTGTCAGACCGATGTGCATGATTTCTGGTCGGCATATTTTTATCTTCATTTTTATACAGTAAATACAGCAAAACTGTCAGAGAATGTATGGAAAGAAGCAGAAAAAATGTTAGAACAGATACAAAAATATCCACAAAAGGAAGAATATCAGAAATTAGTGGAAGCAGACCGGATCAATTTATATGAAAGAGAAGCAGAAAAAGGAGATGATAGAAAGTTTTTAGAGGAAACAGACCGGGTTTTCAAAGAAAATCTTAAAGGAGATCCTGCATGGAAATTGTATGAAAGAAAGCTTGTTTATCTGGAATCAAAACAGCCAGATATCAGCAGGGAGTTTGAACGATTTCTAAAGAAATATCCAAAAGTTATGGATGCCTATGTGGAGTATAGTATTTATTTATGCAGGAACAATAAAATGACACAGGCACAAAGGGTCTATAGGGAAGGTAGAAAACAGACAGGAATGACAAGCAAAAGAGCAGAGGAATTGAGGAGGAAACTTGGGTTATGATCAGAAAATATAAGATATATATCATCATGGGAATCACAGTACTTCTTCTTTTTATGGTTTTACCGGTCGATACGAAGGGAGATTGGGAAATCCCTTGGGACATTACTCTGGAAGGAGAAGGGAATGATCCTGCATTTCGAAGCAGTACAGTGATGGAAATATTTCTAAAAAATGGGACAGCACCAAAGGATGTTACAATTTTCGTGAATCAACAGAAAATAAATCCGATCTGGGATTACGAACAAAGTACACAGATCAGTTTTCAGGAAGAAGGGATTTATAAGGTTCATATTGTTCATAAAAATGGATATGAAGAAATAAGGCAGGTTATGGTCGAATTAAATAATCCAACAACAGCCAAGATCACAGCGGGAGCGTATACTCCAGGAGCATGGAGCAAAAAGAATGTGGTATTGGAAGCTTATGGAGCCAAAGCAGTTTCTGATATTCAATTTTATGAATATAAAATAGGACAAGATGAATGGAAGCAGATGAAAAATAACAAGTTAGAGATCAGCAAAGATTTTGATGAGCTTGTTTATATCAGAGCAGTTTCAAAGGCTGGAAGAGAAGGAGTGATCAGTCAGATTCCAGTGAGAGTATGGAAACAAAAACCAGAACTTGCAAAGATCCAATGTGATCAGGAACCTATTGGTGGATGGTATTCGAAAATTCCTGTTTTCTCATATGATCTGAAGGAAAAAGAAGGACCACAGGTGCATCTTTATGCGCAGCTTACAGATTTGAAGACAAAAGAGATACTGACAGGAATCGATCAAATTCCTAGAATCAGGAGGGATGGAAGATATCAGCTTGACATCTATACGAAAGATGAATCTGGAAATCGATCAGAACAACTCTACCAAACGACTTGTTTTGTGGATACAGATAATCCAGAGATTTTTGTTCGCTATCAAAATCCAAGATCAGAAATTTTAAAATACCAGAAAGCTCAGATCATAGTTAAGGATGAAAATCTGAAAAAGGGAAATATGATCTTAAGAACATCGGGGAAACAGGTAAAGCCATGGAAGTTGGAAGGTGATCATTATGAAACAGAAGTTATATTTTTAAAGGATGGAAAACAGACATTGTCTGTTCGGGCAGAAGATCTGGCAGGAAATAAGATGATCATACAGGAAAAGTCGTTTATCATTGATACACAAAAACCAAGGATTAAAATTCAAGGAATTGACAATGGAAGATCATATTCAAAGCCTGTAAAAATTCAAGTAGATGTGAAAGATCAAAATCTGAATCCAGATAAGACATATATTTATCTTAACGGAAAGAAGATGGATTCCGTTATGATCAAAAAGGATGGATATTATACCATTGATGTGAAAACTGAAGATCTTGCAGGAAATCAAAATAGGTGCAGCAGAAAATTTACTGTCAATCAAAAAGGCATACAGATTCATTTTCTGCAGGAGGATTTAAAGGAAAAACAGATATCAACAAAAAATCTGAAGCCAGGATTTCGCATTGAAAGTCTGGAACCAGTGCAGGTAATGGCATTTCTTGTGAATGGGCAAAAAAAGGAATATCAATGGAAAGAAGATAAAGTTTATATAAAAGATCCTATTACAGAAAATGGGAAATGCAGTGTCAGTCTGCATGTAAAAGACAGTGCCGGAAATGAAAAAACAAGTGAAAAAATACAGTTTTTTTATGACACACAAAAACCGGTGATCAAAATAGAAGGGCTTGATCAGAAATCTGAATGTGAATATGGAAAACAGATCAGCATCCTTCTGGAAAATAAAACAGATCAGTGGGAGAAGGTTATTTTGGATGGAAAAGAACAAAAACTGGAACATCATAAGATCACATGGAAAGAATTGGCTCCTGGAAAGCATGTTCTTCATCTGAAAGCAGTGGATCAGGCAGGAAATAAAACTGATCAAAGGATCACATTTAAGATCACAAAAGTCCTTCCAAAAGCAGTGAAACAAATTGTGATAAAACAAGATAAAATACCATCAAAAAAAGATGAAAAAACAAAAATATCCCAATTTATGGCTTTTATTTCTCATAGGAACAAGCATTTTCGTATCTGTAAAATGTTTTGTAGTTATAGGAAATCCAGGCATTCTTGAATCTTTTTCATTCTATGTTATAATAAAGGTTACGTATATAGTTCAATCAAATGGAGGAATGGATATTATGGCAGAAGAAGTAAAAGAAACAAGAGAAGATTTCGAAGCACAGTTAGAAGAATCTTTAAATAAAGCATCAACAAATGAAGACGCAGTATGGAACCGTTTAGAGCAGATGAAAGAAGATGGGGATGTTCTGGCATTGACAGTTGGCGGTGTTGTAAATGGTGGAGTTATCGTTTATGTCGAAGGAATCCGTGGATTTATTCCAGCATCTTTATTATCAACAAAATATGTAGAAGATCTGAATGTATGGTTACAGAAAGATGTGGAAGCAAAGATCATCACAGTAGAACCAGAAGAACAGAGACTTGTCTTATCTGCAAAAGCTGTTGAGAAGGAAAAAGAAAGAAAAGAACGCGAGAATAAGATCAATGAATTAAAAGTTGGTACAGTTGTAGAAGGTACAGTTGAAAATATCATGCCATATGGAGCATTTGTTGATATCGGTGATGGAATCAGTGGATTAGTTCATATTTCACAGTTAAGCCAGAAGAGAGTAAAATCTCCAGAAGAAGTTGTGAAAGAAGGAGATGCTGTTACAGTTAAGATCATTAAAGTCGCAAATGGAAAAGTAAGTTTAAGTATCAAAGCATTAGAAGATGATAAAGAAGCAGCTAAGAAAGCAGAAGAAACTGGTGTGGAATACACAGAAGATGCAGCTGGAACAAGTCTTGGTGACTTACTTGCAAATATCAAATTATAGGAAGGAACATATATGGCAGGATCAGGTTTTGGCACAAATTTTCGAATTACAACATGGGGGGAAACTCATGGTGCAGGCGTAGGTGTCGTGGTAGATGGATGTCCGGCTGGATTACCTCTTGAGAGAGAAGATGTTCAGAAATATCTGGACCGCAGAAAACCAGGGCAGTCAAAGTATACAACACAGAGAAAAGAAGGAGATCAGGTTGAGATTCTTTCTGGTATCTTCGAAGGAAGAACAACAGGGACTCCGATCTCCATGGTTGTATATAACAAGGATCAGAGGTCTAAAGATTACAGCAATATCAAAGATATTTACCGTCCAGGACATGCAGATTTTACATTTGACATGAAATATGGATTCAGAGATTACCGCGGTGGCGGCAGATCTTCTGGACGAGAGACGATCGGACGTGTAGCAGCAGGAGCTGTAGCAGCGAAAGTTTTGAAAGAACTGGGAATTGAGATCAAAGCTTATGCAAAAGCAATCGCCGGGATTGAAGTATCTAAGGACCATTTTGACTTTGCGGAGATGAATAACAATCCATTTAACATGCCAGATAAAGAGGCAGCAAAACTTGTACAGGAGAAAGCAGACCAGATGATTAAAGAGATGGATTCCATCGGTGGTATCATTGAATGTCAGATCACAGGAATGCCAGTTGGAATCGGGGAAACCGTTTTTGATAAACTGGATGCAGAACTTTCGAAAGCCATTATGTCCATTGGATCAGTAAAAGGCTTCGAGATCGGAGATGGATTTGAGGCTGCCAACCTGCGAGGGTCAGAGAATAATGATGATTTTATCTGTGTTGATGGGAAGGTAGCAAAAGAGACAAATCATTCTGGAGGAGTTCTTGGAGGAATGAGTGATGGAAGTGCGATCGTATTCCGTGCAGCCATCAAACCGACACCATCGATCGCACAGACACAGAAGACAGTCAATCGTGATCTTGATAATGTAGAGATTGAAATTCATGGCCGTCATGATCCAATGATTGTGCCAAGAGCTGTAGTTGTGGTAGAATCAATGGCAGCTGTTACGATTCTTGATGGAGTTTTAAAGAATCTTGGTGCAACAATGGATAATATTAAGAAAATTTATGGTGAATAAGAATGTATGAATTAATCAAAAAAGACGGAAGAGCAAAAAGAGGCCGTTTAACAACGGTCCATGGTGTGATCGAAACACCAGTATTTATGAATGTCGGGACTGTGGCAGCGATCAAAGGTGCAGTCAGTACAGATGATCTCAAAGATATTGGAACACAGGTGGAGTTATCTAATACATATCATCTGCATGTAAGAACAGGAGATAAGCTGATCAAGGAATTTGGAGGGCTGCATAAGTTTATGCACTGGGACCGCCCAATCCTTACAGATTCTGGCGGATTTCAGGTGTTTTCATTGGCGAAGCTTCGTAAGATCAAAGAAGAAGGCGTTTCTTTTGCTTCTCATATTGATGGAAGAAAGATTTTCATGGGACCAGAAGAAAGTATGCAGATCCAGTCAAACTTAGGATCAACGATCGCGATGGCATTTGACGAATGTCCGCCACATCCTGCAACAAGAGAGTATATGCAGAATTCTGTTGATCGTACAACAAGATGGTTGAGACGATGCAAAAAAGAGATGGACCGCTTAAATTCTCTGGAAGATACAGTCAATCCACATCAGATGTTATTTGGGATCAATCAGGGTGGAACATTTGAAGATATCCGAATCGAACACGCCAAAGAGATTTCCAAGATGGATCTAGATGGATATGCATTAGGTGGACTTGCGGTTGGAGAAACACATGAAGAGATGTACAATATCCTTGAAAAGACAGTGCCATATCTGCCAGAAGATAAACCAACTTACCTGATGGGGGTTGGAACACCGGTGAATATTTTAGAAGCAGTTGACCGTGGAGTTGATTTCTTTGATTGTGTATATCCAACAAGAAATGGCCGTCATGGACATGTATATACGAATCAGGGAAAACTTAATATGTTCAATAAAAAATACGAACTGGACCATCGCCCGATCGAAGAAGGATGCCAGTGCCCAGCCTGTAGAAGTTACAGCAGAGCCTATATTCGACATCTTTTAAAAGCAAAAGAAATGCTAGGAATGAGATTATGTGTCTTGCATAACTTGTATTTTTATAATACAATGATGAGTGAGATTCGTCAGGCAATCGAAGAAGGCAATTATAAGGAATACAAGAAACGTAAGATCGATGGCATGATGAACCAGTAATCTTATTAGAAAGATGGAGGAAGAAAATGGATCAGGTTACAATGACAATTCTAATGTTGGTTGTTTGTTTTGGATTAATGTACTTTTTAACGATCAGACCACAGAAGAAAAAAGAAGAAGAATTAAAACAGATGATGGAAACTCTGGAAGTTGGAGACAGCGTGTTGACAACAAGCGGATTTTACGGAGTTGTTGTAGATAAAGTTGATGAAACAACGATCATTGTTGAATTTGGTAACGACAAACATTGCCGTATCCCAATGGAGAAATCAGCAATCCAGGCAATGGAAAAAGCGAATGCATCATCATCTGAAGAATAAGATGAATATTTGATCAAAAGAAAAGAATCTGAGACAGAGAATAGTATCTGTATTTCAGATTCTTTTTTTGTTTCTTAATATTAATTCATCAGATCATCAATCAAATGATCTGGGACAAATAACGGTCCGCGTCCGGTTCCGATTTCGATATCTGGTTTATTCGTTCCATGGAAGTCTGATCCTCCAGTTGCAAGAAGATCATATTCTTTCTGCCATTGGCGAAGTTTTGTGATCTGGCCGATATGATGGGAAGAATGATAAACTTCGATTCCTGCGAGCCCTTCTTCTTTCAGATCATGAATGAGATGTTTGGTATCTTCATTTGAGAATTTATATAAAAATGGATGTGCAAGAACCGGAATTCCGCCAGCATCAAGGATTAATCTTAAGCAATCTTTTGGATCAAAAATGGTTTTGGAACATAATATTTACACTTTTCACCAAGATATTTGGAAAAAGCCTGATCCATGGAAGAACAAATGCCTTCTGAGATCAAAGTTCTTGCAAAGTGAGCTCGTGTGATCACAGTATGAGGATCACCATTTTGCAGTTTTCAAGCGTAATCGGATAACCGTCTTTTTGAAAGAGTTCGATCATATCAAGATTTCTCTGAAACCGTTTGTCACGGAGCATGTTGAGAGTATGATTTAACTGCTGATCCTTATAGTTGATTCCGTATCCTAATACATGAATCTCACGATGAAGTGCATCACATGAAATTTCAATTCCAGGAATGAATTTCAGATCATCTGGAAGATCCATAGCAAGAATTTCCGGAATTCCATCGACAGTATCATGATCTGTCAGAGAAAATCCATATAATCTTTTTGCTATCACTTTTTGAACAATCTGTTTTGGTGTAAAAGTTCCATCGGAACAAGTAGAATGTATATGAAGATCGATCATAGGAAAACTCCTTTCGTATTTTTAATGTCAGTTTATCACAAAAAGGTATAGATTCAAAATACCAGTCATAGATTAAATAGAAAAAGGAGCAATTGTTATGGACATGGGGAAAAAGGGACTCTATATGATACAAAGTCTGGTATTTGCCTACATTGCCACAGGAATTTTATTGTGTCTTCTTGCATTTATCATCTATCAAAGCAATGCAGGAATGAAGATCGCGAATCTTGGAATCACACTTACATATATTCTTGCATCTGTTTTTGCTGGCATGCTGATCGGAAGTAAGATCGGAAAAAGCTTTTTATGGGGATTTGCAGCAGGAATGTTATACTTTATGATCTTGACTTTGATCTCATGGATTTTAAAAAATATCGTTCTGTTTTCCACAGAAAGGATCACAGCATGTTTCTTATGTATTGCAGGAGGAACTTTAGGTGGAATGCTTGCTATTTGAAAATGAATATGATACAATATAGCAAGTTATTTTATGAGAATCAGGAGGACGATAAGATGAAACATATTAAAACTCTGACAAATAAAACATTACAGAACACAGTGAAAAAGGTGGATGTGGTGAATGCCAGACATCTTGCCAGTCAGCATGTAAAACATCTTGTACAGTAGGTAACCAGACCTGCGAACACAGCAAATAGTCAAATCGAACAAAGACTTTGTGCTTGAGGCGTTCCTTGTGGGCCGCCTCATTTTTCGATGAAAGAAAATAACAAATAAAGGGAGAAAGAAACAATGGTTCACCAGTATAAAAATAATGGATATAACATGGTCCTTGATGTAGCAAGTGGATCTGTCCATGTGGTTGATGACCTGACATATGAGGTGATTGCTTTATATGAGGATCATACATTAGAAGAGATCATCAAAGAATTATCATCCTGGGATGAGAAAGATGTCAAAGAATCTTATGGAGAAGTTACAGAATTAAAAGATGCAGGTGTATTATTTACAGAAGACTGTTATGAAGAATACATTTGTGGATTCAAAGACAGACCAACAGTTGTAAAGGCACTCTGTCTTCATATTGCACATGATTGTAACCTTGCCTGCCGATACTGTTTCGCAGAAGAAGGAGAATACAAGGGAAGACGTGCATTAATGAGTGCTGAAGTCGGTAAGAAAGCATTAGATTTTCTTGTAGAGAATTCAGGAAACCGTAGAAATTTGGAAGTTGATTTCTTTGGTGGAGAGCCTTTGATGAACTTTGATGTAGTGAAAGAGATCGTTGCATATGGACGTTCTTTGGAAGAAACACATGATAAGAAGTTCCGTTTTACATTGACAACAAATGGTGTATTACTAAACGATGATATCATGGAATTTGCCAATAAAGAGATGGATAACGTTGTATTAAGTGTGGATGGAAGAAAAGAAGTTCACGATTACATGAGACCATTCCGTAATGGAAAAGGAAGCTATGATTTTGTTATCGACAAATTCAAGAAATTTGCAGATAGCAGAAACCAGCAGAAATATTATGTAAGAGGAACTTTTACACATCATAATTTAGATTTCTCAAAAGACGTTATGCATTTAGCAGATGCAGGATTCGAACAGATTTCTGTAGAACCTGTTGTGGCACCGGATACAGCAGATTATGCGATTACAGAAGAGGATCTTCCAATTCTGATGGATGAATATGATCTTCTTGCAAAAGAGATGATCAAAGAGAGAAGGAAGGAAAAGGATTTACCTTCTTCCACTTTATGATCGACTTAACAGGAGGGCCATGTGTTGCAAAACGTTTATCCGGATGTGGTTCAGGAACAGAATATCTTGCAGTGACTCCATGGGGAGATTTATATCCATGCCATCAGTTTGTAGGAGAAGAAGACTTCTTAATGGGTAATGTTTACGAAGGAGTCAAGAAAGATGAGATTGTCAAAGAATTCAAGGCATGTAATGTATACTCCAAAGAAGAATGTAAAAAATGTTTTGCAAGATTCTATTGCAGTGGTGGATGCAGTGCAAACTCTTATAACTTTAACGGTACGATCGATGGAACTTATGAGATCGGATGTAAATTAGAGCGCAAGAGGGTAGAATGTGCATTAATGGTAAAGGCAGCATTGGCATTAGAAGGGGAGACGGAGAATGAAGAAGCGTAATAGCAGTGGCAAGTATATTGCAGGGCTCATTTTACTGATCGTTTTGTGTATATTTGGAGCATTTATCACAACCAAAGGAATCACAAAGAAGAAGATTGGTCGAGCAAGCAATATCGAACTTGGATTAGACCTTGCAGGTGGAGTTAGTATTACATATGAAGTAGATGGCAAGAATGTATCTGATAGTGATATGAAAGATACTGTATACAAACTTCAGAAGCGTGTAGAAGGGTACAGTACAGAAGCAGAAGTTTATCAGGAAGGAAAAGATCGTATCAATATCGAGATTCCTGGGTAACAGATGCAAACAAGATTTTAGATGAGCTTGGTAAACCAGGAACACTTTCTTTGCTGTCCAGAAACAGGTAAAAGTAAAGAAGAATGGAAAAACAACGACTCAGACAACATTAGATACTGTATTGACAGGTCAAAATGTTAAGAAAGCCAAAGCTGTAACTAATCAGAATCAGACAACTGGTAAGAAAGAATATTTAGTTGCACTTGAATTTGATGCTAAGGGAACAAAGGCATTTGCGAAAGCTACAAAAGCCAATATTGGAAAACCAATTTATATTATCTATGATAATCAGGTGATCAGTGCCCCAAATGTACAGGAAGCGATCACAAAAGGAGAATGTACGATCGATGGTATGGAAAGTTATGAAGCAGCAGAGAATTTAGCTTCATCAATTCGAATCGGTTCCTTACCAGTGAAATTAAACGAATTACGTTCTAACGTAGTATCTGCGAAATTAGGAGTGAATGCGATCCAGACAACGGTCAAAGCAGGAGTCATCGGATTTGTACTGGTATGCTTGATCATGATCGCATTTTATGCAGTGCCTGGTGTGATTGCGTGCGTGGCACTTGCGATCTATATGCTGATGATGTTATTAGCACTGAATGGATTTAATGCGACACTGACATTGCCGGGACTTGCAGGTATCATCCTCGGTATTGGTATGGCAGTTGATGCAAACGTTATCATTTATGCCAGAATTCAGGAAGAGATCGGGGCAGGAAAGAGTACAGGAGCAGCGATCAAATCTGGATTCGGAAAGGCAGCATCAGCGATCATCGATGGTAACGTTACAACATTGATCGCAGTATTAGTTTTATGGTTTAAAGGATCAGGAACGGTCAAAGGATTTGCTCAGACACTTGGAATGAGTGTATTGATCTCTATGTTTACAGCACTTGTGATCAGCCGATTCCTTGTATATGCGGCATATCATTTTGGACTTCGCGACAAGAAATGGTATGGAAAACCAAGAACGATCAAAACAAGAGATTTTGTCCGTACAGGTAAGAAATACGTTGCAGTTGCAGGTGTGATCATTTTGATCGGACTTGCTGCACTTCCAATGAATCGAAGCAAGATTGGATCAATCTTGAATTATGATCTGGAATTCTCAGGTGGTACAGCATCTACGATCACATTCAAGGATGACCAGAAAGTCAATGATTCTCTGGAAAAACAGGTTGTGAAAGCTTACGAGAAAGTCAGCAAGTCAACCTCTGTTCAGAGTCAGAAAGTAAAAGCAAACAATCAGATGGTTGTAAAAAGTGTAGAATTGAATCTGAGCCAGAGAAAACAGATCGAAAATACATTAAAGAAAGATTATAAAGTAAAATCTGTAACAACAGAGAATATCAGTTCAACGATCAGTAATGAAATGCAAAGAGATGCATTTATTTCCGTTGTGATCTCAGCGATCTGTATGCTGATCTACATTGCGATTCGATTTAAAGACGTGAAGTTTGGATCCAGTGCGATCATCGCATTGATCAATGACGTACTGGTCGTATTTGCAGCATATTCTGTTGGAAGATTATCTGTTGGTGGAACATTTATCGCATGTATGTTAACGATCATTGGATATTCTATCAACTCAACGATTGTTATCTTTGACCGTATCCGTGAGAATCTGAAGCTTCAGACGATCCGGACAAGAGATGATATTAAAGCACTTGTAAATCAGAGTATTTCAAGTACATTGGTTCGTACGATCAATACAAGTTTGACAACATTTGTTATGGTGTTAGCGTTATTTATCTGCGGAGTATCCTCCCTAAGAGAATTTGCATTAGCATTGATGGTGGGTGTGATCGGAGGAGCATTCTCTTCTGTATTTTTAACTGGACCACTTTGGTATATGATGAAGACGCGAATTGGATCAGATGTGATCAAAGAAAATCAGGCAGCCAGTCAAGCACAGCCAGAGAAGATCACAGCAAATCCAAACCGCAAGAAAAAGAAGAAAAGAAAAGAAAATAAAACATTCAAAAGAGTATTCAGTAAATACTGGATGCTCTTTTTTATGAAAAATGGAGTAAGATGATGGAACAGTGGTATCTGTATAAGAAAAAGGCTGATTTTAATCAGATTGGAGAAAAATTTAACATAGATCCAGTGATCGCACGGCTGATCCGCAACAGGGATGTGGTTGGGGATGAACAAATACAGCAGTATCTGTATGGAGAACTTTCAGATATTTCAGATCCTTTTTTGATGAAAGGCGTCAAAGAAGGAGTTGAGATTTTGAAGCAAAAGGTACAAGAGGGGAAAACGATCCGTATTATTTCAGATTATGATGTAGATGGAGTTGTCTCAAATTATATTTTGTGGAAAGCGATACATGATCTTGGTGGAAAGATTGATTTTCAGATTCCAGACCGCATGAAAGATGGCTATGGAATTAATGAAAATATCATTGAAAAAGCAGTGGAAGACCAGATTGATACGATCCTTACCTGTGATAATGGGATTGCAGCAGCAGATGCAGTTGCATATGGCAAAGAACATGGACTGACAATGATCATTACGGATCATCATGATGTGCCATTTGATACCGATGAAGCAGGAGTGAGAAAAGAGGTTCTTCCACCAGCAGATGTAGTGATCAATCCAAAGCAGGAAGCATGCAATTATCCGTATCCGTTACTTTGTGGAGCAGGAGTGGCTTTTCAGTTTATGAGGGCATTCTATCAGGCAATGGAAGAAGATGAAAGCCAATTGGAAGAGTTGTTATCCATGCTTGCGATCGCGACTGTTTGTGATGTGGTAGATCTGACAGGAGAAAACAGAATCTTTGTCAAAGAAGGATTACGCCGAATCAAAGATACACAAAATATCGGGTTGAAAGCATTGCTGAATGTGCATGATCTGATGGATAAACAGATACAGTCTTATGCACTAGGATTTATTGTTGGACCATGTATCAATGCGAGTGGACGTTTGGAATCTGCCGAAAAAGCATTGAATCTATTTCTGGAAGAAGATGAAGAGAAGGCAAAACAGACAGCAGAAGAATTAAAAGAACTGAATGATCTTCGGAAAACCATGACAGAAAATGGTGTAAAAGAGGCACTGGGACAGGCGTTTGAATATGAAGCAAAAGGAGATAAAGTGCTTGTATTATATCTTCCAGAATGTCATGAAAGTATTGCAGGTATCATAGCAGGAAGGATCAAGGACCGCTTAAATCATCCAGCATTTGTCTTAACAGATGCAAAAGAAGGAATCAAAGGTTCTGGACGTTCCATCGAAGGATATTCCATGTTTGAAGAGATGATGAAAGTAAAAGAGGTGTTCACAAAGTTTGGGGGACATCCAATGGCAGCAGGATGCTCTTTGAAAAAGAAAAATTACAGGAATTCCGCAAAAGATCAACGAGAACTGTACCCTTGAGAAAAAAGATTTTGCAAAGAAAGTACAGATTGATATTGACATGCCAGTTGATTATATTACCATGGATCTGATTCATCAGTTATCTGTTTTAGAGCCATTTGGAAAAGAAAATAAAAAACCATTATTTGCACACAGAAAGTTAAAAGTGGAACGTGTGAATGTTTTTGGAAAAAATAGAAATGTGATAAAATTAGCATTAAAGAGTAGTCAGGGAACTAGGATTGATGGTATGATTTTTGAGGATGAAGATGAATTTCGAGAGAAAATGGGAACATCAAAGTATATCACATGTACATATTATCCAGTGATCAATGAGTATCAGGGATATAAAAGTCTTCAGATCAACATTCAAAATTATTTTTTTGTGGAGGAATAGCATGAGTAAGATAAAATTAGTAGCGATGGATTTAGATAATACACTCTTAGACAGCGAGAAACAGATTTCAAAACACACAGAAGAAGTTCTAAAAGAAGTGATCAGAAGGGGTGTTTATATAGTTCCAGCAACAGGACGTATTTTTAAAGCGATTCCAGAATTTTTAAGAGATATTCCAGGCGTTCGATATGCTGTTTGCTGTAATGGGGCAACTGTTTATGATCAGAAAGAAGATAAGATCATATATACAAATCATCTACCAAAAGAAACGGTATTTTCGTTGTTTGATATTTTGGAAAAATATCATTGTACACGTGATATTTATCAGAATGGGCAAGGGTATATGGAACGATGCTATTTTGACCATCTTGCAGAGTATGGTGTATCAGATCATGTATTAAAACTTGTGAGAGATACAAGACTGCCGTTGGATGATCTGCGAAAGTACATTGAAGAGCATCCGCTGGGAATTGAGAAGATCAATGTATTTTTTGATGATATGGAAGAGCGGGAAACTGCAAGACAAGAATTAATCGAGAAAAATATTGCGAGTGTATCAAGTTCTCTGGAAAATAACATTGAAATAAATCAGATTGGATGTGATAAAGGAGATGGACTTTTACATCTGGCAGAGCAAATTGGATTATCTATGGATGAAGTGATGGCATGTGGAGATGCAGGAAATGATACGATGATGATCAAAGCTGTAGGAACCGGTGTTGTTATGGAAAATGGACAACCTGATCTGAAAGAGATCGCAGACTTTGTGACAAAGACAAATAATGAAGATGGTGTTGCATATGCAATTGAAAAATTAGTCTTTGAAGCATAAGATATGAAAAAAATGTGAACATGGATCATGACCATTCATTTTTATTGACGAGGGTATCCAAAGTGGTATAATAAATATGTTTAAATAGTTAGGGGGAACAATGAAAGATGAGAAAAACACGTAAAACAGCAGCTGTAGTAGCTCTGTATACGTTTTTGATGCTTGGATCAGTGTCTGTGGTCAGAGCAGATCAGCCAGTCACAAGAGAGCAAATAAGCAGTGAACAGACTGAGACCAAGACAGATTCTTCTGCCCAGACGACAGAAAGTGAAGCAACGACAGAGACAACAACACAGACGACTCAGGCAAAGCCGACAACGGAAGCAACAACGCATACGCATACAGCGGCGACGACGCATACAACGGCTGCAGCAACACATACAAAGAAACATACAGCAGCAACACATACAAAGAAACAAAAGACAAAGTCTGATCAAGACAAGAAGAAAGACAAAAAAGACAAAAACAAGAAGAAAGACAAGAAATCTATCATTCCAAAAGTATATAATGACCATAGTCTTGAGATGAAAGATAAGAAAGAGACGATACAGGGATTTATTTATTTTAATCAGGCAGATGCAGCATGGAATGACAATGGATATCAGATCAAAAGCAGTGGATGCGGACCAAGCGCTATGGCAGTTTGTATCAGTTCGCTGACGAATAAATGGGTAACTCCAGTTGATACAACAGTATGGGCATATAAGAATGGCTATTACAGTAGTGCTGGCGCAAGTCATGAGATGGTCCCAGCATTGGCACAACAGTATAAACTGGAATGTCATGGACTTGGAAGTGATGTCAGCAAGGTTAGAGATGCATTGAAGAAGAAGCATCCAGTAGTAGCACTGATGGGACCAGGATATTTTACGAAGAAAGGTCATTTTATCGTATTGGTTGCGATCGATGATAATGATCAGGTAACGGTTGCAGATGTTGGAAGCAGACAGCGTACACAGTACAAATATCCACTAAAAGAAGTGATCGCACAGACGAAGTCAGCATCAGCAGGAGGTCCATGCTGGGAGATTTATTCTGATCAAAAGATATCTGCGAAGGCTGATAAGAAGGCAAAGCAGCTGAAGGCTGAGAAGAAATACAGAAGCAAAGAATTTAAAGCAATGTATAATGAGATCAAGTCAGTATTGCAGAAGAATTATCAGTTAGCGGTTCCACTAAAGAAAGGAACACTAGTTAGTGAAGAACAGTTTGTTACGATCACATCCTTAGGAATCAACGATAAAGTTTCCGTAATGGATGCGAGCAAGAAGCTAACAAGTGATGTCGACCTTGACACAGTAGTAGATGAGATTCAGACAGAGGCAGTCAAGGATTCTTTTTGGAATACGATCATGATCGCACCTGACAAAACAAATTTAATATACAAATAATATATATATATCACATAAAGAAAAGCACAGAATCATTGAGTATGATCAATGATTTCTGTGCTTTTCTATTCTAAAAATAGGAGGAAAGAAAAATGAAGATTCAAAATATGATCAAAAAAATAACGATTGCTGTATTATCTGCAGCAATGATGCTTGCACCTATCGTTAATATCAAAGCGGCATCAACAGATGTGATCGATACAAGCAAAACCGGATCCATAACGATCCACAAATATGACATGACAGCAGCAAAACAGGCCGGTGTTAATACCAGTCAGTTTACACCAACAGGAAAACAGGACGCTGCTGCGGAAGCAGCCTTGGAAAAATATGCGATCAAAGGTGTGGAATTTAGTTACCTGCGAGTTGGAGATGTTGAACAGCAGAGTGAGAATGGAAAGATTCAGATGATCTATGAACTTCCAACCACAATACAGCAGATTTTGGGTTTGACATCTTCTGATGCAGCTAAAACAGAAGGAAGTAAGACATATTTTACAAGCCAGCAGATCAATGAGAAACTTGCCAAGGCATTAGAAGATAATACGGTAACGAAAGATAAATTAGAAGATTACATGGGAAAGAATGGGACAGCCATGGATGAGACTAATGCTAATGGTGTGACAAGTAAAGACAAATTGCCACTGGGTCTTTACCTGATCGTTGAGACAAAGGCACCAGAAAATGTAACTTACACAACAAATCCATGGTTTGTACAGTTGCCATCCACGGATTCTAAGGGAGATGACTGGTTCTATGATGTGATCTGTTATCCAAAGAATGAAACTGGAAATCCAACACTTGACAAAAGAGTACGCAATAATCCAGATCAGGACAATGTAACAACTGCCAATACAGACAGACTGGCAGATTTTACTTCTGCAAGAAATGAATATAAATATCAGAGTACCGTGACAGCATCTAAAGCAGAAAGACTGGATTATCAGTTCATTTCAAAATTGCCACATATCACATCATCAACAACCTACCTGTCAACTTATACATTTAACGATACAATGGCAAATGGAATGACATATGGGAAAGATGCCGTGATCGCAATCTATGAAACTAAGGATGCAGCGGACAGAACAAATGTGAACAATGTTGAGAAGAGTGGTGCATTGGCTGTATGGAAGAGTTCCGACACGGATCCAAAGTTTGCAGCAACATACGGAAAATCTGGAGACGATCCTGCAATGAAGATCGAGATGACAAAAGCAGGACTTAAGGAGTTGAATAAGAAATATTCTGATAAATATATTGTTGTATACTATACAGCTAAGGTGAACATAGATGACAGCGTTATTCTTGGTGATAAAGGAAATCCAAACGATGTATCCCTTACGTGGAAGAGAACAAATACGAATTATTATGATATTTTAAAAGACAAATGTATCGTATACTCTTACGGATATGATCTGACAAAGAAATTTTCTGACAGCAAGGGAGATGCAACAAAGGTTAAATTCGTTGTAAAAAATAAGACAGATAATTACTATCTGGTAGCAAGAGCAGATAGAGCAGGTGTTTATCAGGTAACAGGAAAGTCTGCAAAAGAAGCTGATGCGACTCAGTTTAGTCCGTCTTCTGATGGAAAACTTGTGATCAATGGGATCGAAGGAGATGAATATGGATTTACAGAAACACACTCCGATGCAGGATACTCCCTGTTAAAGAAAGAAGTGATCGTTAAGGTCAAAGAGACAAAAGCAGATATCACACCAACCGAAGCAAACATCACAGGGATCCAGAGTAAGTCTGATGCAGATTCCACAGCAAATGATGGAGTTCCTAATGGTACGGTATTAAAGAATGATGTGACGGTTCAGACTACAGCAGCGAGTGCGACTGTGGATGAGACAAAGGCAACGATGACAAAACACGATGATTCTGGAAATGCATATATCAATATGCAGATCACAAATCAGAAGCAGTTCATGCTGCCAATGACAGGTGGGGCAGGAAACTATCTTCTGATCATTGCAGGGGTTGTTGTTGCTGGATGTGGGATCTTGATCTTGAACAAAAACAGAAGACGATCACAAAGATAAAATGAAACAAAAGATCATATCGATTCTGGTTATTCTGGCCGGCTTTTTTCTGCTGTCTTATCCATTTGTAAGCAACTATCTGTTTGAAAAGAGTGCAGGTTCGACAGTGGAAAGTTATCAGGAAAAGGCAGCCGGAATGGATCAGGCGATCATAAAAAAAGTAATGGATGAAGCGAAACAGTATAATGGGAAATTGCTGCGATCTTCAATACAGTTGACTGATCCGTTTAAGGAAAAACGCTTAGATGGAGAGACGGTTCATTATAACAGAATATTAAATATTGATGGATCATCGATCATGGGATATTTAAAGATTCCTTGCATTTCAATTAATCTGCCGATCTATCATGGGACAAGTGGGACAGTTTTGGAACATGGGATCGGACATCTGGCTGCATCTTCCTTTCCGATTGGAGGAAAAGATACCCATGCGGTGCTGACTGGACATACTGGGCTTAGTTCTGCAAAAATCTTTACAGATCTGACAGAGATGAAAAAGGGAGATTTCTTTTTTATACATGTATTGGATAAAAAGCTTGCTTACCGTGTGGATCAGATCACAGTCGTGGAACCACAAGATACAAAGGAACTTCAGATCATGGAAGGAAAAGATCTTGTAACATTGGTTACTTGCACACCCTATGGAGTCAATGACAAGCGTTTATTAGTCCGAGGAGTTCGCACAGCTTATCATGCAAAAGAGGAAGAGATAAAAGCAAGAAATCATCATTCGCAATGGATGGAAGTTTACAAACGGGCCATCTTTGCAGGACTATTGATCATTTGTGTATTGATCGCAGCCAGAAAAGTATATGAAAAGATGAAAAGAAAAAGCGGGGAAAGGAGATATGGGTGAAACAAAAGATCATAAATATTGTTGGAATCTTTTTTCTGGTAATAGGGATCACGTTACTGCTTTATCCGGAGATCATATCATATCTGAAACAAAAACAGTCCGATCAGACGGTGAAAGAACTGACGCAGAGGAGAAGCAAAAGAAAACAGGATGATCTACTGTATCAAAAAGCAGTCCGCTATAACAGGAAGATATTCAAAGAAAAACAAGCAGGACTAAAGGATGTATTCAGTTACCGCAGTGCACCGATCGTCTTAAGAAACGAAAAGAATACCTTCGGTTACATTAAGATACCGAAGATGAAACAGAAACTTCCATTATATCTGGGAGCGACGATGGAAAATATGAGAAAAGGAGCAGCGATCATGGGACAGACATCCCTGCCAGTAGGACAAAAAGACAGCAACTGCGTGATCGCTGCACATCGGGGATATCGGGGAATTCCGTATTTTCGGGACATCGAACAGTTAAAAACAGGCGATCAGGTGATCATTAGAAATCCATGGGAAAGACTGGATTACCGGGTTACAAAGATTAAAGTGATTGATCCATATGATATGGACAAGATTCTGATTCAAAAGGGAAAGATATGGTCACACTTTTAACCTGTCATCCGTACCGAGGACATGGAAGATATCGGTATGTGGTGTACTGTATGAGGAATCATGGACAGAAGATCAGGAAACAAAAGGAAGATAGATAAAAATAGATGGAGAGGAGGATGTGATGAAGAATGCAAAAAGATCTTGGAAAGAAAACGAAAGATCGTAGTGGTATTAGTGGTCATGGTTTCATTTGTTTCCGTTCTGGCATGGTATCAGATGAAGAAGGCACATGCTTATCAATCATATAATACAGGAGGAAACAAACATTTTAAAGATGGACATTTAACAGTGAACATCAATGGACCAAATGGGAAAAGTGATAGTCTGACAATGTATATTCATAGTGATGAATATGAAAAAAATAAAAATGTCAACGGTGGGACATTTAATAATTCCAGACATCCATATACGGTAACGACGTATTCCGGTGGAGGCGGAGATTATAAGCTTACAGTGAATAAACAGACGATATATTCAGAGAAGAACAGTAACAACAACTATACACTTTTAACGATCAAGGTCTGGTATCTGTTACCGGCCCATGAACAGCATCGATCCTGGGAATGGGTAACGGTGGATAAACCAGTATTTTCAGATCCGAGCAAGGATATAACGCTTTATTGCGGAGGAAATGATGGATTTTGGGAAAATTCCTATCATGATACTCAAGAACATTGGAAATCAGTAAATATCCATGTCAGTACTGGATTGGTCGGAGTGGCTTCCGCTGACAGAGATGGATGGAAAACTTATGACTGGTGTTCTATAAATCTGAATCTGGAAAAGCCAAGCCGCAGCATTTATTACAACGGAAATGGTGGAGATGGTGCAGATGTAACATGGAATTTTATGGATGGAGATTATTTTTCGTTTCCAACGGTATCAAGAAGAGGTTATACCTTGGAAGGATGGCTGGATGAAGGAACAAAATGGATGTCCAATACAGGCTGGCTGGTATGTGGTAATTATACAGAGACAGCCCAGTGGACAGCGAATACATACACTGTAAACTATGATGGAAATGGAGAAGATTCTGGACATGTGAATGATGGGACAGCCACGTACGATCAAAATTACAGCTTTGCTGAGAATGGATACACGAAAAAAGGCTATGCCTTTGTTGGATGGAATACAGATAAACATGCGGTGAGAGCACGGTATTCTCCAGGAGAGACGATCACATGGAGTAACACGGAGGGTATGACACTTTATGCTGTCTGGTCCAAGAACTCTTATGAAGTAACATTTGATGGAAATGGTGCATCAGGCAGTAAAAAGACTGTGGAATTAAAATATGGACAGGATGATATCCTGCCAGCAAATACATTTGAACGGCCGGGATATACCTTCCTTGGGTGGAGTGAAGATCCGAATGCGATCAAAGCAAAATATACCGACAGACAGGCAGTCAATACTCTCTGCGATGCTGGACAGACTTGTGAATTGTATGCTGTCTGGAAGAAAACAGATGGATCATTCGACACACACAACATTATTCATGATGACGGCATGTTTAATGGCTCGATCGAACTGGAAGGGCAGAATGGAACTGGATTTTCGAGAGACCACGTAGATTCTGAATATGGAAGGATCGACAAGGAAGGACAGCCAGGATATTTCACAAACCGTTACAAGTAAAAAGGAGGAAGAAAGTTTGAAACAAATGAAGACGATCTGTAAAAAGATATCGGTAAGTATTCTTACCCTCCTGATGATCATGACAATGTATCTGAGTGGTTCAGGAGAATCACTGTTCCTGAAGAATAGAGACGTCAAGGCTTTCACAGGAGAAGCCAAACTGGTGATGAGCCAGGCATTATCAAGTAATAAGATCTCAGAGATCGATCGTCCTGCATCAGAAGGTCTGTGGAGTATGACAGCTGACGGACACAGAGTGTTTTGCTTAAACTCTGGAAAGACCATGTGTTCTGGAGATACCTTAAAATACAAGACGATCAATGCAGCAACTTATGAAAAAAAGGGAATTGCAAAAGCATTAAACTGGTATTTCAGGTCAAGCGGCAAGAATACAAAAGATCTGTCATTGTGTCAGGCATACATCTGGGCATGTGGACATGGAGCGAATAAGCAAAATACCGTTTATCAGGCAGGAAAAAATGTGGACAGGGGTTATTCGCAGAAAGATGCAAAAAAGTTCTGTAAAATGATCAGTGATCAGGATCCAGAAGGAACGATCTACTATTATACAGTGAAGAAATGTGTGAAAAAGAAGAAACTGGATTCCCATCAGGTTTTGTTCGGATTTCGTCATACACCGCCAGATATTGAAAAAGCGAAAACGAGTGCAACAAAGTCAGGAACCAGCCCAGATAATGTAAGGATCAAGATCAAAAAGAAAGATGCGGAAACAAGAGCAGGGCTTTCTGGAGCAGTATTTCAGATCTATATGGATGGGAATTATCAAGGAAGTGTAACAACCGATGACAATGGAGAAGCTTCTTATACTGTTCAAAGAACGGTAAGTTATAGTGTGACATCAACGAAAAAGACTTATGTAAAGAATTGGAACGATCTTTCAAAAAGTCAGCAAAAAGAAGCGACAGATAATGGCTGGTACGATTCTTCGGCAAAAGCATATGCTGTGGCAATGCAGGAAGCACAAAAACTTGCAGAGCAGAAGATTTCAGCCTTAAAGAGTGCCTCGGTCCACACTTGGATGGTCAGGGAAACAAAATCCCCATTTGGACACCTGATCCCAGATCAGACAGATCAGAGCAAAGTGGAACAGGGTGGAGTCAGATCATTCACATTTAACTATACCAATGAATTTCAAAAGAGTGATCTGGAGATCTTTAAACAGGGAACTGTAAAGAATAAACGAGGGGATCTAGGAGTTGAAGCAAACTTGCAGAATGCTGTCTATGAGCTATATGCTGACCATGATATCACAGGCTCCGATAACAAGAGTGTTGTCTATAAAGCAGGAACACTTGTGACACAGATGGTAACTGATGCGGATGGTTATGCAAAAGTGACAGATCTGTATCCGGGATATTACCGTTTACATGAGAAGTATGCTCCGTTGGGATATAAGTTATCTAGTAATGATATATCAGTCACGGTCAATAAAAATACATCCCAGTATTTGAAGGAACAGCAATATGAAGGAACAATACAAGTTGTAAAGACGTTTGGCGAGGAAAATGTTCCAGAAGCACAGGCAGTTTTTGAGGTTTATGATTCCAAGAATAACTTAAAACAGACGATCACAACGAATGACAAAGGGATCGCAGAAACAGATTTACTTCCTTATGGAGCTTATCGTATTCATCAGACGAAAACGACCGATGGATATGATATGGTACCGGACAAATGGGTAAGCATTGATGGATCTAAAATGATCTATAAGGTTGAATCAAACGATCCAAAGCAGCATGCAGGGATCATGTTGACAAAGGTTACAAGGATCAGTGATAAGGAAACTGGAACTTATACAAAAAAGAAGAATATAAGGCAGAATTCCAGATCATCGATCAGTCGACAAAGAAAGTCATAGAAACATTGATCACGGATGAAAATGGTGCAGCTCAATCTGGAAAGTTAGATCCTGGCATCTACACGGTTCATCAGACAAAAGGAAGTGATAATTATAAGATTGCTGATGATTTTGATGTAACGATCAAAGATGGCGATAAGAAATTTAAAAATTTGAGCTGGATAATTATTATAATGGAAACAAGATCCGGGTCAGAAAAACGATGGTCAAGAATGGAAAGTCTAAACCAGAACCAGGGCTGAGTTTGTTGTACTGGATGAATCTATGGTGAAAGATTTCAAGGATCAGACATTGGCAACGTCACAGGACAGGCTTCATTACATTGAAAAACTGAAAAAGATAATAGAGATGCAATTCTTGGAACATTAGTCACAGATTCCGAAGGAAAGGCAGCGATGCTCCTAAAAGATTTCGTAAAGAAGACAGGGTTTATAGTCGTGCAGACCAGAGGTGTCGAAGGCTATGACCTTGCGCTACCGCAGTATTCCACAGAAATGAAAGCATCGATCGAGGATGAAGTCAAAGTGTATGAATTCGTTTTAAAGACGATTATACAAAATCCGCAAAGATTTCGATCAAAAAGCAAATGTCCGTAAATAAAGATAAGTATGTACCGGAATCTGGGGCGGAATTTCAGATCATTGATCCGCATGGAGAAGTGGTCGATACTCTGATAACTGATGAAAAAGGAGAAGCAACTTCAATCTCGTTAGCGATCGGTGTTTATACATTGCATCAGATCAAGGGTGATCCAAAGCATGAAATGATGGAAGATGAAGATGTGGTCTTGATCAAGTCTGATGTCCATAAGACAGTCACGTTTGGTCCGTATAAAGATGATGAAAATAAGATCAGGATCGAACTAGTCAAACGTTCATCAGAGACAAAGAAGCTGTTAAATGATGCAGTCTATGAAATCTATGATGAAGATCAGGATATTGTGGCAACTTTGACTACAGGAACGAGTGGAGATGGAACTGCAGAGTGCTATCTTCCATATGGAAAATATACGATCAAGGAAACTGCTGCGCCAGCAGGCTACAACATGGATGACGCAGAAGAAAAATCTTTTGAGTTAAGCGGGGAATCCACAAGCATCAAGATCACGTACGATAACGCTGGAAATGGAAGCTGCAGGTTTGACCAGATGGATACGCCAGTCTATGGAGAAATTACGTTCAGTAAGACGGGAGATATCTTAACAGATTATGACAAGGATTCTCAGAGTTTTATCTATGACAACGATCAGATCGCAGGAGCAGTCTATGGGCTGTATGCGGATGAGAATATCAAGAAAGATGACGGAACGTTCGTCTGGAAGAAGGACGAACTGATTGATCAAAAGACAACGACAAAAGAGAAGGAGATCTATTTTACAAGAAAGGATATGGATGGAAAAGAAACAACTAACTTCTATTTAGGAAAGTATTACATAAAAGAGATCAAGTCTCCGATAGGCTATATCAAAGATCAGGAAAAACATGAAGTAGAACTGACATGGGATACAACCGCAGGAAGTATCAATGATATTCGTGATGATGATAAAGTACCAGACAAGGAAGATCCGTTTGGAAATGAAGACAATAATGTAAGTACAGGTATTTATGTGTTGGAAAAAGGCGAAAAATTGAACCAGAAGATCAAGGATGCGGAATCTGTGACTTTCACGTGGAAGAGTGCACCAGAAGGAGCTGTGACAACGGATGTTTCTCAGAATAAAGATGGCAGTATTGTGCTTTGGAACGATGGTGGAGATTGTTATATCTCAAGTCAAAGAGCCGGACAGGTCATCTACATGAATGCAATATCATCTAAAATGTTTAAAAATTGCAGGAATCTCACAGAGATCAATTTTAAAAATATTGATACATCCGCAGTCGTGGATATGAGTCAGATGTTTTATGCCATGGATTCCATCAAAACACTCGATCTTTCATCTTTCAACACCTCCAATGTAGAAGATGTCAGCCAGATGTTCTATGGAAATCCAGTTCTTAAGACAACATATGTCATGGATCAGATCTTAAAGATCGAAGAAGATAAGTTTATTGAGGAACAGCCGTTAAAGATCGTTGCCATGCCAAAGAACAGGTTCTTAAAAGGTGATAAATTCAAGGCAGAGGACTTTAGCTGGAGAATCCTTTATGATGACAATGGAGCAGAAGATGTGGAAGTGACGGATAAAGATGTGGCATTTACACCGACATATGCAGAAAAATCAGGAAAATACGAGATTAATATCAGTTTTAACAACCAAGGATCGTATAAAGATCTGCCAGAGAAAACGATCAAGACTACGGTAAAGGTTCTGGATCCAGAAGAGGAAGATATCGCCTTAAAGGTTGCAAAGAAAGCAAGTATTCATGTCAAAGCTAATGATACTCTGCAAAAATACGGCATCCATCTGATCAAGACCGATCAAGACGGAAACAAGCTGGCGGGAGCCATATTTGCCTTAAAAGCGAAAACAGATATCGTTAATAGCAAAGGAGAAAATATCTTTAAGAAGGGTGATACGATCGCCACCACTACATCACAGGATGATCAGTTTGAATATCTGGAATTTATTGGCTTGCCGACCGATATCTATGCAAAGGATGGAACAGACAGTGATATGTATGAGGTAAAAGAAATCTACGCACCAGATGGATACGAGAAATCGGACAAGACATTAACATTTAAGGGTAAAGTGATCAATGATACGAAAGAAAATCTCATTCATGATGTAAAAGCCGAGAATAATACGGATAATGATACAACAACATATGTGCATGATTCAGATACTTTAGTCAACCAGAAACTGGATTATATTGCATTGAAGAAGATATGGGATGATCATGACAATGCAGCAAAGATCCGTCCAGATGTTGTTACGATCAAGGCAACACATAAGACAACAAAAGAAGTAAAAGTGTATACACTGACAAAAGATAATAACTGGACAATGTTTACGGATATCAAGAAGGATGATCGTGAAAAGTGGGAGTTTCGTGAAGATGTTCCCGAAGGTTATACTTTGACGAGTACACACTGGAATGATGCGATGTATGTGATTTCGTTTACGAACTTCCATGAAAATCCAGAATATGTCGATATCAATGTACAAAAGGTTTGGGAAGATGGTGACAATGGAGATAATCTGAGGCCGATATCGATCAAAGCTCAATTATATAGAAATGGTGAGAAATACAAGAATGCTATTACATTAGACGAAACAAATAACTGGTCAGATGATGTAACGTATCATTGCCTCGATAAGTATGACAAAGCTGGCGAACCATTTGAGTATGAAGTGAAAGAAGAAGTCTATGATAAGCTGACAGGTAATGCAAAAACAGGATATGTCGATACTTATGAGACAAATGAGACAATAGATGATGATGGTACAACAACGAAGAATATCATGATCACGAATACGCATACACCAGATACGACGAAGAAAAAGGTTAAAAAGGTATGGAATGATCATGGGAATAAAGATGGCATACGTCCCAAATCTGTTTTAGTTAATCTGTTGGCTGATGGTAAAGTGGAAGAAACATTGATGCTCAGTGCGAAGAATAACTGGAAAGCGTCCAGTAAGGTACTTCCTGTGAAAGTCAATGGGAAAAAAGTCAATTATACATGGAAAGAAGTCGAAGAAGGATTGATCACGGGAGAATCTGAGATCGGATACAGACCAACCTATGATACGGATGAAAATGATCAGGATCTTACAGTGATCACAAACACACATGACCGTACAGGGCCGAAAGGAAGCATTACGATCACAAAAGCATTGGACCCAGGTAATCTGAATATGGATGTTGGGGATCCGACTTTTATATTTACACTGACTGGAACCGATGTCTATGGAAAGAAACACAGTTATGAGAAGAAAGTCAAATTCACAAAGGCAGAGGTTGAAAAACAGATGAAAGATCATCCGGGAGATCTGATCGAACTGTCTGTGACGTTTGATGATCTGGAATATGGTACTTATACGTGTAATGAAGGAGGTATGATCAAGTATTTCAAATTACTCAATATTACGAGCAACAGCAGCAATGCAACGATCGATCAGGAGAAAGAAACTGTGACGTTCGATATTGGACCAACTGGAACGACAGCTAAAGCACAATTGACAGGTGGAGCGAAGTTTATGAATCAGATGATCCAAGGATCTGTAAAACTTATCAAGAAAGATTCTAAGGGGAAATCATTAAGAGATATCGAATTTGTGATCACATCATCTGATGGAGCAGAAGTAGCGAAGGCCAAAACAGATTCTGCTGGAGAAGTCACTTTTGATGGATTGCTACCTGATACTTATACGATCACAGAGACAAAGACAGCGGTTGGAAAGAATCTGTTAAAAGAACCAATCATCGTTACACTGCCAATGACGATGTCACAGGCAGAGGTGGATAAACAGAATGTGGATACAAGTAAAGCGATCAAACAGGGAAATGATTATTACTTCTATCATCTGACGTACAATGTTATGAATGATTCTATATTGAATCTTCCAAAGACAGGTGGACGGACAGATGAGCTTTCATTCATAGGAGGAATCATTCTGATTTTAGGGGGATTATTTTTATTGCATAGAAAATTTCGATGAAATTCGAAAAATAAAAAAATAAATTATGAAGAAACCACGTAAATAAGCCATTTTTACGTGGTTTCTATCTATAAAATAAAAATATCAAAAAATAAAAAAAGTGTTGACATTCATCGAAAATAAGAGTATATTATATTTTGTCGTCAGGCAAGAGAGCTTGAGAGACACAAGGGATCATAGCTCAGCTGGGAGAGCATCTGCCTTACAAGCAGAGGGTCATAGGTTCGAGTCCTATTGGTCCCACTATCCATGAACTACATGGATGAATTTCATAACATATGGCGATGTAGCTCAGTTGGCTAGAGCATACGGTTCATACCCGTAGTGTCAGCAGTTCGAATCTGCTCATCGCTACTTTCGGAAGACATATTCGATATGAATATGTCTTTTTCTGCTAAAAATCATGATAAAAGAGTGAAATCATGTTATAATAAAAACAAAAAAAGGAGAGCAAGAATATGCGTGTAGGAATGGGATATGATGTCCATCAGTTAGTAGAAGGAAGAGACTTGATCTTAGGCGGAGTAAATATACCATATGAGAAAGGATTATTAGGACACTCAGATGCTGATGTTCTGCTGCATGCGATCACAGATGCGATCCTTGGGGCAGCAGCATTAGGAGATATCGGAAAGCATTTTCCGGACACAGATCCTGCATATCATAATGCAGACAGCATGAAGTTGTTAGCAGAAGTTGTAAGATTGATCGAGGAAAAAGGATACGAGATTGGGAATGTGGATGCGACAGTCATTGCACAGAGACCAAAGTTATTAAATTATATTCCAACAATGAAAGAAAATATTAGTAAGACCCTCAAAGTAGATCCAGATCAGGTGAATGTCAAAGCAACGACAGAAGAACATTTAGGATTCACAGGAGAGGGACTCGGGATCAGTGCACAGGCAGTGTGTCTGCTGAATGAAACAAAATAAGAATAAAGGAAATAGCATGGAGATCATTTATCAGAAAAACAAAGACAAACAGCCAGTATATGACATGTATCAGAAGATTTTTGAAGATCCAGAGCCGTTTGCACAATATTATTTTGAAGAGATATATGCAACGAATCAGGTGATACTGGCAGAAGAAGACAACAAGATCTTAGGAATGCTCCATTTAAATCCATATCACATAAGAGCAGGAAAGAAGACATATACATTAAATTATATTGTAGCAGTTGCGGTGTGGAAGGAATATAGAAGAAGAGGCATCATGGCAGAGATGCTTAAGAAGTGTTTCAATGATATGCATGAGCAGCAACAGCCATTTACGTATCTGATGCCTGCGAATAAAGCATATTATGAACCATTCCAGTTTCGATTTGTGATGGACTGGGAAGAAACAATGATCGATGATCATAACATTTCATATACAGATGATACAACGGATAGAAATCATAAGATCGTTCATATAATGGCAGAAGATTATCAGACGATCCAGGATTTTTTAGAGCGGTTTATGGAACAATACAAGATATATACAGTTCCGGATGAACCATACCTGAGACGACTGGAAAAAGAAAGCCAGAGTGGAGATGGAAGCCTTTTAGCTTATTATGAAGACGATCTGTTGCAAGGCGTATTTGCAGAAAGTTTTGAAGAAGATGAAGTATATATCCGATGGGCGTATTCTTTAGAGCCAGAACATATGATTAACCAGATCAAACAACGACACAAAGGTAAGAAGATTTATATCACAGAAGGAAATTTATTCAAGGGAAATTCAATAGGAAAGGATTTTATACAAAGCAAAAAAGTACCAAAGATCATGGCAAGGATCACGAACCTGACTGCTTGGGAGAGATCTTGCAAGGAAAGAACGATTTTACATTCAGGATATTGGTGAAAGATCCATATATCAAGGATCAGAATGGAGTATTCCAGTTTCAATGTCTGAATCATAAGATATCCATTCAACGTGCAGATATACCACAAGATGAGACTTTAGACATACACACAACGGACGCACAGGGATGGGAAGATGAAATTTCAATCGACGAGCTGACACAGGTGTTTTTTGACTACAATGCAGGACAGATATTAAAAGAGCATGAGTATCTAAAAGATATCGTGCCGGCTGGCCCAATCTATATTTCAGAGGAGGTATAAGCCATGAAGTTAATGTTTATCGGAGCGGATCATGAAGTGACCGGAAGTTGCCATTATGTGGAAGCTTGCGGCAAAAGATTTATTGTTGACTATGGAATGGAACAAGGGTTAAATGTATACGAGAACGTTGATCTTCCAGTGAATGCAGGGAATCTTGATTTTATCCTGCTGACACATGCACATATCGATCATTCAGGACTGATCCCGCTGTTGTATGCAAAAGGGTTCAGAGGAAAGATCTATGCGACAAGAGCAACAACCGATCTATGTGAGATCATGTTGCAAGACAGTGCACACATTCAGGAATTTGAAGCAGAATGGAAGAACAGGAAAGCAAGGCGATCTGGAAAACCAGAAGTTGTACCGATCTATACGATGGATGATGCGATCAATGTCATGCAGTATTTCGTGCCATGCCCATATGGCAGACAGATTGAAGTTGCTGACGGCATTACGATCAAATTTACAGATATCGGACATCTGTTAGGATCTTCCAGCATTGAAGTATGGTTAAGGGAAGCAGATGTGGAAAAGAAACTGGTATTCTCTGGAGATATCGGAAACTTTAACCAGCCATTGATCAAAGATCCGAGCTATACGAGAGAAGCAGATTATGTTATTATGGAATCTACGTATGGTGACCGTTATCATGGAAAACATCAGGATTATGTGACAGAATTGACCGATGTGATCCAGAGGACCTTTGATCGAGGTGGGAATGTCGTGATTCCATCCTTTGCAGTTGGAAGAACACAGGAGCTGTTATATTATATCCGTCAGATCAAGGCTGAAGATAGGATCAAGAATCATGGAGATTTCAAAGTTGTTGTAGACAGCCCATTGGCAGTGGAAGCAACGAAGATCTTTAATATGAATATCGATGAAACATATGATGAGGAAGCTATGGAATTAGTGAAACAAGGAATTAATCCGATCACATTTTCCAATCTTCATTTATCCATTACGACAGAAGAATCAAAGGAGATCAACTTTGAAACAGAACCGATGGTGATCATTTCAGCATCCGGAATGTGTGAAGCTGGACGAATCAGACACCATTTAAAACATAACCTGTGGAGATCAGAGAATACGATCATATTTGTAGGATATCAGGCATATGGAACTCTGGGAAGATCACTGATCGAAGGAGCCAAAGAAGTAAAACTGTTTGGTGAGGCAATCAAAGTGGCAGCAGATATCGTACAATTAGAAGGTTTAAGCGGACATGCAGACAAGAACGGGTTATTAAAATGGGTCAATAGTTTCGAGAAGAAACCAGAAGAAGTATTTGTAGTTCATGGAGAGGATGCGGTCTGTGAAGCATTTACATCATGCTTAAAAGATGAATACAAATTCAAAGCCAGAGCACCATACAGCGGAGATGTGTTTGACCTTATTGCAGGCGAATGGACTGAATGGGGATCAAGAGAACGCATCCAGAAGAAACCAAAACAGAGCAGTGCTTATATCAGACTTCTTACAGCCAGCGAGCGTTTGAAATCTGTAATTGAGCACAATGAGGGTGGAACGAACAAAGACCTGGGCAAATTTGCTGATCAGATCATCGCCCTTTGTGACAAGTGGGAAAGGTAACAATGCAAGAGACAAAACGTAAAACAGAAGATGCAGTGCGTATAAATAAATATTTAAGTCAAGCAGGAATCTGCTCCAGAAGACAGGCAGATACTTATGTCGAGGAAGGCAGAGTCGAAGTCGATGGAGAAGTTGCAGTAAGCGGAACCAAAGTACTTCCGGGGCAGAGCGTGACATTTGATGGAAAGCCGGTAAAGATTCAGGAAGATCTGATCTTTCTGGCTTTTCATAAGCCAAGAGGAATTGTATGCACAGCAAGCAAAGAAGAGAAAGATAATATTATCGACTATATTAACTATCCAACAAGGATCTATACTGTAGGACGATTAGATAAGGATTCTCAAGGATTGATCCTGCTTACCAATGATGGTGAAGCAGCCAATCAGATCATGAAAGCAAGAAATTATCATGAAAAAGAATACGAAGTAACAGTGAATAAACGAATTACGAATGAATTCATTCATGATATGAGGAATCCAGTACCATTAGATGAGATTAATGCAGTAACAAGAAGATGCAAAGTTATAAAAGAAGGACCAAACGAGTTCAGGATCATCTTGACACAGGGATTAAACCGGCAGATCCGAAGAATGTGTGAACATTTTGGATACCGTGTGACAAAACTTAAGAGAGTCCGTGTTATGAACATTAAACTCGGCGATCTGAAAGAAGGAAGATATCGAAAATTAACTCCGGATGAATTACGAGAGTTAAAGAAGGAGCTAAAAAGTGAATGATTTAGACAGAATGAAAGAACTCATTCATACACTAAATGAAGCAGGGAAAGCTTATTACCAGCAGAATAAAGAAGTTATGAGCAACCTCGAATACGATAAGATGTATGATGAACTTTTAGAACTAGAGAAAAAGACGAACACTGTTTTATCAAACAGCCCAACGATCCATGTAGGGTATGAATTGATGACAGCATTGGAAAAGAAGCACATCCATCTCCGATGTTATCATTAGACAAGACAAAGGAGCCAGATCAGCTGGCAGCATGGCTGAACGGCAGGAAGGAATCCTGTCATGGAAACTCGATGGTTTAACGATCGTTCTGACCTATGAACATGGAGAACTCATCAAAGCCGTGACCCGTGGAAATGGGGAAGTCGGAGAAGTTGTAACAAACAACGCAAGGGTTTTTGAAAATGTTCCAAGACACATTGCATATCAGGGAACATTGGTCATTCGTGGAGAAGCGATCATTCCATATTCAGATTTCTATAAGATGAACGAAGAAATCGAAGATGTTGACAGTCAGTATAAGAACCCAAGAAACTTATGCAGTGGTTCCGTCAGACAGTTAAACAATGAGATCACAGCCAAACGCCACGTTCATTTCTATGCGTTCAGTGTCAGTGATGTTGAAGGTATGGATTTTGATAATTCCTTCGAGAAGAAATTAGACTGGGCAGCAAGTCTTGGATTTGATGTGGTAGAACATATCAGAGTCACAGAAGATACGATCCGAGATGAGATTGAGGAATTCTCAAAGAAGATCGAACAATTTGATCTGCCATCAGATGGACTGGTATTAGTCTATGATGATCTTGCATATGGAAAAAGTCTTGGAAGAACAGCCAAATTCCCAAGAGATTCCATCGCATTTAAATGGGCAGATGAGACAGCGGAGACAACATTAACTGAGATTGAATGGAGCCCATCAAGAACTGGACTGATCAATCCAGTGGCAATTTTTGAACCAGTAGAATTAGAAGGAACGACTGTCAGCAGAGCCAGTCTCCACAACATTAGTGTGATGGAAGAATTGCAGTTAGGAATCGGCGATGAGGTCGTTGTATACAAAGCTAATATGATCATTCCACAGCTTGCAGAGAATAAAACAAAGAGCGGCAATATAGAGATTCCGCATACTTGTCCTGCATGCGGTGGTGAGACAAAGATCGAAGATGAAAATGGAATCAGAACCCTAGTCTGCACCAACGAATTTTGCAGTGCAAAGAAGATCAAATCATTCTCGCATTTTGTATCAAGAGATGCAATGAATGTTGATGGACTATCCGAAGCAACATTACAGAAGATGATCGATGTTGGACTATTAAATGAAATTTATGACCTCTTCACTTTAAAAGATCACAAAGAAGAGATTCTGGAATTAGAAGGATTTGGAGAAAAATCCTACCAAAATCTGATCAATGCGATCAATGATTCCAAACAGCCTGCATTGGCAAACTTTATTTATAGTCTGGGAATTCCGAATGTAGGACTTTCCAATGCAAAATTGATCTGCAAACATTTTAAAGAAGATTTCAATGCGATCAGAGAAGCCGATGCAGAGGATTTTATTGCGATCGATCAGATTGGACCGATGATCGCAGAAGCTATGGTATCATATTTTCATACACCACATAATCAGAAGATCTTAGAACAACTGTTACAATATGTGCAGTTTGAGAAGAAAGAAGAAAGTAAGACAGAACAGATCTTAGAAGGAAAAACATTTGTTGTGACAGGATCACTTGATCATTTCGATAACAGAAAACAACTAAAGGAAGAGATTGAACAGATGGGAGGCAAGGTCACAGGATCAGTGTCAAAGAAAACAGACTATCTGATCAACAATGATAAAATGTCGCAGTCATCAAAGAATAAGAAAGCGATGGAATTAAACATTCCAATACTGAGCGAAGAAGATTTCCTTAATCTGATCGGACGATGATAAATATAGATTGCATAAAAAATGCAAGAGTTTTATAATAAATATCTGACAGGAAAAATGCTGTCAGCTTAAAAGCAATCGAAAAAAGAGAGAAGGAGATTTGATAAAATGCCAATTCGAATAGATAACGATCTGCCGGCGAAGGCAGTCTTAGAAGAAGAGAATGTATTTGTGATGGATAAAGAAAGGGCATGTACACAGGATATCAGGCCTTTAAAGATTGCAATTTTAAATCTGATGCCAAACAAATTAGACACAGAACTTCATTTGCTGAGAAGTTTATCAAATACACCATTACAGTTAGATATTACATTTTTACAGACAGAATCTTATGTTCCGACTCATGTATCAGAGTCACACATGGAGAAATTTTATAATTATTTCTCAGAGATCAAAGACAAACGTTTTGACGGACTGATCATTACAGGAGCACCAGTAGAGTTAAAAGAATTTGAAGAGGTTGATTACTGGGATGAAGTTGTTGAGATCATGGAATGGTCCAAAACACATGTTACATCAACTTTGCATATCTGCTGGGCAGCACAAGCAGGACTTTATTATCACTATGGAATCAAGAAACATATCTTGAATAAGAAGATTTCAGGTGTTTATGAACACCATCCATTACATAATAAACTTCCTATTATTCGAGGATTTGATGATAAGTTCTACGTGCCACACTCTAGAAATACAGGAGTTGACGGAGAAGCCATCCGCAAGAATAAAGAATTAACGATCGTAGCAGAATCAGATGAGACAGGACCATACATTATTTTGAATTCCACAGGAAGTCAGGTATTTGTCACAGGACATCCAGAATATGATGTGATGTCACTGCATTATGAATATGTAAGGGATGTAAAACGAGGACTGAATCCAGATATACCAAAGAATTATTACAAAGATGATGATCCAACGAAGAAACCAGTGAAGTCATGGAGATGTCATGCAAATGCTATGTATTATAACTGGCTGAATTATTATGTATATCAGGTGACACCATACGATCTGGAAAAAGACAAATAAAACAAAGGTTGCTGTACAAAGTATGGCAGCCTTTTTGAAATAATGATACAGCATGTAGATGGAGAAAAGAAAGGAAAACAAATGATCAAACTAATCGCAACAGACATTGATGGAACATTAGTGGCAGATGGGACACTGGATCTGAATCCGGAATATTATGACGTGATCAAAGAACTGAAACGAAGAGGAACGATCGTGTTAGCGGCAAGCGGCCGTCAGAGAGCAAGTATCGAGAAAGTATTCACGCCAGTACTTGATGATATCAGTTTTATTTCAGAAAATGGAACTTGTATTCATTCCAAAGATTATCAATATGTAGATGTGATCGACCCAGAAATCGTAAGAACTTATATTGAAGAAGCAAGACAGTTCCCAGGATGTGAGATTGCGATCAATAAAGATAACATGACATATATGGAGAATATCGGGATTTACCAGCATCTGGTCGGAGACTATGGCTACAGAGGTGATCTTGTAGATGATGTTTTAGGGGATCCAGAAGGTGTATGTAAGATGAGTATTTTTCATCACAATTGCGCCGAAGATGTAGTTGGGGATGAGTTCATCAAACGATGGGGCAAGAAGATGAATGTTGTAGTATCCGGAAAATGCTGGGTTGATTGCGCCAACAAAGGTGCGAACAAAGGAAGTGCCTTAAGACATTTTCAGGAAGAATACGGAATCACACCAGATGAAACACTGGCATTTGGAGATAATTTAAATGATATCGAGATGTTAAAACGTGCAAGTCACAGTTTTGCAGTGGAGAATGCCAGAGATGAAGTAAAAGAAGCAGCGAATTTTGTAGCACCATCTTACAAAGAAGATGGGGTACTTCAGGTATTGAAAGCAGTACTGAGTGGTGAATTATGCTAACAGAAGAAATGACCATGACTTATGAAGAGTCTGTAAAATATTTATACAAAATCGCAGGATTCGCCACAAAATCTTCTCTCGAAGATATAAAATACTTTTTAGAACGATTGGGAAATCCTCAAAAGAGCTGCATATGATCCATGTAGCAGGGACGAATGGAAAAGGATCCGTCTGTGCATTTTTAGAAGCACTCCTTACCCAGCATGGAAAGAAGACAGCTTCCTTTACCTCGCCACATGTTGTGAAGATCAATGAACGAATCAAGCTGTGTGCGAAAGAGATCAGTGATGAACGATTTGCATCAGCTGCGGTGAAGGTAAGACATGCCATTGAAACTGGAATAACAGAAGGAAAGAACAGTCCATCATTTTTTGAGGCAGTATTTCTGATGGCGATGGTGATCTTTCAGGAAGAACAACCAGATATCTGTATGATCGAGACAGGAATGGGTGGAAGATATGATGCTACCAATGTTATCTGTCCGAAGGTCAGTGTGATCACTTCAATCAGCGAAGATCATATGGAATTTCTGGGACAAACATTGGAAGAGATCGCAACACACAAAGCAGGGATCATTAAGCCAGAATTCCAGTTGTGACAATAGAACAGGAACCCAAGGTAAAAGAAATCCTTTCTGAAGAAGCAAGGCAGAAAAATCACGAATTTATGACATTTCTGAAGATAATCTTAATTTTAAAGAAAAGCAGGAAAATATATTGATTTTTTAAATGCCAATGCGTATGATAAGGAAAGAGATGTGCGGACCAACATTGCAGGAGAATTTCAGAAGTCCAATCTTGCAGCAGCATTGCAGACAGCAGAACTTATCTGTGGACGACTCGATGAAGATAAGATTTATGAAGCACTGAGCCAGATCAGGATCAGCGGAAGGATGGAAGAGATCGCACCAGGGATCATTGTGGATGTATCGCACAATATCCAAGGAATGCAAGGATTTGTACAGACTGTGGAGGCAAACTACCATGGAATGAAGAAGCGGATCTTATTTGCAGCATCTCATCAGAATGAAGAAGAATATATGAAGAACATTCTGAAGACGATTCCAGAGATTGAAGCCTTTTATACAGTGGGGATTCATAAGAGAAGAATCAATGAAGCAGAATTTCAGGATGCTTTTCGTAAGATGATAGACAGGAATCAGGAAACAACGGTATGCTTTGTTGTCGGATCTTTTTATCTGGCAGGCATGGCCAAAGAGTTTATAAATCAGGAGGAAGAGAATGTTAGACTTTAACGAAGAATTAGCCAAGTTTCAACCATGTGCAGATTTGGAAGAAGCGGAAGAGAATATATATGGGAAAGAATTAGAAGAGATCAAGAAGAATAAGACAGAATTATATAAAGCCAACCAGATGATCAAGAAATACAATCAGGCATTAAACTACGCCAAGCAAGGGAATGATGACCTTGCGATGTTACAGTTAAAGAATGTTGTGGCAGCTATTCCTAATTTTGTAGATGCATATCTTTTAATGGCATTATTATCCATCAAGGGAGAGAATTATGATAATGCAAGAACATTCCTTGATACGATCTTAAAGATCGATCCAAACAACGAATCAGCAGTGGAATATGGCAAAGAATTTGAGACAAAAGTAGTCGAAGAAGAGCCACAGACAACTGAGCCAGAGAAGAAAGACAAGAAGAAAAAAGAGAAGAAAAAGTTGTGAGCCAGCCAGAAGAACCAAAGAAAAAGAAGAATCCATTTAATATTTCTTCAATTCAGGAAAACGAAGCTGGAAAGAGCCCGATGTTTTACATGGTAACAGGAATTGTGATCGGTGTGATCGTGGCAGCAGTTTTGATCTATCCAACAGTACGTGCAAGCTTCAGTCATAAGAACTCTACACAGGTAGAAGATTATAAAGAACAGATCCTTGCCAAAGACACACAATTGAAAGCAAGCGAGAAGAAAGTTAAAGAAGCAAAGGCAGCACAGAAGAAAGCAGAAGATGAATTAGACGAGTACATTGGAACAAGCAAGAAAGACGGTGTCTATGATCTGCTGTTAAGTGCCTTACAGAAATACAGCGATCGTGATTATACAGGATCTGCAGATGCGTTATTAGATATCGACAGTAAGAAACTAACAACAAAGAATATGAAAGCGATTTACAAAGATCTGACAGCAAAGGTATATCCAAGTGCAGGAACTGGATTATATAGCAAAGGAAAGAATGCATACTGGGCAAAAGACTACAAGACAGCGATCTCTTATTTAAAGAAAGCGATCAAAGTCAGCGATACAAACCGTTATGCATATGATTACCTTGCCAAAGCTTATGAAGGTGCTTCCGATCAGAAGAATGCGAAGAAGACATATCAGACGATCATCGAAAAGTTCCGGAACATCTCAGGCGATCAATGCGAAGAGTCGAATTGATGCAATGGGTAAAAAGAGTGCCAAAAGTTTATAATTAATATTACACAGAATACAAGTTTACAAACAAAAGATAAAGGAAGAAGAACAAGCGAAAGTTTGAACTTCTTTCTTTTTTATTTTCTATCAGGAAATTCAAGATGATCTTGGAAAGGAACGTATCACAGCAAAGAGCAGGAAGGAGCGATCAGAATATGGCAACAGAATACAAGATAGAAAACAGGGTTTTATATATTTATCTGGATGGTGATCTAGATCATCACTTAGCGAAGAAAGTAAAACATAAATGCGATATCATTTTAAAATCATATCCGATCAAAGATATTGAGTTTGATTTTAAAAATTCAGGATTTATCGATAGTTCAGGGATTGGAGTGATCTTAGGAAGATATCGTCAGGTACAGGCGATGGGAGGAACGGTGAAAGTCAGCAATATGAGTGCATCAGTAAGAAAGATCATTCATATGGCAGGATTGCATCAACTGATAGAAGAAATATAGAGAAATGGGAGGATAAGAAATGTTGCATTTAGAATTTAACAGTGACTCAGAAAATGAAGGAATCGCAAGAATTGTGACGGCTGCTTATATCATGAAATTTGATCCGGATATGGAAGAAATGGATGATATCAAGACTGCAGTGTCAGAAGCAGTGACAAACTGTATTGTACATGCGTATCACAACCCAGATGGAAAGATCAGCATGGATCTTTCCGATCAGAATGGAATCCTGCGAATAGAGATTAAAGATCAGGGTATCGGAATTCCAGATGTCAAGAAAGCGATGGAACCGATGTTTACAACAAAACCAGAAGAAGAAAGGACTGGAATGGGATTTTCTTTTATGGAAGCATTTATGGATCAAGTAGAAGTTATTTCAAAACAAGGAGAAGGAACGACAGTGATCATGACAAAGAAAATAGGAGATCAAGACAAGCTGAATGGATAAGACGAGGGAACTGTTACGGCTTACCAAAGAAGGAAACGAAGCAGCACGAGAGCAGATCATTCTTAATAATGTTGGATTGATCTGGAGTGTTGTGAGACGATTTACAAACAGAGGATATGAGTCTGAGGATCTGTTTCAGATCGGAAGTATTGGACTTATGAAAGCCGTGGACAAGTTTGACCTGTCTTATGACGTGAAATTTTCGACTTATGCAGTACCGATGATCACAGGAGAGATTCGTAGATTCCTAAGAGATGATGGTATGATCAAAGTCAGCAGATCTTTAAAAGAAAATGTATACAAGATCATGAAAGCAAGAGAAAAGTTTTGCCAGCAGTATCAAAGGGAAGCAACGATCGAAGAAATCAGTGAGATTACGAAGATCACAAGAGAAGAGATCGTAACATCCTTAGAGGCAAGCAATGAAGTAGAATCCATTCATCAGAGTGCATATCAGAAGGATGGCAGTGAGATTTCTCTGCTGGATAAGTTATCAAAAGGAGAAAATGAATCTGAGAAAGTGGTAGATCATGTTCTGTTAAAGGAAGCCATGAAACATTTGGAACAGAAAGAACAGCAAATGATCTATTACCGATATTTTGAAGGAAAAACTCAACAAGAAATTGCGAAGATCTTTCATATTTCACAGGTACAGGTTTCAAGAATACAAAAAAAGATCTTAAAAAAACTAAGAAGACAAATGATTGGAAATATCTGAAAAACTATGCTAGAATAAAGAAAACACAAATCTGGATCGATCGTTAAAGGATAATTCATCCATTTTCCCAGGTAAAAGGAGTAAGATAGAATGACATATGAAAAAAAGTCGGTAATTGAATTACGTGAAATTGCCAAAGAAAGAAAAATAAAAGGCATTTCGACCTTAAAGAAACAAGAACTGATCGAAGTATTAGAAAACTATGATCAGGAACAATCAAAACAAAAGGAAGAACCGCAGATACAACGTGAACCAAAACAATCTTATTCAGAGCATCAAGAAAGAAAACATCATCAGAAAGAATTTCCAAAGAATATAAAGAGTCTGGACAGCGGAGAAAAAGCACATGGGATTCTGGAAGTTATGCCAGACGGGTATGGTTTCATCCGATGTGAAAACTATCTTCCAGGGGAGAATGATATCTATGTATCTCCGGCTCAGATCCGCAAATTCAATTTAAAAACAGGAGACATCTTAACAGGAGCGATCCGTATCAAAACCCAGAGTGAGAAATTCAGTGCCTTATTATTCGTAGAATCTGTCAATGGATATAAGCCAGAAATGGCAGCGAGAAGACAGCATTTTGAAGATCTGACACCAATCTTCCCTAACGAAAGATTAGGAATGGAAACAGAGAGATCATCCATACCAATGCGAATGGTTGACCTGCTATCACCCGTTGGAAAAGGGCAGCGAGGAATGATCGTATCGCCTCCAAAGACAGGAAAGACAACACTGTTAAAACAAATGGCACAAAGTATCAGCCAGAATTATAAAGATATCAAATTAATCGTATTATTGATCGATGAACGACCAGAAGAGGTCACAGATTTTAAAGAATCTATCGAAGGAAAGAACGTTGAAGTTATTTATTCCACATTTGATGAATTACCAGAACACCACAAGAGAGTGTCAGAGATGGTATTAGAACGTGCAAAACGTCTCGTAGAACATAAAGAAGATGTCGTAATTTTATTAGATAGTATCACAAGACTTGCAAGAGCTTACAACCTTACAGTACCGCCAAGCGGAAGAACATTAACTGGTGGACTTGATCCAGCCGCTCTCTATATGCCGAAGAAATTTTTCGGTGCAGCCAGAAATATGAGAGAAGGCGGAAGTCTTACCATCCTTGCCACAGCACTCGTAGAGACAGGAAGCAAGATGGACGACGTGATCTTTGAAGAATTCAAGGGAACAGGTAATATGGAATTAGTCTTAAACCGTCGTCTGGCAGAAAAAAGAATCTTCCCAGCGGTTGATATTGCCAAATCAGGAACAAGAAGAGAAGAGCTGTTGCTTACTAAAGATGAAAGAGAAGTTGTCACAGCACTTCACAAAGAATTATCCGGAAACCGTTCGGAAGAATTTATGGAACAGATGTTAGATTTATTTAAACGAACCCAAAACAACAAAGAATTTGTAGCACTAACCAAACGATCATTATTAAGAAAATAAAAAAAGTGATTGCAATTTCAAATAAATTGTGATAGAATAAAAAGCTGTTTATAAAACAAGAAATGACGAAAGTCAAAGTATGTAAATGTTGGCAAAATCCAACAAATTTTTAGAAGAGGTGAAAGAACATGCGTGAAGGAATCCATCCAAATTATTATCAGGCAAAAGTAGTATGCAACTGTGGTAACGAATTCGTAACAGGATCTACAAAGGAAGATATCCACGTAGAAATCTGCTCAAAATGTCATTCATTCTACACAGGACAGCAGAAAGCTACTCAGGCTCGTGGACGTATTGATAAGTTCAATCGTAAATATGGTGTTAAGTAGAAAAGTAAGAAATCAGGTTGAGGTTATCGAAATCTCAACCTTTTTATGTAACGAGAAATTCAATGTAACGAGAAAAATCTCATAGAAATATAGGAGACAACAATGGCGGTTCGTATAGGCGGGCAGGCAGTGATCGAAGGCGTAATGATGAAGAATATGGATCGTTATGCAGTATCCGTGCGAAAGCCCAATGGCAAGATAGAGACGAAAGTAGAAGAATGCGTAAGCTTCGCAGAGAAACATCCATTATTTCAATTACCAGTTTTCGAGGAATGGCAAATTTAATCTATGGTGATCGGGATGAAGACACTGAATTATTCTGCATCTTTTACGAAGACGAAGAAGAACAAACAGAGAGCAGGACAGAACAGCTCTTAGAAAAGATTCTTGGAGAGAAAGCAGAGAAGATCATCATGGGAATCGTACTGGTATTTTCACTGGCAATTTCCATCGGATTATTTATGATCCTTCCATACATCGCATCCGAAGCACTCGGAAAGCTGATCAGGAATGAATATGTGATTTTATTTATGGAAGGTATTATCCGAATAGCGATATTTCTTGGATACATTGTGTTGATCTCAAGAATGGAAGACATCAAGAGAGTCTTCATGTATCATGGTGCAGAACATAAAACGATCAACTGTTTAGAAGCAGGTGTTCCTTTAACTCCTGAAAATGTGGATAACTTTTCAAGATTACACAAAAGATGTGGAACAAGTTTTATTTTTATCGTCATGATCATCAGTATGGTATTTTTCTTCTTTATCAGAGTGGATACCATCTGGTTACGAATCGTATTAAGATTATTGTTTTTACCATTGGTAGCTGGTGTTTCCTATGAATTTATCCGGCTGGCAGGAAGCAGTGACCACCCGCTTGTTCAGATATTTTCAAAACCAGGACTGGCACTTCAGAGACTGACAACGAAAGAACCAGATCACTCCATGATCGAAGTTGCAATCGCATCGGTGGAAGGCGTATTTGACTGGAGAGAATATCTGGATAGTCTGAATAAAGGGGAACAAAAAGAAGATGAATAGAAGAGAATGGGTCCTCTATGGACAGAAAGAACTAGAAGAAGCACAGATTGAGAATGCATCTGGTGATGCATGGTATTTATTTTCCGAATGTTTTCATATATCAAGGGAAGACTATCTGTTCGGAATGACGGATGAGATCAATGATAAAGAAGCAGAAGAAAGATATAAAGAATTGATTCAGAAGAGAAAAGAACATGTGCCATTGCAATATATTTTAGGAACACAGGAATTTATGGGATATACATTTAAGGTAACACCAGATGTGCTGATCCCAAGAGCAGATACAGAAACAGTATTGGAGGAAGTGCTTCTTAAGGTCCCGCAGACCTTAAAGAATCTGAAAATTTTGGATTTATGCACTGGTTCAGGCTGTATTGCGATCAGTCTGGCATTGATTTTAAAGCCAGAAGTTTGTGTTGGAACGGATATTAGTGAAAAAGCATTAAAAATTGCAAAAGCTAATGGCGAAAATCTCGCACCTATGGTAAAATTTATTCAAAGTGACCTTTTGAGAATGTCACAGGAAGCTATGATCTGATCATTTCGAATCCGCCCTATATTACAACGGAAGAATGTGGGAAGCTGATGCCGGAGGTAAAAGACTATGAACCGATGTTAGCACTCGATGGGAAGGAAGATGGACTTTATTTTTATAAGAAGATCATCAAAGAAGCGAAAAACTATTTAAATCCACAAGGAATGCTCGCATTTGAGATCGGATATGATCAGGGAGAAGCAGTGAAGAATTTGATGGAAGCACAGGATTTTGCCTGTGTTGAGATAAAAAGGACCTGGCAGGATTAGACCGGCTGGTCTTTGGATTTGCAAGAGAAGGAGAATAAGATGTTTGATAAGTTAGAAGGTTTAGTAGATCGTCTGGACACTGTACTGCAGGAATTGAATGATCCAGATGTAGCAGGTAACCAGAATCGTTTCCGTGATCTGATGAAAGAACAAAATGAGCTGACACCGATCGTGGAAAAATACAAAGAATACAAAGCAGAGAAACAGAATATCGAAGATAGTTTGATGCTTTTAGAAGAAGAGTCTGACGAAGAGATGAAAGAACTTGCCAAGGAAGAACTGAATGAATCTAAGGCAAATGTGGAAAGATTAGAAGAAGAGTTAAAGATTCTCTTAATTCCAAAGGATCCAATGGATGACAAGAATATCATCGTTGAGATGCGTGCCGGTGCCGGTGGAGATGAAGCTGGGTTATTCGTCGCTGACGTTGCACGTATGTATCGAAATTATGCAGAAAGCAAACGTTGGAAAGTAAATACATTAAGTTTTAATGAGAGTGGAATCGGTGGATTTAAAGAACTTGTATTCATGGTATCTGGACAGGGCGCATACTCAAGATTCAAGTACGAAAGCGGTGTACACCGTGTACAGAGAATCCCTGCAACAGAGTCTGGAGGAAGAATCCATACATCTACAATTACGGTAGCGATCATGCCAGAAGTGGAAGATGTGGAAGTAGAGATCGATATGAATGATTGTAAGTTTGATGTATTCCGTGCATCAGGAAATGGTGGACAGTGTGTCAATACAACAGACTCTGCGGTACGTTTAACACATATTCCAACAGGAATCGTTGTATCATGCCAGGATGAAAAATCCCAGTTAAAGAATAAGGACAAAGCGTTAAAGGTATTACGTTCCCGTCTGTATGAATTAGAACAGCAGAAAGCACATGATGAAGAAGCAGCAAAGAGAAAGAGCCAGATCGGTACAGGAGACCGTTCTGAAAAGATCAGAACATACAATTATCCACAGGGTCGTGTTACAGATCACAGAATCAAGCTGACACTTCACAAATTAGATTCTATCATGAACGGTGATTTAGATGAATTGATCGACAGCTTAACAGCAGCAGATCAGGCAGCAAAATTAAGTAACATGGAAGAAGAATAATACAAAGAGATTTATAAGGGGTCAGGTGATCAAACCTCCCTGCATATATTTAATTGAGGTATACAAAATGAAAGATGGATTTATCAAAGTTGCAGCCGCAACACCAAAGATCAAAGTGGCAGATCCTGCATACAATACAGAAGAAATTTTAAAGATCATCGATGAGACAGAAAAAAATGGAGCAAGTATTCTGGTATTTTCTGAATTAACGATCAGTGGATATACATGTGGTGATCTATTCTTGCAGCAGCCACTTTTAACAGAATGTAAAAATCAGCTTTTAAGAATTGTGAAAGCAACTGAAAATAAGAGTATGTTAGTTGTTGTAGGATGTCCGATCGTTATAAAACAAAAATTATATAACTGTGCGGTTGTGATCAGTGATGGCAGTATTTTAGGAATCGTGCCAAAAACACATTTACCAAACTATTCAGAATTTTATGAATTGCGTCATTTTACATCTGGAGAAGGATTAGAAGAAGATCTTTGGTTTGGAGAAGAATTTGGTTATGTAAATGTAGCCGTGAATCAGTTATTCAAATGCAAAGAGATTCCAGAACTTGTGGTAGCATGTGAAATCTGTGAAGATCTCTGGGTACCACTTCCACCAAGCACATATCACGCAATGGCAGGAGCAACGGTGATCTGTAATCCATCTGCAAGTGTAGAGACAACAACAAAAGAATCTTACAGAAGAAGCCTGGTATCCAATCAGTCAGCAAGATTATTAGCAGCTTATATCTATGCAGATGCAGGAGAAGGAGAATCCACACAGGATGTCGTATACAGTGGACACCATCTCATCTGTGAAAATGGTTCAGTTTTAGCAGAAGCAAAACGATTTACAAATGAGATTATCTATGCAGATATCGATGTGCAGAAATTGGCAGCAGAACGAAGAAAGATGACTTCTTTCCCAGGAGGCCAAACAGATGATTATTTTGAACAGGAATTTTCACTAGAAGTCAAAGAAAACAAGATCACAAGAACATTCCCGAAAGCACCATTTGTACCAGATAATCAAGATGAAAGAGATAAACGATGCGATGAAATCTTATCTTTACAGTCTATGGGACTTAAGAAACGTCTGGAACACACAAACTGCAAACATGCAGTCGTAGGAATTTCAGGTGGATTAGATTCCACATTAGCAGTCTTAGTTACAGCAAGAGCCTTTGATCTGTTAGACATTCCAAGAGAAAACCTGATCTGTGTGACAATGCCATGTTTTGGAACAACAGACAGAACTTACCAGAATGCCGTATCACTGATTAAAGAATTAGGAGCGACACTCAAAGAAGTAAGAATCGAAAAAGCAGTCCGCCAGCATTTTGCAGATATCGGACATGATGAAAATAACCATGATGTAACTTACGAAAACTCTCAGGCAAGAGAAAGAACACAGATTCTGATGGATATGGCAAATCAGTACAATGGTATGGTCATCGGAACTGGAGACATGTCAGAATTAGCGCTTGGCTGGGCAACATATAATGGCGATCATATGTCCATGTATGCAGTGAACTGTTCTGTACCAAAGACATTAGTACGCTATCTTGTACTCTATTATGCTGAAACAACAGATAATAAGAAATTATCTGAAGTACTGATGGATGTCCTAGACACACCAGTCAGCCCAGAATTATTGCCACCAGTTGATGGAGTCATCTCACAGAAGACAGAAGACTTAGTCGGACCATACGAACTGCACGATTTCTTCTTATATTATATGTTAAGATTCGGATTCCCAAAATCCAAATTATACCGCATGGCAAAATTAACATTTGACGGTGTATACGATGATGAAACGATCAAGAAATGGCTGGATAAATTCTATTGGAGATTCTTCAGCCAGCAGTTTAAACGTTCTTGCCTGCCAGATGGACCTAAGGTTGGTAGTGTAGCAGTATCACCTCGAGGAGATTTAAGAATGCCAAGTGACGCAAGTCCAACGGCATGGATCTAAAATAAATAAAAGTCAGTTGGAAACGCGCTTTCGCTCGACTCGCACGTAGCGGACACTAAATTCGACAGCGACGAATACTCGTCACTGCTCATTAAGTGCCGACGAGCTCCTACGGTTTTCAACTGGCTTTTATTTATTTTAGTGAAAGTTTGTTGGTAAAAATAAAGAACATAACTTGTTTTAGGATATGTGAAAATTTGTTGGAATTATAAATAAATTTCGTTATAATGATTATATATTACGGAAAGAAAATGCGAAAAAGAGGAATGAAAGAACAAATATGAATCAACAATCGAAAAGAAATCTAACCAATAAGATCATAAGCTTAGCAGGAATCATGGTTTTTGTTTTTTTTATAGCAATCTATGTCAGTGCATGTTCAAATTATCTGAAAGGAAATAGAACAAGAAGAAAATTATTCGGGGCGACTTATATGACGATGAATAATGAATTCTATAAAGTGGTCAATAACCAGATTCGCATGCAGGTTGAGAAGAATGGAGATGAGATGATCACATTGGATCCGGCACTTGATCAGAAGAAGCAGAATGAGCAGATCAAACAGCTGGTTAAACGAAAGGTAGATGCAATCTTTTTAAATTCAGTCGACTGGAAAGAAGTAGAGTCTGGATTGAAGGCAGCGAAGAAAGCGAAGATTCCAGTGATCGTTATCGACTCACAGGTTTATAGAAATGATCTTGTCACAATGACGATCGTGTCAGATAACTACAAAGCAGGTGTTTTATGTGCAAAGGAAATGATGAAGCAAAAAGATCATGCGAATATTGTATTGTTAACACATAATGCAGCAAGATCTGCGGTAGATCGTATCAATGGATTTACAGATACGATCAAGAAAAATAAAAACTATAAGATCCTTGCATCTGCAGATACTCAGGGACAGATCGAACGTGCACTTCCTAAGGTAGATAAGATCATCGAAAAATACAAGAATATTGATGTCGTCATGGGATTAAATGACCCAGCAGCGATGGGAGCTTTAGCAGCTCTTGACAGTAAGGGGGCTAGAGAAGGTGTTCTCGTATACGGAATTGATGGATCTCCAGAAGGAAAGAAACTGATCAAAGAAGGTATGATGACAGGAACAGCAGCACAGTCTCCCAAACAGATGGCAGACACAGCGATCAATGCAGCATACAAGATTTTGCAAGGGAAAAAAGTAAAGAAGAAAAAGGTAATCTCTGTTCAAATGATAACAAAAAAGAATGTAGAGCAGACTGATATTAGCCGTTGGCAGTAAAGAGGAAATGATATGGATCGAAAAAATCAAAATTTATATTATATCAAGATTCTGATGGGAGTCATAAACTTCATCATTTTATCCTTCCTTTCTGCAGTTTTTATTTTAACATTAAATAAGATCAATCGTGATTTTGGAGCAAGGAATTTCTTAGAGAATATCACGTATCTCCCAAATGAACCAGTGACATCAACAGTGTTGATATTTATTGCTTTTTTCTTATTGTTAGGCATTATAGAAATTCGAAGAAAACAAAGAAAAAGGCAACAGGTATCTGTGATCTTATATGCAGCAGAGATTTTGTTATGTCTGATCATTATTAAATTTGTTTATGTAAATTATAATGGAATCATTCTTCTTGTCATTGCAGATATTGTAACGGATATCAAAGATAAACACACTAGGGGAATTTTCCTTGTCATCATGGGAATGATATATTTATTCTCAGACTACGATATCATATCAATGTTTATAGATATGATATCGTTCCAACAATTTTTGAGTGTATACCCGGCGAAAGTCAGTATGATGATCTTAGGAACAAGAAATATACTAGTTGCATTGAATGCGATCGCATTTATTGCATACATGATCATTTTGATGAGAAATCAGATGAAAGAGAATGCAAGGATTGGATTGTTAAACCTTCAGCTTCAGACAGCCAATATACGTTTAAAAGAAATGAATGAACAGCTGAAGGACTATTCAGAGATGACAGAGAAAATGGCGGAGACAAGGGAACGAAATCGAATTGCCAGAGAGATTCATGACACACTGGGGCATACGATGACTGGACTGTCTGCAGGAATTGACGCATGTATCGCGATGATCGATTTTTCTGTAGATGCAACGAAAGAACAGTTAAATAAAATATCACAGGTTGCAAGGCAAGGAATTAAAGATATTCGAAGATCGGTCAATAAATTAAGACCAGATGCCTTAGAGCATAGTGGATTGCAAGAAGCTTTAGAAAAGATGATCAATGAGACGATGCAGGTATCAGATGTTAAGATTAATTATGATTGTCAGGTAGAGGCCTTGAAATTCAATCAAGATGAAGAAGATATGATCTATCGTGTAGTACAGGAAAGTATTACAAATGCGATCAGGCATGGAAAAGCGAAGCAGATTGATGTAAACTTATGGAAGGAAGATAAGTGGCTCAATCTAGAGATCAAAGACAATGGAATCGGATGTGAAGAGATTCATACAGGATTTGGATTGATCCATATCGAAGAGAGGATCAAGATGTTAAAAGGAACTGTAGAATATGATGGAAGTAATGGATTTAAAGTCACAGCAAGAATACCGATCAGATGGGGTGAAAAACTATGATTAAAGTAATGATAGCAGATGATCAGGAACTGATCAGACAAAGTTTACAGATCGTACTTGAGATGAAAGAAGGAATCGAAGTTACTGCAACTGCCAAGGACGGAAGAGAAGTCATTCAGGAAGTCAGGAAAGACAAGCCAGATGTTATTTTAATGGATGTGCGTATGCCAGAAATGGATGGAGTGCAATGTACACAGATCATCAAAGAACAATATCCAGATGTCAAGATCATTATTTTGACAACGTTCGATGATGATGAGTATGTATACAATGCATTAAAACATGGAGCAAGCGGTTATCTGTTAAAAGGAATCTCTATGGACGAATTAGAAAAAGCAATCAAGACAGTTCATAGTGGCGGAGCCATGATCAATCCAGAGGTAGCGACAAAAGTGGTTGATTTCTTTTCTGAAATGGCACAAAGCAATTATGATACATCGATTCATGCACAGAATGTAGAAGAAATCACAGAAGCAGAATGGGAGATCATTAAATTAGTCGGAAGAGGCATGTCAAATAAAGAAATCTCGACGGAACTAAGCCTTTCCGAAGGAACTGTACGAAATTATCTCAGCACGATCTTAAGTAAACTAGACCTAAGAGACAGAACCCAGCTTGCAATCTGGGAAGTACAGTCAGGTTCAGCCAAATACGGGAGAAGATAGATGAGACAGAAACTAGAAAAATGGTGGAAACGAATCATTGCTGTTGGATTGGTCATAAGTTTATTATCTGTTGGTTTTGTGATCTATCCCAAACAACAAAAAATTGTTTTAACCTTTGGAATGTTTGCAGGAAACAAGTGGGATGTTCCAGATGATAATTGCTATCAGATGATCGATCAAGTAATCAAAGAATTTGAAAAAGAATATCCGAATGTCACGATCAAATACGAAAGTGGTGTGATGAAAGATGATTATTCAGAATGGCTGTCACAAAAGGCACTAAAAGGAGATCTGCCAGATGTTTTATGGTCTTGCCAGAAGATTTTAGCATATTTTCATCCGTAGGAATGTTAAAGAACTTAGACTCCTATACAAAGATTGATAAAGCGTTCAAAAAGCAACTATTATGAAGGAAGTTATGATGCTGGAACCTATAAGGGAACGCAATATGCTCTTCCATACGAAAGTGTACCAACTTTGATGCTAGTCAATAAGACACTACTAAAAAGAGCATATCAAAATGCCAAGGGAATCACTGGACTTGGGATGATTTTTATAAGATCTGTCAAAAGTAACCAAAGATACCGATGGAGATGGCCGTTTAGACCAATTTGGTGTATATAATTATAAATGGAATGATGCAACTCTGAGCAATGGCGGAACATTGTTTAATCAAAGTGGAACAAAATGCAACTTGTCATCCGAACCAATTGAAAATGCAATCCTCTTTACAAAGAAGATTGAAAAATATCATCTTTTCGAAATCTGACATCTGATGATTTTGATTCTGGAAATATTGCATTTCGTCCTATGACATTTTCAGAATTTAGAACGTATAAACCATATCCATGGAAGATCAATAAATACTTTGATTTCAAATGGGATTGTATCAGACTCCCTTCCGGACCAGATGGAGAGAATAAGACACAGGTAGATAATCTGCTGATGGGAATCAGCAATCAGACCAAGCAAGGAGATATGGCATGGCAGTTTTAAAGAAATTATGTTATGAAACAAAGACACAGCAAAGATCTTTCAGTATCGTCAGGAATCTCACCATTAAAAGCTGTGACGAATTCAAAACAAGCACAGCAGGTATTAGAAAAAGCATGGGTGAGAATATGACAGATAAAATGAAATTGTTAGATGAACTCATGAACAATGCCTTGCAGATTCCAAAATTCCGAAGATACAATGAAGCCTACCAAAAGATTGACAGTGAGATGACAAGAATTCTTACAGATGAAGAAGAATTTGATTCCAATATCTTGAAACTAAAACAAGAGATTGATAAGTTTTAAATCAGTAACAATAAGAAAATCAAAACAAATAAAACACGAATATGACATTTGTCACATAAAAGGACATTTGTAAATTGAAAGTCATGACAATTTACAGATGTCCTTTTTTTACATGCTTGGTAGAATAAGTTTGTAAATAAGAGATAGGAATAAGAAAGGAGAAGAGGATGAAATACGTAGTATTAGTCAGCCACGGAACATTTGCACCAGGACTTCACAGTGTACTTAAGATGTTAGCTGGTGGAGAAAGAGAAGACGTGATCAGCGTCGGATTAGAGGACGGAATGAGTGCTGATGAATTCGCAGAGAAATTCAGCAATGCGATCAGCAAGATCACAGAAGACGATGAGATCATTCTTCTTGGTGACATTGTGGGTGGATCACCTCTTACAAATGCAATTGAACAGGTATCAAATAAAGGACTGATCGGTCAGACAGTGATCTTTGGTGGAATGAACCTGGCAATGGCATTGACAGCAACATTAATGAAAGACGGCGTAGACACAGACATGCTAAAAGACAGCTTGATCAATGAGGCAAAAGATGCAGTTAAAGAATTTGTTATGACATCAGCAAACGATGATGAAGAAGACGATATTTAAATTTTAAGGAGGAAAAAAATATGTCAGTTTCATTTTTAAGAATTGATGACCGTATGATCCATGGTCAGACAGTAACACGTTGGTCACTAGAGTATCCATGCGATGGGCTGATCGCAGTGAACGACAAAGCAGCAACAACAGATGCACTTAAGATGGCATACAAGAGTGCCAGCACAAAGAAAACATTTGTTTGGACATATGAAGCATGGAAAAAGAAAAACCAGAAAGTATTAGACAGCAAAGACAATTACTTCCTGATCACAAAAGATCCAATCCAGATGAAGAAGATCTTAGTGGATGATGGATTTGTTCCAAGTGATGTAAAGAAAGTAATCGTAGGACCATGTAATGACAGACCGGAAGCTGTCAAACTTGGTAATAACCAATCTATTACACAGGAAGAAGCAGAAGCTTTAGAAGCGATCAGCAAAGCTGGTTATGAAATCGAATTCGCACTGATCAAAGAAGCGTCCATCGGAACATGGGACAAATTCAGAGGTCAGTTTGGATTTAACTAAAAAACCAATAGAGAGGAGAAACTATTATGACAATTAGTTGGTTACAAGCAATCATTTTAGGTATTTTTGCCTGCTTATCCAGTATGCCTGGTATGGGAGGTACAACCATTGGTAACTACACATTAGGAAGACCATTAGTTGCAGGTCTTGTCTGTGGTATCGTACTTGGAGATATTCAGGCAGGTGTTTTAGTCGGTGCGGCAATGCAGGTTGTATATATCGCATTGGTTACACCAGGAGGAACTGTATCAGCAGACGTTCGTGCCGTATCTTATATCGGTATTCCACTGGCAATGTTAGCATTAAATTCATACGGATTAGATCCTGCATCAGCAAAAGGTATCTCCATGGCAACATCATTTGGAGCAATGGTAGGAACAATCGGTACAGTATTATTCTATGGAACAGCAACGATCAACCTTGTATGGCAGCACATTGGATGGCAGGCCGTTGAAAAAGGTGAATTCAAGAGATTATACGTTGTAGATATGGTTCTTCCATGGATTTCTCATATCATCTGCAGCTTCTTACCAGCAGTTGTAATGTGTAAATTAGGAGTTCCAGTTGTAGAAGCGATCAAAACAACATTACCAATGGATGGAATTGCAATGAAAACACTGTTTACAGTAGGTAGCTTACTTCCTTGCGTAGGTATTGCGATCTTATTAAAACAGGTAGTAACAAAAGCAGTTGACTTTATACCATTCTTCTTCGGATTTACATTAGCAGCAAGTATGGGATTAAACCTTGTATCAGTAACAGTTGTAGCAGCAATGTTCGCAATTATTTACTACAACATTAAAATGGTAGGAATCAGAGCAAAAGAAGCAGCCTTAGCTTCTGGCGGTTCCTTTGACGATGATGACGAGGAGGATATTTAATATGGCAGAGAAAAAACTATCTAAAAAAGCGTTAAATAAATCATTCCGTAACTGGGCTTATGGAAACTTAACATGTTTCTCTCAGGAACATATGCAGACATTTGGTTATCTGTGTGCAATGCTTCCATTGGTAGAAGAGTTATATGATACAAAAGAAGAACAGAAAGAAGCAATGAATACATACACAGCTTTCTTTAATACAGAACCACAGGTTGGATCTATCATCGTAGGTATCACAGCTGGTCTTGAGGAAGCAAAAGCAAATGGAAATGAAGATATCGATGCAGAAGCGATCAATGGTATCCGTGCCGGTCTTATGGGACCTTTAGCAGGTATTGGTGATTCCTTAGTTGTAGGTACATTAATTCCTATCTTACTTGGTATCGCACTGGGATTATCAACAGGTGGATCTGTCGTAGGACCGATCTTCTATATCGTAGCATGGAACTTGATCATGGCATTTGGAATGAAGTTCTTATACTTCAAAGGATATGAACTGGGTGGAAAAGCCGTAGATATCCTGGTTGGTGAGCAAGCAACCGCGATCCGTGAAGCAATCGTTATGTTAGGAACAATGGTTGTTGGATCTGTAGCAGCAACATGGGTATCAGTAAAAACATCATTCCATCTTGTAAACAGTGCAGGAAAAGAATTCTTAAATCTTCAGAATCAGTTAGACGGAGTATATCCAGGATTCTTAACAGCAGCTTTTGTAATCTTCTGTTGGTGGTTAATGTCAAAGAAAAAAGTATCTCCAGTTGTTACAATGTTAATCTTAGTAGTTGTAGCATTTATCGGAGTTATGATCGGATTCTTTAACCCAGGATTAAAATACTAAGAAAGGAAGTATATTATGACAACACAAACAAGAGCACAGCAGTTAAAAGAAATTGAATTTCAGACACAAATGCTCAATAACCTCAAAAAATGGATTCGCAATCTCATTATTCTATCTTCTATCGGAATCATACTTGCGTATTGGGGACTAGGTGTCCAAAGTAAAATGCCATTTACAGTATTTGGTGTAGCTGGAGTGATCATTACGATCATCAGTGTGATACTTTGTGTTGTCATAGGACTTGGTATTAAGCGAGGAAGAGCAAACGTAGACAAGATATTACAATTAGTGAAAGCCTAAGCATAGAACTATTGTTTTTTGAGTGAAAAAGGACGATTATAGTTAGATCGTCCTTTTTCTACAAAGAAAGGGAAAAAATATGAGGAAAGTTAGCCCAAGATTAGTAGCAATAATGATGGCAAGTGTAGTCAGTGTCACTTCTATCGCACCAGTAACAGCATACAATCATGTAACTGTAAATGCAGCACAATTACAGCAGCAGGAGATAGATTGGACATTTACAGGGAATGGAAAAGTAGACAATGATAAGATCCAGTTATCAGGAGCTGGTGATAATATCGGTATCACAAACATCAAAAAAGAAGATAATTATGCGGTCAAAGCAAAACTGACACAAGGAGAAGAAGACGGAGCTGTCGGTGTGATTATGGGAGCAAAGGAAGCAAAAGATCCAAAGAAAGGTTCTGTAGTAGCCAATGTTACTCCATCTACTGGAGCCGTACGTTTGATCTGTTTCCAAGGAGGACACAACAACGATCTTCAGAAAGAAAAAGTATTTGATGAATTAAAAAATAAAGATACTTATGATTTTGACATTTCTGTAAAACAACGTCATTTGACAGTTAAGATCAATGGTGTAAAAGTCATCAGTATGGAGATCACAGATACGATTTTTGAAGGAAAGGTTGGTCTTATTTCCTTCAATGAAACAATGACAGCATCTGATTTTTCTGTAGAAGATATCGCGATTCCAAAAGCAACAGCACATTTAACAAATTTACAGGTAACAGGTGGCGACTTAGATAAGAAATATACACAGGATACAAATGATTATGCGATCACAGTGCCTAATACAGTTGATAAATTATCTATCACACCAACTGTAAGTGATAATGGAACAGTGACGATCGGTGAACAAAAAGCAGAAAATGGAAAAGCAACAGAAGTATCATTAAAGATTGGATCTCAGGAAATTCCTATCACAGTGACAAGTACAAATGGTGCAGTAGAAACTACAACATTACATGTATTAAGAAATGTAGATGGTTCAGCATATACAGTTCCAACCAGACCACAATATCATTTTTCACAGGCAATGGGATGGAGCAATGACCCAAACGGAATGCTTTATTATAAGGGAGAATGGCATTTATTCTTCCAGCATAATCAGGCAAGAACGACATGGGGAGAGTTAGAATGGGGACATGCAGTTTCTAAAGATCTGATCCACTGGGAAGAATTGCCAAGACCATTAAATTATCAGGAAGATAATGGAGCAATGTTCTCTGGATGTGGTGTTGTAGATGATGAGAATACATCCGGTTTATTTGGAGATGAAAAAGGACCTGGAAAAGGTGGACTTATCGCACTCTATACACAGAACAATGAATTAAATGGCCACAGAGGACAGGATCAGTGCATCGCATATAGCAAAGATAACGGAAGAACATGGACAAAATATAAAGGAAATCCAATCTTAAAATGGGATGAAGATCATCTAAAAGATACAGCATTCCGTGATCCAAAAGTATTCCGCCACGATGGAAAATGGTTTATGGTATTAGCGGGAGGAATCTTAAGAATTTATTCTTCTGATGATCTGATTCATTGGAATATTGAAAGTACATATAAAGGAAGTGATGATATCGGTAATCCAGCAGGATTAAGAGTTGAAACAGAATGTCCTGATATGTATCCTTTAACAGCAGATGATGGAACAACAAAATGGGTTATCAGTGAAGGAGGACGTTATTATCGCATCGGTGATCTCAAGAAGATTGATGGACATTGGACATTTGTACAGGATAAAGACAGCGACCGTTATGTCATGAACTTTGGACCTCATTCTTATGCAGCAATGACATATTATATTGGTAATGGGGAAACAACCAATGGAAAACCAGAAAACCGAAGAATCATGATCAACTGGGCAAGTACATGGGCTGATGGATACTGCAATAACGTTGATAAAGTGACTGGACAGTGGGGATACAATGGATTCTTTAATCTTCAGACAGAATTAAATGTGAAGAAGATTGATGGTAAATATAAACTGGTACAGACACCAATTGACGAATATAAGACGTTACGTGTCAACGAAGCAGCAACCAAACTTGAAAATGTTACGATTCCAAAGAAGACAGAAAACAGCGAAAATCTGTTATCAGGAGTCAAAGCAGGACAATATGAAGTTGTCGCAGAACTTACACCACAGGCAGGAACAAAAGAAGTTGGATTCAAATTAAGAACAAACAAATCTGGAAGTCAGGAAACAGTTGTATCTTATAATACAGAAACAAAGAAAGTATCCATCAATGGAGAAAAATCTGGTACACATCCAGCGGGACAGCAGACAAAGAACATCGTATCCGATGCGATCGTCACGGAGAAAGATGGAAAAGTAAAATTAGATATCTTTGTTGATGAATCAAGTGTTGAAGTATATGGACAAGATGGACAGGTTACAGGAGCATTAGCAGTATTCCCATCTGTCAGTAGTACAGGAATGGAAGTATATTCTGAAGGTGGAGAAACAACAGGAAATATTACAGTTTATCCAATGAAGAGTATCTGGGAAAATAAGATCACAGATGCAAACACAGCAACAGATCTATATATCAGTACAGACTCTGGAAGTGGAGAATATAATGTCGGAGATAAGATCAGTGTAAATGCTGCAATCTCTCCAATGAAAGCAGATCAGAAAGTAACATGGAAAGTAAGTAATAACAAAAGTAATAAAGTTAAAGTTGTTAAAACAGAAGATGATGAACTTCAGTTAGAAGCACTAAAAGAAGGAAGTGTCACTGTTACAGCAACAACAGCAAATGGATTATCAAGAAGTATTGATATATTTGTTTCAGCAGCAGACGATGGTATTTCACTTAGTGACTGGAAACAACATGGTGGTAAATGGACGATCAGTGAGAATTCTAACAGTTGTACAGGAGAAGCCAGTGGAGACGCATTCTTAATGTCAGGAACAAAGATCAGTTCAGATGATTATATTTTTGAATCAGATGTTGTTTATCACAGTGGACAGGCATTTGCATTATTATTCCGTGGACAGAACCCAGATTCTACCAGTGCATATGCAGCTAATGTAGATACACAAAGAAAAGGTAGTACAGCAAGAATCTTTACATTTGGAGGCGGAACCGGAGACATCGGAAAAGATGGAAATTACAACTTAAGCGAAGGACAGAAATATCATTTCAAAGTTGTAGTAAAAGGTAACCAGTATAAAGTGTATATTGGGGACAAGCTGGTACTGAATGTAAGAGATGTAAAAGTTGAGAATAATTACAAAGAAGGAAGATATGTTGGATTTAATGTATTCAATGGAAAAGTAACATTCCAGAATATGAAAGTCACACCATTAGAAGTGAAAGTTCCAACAGTTTCTGATAAACTTGCATTAACAGCAGGCGAGAAAGCAGCAATTGATGTTTCCAATATCGAGGACAACAGTTTCAACATCATCAAATACAAATCTTTGGACAAAACGATCGCAGATGTAGATGAAGATGGTAACATCACAGCAAAGAAAGCTGGAACAACACAGATTGAAACTCAGGTTACAACTTTTGGAAGAAGTTACACATACAAGACTCAGGTAACAGTAAAAGAAAAAGAAGTAGAAACTCCAAAAGTTTCTATTACAGCAACACTAAAAGGTAATGCAGGAAAGACTGTCACAACGATCAAAGATGTGAAAGCAGGAGATACTCTGCCAGCATGGAACAAAGCAAAATATAAAGCAGCTGGTAAGAAAGGTTATGTATTTGCAGGATGGACATACAATGGAAAAATTGTTACAAAGATGCCAGAAAGCGACAAGAATATTACATTAACAGCTAAATTTGTTAAAGTAACAGTTGGAAAAGCAGGTTCATTATCTGTCAGATCCAAAGCAGGAAAAGGTGTAGGATTTGTAGCAAGATCAACACAATCTGTCAACAAATATGGAGAAAAACGAGGATTTAGATTCCGTTATTCCACAAGCAAAAAGATGAAATCTGCAAAATACAAAACAACAGGTTTAGCGAAAAATGTTTATACAAAAACAGGTCTAAAAAGGCAAGAAATACTATGTACAGGTTCGCTATTACTACTATGATTCAACAAATCAGAAAGTATACGGAGCATATTCTAATGCGAAGTCAGTGAAAGCAAATTAAAAATGAAAAGCCATCTGGGATATTTCACTCTCGCCAGATGGCTTTTCTTGCTTTATAATAATGGAAGAAATAGACAACAAAGCAGAGAAACGAAAGGATGCAGACATAATGAAAAAGTATAAAGCAGTATTTAGTGATATCGATGGAACATTATTAAATTCAAAACATCAGATACCAGAAAATACAAGAAAAAAAATAAAACAGATCAACCAAAATGGAATCCCATACGTCTTAGTATCCGCAAGAATGCCCAAAGGCATGACAGCTATCAGAGCAGAATTAGAGGCGAAGAGTCCAATGATCTGCTACAGCGGAGCTTTAGTTGTTGATGAAGAAGACCATCCAATCTACAGTGTGGCAATGCCACAAGAAGTTGCCATGAAGTTATGCAGAAGAGTCTATGAATTGAATCCAAAGATTTCGGTTAACATTTACACAAACGATGAATGGCTGGTAAAAGATAAAAAAGAATATTGGGCAGCGCAGGAAAGTGATATCACAGGCGTGATTCCACAAGAAGTGTCTTTTGAAGATGAAGAAGTCTACAAAGAAGTACACAAGGTGTTATGCATGGGAGATAAAGAAGATATTGCAGCGTTGGAACAACAGTTAGTAAAAGAATTCCCACAGATCAGAATTTATCGATCCAAAGATACCTATTTAGAGATCATGTCCATGAAAGCATCCAAATCCGATGCAATCCATATGTTAAAAGACCATTTTCATGTGAAACAAGAAGAGATAATGGCATTTGGTGATAATTTCAACGATATCGATATGATCAGATATGCAGGACTTGGAGTCGCCATGGGAAATGCAGCAGATGAAGTAAAAGAGGCAGCGGATATTGTCACAGACATCAATGACAATGAAGGAGAACGCCAGATCCTGGATAAATATTTTAGATAGACGGAATTATTACAAGAAAATTTAGCACAAGGGTAATAGTAAGAGCCATAAAATAAACGTAATCTTAGAGATTAAAAAGTTCATTTTATGGCTCCTTTTCTTATATATAACAAACATTTATATAAGAAAGTTGGAAAAGTTGCAAAAACTATATAAAATAAGGTTAGAAAAGTTGCAGAATAAACAAAAAGAGCATAAGTTATACTAATTTCAACACCCTAAACCAAAGAAGATTTCAAATATATAATGGGCAGGAACCGTATGAACACGTTCCTGCCCATTATATATTTGAAATCTTCATTCACAGCATAAAGTGTATTGGTTGAATGTTGAATTGCAAAATATCAGGTATTGAAAATATGAAATAAATATAGTATATTAAAACATGAAAAATATACGGATATATAACAGGATGGGAGGGAATCAGTTCAAATGGCACAGCAAAAGAAAATAAAGAATCATATAAAAGCAGATCATATTTTAAAAAATTTCTGGAAAGATAATAGTAGATTTGCAGATTTATTTAATGCTTGTATATTTGATGGAGAGCAGGTGTTAAAACCTAATGATCTGACAGAAGTAGATACGGATATTTCATCATTGCTTCAATTTAACGGGCATGCAGAAACGATACAGAAAGTCTTAGATGTAGTTAAAAAAACAGCATTTGGTATTGATTTTGTAATTCTAGGAATTGAAAATCAACAGAAAGTTCATTATGCAATGCCATTGCGTCACATGGTAGGAGATGCATTTTCTTATTTAAAAGAATACAATGAATTAGCAGTCAAAAATAAAAAGCAAAAGAATTGGAGAAATTCAGATGAATTTTTATCAGGGCTAACAGCAGAGGATCGTTTACATCCAATGATTACAATCTGCATTTATTATGGCGAAAAAGAATGGGATGGCCCTCGTTCATTGATAGACATGTTGAAAGTACCAGAAAGATTTCAAGCGTTAGTATCAGATTATAAGATGAATCTTATAGAGGTAAGAAACAGCGAATATCTGAAATTTCAGAATTCAGATGTCAGTATAGTTTTTGATATCAGTAGATTCATTTATGATAAAAGATATGATAAAATTAATGATATATACAAAGAGCAATTAATACCTTCAGAACTGGGATTAGTAATTGGTGCGATTACAGAATCACAGAAATTGATTGATGATGCAATAAAGCTAGAGAAAGAAGGAGGGAAGATGAATATGTGCAAGGCGCTAGAGGAATTAGAAGAAAAAGGAAGGATAGAAGGAAGAAGAGAAGGAGAAATCAAAGGAGAAATCAAAGGAGAAATCAAGAATAAAATTCTACTCATTCAAAAAAAATCCCAAAGAGGAGATTCTATGGAGAAGATAATAGATGATCTTATGGAAAGTATAGAATTTGTTCAGCCGATTTACGAAATGATCAAACAAAATCCAGAGTTATCAGTTGATGAAATCTATGGGATTATCAATAAATAATTTTCAAAATAGAATATCATCAATTTATCAACGGCAAAAAAGAAGCATAGAATGAGGAATAAAATAGGAACCGCAGACCAAATGCAGTTCCTATTTTATTTAATAATATTAAGATTGAGATGTAATTGATATTATTTAAGAGAAATTATTTCTTTTTAGTTTTTAAAGCTTTTTTAGCAGACCAAGCAGAGTAAACATTCTTAGATTTGTTGTTTACTTTTGTTACTTTGTAGCTTCGAACTCTTACATAATATTTTTTATTCTTTTTCAGCTTCTTTAAGACTTTAGAAGCAGATTTCGCAGAAACTTTGACTGTGTTTGCTTTCTTAAAGTTCTTAGATGTGCTGTACTGAATCTGGTAAGCAGCAACTCCGGAAACTTTCTTCCAAGATACTTTGATAGAAGTCTTCTTAGCTTTGCTTAATTTCACAGTTGTCTTCGCAGGAGCTTTCACAGTTGCTGCGTTTGTTACAGTAGTTGTAGCTGCTGGTTTAGCTGAAATTGTATAAGATAATTCTTTTGTACCAGCATATTTCTTTCCATTAAATTTAACTGTTACTTTGTAAGTTCCAGCTTTTGTGCTGTTAGCGTCAGAATAAGAAACTGTATAATTATCAGCAGAAATTACAGCACCAGTACTATCTTTTACAGTAACAGAAGGTTTCTGAGCCTGTCCATTTTCTGTGAAAGAAGTTTTATCTAAATCGATAGATGCAATTTTAGCGATTGGAGTAGATTTTCTAACATCACCGCAATTTACACATGTATCATCAATGGAACCATCTTTTTCTAAAGTTGCAGCTTTTACAACTTCTTTATATTCAGGTTTTGTTAATGATTCAATAGCATTGGAAAGGTGAGTATTTGCTTCAAGGATATTAGCTTTATATAATGTGTCATGTTTTAAAGCATCCAGAGCTTCTTTATATTCTGTTTTAAAATCAGAATATGGCTTAGCACAGTATTCAGTTTCTTTTTCAAGATAAGAATCAGCAGTTTTATTGTAGATTGTAAAGCTTTTACTTCATCACTATCAGAAGCAATTACAACGTGCTGAGCGATGTTTTCTTTGTCTGCATGGAATTTATATGTATAATCTTTATAACCTAAAGCGGAAACAGTAACACTCCAGTATCCTACTGCTTCATCTCCAGAAAGATCAAAACGAGCAGATTCTGTTAAACCAAGCTGAATTCCCATTGATTTATGCATCCAGTTATCAGCAGCAAATTTTGTACCATAAGTTTTTACTGGAGTTGTATAAGTACTGTCATCTCCATAGAAAGTCCATTTTACAGACTGAAGATTAGCACCAAGATCACCGTAATCTCCATTTAGGTCGAGACGTAAAGTCTCACCATAAGAACCAACAGCGTCTCCAGAACGTAAGTTTGGAGTCACACCGGTTGCTTCTTTTAATGCCTCATCTTTAACACCGGATTCTGTTCCTTCGTTACTTCTTGCAGAAAAAATAAATGAACCATCTTCCTGTTTTGTAGCAGTTTTAAACCGTAAGTGTTAGCTTTAACATTTGCAGTTTTGGTAAGATTTTAATTGGTTTTCACCATAACCACCAACAAGAGTTCCACCATTTTCAACAACAGTGTGGTTTGCTTTTAATGCATCTAAATCTGTAGTTTTTACTTTAATAGGAACATATTTTGTACCTTTTACTTCATAAGAAGTTAATTTATATTGCGTACCATCAGTATCAGTAATAGTTCCCTTAGCATAGCTTACACCTGTAGCATCTGTGGATGATTGATAGAATTTTTTACCATCTTTACTCCAGTGAGAAACAGAAAATTCTTTTGCGGTATCATCAGAAGCTTTTGCTTCAATGACTGCATTTCCTTGGAAACTTCCTCTGTGAAGTCCGTGATTTGTAGTTGCACGAGTAACGACGTCATATCCACCTTTATCTTTTTCATAATGAGAGTCTTCTACATCAGAGCTTGAAGTATCATTAGCATTATAAACACCTTCATTCGCCCAATACTCAGCCCAAGTAAGACCAACATAGCAATATGTCCATTCATCCTGCTGTGCATCATTAGCAGCCTTAACAATGTGAGCAACATTAAAGATATTCGCTGTCACAGGAGTCGCAGTTAAAACCATTGCACCACTCATAGCGATAGCAAAGGCTTTCCCAATTAATCTTTTACGCATATAGTTTTTCCTCCGTTTTTCTGCAATATAAAATAATAGCGCGTATATAGTTAGAAAACTCTAACTGTTGAAAAATATGATACCATACGAAAGGTTAGTGAACAATAACTATAAATGAGAATAATTATCAATATTTTGCTATCCATTAAGTGCAGGCACACTCTTATGGACACTGGACAGGATATTGATAATTATTCTGGAAGTTACTATAATTAAGGAAGTCATATTAAGAAATTCGTAAGAATTATATCCGCAGAAACGAAAGAACCACCTGATACACTAAAACCATCAAAGATACGAGGAGGAAAAGTATGAACCAGCCAAAGATCCTAGTCGTTGATGACGACAAAGAGATCGTAGGAGCGATCAAGAAACGTCTGGAAATGGAAGACTATGAAATCATAACGGCATATGATGGTCTGGAAGCCATGGATATCCTGATGGAACAAGAAGTCCAGCTTCTGATCATAGACGTTATGATGCCGAAGATGGACGGACTATCCGCAACGATGAAGATCAGGGAAAGCAAGAACATCCCGATCATCATTCTTTCAGCCAAGACAGAAGAAAGCGATAAGATCCTGGGACTATCTATGGGAGCCGACGACTATATCAGCAAACCATTCCGCCCAGATGAACTAGTAGCGAGAGTGAAATCCCAGCTGCGAAGATACATGCAGTTTGGAGGAATGAACGCCGCAGAAAGCAATAAGGAACAGATCATCAATGGCGGACTGATCCTTGACATGAAAGGAAAAAGGATGATGGTAGACGGAGAGCCAGTGAAACTGACTGCAACCGAATACAAGATCGTAAGTCTCCTGATGAACAATCTGGGCAGAGTATTTTCAGCAGATGAGATCTACGAACGCGTATGGAACGAAGAAGCCTATGCAACAGAGAATACCGTTATGGTTCACATCCGTCGTATCCGCGAGAAAATAGAAATAGATGCAAAAAATCCAAGATATTTAAAGGTGGTGTGGGGAATTGGATACAAGATCGAGAAAATGGACTAACAAAGTATTGATCACACTTGTGATGATCGCTATGACCCTGTCAGGGATATATGGACTCGATACGATCAATAACATGGCAGTGACAGGAGATAACAGCTTCAGTCTGGATGAACAGGATCAATCAGACTATATCAAAAACACACAGATGTCACTGTTTGATAAATGGGCGGATCAAGAAGGTGATAAAGTCTATTATACACAGGCAAATCATGTGTCAGAAAGTTTACTGAATAAGATAAAAAAAGAATCATTTGTGAAAGTAACGATGAAGGTCAAACCATATGATAAAAAGATGGTAACGACAACATCAACATATGGAACAGAAAATGCGAACTATACTGGGGGCAGGATTGAACATTTTCATATAGAAAGAGGCAAGACAGAGAAACTAAACAAAGACGGAAGTTTCAAAGGATGGGATCCGTATGACGAATACGATGAGTACAATGCGGATCAGACAGAATACTATGAATTCTATGGGGATAATTATACGCTGCAGGATATATTCCCGGAACAGCTTCTGATCAATGATGAGAAGAATCAGCGTCTGGAAAATGCAGACATTGAGATTTCTTTGACAAAAAAAGCACTAACAGAGATTGAAAATTTCCGAAAAGGATCAACAAAACAGATCACGACGGGAATCAAAACGATCATCGTTGTTTCGATCATTGAAGTAATCGGAACGATCCTGCTGTGCATCTTATTTGCACTTCAGGAAAAGCGAACCAGATTTTTTAGAGGGCTTGACAGGCTCTGGTGGGAGATCATACTAGTGACAGCAACTACGCTGCTTGGACTGGCGATCGTATTATGCTTTGCAATCTGGGAATATACGATAGAATATACACAGGGCGGGATCACAGGTTCAACGATCGAGATGATCATGACGCTGAGTTATATCTCAGTTCCATTTTTCATCATGGCATTTGCTGTATGCATTCAGACAACGGTATGGAGGATTCGCCAGAAGAATCTTCTGGATTCAACATTTTGTCTAGGATATTTTCGAAAATGGAGCCGTCACGCAAAGACAAGAAGAAAGCTGGAAGATGAAGCGATGTCATTTGCAGAAAAACATGCAAGAGACAGGATCAGACAGTACAGGGTCTTACGATATATTTTAACTGTCAGTACACTTGCTTGTATCATCATGGGAATGAGTGGAATGAATATTCCATCCCCACTCTTGTTTATAGCAGCAGTCATCTTTGTTTTCCTTATCAGATATTTTTCAAGATATTCAGACCAATATGCAAAAGAACAGAGAGATTTAAGCATGCTTGTCGATCAGATCGAACGTATTTCCAATGGAGAATTGACGGCAACGACCGATATTTCAAAAGAATCTGCGTATTATGAATACAGTCAGAAACTGACCAATATCGGGCAGGGAATGGAAAAAGCATTAGAAACACAGATGAAGGGCGAGAGAATGAAGATCGATCTGATCACAAATGTATCACATGATCTTAAGACACCGCTGACTTCTATCATCGGATACGTCGATCTCTTAAGCAGAGATCAGACATTATCTGCAGAATCAAGAGATTATGTAACCATCCTGATCAACAAGACCGAACGCTTAAAATCCATCATTTCTGACCTATTTGAACTTGCGAAAGCAACAAGTGGAGATGCGAAAGTAGATCTGGAAGAAATGGATATGAAACGTCTGGTAGAACAGACACTGGGGGATATGGCAGATCAGATAGAAGAATCTGGATTTGCGATCAGATATCAGTGCGAAGCTACACACACAAGATTTATCGGAGACAGCAGCCGCATGTACCGAGTGGTACAAAATGTCATAGAAAATGCCTTAAAATACTCCCTGAAAGGAACCAGAATCTTCCTAAGGATCACCGAAGCAGATCAAAATATAAAATTAGAAGTTATAAACACAGCATCCTATGAGATGAATTTTACAGAAGAAGAGATCATGGAACGGTTTGCCAGAGCGGAAAAATCACGTACCAGCGAAGGAAACGGATTAGGACTTTCCATCGCAGACAGTTTTACAAAGAATTGTGGAGGAGAGTTTTCGATAAGAATAGACGGAGATCAATTCCTGGTTACTATACAATTTAAACAATATTTAGAAGTAAACAAATAGATTTCATATGTTTTTTCACAAAATTGAAAAAATTGTAAAAAACTATGTTGAAAGGGTAGAAAACATAAATATAAAAGTATATACTAGTGGTGTCGACAATATGCAAATAGACCATTTGAGAGAGTGGTTTTTAAATCCTTTTTTTCATGAAGTTTTGATACATGGTGACTTATGGAACGGTTGCGTATTTGGAGACATCTGCTTTTAAAGTCTCTTCAGACATTAAGATCTGGAGGGGCTTTTTTTCTATAAAATCTAAGCAGAGTACCACGTCCATATTTTAATATGGGCGTGGGTGAATGCGTCCTGACGGACACATTATCGTTTTCCCTGATTCTGAATATACTGTTTTATTGTGTGCAGACTGTTTTCACTAACAGATGAAATAAAATAACTATCCGACCAAAAATAAGGTTTCCAGTAATATTTTTTTAAAATGGTTTCGCCATACAACTTTCGTGCTGTTTGTGTTTTTAAAACATTTGCAAGTTCCGCCGGTGAAGTTGTTGTATCAGCTTCCATCAGGATATGGACATGATCCGATTCGCCATTGATCTCTAGGATGTGAAACCCTCTTTGATCTGCTACATAGTGGATACGTTCATAAACAACATCTTTTACTTTGCCTGTTAAGACTGGATGTCTGTATTTCGTAACAAACACGATATGGTATTGCAATAAAAAGCAACTATGTCGGTTTATATAATAATCTGTATTATCTTTCTTTCGCATGATGTATCTCCTTTACAGCTAAACATATGTTTGGTATAATTATACTATAAAAGTACGATATTTTCAACATATCAGAAAGGAGACAACCATATGGCATACCGTGTGACACAAAGAATCATTTCTTCGGATGATCCGTTATATCCATATTTTGATAATCTGTGCAGAAAGTCCAAGCTGTTGTACAATGCAGCTCTTTTTCGTGTGCGGAATATCTTTACCGGTTATGACAAAGAACATCGGACAGAGAACGAAGTCGAAGTCTTTCAAGAAGTTGCGTTATTACAACAATCTCATCCAAACATGCACGTCCGCAGAGTGATCTCTTATACACACCTTGAAAAGATGATGCGTGTCACAGAGAATCCGGATTTCTTTTCCGGACTTCCAAGACAGACAGCACAGCAGATGGTCAAACAGTCAGTCACAGATTTCAAAAACTGGCTTGCTTCTTTAAGAGAATATAAAAAGCATCCAGAAAAGTATCTGGGTAAGCCTAAGATGCCTCGCTATAAGAAAAGTGACCTGGCGACTGTGATCATCACAAACCATGCTGTCTTGTATCGGGACGATATCGGGATGTCCTTAAAACTGCCTTTGCAAAAGCAACGCTTGTACTTTTCAAATCTTTCTTCGGATCCTGTATTAAAAGAAGTCAAGATCAAACCGTATTATGGTCGTTTTTTACTCTGTCTGACACTAGAAGAACCAGATGTTGCATTTGATCCTTCCGGATCTCATGTATGTGCCATTGATCTTGGAACAGATAACTTCGCAGCGATCGTATGTGATGATCACTCATCCGCAATATACAAAGGCGGAGCTGTCTTATCCAAGATCCAATGGTTCCATAAACAGAGAGCAAAGTATGTCTCCATCATCACAAAAGGTCATGAAAAGAAACACGCTGTTTCCAAGCGGTTAAGAGACCTTTCTTTCCATTATGCCAATTTTGTGAAAGACCAGTGCCACAAGATCAGTCGTAGTATCATTGACTTATGTATGGAACACCAGTGTGGAACACTGATCCTTGGTGTGAATCTGCTCTGGAAGCAGAGATCCAATATGAATAAGATCAACAACCAGAATTTTGTCTCCATGCCGATCACTCTCCTGCGGACAATGCTCACATATAAAGCTCTGAATGCCGGCATCAGAATCATAGAGCAGGAAGAAAGTTATACTTCCAAAGCGGATCTGATCGCAAATGACAGGATCCCAACCTATGGTGTCGATGATAAGGATGCTTCGTTTTCTGGAAAGAGGATCAAACGTGGTTTATACCGTTGCTCTAACGGAATGATCTTAAATGCGGATTGTCACGCAGCAGCAAATATCATGCGGAAAGCGATCCCTGATATCTGGAAAGATACCAGAGATTATACGTTTCTTTCTGCTCCTGATGTGTATGGATTCCACAAACTGAATCCGAAAGGTATTCCCGTCAAAGGGATAGCGACATAAGTGAATATGCCTTGATTGGTACGGACAGCCAATCTTTTGGTCAGAAATGGGTAACTGTCACGACTGTTAGAAGCCACTTCCATAGGAACTACTGTACCGCATGGGAGGGGTAATTCACAGAAATAGGACGTAACAGCATTTGATACAAACAAATGCTTCTGGTATAATAAAAAGAAAAGAGCATGCACGGAAAGGACACGAAAGAATGAAGAGACGTTTAATCAGCCTTGTCCTTGTATTGATGCTTGTCATGACAGCAGGATGCGGGAAGAAGAGTACAACAAAGAAACTCAAGACAGAAGATCTGGATGAAACAACCTTGCAGGGAATGGCAAAAGATATCACAAAGGAGATGTCCTTAAAGAATAAGATCGGACAACTATTTATGGTATCTGTTTATCAATTAGATGAGGCAGAAAGCAAGAATCAGACAAGTGTGACGAGTCAGATGAAGAAGACATTGAAGAAGTATCCAGCAGGTGGAGTGATCATGTTTGCGAAGAATATCAACACACCTGATCAAACAAAGAAGATGACGGATGAGCTTCAAGATGCCTCCTATATCCCACTATTTATGGCAGTGGATGAGGAAGGTGGACAGGTTTCAAGAGTCGCATCAAATCCCAAGATGAAGATGACAGTATATCCATCTGCACAGGAAGTTGGAAGAACTTACAATAACAAGAAGATCGCGCAGATGGGGAAGACACAGGGAAAGGAATTAAAAGAGCTTGGATTTAACATGAATCTTGCACCAGTCGCAGACGTTTTAACGAATAAGAATAACACAGAGATCGGAGACCGAAGCTTTGGCGCAGACTCAAAGAAAGTTGCTGATATTATTACAACACTGGTAAAGAACATGCAGAAACAACAGATCTCAGCGACATTAAAGCATTTTCCAGGAAGTGGACAGACTGGAGGAGACACACACCGCGGAAGCACAGAGACCAATCAGACGATCAATACATTAAGAGATACAGATTTTAAACCATTTAAAGCAGGAATCAAGGCAAAAGCTGATGCAGTGATGGTGTCACATCTGATGCTGTCTAATGTGACAGATGAGAAGGAGCCTTCAAGCCTGAGCAGCAGAGTTGTATCAGACATTCTAAGAGATGAACTTGAATATAAGGGCGTTATCATGACCGATGCGATGAACATGAAAGCGATCACAGATAACTATAGTTCCGGAGAAGCAGCAGTGAAAGCAATTCAGGCAGGAGTTGACCTGATCGTGATGCCGGATAACTATAAAGAAGCATACAAGGCAATTGAGAAGGCACTAAAAAGTGGCAAGATCAAAGAATCAAGAATCGATAAATCTGTAAGAAGGATCATATATACAAAGCTTAAGCGAGGAGAGATCCCTCCAGATACTACATTATTAAAAGAGAATCAATAACAGGGATGCTTGCAGATTTAAAATGAATATGTTACTATCAAAAATGTGTATTTTACAAACGAAACTAAAGATTGTATAACAGAAAGGTCAAAAGATCACGATGAGCAGAGAGAACTTTGATAAGTTGGGAGAAGAATGTGGAGTTTTCGGTATCTACGATTTCGATGGCAATGATGTAGCATCAACGATCTATTATGGATTGTTTGCACTGCAGCATCGAGGTCAGGAAAGCTGCGGAATTGCAGTTTCTGATACGAATGGTCCAAAACGTAATGTCACATCTCAAAAAGGTATGGGATTATGTAATGAAGTGTTTACACCAGATTCCCTTCAGGCATTAAAGGGAGATATCGGTGTGGGGCATGTAAGGTATTCAACAGCAGGAGAGAGTGTTCCTGAGAATGCCCAGCCACTGGTTTTAAATTATGTAAAAGGTACTTTAGGACTTGCACATAATGGTAATCTGATCAATGCAATAGAACTTCGCGAAGAATTAGAAAAGACAGGAGCTATTTTCCAGACAACGATCGATTCCGAAGTTATCGCATATCATATCGCAAGAGAACGCGTGAATACATCATCAATTGAGAAGGCAGTAGCCAGAGCAATGCAGAAGATCAAAGGTGCATATTCCCTGATCGTTATGTCACCAAGGAAACTGATCGGGGCAAGAGATCCATATGGATTTAAGCCATTATGTATCGGTAAGAGAGATAATGCTTATGTATTAGCATCTGAAAGCTGTGCATTAGATACGATCGGAGCAGAATTTATCCGTGACGTGAATCCAGGAGAGATTGTAACGATCACAAAGGATGGAATTCAGTCAGACTGTGATTTATGTCTTCCAAAGGAAAAAACAGCAAGATGTATCTTTGAATACATTTATTTTGCAAGACCAGACAGTGAGATTGACGGAGTTGGGGTATACCACTCAAGAATTCAGGCAGGAAGATACCTCGCACAGGATTCACCGGTAGAAGCAGACTTGGTTGTCGGAGTACCAGAATCAGGAAATGCAGCAGCTCTTGGATATTCCTTAGAGTCAGGAATCCCATATGGAACCGCGTTTGTCAAGAACGGTTATGTTGGAAGAACTTTCATCAAACCAGGACAGAGTAGCCGTGAATCAAGCGTGCAGATCAAGTTAAATGTTTTAAAAGAAGCAGTCAAAGGAAAGAGAGTCATCATGATCGATGATTCCATCGTACGAGGAACAACAAGTGACCGCATTGTGAAGATGTTACGCGATGCAGGAGCGACAGAAGTTCACGTAAGGATCAGTTCCCCACCATTCCTGTGGCCATGCTACTTTGGAACTGATATTCCAGAGAGAGAACAGCTGATCGCATATAACAGATCGATCAACGAGATCTGTGAAGTGATCGGAGCAGATAGTTTAGGATACTTAGGAGAAGAGAGACTTTCACAGATGGTACAGGGATTATCAATCTGTAAAGGATGTTTCACAGGTGAGTATCCAATGAAACCGCCAACAAGAGATATTCGTGGAAATTTTGAAAGATAAGGATAAGGAGATTTTTATGAACGACCGTTACCAGAGCCCATTATCAGAACGTTATGCAAGCAAAGAGATGCAGTACATCTTTTCTCCAGACAAGAAGTTTAAGACATGGAGAAAGTTATGGATCGCACTTGCTGAGACAGAGAAAGAATTAGGACTTGATATCACACAGGAACAGATCGACGAATTAAAAGCACATGCAGAAGACATCAACTACGATGTAGCAAAAGAACGTGAAAAATTAGTCCGTCATGATGTTATGTCTCATGTATATGCATACGGAGTACAATGTCCAAAGGCAAAAGGAATCATCCATTTAGGAGCAACATCCTGCTATGTTGGTGATAACACAGACATCATCATCATGACAGAAGCATTAAAGCTTGTCAGAGTAAAATTATTAAATGTGATCAACGAATTATCCAAATTCGCAATGAAATACAAAGATCTTCCAACACTTGGATTTACACATTTTCAGCCAGCACAGCCTACAACAGTAGGTAAGAGAGCAAGCCTTTGGCTGATGGATCTCGTATATGATCTAGAAGATCTTGATCACGTGATCGCTAACATGAGATTATTAGGATCAAAAGGAACAACAGGAACACAGGCAAGTTTCTTAGAGTTATTCGAAGGAAACCACGAAACGATCAAGAAGATTGATGGAATGATCGCCAAGAAGATGGGATTTGACAAATGCCAGCCAGTATCTGGACAGACATACTCTAGAAAAGTTGATTCCCGCGTGATCAACGTATTAAGCCAGATCGCACAGTCTGCTCATAAGTTCTCAAACGACATCAGACTTCTTCAGCACTTAAAAGAAGTAGAAGAACCATTTGAAAAGAACCAGATCGGATCATCTGCAATGGCATATAAGAGAAACCCAATGAGAAGTGAAAGAATCGCTTCCTTAGCAAACTACGTAATGTCAGATGCTATGAACCCAGCATTAGTAGCATCTACACAGTGGTTTGAAAGAACATTAGATGACTCAGCCAATAAACGTTTATCCGTACCAGAAGGATTCTTAGCGATCGATGGTATCTTAGACCTTTACTTAAACGTTGTAGACGGATTAGTTGTATACCCTAAGGTTATCGAAAGCCGCTTAAGAAGCGAACTTCCATTCATGGCAACAGAGAATATCATGATGGATGCAGTAAAAGCTGGTGGAGACAGACAGGAACTTCATGAGAAGATCCGTGTACATTCTATGGCAGCAGGAAAAGTTGTCAAAGAAGAAGGAAAAGCAAACGATCTGTTAGAGAGAATCGCAGCAGACCCAGCATTTGGTATGAACATGGAGCAGTTACAGGCGATCATGAAACCAGAGAACTTCGTAGGACGTGCACCACAGCAGACAGAAGAATTTGTGAATGAAGTGATCAATCCAATTCTGGAAGAGAATAAAGAAGTACTTGGATTAACAGCTGAGATCAACGTATAAAAAGATAAAATTTTAACATAGAAAGAGATGGAAAGATCAAAACAATATAGATTTTTCCATCTCTTTTTGCTGTATTTTAAGAAAAAATTACCAAAAAGCAGGAAATGGGCAGGAGTAGATATAGGAAATTAAGAAAAGGAATGGTATAATAGGTTTAAAACAAATATGTGAGAGCATATGTTAGGGGAAAGTATATGAAGAAATTAAAAACAATCATCCAAAGAAAAAAATGGAATATGATACTTGGGATTTCAGATATCATAATGATGATCATAGCATCATATCTTGCATTATTAACGCGATTTGAATTCTATCCATCACAGATCGCATCGATTTTTTTGAAAAATGCTGCAAAATACATGCCGTTGAATCTCTTTTGCAGTATTGTGATCTTTATGGCATATCGATTGTATTCAACGCAATGGAAGTATGCAGGAGTCTCCGATTTTATTAATGTCGTTAAAGCAGCTGTGATCGCAGCAGCTTTCCAGCTGATTGGAATTTGTATGTTACAATGGGAGATACCAAGAAGTTACTATTTCTTGTATTTGGTATATCTGCTGTTGGGAATGTTTTTTATCCGATTACTTGTCCGATTGATTCAGGGAAGTGAACCATTCAAAGTGAATGATATTGGCAAGAAGAAAGTTCCGGTAATGTTGATCGGAGCAGGAGAAGCAGGAAGCATCATTTTAAATGAGATCAAAAAGAGTACATATGTGACTAAAACGATCCGTTGCATCATAGATGATGATCCAGCGAAGAAAGGAACATATTTATCTGGGATACCAGTGGTTGGCAATCGTAATACGATCCTGCGCAATGCAGTTAAATTTGATGTTGAAGAGATCATTCTGGCAATTCCGACAATAGAACCTAAGGACCGCAAGGACATCCTTGAGATCTGCAAGCAGACAGGATGCCGTCTGAGTATTCTTCCGGGCTTATATCAGCTGATCAACAGTGAAGTTACAGTATCTGCTCTAAGAGAAGTAGAGATTGAAGATCTGCTTGGAAGAGAGCCAGTGAAAGCCAATCTTCCATCAATCATGAGCTATGTCAAAGACAGAGTTGTATTTGTCACAGGGGGAGGCGGATCGATCGGAAGTGAGATCTGCAGACAGATCGCAAGATATCAGCCGAAGAAGCTAGTGATCATTGATAATTATGAGAACAACGCCTACGAGATTCAGATGGAATTAAAGAGAACACATCCAGAACTAGATTTGAAAGTATTGATCGTGTCTGTCTATAACCATCTGCGAATACACAATATTTTTGAAGATTATAAGCCTGATATCGTATTTCATGCAGCAGCACATAAGCATGTGCCATTGATGGAAGACAGTCCGCATGATGCGATCAAGAACAATGTATTTGGCACATTTAACATAGCCAAAGAAGCAGGAATGAGCGGCGTAAAGAGAATGGTACTGATTTCCACGGATAAGGCAGTAAGACCGACAAATATCATGGGCGCTTCCAAGCGGATCTGTGAGATGGTCATTCAATACATGAATAGCTTATACGATACAGAATACGTTGCTGTAAGATTTGGAAATGTTCTTGGAAGTAACGGAAGTGTCGTTCCGTTGTTCAAGAAGCAGATTGCCAATGGTGGTCCGGTAACAGTTACACATCCAGAGATCATCCGATACTTTATGACGATCCCAGAAGCCGTCAGTCTGGTGTTAGAAGCAGGAGCTTACGCAGAAGGCGGGGAAATATTTATCCTTGATATGGGAGAACCAGTCAAGATCTTAGATCTTGCGAAGAATATGATCCGTTTATCAGGACTTACACCAGGAGAAGATATAGAAATCCAGTTTACTGGCTTAAGACCAGGGGAGAAGCTGTATGAAGAACTTCTGATCGATGAGGAGAATAAAAAAGAGACAAAGAACAAACGAATTTTCATTGGAAGTCCAAGGATGATGGAGACAGAACAATTTAGTGAACTGATCGCTGAATTAGATCATGCGGCATTTTCCGAAGATCCGAATATTCGTGAAGTTGTAAAAAGATTAGTTCCAGAGTATACATATAAACAGACAAAATGACAGGGGGATGAGACAGCATGAAAGAACGTATATATATGGCATCACCAACGATGCATGGGGAAGAACAGAAGTTTGTGCAGGAAGCATTTGACACCAACTGGATCGCACCACTTGGGCCAAATGTCAATGGCTTTGAACGTGAGATGGAAGCGTATACAGGAATCGCACACTGCAGTGCACTAAGCGCAGGAACCGCAGCACTGCATCTGGCGGTGAAATTATTAGAAGTCGGGGAAGGAGATACCGTGATATGTCCTTCGCTGACTTTTGCTGCAACAGTGAATCCAGTCGCCTACGAAAAAGGCAAGATTGTATTTGTGGATTCTGAACCAGAGACATGGAATATGTCACCACAGGCATTGAAAAGAGCATTGGAAGAACATAAAGAAGCAAAAGCAGTGATCGTTGCACACCTTTATGGAACACCAGCCAAGGTAGACGAGATCAAAGCAATCTGTGAAGAATATAAAGTTCCATTGATCGAAGATGCTGCAGAAAGTCTGGGAGCAACATATAAAGGAGTTCAGACAGGAAGATTCGGAGTCATGGCAGGATTTTCATTCAATGGAAATAAGATCATCACGACATCAGGCGGTGGAATGATCGCATCAGAGAATGAAGAATACATCAAGCATGCAACATTCCTGGCAACACAGGCAAAAGAACCGGTCCGACATTATGAACACAAGGAGATTGGATATAACTACCGGATGTCTAATATCACAGCGGGGGTTGGAAGAGGACAGCTTCTGCATCTGGATGAACACATTGCGAAGAAAAAAGCAATCTATGAGACATACAAAGATGCTTTCAAGGATTATAAACAAGTGCATATGAATCCATATGAAACATGCAGTGAACCAAACTTCTGGTTATCATGTATAACGATCGATGAAGACAGTAAGACAAAACCATTAGATATCATAGAAGCTTTGGAAAGAGAGAATATCGAGAGCCGTCCGATCTGGAAACCATTACATCAACAACCAGTATTTAAAGGGTGTGAATTCTATTCTCATTACGAAGATGATAAGAAACCAGTATCAGAAGATATCTTTGATCGCGGATTATGTCTTCCAAGTGATATTAAGAATACAAAAGAAGATATGGATCGGATCATAGGAATCATAAGATCCGTACTGGACCGATAAGAACAAAATGTAAACGGAGTATATATAAAGATGTATCACAAATATATCAAACGATTTTTTGACATCATATTGTCACTGTGCTGTATCATTGTATCAAGCCCGATTCTGCTTGTCACAGCACTGTTAGTAAGGATCAAATTAGGGAGCCCCGTGATCTTCAAACAAGAAAGACCGGGATATCATAACGAAATATTTACACTCTACAAGTTCAGAAGTATGACAGACGCCGTCGATGAGAATGGTGATCTGCTGCCAGACAAAGAACGTCTTCCAAGATTTGGTCAGATGTTAAGATCCACGAGTCTTGATGAATTACCTGAATTCTTCAACATCTTATTTGGACATATGAGTTTTGTCGGGCCAAGACCATTATTGAAACAATACATAGATTTCTACAGTGCAAGACAGAAACGACGTGCAGATGTAAGACCAGGACTGACTGGACTTGCACAGGTGAATGGGAGAAATGCCATCAGCTGGGAAGAAAAGTTTGAATTCGACCTTGAATATGTGGATAACATTTCATTTCTTACCGACATCAAGATTATATTAAAGACTGTGACCAAAGTCTTAAAAAGAGCAGGGATCAGTGCACAGGAATCTGTGACAATGTATGCCTTTCAGGGAACAAAGAAAGACCAGTTTTCCAAATACAAGAAAGCAGGACACTTAAAGATCTTATTTTCAAGCGTGGCAGATCAGGTCGAATTTATCGATACCTTCCGTTATGCTGCCGGCAGATTAGGGGTGAAAGTAACATTTGTCGGCTGTGATCATTCACTGGAAGCACCAGCATTATATCGCTGCCATAAGCACTATCAGGTTCCACAGCCAGGGGAAGAAGGTTATGTCACAGAACTCTTACATATCTGTAAACAGGAGAAGATCGCTCTGCTCATTCCAAGAACAGAAGAAGACGTTTTTATCCTGTCACAAAGAGCCAGCGAATTTGAAGCTGTTGGAACAGAAGTTCTCATTGCAAATGAAGAATTAGCTCTGCTGTGCAGCAACAAACGCTGGACAGCTCGTTTCTTTGAAGAATGTGGTCTTAACGCACCACAGGTCGTAAGCAGTGCCAATGACTATACACAAGGATTCCCAGCAATGTTTGCAGTATTGGATGAGATGGATAATCTGGAGAAAAGCATCATGATCCATGATGAACAAGAATTAAGTTTTCATGCATCAAAATACGCGAATTACACGATACGTCCATTTTTAAATGGGAAGATGTATGAGATCGACGTATTCTGCAATCTAGACGGAAGCCCGGTTTACATCACACCAAGGGCAAAGGAAGAAGTCGAGGGAAAAGAAAGTGCAAGATACAGAGTTGTAAGAGATCACAAGATCGTAGAAGAAGCAAAGAAAGTGATAAAAAAATTAAGGCCATCCGGATGGATGACGATCTTTATGCTTCGTGAAGAACATACAGACAAAGATTATTTTATCCGAATGGAACCATGGTATCATCAGGCAAACACCGTATCAATCAAGGCAGGAGCCGACGCACCATATGCAGCACTCTCCATGATGTTAGGTGAACCAATGGAATACAAAGAGGATGCAGCCGATGACAATGTTATTTTCACAAGATTTGAAAAAAGTGTATGTTTAAATACAAGAGAAGAACCGATTGTAGAGATTCATGATTTTAAAGATCTGTATCATTTAGACGAGGAAATTGGTTCAGTGATCTTTGATCTGGATGACACATTATACTCAGAGAAAGATTATGTACGAAGCAGTTTCCGAGTGGTAGAACGAATGCTTCCAGAAGTGAACAATATCTTTAATAAGTTATGCGCAGCACTGGAAAAAGGGCAGCCGCCACTGGAAACGGTATTAAAAGATGCAGGAATGTATTCGGATGAATTATTATTAAAATGCAGAGAAGCCATCAGGGACCATAAACCAGAGATTTCATTGTATGAAGGAGTCAAAGAATTATTCTTTGAACTACACACGCAAAAGCGAAGTATCGGGATCTTGATCGATGGAACACCAAAAGTACAGCGAGCCAAGATAGAAGCCCTGGGATTAGATAAAATGGCAGATGAGATACTGATTACAGACGAACTTGCAGGACATGGAAATGTCATGGAATTTAGGAAACCAAATGATCTTCCATTTCTGATCATGAGAAAACGATTAGAAATACCATGCAGGAACATGGCATTTGTCGGAGATGATATCGAGAAAGATTTTATTGCACCGAAAGCATTAGGAATGGAATGCTATTGGAAGAAGAATGAGGATGGGTTATATGAGTAAAGAACCAAAGATAAAACCAATCGTGATCGTTGGAGCCGGTGGTATGGGAAGAGATACTCAGTGGCTGATCGAACGGATCAACGAAGAAGAACCAACATATGAGATTCTTGGATACATAGACGATGGAATCCAGCAAGGCAGCATCATAGATGGCTATCGTATTCTTGGAGGAATGAAATACCTCGAAGAATACGATAAAGAACAAAAACTTGCCGTCGCCTTCGCTATAGGCAATGCAAAAGTCCGTGAAAAACTCGTTTTAAAATGTCTGCCAAATCCAAACTTATGGTATCCTAATCTGATCGATCCATCCGTGATCACATCACAAAGAGTGCATCTAGGACAAGGAAATATCATTTGTACATCCGTTATTATGACAACGAATATAGAGATCGGTAATTTTAACCTAATCTGCAACCGAAGTATTGTCGGACATGATGATGAGATCGGAGATTATAATACCCTGTATCCGGGAGTTTTACTGTCAGGAGATGTCCATTTAAAGACTGAGACAGAGATCGGCACAGGAAGCCAGATCATACAAGGACTGCATATCACAGACGAAGTGATCATGGGAGCAGGAAGTACAGTGATCGAAGATATCAACGAAGCAGGAACTTATGTTGGAGTACCAGTGAGAAGAGTAAACGATGAAGAATAAGAAGATATTAATTTTAGCAAACCTAGACGTAGGATTATACAAATTCAGAAAAGCCCTGATCAAAGAACTCATAGATCAAGGAAATGAAGTCTATATATCCCTGCCAAAAGGAATGTTAGTACAGAATTTAAAAGAAATGGGATGTCATTTTATCGAAACACCGGTAGATCGAAGAGGGATCAATCCAGCAACAGATTTTAAACTGATGATGAGATACTTTAACATCTTAGGCAAGGTAAAGCCAGACCTTGTGATCACCTACACGATCAAACCAAACATCTACGGAGGGATCGCAGCAAGATTCAAAAGAATTCCATATGCAGTCAACATCACAGGATTAGGAACTGCATTTCAGAATGAAAATATGATCAAGAAACTCGTCGTATTTTTATATAAACTATCCTGCAAAAAGGCAAAACGATCTTCTTTGAAAATGAAGGAAATAAGCAGGTGTTTATAGAAAATAATATTATCAAAGAATCCAGAACATGCACCCTTAGGAGCAGGGATCGACCTTGATGAATACAAGATGACACCATACCCAGAAGAATCAAGAAACATCAGATTCTTGTTTATCGGACGTGTGATGAAAGAAAAAGGAGTCGAAGAACTGTTCAAAGCAGCAAAGAACATTAAGAAGATCTACCCAGAAGTATCATTTGATATCGTAGGACCAATGGAAGATGATTACAAGGAACGAATTCAGTCATTGGTCAGAAATGGGATCATTTATTATTATGGCTATCAGGAAGATGTCAAACCATTCATTAAGAAATGCGATTGCTTTGTATTACCATCGTATCATGAAGGCATGGCAAATACACTGCTAGAATGTGGAGCCATGGGAAGACCACTGATCACCAGCAGGATTCATGGGTGTATGGAAGCTGTAAGAGATGGCGAGAATGGGTATTTGGTGGATGTGAAGGATGTTAAGGGATTGGAAGAGAAGATGATGGAATTTATTGAACTTTCCTATGAAGAGAAGAAACAGATGGGAGAGAAGTCACGAGAAGTGATAGAGGAGAGGTTTGATAAGGAGAAGGTTGTTGAGATGACTTTGGAAGGACTTGGAAGATAGATAGTAGGGAAGTTTATGGTGAAAATATCAATTATTGTACCGTGTTACAATACAAAATTATATATCGAACAATGTTTAAATAGTCTTATAAATCAAACATTAAAAGAAATTGAGATTATCTGTATTGATGGATCATCTGATGATGGATCTTTTGAAGTATTAAGAGAATATGAAACAAAAGATTCAAGAATTAATGTTTATTCCAAACAAAATGAAGGTGTTTCATTAAGCAGAAATTTTGGAATGGATAGGGCACAAGGGAAATACCTAATGTTTGTTGACGCAGATGACTGGATTGATAAAAATACCTGCGAAATTGCATATGAAAAGGCAGAAAAAGAACAAGCAGACTTAGTAATGTGGAGCTATATACGAGAATTCAAAGAGAATTCATTACCTAAGAATATTTTTGAAAAGGAAGAAATAACATTTGGAGATGATCAGATAAGGGGTTTACATCGTAGATTTTTCGGTTTAGTTGGAAACGAATTGGCTCAGGTAGAAAGTGCAGATGCTCTATGTCCAGTCTGGGGGAAATTATATCGAAGAGATATCATTGAAGATAATGGGATAGTATTTACAGATATTCGAAAAATAGGTACATATGAAGATGGATTATTTAATTTAGAAGTATTTGAACATCTTCATAAAGTGGTATATTTGCAAGAGTATTTTTACCATTACAGAAAATATAATGAGAATTCGATCACATCTCAATATAAAGAGAAATTATTTGATCAATGGAATCATATGTATGATCTGATGTTTAAATATATAAAAGACAAACATTTAGATAAAAGTTATGTGACAGCAGTAAACAACAGAATATGCCTTGGAATTTTAGGACAAGGATTGAATCTGATGGAATGCGATAAAAAGCATAAGAATCGAGAAATCAAGAAAATATTATCAACAAAAAGATATCGAGAAGCATATCAGCAGTTTGAACTAAAGTATTTTCCGATTCACTGGAAGATATTTTATTGGTTTGCAAAACATAACATGGCATGTGGGGTGTATACAATGCTGATCTGTATTCAGAAGATGATAGGGAGATAGAAGTTATGGAACCAGTAAGGGTGTTAAATTTATTTACGATCATGAATCGTGGTGGAGCAGAAACCATGGTCATGAATTACTATCGAAAAATAAATAGAGAGAAAGTACAATTCGATTTTCTTGTTCATCGGGAAGAAGAAGGTGCGTATGAACAAGAAATAAAAGAACTAGGTGGAAGAATTTATCGTATGCCGCCAATGTATCCTCAAAACTTTTCTGTGTATAAAAAAAAGATTCGAGAATTTTTGAAGAACATAAAGAATATAAGATTATTCATTCACATATGTCGGAATTGGGATATTTTGCACTAAGAGAAGCAGCAAGACAAGAAATTCCAGTAAGAATCTGTCATGCACATAATGCACCACATGGTTTTGAGTGGAAAATGATTGTACGTAACTATTTTAAGAAGAGAATGATGCCATATCTTACACATATGTTTATGTGTGGGAAAGAATCTGGTGACTGGTTGTTTGGGAAAGAAAATGAAGATAAATTTATTCAGTTGAATAATGCGATAGATGCTGAAAGATTTCGATATGATAGCAAAAAAGAAGAAGCAATTCGAAAAGAATTGAATCTAGAAAATAAATTTGTAGTTGGACATGTAGGACGGTTTTTTAAACAAAAAAATCACCAATTTTTGATAGAAATTTTTAAAGAAATACAAACAAAAAAAGAAAATGCAATTTTATTATTAGTAGGAACAGGAGAATTAAAAGAAGAAATACAAAATCAAGTGAAAGAATTAGGATTAGAAGAACAAGTCAGATTTCTGGGTGTCAGATCTGATGTGGATCAGATCATGAAATGCTTTGATGTATTTTTATTTCCATCTTTATTTGAAGGGTTACCAGTAACAATGGTAGAAGCTCAGGCAGCAGGTAATTTATGTATTATCTCAGATACGATTCCAAGAGAATGTTGTATTACTGAAAATGTAAGGATATATTCATTGGAAAAAGATGCAAAGGCATGGAGTGATTTTGTGATTTCAGAAAGTACAGATTATAAAAAGAAAGATATGTATGAAGAAATTGTAAAAGCAGGATTTGACATTAAACAAAATGCAAAGCGGTTGGAGGAATTTTATATCAATGCAACAGAAAGTTAAACTAACAGTATTCACACCAGCATACAATCGGGCACATACATTAGGACGATGCTATGAAAGTATGTTAAAACAAAAATGTAAAGATTTTAAATGGTTGATTATAGATGACGGATCCACAGACAATACAAAAGAACTTGTAGATTCATGGTTGAATAAAGATAACGGATTTGAAATTATTTATAAATATAAAAAAAATGGAGGAATGCATACAGCACATAATTTGGCATACGAATTGATAGATACAGAATTAAATGTATGTATTGATTCAGATGATCGTCTTTCTGAGAATGCAATAGAGAAAATCATTGATTTTTGGAATGAAAATGGAAGTGAAAAATATGCAGGAATTATTGGTTTAGATGATGATTTGGATGGAAATATTATCGGAGAAAAATTTCCAGAACATTTGAAAGAAACTACCTTGTCCGGTTACTACAGAAATGGAGGAAAAGGCGATAAAAAGCTTGTATATCGTACAAGTGTAATGAAACAATATCCGCAATATCCGGTATTTGAAGGAGAAAGATATGTTTCATTAGGATATAAATATTTATTATGTGATCAAGATTATAAATTACTGGTTTTAAACGATGTGCTTTGTGATGTAGAATATCAATTAGATGGATCAAGTTACAATATGCTACGTCAATATTATAATAATCCAAAAGGGTTTGCATTTATTCGTAAGGTTGATATGAAATATAATCAAACATGGAAGGAAAATTTAAAAACATGTATTCATTATGTTTCAAGCAGCTTGATAGTACATAATAAGCATTTTATTAAAGAATCTCCAAAAAGGGAATGACAATATTAGCAATTCCAGCAGGGATTTTGTTGACAGGATATATTAAACATAATGTGAGAAAACAGAAGTAGGTGATAATATGAGAGTATGGTGGATAACTTTGGCATCGTCTTATTTATTGTGTTTGATAGCACGATCTACGGGGAAAATAGTATATCAACAGGGAAGATATACAAAAAAGTGTAATAAAGTATTTTCTTTTATGGCGATGGCGGTTTTGATTTTGGTGGCAGGATTAAGGAATGGAATTGGAGATACAGAGATATACATGGAGGGATTTAAAACGGCCCCATCTACTATCGCTGCATCTATAAAAATGCTTGTAAATAAATCAATGAAAGATAGAGGTTTTTATTTTATAGAAGGAATAATAAAAACAATAAAAGATGATGAGCATTTTTTTATTTTTGTTATATCTGCAATTACAATAAGTTTGATATTTATGACATATTATAAATATTCAGAGTATTTAGAACTATCTATTTATTTATTTATTACAACAGGATGCTATCTAGTAACTATGAATGGAATCAGACAATATTTAGCATCTGCAATTCTTTTTTTCGTTTTTCCAATGATTGAAAAACAAAATTGGAAAGTATATATACCTATAGTATTAATATGTTCGATGATTCATAAATCAGCATTAATATTTTTACCATTATATTTTTTGTGAATCAGAAGGCTTGGGGGAAAGTGACGAAATGGATATTGGCAGCAGGAATTATTTTATATATTACATATCCAGTAACAGGACCGATATTAGCGAATGCATTAGGAGAAAGTCAATATGGAGAGTATAAATCAGTACTGATGTCTACAGGAAGTGGTGCTAATATGATAAGAGTATTAGTTATGTCTGTCCCAATAGCTTTATCCTATATAGGCAGAGAGTATTTGAAAGGAAAAGAAAAATATTATAATATTATTGTTAATTTTTCGGTGGTAAATTTAATATTTATTCTATTAGCAACAAAGTTTTGGATATATGCAAGATTTAATATGTATTTTTCTGTTTATATGATAATGCTGATAATTTGGTGTATACGATATTTATTTGATGAGACGAATAGAAAAATTATATATATATTATGTATGTTTTTTTATTTTATATATTATTGGTATGAAATGGTAATGTCTTTAGGACAGACGTATATAGGGTTATTTTTTTGATAATTTTGGAGGAATAAAATGGCTAAGGATAAAAAAATATCGGTGTGTATTGCATACTATAATATAGAGAATTATGTAGAACGCTGTTTAGGATCAATTATATCAAATACATACAAAAATTTAGAAATAATCTGTGTAGATGATGGAAGTATAGATAATACATTAAATGTATTGAATGATTTAGCAAAAACTGATTCAAGAATTAAGATCATAAGTAAAGAAAACGGTGGAGTACAATCTGCAAGAAATAGAGCATTGAAAGAGGTAACAGGAGATTACATTGCATTTATAGATGGTGATGATTGGGTTCATTATCAATATTTTGAAACTTTGATGCAAGCACAAGAAGAAACAGCGGCAGATGTTGTTATTTGTGATTATATGACAATTTCTGAACCAGTGAAAGATAAAGAAATAAACCAGGAAGAAGTAAAAAAATATAAAGTAGAGATAGCAGAATTAATAAATGATGAGACAATGAAAACAAGAATCTGGGGTAGAGTTTATAGTAAGACGATAGTTGATAGTATAAGAATACCAGATAATTTACTTATGGGCGAAGATAAAGCATATAATTTATTGGCACTTTGTTGTAATGAGAATATACGAATAACGTTAGTAAAAGAAAAATTATATTATTATTATCAAAGAAATGATTCAATTGTACATACTACAAGACATAGTAATCTTATTTATGCCACAAAATATTTAATCGATAATTTGGAAAAAGTTTCATGTGAACAAGGGAAAAAGGTAATTATTATGCAGGCAATGCATGATATGTTAGCATATAGATACTTGGAAATGTATAGTGAACATAAAGATGAGGTTAATGAAACGTGTCGCAAAATTTATAAAGAAGTAAATAAGGAATGGGCAAGAACGGATATTTCTTTTGGAAAAAGAATGAAGTATCAATTATTATATAAAATACCATTTATATATAGAATTCTTAGAATAGTGATGGATCCAACAATGTTGAAATGGGAAAAGGAAGAACGGAAAAGAAGAAGGGAAAGAAAATAAAGTGAAAAAAATATTTATAGCAATGCATTGTATGGAATTAGGGGAGCAGAAAGAAGTCTACTAGGGCTATTATATTCCATAGATTATAAAAATATCAGGTAGACTTGTTACTGTATAGGCATACAGGGAACTGCTAAAATATGTTCCGAAAGAAGTAAATATATTAGAACAAGATAACAAAATGTCTATGCTTGGAATACCTATGGTGGATGTTATAAAAAGGGCAAATATCAATAGCATTAGGAAGAATTTTAGGAATACAAAAAGCAAAAAAGTTTATTGAGAAAAATTCTAATGATAAAGAAGATATGGTTATGCTTGAATATAGTCATAAATACACAGTAAAATATGTAAAAAAAAGAAAAAAATATGATTTTGCGGTTAGTTTTTTAACACCACATTATTATGTAGCGGAAAAGATTGATGCAAAAGTTAAATTAGCATGGATACATACGGATTATTCAAATTATCTGTTAGATGTAAACTCCGAATTAAAAATGTGGAGTAAATATGACTATATTGCATCTATTTCTGCAAAATGTACGGAAAGTTTTTTGAAAATATTTCCAGATTTAAAAGATAAGATTGTTGAAATATCAAATATTAATGCAGAGCAATTGATAAGACAGCAGGCAAAAGAAAATGATGCTGAGGATATGACAACACAAGAAGACGAAATATGTTTATGTTCAATCGGAAGATTTGCACATGCTAAGAATTTTGATCATATTCCATCAATTGCAAAAAAAATAAAAGAAAAAGGAATCAAATTTAAGTGGTTTATTATTGGATATGGAGGAGAAGAACAACTGATTCGCGAAAAATCAAAGAAGAAAATATGGAAGATATAGTTATAATATTAGGAAAGAAAGATAATCCATATCCGTATATAAAAAATGTGATATTTATATTCAACCATCAAGATATGAGGGAAAAGCAGTCACCGTAATAGAAGCACAGATGCTTAAAAAACCAGTTATAATTACTGCATTTCCATCATCAGTTAGTCAGTTAGAAGATGGAATAGATGGAGTAATTGTTCCAATGGATGATCAGGGATGTGCAGAAGGCATTGTTAAAGTAATAAATAATCAGAAACTTCGTGAAAAGATAGTAAAAAATTGTGGGATGAGGAATTATAGTTGTTCAAATGAAGTTGAAAAGTTGTATAAATTAATGGGGGATTGATATTATGGCAATACCAAAGATAGTTCATTATTGCTGGTTTGGAGAAAAGAAAAGCCAGACAGCGTAAAAAAATGTATTGAAAGTTGGAAAAGATATCTTCCAGATTATCAATTGATGGAATGGAATGAAGATAATTTTGATATTGAAAAATTGCAATATACAAGAGAAGCATATACAGCAGCAAAGTATGCGTTTGTCAGTGACGTTGCAAGAATTGAAGCATTGTATCAATATGGCGGGTTTTATATGGATACTGATGTGGAAGTATTAAAGTCATTTACACCGTTATTAGATTCAAGATGTGTTCTTGGGATGGAAGAAAAAGAGTATATAGCAACAAGTTTTATGGCATTTGAAAAGGAACATTCTTTGGTAAAACAATTTCTGAATCTTTATAAAAATCTAACATTCTTGGATGAGAATGGTCAGATAATTACAGGTACAAATGTAGCTAAATTAACAAATTTGTTAATAGAGAAAGGATTTGTACAAGAAAATTATTACCAGGAGTTAGAAGAAGGAATTAAGATTTATCCAAAAGAGTTTTTTTCACCATATGACTATATTAATTGTCATTATAACATTACAGAAAACAGTTATTGTGTTCATCATTTTGCTGTATCGTGGATGTCAAAAAAAGAGCAGGTAAAAAAAGGAATTAAGAAACAGTTATCAAAAATTTTAGGTCCAAAGAAAATGAATAAGATTAGGGAGAAAATAAAAGGGTGAAAAAGAAAGTTTTATTTGCAATTGAGAGTCTTGCAGGTGGTGGAGCTGAAAAAATTTTGGTGACAATTGTAAAAAATATTGATAAAACAAAGTTTGATATTACTGTTTTGACAGTGGTAAAAACAGGGGTTTATGTAGAAGAAGTAGAAAAATATTGTACACTTATTTCAATGCTTCCAGAATATGAAAAATTAACAAATCCAATTGCAAAGATGAAGTATAAAGTGGATTATAAAAAGATTTATAAAGAAGATTGTGCAAAAATTTATAAGAAATATGTGAAGAATGAATATGATATTGAAATAGCATTTGTAGAAGGTTTTGTAACAAAATTAGTAGCAAATTCAACAAATAAATATTCAAAAAAATATGCGTGGATTCATACAGATATGATTAAGAATAATCATGCAGATGACAATTATTCTAATTTTGAGGAACATAAGAAAATTTATAGCAAATTTGATACAATTTTTTCTGTATCAGAATATGTAAAAGAAGTATTTATTGAAAAGTTTGGAAATGAATTTAAGGAAAAGACAAAGATTCAATATAATCCAGTGGATTCACAGGAAATTGAAAAATTGGCACAGAAACCTATCAACGATCAATATGAGAAGCAAGTCAAATTTATTGCAATTGGAAGATTTGTGGAAGCAAAAGGGTTTGACAGATTAGTTTCTAGTGCTTATAAGCTTCATAAAGAAGGATATGAATTTGAAGTCTGGATTTTGGGACAAGGAGAAGGGAAAAATGATATCGGACAATATATCAAAGAAAATCAAATGCAGGATTATTTTAAATTAAAAGGATTTCAAGAAAATCCATATCCATATATTCAAGCAGCAGATGCTTTGATATGTTCATCAAGAGCAGAAGGATTCAGCACAGTGGCAACAGAAGCTTTGATTTTAAATAAACCAATTTTTACAACAGATTGTTCAGGTATGAGAGAACTATTTGGAGAATATCAGTGCGGGATCATCTGTGAGAATTCAGAAAATGGAATTTATGATATGCTGCATAACGTATTAGAACAAGCAGATTTCAGCCCATATATAGATCACTGTAAGATCAGGGCAAAAGATTTTACAATCAGAAAGAGAATGTCAGAGATAGAAGGGATATTAAATGCATAAGAAAAAAGTTTTATTTATGATAAATAGTATGTACGGTGGCGGTGCAGAAAAATATTTCAGACATTATTAAACAATTTGGAACCAAGTAAATATGATATTACAGTATATTCTGTAAATCAGTGTAAGATTGATCATAAGTATTATCCAGAAAATATAAAATATAAATATATTTTTGGTGGAATCGGCGAGAGCACGGGACAAATTTCAAAGATTATTACAAAAATAAAAATAAGATTAACTTAAGTCGATACGAAAAGATAGTCCAGAAACTTTTATAAACGATTTATAAAAGAAAAGTATGATGTAGAGGTGGCATTTATAGAAGGATACGCTACAAAGATCATATCAGGATCAAATAATAAAGACAGTAAAAAGATAGCCTGGGTACATATTGATCTAATGGAAAATCCATGGACAGAGGTTGCTTATCATAGTTTGGAAGAAGAAAAAGAATGTTATCAAAAATATGATAATATCTTAGGTGTTTCAGAAGAAGTAGTAAAAGCATTTGAAAAGCGAATGGATATAAGAGATACAGTGAGTGTACAGTACAATCCAGTAGATGATATAGAAATCAACCAAAAAGCCACAATGGATAATATAGAATATCCATCAAATATTAAAAATTTTGTTACGATAGGTCGCTTGGTAGATCAGAAAGGATATGACCGATTATTACATGTAGTAAATGAATTAAAAGATCACTTTAAATTTTGTATTAGAATTTTAGGAGAAGGAAGCGACAGAGAAAAATTAGAAGATTATATTAAGAAAAATCATTTGGAAGATTATGTGAAGTTGTTGGGATTTCAAAATAATCCATATCCATATATCAAAGCAGCAGATGCATTTATATGTTCATCCAGATCAGAAGGTTTTAGTACAGTTGCAACAGAAGCGATGATTTTACAAAACCGATTTTCACTACAGATTGTGCAGGAATGAAGGAATTATTTGGAGAATATAATTGTGGAATGATCTGTAAAAATTCAGAGGATGGATTAAAAAGAATGTTGGAAGAAGTTTTGCAAAAGAAAATTTTGACGAGTATCAGCAAGATATCAAGAAAAGATCAGAATTTTTAAGCTAGAACGAAGAATGAAGGAAATAAGTGACATTATAGATTAAAAATCAGTGGGAGAAAAGAATGACAGAACGTTCAAGGACAGAATATTCAATTGTCAATATAGCGGCAAGTATGGGAGGATATGCATTAAATATCATCTTAAGTTTTATTTGTCGAATTGTATTTGCACATCAATTGAGTGCAGACTATTTAGGGGTGAATGGCTTATTTGGAAATATCCTGTCAATGTTATCATTGACAGAGTTAGGAATTGAACTGCAATGATTTATGCATTGTACAGGCCAGTTGCACAGAAAGATGAAAAAAAGATTGCTTCATATATGAGAGTTTATGGTACGGCATATAAGGCAATTGGATGTGTTGTAGGAATTTTAGGTTTAGCATTAATTCCAGTATTAAAATTTATCATTAATGAACCGCCAAATATTCATGAAAACATATATTTTCTATATGTGTTATTTTTGTTTAGTACAGCTAGCAGCTATTTTTTCAGTTATCGCTGTTCTATTTTTATGGCGAATCAAAGAAATTATATTGTTGTTGCGATGAATTATATTGTTGTGATCGTGCAGAATATTGCTCAGATTATAGCATTAGTTCTTACACATAATTACATTGTTTATCTTGTATTGCAGGTAGTTTTTACATTTTTAAGTAATGCGTTGATCTCAAGAAAAGCAGTGAAAGATTATCCATATATCACAGATAAAGAAGCACCAAAACTTGAAAAAGCAGAGATTTGGGATTTGGTTAAAAATATAAAAGCATTAACAGTAACAAAGTTAAGTGGAATTCTGGTAAATAATACAGATAATATTGTAATCACTTATTTTAAAGGTTTGATCGCAACTGGATTAGTATCCAATTATACATTATTGATCAATATGCTGACATCTTTGGTAACGCAAGTCTTTACAAGTATTACAGCGAGTGTTGGAAATTTGAATGCAGTAGGGGATGAAGAACAGAAATACAGTATTTTTAATACTTTAAATTTAGCAAATTTCTGGATATATGGTTGGGTATTTGTAGGAATCATAGTACTTGCAAATGATGTGATCGCATTTTGTTTTGGAAAAAATTATATTATGCCTGAAACAATACCTATTATTTTAGCTATTAATTTTTATATGTTAGGGATGCAAAATATTGTAGGAATTTATAAGAGTACAATGGGGTTATTCAAATATGGTCAGTATATATTGCTTTCTACAGCAGTATTAAACTTAATAGGGGATGTTGTTTTAGGAAAACAATACGGAATTCTAGGAATCTTTGTGGCAACAGCGGTTGCAAGATTATTTACAAATACATGGTATGAACCATATGTTATTTATAAGCATGGATTTAAACGTAAGTTTAAAGAGTACATATTGAAATATGCTTGGTTTGCTATTTCTCTAATCATTGCAACGATTGCAACATATATGCTTTGTCAGTTGGTAAAAATGACTTTATTTGTGCAGATTATCATTAAGGGTATCATTTGTATCTTAGTACCAAACTTAATCTTTATTGTAATGATGCATCGAATGCCAGAGTTTAAAGCATTGTTGGAATTAGTACAGAGAGTTCTACAAAAAATCAAAGGACTATTACATATTGCTTAAATAGTGACGAGAGAGGAGATACCAATGAAATTTTCCATTATTGTACCCGTATATAATGTCGAGAAATATTTACCACGCTGTCTGGACTCAGTTTTAGATCAGGAGTTCGATGATTATGAGATCATCGCAGTAGATGATGAGTCACCAGACAATTCGATTGATATTTTAAATGAGTATCAAAAGAAAACAGAAAAATTAAAAATAATCCGCCAGAAAAATAAAGGATTAGGCGGAGCAAGAAATACAGGAATCAAAGAGGCGGCAGGAGAATATCTTATTTTTCTGGATAGTGATGATTACATATCACCAAAAATGTTATCATCTTTAAATGAATATCTAAAGAAAGAAGATCTAGATATATTGGCATTTGATTGTGAACGTGTGACAGAATCCGGGCAGACAATTGAGAAAGTCAGTGTAAAAGATTATCAGGATCAATATACATCATTAAACGCAAAGCAATATCTTCTGTTTGAACCAACATCTTGTGTAAAAACATACAGAAGAACTTTATATACAGAGCATGGAATTGAATTTCCTGAAAAGTTATGGTATGAAGATTTAGCAACAACCTTAAAATTATCTGCATATGCGACAAAAATTGGTTATTTAAAAGAAGTTTTTATTATTATGTGCAACAGCCAAACAGTATCACACATAGTACAAATACAGAAAGAATGATGGAGATTATTACAGCATATGATAGTGTGATTCAATTTTATAAACAGAATGATAAGTTTGAAGAATTTTACACAGAATTAGAATGGAATTGTGCATTGCATGTATTATATTATTCAGCATTTAGATTATTGATGGCTGGTATGAATTTAAAACAGATGAAACAGCTATATCAGCATAGTAAGCAAATATTTCCGAATTTAGAAAATAATCAATATGTGAAAATGAAAAAGGATCAATATCACATGATGAATTTGATTATTGATAAGCATTATTTTAGATTTTATTTAAAAACTGGATTTTGGACCAAATGTTATAATTTATTAAAAGATTTAGGGGAAAATAATGAGTATAAAAGAGAAGATATATGCAATATGTGTAGAAAATAAATTATTAAAAAAAATATATACATCTATATCATATGTAAAATGGAAAATTTATTACAAGAAAAATCTGGTAAATCCAATTAATGAATATAAAAAGAGTACAAAAAATCCGATTTTTCTGATCTTTACACCAGAGCATGCAAATTTAGGGGATCATGCGATTGCTTACGCAGAAAGTATTTTGCTAAAGAAAGCAAGGATAAAATATTATGAAATTACTGGGGAAAAGCTATATGAATTAGAACAGTATGGATATTTATCAATTTTGAATCATGCCACAATTTTGATCAATGGTGGAGGAAATCTTGGAATTCTATGGCCATTGATTGAAAAAATGAATCGAGCGGTTATCACACAGAATCCCGATTCTAAAATTTATGTGTTTCCGAATAGTATTTTTTATGGAAATGATGACTATGGACGAAAAGAGTTTGAGCTTTCAAAGAAAATATATAACAACCATAAGAACTTACATTTATGTGCAAGAGAAAGAATTTCTTACGATATCATGAAAGATGCATACAAAAGTGTTGAATTAGTTCCAGATATGGTATTTACATTAAATGAAAGCCATGACACTTTAGAAAGAGATGGGTGTCTATGGTGTATGAGAAATGATGTAGAGCGAACATTAACTGATGAACAAGAAGGTAAGTTAAAACAGCAATTAGTAGATATCTATGGAGACAATATCAAAGAATCCAATACGGTTTTATCTTATGATGTATCCGTGGAGAAGAGAGAAGAAGAATTAAAACGCAAATTTAATGAATTCAAATCAGCTAAATTAATAGTTACAGATAGACTTCACGGAATGGTATTCGCAGCAATTACAGGAACAAATTGTATCGTGATCAATAGCAAAAGTCCAAAAATGAAGGGATGCTATGACTGGATTAAAGATTTGGATTATATTGCTTTTATTGATGATGTTGAAAATATTGATAAAATTATTGATAATTTTCCAGATTATCCACATGAGTATGATAATAAAGAGTTTGTGAAAGCAATCGATAAGATGATATCTGAAATTGAGGTTTAATTACAACTATGGAGGAATATACATATGAAAAAAAGAGAATCTAATTTTGAACTATTAAGAATAGTATTAATGTTATTGATTATTGTTGGACATTTGCTGCTTAATAGTGAAAAATTAGGAGCAATAGGAACTAAAGAATATTATATTACGAATATTATGAGGAGCTTTACGGTTTTTGGTGTGAATGGATTTATACTTCTTAGTGGATATTTCGGAATTAATTTAAATTATAAAAAACTGATAAGATTAGATATAAAAATCTTGTTTTATACATGGATATTTTTTGTTATAGGAATAGTTAGTGGAATTCATCAAATTAATATAATAAAGGATATTTTATTAATATTCCCAGTTATAACGAAACGATATTGGTTTATAACAGATTATTTTGTGTTATGTATTTTAAGTCCATTTTTAAATAAGTTTATACAATCTTTAGATAGAGAAGAATTGAAAAAATTGCTATTAATCAGTGGAATTATTTTCTATCTGATAGCAACATTTTGTTTTATGATAAATGCTGATCAAATTGTAAATGATTCAGGATATGGTATGATCAATTTTATATATTTATATTTTATTGGATTTTATTTAAAACATTATTATAAAGATGAACATAGTAGCATATTTTATTTTTCTATATATGGAATTATATCAATAATGTTATTTGTGGTAAATTGGGGTATGACTAAAATTACAGGTTTTTATTTTGATTCATTGATTAGCTATAATACTATTTTTGTTTTGGGAGGAGCAATTAGTTTATTTTTGGCATTTAAAAATTTAAAAATTCCAACATATACAATAATTAATAGATCAGCAGCAGCTTGTTTATCAATATATGTTATCCACACCAATCCAACAATAAGTCAATTTATGTTTTGCAATATTTTGAAAATTAATCAGATAACAGGCATAAAATTAATTCCAATTATTTTTGTACAGACAAGTTTGATTTATGTTATTTGTTATGTGATTGATATAATTATAGATAAATTTTTTTCAGCGTTGAAGATAGATCAGATATTAAGTTAGTACATTTGTGAAAGAAATAAAAAAGGACAAGTATGAAAAACAAATTAATAAGTGTCGTAGTGATAATTTATAATATTGAAAAGTATTTAGATGATTGTATTGAATCAATAGTAAATCAAAGTTATGAAAATTTAGAGATAATTCTGGTTGATGATGGCTCTACAGATACAAGTAGGATAATTTGCGAAAAATGGAAACAAATAGATAATAGAATTATATTATACAGACAAAAAAATCAAGGAGTATCGGAAGCAAGAAATCAAGGAATAAAAAAGCATCTGGTAAATATACATTATTTGTAGATGGAGATGATGTCTTAGATTTAAACATGATAACACGCTTAATAGATTACATAGAAAAGAAAAAGTGTGATTTGATATTTTGCAAACATCAAATGATATCAGAAAAAGATCATTTTGTGAAGAAAAATTACACAGAAGAAAAGATTGATATTGTGTTTCCAGAGCAGGCACATTTAAAATTATTAAATCACATTGAATATGAGGCAGTTTGGAATGGAATATATAAGACAGAGCTGATAAAAAATATTTTTTCCCAGTTAGAAAAAAGAATGAGGATGTTTTTTGGAAGTATCAGGCAATCGACCAATGTAATAAAATAGGCTTTATAGAAGATAAACTTTATGGATATAGGATTAGAGATGGGAGTTTAATGCATCAAAGATTTAGTTTAAAGGATTTAGATGCGTTGGAAGGTGTTGCGGAAAGAGCAAATTATTTAGGAACAAAATATTCTGAACTAAAATGTCCAGCATATACGGAAGTAACTGCTTATTGTATGATGGACTATATATCAGCAAAAAAAGATTTAGTTGGGCAAGAAAAAAAGGAAAAAGTAATTAATTTTATGAATTTTTTGGCATATTCAAGACCAATTTATAATGGTAGAGGATTTCCAACGCCTGTTCTGCAGTGGACATATTCTTCAAACCATGATGAATTAGATTATTATAGAATATTCTGGGGAGGAGAAAGTGTTACTCAATATTTAAATTCGATGCTTGAATGGGGAAAGTTGTTTGATAATTTTTTGATTAATCGAGAAAGATATTTACAATTAGATTATCTTATTAATTCGATATATAAAGATAATGAATACCATTTGATTAAAGATTTTTCATTATGTCAGCTTATGCTTGAAAATAAATGTGAAGCTGAACTTGATATTAAGTTACAAAGATTCTTACCTGATAGATTGTCAAATGACGAAAAACAGTTGTGCGCTAAATTATTACGGCAACTTAGAAACAAGATTGCACATGGAGATTTCATAGCATTTGAGGAAAAGATTGAAGAATATGCAATACGATTTTTGGACGGAAAATTTGAATTTGATTATTCTGAATATAGTAGAAAAAACTGGACTATTGAACATGTTTGTTGTTTATTAGATGATGTACTAAAAAAGATTTTTAATATGGTGTTTTGTGATTATGAGACTTTAGAAAATATAAAAAAGCCAGATGATAAAAAAGAGAGGTCCCAGGGACCTTAAGAATTTCATCGGTTGAGGGTGCGTGGAAAGCATGATGCCAAGACAGAAAAATGATCGCCTGCCTGGTAAGTTGAGCGATCATTCGTAATTAATTAATATCAGGTAAACCGTCATCGGTAGCACCTTTCTTTATTAATATACTAACATTTGGTATATTTTATGTCAACGAATAAAAAAATAAAGGAGAGGTGATACATACTATGGATCAAGAAAAATTAAGAACCATATTGCAGATAGGTGAAACAATAGCAGTAGAATTTAAAAGATGCAGCAACCGAATAGAAAATGATGTATATCAAAGTGTATGCGCCTTTCTGAATCGTTTTGGTGGAGATATTTACCTTGGAGTAGAAGACAATGGGACTGTTTGTGGAGTTCCTGAAAATGCAGCAGGAGATATGGTAAAGAATTTTATAAAGATTATCAGTAATCCCAATATGTTTACTCCAACCATATATCTATCACCAGAAATTATAAAGTATGAAGGAAAAATGATCATTCATATTCATATACCAGTCAGCGCAGAAGTACACAGTTTCAAAAAGGAAGTTTATGACAGAGTAGATGATGCAGATGTAAAAGTTACTGCAACAGCTCAACTTGCAATGATGTATATTAGAAAACAGAATAGGTTTACAGAGAAACAGATTTATCCTTATATTTCACTGGAAGATTTTAGATTAGATTTATTGCCACGAATTAGAAAAATGGCAACAAATAATATAGAAGGTTTGCATAGTTGGGAAAGTATGAGTGATGAGGAATTATTGAGAAGTGCGGGATTATATGGAAAGGACAGAGCGACAGGAGAAAGTGGATATAACCTGGCAGCAGTTATGTTATTGGGAAAAGATGATCTGATCATGGATATTTGCCCAGCTTATGAAACGGATGCATTAGTAAGAAAAGTTAATGTGGATCGCTATGATGACCGGGAGATCATAAGAACAAACTTAATAGAAAGTTACGATCAATTAATGGAATTTGGAAGAAAACATTTGTCTGATAAATTTTTTATAGAAGGGGTGGAACGAAAAAATCTGAGGAATATTATAACCAGGGAAATGATTGCAAATACATTGATTCATAGAGAATTTACGAGTTCATATACAGCTAAATTTGTAATAGAAAAAGATAGGATGTATACAGAAAATGCGAATCGGTCATCAGGAGATGGAATTATTACACCTGATAATATGGAACCAAATCCAAAGAATCCGATTATTGCATCATTTTTTAGAAATATAGGATGGTCAGATCGATTAGGTTCAGGAGTGAGAAATATATTTAAATATTCAAAGTATTACTCTGGAAAAGAACCAGAATTCATTGAAGGGGATGTATTTAGGCTTATTGTGCCATTAAATGAAGATTATTCATATGATAATGTAAAAAACGGCGATAAAAAAACGGCGATAAAAAACGGCGATAAAAAAACGGCGATAAAAAACGGCGATAAAAAAACGGCGATAAAAAACGGCGATAAAAAGATTTCAAAAAAGACAATACAAAATTATAAAAAAATACTTGAATTTATGGAAGAGGGTAAAGAATATACGATTCAGGATTTTTGTAATTTGTTAAATTTAAAACCCTCCAGAACGAAAGAGTTATTAAAAGTTTTGACACAAGATATAGAACAAATAGGCAATAATAAAAATCGAAAATACAGATTAAAATAAAAGGCTATGGGGAGGAAACCTACAAATGCAATCAGCATATATTCACTTATATCTGATCATGATCAACGTTATAACATTTGCATTGTATGGACTAGACAAATGGAGAGCGATGACAAGACAGTGGAGGGTCAGAGAGAAAAAATTGATCATACTTGCACTGATCGGAGGCTCCATTGGAGCACTGATCGGTATGACAGTATTTCATCATAAGACAAGAAAATGGTATTTTAGATTAGGGATACCTTTGATTTTGGGCATTCAGGTGTCGTTGATACTTTGTTTTTATGATATGATGTAAGTAAGCAAAGAAGAATTGGGAAGAAGTTTAAGAGACCCAAAAGCAAAGGAAGATTAGAGATATGAAGCAAAACAAATGGAAGCATTTAAAATTTGAAAAATATGTTTTTGTGTTATTATTGGCGATCGAGCTTATTATGTCATTTACTTTTTTAGGATTCATTCATATTGATCCAATTTCACTTACAACAGCATATATCCCGATCGTAGTTGCGGGATGTTTGCTTGGACCTTTGGAATCGACACTGATCGGATTGGTATTTGGACTAGCAAGTATGTATAAGGCATCAGCACTTTATGTTGTATCAGATGATAAGATATTTTCGCCGCTATATAGTGGTAATCCAATAGGAAGCATTTTACTAAGTGTTGGGTCAAGAGTTCTGTTTGGTTTTGTGATTGGATATCTGTTTTCCATCATAAAAGGACGAAAGTATGAGAAAATAGGAATCTGGATTCTTTCTTTGATCTCACAGTGGATACATGCTTTCCTAGTGTTCACCGTTATGGGAGCCTGTTTTCCACAGCTTGGTTATACTGGAATGTCGACATTTCATATGGGGATCAATGATGCACTTATTGCACTATGTTGTCTTTTCTGGGTAGAGGTGGCATATAAGATTTATCACAAGGAACGCATTCAAAAATACAAGGATGCGGTAAATCAATCTTTGGATGATCCATATCTGTCTTCTAAGATAGTCGCTATATCATCAGGAATCAGTTTTTTGATCATTTGTATAGCGATATTTTCTACTGGATATTTTGCAAATCGGTCTACATGTATGTTGAAACAGCACAGAGTTCATGTAACAAGAACAATAGAGATTGATCTGCTACATTTACAGGTACAGTTTTTGATCGCAATGCTTGCATTGGATTTTATCTTAATATTGACGATGCTTATGATCTACCAATATATGAAGTATCGGGAATATCAAGGGGAGATTGATTTCCTTACTGGGGTGATGGGAAGAAGACTGTTTTGCAACACTGCCAAAATATTCAAAACGATCAGAGGATCCATGGCCATCAAGGATGGTTTTATTCTTGGATGTGGATTGGTTTAAGCAGATCAATGATAAACTGGGACATATAGCAGGAGATGAAACCTTAAAGAAATTTGCGATGTTTTACAAGAACAATTTGAGCCATATGGAGCAGTCGGAAGAGTTGGTGGAGATGAGTTTGCCGTGATGATCGAAGAAGAGATGAGCCAGGAAGCGTTAGAAGAAGAAATGAAACAATTCTTTCAAAACATCTCAGGAATTCAGAAGGAAGTCACAGTAAGCTGCAGTATTGAGTATATCGTTTTACATATCCAAAAACGATCAAGGAACTTCTGACAAAGACCGATGAGATCTTATATGAAGCTAAAGCAAACGGAAGAGGATGTTTTGTGATTAGATAAAATCTAAGAAGGTGGTGTTGGCAATGAACAATGTGAAATTACCAGTAGGAATTTCTGATTTTCATAAGTTAAGACAAAATGAATATTATTATGTAGATAAAACGAATTTGATCAAAGAATTACTGGAATCAAGAATCGCAGAAGTTACATTGATCACGAGACCAAGACGTTTTGGAAAGACGATCGGCATGAGTATGTTGGCGTATTTCTTTGATATACGAAAAGACAGCAGAAAACTATTTGAAGATTTGAAGATCTCAAGAGATATAGAATTATGTCAAAAATGGATGAATCAGTATCCAACATTATTTATTTCCTTCAAAGATGTGGATGGATTGAATTTTCAATCAGCTATGAAGATGTTAAGAAATCAGATTTCATGGATCTGCAATGAGCATGATTATTTATCAGATAGCGATAAGGTAAATGAGAATGATAAAAAGATCTTTTGAAGTTACAAGATATAAGTGAAGAAAATTTATCAGAAGACCTGATAAAATCAGTGTGGCTACCATCATAAGAATGATGAATGCGCATTACGGAAAGCCGGTTATTTTATTATTGATGAATATGATGTACCATTAGCGAAAGCAAGCAGCAATGGATACTATAAAGAAATGCTGGATGTGATGAAAACGATGATGAGCACATCTCTAAAAGATAATTCTCATCTTCAGTTCGCAGTAGTTACAGGTTGCTTGAAAATTGCAAAGGAAAGTATATTTACAGGAACCAATAATTTTATCTCAGATACGATCATAGCAACACATTTAAATGAATATTTTGGATTTACCGATCAGGAAGTAAAAGATATCTTAAAAGATATTGGACTGCAAGAGCATTTTAAAGAAATCAAAGAATGGTATGATGGGTATAATTTTGGAAAGATTGATGTATATTGTCCATGGGATGTTATGAACTATGTAAGAGATCTACGGATCGATCCAGACATGAAGCCAGCAAGTTACTGGAAGAATACAAGTGATAATGCGATCATACGATCTTTTATAGACTACGCAGGCAGCGGAATTCAAAAAGATGGAAAAATTGATGGCAGGAGACACGATTGATCAGAAAATAGAAGAAAATCTTACGTATGATTATTTACATTCGTCAGAAGAGAATTTTTGGAGTATTTTGTATTTAACAGGATATCTGACAAGAGATAAGGAAGAGAAGGAAAGTGCAGATGGAAAGATCACATTGAAGATTCCAAACAAAGAGATACGAGAGATTTTTAAGACAACAGTACAGGATTGGTTTAGTGATACAGCGAAACTACAAGATCGAAAGCATTTATTTGATGCAGTATGGAATGGTGATGAGCAGACTTTGACACAGGAGATCAGCAGGTTATTGCGAATAACGATCAGTTATCATGATTATAGAGAAGATTTTTATCATGCATTTCTTGCAGGAATATTTGCTGGGGCTGGATATAGTGTTGAATCGAATAAAGAACATGGAGAAGGTCGAAGTAATCTTGTTATTTTTAATGAACATGAAGGAAAGGTTGCAGTTTTTGAAGCGAAATATTCAAAAGAAGTAAAGAACTTAGAAGAGGATTGTGAAAAAGCTATTCAGCAGATCGATCATAGGATGTATGCAAAGGAATTTGAGGATAGTTATGATGAGGTGATCTGTTATGGGATTTCTTTTTACAAGAAACGTTGTGTTGTAAAAGAGATGTAAAGTAGTAGTTCAGAAAATATGAGGAAAGGAAAAGGTATGAAAAAGAGAATCATCAGCAAAATATTAACATTACTGGTCGTATTCAGTATGGTATTTACGTTACTGCCAGTGAACAACAAAATAGTACATGCTGGGGATGGCAAAGTAAATATTGGAGATTACATTTACCTTGGAACTTATCAAGGTAAGAAGATAAAATGGAGATGCATCGGAGAGGATTCAAATGGGAAATTGATGCTGAGTGATCAAATCCTATGTAAGAAGAGTTATGACGCAAAATATTCCGGGTATAAAAACCACATCAGGGCTGAAAGCGGATCCAATCGCTGGACAGAATCAGCCTTGAGACATTGGATGAATTCTGCCGGAGTGGTTGATTGGAGCAATCGATCTGTACCTTCCGCAGCAAATCTTGATGGAGAGGATGCTTATGATGAAGAGCAGGGATTTTTATCTTCTTTTACTGATTCAGAGCTTCAGTGTGTAAAGACGGTCACACAGAAAACATATTTGAATAATCTGGATGCAGACAAAGCGGATGGAGGATCTTCCAAATTTGATTTTGATGCAAATGGATACCATCGTAAGCTGTTTGAAACTTTAGCAGAGGCAACCGATAAATGGTATGAGAATACAACGGATCAGTTCTTCTTGATAGGACCAGAGCAGCTGCTGATGGGAACCAATAATATTGGTTTGGATTATATGGCTCCAGACGATTCCTACTGGCTAAGACTGCCTTGTAACACAGGACAATCTTACGAAAATGTAGCACGATCAATAGGAGCAAACAGAATCACACATGCAAGAGCAAATAATTCGAATCATGGAGTAAGAGCCGCATTTTATCTGGATGAAGATCAATTCCATGGAGAAGTGATCGAAGGAGGAATGTCCAGTTACTTTAAAACAGGTAAGGATACGAACCAGTTTAAGCATATAGGGATGAGAGCTTTCATTTCAAATCCTGTATATCTAAATAAATTGGTGAAGCAGTGTAGCGATTTTCAGAGTAAATGGAGAATGATCACGTATTTTCATGGAGAACATACAGGTGTATGTCATGGGATCGCTTTGAGTATGTGTTATGGAAATCAAGGTTATATTGATTTTGATGATATTACAAGTGGCGCACATGATTATTGGACGCTGGGAAGCCCATATGAGAATTCCAAAATGAAAGACATGATCTTATATTATCAGATGACACAGTGTCTGGACAGTGGAAGATCAACGTATGGAATCAGTAAAAATTCAGGTTGGGGAAATGGAGATCTGGAAACTTTTCTTAAGAAATTTGTAGCAGAAGCCCAGTATGCAAAAAGAGTGAAAAAACCATTTGTTTTCTCCTTCATGATACCAGAGGGCGGACATAGTGTTGTTGTTTGTGGTTATAAGAAGGACACGGATGGAAATCATGAGATTACGATCTATGATGAAAATTCTTATCACCCTGGGTTACGGGGATACCTGACAATGAAAGTCTCTTCTGATTTCAAGAGCTTCCATTTTGCAGATTCAAATTCAAGATTTGATGATGTATGTGTAGAAGATCTGTGGACGAATCTGAACTATTATGGAGTTGATAAAATATATAATGGCGGGATTCAGACCTTGAAAATGAAAAGCAGGATGGCGGCATCAGCATATCAGGAAGATGAACAGGATCAGACAACGATCCAGATATCAGCAAATAAGCGATTCCGATTACAAAATGAAGAAGGAAAGTATCTCGAATACGATGGAAATAATTATACAGGAGATATGAAAGTTTATTCCTGCGAACAAAGCGATTGGGAAAGTGAGCATCCAATCTGGAATCTTAGAGTGGCAGCAAGCAATTCATTTGAATTAACGAAAGCAGAGGAAGGCTGCCAGTTCCTTTGTGATGATAACAACAAAGGATATGCAGTAACCGCCGATGGAGCAGACAAAGTAACGATCACTTCTGGGAAGATCAAAGTGGAAGGAGATCATTATAATCTGTCAGCTGCGATGCAATCCAAGAATTCCGAGGAAGGAATTGTAGAGGTCAATGCCAAAGTGCAGGGAAACAGTATGATTTTAGATAACAACACAAACACATCCATTCAATTTGCTGATAAGGGAAATAATGTTAAGGTAACAAAATATGTTGATTTTTAGCAGATATCGTTGATGAGAAAGAAGAAGTCAAAGGTTCTGATCTTGTAGTAGAGGAACTTGATAAGAAAGATCCTGCAATCCCAGATCAAGGAGAAGATAATAAAGGGAATGGCAATACAGGAAACGGCAATGGAAATGATATCTCTGGAAATAATGCACAAAGTAAACCAGAAGTAATAAAACCAAACATCGTAAAACCATTAAAATTAAAGAAACAGATAATAAAACAGCAAAAATAAAAATTTACAAGGCAAAAATTAAAACGTAAAAGGCAACATTTAACCTAAAAGCAAGATCTTTGGGAAAAGCAAAACTGACCTATAAAGTGACCAAATATCCAAAGAAAGCAAAAAAATGTATGACCGTAACTAAGAGTGGAAAAGTTACATTAAAGAAGAAAGCCAAGAAAGGAACATACAAGATCCGGATCACGGCAGCAAAAACATCGAAGTATCAGAAAGCGGTGAAGTATGTGACGGTTAAGGTAAAATAAATCAACAAAGAATTATGCAAAGTTATTGATTGAAAATTTTAAAGTATGTTATAATTACCTAATTACTAATTGTTCGATTAGTAATTAGGTAATTAGTAATTAGTTAATTAGCAAAAGGATGATGGTATGAGATTTGTCGGAAGAGATCCCAGATTTTGAAAACAGTTGTTTGAGATATCATAAACAATTGGCAAATCAAAATCTACAACAAATCCCCTGCCAAACATCCTTAACCTTCATCTCATGCGCAATCCTATTCAAAACTTTCCGCTTATAAACACTCCACTCAGGAGCAATCAACAAATCTCTCGGTCCATCTCCAGTTAATCGATGAATCACGATCTCAGGACTCAGATTCTCAATACATTTCAAAATCAGATCAACATAAGACTTCAAAGTAAACACATCAAAGGGATGTTCCTCATAATGATCAGCCAGATCCGTATTTTTCAAAATATGCAGCATAGAAAATTTAACCCCATGAATCGGAAGGTGATTCAGATAACGAACTGACTCAAGCATCATATCATCCGTTTCACCAGAAGCCCAAGAATCAGGTGAACAACAGTCAATACACCGATCTTATGAAGATTCATAACTGCTTCATCAAAACAAGACAAAGGGTACCCACGCCGGATAAAAGAAGCGGTCTCTTCATGAATCGTCTGCAGACCAAGTTCCACAAACACAGGTTTGATCTTATTTAATTGATTTAAAAGTTCCAAAACCTCGGTAGGCAGGCAATCTGGTCTGGTACCGATCGCAAGAGCAACGATTCGCGGATCATTGATCGCTTCCATATACAAAGCTTCCAGTTTTTCAATCGGACCATAAGTATTCGTAAAAGCCTGAAAATAAGCAATATACTTTCCATTCTCGATCTTTTTAGAAACCATCTCAATTCCAGCGGTGATCTGATCTGTCACAGACAAAGCAGCCGAAGAAGCAAAATCCCCGGAACCGCCCTCACTGCAAAAGATACAACCACCAGTTCCAAGTGTTCCATCTCTGTTTGGACAGGTAAAACCACCATCTAAGGATACTTTATAAATTTTCTCACCAAAATAATTCTTTAAAAAACTATCAAACGAATAATAACGTTTTCCATGCCAATTCATATGATCATAACTCCTAACTACAAGTTTGTTATCTACAAGATAGCACGAAAAATGTGGAAATTCCAGTGTTTTCAAGTCACAAAATGTTCATAACATTAACACGTACTATAAAATCTCAATCACAAAACTCAAAGTTTCATGTTCTCCAGGCTCCAAGAATCGCACCCCTCTTTTATGTTCAAACACATCATCCTCATCACTGCAGGTAGAAGTTCCACTCCAAGGTTCCAAAGCAACAAAAGGTCCATCATTTGCACTAGACCATACACCCAGATAATCAAAATCAGGGAAAGTAACTAAGATACCATGACCGCTTTCCTTATGTTTTAATGCAACCGTGCGTGATTTCAACTGATCAAAGATCAAAGCGTCCTTGTAAAATAAAGAATGTTTTACAGGGATCACAGTTTCATGATCAAGAACAGGAATACGATCGTTGTTATTGATCAAACCATCATCTGTAAGCTGTGCACAGGCAGCAGTTTCCGGTTGTTCAAATTCCACGATATAATCTTCAAAATTTTCCCCTTCATACACTGGACAGTTAAATGCAGGATGACCACCAATACAGTAAGGCATAACGATGTCCCCATGATTGATCACCTTATGACTGACTTTCACTCCATGATCCGTTAATTCATAGATCATCTGGAGTTCAAAATCATAAGGATACTGTTCTTTTGTAGAATCATCCGCTTTCAAAGAATAAATAGCACAAGTTTCAGAAGAAGAAACCAAAGTAAATTCTAATTTTCTTGCAAGACCATGACGGCCAAAAGAACAAGTCTTAGAATCACCGATGGTTGCAGTTCCATTTCTTAAACATCCAACGATCGGAAATAAGACAGGTGCCTGTCCGCTCCAGAAGTCAGGATTTCCTTGCCAGAGATATTCTGTACCAGAAGCATCTTTGATAGAAGTCAGTTCCCCACCAAGAGATTTTAAAGTGACAGATACATTTTCATTGCGTAAGATTGTATTGCTCATGAGATATCCTCCTAGATTTAATATAGTATCATTATACCACGAATTAACATCGAAAAACACTTGTGTTTCTTGGGAAAAGCAATAGTTAAAAGCATATTTTTTATAAAGAATCAGTAGAAATTTAAGAAGTGGTGTGATAATATGACTAAGTATGCGTAGAAATGTAAAATAATAGATAAAAATAGAAAAGAGGAAAAAGATTATGGCAAACAGCATTGAGCAGGAGATCGGCCGCAGAAGAACCTTTGCGATCATTTCCCATCCGGATGCCGGTAAGACAACGTTGACTGAGAAGTTCCTTTTATATGGAGGAGCGATCAATACAGCGGGGTCTGTGAAAGGAAAGGCAAACTCCAAACATGCAGTATCTGACTGGATGGAGATTGAAAAAGAAAGAGGTATCTCTGTCACTTCTTCTGTATTACAGTTTGAATACGAAGGAAAATGTATCAATATCCTTGATACACCAGGACATGAGGATTTCTCAGAAGATACGTATCGTACACTGATGGCAGCGGATTGTGCCGTCATGGTGATCGATGCTTCCAAGGGTGTCGAACCACAGACGATCAAGTTATTTAAGGTCTGTGTTATGAGACATATCCCGATCTTTACATTTATCAATAAGATGGACCGTGAAGCTAAGGATACTTTCGATTTGTTAGACGATATCGAGAAAGTCTTAGGGATCGAGACATGTCCGATCAACTGGCCGATCGGATGTGGAAAAGAATTTAAGGGTGTATACGAGCGTGCATCAAGAAATATCTTACGATTCGAGGCAGTCTCCACAGGTGGTGCAAAAGAAGCAAAAGAAACGATTATTTCAGCAGATGATGATAATGCAGCAGATCTGATCGGAGAAGATTTCTATGAGAATCTGATGGAAGAAATTGAATTGTTAGATGGTGCAGCAGCAGATCTTGATATGGAGAAAGTACATCAGGGAAAACTATCTCCAGTATTCTTTGGATCAGCACTTACAAACTTTGGTGTAGAACCATTCTTAGAGCATTTCCTGAAGATGACAAACAGACCACTTGCAAGAACATCCAAGGGAGAAGAAGTAGATCCTGTGGAAAATGGTTTTTCAGCGTTTGTCTTTAAGATTCAGGCAAATATGAACAAAACCACCGTGACAGAATTGCATTTATGAGAATCTGTTCCGGTAAATTCGAAGCGAACATGGAAGTAAAACATGTACAGAGTAAGAAAAGATGAGGCTTTCCCAGCCACAGCAGATCATGGCACAGGAACGTAAGATCGTAGAAGAGGCGTATGCAGGAGATATCATCGGAGTATTTGACCCGGGAATCTTCTCTATCGGAGACACTGTCTGCCTTCCAAAAGATGACTTTGAATATGAAGGAATCCCAACATTCGCACCAGAACATTTTGCAAGAGTCATCCAGTTAGATTCTATGAAGCGTAAGCAGTTTGTGAAAGGTGTAGAACAGATCGCACAGGAAGGTGCTATCCAGATCTTCCAGAACATGAAGCAGGATTTGCAGAGATCATCGTCGGAGTTGTAGGAACACTTCAGTTTGATGTCTTAAAATACCGTCTGGAAAATGAATACAACTGCGAGATCCGTTTAGAACCATTGCCATATCAGGCAATCCGCTGGATCAAAGACCGCAACACGGATATGAACAAATTACGTGGTGTATCTGAAGTTAAGAAAGTCAAAGATATGCGAGGAAATCCACTGTTGTTATTTAAGAATGAATGGGGAATCCAGTTTGTACTTGATCGTAATGAGGGATTAGAGTTAGTTGAGTTCAGCAAAGAATAGTATAAATTGTATTTCTTTTTGACAAGAAAAAGCATTGTAACTTGAGAATAAAGATGGTATATTATATTAGTATATTTCTTAAGTTATCAAAAATAATATAAATATCAGACTTAGAAAAGAGATTGTTATGGCGTTGATAGATATTCATACACATATATTATATGGAGTTGATGATGGAGCAAAGGACATCAATGATTCAATGGGACTGTTGGATGAAGAACGGGAACAAGGCGTGGATCAGGTAATACTGACTCCGCATTACGGTCCGAAGTTTGGACATCCGGATACAGAAGTATTGAGAGAGAAGTTTGAGGCGATCAGAGAGAAGGCATACAAGTATTATCCAGAGATTCAGCTATACCTTGGGAGCGAATTATATTATCAGCAAGGGACAGTTTCAGATCTGAAACAAGGGAAAGCATTGACGATGAATGGGACCCGTTATGTTTTAGTAGAGTTTGCGACATCAGATGCCTATTCGCATATATATCGCGCGGTTCAGGATTTTGTATATGCAGGATATATTCCGATCCTTGCGCATGTAGAGCGATACAAAGCAGTTTTCGGACATGTAGACAAGATTGTCGAACTGATCGAAACAGGTGCATATATTCAGATAAATGCGGAAAGCCTGATCGGAGGAATTTTTGATAAACGAGCATCTTTTTGTAAGAAGATTATGAAAGAAGGACTGGTTCATTTCCTTGGAACGGATTGTCACGATTTCCGGACAAGAAGACCAAATATGAAACCGGCAGCAGAAGTTGTACGGAAGAAGCATGCGGACCAGATTCTTTATGAGAATCCAAGGAGAATGCTTGAGGGGAAAAGTATTTAATTAAAGAAGGGATAAAAACATCTATGTACGAGTTAGAGAATGATGATGAGATCGAGATTGATTTAAGGGAATTGTTTTTGGCATTGAAGAAGAAGATCGTTTGGATTTTGTTGACAGCAATCGTCTTTGCAGGTGCATCAGGATTGATCACGAAGTTTGCGATGACACCGATCTATTCTTCTACAGCACAGCTTTATGTTGTTTCAAAGGGTGGACTTTCACAGCTTACAGATCTTACAATGGGTACTCAGTTAACACAGGATTATATGGTAATTGTTAAGACAAGACCAGTCCTTGAACAGGTGATCGCAGATCTGAAGCTTGATATGGATTATAAAGAATTAGAGAAGAAGATCACGGTGGAGAATCCATCTGATACACGTATCATGCAGATCACGATAACAGATAAGGATGCAGCACTTGCACAGAGCATCACACAGGATCTTGCAGAAGTAACAGCGAAGACAGTTGCAGAGAAGATGGACGTGAAATCACCAACGATCATCGAAAAGGCATATAAGGCAGATAAACCAGACAGCCCAAGTCTTAAGAAGAACGTATTGATTGGAGCAGTTCTTGGATTTATATTGATGGCAGCAGCCATTGTGATCCAGTATCTGATGAACGATACGATCCTGAAAGAAGAAGATATTGAGAAATATCTTGGAATTATTACTTTAGCGCAATTACCTTTGGTAAAGGGAACTACAAAGCGAACAAAGAAAGTAAAGAGGGCGAGGGAATAAGATGAAGAAATTAGTAATGGATCTTCCAGAGATCAATGATTATCGTATGGTAGAAGGACTAAACCAGTTAAAGACGAACTTAGCCTTCTGCGGAAAAGATATTAAAGTGATCACAATGACAAGCAGTGTTCCGAATGAAGGAAAGAGTTCTATTTCTCTGAGCCTTTCAAGAACACTTGCAGAAAGTGGAAAGAAGATACTGATGGTGGATGCTGATTTAAGAAAATCAGTAATGGCAGCCAGATATCATATACAGGGAATCGATAAAGGATTAAGCCATTATCTGACAGGACAGGCAGAAGTGGAGGATATCATCTACGAGACAGAAGTTGAGGGACTTTGTATTACAGTAGCTGGTCCGCTGTCACCAGATCCAACAAGCATTTTGGATTCTGAGCAGTTTGAACAATTCATTGAGAATGTTAGGGATATGTTTGATTATGTGATCATTGATGCACCACCGCTAGGTGTTGTTATTGATGCTGTGATCATCGGTAAATATACAGATGGAGCGGTCATCGTGATCGAGCAGGGAGTGATCAAACGTAAGATCGTTCAAGATGTCATCAAGCAGTTGAAGAGGGGCGAGGTTCGTATCCTTGGGGCTGTATTAAATAAAGTTGATGAGCGTATCGGTGCTTATGGTAATTATGAGTATAAATATTCATATTCATATTACGGTGAGTCAGATACGGAGAAAAATCATCCAAATACTTAATAAGGAGGAATGTAAGTATGAGTAACAAAATCATCAAGAAAGCAGCAGCTTGTGGATTATCCGCAGTTATGGCTTTCGGGCTTGTCGCAGTAACAGAAGCACCAAAAACAGCTAATGTTAGTGCAGCAACAAAAAGGTAAAGAAATTATCTTTTAAGAAGAAAGGGTATGTGATTAGTGTACCAGGACACTGGATGAATGCAAAGACACGCCTGAAATTCTCACCAAAAGTGCTAAAACTTATAAGTTAAAGTACAAAACAAGCAACAAAAAGATTGCTACTATTTCTAAGAATGGTATCATCCGTGCAAAGAAAAAGGTACAGTAACAATCACAGCAATTGCTAAAAACAACAAAAAGCAAAGGCTACAACAAAGGTTACAGTTGGTAAAGTTGTTAAAACTTTAAAATTCAAAGAGGGGACAAAGAAAACAGTAACAGCTGGAAAGAAATTCACTCTTCACCCAACTTACTCACCAAAGAAAGCTTCTACAAAAGCTGTAACATTCAAATCTAGCAACAAGAAAGTAGCTACAGTAACTTCTAAAGGTAAAGTAACTGCAAAGAAAGCTGGTAAAGTAACAATTACAGCAACATGTAAAGATGCAAAAGGTAAGAAAGCTAAATTTACAGTAACAGTAAAAGCAGCTCCAGCACCTGCAAAAGTTGTAACACCTGAAACTGTAAAACCAGTTGTAAAAGATAACACAGCTGAATATACAGGATTAGTTGCTAATGCTGACAAATACGTTTTAACTCGTGGAAAACAGACAGTTGAGATCTCTGTAGCACAGGTTAAAGAAGCATTAGGATATATTGCTGATCCAGCAGCTGGATTCAAAGCATGGGAAAGCAAAGAAAACTTTACATTAGGTGTATTATCAGCTACTGGTAAAGGTGCTACAAAGACAGCTACGATCAAAGGTACATCTAACTATGATGGAAAATACACAGCAACAGTTACAAAAGTATCTGATACAGAATACGCTGTTGCAGCAAAATCTGAAAAAGGTCAGAACCACAACATCAAAGTTACAGTAGCAAAAGACGGTACAGTAACAGCTACAAGTGCTAAATACGTTGTAACAAGCGACAAAAACGCTACAAACATCGTAGTAAAGATGCAGCTGGAAAAGTTATTGCTTCAGCAACAGCAAAAGATGGTAAATACACAGTAAAATTACCAGCAGACAAAGCAAAGATTTAACAATTACACAGTATGTAGCAAAATAATCAATTGCTGAGTGATAAAGGAATCTTGGAGGAGCTTTCCTCCAGGATTCTTTTCTATAAAAGAATTTTCTATTTAAGAAGGATCAGGAACATGAAGAAAAAGATAATGACGATGCTGATGTTGCTTGCAGTTTCCTGTATGATCATGCCAACAAATGCGAAAGCTGCCAAAAGCATATATCAAAACATCAACAGGAAGCAAGGCAACGGTTTTGTTGGAAAAACTTTAAAATTAAATGCAAAACAGTTGGGAAAAGAAAAAGATCACATATAAGACATCCAAAAAATCTGTAGCGACAGTAAATAAAAAGGGTGTGATCAAAGGAAAGAAATACGGAACTGCTAAGATCACAATGAAAGCTTCAGGAGTGAAAACAAAGAAGATCACTGTATATGTAAGAAAAGCAGCGACAGGGATCAAACTTTCATCTGCACAGACGATCAATTTCTACAAGACAGGAAACACTGCCCAGATCAAAGCAACAGCTTTACCTGGAGGAAAACAGATGGCATCAAAAACTCTGACTTATAAGAGCAGTAATCCACAGGTAGCAGTGGTTAACAGCAAAGGAAAAGTGGCAGCTAAAAAAGGCGGATACAGCAGAATTCAGATTTCTACCACTGCAAGATCAGGAAAGATCTGCACAAAAGATGTTGATGTTTTGTATATGATGGATTTGATGATGTATGCAGTGAAACATCTGGAAGCAAGACAACATTTACATTTAATCCAAACTGGAAATCTGTCACAATCTATTTTACAAGTCAAACAGGAAAACAATATTCTTATAAAGTGGATAGCATCAAAACAGAATTTAATATGCTGGCGAATGTCAAAGGATTTGCAGACGAACGTAATGGTGTAGCAGTGAGCAAAGACAGTGCGAGAAAGGCGAACATCATTAATTTCAAGATCATTGAAACTGGCGAAGATTACGATGTATTAGCGGATGCCCAGAGATACCAGCTGACATTTTATAAAGCGTTGAATAACAAAGTGACATTCAATGTAGAAAAATAAAAAGATAAGAAAAATACTTGACAATAAAATGAAAGCATGATATAATATCAAAAGTTGTGAAGAACAACAGAAACAACAAAGAAGAGTATCCACTCTCACCTTAGCACATATGATAGATTAGGAAGTGACTTGGGTTAATATTTAAGAATATGATATTTCGTGATCATGCTTGATTTTATGTGGATAGTCTTATAACTATCCACTTTTTTAATTATCATGGAGGTGTAATTATTAGCGATTTAATGATTAACGGACAGATCAGAGATAAAGAAGTACGTCTGATCGCGAATGATGGCGAGCAGCTTGGAGTTATGTCCGCAAGGGAAGCACAGAAGTTAGCAGATGAAGCAGGATTAGATCTTGTCAAGATCTCACCAAAGGCAAAACCACCGGTTTGTAAGATTATCGATTACGGTAAGTACAAATACGAGCAGACAAGAAAAGAAAAGCTGGCAAAGAAGAAACAGAAAGTCATCGATGTGAAAGAAGTCCGCATGTCACCAAACATTGACACAAACGACTTAAACACAAAGATTAATCATGCAAAGAAATTCCTTGCAAAAGGTGCGAGAGTGAAAGTCACACTTCGATTCAGAGGAAGAGAACTTGCTCATGTGAATGCAAGTAAGTATATCTTAGATGATTTTGCGAAAGCATTAGAAGATGTAGCCACCATCGATAAGAAACCAAAGTTTGAAGGAAGAAGCATGACAATGTTTTTAGCTCCAAAGAACAACTAGGAGTTTAAGATATTCAAATATGAGTAGATACAAGCAGGATTAAGGAGGAAATAACCATGCCAAAAATGAAGACATGTAGAGCAGCTGCAAAAAGATTTAAAAAGACAGGAACAGGAAAATTAAAAAGAAATAAGGCATACAAAAGCCATATCTTAACAAAGAAATCTCCTAAGAGAAAGAGAAATTTAAGAAAAGCTGCAATGACAGATGCAACAAATGAAAAGAACATGAAGAAGATTTTACCATATCTGTAAGATGGATCGTTAAGGAGGAAATGTAAGCAATGGCAAGAATCAAAGGCGGAATGAACGCAAAGAAAAAACACAATAGAGTATTAAAACTGGCTAAAGGATATAGAGGAGCTAGATCTAAACAGTATAGAGTAGCAAAACAGTCTGTTATGAGAGCTTTAACAAGTTCTTACGCAGGAAGAAAACAGAGAAAACGTCAGTTCAGACAGTTATGGATCGCACGTATCAACGCTGCTACAAGAATGAACGGACTTTCTTACAGCAAATTCATGCACGGATTAAAATTAGCTGGTGTTGACATCAACAGAAAAATGTTATCTGAGATGGCGATCAGCGAACCAGAAGCATTCAAAGCTTTAGTTGACGTAGCAAAAGAAAAATTAGCTTAATCAATAGAATTAACATTGTAAAAACATCTTGACTTTAAAGCGGTGGTTATCAGTCTCAATAGACAGATGGCCATCGTATTTTTACATATGGCAGTGACTGATTTAAGACCTGTACCGACGCAGTTTTGCGGCGAGAGGATAAGAAGAAGCCACTGTCTGTTTTTGATCTCATGCTCAGAAGGGTTCTCGATGAGCAGAACAAAAGCAAGGAGAAGTCTGTCTGGCTTTGAGATGGATGAATTTCTCATACTTCTGTAATGTCTTACATTCAAGGTAAGCATTTTCTAAAAGATTTCCAAGAACAATACAAAAATCAACGGAAGAGATTGGAGAGAGCGTTGGAAAATCAACGGCAAATTTTGTTTTGATCTTATCTTGTGCACATAAAAGATCATAATGCGATAAAATGGCATTTACAGCGGGCTGACGGCAGTAGATCTTAGTCTGTAAAGAAATAGATGATTCATATTGGGACAGATACTCCTTTAATTCTTCATAATTTCCTTGATTTAACAATCCAGAGATAACAGTGATCTGATGACGAAAATCATGGCGGATTTCTCTTGTCTCCTGTACATGTTGGGAAAGCTGGAGTATTCTTTTGCCTGAATCTCCAGAATCTTTTGTTCTTCCAATATGTACTGATTTTCTACATAACTGTGGATGATAGTATAAAATAAGACATATAAAAGAAATACAAAGACCAGTAAAGTGAGCATCATGGAAAAGTAAACATGTAGATCATGATAGGTATAAATATCATAATAATTGTGTGGAATATAAGTAAAAACGAGAAAAGTAAAACAGCATGGGAAAATACACGCAATTCGCCAGACAAAGGCATTGTGGAAATTCGTAACCATCCAGCCGAGATATTTTCTGGCAGGTTTATATAAGATGATATCGGCGAAAACCAGAAAGATCAGTTGTGCGATCATGGATTCTGGATAAAATTCTGTACTTTGTCCATGTGGATGAAAGATGACACCGAATGTATGATAGATAACATAAGAAAGAGAACCAAGACAACATGCAGTCAGCATAACAAAGAGAGATGCAGGAAGCATCAGGTTCGTTTCTTTTGAAATAGATAAAAGAACACAGGCACAGCAAGGAATACAAGAATATTGCCCAGATCCTGTTGAAAGATCATATACGGAATGATCAATAGAACAAAATAGCATACAAAAACAAGGCTGATCTTGATCAGCAGATGGCGGATCGGAGTCTTTAGATGATCGATTACTGGAAACAGGCAAAACTGCCAGTGGAATGATGATTGTAAATGTACATAAATATGTAAAAATATCATAAAAGTCATAAAAGATCATGCCTCCTCAAGTTTCAAAACTGGTATTTGATATATTGCTCTCGGATTTGCTTGCGTCCTTTCGTTTTGATCGGAAAACACTTTGAATCTGTCATTTCGAAGTAATCGGATTCCATCGTCTTAATATAGTCCATATTCAACATGATTCCACGGTTGCACTGAAGAAATCTTGAATCATCCAGATGATCTGTGACAGAATAAAAAGGAAGCCGGAAAGCATGTGTTCCATTCGTTGTATGAATGATCACCTCATGATTATTTGAGTAAATATATTGAATCTTTGATAATGGAAAATGAACATCAAAAGAACGATATTCAAAAGATAATTCAGCTTCCTGCTCAGGAAGAAGCGCTAAAGCATCATCAAGTACATGAAAGATCTGTGTGGATTCAAAAGGCTTTAAAATATAATCAAAAATGAAAAGGGGCAGCTTCAAAATGTATTCTTTACTTGTTGTTAAGAATACGATCATCACTTTGGAATCCATCTGACGGATCTTGCGTACAATATCGATCCCGTTCAGTTCATTTAGATAAATATCCATAAAGATCAGATCAAAATCTCCAGGGACATAGGTATTCAAAAAAGAATTACCATCGCTATAAGAAGAAATATCAATGGAGATGTTTCTTTCATGTTCATAAGTACGAAGAGTGTTGAAAATGAGCTCCTGTTCTAATTTATTATCATCAACGATTGCTAACTTCATATTAGTACTCCTTGTTGTAGGGAAATTGGGGTTTCTTTAAGTATAACTTGCAAATGAATGGAAAGCAAGAAATGGGAACTATAATTTTTGTAAACAATAGGATGTGTGTGGAATGCATTTCATTTTGTACAAAAATGTGTCATAATGTAAGAAAAAGAACTGGCAGGAAGGAGATCAATAATATGAATAAAATATATGATAAAGTAAATGAATGTTATAAACAAGTAAATGAAATGACAGAGTTTAAACCACAGATCGCATTGGTCTTAGGTTCCGGTCTTGGAGATTATGCGGAGAAGATCAAGATTGAGACTGTGATCGATTACCATGAGATCAAAGGATTTCCAGTTTCTACAGTACAGGGACATAAAGGAAGATTTGTACTTGGTTACGTAGAAGATATTCCAGTAATGATCATGGAAGGACGAGTTCACTATTATGAAGGATATTCCATGAGTGATGTTGTACTGCCGATTCGACTGATGAAGATGATGGGAGCAGAGATCTTGTTTTTGACAAATGCATCCGGTGGGATTCATCGTGGATTTGAAGCGGGTGACTTTATGATGATCACGGATCAGATCGCAAGTTTTGTACCATCTCCATTAATTGGGCCGAATATCGAAGAATTTGGAGAAAGATTTCCGGATATGAGTCATATTTATGATGAAGAATTACAAGAAGTGATCAGAAAAAGTGCGGATCATCTGCAGATTGATCTTAAAGAAGGAACTTATATCCAGCTTCCAGGTCCTAATTTTGAATCTCCGGCAGAAATCAGGATGTGTAAAGCCATCGGTGCAGATGCGGTTGGAATGAGTACTGCCTGTGAGGCGATCGCGGCAAATCATATGGGAATGAAGATCTGTGGAATTTCGTGTATTGCGAATCCTGCTGCCGGAATCAGTAAGAAACCACTGACACACGAAGAAGTTCAGCAAAGTGCAGATCGTGCAGCTCCAAAATTCCAGAAACTAGTAACAGAATGCATCTGTAGAATGGGGAAGAGTCTGAAGAAATAAGAGGTGATCAAATGATAAGAATCTACCATGCAAGAATTTTAACCATGCAGGAAGATCAAGAGATCTTTGATGGAGAGATTTGGATCTCAGATCATAAAATACAGTATGTCGGACCGGAGAATAAAGAAGAAGCGGCAAAGATCGCATGGGAGAGACAGATTGATGCAAAAGGCAATCTGATCATGCCTGGATTTAAGAATGCCCATACACATTCTGCGATGACATTTTTAAGATCTCATGCAGATGATATGCCGCTGCTTTCCTGGTTAAATGATCAGGTGTTCCCATATGAAGCCAAGTTAACACCGGATGATATCTATCATTTATCCAAACTTGCCATCATGGAATATTTAACAAGCGGGATCACCGCCAATGCGGATATGTATCTGACACCAGATACGATGATCCAGGCATCTGAGGATTGTGGTTTTCGGACAACTGTTATTGGAGCAGTGAATGATTTTACCCAGTCTGTGAAAGAAGTAGAGAATTGGTATGAGAAGTACCATAAAGAAGATGGACTTACCAGTTATGAACTGGGGTTCCATGCAGAATATACAACCAAGAGAGAAATCTTAGAAGGCATCTCAGAGCTTTCTAAGAAGTACCATGCACCTATCTATACCCACAATTCAGAAAGTGCCTCAGAAGTGGTACAGTGCGTCGAGAGAACAGGTATGACACCAACGGTATATATGGAACAGCTAGGGCTGTTTGAATATGGAGGAGGGTTGTACCACTGTGTTCATATGAGCGAAGAAGATCTTGATGTCGTAAAGAGACATCAGATTTCTGTGATCACCAACCCAGCCTCGAATCTAAAATTAGCAAGCGGGATCGCTCCGATCGAGGAGATGTTAAAACGAAATATTGATCTGGCAATCGGAACGGATGGACCTGCAAGCAATAACTGTCTTGATATGTTTCGCGAGATGTTTCTTGTTACAGCACTTGCCAAATATCGGGAAAATGATGCGAGTGCAGTTGATGCAGCAGAGGTATTAAAGATGGCAACAACAGGCGGTGCAAAAGCAATGAATCTTTCAGACTGTGATGTGTTAGTCAAAGGAAAGCAGGCAGATCTTATAATGATCGACCTGCATCAGCCAAATATGCAGCCAATCCACAATATCAGAAAGAATCTGGTATACAGTGGAAGTAAGCAGAATGTCAAGATGACAATGGTTGCAGGAAAGATTCTGTATGAAGATGGCGAATTCTTTATTGGAACAGATGCGGCTCGCATTTATGAAAAAGCGAATGAGATCACGCAGAGGATCATGAGCGAGATCTGAATTTAATCAATACAATCTTCTGCATGCTTTAGTGCAGCAGCGATATTTGGACAGAAATGTTCTTTCCCAACAAGCTCGATAAATCCAGCTTTATTCATAACCTTCATTGGTTGTTCATTGACATGAGAAAATACGATCGTAATTCCTTTTTTCTCACAAGTATCAACGAGATCTTTTAATGCATTTAATGCTGTGCTGTCAAGTGCAGGAACACTTCGCATACGCAGGATCAGACATTTAGTGAAATCCTTTACAACGATGTGCTCGATCGTATCAGAAGCACCAAAGAATAAAGGTCCTGTGATCTCATAAACACGGATCGCTAAAGGAAGCCGTGCTAGATGATCATCAATTTCAGGTGTATCATCATCGACATAGACCCAGCTGTCAACATGGGTTTCCTCACTCATGCGTTTGATAAACAGCAGACATGCAATGACCATACCGATTTCGATCGCAACGACAAGATCGAAGACAACCGTTAAAATGAATGTGACGATCAACACGATGATATCGTTTTTTGGAGCCGTTTTTAACATATGTACAAAAGTTCTCCACTGACACATATTGTAAGCAACAACAAAAAGGATGGCCGCGATCGTAGGCATTGGGATCATACCAGCAAATGGCATTAAAACGACTAATACGATGACCAAAGTAATGGAATGGACCATGCCAGCAACCGGAGTGCGGCCTCCATTTTTGATATTGGCAGCAGTTCTTGCGATCGCTCCAGTTGCAGGAATACCTCCAAATAGGGCAGAAGCGATATTTCCAAGTCCTTGTGCAACTAATTCTGTATCAGAACGATGTTTGCCGTTGATCATTCCATCAGCAACAACGCAGGATAACAGAGATTCAATGGCAGCAAGTACCGCAATGGTAAATGCATTTGGAATCGCTGATTTCACCATAGAAAATTTGACTGCAGGTATATGGAATGATGGCAGATCATTTGTGATCGTATAGAGGTTTCCAATCGTTGAAACATGGAGTGGCAGAAATTTTACCATAAGAATACCAATGACCACAGCGATCAATGATCCAGGAATTCTTTTAAAAATATATGGACTGATGATCAGGATGGCAAGACTGACTCCGCCAACGATCAGGGCATCAACATGGAAAGATGAAAATCCAAGGGCAAATGCATTTAGTTTTTCCATTGTTTCAATTGGTTTTAAACCATTTGGATAAGTAACACCAAAGAAATCTTTTAACTGTCCGATGACGATTGTAACAGCGATCCCGGAAGTGAATCCCGTGGTGATCGTATAAGGAATAAATTTGATCAGACTTCCAAAGTGGCAAAGTCCCATAAGGATCAAGAAGATACCGGCAAGGATCGTGGAGATCACAAGACCGTCAAGCCCGTCTTTGCAACGATTCCGGCAACAATGGTTGCAAAGCGGTTGGTCCGGCAATCTGTACGCTGCTGCCACCGAAAGCAGAGATCACAAAGCCAGCAACGATCGCAGTAAAGATACCTGCTTGTGGTCCAACACCAGAAGCAAGTGCTAAGGCAATGGATAATGGAAGAGCTATGATCGCAACGATGATCCCAGCGGTAACATCTTTGACAAATTGTGATCGGTCATAGGATTTCAGTGTGGTTAGTAACATAGGTTTGATTTGGTTCATGTAAAGTTTGTATCCTTTCTTTTCTAGTTTTTCAAGCTGTAGTGTATACAAGTATAGCATGCTAAGATAGTGTTAAGAAATAAAAAGATGAAATGTTTTCAAGAATATACAAACAAATCATCATATCAAAAAGGAAGCCTAAATCTCAGGCTTCCTTTTCAATGGAAATGGGTGATATTTCTTTTCCCATTTTTCAAAAGATGTTTGATCTTATATTTTCTATAAGTTTGTATGATCACAAAAACAGATAGAACAAAAAGAACAGGTGCTAAAATAAATTTCATGAATAGATGCATAAAAACCTCCTATTTATAAATGATAACAATATATTAGTTGGTTTTATCATAACAGAAATAAGGCCAGCGGTCCATTACAATAGAAACTATTGCCACAGGCGGTTATTTGAAAAAATGATTCATAATAAAATCAGAGTATATAAGGAGTGTGGAGAGCTATGAAGCCCATTAATTATAAAGCTCTGGGAGCGAAAATTAAAGAATATCGTAAAAAAGAAAATATAACACAGGAACAACTTGCCGAGATGGCAGATATTTCATTAAGTCATATGTCAAATGTGGAGACGGCTTCAGTAAGCGTTTCGCTGCCAGCACTTAAGCTGATCGCAGATGCACTAGGTGTTACCATAGATGAACTGTTGGTGGACAGTTACAGCAAGAAACAGAAAAAATATTTTTACAGCAAGAAGATGGATCTGATCATGGAACAATGTGAGACGGTAGAGCAGGAGATTATTGTGAATACTGTATCAACCTTAGCAGATAATTTATTAAAGAGTCGAAAGAAAAAGGAGTCTGAGGACTCCTTTTGTAGTTATTGTATGAAATAAAAAAACCGAAGTCACAAACTTCGGTATGCCGATGGCGAGATTCGAACTCGCACGAACGTAAGCTCACTGCGACCTGAACACAGCGCGTCTGCCAATTCCGCCACATCGGCTTAAGTGCAGTTGAGGGGACTTGAACCCCTACCCAGTTAACCCGGACTAGATCCTTAGTCTAGCGCGTATGCCAATTCCGCCACAACTGCGCAACACCGTTATGATATCACTATATGGAACTTGTGTCAATAAAAAAACGAAAAAAAGTTCAAAAAAATTAAATTAAGTATCAAAATATGGATTTTACAGCATATTTTCGGTATAATCTGCAACAGAATGACACACAAAAAAGAAGAAAAATTTTTAATCGGAGGGAAAATTATGCTGATTGGTTCTCATGTAGGGATGAAAGGAAAGGACATGTTTCTAGGATCTGTCAAAGAAGCATTATCTTATGGAGCGAATACTTTTATGGTGTACACTGGTGCACCACAGAATACAAGAAGAAAAAAGATTGAGGAATTAAGAATTGAAGATGGAACGAAATTAATGAAAGAACATGGAATGGAAACGTTTGTTGTTCATGCACCATATATCATCAATCTTGCGAATACGACGAAACCTGAGACGTTTGAGTTAGCAGTGGAATTCTTAGAAGTTGAAGTAGAACGTACCAAAGCTATGGGAAGTCATACGTTGGTCCTGCATCCAGGTTCTCATGTTGGAGCTGGTGTTGACAAAGGAATTGATCGTATCATCGAAGGATTAAATCAGGTCATGTATCAGGATATGCCGGTTCATATCGCACTGGAGACAATGGCAGGAAAAGGAAGCGAGATCGGGCGTGAGTTTGAAGAACTAAAAAGAATCTATGATGGTGTAAAATATCCAGAGAAATTAAGAGTCTGCTTCGATACTTGTCATGTGAGCGACAGCGGCTTAGATCTGTCTGGAGAAGGATTTGAAAATGTCATTGACCAGTTTGATAAGACGATCGGCAAAGACCAGATCGCAGTCTTTCATATCAATGACAGTAAGAATGTGATCGGTGCAGGAAAAGACCGTCATGAAAATCTTGGATTTGGAACGATCGGATTTGAGACGTTAAACCACATCGTACATCACAAAGACTTCGAACAGGTACCTAAGATTTTAGAAACACCATACATTAAAGCGGAAGACAGCAAGAAATCCTATCCGCCATACAAATATGAGATTGAGATGTTAAAACAGGAACAGTTTGATCCGCAGATGAAGGAAAAGATTTTGGAGGATAACCAGAAATGAAAGTAACATTTATTGAACATAGTGGTTTTATGGTTGAGATGGAACAAAATGTTCTGCTGTTTGATTACTATCAGGGAGAAATCCCGTCATTTGACGGCAGTAAGACTCTCTATGTCTTTGCATCACACAGCCATGCCGATCATTATGATCCAGCAATCTGGAAACTAAAAGAACAGTATAAAGATATTCATTATATTCTTTCTGATGATATCAAAGATAACGAAGATGCAGTCGTTATGAAAGCACATGAAAAAAAGGAAGTTGCTGGAATCGAAATAGAAACTTTAAGATCAAATGACATGGGAGTAGCATTTCTTGTGAAAGTGGAAGGAAAGACAATCTACCATGCAGGGGATCTTAACTGGTGGCATTGGAATGGAGAACCAGAGGAAGATAATGAATATTACAAGAAGACCTTTCAGGATGAGATGAAATATCTGGAAGGAAAGAAGATCGATCTTGCATTTATGCTCCTTGATCCAAGACAGGAAGATAAGTATTGCTGGGGAATGAATTATTTCTTAGAACATACGGACAGTAAAGTTGTATTCCCAATGCATTGCTTTGAGCATTACAAGATCAACCATCATTATTTAAACTGTGAAGATGGGCGCAGATGGAAGAATATCGTCAGAGATATCACAGGTGCAGGTCAGGTATTTGAAATCTGATTCCACTGACGTATCAGCCGTTCTAATGAATAAGAAGCATTCGCAGGGCTTGTGGAAGGCAGTTTCACAGCTTCAAATCCAGTCACTTTTTCACAATATTTATGATAAAGTTTATAAGCAGTCCCACCGTTGGTATAAATCTGGCGAATTGGGGCTGTTTTTAAAATGAATGAAAAATCATTTGGCACTGCATTTTTAATACTGCTGTCGCTGGAACCTTCAATATCGCAGGAAGCGATCACATCCCAGATGGCAATGTTGTGTCTTAATAAAAACTCTTTTTTCTCCTCGATCGTTTCAGGCAGAGTATCCTCAAAGACTGCAGCAAGAACCTTCCAGAAACGGTTTTGCTTATGATGATAAAAAAACTGTCCCTCTCTAGACTTTACAGAAGGAAAAGAACCAAGGATCAGGATCTTTGATCGGTCATCATATACGGGAGGGATTTCATGAATCACATGAGTCATTTCAAAATTTCCTTTCTTATCGTATTTTTCTACAAATTTCAACTTCTATTTTATCAGATGATGCAGACAGAAGAAAGTTTTCGTCAGAAACTGTAAAAACTTGCATGGCGTTACCGTCATGGTATGACAAAATATTTTTTAGAAATTTTCTATAATTGCATTATGTATTTCATCGAAATGTTTTTGGAACAATGGATCATGATCGCGTTCCAGCTAAAATTACTGGAATGGATCATACATAAAAAGATGAAATTTTATAAAATATTTGCCGCATCCATCTTTGGAAGTTTTTCAGGATGTCTTATACTTCAGCTTTATGACGAAGATCATGGACTGAAATTGGGATTGATGATCATTTCCATTGTTATGACGGTAAAGATATCTTGTGCATTTCCAATGAAAAAAGCATGGAAATACAGCGTGTATCTTCTGGTGTTGAGTTTATTTACTGGTGGAATCTTTACAATGATAAAAAGCCAGATCATTCTGCCGTGGCTGATCCTTGCGACAGCCAGCTGCATGCTTGTAAGGTATTTGTATGTATCAGCCGTAAAAGATATGAATCACGACAAAGAATCTTTTTATCAAGTGGAATTTACGATCCTGCATAAGAAATTAGAGGTTTGTGCATTCTTGGATACAGGAAATTTCTTATATGAACCAGTCAGTCAAATGCCAGTATGTATTCTGGAAGAAGAAACATTTTTGAAGTATTTTCATGAGCCGTTGTTCAAGATGATAGAAAAACAGGAAGCAGAGGGCATCCGCATGATCCCATATCAAAGTGTTGGAAGGGAACATGGGATGATGCCGGCAGTGATGGCAAATGATATGAAAATCACGAAAGAGGACCGGATAATAGAACACAAAAAGGCAGTGATCGCCATATCCAAAGTATCCCTTTCCAAATGGGGAGCTTACGAAATGTTACTACATCCGGATCTGATCAAAAATGGGAGGTAATGATTGTGTTAAAGTTGAGCTTGGTAAGTGGAAGAAGGACATTTTTGGAAGAGGAAATGAGATTCATTATATTGGGGGAACGGAGATACTTCCAGCACCGCTTGATACAGCGGAGGAGCAGAAAATGATCCATATGTTAGGAACTGTCAATGAAGAAACGGCAAGAAGCATGCTGATCGAGAGAAATCTACGATTGGTTGTATACATAGCAAAGAAATTTGACAACACGGGAATCGGTGTGGAAGATCTGATTTCGATTGGTACGATCGGTCTGATCAAAGCAATCAATACATTTAACCCAGCAAAGAAGATCAAACTTGCGACTTATGCATCCAGATGTATCGAAAATGAAATTTTGATGTATTTAAGAAGAAATAACAAGACAAAAATGGAAGTTTCCATCGATGAGCCATTAAATGTAGACTGGGATGGAAATGAATTATTATTATCCGATATCCTTGGAACCGACGAAGATATCATTTACAAGGACTTAGAACATGAAGTAGATAAGAAACTTCTGACAAGAGCCATGACGATCCTTACGGACCGCGAGAAAATGATCATTGAATTAAGGTTTGGGATCAACCAAAAGAAGGAAAAGAAAAACACAGAAAGAAGTCGCTGATATGCTTGGAATTTCACAATCTTACATATCAAGACTGGAGAAAAAGATCATCAAACGCCTGAAAAGAGAGATGATCAAGATGGGATGTGTATAAATTTACAGAAAAATTAAGAAAATGTTCACTTTCTGCTGAAAAAATATGATATGATAAATGTGGAAGAAAAAATAAGGAAACGATCATACTTAGGAGGCAGAAATGAAAATGAAGAGAAGTGAAAAACTAGGAATGCTTACCGGATTGGTTGTTGGGGTACTCTTATTGCTGATCAGCGTGTTTATGATATTTCAGACAACATGCAAAGTCTGGGGTGCAGAAAAACCAGCCAATGCAACGCAGCAGGGAATTGATGTGAGTTCGCATCAGGGCAAGATTGATTGGGAACAGGTAAAGAACAGTGGATTGGCAGATTATGCGATCATCCGATGCGGATATGGTGTAAATCAAACAGATAAAGATGATAAGTATTGGGACTACAATTCCAGTGAATGTGAGAGACTTGGGATTCCTTATGGAACTTATCTATATTCTGGAGCTGACACAACAGCGAAGGCAAAAAGCGAAGCAGAACATGTCGTCAGACTTTTGCAGGGAAAGAATTTAACATATCCGATTTATTATGATATGGAAGCAGATATGCTAAATCAATTAAGCAGCACGCAGATCGGAAATATTGCAAAGACATTTTTAAATACGATGGAATCTTATGGATATAAAAATGTCGCAGTTTACAGTAATAAATATTTATTTGAAACCAAACTGACAGCAACTGTGTTTTCTGATTACCCAAAATGGATTGCACAACATAGTAACAAATGTACATATCAGGGAAGTTATCATATGTGGCAGTATTCAACACAAGGTGTGATCCCTGGAATTTCAGAAAAAGTTGATTTGAATTATAAGATCGGAAACTGGACTTATGCAGGATACAGTCCAGCAAAGAAACCAGTTGTGGCGAAGCCAAAAGCAACAACGATCAAGAGCTTAAAGAAGAGTGGAAAGAAAGCGGTCAAGATCACATATAAGAAGGTTTCAGGAGTCAGTGGATACCAGATCTATATGTCTACAAAGAAGAAATCAGGATATAAAAAGATCGCAACACTTTCCTCTAAGAAATCATCTTATACTAAAGGAAAACTAAAAAAAGGAAAGAAATATTATTTTAAGGTCCGCACAATGAAAAAAGTATCCGGCAAGTACAGATACAGTAGTTTTTCCAAAGTAAGATCGATCAAACGATAAAAAATATCAATGCGGCATCGAAAGCATGAGAATAAGCTTTCGGTGCTGTATTTTTATGCAAAAATCAAACCGACCCCCTTTTCAATCTGTTCCATTTGTAGTAGCATAAAGGATATCAATGAATAGAAAAAAGGAGATTTTGTTAAAGGTTTATGAATAATAAATATACGATCATCAAACAAGAATCTATCGAAGAATTAAATGGAACAGGATATATTTTAAAGCATGATAAGACGGGAGCCAGAGTGGTTGTGATCTCCAATGAAGATGATAACAAGGTATTCCAGATCGGATTCCGTACACCACCAAAAGATGATACAGGAGTTCCTCATATCTTAGAGCATTCTGTACTTTGCGGATCAAGAGAGTTCCCAATGAAGGATCCATTTGTGGAATTGGTCAAAGGATCACTGAATACATTTTTAAATGCAATGACTTATCCAGATAAGACTGTTTATCCGGTTGCAAGCCAGAATGATAAAGATTTCTTTAACCTGGTGCATGTTTATCTGGATGCTGTATTTTATCCAAATATCTATAAGAAGCCAGAGATCTTAAAGCAGGAAGGATGGCATTATGATCTGTTAAGTGAAGATGCTCCTCTGACGTATAATGGAGTTGTGTTTAACGAGATGAAAGGAGTCTTCTCATCTCCAGACCAGCAGCTTGCACGTATCATTCAGAAGTCTTTATTGGAAGACACACCATATGGGTTTGAATCAGGCGGAGATCCAAAGGCAATCCCAGATTTAACTTATGAGATGTTCCTTGATTTCCACAAGACTTATTATCATCCATCCAACAGCTATATTTATCTGTATGGGGATATGGATGTTGATGAATATCTGACATTTATCGATGAACATTATTTAAAAGATTTCGATGAGAAACAGATCGATTCATCATGGGAGAAACAAGAACCATTTACAGAAGTGAAACGAGTGGAAGAATACTATCCAGTCGGGGAGAATGACTCCGAAGAAGAAAAGACTTATTTATCCTACAATGCAGTGATCGGAGACAGCTTGGATGCAAAACTTTACTTAGGATTTGAGATCTTAAACAGAGTATTATTCGATGCACCTGGAGCACCAGTGAAGAAAGCTTTGATGGATGCACAGATTGGAAAAGATATTCAAAGTTCTTATGATAATGGGATCATGCAGCCAGTATTTTCTGTGATCGCACAGGAAGCAAGGGATGATCAGGAAGATGAATTTGTTAAGATCTTAGAAGAGAATTTAGCCAAGATCGCAAAAGAAGGAATTCCAAGAAGAAATCTTTTAGCAGCATTTAATTACTATGAATTCAAATACAGAGAAGCAAACTTTGGACGTTTTCCAAAGGGATTGATGTATGGACTTCAGATGTACGACAGCTGGTTATATGACGATGAGAAACCATTTATCCATATCAAGACAAATGAGATCTTCAAACAGTTAAGAGAAGAAATCGAGAATGGCTATTTTGAGAATCTGATCAAAGAATATCTGATCGATAATAACCATAAAACGATCGTGGTGATGAAGCCAAAGAAAGGCTTACAGAAGATCAAAGATCAGGAAGAAGCGGATAAATTAAAGGCTTACAAAGATTCTTTATCCGAAGAAGAAGTAAAGAAATTAGTCGAAGAGACGAAACAGTTAAAAGCATCACAGGAAGAAGCATCTACAAAAGAAGAATTAGAGAAGATTCCAGTGATCGACATTGAAGATATCAGAAAAGATGTCAAACCATTATCCAATGTGGAATCTGAACTTGGTGGTGTGAAAGTATTATGGCATCAGTATTTTACAAACAAGATCGCTTACGTCAAGCTCGCATTTAATATGAGTCATGTGCCAATGGATCTCGTGCCATATGCATCATTTTTAGCAGAGATCTTAACGATCGTTGATACAACACACTATAGTTATCAGGAATTAGGAAACGAGATCAGCATTGAGACAGGTGGCATCAGCGCAACAATGGATGTTATGCCAACGGATGTGCATGAATTTCTTCCAATGTTTATCTTAAAGACAAAATGCTTCTATTCTAATATCGAAAAAGCATTTGATTTATTAAAAGAAGTGGCATTTGAAAGCAAATTAGATAATAAGAAACGACTAAAAGAGATCATCGGACAGATTTATACAAACCTTAAGATCACATTGACAGAGACAGGACACAAGAGTGCGGCAAACCGTGCAATGTCTTATTTCTCAGAATATGCAGCATACCGTGAAGCAATTCAGGGGATCACGATGTATGAGACTGTGAAGAAATGGTATGAAGATTTCGATGAAGAATATGACAATATCGTCAATGGTTTAAAAGAAGCTGCAAAAATGATCTTTGAAAAACAAAATATGACGATCAGCTATACAGGAAAAGAAGAAGCACCTGAGTTCATGAAGGCAGAAGTGGAAAGCTTTATCGAAGGATTATATGAAGACCAGAAACAAGGTGAGAAAGTCAAAGTTACATGCACAAAGAGAAATGAAGGATTTGCAACTGCAGGTGGTGTTCAGTATGTGGCATGCGCTGGAAACTTTAAGGATGCAGGACTTGAGTATACAGGAGCGTTAAAAGTGCTTCAGATGATCTTCTCCTATGAATATCTGTGGATTCAGATCCGTGTCAAAGGTGGTGCGTATGGATGCATGTGCAGTTTCTCAGATCAGGGAGATTCTATGTTTGTGACATACCGTGATCCAAACCTTTCTGAATCTTATAAAGTATACGATGAGGCAGCAGATTATGTGGCAGATTTTGATGCAGATGATCGTGATATGAAGAAATATATCATTGGAACGATCGGAAGCATGGATATGCCAATGGAAGCTGTTGATATGGGGGCAAGAAGTTTTCATGCATATTTCTTAGGCAAGACAGAAGCTGATCTTCAGAAGGTCAGAGATCAGGTATTATCCTGTACACAGGAAGATATCAGAGCGTTAGCACCGATCGTTAAAGCAGTAGTAGAAGCAGGAAACCGCTGCTGTATTGGAAATGAAGAGAAGATCGATCAGAATAAAGAATATTTTGATGAAGTAAAACATGTACTATAGAGAAAACAGGGAAAGGACAATTTATGGCAAATGAATTTAAATCCGGTTTTGTAACATTTATCGGACGACCAAACGTTGGAAAGTCAACATTAATGAACCGTCTGATCGGACAGAAGATCGCGATCACATCAAGTAAACCGCAGACAACAAGAAATCGTATCCAGACAGTGTACACCGATGAAAGAGGGCAGATCATCTTCCTTGATACACCAGGGATCAACAAGGCGAAAAATAAACTCGGAAACTATATGTTACAGGTTGCAGAACGCACATTAAATGAAGTCGATGTCGTACTTTGGTTAGTAGAACCAAGTACGTTCATCGGTGGTGGTGAAAAATATATCATTGAACAGTTATCTAAGATAAAAACACCAATCATTTTAGTCATCAACAAGATTGATACAGTAGAAGAAAAAGACATCTTAGAAGCAATCGATACATACAAAGATGTATGTGAATTTGCAGAGATCATCCCGGTATCTGCATTGAAAGGCAAGAATACGGATGATGTCATCGACAGTATTTACAAATATTTAGATGAAGGTCCAATGTACTTTGATGAAGATACGATCACAGATCAGCCAGAGAGACAGATCTGTGCGGAATTGATCCGTGAGAAAGCTCTTCGTCTGTTAAGTCAGGAGATCCCGCATGGGATCGCTGTTGTCATTGATGCGATGAAAGTCAGACGTCATGGACATATCGTGGATATCGATGCAACGATCGTATGCGAGAGAGATTCTCATAAAGGGATCATTATCGGAAAGCAGGGATCTATGCTTAAGAAGATTGGTACACAAGCAAGGATCGAGATGGAAAATCTTCTAGATATGAAAGTAAATCTTCAGTTATGGGTTAAAGTCAAGAAAGACTGGAGAGACAGCGATATGCTGCTTAAGAACTATGGATATGATAAGAAAGAAGTATAAAGATGTCACAAGAGATCAAAGTGACGGGAATGGTCTTACAGGCTGGCAATATTGGGGAGTATGATAAGCGGATCGTACTTCTTACAAAAGAACGTGGAAGGATTTCGGCATTTGCAAGAGGTGCTAAAAAAGCAACCAGCCAGTATGCGGCAGCCTGTCAGCCATTTACGTTTGGAGAGTTTTCTTTATATGAGGGAAAAAATTCTTTTAATCTGATGTGGGCAGGGGTTGAGAATTATTTTGATACTCTGAAAAAGACCTGGATCTCATTTATTATGCGAGTTATTTTTGTGAACTTGCATCCTACCTGACAAGGGAGAATAACGATGAGTTAGAGATCTTAAAATTACTCTATCAGACACTGCGTGCATTAGAAAAAAGACGATTGATATTGAATTGGTCCGCTGTATTTATGAGATTAAGATCCTTGCATTATATGGAATCGGAATCGAAGCATCCAGATGTGTAAAATGTGGGAGCAGGGAAGATTTGATCTGGTTTGATGCAAGAGAAAGCGGAGTGGTATGTAACAAATGTGAACATGGGAAAGTGAAAGTAAGTCCTGCAACATTATATACACTTCAGTACATTCTTTACAGTTCGATCGAGAAGCTTTATACTTTTAAAGTCAGTGCGGATGTTTTATGGGAATTAAAAAGATCATTCGCGAATATATGCGTTATCATGTGAATCATGAATTTAAATCTTTGTTATTTTTATAAGATCAGATTTTAACGAAAAGAGTGAATAAAAAGAGCCGGTCATACGGCTCTTTTATGTCTGAGATATGTAATCTATTTGCATAAAATGCGAAGAACTTTAACAAATTTTTCTTTGTCGTCTGTAGAGAATTTTTCCAATAGACGAAGAATTTCTTTGTTCAGTACATCATCTTTTCACCATTCTCATCTGATTCTGGACGAAGAAGATAATCAATAGATACATTCAGAAGTTTTGCGTAATAAGATAGTACACGAAGGTTCATCTTTACGCGGTCATTTTCAATGTTGCTGATGAATGCAACTGTTACATCGAGTGCATCAGCGATCTGTTCTTGAGTGTACCCTGCCTGCTTACGCAGAGTTTTCATTCTTTACCAACATTGGTATAGTCAATTTGATACATGGTTATAAATTCCCTTTCTTCATATCTCATATAGTAATAACATTAAGTATTATAATATAAAAATTATAAAAAGTAATATTCATTCAGTATATTTGATATATTTTCAAGTGTGAAGCTTTTGAAATATACCTTGAAAAATTACTTATTACAAGATACAATATTATAATAATACAAAAATTTGAAGAGGTAAAGGCTATTATGAAATTATCAATGGAGAAAATCGTTAACCTTGCCAAGGTACGTGGATTTGTATACAGCGGTTCAGAAATTTATGGAGGACTTGCTAATACATGGGACTATGGAAACCTTGGTGTAGAACTTAAGAACAATGTAAAGAAAGCTTGGTGGAAGAAGTTCATTCAGGAAAGTCCATATAATGTAGGAATTGATGCTGCAATCTTAATGAACCCTCAGACATGGGTCGCATCAGGACATCTTGGTAACTTCTCAGATCCATTAATGGATTGTAAAGAATGTCATGAACGTTTCCGTGCAGATAAACTGATCGAAGATTATATGCAGGAACATGGAATGGAGATCGAAGGATCTGTGGATGCATGGTCTAAAGAAGAGATGGAAAGCTTCATCAATGAGCATGATGTTGTATGCCCAACTTGTGGAAAGAAGAACTTTACAGAGATCCGTCAGTTCAACCTGATGTTCAAGACATTCCAGGGTGTTACAGAAGATGCGAAGAATACAGTTTACTTACGTCCTGAGACAGCACAGGGAATCTTTGTAAACTTCAAGAATGTTCAGAGAACATCAAGAAAGAAGATCCCATTTGGAATCGGACAGATCGGTAAATCTTTCCGTAACGAGATTACACCAGGAAACTTCACATTCCGTACTCGTGAGTTTGAGCAGATGGAATTAGAATTCTTCTGTGAACCAGACAAAGATTTAGAATGGTTTGAATATTGGAAGAATTACTGCATCAACTGGTTACAGACACTTGGAATCAAAGAAGATGAGATGAGAGTGCGTGACCACGAGAAAGAAGAATTATCTCACTATTCTAAAGCAACATCTGATATTGAATTCATGTTCCCATTCGGATGGGGTGAATTATGGGGTATTGCAGACCGTACAGATTATGACTTAACTCAGCATCAGAATACATCTGGTGAAGATTTAACATACTTTGATGATGTGAACAAAGAACGTTATATTCCATATGTTATCGAACCTTCTCTTGGTGCAGACCGTGTAACACTTGCATTCTTATGCTCTGCATATGATGAAGAAGAGTTAGAAGGTGGAGATACAAGAACAGTTCTTCATTTCCATCCAGCATTAGCACCTGTTAAGATCGGTATCTTACCATTGTCTAAGAAGTTAAGCGATGGTGCTATGAAGGTTTACGAAGAATTAGCGAAAGAATATAACTGTGAATTCGACGAACGTGGTAATATTGGTAAACGTTATAGAAGACAGGATGAGATCGGAACACCTTACTGTGTAACATTCGATTTCGATTCTTTAGAAGACGGAGCTGTTACAGTTCGTGACCGTGACACAATGGAACAGGAACGTGTTAAGATTGAAGATCTGAAAGCATATTTTGCAGAGAAATTCGCATATTAATAAGAATGAGAATCCGGGGGAATATCAATATCTCTCCGGATTTTTTCATAGGAAATAGAATGAATGATGGAGGGCAGGATGATGAACAAAACTATGATTTTTCTTATACACAGGACCGGGAGTTATCCTGGTTGAAGTTTAATGAACGCGTTTTAAGAGAAGCAGATAAAAAGAACGTTCCTATTTTTGAACGTTTGAAATTTTTAGAGATATTTACGAACAATCTGGATGAATTTTTATGGTCAGAGTGGGCAGCATTCATGAAATGAGTCTGATCCATGATAATCACAGAGATATCCGTTCGGATCTGACACCAGAAGAACAGTTAGATGAGATTGCAAAACATGTCAGACCACTGTATGAATTAAGAGATCAGATCTTTGCAAAAGTATCCAGAGAATTAGCAGATAAGAAGATCAAACGCTGTCAGATCGAGGAACTGGAGAAAGAGGAAAAGAAAAATTAAAAGCATATTATGAGGCAATGATACTGCCAATACTTTCTCCGATCGTGATCGGGAAACAGCATCCATTTCCTCATATCCCGAATAAAGTGTTACAGATCGGATTGATCTTAAAGAAGAAAGAAAAGATCTCTTTCGGGATCATTGGACTTCCAAAAGATGTGGAGCGTATGATCTTTCTATCGGGGAAGGAAGAAGGTATGTACTTTTAGAAGACATCATTTTGTATTTCTGCGATGAATTATTTGAGAATTATACAGTAGAAGAAAAGGCAGTTTTATGTATTACAAGAAGTGCTGACATCAATCCAGATGATGAGATTTATGAATCAACGGATGATTATCGTACACATATGAAGAAGATCATTAAGATGAGAGCCAGATTAAAACCAGTTCGCTTAGAAATTGAGGGTAATAGTCATAAGGAGATTAAAAATACCTCTCAGAACGTTTAAATATTTCAGAACAGGATATCTTTAAAAGCCAGGCACCGTTGGATTTAAAATATGTTTACAAGCTGACAGATCAAGTGTCGAAAGAAGAGAGAAAAAATGGATGCTATCGTCCATTTGTACCAGCATTAAACAGAGATTTTATTCCAGGAGTCAGTGTGACAAAACAGATTCTTGAGGAAGATAAATTATTGTCCTTCCCGTTTGACAGCATGGATACATTTATTGAATTATTGAAAGAGAGTGCAAAGGACAAAGAAACTCTTTCTATCAAGATTACTATTTATCGTCTGGCAAGGCAGGCAAGGATCGTTAAATATCTATGCGAGGCAGCGGAAAATGGAAAAGAAGTTCTTGTATTGATGGAGTTAAGGGCAAGATTTGATGAAGAAAATAATATCAATTATTCTGAAATCTTAGAAGAAGCTGGTTGTAAGGTTATGTATGGAATGGAGGATTATAAAGTTCATTCCAAAGTTTGTCTGATCACGAAGAAAAACAGTCGTGGAATTTATTACATCACACAGATCGGAACAGGAAATTATAATGAAAGTACGTCGAAATTATATACAGATTTAAGCCTTATGACAGCATCCGAAGAAATTGGACATGATGCATCTGTTTTCTTTCATAATATGGCAACATTTAATCTTCAAGGAACGTATGATCATCTTCTTGTCGCACCATCAAGTCTTCAGGATGGGATCATAAAAAGGATCGAGCGTGAGAAAATGAAGGCAGAAAGCTTTCAGCCATGTGGGATCTTTATGAAAATGAATTCTTTAACAGACCGCAAGATCATCGATGAGTTGTCAAAGGCATCAAATGCAGGAGTTCCGATATTTCTGCTGATCCGTGGAATCTGCTGTATTCGTCCTAATCCCAGGGAAGACGGAGAATATCCGTGTAGAAAGCATTGTCGGAAGATTTCTGGAACATTCAAGGATTTATGCATTTGGAGTTGGAGATGATACAGAGATCTATATTTCATCTGCAGATATGATGACAAGAAATACAAGAAGAAGAGTCGAGGTTGCAGCACCGATCTATGATCCAAAGTTAAAACAAAGAATCCTAAAGATGATCGATGTGATGAAACAGGATAACATTCAGGCACAGGTACTGCTTTCCAATGGAGAATATACAACCAAGAAAAAACGTGAAGATAACATGAATTCACAGATTCACTTTTAAATGAAGCAAAAGACTTGCTCCAAAGAGAAGACACCAAAACAAAATCTTCTCCATCAGGTAAAGGGAATATTTTTGGAAAGAAAAATTAAGAAAAAATAGCTCGCAATTTATCTATAAAATAGGGTATACTATATCTGACCAAAATGCCAGCATTCAAGGAGGGATAGAACCATGAGAAAAATTATTTTTAACAAAATTTTTAGCTGTTGTAGGAATCTGCTTATCTGTAGCAGGAGGATTTGCGATCAAACAGAAGATCACGACCAAAGCTTCTGACCACAGTTTTGAAGTCAATGGAATGAATGTCAGCATTCAGCAGTGTGAAGGAAAATCTGAGGAGATCATGGAAGAAGATCTAGATGAAACGATCTCCAATGAAGTAATGGCACTGGAAGAAAAAGGACATAATTATGAGATCGGAGATACGATCGAGACAGAAGAAGTAGCATTTGTACCAATGACAAAAGAAATTGATGATGAGACAGCATACAATGCATTTGGGACGATCACATCAAAGAGCGGAAATAACTATGTTATTGTCGTGAAATCAGAAAAAGAACTGACACAGGATAATTTAGAGACTGTTGCTGAAGCAGTCAAAGAACAGGTAAAATAAAACATATGATCGTGGAGGCAGAGATGATTTTAATTAAGAATGCAAGAGTGATGGATCCAGAAAGCGGATTCGATCAGGTAACAGATATTTTATTAGACGGGAAGAAGATCAGACAGATCGGTAAGGTAAATGATGTTTCTGGCATCGAACAGGTCATTAATGCTTCCGGGATGATCGCAGCCCCTGGATTGATCGATGTACATGTACATTTTCGTGATCCGGGATTTACATACAAGGAAGATTTACAGACAGGTTCTGCTGCGGCAGCAGCTGGTGGATTTACAACGGTAGTATGTATGGCGAATACAAAGCCTGTCGTGGATTCTGTGGATATTTACAAAGAGATTGAAGAGAGATGTGAACAACTTCCGATCAAAGTATGGCAGGCAGCAGCTGTGTCCAAAGGATTTGAAGGAAAAGAATTAACAGACATGGATGCACTTTACGAAGCCGGAGTTCGTGGATTTACAGACGATGGAATTCCGCTGATGGATGAGAAGCTCGTAGAAGAAGCCATGAAGAAAGCTAAAGAATTAGATGTACCGATCAGTCTTCATGAAGAAGACCCTGCATATATTAAACAGCCGGGAGTCAATCAGGGGAAAGTCTCCGAGCAGTTAAATTATGGCGGAGCTTCTTACATGGCAGAAGCCGTAATGGTAAAGAGAGACTGTGAATTAGCAGTCAAAACAGGAGCGAAAGTCGATATCCAGCATATCAGTTCTGGTGTTGCTGTAGATTATGTCAAAGAAGCCAAAGACAGGGGTGCGAATGTTTACGCAGAGGCATCTCCACATCATTTTACACTGACAGAAGAGGCCGTATTAAAATACGGAACACTGGCAAGGATGAATCCGCCGCTGCGAACAGAAGAAGACCGTCAGAGGATCATCAAAGGATTACAGGAAGGTACGATCGAGATCATTGCGACAGATCATGCCCCACATTCCAAGGAAGAGAAAGACAAACCATTAGATCAGGCACCAAGTGGAATTACAGGGATCGAGACATCGCTGGCACTTGGAGTCACAGAACTTGTGGAAAAAGGATATCTTTCTATGATGCAGCTTCTCGAGAAGATGACGATCAATCCTGCAAAACTATATAATATGGAACAGGGAAGACTTCAGGAAGGAAAACTTGCCGATGTTGTCTTATTTGATCCAGCGGAAGAATGGGAAGTGAAGGAATATAAATCCAAAGCAACAAACTCTCCATTTACAGGATGGAAATTAAAAGGAAAAGTAAAATATACGATCTGTGACGGCAAGATCATAGAATTATAATGTATACAAGAAGAAAACAAAATCATTAAGAATTATGTAGAAGAATCTTAAGATTTTGTTTTCTTTTTTGATGCATTTCTTTTGTATAATAAAGTTGAAAACAATAAGACAGGAGACAATAAGAGAATGAGGAGGAATCAAGATGAGAAAGTGTGGAAAAGGTATTTTACTATTAATGAGTGCTGTTATGGCAGCATCGTTATTTACAGGGTGTGGGAAGGATAAGAGCAGTCAGGCACAGAAAAATGAAGTCTATGCAACGATCAAAAAAAGAGATCAGTCAGCATCTGCAGCACAGATCTGTGCCTGGCTCTTTACAGCGTAAAAATAACGATCTGTTTCAAAATGAAATGATGGAATTATCATATTGCTCGGACAATCTAGCAGTATTTTCAGACTCTGTCGGAAGTGTGATCTATGATAGAACAAAGAAGAAAGTCATTGCTGCGGTAGATCTTGACAAAATCGGATGTGATCATTTCTACAGTGAAGGAGATGAAGAGAATCCAGGACTTGAGACGGCTATAAAGGTGTCAAAAGATCAGCAATGGATGATCATTTACAATCAATTACAAGGAAAAGTGAACGGAAATATTTATGCATATTCGCTTAAGCAGTGCGATAACATGAAACTTGCAAAAATCACACCATCCAAACAGATCAGTGAAAAGACAAATTGTACCAGACGATCATCAAAGAGTATAAATATGCACAAAAAGAATCTGACAGCATATCTGGAAAGATCGGAGATAAGATCCGTGCAATGGATGTCTCAGCAAGTAAGTATGCATATCAGTGGAAAGATTCCAAAGGAATCAGGAAACAATCGGTGTTAGTGGTAGACAAAGACGGTCTAAAACTATATACTTTATCAGGAAAAGAAAACCAGCCAGACATACAAAGTGAAATGGTAGATCTTAAAACATCCGACAAAATAAAACTTAATACCAAACTTCCAGAATACGAATATACAGGGAAAGACTTAAGGATCAAGGCAGTCTTTGATGAGACAAAAAGAGATTTGACGAAGATAAAGAAGAAGGACTTGTTACAATCCCAATGCTGAATATTTATAAGATCGTTGAAACAAAATCCGGAGCAGAAGTTTATGCGAACTTCTGGAGTGAAACATATTATCGTTATGGAAGCCTGTTAAAGAACTACTCTGGTGGAAGTTATCCAGGGTCATGTATCTGAAGAAAACAAAAGACGGCTATCGAGTAATCAAGACAAGATACGCAAAAGATGGAGCATTTCTGGAGAAATCGATCTGGAAGTTATGTAAAGGATATCCTGATGTTGCAGTAAGGATGATGAAAGATTCCGTCACACAAAATCAGAGAAAGAAAGTCTTACAAAAATATGTTAGTCAGAATAAATTAAAGATCAAAGCTTACAAAGAATATGGATGGCAGTATGTAAATTTATAAAGAAGGAGTAAGTAAAGAATATGAAACTTACATTGAAAAAACGATCGCAAGTATCTTGTGTATTAGTATGATTCCATCTATGATGACAGGATGCAAAAGGAATCGACATCATACAGCCATACAGATTTTGCAATGGGAACTGTAACGAACATTACACTCTATGGAACAAGCGATGATCTGGAACAGACAGAACAAAAGATCATCGACATGGAAAAGAAACTTGAAAAACAACAATTGTCATGGAGATTAACAAGTTCCGGTTTCAAAAATCAATCAGGAATTAAAACAAAACAACGGAAAAACAAAAGTCACAGGGAATCTTAAAAACTGGTTGCAACAAGCGATCAAGATCAGCAAAGATTCCTACGCAGACGGAAGAAACACCGTAGACCCAACGATCGGAGCATTAACAAAACTCTGGGACTTCGAATCAAGTAATCCCAAAGTACCAGATGCAAGCAAGATCAAAAAAGCGATCAGCGGAGATTTATCAGAAAACAGCCAGCACGTCACAGTCAAAGACAACGGAGAGATTCTTGCATGCGACAAAAATACTAAAATAGACCTTGGAGCCTATGGAAAAGGAATCGGAACCGACGAAGCCATTAAGATGATCAAAAAGACAAAGAAATCACAGGAGCCATGGTAGCCCTAGGAGGAAGCATTGCAGTTTACGGAGAAAAATCCGACGGCTCCGATTGGAATGTAGGAATCCAAGATCCAAATGGCAAAGACGGAGAAGTCCTAGGAGGGTCAAAGTCAAAAGCGGTACAAGCATTTCAACATCTGGAGATTATGAAAAACATTTACAGATAAAAAGACAGGCAAACGTTACTTCCATATCCTAGATTCTAAAACAGGATACAGTGTAAAACAGACATCAGATCCTGCACGATCATCTGCGATTCAGGACTCAACGCAGACGGACTATCTACAGCATGTTTTAGTTTAGGAGTAAAGAAAAGCCAGAAATTGTTAAAGAAATATAACGCAAAGGCTGTTTTGTAGATAAAACAATAACGTATATGTAAGCGATGGAGTGGAATTTACATTAACAGCAAAAGATTATAAAGTTTTGAATTTGTAGTGGCCAACTGTAGATTTCAGTATATGATAAAAATAAATAAACGATCGGAAGAGCAGCTAGAGAATTTTCCGATCGTTTATTTATTTTTTATCATATACCAGAAGTCTAAAGTGTGGACAATTACAAGATTGAAAAATTTAAGTGGGTGTATATGTTAAACGTTGTCAACTTCCAATTTATGTAGAGGCAGACAGAGTGTTTATTATAAACACCAATACAGTAAAACATACACACTCCATAGAAGTTTGAATAACGTAAATTATTTGAATATTATAAAAAGAGATCATGTGTCGGCAACCGTACGAACACGTCTGCACTTAGCGAGTGGATGGTCGAATGACCATTCAGGAGCTTAGTACAGCTACGTGAGAGTCCGAACGAAAGTGCGTTGCAGACACATGATCTCTTTATAATATTCCACCAATAATTTCCGCTATTCAAAACTTTACATTTAACAAAAACTTTACACAACTCTTCTTTTTGATTTTACATTTCCAAAGTAACATAATATCTGTAATTGATACGAACACAAAGTTCAAAAGGAGAGAAAGAACTATGAGAAAGAAATTATTAACATTAGCAGTAGCAACAGTAGCAGCATCAAGCCTTTTAACAGGATGTGGCGGAAGCTCAAGTGACGATAAGAAAGCAGCATCTGATGAAAATATCACAGCAGTATCCAGAGAAGATGGATCAGGAACAAGAGGAGCTTTCATCGAATTATTCGGAATTGAACAGAAAGATAAGGATGGAAATAAAGTAGATAAAACAACATCAAGTGTACAGATCACAAACTCAACATCTGTAATGATGACAACAGTTGCAGAAAACAAAGCAGCTATCGGATACATATCTTTAGGATCTTTAAATGACACAGTAAAAGCAGTTAAGATCGACGGAGCTGAGGCAAGTGTTGATACTGTAAAAGATGGATCATACAAGATCGTTCGTCCATTTAATATCGTAACAAAAGATAAATTAAGCAAACAGGCTCAGGACTTTGAAAACTACATCATGAGTGCAGATGGACAGAAGATCATACAGGATAATGGATATATCAAAGCAGACGAGAAAGCACCAGCTTACAAATCAAACGGAGCAAAAGGTAAAGTTGTTGTTGGTGGATCTTCTTCAGTAACACCAGTTATGGAAAAATTAAAAGAAGCATATGCAAAAGCAAACAAAGATGTAACAGTTGAAGTACAGCAGAGCGATTCAACAACAGGTGTTACAAATGCGATCGAAGGAACATGTGATATCGGTATGGCATCTCGTGATCTTGCAGACAGCGAAGCTAAAAAAGGTGTAAAAGCAACAGTTATCGCAAAAGATGGTATCGCAGTTATCGTAAATAAAGACAGTAAAGTTGATGAATTAACAAGTGCTCAGGTAAAAGATATATACACAGGAAAAACAACAAAATGGGCAGATATTAAATAAGAAAGAATCATCAATATAAAGGAATGGTAATAATGAAGAAATATTCAGAAAAATCATGCATGTCGTATTTTTGATCGCAGCATGTGCCTCAATTTTGGCAGTAATTTTAATCTGTGCATTTCTGTTCGTAAATGGTATTCCTACAATCGGGAAAATCGGACTTGGAAATTTTGTTTTAGGTAAGATCTGGATGCCAAAGAGTGGAATCTTTGGCATTTTCCCGATGATCATAGGAAGTATTTATGTAACAGCAGGAGCGATTTTGGTTGGAGTTCCAGTTGGAATTCTTGCTGCGATCTATATGGCAAAGTTTTGTAATGAAAAAGTGTATAAAATAGTAAAACCAGCAGTTGATCTTCTGGCAGGAATTCCATCTGTTGTTTATGGATTCTTTGGAATGGTAGTGTTAGTACCAGCTTTCCGTAATATATTTGGAAATGGTAACTGTGTATTTACAGCATCTATCTTGCTTGGGATCATGATCCTGCCAACGATCATCGGAGTATCTGAAAGTGCGATCCGAGCAGTTCCAGATAGTTATTATGAAGGGTCCTTAGGACTGGGAGCAAGTCATGAGCGAAGCGTATTCTTTGCAGTGTTACCTGCAGCAAAATCAGGTATTCTTGCAGGGATCGTTTTAGGGATCGGACGTGCGATCGGTGAGACAATGGCGGTAGTAATGGTAGCTGGAAATCAGGCGATCATCCCAGATGGAATGTTCTCAGGAGTTCGTACCTTGACATCCAATATCGTCCTTGAAATGGGATATGCGACAGACCTTCACAGAGAAGCACTGATCGCAACAGCAGTTGTATTATTTGTATTTATCTTAATGATCAACCTGTGCTTTGCAGTATTAAAGAGCAAGGAGGAGCGTTAAAGTGGAAGCGGTGAAAGAAATGGAATCAGTAGAAAAGATCCAGGCAATTAATAAAACGTCTTGGATACAAAGAATGAAATCATATAAAAGAACGCCGTTATCCTTTGTATTATGGCTTCTTGTAAATGTTGCGATGATCGCAACTGTCGCAGTACTGGCATATTTGATCGTTTATATTCTTGTAAATGGAGTACCATACTTAAATTCACAATTATTTGAATTAAAATATACAAGTGAGAATGCATCGGTATTCCCAGCGATCATTAATACCTTGATCATGACAGTATTATCTTTGGTATTAGCAGTACCACTTGGAATTTTTGCAGCAATTTATTTAGTAGAGTATGCAAAACGTGGAAATAAATTAGTTGAGGTTGTTCGTTTAACAGCAGAAACATTATCAGGAATTCCATCAATTGTGTACGGATTATTCGGTATGTTATTTTTCGTAAAAGCTTTGGGATGGGGATTATGTCTGTTATCTGGAGCAGCAACAATGGCGATCATGATCTTACCTTTGATCATGAGAACAACCGAAGAAGCATTAAAGTCTGTGCCAGATTCTTTTAGAGAAGGAAGCTTTGGACTTGGAGCAGGAAAACTAAGAACAGTATTTTGTATTATCCTGCCATCAGCAGTTCCAGGAATCTTATCTGGAGTTATTTTAGGAATCGGACGTATCGTCGGTGAGACAGCAGCATTAATGTATACAGCAGGTACGATCGCAGAAATCCCTACAAATGTTATGGGATCAGGACGTACACTGGCACTTCATATGTATGTATTATCATGCGAAGGATTACATATCAATCAGGCATATGCAACAGCAGTTGTGTTACTTCTGATCGTGCTTGTGATCAACGCCGTATCTTCATTTATCGCAAAACGAATTACGAAAGGGTAACCAATTATGGATAGTAAAATGAAAGTTGAAAACCTTGACCTGTATTATGGAAAATTCAAGGCTTTAAAAAATATTAATCTGGATCTTCCTAAAAATGAGATCACAGCATTTATCGGACCATCTGGATGTGGTAAATCTACACTTTTAAAATCATTAAACCGAATGAATGATCTTGTAGAAGGTTGTAAGATCACAGGTAAAGTAACATTAGACGGAGATGATATTTATGGTGACATGGATGTCAATTTATTAAGAAAACGAGTTGGAATGGTATTCCAGAAACCAAATCCATTTCCAATGAGTATTTATGACAATATTGCATATGGACCAAGAACTCATGGAATCCGAAGCAAAGCAAAATTAGATGATATCGTAGAAAAATCTTTAAGAAATGCAGCAATCTGGGATGAATTAAAAGATCGCTTAAAGAAAAGCGCTTTAGGGCTTTCTGGAGGTCAGCAGCAGAGACTTTGTATCGCGAGAGCGTTAGCTGTAGAACCTGAAGTTTTACTAATGGATGAACCAACTTCAGCGCTTGATCCAATTTCTACTTCCAAAATTGAAGATCTTGCGGTAGAATTAAAATCAAAGTATACGATCATCATGGTAACACATAATATGCAGCAGGCAGTCAGAATTTCTGATAATACAGCATTTTTCTTATTAGGAGAGATGGTAGAGTACGGAAAATCAGATCAGCTATTTTCTATGCCACAGGATAAGAGAACAGAAGATTATATTACAGGAAGGTTTGGGTGATTTAGATGAGAAATCGATTCGATAGACAGCTGCTTAGGTTAAATCAAGAGATGATCGACATGGGTTCTTTATGTGAAGAGATGATCACAGCTGCGGCCAAGATCGTTGCGACAAGAGATAAAGAACTGATGGATGATATTGTAACAATGGAAGAAGAAATCAATCAGAAGGAAAGGGATATCGAACGTATCTGTATGAAACTTCTGATGCAGCAACAGCCAGTGGCAAGCGATCTGCGTGTTATCTCAGCAGCTATGAAGATGGTATCTGATATGGAACGTATCGGAGATCAGGCATGTGATATTACTGGAATTGTAAAAAAAGATGCAGAAGTTCTTACGATCAGAGAGAACACACATCTTGATAAGATGGCAAAAGCTACGATCAGTATGGTAAGCAAGAGCATACAATCTTTTATTAAACAGAATCTGATAATCGCGCATGAAGTGATCGAACAGGATGACACTGTGGATGAATTATTTAACAGAGTTAAGAAAGAAACGATCTCACTGATTCATGAAGATCCTGGGAAAGGAGAAGAGTGTGTAGCCATCGTCATGATCGCCAAGTATTTTGAGCGAATCGGAGATCATGCAAGTAATATCGCAGAATGGGTCGAATTTGCGATCACTGGGGAATATAAAGGAGGAAGCTTGTGATTTTTGTTGTAGAAGACGATCCGAATATCAGAGAACTGGTGACATATACCTTACAAAGTACCGGATTTGATGCCTGTGGATTTGAAAATGGATCAGAGTTTTTAAAAGCTTTAAGTGATGGAGAGAAGCCAGAACTGGTATTATTAGATATTATGCTTCCAGGAGAAGACGGAATATCGATTTTAGGAAAACTTCGCAAAAAATCAGCGACCAGAGATCTGCCGATCATTATGATGACAGCAAAGGGAACAGAGTATGATAAAGTACTCGGACTTGATAGTGGGGCAGATGATTATATTACAAAACCATTCGGAATGATGGAACTTGTATCCAGAGTCAAAGCGGTATTGAGACGTTCCAGCAGAAATGAAAAAAAAGACGAGATCGTTGTTGGACAATTAAAGATTTATCCAAATAAACATAAAGTAAAATCCTGTGGGAATGAAGTGACATTAACCAATAAGGAATTTAAACTATTATGTTTATTGGTAGAGAGTAAAGGAAATGTATTAAACAGAGATCAGCTACTTACAAATATCTGGGGATATGATTTTGATGGTGAGACAAGAACTGTCGATGTTCATATTCGTTCATTAAGGCAGAAGCTTGGAGAATGTGGAAAGCTTATCGAGACGGTCAGAGGAATCGGTTACCGGATCGGAGGCAACGAATCATGAAAATGAAACAAAAGATATTAAACAACATGGTATACATCGCAGTTGTAGCTGTGCTGATCACGACAACGCTTATTGGAATGTTTACATATTATCGTTATATGGAACAGATAAAAACAGGAATGAAAGATGAGGCGGCCTATTTGGCGGCTTCACTTAATTTTGAGGATCAGCAAAATCTCGATAAATATAAAAATATTACAATCACAAGGATTACAAGGATCGCTAAGGATGGAACGGTTATTTATGACAGCAGCGGGAAAGAAAAATCCATGGGAAACCATAAGAATCGTACAGAAGTCAAAGAAGCATTTAGACATGGACATGGGGAAGATACTCGTATGTCAATGACATTACGAAAACAGACTTATTATTATGCGCTGAAGTTAAAAGATGGAACGATTCTTCGGATGAGCCGGGAGACCCAGACGATCGTAAGACAGATGGAAGATATCATTCCGATCATCGCCTTGATTCTTGCAGTTGTAACGATATTATCTGTGATATTATCAAGAATGTCGACAGATCGTATCGTAGAACCGATCAACCAGATAAATTTGATACATCCAAAACAGAACAAAACATATAGTGAGTTGACGCCATTGCTTGATAAGATTGAAAAACAGAATATGGATATAGAAAGACAGATCAAAGAGATCAAAGAAGCAGAAAATATGCGCAAAGAATTTTCAGCCAATGTATCCCATGAACTAAAAACTCCATTGACTACGATTTCAGGATACGCTGAATTAATGAAAGATGGGCTGGTGAAACCAGAAGACATGCCAAGATTCTCTGCAACGATCTATGATGAAGCAAGAAGATTGATCTCGATGATCGAAGGAATCATCAAACTCTCAAGACTTGATGAAAATAGAGTGGAATTAGACTGGAAAGATGTCGATCTCTATGAATTAGCATTCAGTATCAAGAATGATCTGAAGCGAAGAAGTGAAGAAGAAAATGTAGCTATTCATATCCGCGGAATTCATACGAAGATCCGAGGAGTTACACAGATCCTTTACGAAATGTTTTTTAATGTATGTGAGAATGCTATTAAATACAATCATCCTGGCGGAGAAGTCGTATTCACGATTTCAAAAATGGGCGATTACCCAACAGTTATTGTAGAAGATACCGGAATTGGTATTCCAAAAGAAGACATTGATCGTATATTTGAACGTTTTTATCGTGTAGATAAGAGCCATTCAAACCAAAAAGAAGGCTCAGGACTCGGATTATCCATTGTAAAACACGGAGCAAAATTCCATCATGCAGAGATGGAAGTAGAAAGTGAAGTTGGAAAAGGAACAAAGATCACGGTTGTATTTCCACGGCAAAATTCTGATTTGTAGTGTGAAGACGGAAATTATTGGTGGAATATTATAAAAAGAGATCATGTGTCTGCAACCCACTTGCGTTCGGACTCCCACGTAGCTGTACTAAGCTCCTGAATGGTCTAACGACCATCCACTCGCTAAGTGCAGACGTGTCCGTACGGTTACTGACACATGATTTCTTTTTATAATATTCAAATAATTTACGTGATTCAAACCACCACACAGTGTGTATGTTTTACTGTATTGGTATTTATTATAACTTTCTGCCTACCACTACAAAAATTAAAAAACAATAACATTTAACATTCATCCCTCAGCTTGGATTTTCTTAATTTTATGATTGAAAGTCTTCAGGTATTTAGAGAAAAATGAAAGATAGCATGTGAGCAACGATCGAATTCCATAGGAGTTTTGATGGAATCGCAGCTGGATCGGTCGATTGTTTGAGCGTCAAAGACTACTGGTTTTAGTAGCTTTCAACGCGAGTTATCGCAGGAGATCCAGCGGATAAGCGTTCCGTCAAAACTCCGTCAATGGAATTCGTGTTGCACACATGCTATCTTTCATTTTTTCTCTAAATACTCGATGACCTTCAACTCATACAATTAAAAATCTAATTGAAGTGTGGTTTATCATATGTAAATGACACATCTGATCTATAAACACTACGGAACTGACTATACATGATCGTAGCGATCTGTTTTGCATAGGATGGATCTGTTGCGTATTCGTGCCATAGATAATTGATATTTGGGTTGTAACGGAATTTATAAAGTGTATTTTGATGATAAGTCTGATTATGGATATAGTCTTGGCTTACATACTTAGCGGCACCATAAATTGCTGCATCGACACTTGTCCAGCCTTGATAATATGCATAGCTGAATCCGCAAAGCTGAGGATTACTATCATAGGCTTTGATTCCGTAGAGGTTGTACACCATCTTCTTAGAAATTGTGGATGTTATATATTTTCCATTGACAGTCTTAAATCCTGTGACATTTCCAGAACTATCTCTTACAACAGAACTTCCAGAAACAACGGTTGTGATCGCTTTTCCCTGAGATAAGGTGCTTGTACCATATCCAGTTTCAAGAATTGTCTGGCATAGTAAATATACAGGATCGATATTATACTGTTTTGCAGCAGCGATCAAGACATTTCCTTTATTTCTTAAGACACTGTTTGATTTTAATTTACTATTTAATAAGTTGTTATATGCAGTTGGATCAACTTCACGGTATGTATCCAGTGTTAAGAACTGAAAATTATTTGTTGTATCCTTTGATGGATCGATATAGCTTGTGTAAGTTGATGTACTGATGCTCTTGCCACCGTAAGTTGGATGTTGTTTTTTCTCTGCAGTTACATAAGCTGATAAACTCTTATTGTAATTTGTATACTGCACAGAACCACTTGGCTGTGTTGGGACCTGTGTTGTTGAATCTGAAGGAATGACAGGCTGTGTGATATAGATCCTTTTTGAAGAAGAACTATACTTATAATTTAATCCCAGTCCTTTGACGATCGCATTAGCAGGAATTAAGATGATAGTCTTCTTTGTCTTATAATATTTTACCTTTGTAGGGGCAACGCTGAAAGTTTTCTTTACCCCATTTAAATAGTATGTACGTTTTCCTACATAAGCTGTCAGTGTGTCATCGCCATTCTTAAGGATCAGTTTTCCACTACTCTTAGAGTAAGTACGTTTGACTTTCGGACCCTGCTTTACAAGATAGTCATAATAAGGGATCATATTGACTTTATTGATCTGAATGCCAACATATTTAGAAGACAGGTTCTTATTTGCATAGCTGACATGTAATTGTTTTCCTTTATAGTAACGTGTTTTGCCGCTGTAGCGGATCTTAAGACTTGCTGCCTGTACAGAGTTTGCAGGTACGATACCACCGATACATGAAACAGTTAATGCTGCAGCAAGTATTTTTTTATAATACATTGATACTCCTCCTTTTATACTCTTCTAGAATAGCACAAGATTCATGGAAACTCAATAAATATGTAATAGAAATGTAACAAAAAACAGAGGATAAGGTTTGACAAAGCAAGAGAACTTTGCTATTATAAAACAAACACTTTAGCATGGTAGTGTGCTGATTGAATAAAATATATAAAGGAGCGATAAAGTTATGAAAAAGTTTTTAGTCGGGTTATTAACAGTCGCACTTGCAGCATCTATGCTCGTAGGATGCGGTAAGAAAGAAGAAAAGAAGAAGGCAGATAACTCATTGAAAGATGTACAGTCTAAGAAAGAATTAGTTCTTGGACTTGATTCATCCTTTCCACCAATGGGATTTACAGATAAGAAAGATAATATTGTAGGATTTGATATCGATCTTGCAAAAGAAGTAACAAAGAGAATGGGAATCAAATTAAAATTACAGCCAATCAACTGGAATTCCAAAGAACAGGAACTTAATACAGAGAAAGTTGACTGTTTATGGAATGGTGTTACATACAGCAAAGCCAGAGCAAAAGAAATGTTATGTTCAGAATCTTACATGGATAACCATCAGGTACTGATTGTACCAGCAAACAGTAAGATCAAATCTTTAAAAGACATTACAAAAGATACAGAAGTTGGAATTCAGTCAGGATCTACAGCAGCTGATGCAGCAGATAGTGTAAAAGAATTAAAGAATTCAAAGATCAAACTGTTAGCAGACAATGTTCAGATTCTAAATGATTTAGGACACGGATTAGATGCGGCTGTTATGGATGAAGTTGTTGCAAAATACTACACAAAGAAAGATGCTGGTAAATATAAAGTATTAGAAGACAGTGTAGCAAAAGAAAAATATGTCATTGGATTCAGAAAAGATGACAAAGCACTTTGCAACGAAGTTGTAAAACAGTTAAAAGCAATGGCAAAAGATGGTACATTAAAGAAGATAAGCGAAAAATGGTTTGATGAAGACATCACAACAATCAAATAATTAAAGAAATAAATTTTAAGGAAGAAAGGGCTTACGTGCTAAAGCCCTTTTCCGTTTATAAAGATATTATAAAGGAATAACCCGTCCCTTATAAATATAGATAAAAATAAGTAATATAGGAGTAGAAAATTATGGATGGAACACAAAGTTTTCCAGAAATCGTAAAGTTATTAATTGAAAATGGTCTGCAATCTACATTGATCTTATTCTTTCTGACTTTGATTTTTGGACTGATTCTTGGTATGATAATTGCTAAAGGAAGAATGTCAAAGCTTCTGATCATTCAGATGCCAATTCGATTTTTCCTATTGATCATGAGAGGAACACCACTGATCCTGCAGTTATATGGATTCTATTTTGGATTATATTATATCGCAGGATTAAGCCTTGATCGTATGACAGCGGCGGTTATCGGTTTTTCTTTAAATTACGCAGCATATTTTGCTGAGATTTATCGAAGTGGTATTCAGGCAATTCCAAAAGGTCAGTATGAAGCAGCGAAAGTATTAGGATTTAACAGATCACAGACATTCTTTAAGATCATTTTACCTCAGGTTGTAAAGATCATCACACCATCCCTTGGAAGTGAGTGTATGACATTGGTTAAGGATACATCCTTAGCTCATGTTATTGGTGTTATGGAGATTTACGTTGTGGCAACAAACCAGATGGCACGAAGCCGTGGAATGATTTACCTTGTTGTAGCAGGTATTTTCTACTTGATCATGAATGCCATTGTATCAAAAGTATTCTCAGTCATTGAGAAAAGAATGAACTATTATCGTTAGGGAGGAAAGAAGATGAGTATTTTATCCGTTAAAAACTTAGAGAAGAAATTCGGAGATCTTACCGTATTGAAAAACATTTCCTTCAACATCAATGACGGCGAGATCATTTCGATCATTGGATCATCAGGATCAGGAAAATCAACATTACTGCGTTGTATGAATCAGTTAGAGACGATCACATCCGGAACGATCACGATCGATGGAAAGACACTGGTTGAGACAAAGAATGGAGCACCAGTCTACGCAGGCAAAGATATTTTGAAAGAAATTTTAATGGAAACAGGATTTGTATTTCAGAACTTTAACCTGTTTCCACACTATAGTGTTCTAAGAAATGTAATGGAAGCCCCTGTATGTGTTGCAGGAGTACCTAAGAAACAGGCAGAAGAGAAGGCAAGGGAGCTGTTAAAGAAATTAGGTCTTGAGACAAAGGCGGATGCTTATCCATGTGAATTATCTGGTGGACAGTCACAGCGAGTATCGATCGCAAGAGCATTAGCCTTGGAACCAAAGATCTTATTCTTTGATGAACCGACTTCTGCACTTGATCCAGAGCTTACTGGAGAAGTATTAAAAGTCATCAAATCACTGACAGATCTAAATATCACGATGGTGATCGTCACACACGAGATGGCTTTTGCAAAAGAAATTTCAGACAGGATCATTTTTATGGATAAAGGAGTCATCATTGAAGATGCATCTCCAGATGAGGTATTCAGTTCTGATAATGAAAGAACAAGAGAATTCCTTGGAAAATACCATGATGTAAACTAGAAATGATAGCAATTGTTAGAAGGGAGAAAAACGATGGTTAAAGATATGCCGAATAAGTTTTCAGAGGTAACCCCTGAGATCAAAGAACTGGCTAAGAAATGTAATAAGAAGATTGATGAAGAGTTGTTTGCAAAATATGATGTAAAAAGAGGTCTTCGTAAACGTAATGGTGAAGGTGTCCTTGCAGGATTAACTGACATTTCCATGATCAATGCTTATACAATGATCGACCGTGAAATCGTGCCATGTGAAGGTAAATTATATTACCGCGGAATTGATATCGAGGATATCGTAAAGGGATTTATCGAAGAAGATCGTTTTGGATTTGAAGAAACAGCATACTTACTGTTGTTTGGAGAACTCCCTAAAAAGGACCAGTTAAAACAGTTTGAAGGAATGCTTGGAGAATACAGACAGCTTCCTACAAACTTTGTAAGAGATATCATCATGAAAGCACCAAGCTGTGACATGATGAATACATTAGCACGAAGCGTCTTAACATTATTTTCATATGATGACAATGCAAGTGATATTTCACTGCCAAATGTACTGCGTCAGTGCATTCAGCTGATCGCATTATTCCCTGTACTTTCTGTATATGCATATCAGGCATACAATCATTATGAGAGAGGAGAAAGTTTATTCATTCATCTTCCAGATCCAGAACTTTCTACAGCAGAGAATATCCTTCATCTGTTAAGACCAGACAGCAAATATACAAAACTGGAAGCAAAATTACTAGATATGGCGTTAGTGCTTCATGCAGAGCATGGTGGAGGTAACAACTCTACGTTCACAACACACGTTGTATCATCTTCAGGAACAGATACATATTCAGCGATCGCAGCAGCCCTTTGCTCATTGAAAGGTCCAAAACATGGTGGAGCAAACATTAAAGTCGTACAGATGTTCGATGATCTAAAAGCCAATGTCAAAGACTGGTCCAATGAAGAAGAAATTCGTGAATATTTATTAAAACTGCTGAATAAAGAAGCATTCGACAAAGCAGGATTGATCTATGGTATGGGACATGCAGTATATTCATTATCAGATCCACGTTCCAAGATTCTTTCACGCTTCGTAAAACAGCTTTCTGAAGAAAAAGGAAAAGAAGAAGAATATCAATTGTATGCAACGGTAGAACGTCTTGCCAAACAGGTCATTGGTGAGAAGAGAAAGATCTACAAAGGAGTCAGCGCAAACATCGACTTCTACAGTGGATTTATCTACAGCATGTTAGGATTACCACATCAGTTATATACACCATTATTTGCGATCGCACGTATCGTAGGATGGTCAGCACATCGAATGGAAGAGTTGATGAACGGTAATCGTATTATTCGTCCGGCTTATAAAGCTGTGGCGCCACATAGAGAATATACACCAATTGATGAAAGATAAATTGTGATTGAATGACGGAAATTATTGGTGGAATATTATAAAAAGAGATCATGTGTCTGCAACCCACTCGCGTTCGGACTTCCACGTAACTGTACTAAGCTCCTGAATGGTCTAACGACCATCCACTCGCTAAGTGCAGACGTGTCCGTACGGTTGCAGACACATGATCTCTTTTTATAATATTCAAATAATTTACGTGATTCAAATCACTACATAGTGTGCATGTTAAATGATATTGGTTAATAATTTTGTATTCGTTAATAGACAGCCTTGGAACTTCTATCAGTTAAAATTATAATTCATAACCAACATTGTTCAATATACAGTTGCTTGAATTTTCTTGATTTTATGATTGAAAGTCTTCAGGTATTTAGAGAAAAAATGAAAGATAGCCTGTGAGCAACGATCGAATTCCATAGGAGTTTTGATAGAATCGCAGCTGGATCGGGCGATTGCTTGAGCGTCAAAGACTACTGGTTTCAGTAACTTTCAACGCGAGTTATCGCAGGAGATCCAGCGGATAAGCGTTCTGTCAAAACTCCGTCAATGGAATTCGTGTTGCTCACAGGCTATCTTTCATTTTTTCTCTAAATACGCGACGATCTTCAACTCATACAACTTAAAATTTCCCTATGAATTGCACAACGCGTATCTTATCCAATACAAATATCGCCACATCCATAAACAAATGCGCCAACAGTGTACTAACGATCACGCCATTTGACTTTAACAAGAAATCAGAAGAAAATCCATACCAACAGATAAATCCAGAATAAGCGCCCATTAAAACCAGCAAAGGCAGGTATTTCACGACACTTTTCAAAGATTGCTTGATGTAATCAAGTGTTGAATCGAAATAGACAAAACGACCGATCGCCAGCATTACAAAATAAAAGATCAAAGAATCATAATTTGAATCGTTATAAATAAATTTTATGTACAACAAGATCAGAATGATATAAAAGGCAGAGATCAGTCGTACGGAGGCTTTTTGTTCGGATGAGATCGTTTTCAGATGAACAAAGATCCGGTCGAACCAGAATGTTAAAAATACAGAACATACTAGAAATACCATCAACAAAATATCTTGATATTTATTCCAGAAATAAGCCGCCTGAGGGATCCTTTCGTCGAGAACATAATAAAGAGAAAGGAAGATCAGTACGGAGGTGCTTGAAAATACCATTTCATAAAAGCTTTCGATCCAGCTGATAACTTTTGTTTTATGTGTTTGTTCAATTTGTGCAAGTTCAGCTTCTGTTGGATTTTCAATATTGATCTTATAATGTTTTTGAAGCTTTGCGGTAAGTAAAACGATGGCAAGGACAACAATCAGGCCGATCAAAGAAACAGCCATGAAGCTGCCGGCATTTTGTGCATTAAAATAATGTGTAACGTAATATTGTGATTGTGACATATATAACCCCTTCTTTAAACTAAAATAATGACATGAAAATCAAATAATCTCACTAAACACATATTTTAACATCTTTTTATATAAATTCAATGGATACTATATTTCATCATAAAACTTAAGAAAGTTTTTGAACAACAGAAAGGCAGTGGATTTGTGTGAGAAATTTATCTATAGACTTGTGAGCAGAGACTGGACAATGTTATAATATAAATAGCACATTTTTGAAAGTGGTGAGAGAAGATTGAAGAAATCAGTAAGGATCGCAGCAATGATATTTGCCATTTTGCTATATTGATAGCGGTAGAAATTATCATATCTTATAAATGTCTGACTGTTACGGATTACAAGATTAAGTCTGATAAGATCAAGGAAACGACCAAGATCGTATTAATATCGGATCTTCATAATAGTCAGTTTGGAAGTAAGAATAAGCGCTTAGTGGATAAAATTCAAAAACAAGATCCAGATCTTATCTTGATGGATGGAGATATGTTGAATGAAGATGGGAAGAATGCACAGACAGCAGTAGAACTTATAAGTGCATTGAAAAACAGCACCTGTATATTACGCATTGGGGAATCATGAGATTGCGTATAGACAGCGCAGGGATAAGAATCTATATCAGAAGTTACAGAAAGCAGGTGCGAAGGTTGTAGAGAAAGAATATGAGGATATAAAGGTAAGAAGCAACAAGATTCGGATCGGAGGCCTTTATGAGTATGCATTTGCAGTAGATGGGGCTGGAAATATGGTTAAGAAAAATATTCCGTCCAAAGTAAGAGATTTTTGATGGATTATGAGAACACAGATGCATTTAAGATCATGTTGTCTCACAGACCAGATAGTTTTGTTTTGGGCAGGCAGCAGATACATGGAAGATCGATCTGGTAGTCAGTGGGCATGTACATGGTGGACAGGTAAGAATTCCAGGTAAAGGAGGTCTTTACGGAGGAGATCAGGGATGGTTTCCTGAATATACGGATGGAATCCATCATTTTAAGACAGTGAATCATATGATCATTACAAGAGGACTTGGAAGTGATAAGGAAAAACTACCAAGATTTCACAATATTCCAGAGATTGTAGTGATCCGACTTGAAAAACGTTAAAGCAAAGAGGTGAGAGGATGAAGAAATATCAGATTGCAGATTTTATTTTTGGAATTCATATGGAAGAATCGTTAGAAATTCCAGAGAATTTTAAAAAATTTGTGATTGATACCGATGAAGAAGTACAAGTGGAATATTTCCTTGAGGTTGTGGATAAATTACCAGAGTTGGATGGGGAATGTGTATCACAAAGAATTGATCTGAAAGTATATAAGAAAGACAATTTGGAATACCGCCGGATGAATTTTATGGGAATGGAAGAATCCTACGGACAATATGAAGAAATTTCACAAAATCAGGTAAAATTGTACTTAAAACGAGAATTTGTGCATATGATAAATGTTGATACAGTCTTTGTATCTCTTTTTGCGATGGAAAAAGAATGTTGGCAAAGGATGCGATGGTATTGCATTGTTCTGTACTCAAAGTGAAATCAGGAGTGATCTTATTTAGCGGACCAAGTGGAATTGGTAAGTCAACGCAGGCAGGATTGTGGACGAAGTATCGGAAGGCAAGAGTTATCAATGGTGATAGAACTTTATTAAAAAAAGAGAATGGCAGATGGATGTCTCTTGGATGGCCGATCTGTGGTTCTTCAGAGATTTGTTATAATGAAGCTTATCCTGTGAAAGCAGTCATTTTTCTTGGACAAGCAGAGGAGAATGATGGAAGGAGACTTCGTTATTTTGATGCGATCAAGGCAATGATCAGTCAGATCACAGTGAATGGATGGAATCCGCAGTTTGTGGAGAAAATATGGAATCTTACAGAAGATTTCGCGGCTCAGATCCCGGTGTTTGAGTATGGATGTAACATGGAAGAAGCGGCAGTAGATACTTTAGAGAATCTGCTTTTGGATATTTTAGAATAAAGGAGCATGTGAAGATGAACTTAACCAATGTATTTATAGATATATTAAGAAGTGCTATGACGCAGACTTCCTGTGATATGATAGAGGGACTTTCTACACAAGACTGGGAGAAAATCTATGATATTAGTCAGAAACAGCAACTGGCACCGATGATCTATCAGCAGATTTTTTCAAATGAATCATTTCAAAATAGTGATCCAGGTTTCAGCAGTTCTGGAAGGGAGATACGATCGATCAGGCAGGAAATCAGGCAAGAAAAAGTATTCTGTTTTTGATGTTGTTTGATAAAATGCGTCAGAATGGATTGACTCCATTGATCGTGAAAGGAATTGTTTGCAGAGATCTATATCCGAATCCAGATCTTCGAACATCCAATGATGAAGATCTTTATATCCCAAGAGATCAGTTTGGGAAGATGGATGAATTTTGCAGGCAGAGGGATTTATGAGAGAAGAACTGATCAAGGATAAAGTTTATCAGGAAGTTCCATATCAGAATCCAAGAAATGGATTATATTTTGAACTGCATATGGATCTGTTTCCTCAGGAATCCGGAGCGTATGGGCATTTTAATCAATTATTTGAAGATGCATTTGATACCTGTATGGAAACAGATATTCAAGGGAGTAAAGTATTGACGCTGAATCCAAAACAGCATTTTTATATCTTGTATGCCACAGTCTGAAACATTTTCTTCATAGTGGATTTGGAGTCAGACAGGCATGTGATCTATTATACTTTGCGAAGAAATACCACGATCAGTTAGACTTTCATGAGATCAGGAATATCATGAAAGAATATCATATGGATTCTTTGCTATGAATGTATTGGATATTGGAGTCTGCTATCTTGGATTTACTTGGGAGGAGCTAGGGCTTTCAAAACCATCTGATGTAGAAATTGACTGCACAGCATTATTGGATGATATGTTAGATGGTGGTATTTTTGGACAAAATGATATGAATCGTGTACATAGTGCAAATATTACGTTGAATGCAGCAGAGAATGAATCAGTCAATGCAGCTTCCGGGATCCTTCTTTATTTCCAGGGAAGGAATATATCAAGACGAACTATCCATATTCAAGGAACTATCCGTTTTACTGCCAGTGGCGTATTTACACAGGATATTTAAATACTTAACTCATCGTAACACAGATGTGATCAATACAGGAGAAAAAGCAGTGCACAGATTGGGATGGAACGTGTCAAATTATTAGAGAAATATAAGATTGTAGAGAAATAAATATAAAAGTGAAAAGAGGTGATTCCTCATGCTGGATCAGGAGAAATTTTTAACACATACAAAGTACAGGAAGCATTTGAGGATTCTGGACTTTCCTGGATACGCTTGAGAAGATTTATGAGGATTATACGAGACGTTTACCAGAGATGAAAAAGATTGCAGATCGTTTACAGGATGAGATATCAAAAGTAATAGATTTTCATGTACATTCAATTCATAACCGATGTAAGGATCCAGAGCATTTGATTGAGAAGATCATACGGAAAGTTGGAGTTGAAAAACGTCAGAAATATAAAAATATTAATGAACGGAATTATCTGAGGATCGTGCGTGATCTTATGGGTATCCGAATTTTGATCTTATCAAAAGAAGAATGGCGTACGGTACATGACTTTTGCTGAAAGTTGATGAAGATTCCAGATATGATATGCATATGGCGGAGATGCCAAGGGCTTATATCCGTTATGGGGATCGTGACATTTTTAATTATACGATTCATAAAGAATATACAGATAAGGGATATCGTTCACAGCATTATATTTTTAAATATGGGGATTATTATTTTGAAGTACAGGTACGAACGATCGCTGAAGAAGTATACGCAGAATTTGACCATTATGTAAAGTACCCATATCGTGAGAATAATCATTTTCTAAAGCGGTATACAAGTGTTGTGGCAGAATTGTTGAATTCTGTGGATGAGATCATTTCGACATGTTTTCAGTTTGGAGAAGCAGGCTGGCTTGACATTGAGAAATATTTTGCACAAGACAGCTACAGTGACTTGCAAAGAATGTCAAAAGAACCGCATAAGAGAGAACAAGAACAGATTCCAAGAGCCAATGACGGAGTGATCGATGCTCAAAGTTATATGAATCGGATGATCTTAAGAAAGGGATAAACCAGATGGAGAGATATGACGACGGATTCGCAGAAGAAAGACAACGGATCGAACGATTAGTAGAGGAGATCATTGCTGGAGAACATAAGATTGATAAACTGCCGAATTCTTCCGCAGGATTTAGTGGAGCTGCACAGGCAGAATATTTTTCGAAGGCAAGATATCATTTAGAATCGGATGTAAGTAATCTGATCGTGAATCATAAACAGCAACTGGATGAATTACAATTGTTAAAGATGATAAAGGGGCAAGAATGATAGAACACAATTTATTTGAGATGGAAAATTACAGAGAGCTGATCGATGAGGTCGGTGTCGATAAATTCCGTGAACGGTTTGAGGAACTGCAGAAGACAGCGATGGAATTTATTGAAATGGCAGGATTTTTTGAGACAGCTTACTGCAATGAAAGAATTTTAATGCAGGTGATCCTTGATTATTTTATGGATGTGATGCGGTTAAAGGAATTTCATAGTATTGAGAGGATCCGCACAGAGAAGCTGTTTGCATACACGATTTCCTGGATCGTTCGGAGAAAACCAATTCAGTTTCGGGATTATTCCGAAGAAGAGAGAGATATTTTTATCAATGAACGTTTTGCTGCATATCTGCTCATAAATGAATGTCTGATGTGTGGAACGAAACATTTTGTACAGGAAGCTTATGCGGAAAAATTAGTAGAATATACAGAAATGCTGCTATATTATTTCAAATACCGCCAGTGCGATCCAAAGACATTAGAACTTTTGATCGAATCATTTAAGATGGGTGGACTTGTGCATTAAAAAGAAAGGGGATCTAGGTATGGGAATCCTTGTTTTTGATGTAGGAACCTCGAGTATGAGAGGTGCATTGCTAAACGATAAGGCAGAGATTTTATGCCAGTTTCACAGAAAATATCATCCAACCTTTTATTCTTCAGTCAAGGTAACGCAGGATCCAGAAATATGGAGAAAAGCATTATATGATATAGCAAGAGATGTGGGTGACTGGTGTAAGGATCAGAACGAAGAAGTAGAGATGATTTCTTTGACGGCACAAAGAACATCGATCATACCAGTTGATCATAAAGGAGATCCATTATGTGATGCTGTGATGTGGCAGGATAAAAGGAATATTGAAGTTTGTACGAGGCTTTCTGCGATGAATGGACAGATCATCAGAAAAAGCGGTACAATGGTGAATCCTGTATTTTCAGGGAGTAAGATGGCATGGCTTAAAGAGACACAACCGGAGATTTATAAGAAAGCAGACAGGATTTTTGTTGTTGCAGATTATTTGTTATATCATATGACAGGGCAGAGAAAACTTGATCGTACTTATGCTAGCCGGTCTCATTTGATGAATTTAAGAACCGGGCGGTGGGACAGCGTGCTTCTTGATATCTTTGGAATCGAGAAGAATAAGCTTTGTGATCTGATCGATCCAGGAGAACTTCATGGATATACAAATGAGAAATTTGCGGCAAGTACAAGACTTAAGACGGGAATTCCAGTCTATTCGGCTGGTGGTGATCAGCAGTGCAGTGCGCTTGGGATGGGAATTTATGAAGAAGGTGACATGGAGGTTACAAGTGGAACGGGTGCATTTATCATAGGGATCACAGAGAAGGTACCAATTGTGCTTCTGGGTAATCCGATCATTAATTATTCCGCAGTAAAAAGAAAATATATTGTAGAAGCAAGTATCTTAACATGCAGTGCGGCATTTGACTGGTTTTGCAATAATTTTTATAAAGAAGTGAAGGGAGATGTCTATCAAAAGATCGATCAGGAAATCGCACAGTCTCCCCCAGGGGCTAATGGATGTATGCTTCTTCCATTTTTTCAGGGAAGGGCAACACCACAGTGGAATCCAAAAGCAACTGCATCATTTACAAATGTAACGCTGAGTACGACAAGAGGCGATATGGCGAGAGCTTTGTTGGAAGGAATCGCTTATGAGATCCGCAATAATTTAGATATTGTGGAAGGTCAGATTGGCAAGGTAGAGCAGATTCAGATTGGCGGTGGCTTGAGCAACAGCCATGAATTTAATCAGATTCAGGCAGATGTCTATGGAAGAAAATTGGTCCAGTATCAGCATAGGGAAGCAGGAATCATTGGAGCATGGACAAGCACAATGGTGGAAAGTGGGAAAGTATCAGATCATAAGGAAGCTCTAGAACGGGCAGGTAGGAATAATTCATTACAGATTTATGAACCTGTTGAAAAAAATATTGAGAAATATCAGGAACTTCGAGCAGATATGAACCATTTATACCAAAAAATATATTAGGAATAAACAAGAATATTTATAAAAAACTGAACCACTGTAAAAGGGGCAACTCATAGGAGTAATTTATGAGTTGTCTCTTTTTTTGTACATTTTAAACAAAATGTATGGGTTTGCACTTGTGTGCATATGGATTGTATTTATGGAAGAACAATATATTTGTAAATGTCAATCTAAAATATTTATTTTGCACATATGTGCAAAGATTGAGAATTTGTTGCGCGTATGTGCAGCGAATGATAAGATGTAAACAACTTAAGGAGATGCACATAAAAGCAACATAGAAAATATGGAGAATGAATTAGGAGGAACCAAATGAGTGAAGTAATCGAAGCAAGAAACATTAAGTTGAATGTAGACGCATCTGACTGGAGAGATTCCATGGTCAAATCAGGACAGCTCTTAGTAGATAGCGATTATATTACAAAAGATTACATTGATCTGACGATCAAATGTGTGGAAGAAAACGGACCATATATCGTTATCATTCCAGGACTTGCATTATCTCATTCAAGACCAGATGTGAGTGTAAATAAAACAGGATTAAGTTTGATTACATTAAGCAAGCCAGTCTGTTTTGACTGTGATAATGATCCAGTAGACATTGTTCTTACTCTGGCAGCAACTGACGACACATCTCATCTGCAGAAACTTCAGTCCATGGCTGAGTTTATTTCAGATGAAGAGAACATTGAATTCATTAAAAACGCAAAATCAGCTGAGGAAGTTGCCAAAGCGATCAATGAATTTGAACCAGAAGAGTAAGAAGGGAGAAAGAGGATGGAAATATTAAACACAGTATTTACATTTGTATCGAACAATATTTTGACGAAAGCGGAGTTCTTCGTAGGACTGATCGTCTTAGTTGGATACATCTTATTAGGAAGAAAATGGTATGAAACATTAGCAGGTTTCTTAAAAGCAGTTGTAGGTTATATGATCTTAAATGTAGGTTCAGCTGGATTGATCAACACATTCCGACCAATCCTTGCAGGATTAAACCAGAAGTTTCATTTAAATGCGGTAGTTATTGACCCGTATTTTGGATTGAATGCAGTAAATGCAGCACTTGAAAATATCGGATTATCCGCAGCATGGACTATGACATCATTGTTACTTGCATTTATCTGGAACATCATCTTATTGATCTTCCGTAAATTCACAAAACTTCGTACCTTATTGTTAACTGGACATATCATGGTACAGCAGGCAACAACCGTAACATGGATCGTATTCTTATTTATCCCAGGACTTCGTAATATTTGGGGAGCTGTAGCAGTCGGAATCTTAGTAGGTACATACCAGGCAGTATTTTCTAACTTAACAGTTGAACCAACAGATCGTTTAACAGACGGTGAAGGTGGATTTGCGATCGGACATCAGCAGATGTTTGCAATCTGGTTAGCAGACAAGATCGCACCAAAGATCGGTAAAAAAGAAGATTCTATTGAAAATATCAAACTTAGGATTCTTACAGATGTTTAGTGACAATGTAGTATCTACATCCGTATTAATGTTTATATTCTTTGGAATCATCATGTTAGTACTTGGGGAAGATTTCATGAGAAGTTTAGATGACACATTCTCACAGACAACAGCATTTGGATTCTATATTTTCTCTAAAGCATTAAGCTTTACTGTTTACTTAAACGTATTACAGGCAGGTGTTCGTATGTTCGTTGCAGAACTTACAGAATCATTCAAAGGTATTTCAGACAAACTGCTTAGGAGCAATCCCAGCAGTAGACTGTGCGGTAGCTTATGGATTTGCACCAGCAAACGCAGTAACAGTAGGTTTCTTCTGTGGAGCACTTGGACAGTTCTTAGCAATCGCAGGACTTTTGATCTTCCATTCACCAGTTATGATCATCGCAGGATTCGTACCATTATTCTTTGATAACGCAAGTATCGCAGTATATGCAAACCACAGAGGTGGAGTTAAAGCAGCAATGATCTTACCGTTTATCAGTGGAATCATTCAGGTATTAGGAGGAGCTGTTTGTGCTTATGTTTTACAGTTAGTAGCATTCGGTGGATGGCATGGAAACTTCGACTTCTCAACAATCTTCCTTGCAGTATCTTATATTGTTAAGTATTTAAAGGTACCTGGAGTTATCCTTTGTGTTATCGCAATGTTAGTTATTCCTCAGATTCAGTATGCGAAATCTGATAAAGAAAAGTATTTCACAGTAGGTCAGGAAGACGACGAGTACTAAAAGCAATATCAAATCAATTTTAATAAAACAATCAATCAGCCAAAATTCAGGAGGTATTTATTATGAAAATCAAAGCAATCGCAGCATGTGGAAATGGAATGGGATCAAGCCAGATGATCAAAATGAAGATCAACAAAGTATTCAAAAGATTAGGAATTGATGCAGAAATCGGACATATGAGTGTTGGAGAAGCAAAAGGTGTAGCAAACAATTACGATATGATCTTTGTATCTGAAACATTTACATCACAGTTTAGAACAGGAAAAGATACAAAAGTCATTGGACTTAAAAATTTATTATCAGAAAAGAAATCGAAGCAAAGATCAGAGAAGCATTAGATATGCCTGCAGAATAAATCGGGGTGAGATAGATGTACGATATCAAAAAGGCCATTAGGGATATATGAAAAGCTCTTCCAAATGATTTCACATGGCTTGAAAAAATGCAGGCAGCAAAGCAGGCAGGATTTGATTATATCGAGATTTCCGTTGACGAATCTGATGAGAGATTAGCAAGACTTGACTGGAGTGATGAACAGATCGAAGAAATCCGTTCCTATATGAAAGAGACAGGGATCATCATTCCAAGCATGTGTTTAAGTGGTCATAGAAGATTCCCATTTGGAAGTAAGAACAAAGAAATAAGAGATAAAGCATTTGAGATCATGGAAAAAGGAATCATCTTAGCACAGAAGTTAGGAGTCAGAGTAATCCAGCTTGCAACTTATGATGTATATTATGAAGAATCTGATGAAGAAACAAAAGCTTTATTCTTAGAGGGAATGAAAAAATCAGTCGAGATGGCAAGCCACGCAGGAGTGATCCTTGCAATGGAAATCATGGATACGCCATTTGTTGGAACGATTCTTCGTGCAATGCACTATATCAAAGAAATCCGTTCTCCATATTTTAAGATTTATCCAGATATGGGAAATCTGACGCAGTTTTCAGCGGACGTTGAGAGTGAATTTGAACTTGGAATCAGTGAAACGGTAGCGATCCATGTCAAAGAGACAAACCCTGGAGTATTTAAATGTGTTCCATTTGGAGAAGGAACCGTAAGATTTACAGACATTTTTAAAAAATTAAAAGATTTAAATTACACAGGAATGTTCTTGATCGAAATGTGGGCAGATAACACAAAGAAACAAACAATGGAAGAAGCAGTTGAAACAATCAGGCAGGCACGCTTATTTGTAGAAGATAAGATGGAACAGGCAGGGATCAAAGTACCTGCATAAGGAGGAAATCATGTATCGAATGGTAGTGACCGATCTTGATGGAACATTATTAAACAATAAAAAACAGGTTTCAGAGGCCAATGTAAAGGCAATTCAAAACCTAAAAGATCAAAATATAACCTTTGTTATGGCAACAGGACGATCAGATGTTATGACGAGAGCATACACAAAACAATTAAAAAATGTCGATATTGTCATTGGGTGTGATGGAGCTGTCATTCGAAACATTAGGACCGGAGAAATCTTATGTGAAAATCATTTAAGAAGTGAAACCTGTCATACGACATTTGAAATTTGTAAAAATATGGATTACAGTATTATGTCTTTGCAAAAGATGAACTGGTATCCGATGATCCTCAGAATGAAAGATTTCTGATCCATCAGAAATTCAATCAGACTGTAGAGGAAGATGAAGAGATACCAATGCAGATTGTAGATGATTTAAATGAATATGTAAATGATCATATCATTTACAAGATCGTTGTAAGTCATAATGACACAAGTTATTTAGACAAAGTAGCCGAAGTGATAAAAAGAAACGGATGCAGATGCCATTCGCTCTGGGAAAAAGTCCTTGCAGTTAAAGCAAGGGGAGTTTCCAAAGCAGAAGCGATCAAAAAGCTTGCACAAAAGTTAGGTATTTTGATCAAAGATATCATCGCATTTGGTGATGAAGTAAATGATATTGAGATGCTTACGTTGGTTGGACTTGGAATCGCAATGGAAAATGCAGATGATGTCGTGAAAGAGGCAGCAGACCAGATTGCAGGAAGCAATGATCAGGACGGCGTAGGAAAAGAATTAGAGAAAATATTTGGAAATGCAGGAAAGTAAGAAAGGAGTTAAGAAGATGCTTGATGAATTAAAACAGCAAGTATACGAAGCGAATATGGAATTACCGGCAAAAGGACTGGTAACTTATACATGGGGAAATGTCAGTGGGATTGACAGAGAACGTGGTTTGTTTGTCATTAAGCCAAGTGGTGTTGACTATGAAAAACTAACACCAGATATGTTAGTTGTCATGGATTTGAATGGGGAAAAAGTTGAGGGAGATTTAAATCCTTCCTCTGATACACCAACTCATATCGAACTTTACAAAGCATTTCCAGAAGTCGGTGGAATCGTTCATACACATTCTCCTTGGGCGACTTCATGGGCACAGGCAGGAAGAAGCATTCCATGTTATGGAACAACACATGCCGATTATTTCTTCGGAGATATTCCATGTGCACGATCTTTAACAGCCGATGAGATCAACGGAGAGTATGAAAAGAATACAGGGATTGTGATCGCAGAAACATTTGAAGGAAAAAATCCAATCTATGTACCAGGTGTTTTATGTACAAATCATGGTCCATTTTCATGGGGAGCAGACGCAGCAGAAGCAGTTCATAATGCAGTTGTTATGGAAGAAGTAGCAAAGATGGCATACCGCTGTGAACATCTGAAAAAAGATATTGAGGAAGCACCACAAGTATTACAGGACAAACATTTCTTCAGAAAGCATGGAGAAAATGCTTATTATGGAAATGACTTATAGGATATAGAGATAGAAGATTTCGGATAGAAAAGGAGATCAAGGTTATGAGTAAAATTAGTGAAATGACAAGAGAAAGCTGGATTGAAAGCACATTCCCAGAATGGGGAACATGGTTAGTAGAAGATATTGAAAATGAAGTAGTAGCACCAGGAAATGTGGCAATGTGGTGGCTTGGATGTACAGGTGTATGGTTTAAAACACCAGCTGACACAAACATTACGATCGACTTATGGTGTGGAAATGGTAAACGTACACATGGTGATGGAAAAATGAAAGTCGGACATCAGATGGCAAATATGTGTGGTGGACGTGCAATGCAGCCAAACCTTCGTAATGTACCATTTGTAATTGATCCATTTGCATTTAAGAAAGTTGATGCAGTGCTTGCAACACATTATCATCAAGATCATATGTCTGCAGAATGGGCAGCACACGTGATCAACAGTGGAATGACAACAACAGATGAAAACGGAAAAGAAATTCCAGTACCATTCATCGGACCTAAAAAATCCGTAGAATTATGGCAGAAATGGGGAGTTCCAGCAGATCGTTGTATCACAGTAAAACCAGGAGATTCCATTAAGATCAAAGATATCGAGATCATTGCTTTAGATTCTTTTGACAGAACATGTATCGTAACAACAGACTCTACAGGTCCAGACAGAGAAGAATTAACAGGTGTATGCCCAACAGATATGGATGACAAAGCAGTTAACTACTTAGTTAAGACACCAGGTGGAAATATCTATCATTCTGGAGATTCTCATTTCTCTATCTATTTTGCAAAACATGGAAAAGATTACGATGTAGACGTAGCATTCGGATCTTTCGGAGAAAACCCTATCGGTATGCAGGATAAGATGACATCCATCGATGTATTACGTATGGCTGAAAACTTACAGTGCAAAGTTGTTGTACCTATTCACTGGGATGTATGGACAAACTTCCAGGCTGACTGTGATGAGATCAAAGTATTATACGACTTCAAGAAAGATCGTAACGAATATAAATTCCATCCATTCTTCTGGCAGGTTGGAGGAAAATATACATATCCTGCAGATAAAGATAAAATCTACTATCATCACAGAAGAGGATTCGAAGACTGCTTTGAAGCACCACAGAACATCCCATTCCGTTCTTGCTTATAGGAAGAAGGTGGCATAATGAAAGTATCAAAGAAAGTTATTGGAAACTTAGAAAAATGTTATTCTGTAGCTCCTTTAACTTATAAAGGGAAAAAACATATGCTTGTTGCAGCAGAAAAAGTAAACCAGTGCCGTTTATATGATCTTGAAGGAAATCAGGAAGAAGTAATCTGGGAAGGACCGGGAGGAACCATGTCAATGGTTCAGGTCCCTGGTTCCGACGGACAGTTTTTAGCGACACATAAATTCTACTCTCCAAATGATTCCAAAGAAGCAAAGATCATCTTAGCTTACCCAGAAGACGGAGAATGGAAAGTAAGAACACTAGCAGAGCTTCCATTTGTGCATCGTTTTGATATTATTTCAAGAAATGGAGTAAACTATGTGATCGCATGTACTTTAAAATCAGGACATGAATACAAAGAAGACTGGAGAAGCCCAGGAAAGATTCAGGTATGCGTTCTTCCAGAAGATTTAAGTAGTGTTGATGAAGAACATCCATTACAGTTTGAAGTATTAAAAGAAGGTTTATTAAAGAACCATGGATACTGCAAAGCAGAAGTTGATGGAGTTTTAAAATCTTATGTTGCAGCAAATGAAGGTGTCTTTGAATGTATACCACCAGAATCAGAAGAAGGAACATGGGAGATCAAACAGATCTTAGATGAAGCAAGCAGTGATATGGCATTTGCAGACTTTGATAATGATGGTGAATTAGAAATGTTAACAATCTCACCATTCCATGGAGAGAAGATCAGCATTTTCAAGAAACAGGATGGAGAATTCAAGAAAGTCTATACTTATGAAAAAGATGCTGAATTCGCTCATGGAATCTGGGGTGGAGAGATCGCAGGAACTCAGGGTGTTTTAATTGGACACAGAAAAGGGGAGAGAAATCTGTTATTCTTCCGATGTACAGATCCTGAAAAATTAACATTTACAGCAGACCTTTTAGATAGTGATATCGGACCAGCAAATGTACTTCATTACACGAATGATGGTGAAGATTATATCTTATCTGCAAACAGAGAAATTGATGAAATCGCATTGTATAAAGTGGAAAAATAACTACAACTGTAGGAAATCTGAGAATGATAATTAACAGATTGTATACTGGACTGATATATAGCAATGCGGTATAATAAAAAGTGCTTTGGATAATGAATGGGAGGTGAAAAACAATGAAGGAATATGATTCACTTAGCGATAACGAAAAGCGCAACATGCTTGCCAGTGTTGCAAACCTCTATTATAATGCAGAAATGACTCAGAATCAGATTGCGGAACGTTTTTTTACCTCACGTTCTAAGATTTCAAGAATGCTAAAAGAGGCAAGACAGCTTGGAATCGTAGAGATCAAGATTTTAGAGCCATGGGACCGCAATGTAGAGCTGGAACAGGAATTTATGAGAAGATTTGCGTTGAAAGATGTGAGAGTGATTTCTGTCAAAGAAGCAAATAATACGATGGTTCTTCAGAAATTGGGTGAAGTTGCAGCATACTATCTAGATAATCTGTTAAATGATAATATGATTCTTGGAATTTCATGGGGGAATACAATGTATCATACTGTCAAAGCGGTCAAGACAAGTAAGAATATCCCAATCACAGTCGTACCGATCATGGGAGCAGCCAATGTAAGGACTCCAGAGAGAGATTCCTTGGATCTTTCGAAAGAACTTGCCTATGCATATGGTGGAACGTATCACTATATTTATGCTCCGCTTTTTGTGAATTCGGAAGAAGTCAGGGACAGTCTTGAACAAGAGCCGAATATTAAAGGATGTTTAGAGCTTGCAAGGAATGCAGATATCGTTCTAACCAGTGTTGGTTCTATCGTATATAAGAGTTGGAAATCTTATTTAAGTACCAGAGATTTATATAATCTTGAGAAGAAAGGTGCGATCGGACATATCGGAGGACATTTTTACGATATGGAAGGAAATGAAGTCATAACACCGTTTGTTAATAAGATGATCGGTCTTGGTATTGAGGATATCAAGAATACAGAAAATGTGATCTGCGTTGCAGGACTTGAGATGAAAGCAGAGGCGATTCTTGGAGCTGTGAGAGGCGGATATATTAATACACTGATCACAGATGAAGAGGCAGCGAAGGCAGTGCTTGCATTATGTAAATAATATTTATATTAAGATGAGAGTGTCAAAAGTATTAATAAAAAAAGACTGTAAAATAAGTTTTTAGTCAGACTGATATGCTCCCTTCTAGGTAGACAAGTGAAATAATAAAAACTTGTCACTTAGGAGGGAGCATATTTTATGTCTAAAAGAAAAGTATCTGTTGAGAATAAGATATATGCTGTAAATCTATATCTGGATGGAAAAGAAAGCCAACAACGAATTGCCCATATGTTTGATGTAAGTCTCGCATCTGTCCAACAATGGATTCGAAACTATGAATCTATGGGAGCAAATGCATTTACATTGAAAGGGAATAAAAAATATTCCAAAGAATTGAAACAGCAAGCAGTCTTAGATTATTTAGCAGGCTATGGTTCTCAAGATGATATCTGCAAAAAATATGGAATCCGTTCAAAAGGTAAGTTACAATCTTGGATAAAGAAGTATAATGGTCATGAAGAATTAAAATCTTCTGGAACAGGAGGAAGCATTATCATGACCAAAGGAAGAAAAACACTTTTGAAGAACGGGTTGAAATAGTACAGTTGTATCGCACATGATCGTAATTATGCCCAAACAGCAGAACAATATCAGGTATCCTATCAACAGGCTCGCAATTATATAGTCAAATATGAAGCTGGTGGAGTGGAAGCTTTAAGAGATAACCGTGGCAAACGAAAATGTCCCGATGAGATGAGTGAATTAGAAAAGCTGCGTGCTGAAGTTAAAATTTTAAAAGCAGAGAAAGAACGTGCTGAAATGGAGGCATCTTTTTTAAAAAAACTCGAAGAAATAGAGAGGAGGCGGGGTTAAGCCTGGTCCGTCATGAACATATATATCAGGCAATCAAAGAAGAACACAAAGAACATAATTATCCAATCGCTGCACTTTGTAAACTTGGTAATGTTTCTAGAGCAGCTTATTATAAATGGCTACACAGAGAAATTCCTAAAAGTGAACAAAAGAATAAGTTTATTGCCGACGAGATAGAAAAGATTCATACAGACTCACCGGATAAAGGCTATCGAAGGATCAGAGATGATCTGGAACGATATCATGGTATTGATGTAAACGATAAACGTGTGCTACGCATTTGCCGTAAACTTAATATAAAATCAACTATCAAGTATTCTAACAACGGATGCACAAGACAGGCTGCAAACCCTCAGTATATAGCTGAAAACATACTTAATCGGGAGTTCACTGCCAAAGCACCAAATGAAAAATGGCTCACTGATGTGACAGAATTCCATTATTATATTGGGATGGAAAAGCATAAAGTTTATCTAAGTGCAATACTGGATCTATATGATAGACGGATTGTTTCGTATGTTATTCGTGATAAGAACAACAATGCTTTGGTGTTTGATACGGTAGATAATGCTTTACTTAGAAATCCTGGTGCGCAGCCACTGTTTCACAGTGACAGGGGATTCCAATATACGAACAGGACATTTCATATAAAACTTGTAAATGCTGGAATAACGCAAAGCATGTCGCGAGTTGCTAAATGTATCGACAATGGACCAATGGAAGGCTTTTGGGGAATTCTGAAGAGAGAGCGATACTATGGAAAACGATTCACCGATAGAGATACTCTCGAAAAAATGATCGAAGATTATATAGATTACTACAACAATAAACGCTTGCAAAGGAATCTCGGAATTTTAACGCCAATGGAAAAACACGAAATTTACTTGCAAGCTGCATAAAAACTGCCAGCAGATAAATTTCTACTGGCAGGAAAAATTTATATTTTTTCAATTGTCTACTTGACGGGGAGCGGTTCAGACTTATTTTACAGTCTTTTTTATTACAATTATCCTTCACATAAAAATACCTTATTATCTCTGGTTTTATTTTATGAAAAAGACTATTTGAGAAATAGTAACCGATAGTCACATGTTAATTATGGAGTTTTGATGAAAAAACGTGACTCTAAGACACTATTTCATAAGAAAAAAACATTATAAAATAATGTAAATGTCAAAAGTATAAATTACGTTTGTATTTGCATAAATGCAATCTTATGGAAAAGGAGAGTGGTATTATGAAAAAGTTGAAAAAAGACAAGAAGATAACATATAAAATGATATCGGTATGTTTAAGTCTTGTTATGATGATCACAAGTTTTTTACCAATGACAGTGCAGGCAGCAGGCAAAAATGAGATCATAAACGCGTTAAGTGATATTCCAGCAATATTGGAAGATAAAGATACGCAGGCACTCGGCAGTGGCAAGATTTATTATCGAAAAGCTGATATTAATATTGCAGATGGAACGAACACAAGTAATTATCAGAAAGCATTGCAGACATCATTTCAAGATGAGCAATACAAGATGAACACATCGACAAGTTCGTTAGTCAATGACTGGGAGTATTTGGGAGCTTGCCTTTTTGAAAGCAGGGCGAATGATACACCAACGAAATATATAAAGAATCTAACAGTTTATGGAAAAAAGATCTTCCAGAAGGTAGGGTAGATAACTATCTTTTTTTAGTACCAAACATATTTGAAGGTACAGATAACAGTCTGAAAAATGCACAGAAAAAAGCAATAGATCAAATAAACAACTATGAAGTTATGAATGGGAAAAAGATGCAAGTGTTTGTAACAGCAAAAGAAGCATCCCAATTATCAAATAGTAACGAAGAAGGTCCTGTTTATTATAAAACGATACTTTTGCCTGTTTTTGATGCCTATTTAACAGTTCAATTTCGAGCAATGACGATGTACTTCCATAATTTCAAGGTTTCACCAATCTATCCAATGAATGAAGGAAGTTATCATCGTGAGATCAGTGATGAACAAGAAAAAAGTCCAATGTATACGGCAGGCTACAATAATGACAGTGGAACGACAGTTTCTGGAACGCAGTCATTAACAAATGCGGTAAACTATACAGTTACAAATGCAGTAAATGGATCTAAATCATATACGTATGAAGAATCAGTGTCCGTAGAATATAAGAAAGCATTAGGTGTATTTGGAGAAATTACAGGGACTATTGGGTTTAATACATCACAGGCAATTGAAAATGGATGGTCTAATGAGAAAAGTGAAAGTAAGACAACAGAAACATCGTCCGAAGCAACAATAACATTACCACCATATACGGCAGCCTATATCAGGCAACAACAGAAAAAACAGAAGGCAGTGACTTATTATAAATGTCCAGTACTGATCAATTATGATGTAACGATCGTAGGCTACAATGCTGCAGCAACATATGTGCTAGGAACATTCAGTGGAAGTAATGCAAGAGCTTCCTTAAAAAACAGAGCAGTTCTTCATCCTACAGATACAGATAAAGACGGAATCAGTTGGACAAATATTAAGAATGATCAAACAGCAGACAAAGCGATCAACCGCATTAGCCGGAATGTTTTAATGTGTACAGCAGGTGGTTCTTATACAGAAGATCTATTGACAACAGAGAGTAAAGTTGATGAACTGATTCCAACAAGACCACTTGCAAAAGTTGCGGCAGATCGAAATGAGCAGAAGATTAATGAAAGAGAGAGTTTTTCTCTAAAACAGATTAAATTAGAGGGATGGAATGCAAACGAAGCACCATATTACGGTTTCCAAAGTAAATATGGTACTTGGAAAATAACAGATGCCAGTGGAGATTCAATAGAAAATGGAGATATTACATTAAGTGGTGGAAAAGGTGCGCAGAAAGTCACAGCACAAAAAGAAGGAACTTACTATCTCACATATTTTATTGATGAAGACCAATATCATACAATAACCAACATGAACCATTATGCAACAAACCAGACCGTCACAAGACCAACGGTTAAATTTACCGTAGAAAAAGTGCCAGTAAATAATAACACGTCAGATACAAAAAAGATGATCAAACGAACAATACAGGCAGGAATGATCAGCAGATCAAAATATCACGATCAGTGCGATCTCTGACAAGATCGCTCCGGGCAAAAGATCAAATTGACAACTAATCTGCCAAAAGACAAAGTAAAATGGATGACAAACAATTCTAAACTTGCCACAGTAGATAAAAATGGAGTCATAAAGATCAACAAAAAGCAGCAGGCAAAAGGTTATCATCACAGCAATAGCAACAGATGGAAGCGGTAAAAGGAAAACATTTGTGATCCGGGTTATGAAAGGTGAAGTAAAGAAGATCACGATCAAAGGAAAGAAGAGTGTTAAGGCAGGAAAGACAGTAAAATTAAAAGCTGTAGTCAAAGCAAGCAAAGGAGCCAATAAAAACTTCGTTGGACATCAAACAACACAAGATATGCAACCGTTACATCAAGTGGTAAAGTAAAGACAAAGAAAGCGGGAAAGAAAAAGACTATAAAGATCACAGCGATGGCAATAGATGGAAGTAATAAAAAGCAACGATCAAGATCAAGTTAAAATAAGATCATAAAACAACGACGTAAGTATTATATTCAAAAGAATAAGATGCTTACGTCGTTTGCTTGAGGATTTTATTAGAATTTCCTATGCAATAAAATTTATTAATTTGAAATTTCCTGATAAGTATTCAGATCCTCAGGTAAGGTCACAGTCACAGATTTTCCAGGATCATGATAAGTCAGGTTCATTTTAAAGTGATCGAACCTGTCTCATTGTCACCGCTTTCCATAACCATCTGGATGGATTCTTTCACAGGAAGATCTTTGTCATTCAATGTTTTTGTACCGGTCAAAGAAGAAATCTTAATGGAATTACTTCCACCAGTTACAGTTGTCATCTGGGAGGTAACATCTTTGACGTATTGATTCAATCCATCATTATTGATACTGTATTTAAGAATGGTATTTCCATCCTTTTCACTAAGTTTCAGATCTTTGTAATATTTTGCAGGCAAAGAAGTCTGACCTGTGGTTGACTGAATCTGTTTTTGAAGACCTGCGATATCCATTTTTATTTTCTGCTTTGTTCCATTGGTGTTCATGTAATAATAACCATCAGAATAATACATATTCATATCCATAGTCTGCCCAAGCATGTTTAAGGTAGAAGTCATAGACATTTTTAACTGATCTTTATCAACAGTCTGTAGTTTTGTGTCAAAATTCATCTTGATCGTAACGTTTGAGGATGAAGAAGCCTCACTATTTGCAATCTTATAAGAAGCTTCTCCACTGAAATCAGCATCTTTTAATTTGGAACTTTGTTTAAGACTTGATTCCAAAACTTCTTTCGCAGTACGTTTCTTCTGACAGCCGCTGATCGAAAAAAGCAGCATACAGGAAAGAAGCAATGCAGTCACTTTTTTTATTCTAATTTTCATAATGAATCCCTCCATGAAAGAGTTAGTAGTTATTAAGTTTAGTTTACCATATAATCATAATTTTGTGTTAAACTAAAAATAAGAATAGGAACGGAGGTACTTGAAATGAAAAAAACAGTATACCTGACATCAAAACAAGATGGATTAAAACTACATGTACTGCTTATGGAACCAGAACAATCTCCAAAGGGAATCGTACAGATCTGCCACGGTATGGCAGAACATAAAGAACGCTATGAGCCTTTAATGCAAATGTTGTGTAACAATGGCTATATCAGTGTGATCCATGATCATAGAGGTCATGGTAAGAGTGTCAAAAATGCGTCAGACCTTGGATATTTTTATGATGACAGTGGAAAAGCGATCATAGAAGATGCTCATCAGGTAACAACATGGATGAAAGAACGATATGGGGGAGAACTTCCATATCATTTGTTCGGACATAGTATGGGATCCTTGGTGGTTCGTTGTTATCTGAAAAAATATGATGATGAGCTGGACTCTCTGATCGTATGTGGAAGTCCAAGTGAAAATAAAGCAGCAAAGGCAGCAGAATTTCTTGCAAAAACTGCTTGTAAAATGGGAGCACACAAAAAAGGAAAGTTCTTTCAGAAGATGGCATTTGGCTTATATGGAAAGGCATTAGGAGAAGATGAATCCGAAAATGGCTGGATTAGTTATAACAAAGAAAATGTAAAAGCTTATGATGAAAATCCATTGGATGGATTCGTATTTAGTAATAATGGATTTTTAAATCTGTTTTTACTAATGGATGAAACTTACAACAAAAAAGGATGGCAGGTAAAACATCCGTCACTTCCGATCTTGTTTATCGCAGGAGCAGATGATCCATGCATTGGTTCAAAGAAACAGTATGCACAGGCAATGACAACTTTAAAAAAGCGAGGGTATAATCAGGTACGTGGAATGTTATTTTTAAATCGGAGACATGAGATCTTAAATGAAGATGATGTAGAGAAAGTTTATGATGCGGTATTGCATTTCTTAGAACAGCATTCCAAAAAGAGATGACTGATAGTAACTAGGGAGATAAGAAAGAGCGTGATAAACTAGAAGCAAGATCATGAAAGGGGAGGAAAGTTCGTGGGAAAATGGTTTCGTCAGATATTGCAGGGAGAACATTCACTGTTTCGGTTATCCCTTCCATTTCGGGTAAGATTATTTAATGTGCTTGCATTAGTTGGTGGAATGATCAGTCTGATCAATGGGATTTCATCATATGCGAATAATCAGGATAGTGTGATTCTAGGATTGAATTTTGGGATTGCAGTGTTGTCTTTCGTGTTGTTGTTTTATGCATACAAAAGTGGCAGATATCAGTTTTGTTATGTTGTTACGATCATTACGATCTTTCTTGTGATGTTCCCATATTTATTTTTTAAATCCGGCGGTTACAAAGGAGGGATGGTCTCTTTTTATATTTTTGGAATCTTATTTACAGTCTTTATGTTGGAAGGAAAGGCAATGTTTTTTACAGCATTTACGGAAATGGTCGTATATATAGCAACGATCATGATCGCCTATCAAAATCCGCAGATGGTTGTATGGTTCTCCTCTGAAAAAGAAGTTGTGATGGATCTGTTGATAGGATTTTGTGCATCTAGTATTTCGGTGGCAGCAGTGATGTATCTGCATTTTCGGATGTACAACAAACAACAAGAGATCTTAGAAGAAGCAAGGATCGAAGCACAGTCAGCGAACAAGGCAAAGAGTGCATTTCTTGCTAATATGAGTCATGAGATCCGGACTCCGATCAATGTAATGCTTGGAATGAACGAGATGATTCTTAGAGAAAGTGAAAGCAAAGAAATCCGCCAATATGCAAAAAGCATTGAACGTTCTGGAGGTTATCTGATCTCATTGATCAATAATATTCTGGATATTTCAAGGATCGAATCCGGAAAAATGGAGATTGAAGAAGGAAAATATGAACTCAGGCAGCTACTTGATGAAGTGATGTTGATCGCAGAGAAACAGGCGGAACAAAAGTCGTTAAAAATGAATCTGATATTTGATAAGACCTTGCCAGCGTATCTGATCGGTGATGTGATACATATCAAACAGATTCTTTTGAACCTGATCAATAATGCAGTAAAATACACTAAAGAAGGTCAGATTGATATTAAAGTCAGTAAAAATGCAGAGGAAACGAAGCTTATTTTCGAGGTAAAAGACACAGGAATCGGAATCAAAGAAGAAAATTTACCCGTTTTGTTTGATGCATTTATGAGAGTAGACTCTAAGAAAAATAAGAAGATCAAAGGAACCGGATTAGGACTTGCGATCGCAAAACAGCTGGCAGAACAGATGGACGGTATGATCTGGGTAGAAAGTGTATACGGCAAAGGAAGCAGTTTTTTTGTGCAGCTTCCAATGAAGAAGGTATCTGATGGGAAGATTTCCAATGTTGAATGGAAGGAAACGGATGAACGAAAGAGAAGATCATTTGTTGCACCGCAGGCAAAGATTTTAATTGTAGATGATAATCCGGAAAATCTCATGGTGACAAGATCACTTCTGAAGCGTACAGCTGTGTTTGTGGATACAGCAGCCAGCGGAGAGGAATGTGTCCACAAAGTCAGGCAAAATATATATGATCTGATATTACTTGATTATATGATGCCGCAGATGGATGGGATCGATACGATCAGGGAATTAAAGAAAGATGTACAATTTCATATTCCAGTGATCGCTTTAACTGCTGATGTGACGAAAGGAATTGAACAGACATTTTAAGAGAAGGATTTTGTGCGTATCTTTCAAAGCCGGTGATGTGGAGCAAATTAGAAGACCTGCTGATGAAATATTTGAGAGATGATCTTGTATTTATTCGTGAGGATCTGAAAGAAGAACAAAAGATCAAAGATGAAGAATTTAAGCAGCTGAAGGGGCAGCTAAAAGAAAATGATATAAAGATTGAAGAGGGGCTTAGACTTCTGGATGGAGACTTTATGCAGTATCGTAAACTGATGGAATTCTTTATGGACAGGAAGAATATATGAGACAGATGCAGCAGTTGATGACACAAAAGGAAGTGAAAGTCGATGAGATCACAAGGATGATGCACACCTTAAAGAGCAATGCAAAAGCGATAGGTGCGATTCATTTGTATGAGATCGCAAAAGAAATGGAAGATAGAGGGAAACAAAAGGATATGGAATACATCATGTCTGCATATAATCTGCTTAAATTGGAGTGGGGACGAGTATTTAAGGCATCACGGGAATTTATTGAACAGACGAAAAATGTTCTGTTTGATCAGAAAAAAGAGGAAGAAAAAGACAAGCAAAGTAAAGAAGAAATCAAAGAAAAATTAAAAATATTTATCACCAGATATCAGGCGAAAGAAGCGAAAGAACAGATTCAGTATTATCGAAAAGGCAAGATATCCGAGGAAGAAAGAAATATCTTGAAAGAGATGGAAATACGGATCGATCAGCTTGATTTTGATGAAGCAGAAATCCTTATGAAACGATGGGAGGCAATGGAATGAGAGAGCATCATATTTTGATCATAGATGATGATCTTATGCTTCTAAAGACAGCAGAAGAGATTTTATCTGACCAATATAATGTCAGTGTCGCAAAGAGTGGAATACAGGCATTAAATCTGTTAAATAAAAATATCATTCCAGATTTGATCTTATTAGACATTAATATGCCACAGATGGATGGATACGAAACATTAGAAGAAATCAAAAAAATCTCAGGATGTGAACTGATCCCGATCATATTTTTGACTGGATTTTCAGAAATGGATTATGAAGTAAGGGGCTTGAAAGCAGGGGCAGTTGATTATATCGTAAAGCCATTTGCAAAAGAAATCTTACTTGCCAGGGTTGAACGGCATTTGGAACGATATCAGCAGAGACAGCACAAACAATCCATGGAATTATCAGATTATGCCAAGCAGATCAAAAGCCAGTTAACACCAACAGAATGGAAGATTGCAATAGCGATCGCAGAAGGAATGGAAAACAAGGAAATTGCAGAGTCTATGCATTATTCTTATGGGTACGTGAAAAATCTTGTGGCAAGGATCTTCTCAAAATTAGAGATTGAAAAACGACGGGAATTAAAAAAGCTAATGGTCAAGGAATAAAATTTGATTGTATGAGTTGAAGGTCATCGAGTATTTAGAGAAAAATAAAAAAATTCAAGCTGATGGATGCATGTTAAACGTTATTGACTTTCAATTTATGTAGTGGTAGACAGAATGTTTATTATAAATACCAATACAGTAAAACATACACACTCCATAGTGGTTTGAATAGACTTCAGCTGTATGTGACAGAAATAAAAGAAACACAAATATTTGAAAGCATCCGGTGGCAAACATGAGCACTTTTTGAGTGCGTTTTTTACAAATTCGCAGTGCCTGTGGTTGGATGTCTGACCGTGGCTGCGGGCATTTTGGCTCGCAGCGAGGGAGTTTCCAAAGGAACAGGCACGGATCAGCGATTTGTAAAAAACGCTCTTAAAAATGCGGAGTTGCCACCGGATGCTTTCAAATATTTGTGTTTCTTTTATTTCTGTCACATACATGATAGACTATGTCAAATCAGTGCATTAAAGTTGCATATCGTCAGAAATTTTGTTATAATTATTAATTATTACAAAAAGGAAAGGAAATTATTTACTATGAAGAAAGAGAATAACAAAAAAAGTGCAAGCGCTTTGATCGGTGCGGCATTTCTTATGGCAACTTCGGCAATTGGACCTGGATTTCTGACACAAACTGGTAAATTTACAGATAGTCTGCATGGAAGCTTTGGATTTGTAATTTTAATCTCCGTGATCTTAGCAGCGATCGTGCAGTTAAATGTATGGAGAGTTCTGTGCGTATCTGGAATGCGTGGACAGGATGTGGCGAATAAGGTACTTCCTGGACTTGGATATGTGATCGCATTTTTAGTTGTAGCAGGTGGTCTTGTATTTAATATCGGTAACGTTGGTGGAGGTGCTTTAGGTTTTAATACACTTCTTGGAATTCCTACTACTGTTGGATATTTTATTGCGGGAGCAATTGCGATCATCGTATTTTTATCAAAGAATGCATTAAATGCTATGGATAACCTTACAAAGATCCTTGGTGGGATCATGATCCTTGTCATCTTTATTGTGATCCTGATCGTACAGCCGCCAGTTGGTATGGCAGCAAAAGAAACAATCATGCCAACAGCATCTATGGGAGATATTTTTCCAGCGATTCTTACATTACTTGGAGGAACAGTCGGTGGATATATTACATTTGCAGGTGCACATCGTCTGATCGATTCAGGAATCACTGGAAAAGAGAACTTAAAAGAGATCAATAAGAGTTCTGTTATGGGAATGGGAATTGCAACGATCGTACGTATCTTCTTATTCCTTGCAGTTTTAGGAGTGGTTGTAGCAACAGCAACTTCACCAGCTCATACATTAGATGCAGCGAACCCAACAGCGGATGCATTTTTACAGGGAGCAGGACAGATCGGTTATAGATTCTTTGGACTTGTGATCTTATGCGCAGCGGTCACATCCATCGTTGGATGTGCTTATACATCTGTGTCTTTCCTTAAGACATTCAGCAAAACGATTGAGAAGAATGAGAAATGGTTTATTGTAGGATTTATCGCGATTAGTACTGTATGTATGGCACTTGCTGGACAGCCAGCGGTATTATTAGTACTTGCAGGAGCATTAAATGGATTGATCTTACCGATCACATTAGGAGTTTGCCTGATCGCATCTCAGAAGAAATCTGTTATGGGAGAAGATTATCATCATCCAGTATTATTACTGGTTCTTGGAATCGTGGTAGTTGTTGTTTCAGGATATCTTGGAATTACATCATTAAGCAGCTTAAGTGCATTATTTGCATAAGCAAAATTGTCTGGATAAACAGATAAGTTTAAAACATAGAAGCACAGACTGACCGAAAGGAGTTATGTGAAAAAACATGGAAGAAGTAAAGATTAGTACTGCGGGAGATTCTGCCTTACTCATTGAATTTGGACAGGAAATTTCCACAGAGATCAATGCAAGGATCACAGCCTTTGTACATCTTTTAAAAGCGCAGCGTATCGAAGGTGTGCAGGATATGATCCCGGCATTTACCAGTCTCTTGATCAATTATGACCCGAGGGTGGTAAATTACAAAACATTAACAAAACGTCTACAGAAGTTACTAAAACTGGATGTCAATGAAGAGACATCGACATCCAGAGTTTTTGAAATCCCAGTATGTTATGGAGGAGAATACGGACCAGATATTGAAAATATCGCAAAAAATGCTGGTTTAACGGAAGAAGAGGTTATAAAGATTCATTCTTCCAAAGACTACTTGATCTACATGCTTGGATTTTTGCCAGGATTTTCATATCTTGGAGGACTTGATGAAAGAATTCATACACCAAGACTGGCGAACCCAAGAATCAGAATTCCGGCAGGAAGTGTTGGGATCGGTGGCTCTCAGACAGGAATTTATCCGCTTGATTCACAGGAGGATGGCAGTTACTTGGTCTGACACCAGTAAAACCTATGATCCAGAACGAGAGAATCCAATTCTTTTGAAGCTGGAGATTATATCCGTTTTGTACCTGTTTCAGAAGAAGAGTATTTAAAGATCAAAGAACAGGTTGAAAATGGAACATATGAATGTATCATTCATACAAAGGAGGTGTAGATTATGGGAATTCGTGTATTAAAAGGCGGAATGATGACAACGGTGCAGGATCTTGGAAGAACAGGATACCAGAGTCAGGGATTTAGTGTATCCGGAGTTATGGATGTTCGTTCTTTTAAGATTGCAAATCTCCTGCTGGATAACCCGGAAAATGAAGCAGTTCTTGAATTTACCTTAATAGGACCAACACTTGAATTTACATCCGAGACGATCATTTCAATCACAGGTGGAGATTTCCGCCCGCAGATCAATGGAAAACCTGCCAAGATGTATACAGCAATTTATATGCATCGTGGAGATATTTTGACATTTGGCGGAGCAAGAACTGGAACAAGAGGATATATTGCATTTTCAAGTTATCTTGATGTGCCAGTAGTCATGGGAAGCCGTTCTACGAATATCAAATGTCAGATTGGTGGATATAAAGGCCGGAAACTAGAAGATGAAGATTATATTGCGTTCAGGGCAAAGCGAAGATATCTGCCATATTATTTATCAAGAAGTCTGGATCTTGATGAATTTGATCAGGAAAAGATAACATTAAGAGTTGTCATGGGACCTCAGGAAAAGATGTTTACGAAAGAGGGCCGAGAAACATTTTAAATTCAGAATATACAGTAACAAGTGAATTTGACCGCATGGGATGTCGATTAGAAGGACCATTTATCGCATATAAGACAACTTCAGATATCATTTCTGACGGAATCGCCTTTGGATCTGTTCAGGTACCAAGTCATGGAAAACCGATCATCTTATTAGCAGACCGCCAGACAACGGGTGGATATGCGAAGATCGCGACAGTTGTTTCTGTAGATATTCCGAAACTTGTTCAAAGAAAAACAGAACAAAAAGTAAGATTTCAGGCAGTATCCGTAGAAGAAGCCCAGAAGCTGTTAGCAGATGAGATGAAAGAGCTGAATGACTTCAGAAGCCAGATTTATACACCTTGTAAAGAAGTATTAGATTGCAGACTCGTTGCAAAACGAATCAGCACACTATTTAAATAGAAAAGGAGAATGAAACGGTGAATTTAGATAAAATTGAGAAATTAGTAAAGATCATCGAGAATTCCTCTATGCTTGATTTCAGCATTCAGGAAGGCGATGTAAAGATCAAAATGAGCAGAAGAGGAAGTGTTGGAGCGCCTGCTGCACCGATGTCAGTTTCCACACAGGGTGTTGATACAGTAGAAAGTATTGATTCCGAAGATGAATCATACATCACATCTCCGATCGTAGGTACCTTTTATGCGGCTCCATCCCCAGATGCCAAGGCATTTGTGAAGGTTGGAGACAGAGTCAAGGCAGGACAGACTGTATGTATCCTTGAGGCGATGAAATTAATGAATGAGATCGAAAGTGATTATGACTGTGAGATTGAAGCTGTCTTAGCAAGCAACGAACAGAAAGTTGAATATGGACAGCCATTATTTAAAGTAAAAAAACTTGAAGACTAAAGGAGGCATTGTATGTTTCGAAGTATATTGATCGCGAACCGTGGTGAGATCGCAGTGCGCATTATTCGTGCTTGTCGTAATATGGGGATCAAGAGTATCGCGGTTTATTCAAAAGAAGATAAAGACAGTCTTCATGTACAATTAGCAGATCGAAGAGTATGTATCGGAGAAGGACCTGCAAAAAACAGCTACTTAAACATGGAACGTATCATTTCTGCAGCAAAGAATACGGACGCAGATGCGATCCATCCAGGTTTGGTTTCTTATCTGAGAATGCTGATTTCGTTCGCTTATGTAAAGAAAATGGTATTGCATTTATCGGACCGAGTGCAGAAGTCATTGACAGCATGGGAAATAAATCAAACGCAAGAAAACAATGATGGAAGCAGGAGTTCCAGTTGTTCCAGAACCAAAGAACCTGTCTATGATGCAGCTACAGGGAGAAATTAGCAGATGAGATCGGTTATCCAGTTATGATAAAAGCATCTTCAGGTGGTGGTGGAAAAGGAATGCGAGTTTCCAGATCCAAAGAAGATTTTGAATTCAATTTCAATACTGCTCAGAGAGAATCTGCCAATGCATTTGGTGATGATACGATGTACATTGAGAAATTCATCGAGAATCCAAGACATGTGGAGATTCAGATCATGGCAGATGGACATGGGAATGTCGTAGCCTTGGGAGAACGTGATTGTTCTGTTCAGAGAAACCACCAGAAACTGATCGAAGAATCACCATCCCCAGCGATCACGGAAAAGATCAGAAAATCTATGAATCACGATGCGATCCTTGCAGCGAAAGCAGTAGGGTATACCAATGCTGGAACCATAGAATTTATCCTTGATCCAAAAGGAACCTATTATTTCATGGAAATGAACACACGTATTCAGGTAGAACATGGGGTCACAGAGATGGTTACGGGAACAGATCTGATCATTGAACAGATCCGAGTGGCTATGGGAATGGAATTAAGTTTTACACAGGAAGATGTGGAGATCAATGGACATGCGATCGAATGTCGTATCAATGCAGAGATTCCAGAGAAAAACTTTATGCCAAGTCCAGGTGTGATCAAACATTTGCATTTGCCAGCTGGAAATGGAGTTCGTGTAGATACCGCAATTTATACAGGGTACTGTATTCCATCCGAATACGATTCTATGATCGCGAAAGTTATCGTGCACGCACCAGACCGTGATGCGGCATTACAGAAAATGAGATCAGCTCTTGATGAGATGGTGATATTAGGAATCAATACAAACCTTGATTTCCAGTATCAGCTGATGAATAACCGTGAATTCTGTGAAGGAAAAGCGGATACAGGATTTATCGAGAGACTCTTGAAATTAGATTAAATTCGATAAAACGGAAGAAATGGAGGTATAAATTAAATGTACCAGATAGATTTAAATAGTGACCTTGGAGAAAGTTTTGGACATTACACGATCGGGAATGATGATAAGATCATTCCATTGATCACATCAGCGAATGTTGCATGTGGTTATCATGCATCCGATCCAGTGGTTATGATGGAGACGATCCAGAGAGTAAAAGAAGCTGGGATTGCAGTTGGGGCCCATCCGGGACTTCCAGATCTGATGGGATTTGGACGAAGAAGCATGGCGATTTCCAATGAAGAAGCGAAAGCATATACACTATACCAGATCAGTGCGATAGGTGGAATGTGTAAAGCGGCCGGAGTGAAATTACAGCATGTAAAACCACATGGAGCATTATATAATATGGCGGCTAAGGATTATGATCTGTCTAAAGCAATCTGTGAAGCAATTTATGAATATGATAAAGACCTGATCGTTATGGGATTATCTGGAAGCGAGATGATCAAAGCAGCAAAAGACTGTGGATTAAAGTCAGCCAGTGAAGTATTTGCAGACAGAGCTTATGAAGAAGATGGAACACTGGTGAATCGAAGAAAACAGGAGCTATGATCGAAGATGAAGATGAAGCGATCAACCGAGTTATTCGTATGATAAAAGAAGGAAAAGTGACTTCGATCACTGGAAAAGATATTGATATTAAGGCAGACTCAGTATGCGTTCACGGAGATGGAGAGAAAGCATTATTATTTGTGGAGAAGATCCGTAAGACATTCGTTGAGAATGAGATAGAAATCTGTCATTTATAATGGAGATATTTTTAAGATAATGAAGAAATGGTAGATGGATCTAGAGAAGAATTCATCTGCCATTTTTTCATTTCATAGCAATTTGTGACTCTATTGATGCCATGTCATTGAACTGTTGTTATCGAAAAGCAGTACTTGAACATTGGGATTATGTTGTTGGAAATGAGAAAGAGAAGTATAAGAAAGAAGGAGACAAATGCAAGATAAAGTAAAAGATTTAAGAAGTGCATTAAAACGCTTGAAACAAATGGAAGGGCAGTACATAGAAACTGATGTAGAAGTTGATCCAATGGCAGAACTTGCGGGAGTTTACCGCTATGTAGGTGCAGGTGGAACTGTAAAGCGCCCGACAAAAGAAGGTCCAGCGATGGTATTTAATAATGTCAAAGGACATAAAGATGCCAGAGTAGCCATCGGTGTATTAGCAAGCAGAAAGCGTGTGGCAGCGCTCTTGGACTGTAAACCAGAAGAATTAGGAAAGAAACTTTATCATAGCGTAGATAATCCGATAGCACCAGTGGAATATCAGGGAGATGCACCATGTCAGCAGGTTGTTCATAAAGTGGAAGATCCAGACTTTAATTTGTATGATCTGGTACCAGCACCAACCAACACACCAGATGATGCAGGCCCATATATTACATTGGGTATGTGCTATGCAACGCACCCAGACACAGGAGTTCATGATGTAACCATCCACAGATTATGCATTCAGGGAAAAGATGAACTTTCTATTTTCTTCACTCCTGGAGCAAGACACATCGGAGCAATGGCAGAACGTGCAGAAGAATTAGGACAGAAACTTCCAATTTCAATCAGTATCGGAGTGGATCCGGCGATCGAGATCGGTTCTTGTTTCGAGGCACCAACAACACCTCTGGGATACGATGAATTATCTGTAGCAGGTGCATTGAGAAATGAACCAGTAGAGCTTTGTAAATGCTTAACAGTTAACGAAATGGCAATTGCAAATGCCGAATATGTCATCGAAGGGGAAGTGATTCCAAATGTCCGAGTACAGGAAGACCAGAACAGCCACACAGGCTATGCAATGCCAGAATTTAGGATACACAGGACCTGCAAGTTCACAGTGCTGGCTGATCAAAGTCAAAGCGGTAACACACAGAGAAAATCCGATCATGCAGACATGCATCGGGCCAAGTGAAGAACATGTATCTATGGCTGGAATTCCAACAGAAGCAAGTATTTATGGAATGGTAGAAAAAGCGATGCCGGGACGTCTTCAGAATGTATACTGCGGCTCCGCAGGCGGTGGAAAATACATGGCAGTCTTACAGTTTAAGAAAAGAGAAGCCAGCGATGAAGGAAGACAAAGACAGGCAGCACTTCTTGCATTTTCAGCATTCAGTGAACTGAAGCATGTATTTTGGTAGACGAAGACGTCGACTGTTTCGATATGAATGATGTATTATGGGCAATGAATACAAGATTCCAGGGAGATGCAGATATCATCACGATTCCAGGGGTAAGATGTCATCCACTGGATCCATCCAACGATCCAACATGTTCTTCAAGTATCAGAGATCATGGGATTGCATGCAAGACAATCTTTGACTGTACTGTTCCATATGATCAGAAAGAGCGATTCAAGAGAGCAAGATTTATGGAAGTTGATCCGGAACACTGGTTATCATAAAATACAGAATATAAATAGGAAAAGGAAATTTATTTGAATGAAGAAACGACTGATCATAGGAGCAACAGGGGCAAGTGGAATTCCAATCTTGATCCAGTGTCTAAAATTGGTGCAAGAGCAGAAGGATTTTGAATCTTATTTGGTTATGACAGATAGTGCCAAACTGACCTTGGAACATGAAACAAAAATGAAGGTGGAAGAGGTTGAAAAACTTGCTGATCATGTTCTGGATTCAAGAGAGATCGGTGCAGGACCAGCCAGTGGATCATTTCAGACGGAAGGGATGCTCATTGTCCCATGTAGTATGAAAACAATTGCAGGAATTCACAGTGGATATGCAGACAATCTGATACTTCGTGCAGCGGATGTAACGATCAAAGAGCAACGGCCATTGGTGCTTGCAGCAAGAGAAACACCACTGAGTGCGATTCATCTTAGAAATCTTCAAGAATTGGCAATGATCCCGAATGTGCGGATCATTCCACCAATGATGACTTTTTATCATATGCCAGAGAGCATAGAAGAAATGATGTATCATATTGCAGCAAAACTATTAGAACCATTTGGGATAGAAGCAAAAGAATATCGAAGATGGAGCGGATTGTAGAAAGAGAGGTTTCTATGAAAATATTATCATTTGGATCATTAAATATTGACTATGTATATAAAGTTTCTCATTTTGTGAAAAAAGGAGAAACATTGTCTGCAGAAGAGTTGAACGTATATACAGGCGGAAAAGGATTAAACCAGTCCATTGCACTTTCACGTGCAGGAATGGAAACATATCATGCAGGAGCGATTGGCATGGATGGACTATTTTTGTTAGATCAATTAAAAGAAGCAGGAGTAAATACAGATCTTGTTAAGATCCTTGAAGACGTAAGAACAGGAAATGCAATCATACAAAATGATGAAGAGGGCGATAACTGTATTATTCTATTTGGAGGAGCTAATCAGGCAATCAGTAAGGAACAAGTAGATGAAGTCTTTGAAAATTTTAAAACGAAGATTATTTATTGATCCAAAATGAGATCAATGAACTTCCATATATTGTAAAGAAAGCAAAAGAAATTGGAATGAAGATCATTTTAAATCCATCTCCAATGAATGAGAAGATAAAAGAACTTCCACTAGATCAGATCAACTATTTTCTTTTAAATGAAATAGAAGCAATGCAGATTCTTGATATGGAAGAACCAAAAGAAATTGATGGGAAATATATTAGTGGTCTGTTACATCAGAAATTCCCAGAAGCAACCATCGTATTAACTTTAGGAAGTGAAGGATCTGTATGTATATCTGGTGATGAATATGTGGAACAGTCAATTTATAAGGTAAAGACAGTCGATACAACGGCAGCAGGAGATACCTATACCGGATATTTTATTGCAGGTATCTTAAATGGAAAAACGATTAAAGAAGCAATGAATACCGCATCCAAAGCATCAGCAATTGCAGTAAGCAGACAAGGGCAGCACCATCCATTCCTTGTCTGGAAGAAGTAGAAGAATATAAAATTAGAAGAAATGAAGGCAGATTTTCTAAGGTATCATATAGAAGATCTGCTTTCATTTTGTTTGAAAATAAAATAAACGAAAAAATTAAAAATATTAGCACTCACCACTTGACAGTGCTAATAATGAGTGTTATATTACGAATAGAACAAAAGATAAATGGATATCTTAATATAGATAAATACCCATTCGTAAAGGAGGAAAGAGTATGAACATCAACAAATTTACACAGAAGTCCATTGAGGCAGTCAATCAGTGTGAGAAGATCGCCTACGATCATGGACATCAAGAGATAGATCAGGAACACTTCTTATATAGCTTGCTTACGATCGATGACAGTCTGATCGCAAGCCTGCTTGAAAGATGGGAATTAACAAAGAAACATTTTTAACAGGTACAGGAGTTATTGAATAAGAAACCGAAAGTATCCGGTGGTCAGGTATATATGAGTAATGACTTGAATCAGGTACTTCTTCATGGAGAAGACGAGATGAAAGCCATGAAAGATGAATATGTATCTGTAGAACACCTATTCCTTGCAATGATCAAGCATCCAAATAAAGCAGTCAAAGAATTATTCCGTGCCTACGGAATTACAAGAGATCGTTTCTTACAGGTGTTATCACAGATCCGTGGTGGACAGAAAGTCACAAGTGACAATCCAGAAGAGACATACGACAGTCTTGAAAAATACGGATATGACCTTGTAAAGAGAGCCAGAGAACAGAAACTAGATCCAGTCATCGGACGTGACAGTGAGATCCGTAACGTTGTTCGTATCTTATCAAGAAAGACAAAGAATAACCCAGTATTGATCGGTGAACCGGGTGTAGGTAAGACAGCCGTTGTTGAAGGATTAGCACAGCGAATCGTTCGTGGTGATGTGCCAGACCAGTTAAAAGATAAGACAATTTTTTCACTGGATATGGGATCACTGGTAGCAGGTGCCAAATACCGTGGTGAATTTGAAGAGCGTTTAAAAGCGGTTCTGGAAGAAGTTAAGAAAAGTGATGGACAGATTATCTTATTTATCGACGAACTTCATACGATCGTCGGTGCAGGTAAGACAGACGGAGCCATGGATGCGGGAAATATGTTAAAACCAATGCTTGCCAGAGGTGAATTACACTGCATCGGTGCAACAACCTTAGATGAATATCGCCAGTATATCGAGAAAGACAGGCATTGGAACGTCGTTTCCAGCCAGTTATGGTCGATCAGCCAACCGTAGAAGATACAATTTCTATCTTAAGAGGTATCAAAGATAGATATGAAGTATATCACGGTGTTAAGATCACAGATAGTTCCCTGGTAGCTGCAGCAACTTTATCAAACCGTTATATCACAGATCGTTTCTTGCCAGATAAAGCCATCGACTTAGTTGATGAAGCATGTGCTATGATCAAGACAGAGATGAATTCCCTGCCAGCAGAACTGGATGAAGTTCAGAGAAAGATCATGCAGATGGAGATTGAGGAAGCCGCACTTAAGAAGGAAGATGACAGATTAAGCAAAGAACGTCTGGAAGAATTACAGAAAGAACTTGCCGAGATGCGAGAAGACTTCAAAGCAAGAAAAGCAAGATGGGAGAATGAGAAAGCTTCCGTTGAGAAAGTCTCCAAATTAAGAGAAGAGATCGAATCTGTAAACAGTGAGATCCAGATTGCCCAGAGAAATTATGATTTAAATAAAGCAGCCGAATTACAGTATGGTCGCCTGCCAGAATTGAAGAAACAGTTAGAAGAGGAAGAAGAACGCGTAGCGAAAGAAGATCGTTCTATGGTCAGAGAATCCGTCACAGAAGATGAGATCGCCAAGATCATTTCCCGTTGGACAGGAATTCCAGTAGCGAAACTTACTGAAAGTGAGAGAAATAAGACTTTACATCTTGATAAGATCCTTCATGAAAGAGTTGTTGGACAGGATGAAGCAGTGGAACTTGTTACAGAATCCATCATCCGTTCCAAAGCCGGAATCAAGGACCCAAGCAAACCAATCGGTTCTTTCTTATTCCTTGGACCAACAGGTGTAGGTAAGACAGAACTTGCTAAAGCACTGGCAGAAAGCTTATTTGATAATGAGCAGAATATCGTGCGAATCGATATGAGTGAATATATGGAGAAACACTCCGTGGCAAGACTGATCGGAGCGCCTCCGGGATATGTTGGATATGAAGAAGGCGGACAGTTGACTGAAGCAGTCAGAAGAAAACCTTACTCCGTAGTCTTATTTGATGAGATCGAGAAAGCCCATCCAGATGTATTTAATATCTTATTACAGGTATTAGACGATGGACGAATCACAGATTCCAAAGGTAAGACGGTAGACTTTAAGAACACGATTCTGATCATGACATCCAATATCGGATCTTCCTACCTGTTAGAAGGAATCGATGAAGATGGCAATATCAAACCAGAAGCACAGGATATGGTTATGAATGACCTTAAGAATCATTTCAGACCAGAATTCTTAAACCGTCTGGATGAAACGATCATGTTCAAGCCATTAACAAAAGCAAATATCACAAATATCATTGACTTACTTGTGAAAGATCTGAACCGCAGATTAGCAGACAAAGAATTAAGCGTTGAATTAACATCAGCAGCCAAGAATTATGTTGCCGACCATGGTTATGAACCAATGTATGGAGCAAGACCATTGAAGAGATATCTGCAGAAGAGTGTTGAGACACTGGCTGCAAGATTGATCTTGAGCGATGGGGTTGATGCAGAAGATACGATTTTGATCGATGTAGAGAATGATCAGTTGATTGCGAAAGTGAAATTTTAATTTGTAGTTGGTCAACTGTAGTCTTTCAGTATATGATAAAAAATAAATAAGCAACCGCAGCGGTGGAATTTTATTCAAAATATGGTAAAATTCCACCGCTGCGTTTTCGGTTGCTTATTTATTTTTATCATATACCTGAAGTCTATAGAGTGGACAATTACAAGATTGAAAAATTCAAGTGGTGTGTATGGAAGACAGCATTTATCCCACCGATCAAAGCTTTCTTTTATTCTCTACAGCCGTTCCACAACCACTTTACATTTTTCTTGCAAAAAGCAATTCCGTATGCAAGAATATCATTTCGTCCTTCATTTCTTAACCGTTCATCATACCTGCGTTCCCTAATCTGCCGCATTGCATTTTCGCAAGCTTTAGAAAGTCCCTGAAATGTTTGGGCATATTTTAGTTCTATTATGATTCCTGCATCTGGATCCTCTGTCTCGATCAGAATGTCTACCAGTCCATCTCCAGATTCTATGTTTGATTGAATCAGCCATTCAGATTCACACCGTAATAATCCTAAAACAATTCCATGATAAAAAATTTCTTTTCTTCTTTTCTGGATTTCGTATCAAAGATGCTGATCGTATTTACAAGAATCTTCGTTAAGTCTTTTTCAACTGTATCGGCATCACCTTCTTTGATTGCTTTTAAAAGCTGGTTTATTGGTTCTCTGTTATGCAAAACGCTGTCCTTAAACCATTCTTGAATCTGTAAAATATAAACTTCTCGGATTTCTTTATTCGGAATCACCAGACGATATACTCCTCGTTCTGATTTTCCTTGCTGTGTTAAATATCCTGTTGTAAATAAAATACTCCAAAGATTATCAATACTGTTATCAATTTCATCATAAGTCAATTCCATTCGAATTGATTTTTCTATCATATCACCCGCAATCAATCGTTCAATTTCATTTCTGGTTGTCTTATCAGCTTTATCAATAAATCTTTTACAAGATCATTTCCACTTGTGTTGATCCAGTAGGATTGAGGCTCTGCATTCGGATCTTCCAGAAGGCAGTCTACATGATTGACAACATCCCATGGACAGTATACATCGGTATCTCCAAAATGATAACCATCATACCATTCTTTCGTTTCTTCTATATGATCTTTCAAATGATAATCAGCTAATAGCCTTTGAACTTCTTCATCAGTAAATCCAAATTGCTCATCAAAGCGTGAATCTGTAATAGATACGACTTTAAAATTATTAAGTCCTGTAAAAATACTTTCTTTTGAAACACGAAGACAGCCTGTTAATACTGCAAATTGCAAAGAATCATTTGTCTTAAGTGCCTCTCCAAACATTCCTCGGATCAATGTTGTCATTTCTTTGTAATATCCGTTCTGAAATGCCTTATCTAAAGGTACATCATACTCATCAATTAAAAGGATGGTTTTCTTCCCATAATGCTTATATAGCAATTCTGATAATATCTTTAGGGATGAGATCAATACTTCTTCATTCATCGAATACATTCCATCACTCAAAGAAATCATTGCATGATATATTTTTTTATCATCTTCTGTCAGTCGATCACTATCTGATAAAAAATGAAAACGATTAGCTTCCCTTCCAACTAGCTGCATCAATCGATATTTTGCATTTTCGAACGTAAGGCCTTCGACTCCTTTTAAAGAAAGAAATATGACTGGAAATTTTCCCATGTATTCTTCTTTTAGCTGCTGATTATCTGAAATATAAAGTCCATCAAATAATGTTTGATCGGTCCCAATCTCAAAGAAATACTTCAGCATACTCATATTCAATGTTTTTCCGAAACGGCGTGGTCTTGTAAATAGATTCACTTCTCCCCATCGTTCAAGAAGTTGTTCGATCAGCTTTGTTTTATCTACATAATAGAAATTTTCTTTTCGAATTTTTTCAAAATTATCAATTCCTATGGGCAGTTTCAGCTTCCTATCCATTTCTGTACACGCTCCTTTCCATTGCCTGTTATGTTGATTTTATCATTTGCATTTATAAATAGCAAGAAATCGATTATAATAGGAACTATCAAGGGACGATGGTTCCAGTTGTAGTATAAAGACAAAGATAACAGATACAAGGAGGAAGACATGAATGTAAGTTCAACGTTTAAATTAAACAATGGAAATGAAATACCAGTGATGGCACTCGGAAGTTGGGACAGCCGCGGGGACGAAGCATATCAGGCATGTCTTGATGCATTATCATCAGGCTATCGTCATATAGACACAGCAGCCTATTACGAGAATGAAGCGCTGGTTGGAGCAGCTGTCAGAGATTGCGAGATCCCAAGAGAGGAAATCTTTGTGACAAGTAAAATGTGGTACGAAGATATGGTAGAAGGAAAACAAGAAGCTGCATTTGAAAAGACATTAAAAGAGCTTGGACTTGAATATGTGGATATGTATTTATTACACTGGCCGATCAATGATGTCAAAGGTTCCTAAAGTTCTTGAGAAATATTATGAACAAGGACTGATCAAGAATATAGGAGTCAGCAATTTTCGTCCAAAACATTTAAAACAATTAGAAGTAACAGCTAACATTGCACCAGCGGTTGATCAGATTGAAATCTGCCCATTCCTTGTGCAGGAAGAGACCGTAAATTATTGCCAAACATGATATTGTTGTAGAAGCATGGGGACCTCTAGGCAAAGGAAAACAGCTTTCAGAACCAGAAATCGTAGCTATTGCTAAAAAATACAATAAAACACCTGCACAGATCATCTTACGCTGGCATTTGCAGAGAGGGATCGTAAGCCTTCCAAAATCTGTTCACAAAGAACGGATCATACAGAATGCGGATATCTTTGATTTTGAATTATCAAAGGAAGACATGCAGATCATGATGTCGATGGACTTGAGAGAATCAACAGGCAGGGGATATCCTGAACAATACGAGTATTGATTTATGATGCAAATATAAACAAAATAAGAACGAGAAAATCAAGTTATATGGAGATTTTCTCGTTCTTATTTATTTTTATAATTATCTAAACCTGAATTCTTCCAGCAATTTCATTCCCAACAGCATACCGTTTTGATCCAACGCCGATGATCATATAATCGCTGCTTTTACAAACAACTTGCAGTTTACTTCCCTGTTCAATCTTCAGTTCGCGGAGCTTTTCAACAGTTTCAGGTAAGCCTAATGCCCACTTGACAGTGCAAGTCGCTCCCTGCATGACTTTTGTTAATGGTTGCATGATAATCCCTCCTTCGAACTTATATGATGTATTTCTTTCTTATATTTTATTAGTCAAAAGTAAGGTTAGTCAATCGCAACATATAAAAACTGAAAACTTTCTCAATAAAAGTAAATTGAATATAAAATTATTCAGGAATGATCTCACCGCAGATTAGCTGAATGCTTTCCGTGACCATTCCAAGATAATTATCGTCGATCAAGGCAATGATCGTATCGCCAACATGAATTTCAGTGCTTCCTCGAGCAATGATCTCTTCATCGCCACGATTTAAAGTAACGATCAAGCAATGTTCTGGCCATGGAATATCTTTTACAAGCTGTTTGGCTGCAATGGAACCAGTGCCAACGGCAAAACCACGAAGAACCTTATGATCAGCATCTTCGCTTTCTTTAAAGCCATTTTTAGCAAGAATTCGTCCTAGCAGACTTTCGTAAATTGGTTCACTCTTTAACAGATGTGCAACAAGATAGCTGATGATACAAACAACTGCCAGTGAAAGGAAGTGTTCAAATGTACCAGTCATCTCAGCAATCAGCAGGATACCTGTGATCGGTGCACGTACGATCGCTGTAAAGAATCCAGCCATGGAGATCGTAATAAAGTTCACTAAGTAATAAGAAGGAATTCCACTTGCCTGAATCACCAGTGTTCCATAGATCGCCCCAAGGTATGCACCGAGAATCAACAGTGGAAAGAAGATTCCACCAGGAGCCCCGGAACCAAAACAGAAGGCGGAGAAGAAAAACTTAGCAACTAATAATAATAACATCGTAGAGACAAGTAAAGTATGTCCTGTGATCAGAGAGATCATAGCATGTCCACCTGCTAAGATAGAAGGCAGCGTGTAACAAACGATCCCAGATACTACAAAAGGAAATACGATACGGTATTTTGCTGGGATTTTTTTCATTGCTCCAAATAAATCCTGTCCTTTCAACATGATAAAGTTATAAAAGCACCACAAAGTCCAAGCAGGATTCCAAGAAGTATTAACATCCAATAATGTACAAGAGGAAGAGCAGCCTTTAAATGAAAATCAAAACTGGAGATAATCCAAAGACATTTTTTGAAATAAAATCGGAAGTTACACATCCAGAGATGATGCAGACTAACATAGAGCTGTTAAAGTTCTTCTGTAATTCTTCCAGTGAAAACATCACACCTGCAAGCGGTGCATTAAAGGCAGCGGCAAGACCGGCACCTGCACCACAAGTCATCATATAGCGTTCTTTGGTTTGAGATTTTTTTGTAATCTTAGCAATACCCTTTGCAACCATGGCACCAAGCTGTACGGAAGGGCCTTCGCGTCCCAGAGATAAACCTCCAAGAATACATAAAGTTCCACCAATGATCTTAGAACAAAGAACACGGTGCCAGTTCTGATTTAAATAACCTTTCAGCTCTCCTTGAACCTGTGGGATACCACTTCCAGAAGCCATGCCTTCCCAAGACATGAGCCATCCAACGATCAGTCCCATAACGATCAAAACGATAAACCAGACAGCTATCCAGAAAGGCCTTGTTTTAGTAAATGCAATGATCGTAAATAATAGTTTTTCAGCGTTATTTAAAAGCAGGCGGTAAATGACAGAAATGCATCCGGCAAAGATTCCGACAAGCAGTCCGTCAAATACAAGTGAGACAGAAAATCCGTGGGGATTTTCCAGTAAGCTTTCATTTGCTTCAAAATAATACCCTCCTTTTTTTCATATTCATATCGAATTTTATTTTACTACAAATTATGATATAATGGGAAAAGATTTTAAAAGGAGGTCGAAAAATGCCGCCAATTACGAATGACTGGGCAGATTATTTAAAAGAAGAATACAAAAAGCCATATTATAGGAAATTATACCAAAAGTTATGGATGAATATCACACTAAGCTGATCTTTCCACCAGCTGACGATATCTTTAATGCATTTCATTTTACTCCAGTAAAGGATGTAAAAGTTGTGATCTTAGGGCAGGATCCATATCATGGAGATGGACAGGCACATGGATTGTCATTTTCTGTAAAACCTGGTAGAAGCGCCCCCATCATTGGTTAATATTTATAAAGAATTGAACGAAGATCTTGGATGCTATATTCCGAATAATGGATATCTAAAGAAATGGGCAGACCAGGGTGTTATGATGTTAAACACAGTATTGACTGTACAGGCACATCGTGCGAATTCTCACAGAGGTATTGGATGGGAGGAGTTTACTGATGCGGCGATCAGAGTGTTGAATCAACAGGACCGTCCGATCATATTTATGCTTTGGGGACGTCCAGCACAGAGTAAGAAAGCATTACTTGATAATCCGAATCATTTGATATTAGAAGCACCGCACCCAAGCCCGTTATCAGCATATAGAGGATTTTTCGGATGCCATCATTTTAGTCAGGCAAATGAATTTTTGAAAGAACATGGACTAGCGCCAATTGATTGGCAGATAGAGAATATTTAATGGAGAACAAGGGAAACAATGAGTAAGATAATATTTTTGACATCGATGGAACATTATATGATTCTAGAATCGGAATTCCAGAATCAACAGTTAATGCATTGAATCGGTTGATCACAAATGAGCACAAGATCGTTATGTGCACGGAAGAAGCAAGGGAATGATTCCAGAAGAATATTTCCATATGGGATTTGATGGAGTGATCTTAGGGGCAGGAACTTATGTAGAGTATGAAGGCAAGATCCTGCATCAGGAACTGATGACACCAGAAGAAGTACAGACAGTGATCGACTGGGGAAAGAAACAGAAGATCGGAATCATCTTAGAAGGAGAAAAATATGGATATTATGATCCGGAGAACACAGATGATTATTATATTGCGATGAAGAATAAAACAGAAGCAGACTGTAAAACAACATTATATCCATTAAATGAAGCAGTGGATGTTCCAAAATGGACATACCATCATATGGAGCTTTCAAAGAAACCAGAGATCGAAGAGATCCTTGGACACAAATACAAAGGAACATATCATGAGCCTGTAAATTCAGTAGAATTTGTACCATTAGGTGTTAATAAGGCGAAGGGAATAGAAGTGATCCTTGATCATACAGGAATTTCAAGAGAAGATTCTTATGCATTTGGTGACAGTGCCAATGATATCGATATGATCAAATATGTAAAATATGGTGTTGCAATGGGTAATTCTGTACCAGAATTATTAGAAATCGCACCATATCAGACAGCAAGAGTTGATGAAGATGGAATTGAAAAAGGCTTGAAGAAATTTGGTCTGATCTAACATACAAAGGAGAGAAAATCATGAAAAAGATCATCAAGAAAATTACTGCAATGGCGGTCATGTCATTGTTTGCAGCGACACAACTTCAGACACCACAGGTGAATGTTCAGGCAGCAGATGGTGTTGCAACAGCAGAAAAAACAACGGCAAAACAGCCAAAGATCTATGGAAGATCAGGAATTGTTATTGATGCGAAATCAGGAAAGATTTTGTATGCAAAGAAGGTAGATGACCGTCATTATCCAGCAAGTATCACAAAGATCCTAACAACATTGGTTGCGATTGAGAATAACAAAGATTTATATGATGAAGTTACATTTTCAAGTTATGCAGTTAACAGCATTGAGCCAGGAAGTACACATATCGGAATTAAGGCAGGAGAGAAGATTCCATTGATCGATGTACTGAATGCGATCATGTTAGAATCTGCGAATGAGGCATGTAACGGAGCAGCAGAACATACAGCAGGAACTACAAAGAAATTCGTAGAACTGATGAATAAAAAAGTAAAAGAACTTGGATGTACAGGTTCTCATTTTGTAACAACCAACGGATTGCATGATGATGATCATTATGTAACAGCAAGAGATATGGCAAAGATTTCAAAAGCAGCACTTGAAAATGAAACATTCCGTTATGTTGCATGCAAACCTAATTATTATATTGCACCAACGAACAAAGATAAACATGGAAAAGAGCTTTGGAATCATCATAAGATGGTGAAACGAACAATGTTTAACTATGATGGTGTTGAAGGTGGTAAAACAGGATATACAACAAAAGCAGGAGGGACTCTTGTAACATTTGCCAAGAGAGGAGATCAAGAACTGATCGTAGTAGATCTTTGTGCACATGGATATGAGTTATATGAAGATACGATCAAGATGTTAAATTATGGATTTAACAATTATAAGACAATCGCACCATTTAAGACAATGAATACAGTACTGAAAGATGATACATATGGTTTCTTAAAAACAGGAAATGAATTATCTCCATATAAGATTCCATTAAAACATTTAAATGACGTGACAGTGATGTTAGAAAAAAACCAATCTGCTTCCAAACTTACATATAAATGTAAAGATAATAAATATATCATAAGTTATGATGGAAAACAGATTGGTTCTGTGAAACTTCATTAATTATTAGTACAGATTAATTAGTTGTACGTAAAATGATCAGATTAAGGGCTTCTGGTACGATAGAGATATCGACTGGGAGTCCTTCTTCTAATATTTCACCATCATAATCGATGGCGATCCCGGCAGTTTGTTCTGTTGGAAGAACAGATAATTCCTTCGTCTGGAAATATTCGATAGAAGGATGCTTTGGATGTTCTCCTTGGAATAATTTAAAGATTAGATCTGGTGCTTCTGTAAGAAGTGCCATTTTCTTGATGATCATAACATCTAAATATCCGTCAGAAACAGATGCAAGAGGGGCCGCGTCTGCAAAACCTCCGACACTCTTTGAGTTTGCGACCAAGAACAACATGATATCTTCAGTTCCAGAATACTCCTTACTGTTAAATGTTAAAGTCATATTTTGTGAAAGCTGTTTTGGAAATTCTTTTACACCTTCCAGATAATAGGCCATCTTACCAAGAACGGCTTTCTTATCTTTTGGAACTTTGTAAGCGATATCTGTTAACATACCTGCAGCCAGAACATTGATGAAGTATTCGTTATTGACACGTCCAACATCAACCTTTTTTGTCTGGAAGTCTTTGATCATCTGACAGAAACCATCCGCAGTCTGAGGAAGTTTCATATATGTAGCAAAATCATTGACTGTTCCAGCAGAAATGATTGCCATAGGAATATTACTTTCACTTAAGATCAGACCGTTCGTAACTTCATTTAATGTACCGTCACCACCAACAGATACAATAAAATCATAATCTCCTGGTTTTAATTCGGCAGCACGATTCTTCGCATCATCCTTGCCTTTTGTGTAAAAAACATCAACATGGGAACAAATTTGATCAAGGATCAATGTTGCCATGATCTCTCGTAACATAGAATCAATATTTTGTTTACCGGATGATGGGTTGATAATAAATAAACCTTTCATTGAGATTCCTCCTTATAAACATAAAGTGCCGGAAACGAGGCATAAGTCTCCGGCACATGAAGTGTTCCCGAGGTGATTCGAACACCCGGCCTACCGCTTAGGAGGCGGTCGCTCTATCCAGCTGAGCTACGGAAACATACATATAATTTATCGAAATCTATTTTACCGATTCTTAACGAAAATGTCAATTGAAAATAGAAAAGAAATACCAGTAAGGCTAAGACGGGTTGACTTTTTACCATTTTTTCTTTAAAGTTATTGTAATAATAAAGAAGAGGAAGAAAAGAAGAACGATGTTATAATATAGAAAGAATAAAGGAGAAGAATTATGATGGGAAAAGTTTTTGTATTTTTAGCAGATGGATTTGAAGAAATCGAAGGTTTAACTGTAGTTGATATGCTGCGACGTGCCGAGATTCCAACAGTTACAGTCTCTATCGGAAGTTCCAGAAATATCATTGGTGCACATCGTATTGAAGTTGAAGCAGATATCATGTTTCATGAAGTATTAGAAGCGGAGGGAGCAATGTATGTACTTCCAGGAGGAATGCCAGGAACACTTCATCTAAAAGATCATGAAGGACTTGGAAAATTACTTCAGAAGGCGTATAAGAACGAGAAGTATCTTGCAGCCATCTGTGCAGCACCAACAGTATTTGAAAAATACGGATTTCTAGAAGGAAGAAAGGCAACTTCATATCCAGCGATGGAAGAAGAATTAAAATCCGCAGATTACCAGACAGATAAAGTTGTAGTAGATGGAAAAATCATTACAAGTCGTGGAATGGGAACAGCGATTGATTTTGCAGCCAAATTAGTAGAAATCATCAAAGGAACAAAAGAGAAGGACGAATTACTGAAAAGTATTGTATACGGAGAATAATCATTTATGGACAAATCAGAGAAAATCAGCTGGTTTGAGCAGTTTAAGATCGCCTGCTTAAAACCAAGCCAGTACAAAAGACTTCTTAACCTTGCAAAAGGGAAAGTTATTTTATTTCTTGCAGCGATCACATTGATTACAACGATTCTCGGATATGGAATGGATGTTGCAGGATTTACAGTCAGTGTTGGTGGATGGAAGAATTTTATTTTAAACAGACTGCCTGCATTTGAATTAAAAGATGGAACATTATCTGTTGATCAGGAGATGGATTTTGAGATCGGCGGTGTACATTTTGTGGCAGATACATCCAAGGATAAAGTATCAACTGAAGATTTAAGCAATAAGTATCAGATGGAACTGGTATTTGCTAAGAATGAGATGGTGGTAAAGAATACAGCTGTTGGAAACATGATGAATACTTTTTCATTTAAGAATATGAAGAAAGTTGAATTCAATAATCAGGCAATGCTATCTATGGTGCCGATGATCCGTATTTTTATCGTGATCATGTTCTTTACACAATGGATCGCAAATATTATTTCTTATTTAACAGTTTGTATTTTTATTACAATGCTCACATATTTTAATCAGAGAACAAGAATGGACCGTAAGAATCGAGAAGATGTATCCTTTGGAAAGATCTTTAAGCTGTCTATTTATGCCAGAGTTATATTTGAGCTGGTGGAAACGATTGGTGTTACTGCTGGTTCTGCGATATTTACAGGAATGGCGTGGATGTTTATTTCTTATTTTGGAAGTTATCAACTTTTACTCGCAGGATTTATGCGTCCGGAAGACCGCCAGAAACCAGACGAAATGCTGTAAAACAATCGGAATTGATCTAAAAATGTGTACAAAGAGAAAGGCCTCGGACATTTGTCCGGGGCTTCTCTAATGTCATATGTAGTTTGGGTATTGTGCTGGGTCTTACTTTTAAGTTTCAAAACTAGTCATTATGATTCGTCTCATTCTAGTCGTCATTGTCAGTCTCATTCTAGTCGTCATTGTCAGTCTCATTCTAGTCGTCATTGTTAGTCTCATTCTAGTCAACATAGCAAGTCTGTGTTCAAGTCAATGATGTGTCCGTTACTCTTGTCTGCAAGATGCCAAAAACTTGTCAAAAACTAGTACGCGGTTATGTATAAAGTCTTAAGAAAGAATTTCGTATATCGATGGAGAAGACCCAAGGAATTACCATTGATATACAAAAAAAGGCGCTCCAATCCTATGATCGGAACGCCTTTGTTCTTGAACAATCTTAATTATACACATACTATAGAAAATGTCAATAAAATCATTTGTACATTTTTAAAAACATTAAAGATAAATAGTAAAAAGAGCAGATAGGGAAATCTGCTCTTTTTGAGGGGAGTATAAATAAATTAATAAGGGGTTATAATCGAAAATAAACATATCCTCGATAAGTTCATGATATATGATTGGTTGAAAAAAATCAAGTGATTTTTTAAAAAAAAGTAAAATAAAAGTAAAATAATTTTTTTTGTGTATATATGAAAGAGATTTCGCACAAAATAATGCTGTATTAAAAAGAAAGGAGAATGAACATGGCAAAAAATTGTTCGAATTCAAGTAACAAAAATCAGTCTTCCAATACAAGCAACAGCGGAGGATCTAACAGATCAAAGAACCAGAATAAAAACAAAAGTCAGAATAGTTCAACAAACAGCAGCAAAAATGCAAATGATGAGTATTAATTAGAAAAGAGGAATCCTTGTGAAATCGGCATAAGGATTCCTCTTTTCTATAGAAAATACTTGTTAGTTCCAAGAGTCTGTGATGTGCATATGCTAACAAAAAGAGGACTTTTATGGAATTTGAAAATATATCATTAAAAGAAGGGATCAAGCTTTCAAGAGATAAAAAGCATTATATTTTGATGGATGTCAGAGAGGAAGAACGGTACAAAGAAGGGCATTTAGAAAATGCGATCAGCTGTCCTTATGGAATCTTAAAAGAGTGTTATGAACAGATGGATGGGAAAAAGATCATTGTTTATTGTGATTTCGGCGGACAGAGTATGATGGCAGCCAGACACTTGAGGAAAGATGGATTTGAAGTTTATAATATCATCGGTGGTGTCTATTATTATATGAAAGAAAAAGAACAAAATAAGTCAGAGGCTTAGCATGTTACAAAAGTTGACAGTTGACGAAAAATAAGGAAAACGGTAGAATAGGAACAGAATAAAAATACAAAGGAGAATTGAGTGAAGACAGTTGAACTGATTGCACCATGCCATTTTGGGCTGGAAGCAGTATTAAAAAGAGAGATCCTGGACTTAGGATATGAAATTGTTAAAGTAGAAGACGGGCGAATAACATTTCGTACAGATTTAGATGGGATTGCCCGTGCGAATATATTTTTAAGAACAGCAGAAAGAATCTTATTAAAAATAGGTTCTTTTAAAGCATATACATTTGATGATCTGTTTGAAGGAACAAAGAAACTTCCGTGGGAAGATTATATTCCAGAGAATGGACGCTTCTGGGTAAAGAAGGCATCAACAGCGAAGAGTAAATTGTTTAGCGCACCGGATATCCAGTCAATTGTCAAGAAGGCTATGGTTGATCGTATGAAGTCTAAATACAAAGTATCATGGTTTAATGAAGATGGAGATGATTATCCGGTCCGCGTATTTATTTTAAAGGATCAGGTGACGATTAGTTTAGATACAACAGGTATACCGCTTCATAAGAGAGGATACCGTAAGTTGGTCAGTGAAGCACCAATCCGTGAGACACTGGCAGCAGCTCTTCTTATGCTCACACCATGGCATAAGGATCGAATCTTAGTCGATCCATTCTGCGGAAGTGGAACATTTTTGATCGAAGCGGCAATGATGGGGATGAATATGGCACCATAATGAACCGTTCTTTGAATCTGAACATTGGAGCAATTTCCTGCCAAAGAAAGCATGGTATGATACCATTGATGAGGCAAATGATCTGGTCAATCATGATATAGAGATGGATCTTCAGGGATATGACAAAGATCCAAGAATGTTAAAGATCGCAAGACAGAATGCTCAGGATGCAGAAGTTGATCACTTGATTCATTTTCAGCAAAGAGAGGTCAAAGATTTACGACATCCAAAGCCATATGGATTTATCATTGCTAACCCTCCATATGGAGAACGACTGGAAGATCAGGAGACTCTCCCACAGCTATATACAGAGATGAAAGAAGCATTTGACCGCTTGGATACATGGTCTAAGTATGTCATCACTTCTTATGAGGATACAGAAAAATATCTTGGAAAACCAACAAAGAAACGTAAAGTTTACAATGGAATGATCCGAGGAGAGTTTTACCAGTACCTTGGACCGAAACCGCCAAGAAGGAGAAAATAATGAAACAGAGATTAATCTTTGCCACGGGCAACGAACATAAGATGAAAGAGATCAGAGAGATCCTTGATGAATCCAAATACGAGATCATTTCTATGAAAGAAGCAGGAGTAGACATTGACATCGTAGAAGATGGAAAAACATTTGAAGAAAATGCGTTGATCAAAGCAAAAGCGGTGATGGAAGTCACAGGACAGTTAACACTTGCAGATGATTCAGGATTAGAAATTGATGCACTAAATGGAGAACCTGGAATCTATTCTTCCAGATATCTTGGAGAAGATACTTCTTATGTGAAGAAAAACAGTGTGATCCTTGAAAGATTAAAAGATGTACCAGAAGAGAAGAGAAGCGCAAGATTCGTTTGTGCGGTCGCAGCTGTATTTCCAGATGGACAAACGAAGGTGATTCGTGGTACTATGGAAGGGATTATAGGATATGAGATCAAAGGAGAGAATGGATTTGGATATGATCCGATCTTCTATTTACCACAATATGGGAAGTATAGTGCCGAACTGAGCAGTGATGAGAAGAATGCGATCAGTCACAGAGGCGAAGCACTGAGACGTATACGAGAAGTTTTGTAAATAAAACAAGGAGAAAGTTTATGAGGATATTGGTGATCAGTGATTCCCATGGACGTAATGATGATATCGAGGGAGTTTTAAAACAGGTAGGCGACATCGATATGATGATCCATTGCGGAGATGTGGAACGTGGAGATTCATACATACGAGAAATAGCGGACTGCCCAGTAGTTATGGTCGCAGGAAACAATGATTACTACTTAGATCTGCCAAGCGAAGAAGAAGTGAGAATTGGCGATTATAAAGTATTAGTGACTCATGGACATGGCTATTATGTAAACTCAGGTGTGGATTATTTAAGAGAACATGCTTTGGAATATGGATATGATGTTGTAATGTATGGACATACTCATGTGCCATATATTGAGATTGGGGATGATGTAACGATCTTGAATCCATAAGTATATCTTATCCTCGTCAGCCATAAGGAAGCCAACATTTCTTATTATGGAGATTGACGAAGAAGGACAGGCACATTATGCCCATGGATATTACAAAGAACAGTTTGACGAATTAATGCTATAATATGAATGATGGAAGTATCGTAGGTGGTATTTCCATCTTTTTTCTGCGATAGGTTTGATTTGATAAGATAAGAAAGGGATGACAATGAAGAAAAAAGATATCATTGAAGGAAAGATCATAAAGACAGAATTCCCGAATAAGGGAACATTTATCTGCGAAGATCAGAAAGTTACAGTCAAAGGTGTCATTGATGGGCAGACGATCAAAGGGCAGGTTACCAAGAAGAGAAAAAGTGGCTGTGTGGTAAGATTGTTAGATGTATTAGAGAAATCTCCATTAGAAGATGCAAAACCAGTCTGTCCACACTTTGGAATATGCGGTGGATGTTTTTATCAGACGGTATCTTATGAAAACCAGTTAAAGATCAAAGAGGGAATGGTACGTGATCTGTTAAAAGATCATGTCAATGATGATATATGGGAAGAAATCAAAGGAAGTCCCAAAGTGCATGGGTATCGCAATAAAATGGAATTTTCTTTTGGTGATGAGGTAAAAGACGGTCCATTAGCATTGGGAATGCACAAAAAGAACACATTCCATGATATTGTAAACATCACAGACTGCCAGATTGTAGACAATGATTACAATCTGATCGTAAAATGTGCATTAAATATCGCACAACAGATGGAGCTGTCATTCTATCATAAGATGCGTCATGAAGGATATTTCAGACATTTAGTTGTAAGAAGAGCAGAAAGTTCTGGAGATATTTTGGTAAATATTGTAACGACATCGCAGGTAGAAGCAGATCTTACCAAACTTCGAGATGCATTATTAGAATTACCATTGAGTGGAAAGATCATAGGGATTCTTCATACAACAAACGACAGCCTTGCAGATGTGGTACAGGCAGACAAAATAGATATTTTATATGGACAGGATTATTTCTATGAGGAAATTTTAGGATTAAAATTCAAGATTTCACCATTTTCATTCTTCCAGACAAACACATTAGGGGCAGAGGTACTTTATAAGACTGCCAGAGATTTTGTTGGGGAGACAAAAGATAAAGTGATCTTTGATCTGTATAGTGGAACTGGAACGATCGCGCAGATGTTAGCACCAGTTGCTAAGAAAGTTGTTGGAGTCGAGATCGTTGAGGAAGCGGTAGAGGCAGCGAAAGTCAACGCAGAATTAAATGGATTGGATAATTGTGAATTTATTGCAGGAGATGTATTAAAGGTTGTGGATGAATTAGAAGATAAGCCAGACTTTATCGTACTTGACCCTCCTAGAGATGGAATCCATCCAAAAGCGATTCAGAAGATTATTGATTTCGGGGTTGAACAGATGGTATATATCAGTTGCAAACCGACAAGTCTTGCGAGAGATCTGGAAGTGTTTGAGGCAGCAGGATATAAAGTTAAGCGAGCTACAGCGGTAGATCAGTTCCCGAATACAGTTCATATCGAGAGTATGGTGTTGCTACAAAAGGACAATATCTAAAAATCCTTGAATTTAAGCGGTTTGTGAAGCATTTCAGTTTTAAGAAAATAAGTGAAACTTACAGTCAAAAAGAGCTTTTAGAAGAAATTACAGTTGTTGTAGCTCTTGATGTCGTTGAGAGGGACACAAGAAATCCTAGTTTTATAAATGAAAGTAAATCATCGGACAGATGATAAATTATAGGGATACTTTAATTACAAAGTATCTCTATTTTTTTATACAAAATTTATAAAGAAGGGAGAAAATGCAATGAAGAACACAGCGATAAGTGCAACAAAAAAGAATACTCATAACATAACATTTCCAAAAAAAATAAAAATGGGAGGAGGCATGAGATGTTAAAAATCAGAATGCAAGGAATGACAAGCGACATTGAATGGTTCCAAAAAATCTTAGAGGAAGATAAAAGAATCAGAGTACTTGGGATTTCAGAACCATTTGCAAACAAAGGAACAAATAAATATTTTCGAGTTTATGCAGAAGTAAATAAAAAAGAAAAGTAGAAAGAGAGGAAATGTTATGTGTAGAGTAATCGCAATCGCCAATCAAAAGGGTGGAGTAGGAAAAACAACAACAGCAATCAATTTAGGAATTGGATTAGTTAGACAAGGAAAAAGAGTATTATTGGTAGACCTCGATCCACAGGGACATTTAACAATAGGTCTAGGATTTTCAAAAAAAGTTCCAGTAACTTTAAAAAATATGTTAGAAAATATTGTTATGGGGATTAAATTTGATCCTAGAGAAGTAATTTTACATCATGAAGAAGGAGTTGATGTAATTCCGTCTAATAAATTACTTTCAGGTTTGGATGTGTCATTGATTATAAAAAACAAAAAAATAAAGAGAGGGGAAAACTATGAAATTTGAGGAAGTAATCAAAATTGCAGGGAAGGAATATATCCAAGAGTTTTTAAGACAAGAGCATAAAGAAGCAAGATTATCTATAGGTTTTCAAATAAAAATGTGGTGGATGTTTCAATATAACAAATACAAGTAATAGTTGACAATAATATATAGATAATTATATATTAGAAATAAATAGAACATGGGGTAATTAAAAATATATTGAGAAGGAGATGATACAAGAATATAATTTTGAGGAAAACGGTGCTAAGGAAAAGATAAGCAAATTGGAGGGCTCATTATGAAAAATAACGAAGGGAAAAAACAGAATCAAATTATTTTATCAGGCAAGAAAATGGCTACAATCTTATTAATGCAGAATGTACTAATTTTACATCACAATGTTTATATGCAGGAGGTATAGTAGCTGATAAAGTAGGAGAATATCAATGGTACAAATTGAATTCAACTTGGAGAGGGGCAAACGAATTTTATAAATACTGGAATAATAATAAGGGATTTGGATCTACAAAGGGCTTAAAAGCATCAAAATCAAATAATATATGTAAAAATTTCAGGTTCTTATAAATAGCGAAAAATGAAAGGAAAAATATGAGAAAGAAAAGTATAATAAGTACAATTCTCTGTTTAGCCATTGCTTTTATAGGTTGCCAAAAAAATAATATACAACAGAGTAAGAATTACGAGAATAAGAGCGATGTTAAAATAGTAAAAAGAGAGAAACTAAAAAAATGCACAAAAACAGAATTTTATGATGGAATAGGAAAGGAGGATTGGAGAGAACTTTCTATTATACAAGTAACAGATAAGAAAATAACAGCAACTATTAGTCATTATTTTCTGATATTAGGTCTTCAAAACGGAAATTATAAAATACAAAAAATTGTAGATTTATTACCATATAAAATGAATTATTACTATTCTGAAGAATCTACAGAATTTTATCCATCAAAAAATGGAGAAAAATATTTGATTTATAATGAATATTATACGAATAAAAAAAATGAAGGGGTTCATGCAAAAGATAATAAAAATTTGAAGAGTATTTTAATTGATTTTAATAAAGATCAGGTAAAATATTTAAAGGGAAATCAGTTTGAAACAATAAAAAAAGAGAATGGAATATCACAAAAATATTTGGCTAAAACGGTAAAAACACCTAAAAAATTAAAGAAATATGCTGACAAAAAAGGATATGTAATTGGAGAATCTGTAAAATATAAAAAACGTACTTTATGTATAATGAAAAAAGCAAATGAAGAATCATTATTAAAAAGTAAAATTTATGAGTTAAATAATGGAAAAATAAAACGTATTTTTCAATTTAACTAAAAACAGAAAATTCCAAGATATATATTGCTATTGAAAGATTAAGGGATTAATCAATGATTAATCCCTTAGAATTTTCTGAAAGAGAGGAAGTGGTAAATATGAGTTTTATCGAAATCAAGGGATTATCAAAAATCTTTTTACAAGGGAATCAAAAAATATATGGCATTCGGAATGTAAATATATCAATTGAAAGAGGAACTTTTATGTCAGTGATAGGACGGAGCGGATCTGGAAAATCTACTTTCTTAAATTTAGTAGGAGGAATTGAAAATCCTACATCGGGAGAAGTATTTTTTGATGGAAAATCAATTCATCAATTCAAGGATAAAGAATTGACAAAGTTTCGAAATCAACATATTGGATATGTATTTCAACAGTACCATTTATTAAAAGAATTAACAGTACTTGAAAATATCCGTTTACCACTGGATATAGGACGAAAAGCATATGATCATTCATATGAGGAAGAGCTTTTAGATTTACTGGGGTTAAAGGATAGAACAGATTTTTATCCAAGTCAATTATCAGGAGGTCAGCAGCAAAGAGTTGCAATAGCAAGAGCATTAATAACAAGACCAGATCTTATACTTGCCGATGAACCAACAGGAAATTTAGATAAACAATCAGGAGATCAAATCATTCGTTTTATGAAAGAAACCAATCGCTTATTTGGACAGACGTATATAATCGTGACACATAATAAGGAGATTGCAGACTATACAGATCGGGAGATTACAATTGATGATGGAGAAATCATCAATGATATAGATTTATTGGATGTGAGGGAAAATGAGGTGATCAAATGAAAAATACTTCATGGGTATGGAAAGAAATACGCAGAGAAAAATCAGCAAAGATTGTATTATTAGCAATTTCTTTTTCATTTCTTGTAACTATTCTAATGTTTATAGTTTCTGGAACATTTATAAAGAATGTACAAAAACAAACAGAAGACATCTATGGATATTTTGATCATATCTTATATCATGCAGAACAAAATACAGATAATCTATCATTTTCACAGAAAAAAATTTCAAAAAAATATCAGCCATATGTAAAAAGAATCGGGACAATCACATTATTTGATTATGAAGAAAATCAAAAAAATATTATTTTTGGATATGCTGATCAGAATGCAAAGACATTGGGAAATATTCATTTATTGAAGGGATCTTTTCCTAAGAAGGAAAAAGATATTGTAGTTTGTAACTCATTAGCTTATGCAAAGCATTGGAATAACAAAGTAGGAAAATCTATTGAAATCTTGGGACAGAAATATTACCTTTCTGGAATTATAAATGATTACTCTGTAGCATGGAATCATCCAAAGGATGAAGCTGGAATATTTCCAACAATTCTAGTCAGTAAATCGAATACTTCTTTACAAAATAAGGAATTAGTAAATACAAGACATTTATTGATAGAAAACGAAAAAAATTTTCAAGAAAAGATCTATCAAAAGCATAAAAATTTAATATCAAATGAAAATAAAAAACACAAGATACAAGTGGAAGATATGAAATACCAACATTTTGATTGTATTAATGATTGGTTGTGAAGTTTTGCTGGATTTATATGTTTTTCATATTATTTAGAAGCAATGAGAGAAAAATTATCCATATTAAGATGTCTTGGAATGACCAAGATGGATTGCTTTGTATATATAGGAAAGAAAGTAATCGTATTATTTGCGATAGGAGGAATATTAGGAAGCCTGATTGGAACAGCAGGGGCAAAATTTATTTTATGGATTTTTCAAAAGTAACAGGAACAGTATTAGTTTTAAGCATAATAAATAAATATTATATATTCAGCTTTGGGTTTGTAGCAATTGCTGCAATTGTAGCGTGGGTATTTATGATAAGAAAAGTTAGATATTTATCACCGATGGAATTGTTTCGAAAATCAGATCAAAAGATAAAATTTAGAAGTAAACCAAAGAAGGTCAAAAAATGACAATAATTCAATTGTCTATTCGATATTTTAAGGTGCGTATTCGAAAATTAGTTATGATTGTTTTAATGATCGCAGTTACAATCACGTTATTTTTATCAGTTAATCTATATGTTACACAATATCAGGCACAGTTTGGAGCGGTTGATGGGAAAATGTCAGAGGATTATGATTATGAATTTCTTACGAATCAAGAATTGACAGATACTGCTTACACGGATAAAAAGGAAGTCAAATAAAACTTTATGCAGTTCCAAACGAAGATTCAATTTTCCATCTTCCAGATTATACAAAAATTGTATCAGATAAACTGATCAATAATATGAGAAAAAATAAAGATATTAAGTCAGTGAAATCATATTTAGAAGTTAATGATCTGTATTTATTAAATGCGCCAGAGGAATCAGAAAATCCATATGTTTCAACATATATGAATGATCGAATATTAGATGATTGTATCGCAAAAGAGTTTTCAATCTCAAATAATACCAGAGGAATTCAATTTTTTGGTTTTTCAAAATCAGAGTTGGAAAAGATGAAACAATCACTGTCAGATGGAGCAATTCATATGGATAAGATATTATCAGGAGAAGAAGTACTGATTATGGTTCCTTCTTATGAGGTGGAGGAAGATGGTGATGGAGGTATGATGCAGACATTTCTTTCAAAGGGTCAGTATCAAGGAAAAAAGAATCAATATAAGGATCAGAAGTATTCGGTAGGAGATACCTTAGATTTCGTGCAGATTACATCAAAGGATAGCCGATTAAAAGGATATATTAATGAGCAACAGGCAAAGTCTAATTTAAAATGTACAAAATATCAGGTTAAGATAGGTGGAATTATTAGACAAAGGATTAATTGGTTTACAAATTCGGTTCAACCACCGACAGCATATACAATCATAGGGTTAAATCAAACAATTCATAATATGAAAATATTGCCTACGAGTTCTCGGATACAGATTTTTTTGAAAAAATCAACTTCATATGAACAATTTGATCCGCAGATTCAAGAATATCAGAAGCACTTGACAGGTTTTGACTATGATAATCATGCAGCAAAAATGAAAGAATATCGACAGTTTTTGATGTTTATACAAGCATTAGGAATGACTTTGATTACGTTAACTGCAGTTGCAACTATGGTAATTATTTTGATAGAAGAAAGAGTTTACATGATGGAAAAGCAAGAAAGTTACCAATTGTTGCATATATTAGGAATGCCTTATGGAAAAATAGGAGGAGTTATATTCTTACAATCTGTTTATAGTGGAATGATAGGAATTTTATTGAGCATCCCATTGAGCTATGCAGTGATACAGGCAGTATTTGGTGGAATTACGGGGATAAAAGAATATTTTCATTTAGAATGGGCTATAGAATCTTATGCAGTATTGCTTTTGCTCTATGTAATTTCAGCAATGTTGTCAGTAAAGAAATTGGAGTAGGTGTCTAAGTAAAATAATATAAGGATTGTAACAGCTAAAACAGATGTTGCAAAAGGCTCTGGGTCTGTAAGTGCAAGTGGAAAAGGAACACAAACAGGGCAAAAAAGTATAGTATGTATGCAAAATTAAAAAAAGGTTCTCAATATAAAGCTTATTTTTCGGGAATTGCATCTACATATGATAATAAACAAACATTTATGGTTGCACAGGATGCACATATAACTTTTACATATAGATAGGAAATGATATGGAGATATTATGTAGTTTGGATAACATACAATTTTCAATTACAAAGTATGAAATCAAAAATAAAGAAATTAAATTGGAAATTTTATTTGATACTAATAAATATAAGGGAGTATTTGAGCAATTAGAGATAAAATGTATACCATTACTTTTTGATAAGTATAAAGATACGATTTTACAATTGAAAATATATTCAGATATTTATCAAGTTAAATGCAAAGATTGTGAATTTTTTAGACCGAATATTCACACGGATTTAGAAAAATATCGGAAACATCTTTTTAATATTTATTCAAAAATTATGAACGATCCGAGTTGGATAGTTGCGCAGCATATGAAAGGGTTTGAGAATTTACATTTAGATGATGCAGATAAGAAAAAAGATATTGTTAATGTGAGTGGAACTATCATTTTTGAAATTGTGAATAAATAAAATAGTATTTCATTAAAAAATGGGACAATCTGAAACATTTCTTATGATAAACTTACAATTGTAAAACAAGGCAAAAAAGCATGTCGTATAGCAGACGTGCTTTTTTGTACCATTTTTTGAAGGAGGGATGGCTATGTGAATTCATTAGAAGCGATAGAAAAATTAAGAATAGGACATGAACAAGAAGCGCAACAGTGTATAGAGATATTCCGTTCTTTTTGTCAATGGTATCAAAGCCAATATAACTTTGAACAGATTGAATCCACTTTTTGGAATGCATGTATATATTTGATTGAGAAGCATGATCTATCAGAAGAGAAGCTGATAGATTTTTTTCTGTCTCAATTAGAGAAAGATGCGAAAGGAAAAGATGAAAAACAAAGAGGCATTGATTCTTTAATCTATGCTTATCTGCAGGTCAAATATACACAAAATAAAAAATGGCATTAGAAGATGTGGACAAAAAATCTAAGAACAGAACTTCAAAGTGGAAAAATCTTTTAAAGTCAAGAAAATATGAGAAGCAAAAATGTAGAATAGATGAAAAATTCAGTGAAGCATTGCTACAACTATTGGTGTTGTTCCAATCTTTCAGGATAAATCACAGATTAAAGCGTTATACAAAGATTCTGCAGGGATTTTACTGGCGAACTGCGATACCTTATTATTTTTAGGCGGTACTGATCCGGAAGTGAAAAAATTTATTTCAGAATCCTTGGGAAAACAGACAATC